>Ga0268299_1000014_pt1 | contig 733377 bp, 746 predicted proteins | sample NOBtaG_FD_193484 | JGI IMG/M metagenome (GOLD analysis project Ga0268299, IMG submission 193484) | Activated sludge microbial communities from bioreactor in Nijmegen, Gelderland, Netherland - NOB reactor | ecosystem: Engineered > Bioreactor > Aerobic > Activated sludge | place: Netherlands... | reverse complement strand
TCTTCGCCTGGCTCCAGTGGAAACGACGGCTCCTCATCCGTTGGGAATACTACGCCACCAATTTTCTCGGCTTTGTGCAGCTCGCCTGCATCACGATGCTCCTCAAACAATTTTGAGATAGGTTCTAGCCCGCATGATTCATGACGGTTCGTCGCGAAACCGACGCGTGGATCCGCGAGGGCCCGAGGGGTACTCGTGCAGTACGTCGAGAGGCGCACGGCGCGATGAAGAAAGAGCGCCACGTTTGTGCGCGCCGCCGAGTCGGTGAGGCGGCCGGACCGAAGCGGCAAGCCCGTCGGCCGAAGGCTCGTTGCAGCAGCGGATCGGCGATGAAGCAGAAGCGGTCATGAATCATGCGGACTAGAAGAGGGCCTGCTGCTGCCTGGCCTCTGCCAACTGCCGCTCCAGTTCCTCTACCCGCTCTTGCAGCCGCTGGTTGTCAAGGCGGAGAAGATCCAGACGATCCAACAACTGTTCACGTTGGATATTCGTCCACTTCAGCGTGCGCCTCAACCCGGCCAGCTCAAGCTGTGCCTGCTGTCCGTCTTCGACCACGGAACCCATGCGTACGCCTCAGTCGATCGCCATCAGGAGTGATAGGGCAGATCGTAGCGCACTCTTGAGCGGTTGCAGAGCAATTAGTGATTTGCCGACAGGACGCGACCGGGAGGCAGGCGATGGCTCATCAGCAGAGACGGGCGCTTCTCGTCAAGGGTTACCGTTGTGTGGCTCTGAGAGGGAGCACGGAGGTTCGGCGACCATCGCTGGACTCCCAGCGATAGTCGATCAGGACGCCGCTGGCCTCCCACCCGGGAGGACACAGATTACCTGTTCCGTAGTAATCGGCATCCAGGACCGGCAAGGGGGCGACGTTCTTGATCCAATCTTGGGCCTGCCCGTTGGATTCGATGTAGGACTGAAAAAAGTATGCTCCGCCGGTCAATGGCAATTCCGGCACAATAAAATCGACGTATCCGGCTCCCTTCAACGTCAGAGGCGTCGGATCCACGATATCGGTCGACAACACAAACAGATCTTCCCCTTTGCGACCATTGACGGAAATACTCACGCGACAGTTTCGAAAGTCTTTCTGGTCGGCACAACGATAGTGCATGCGAATGATGAGGTCGCGGCCCGTAATTGCTGCGGCAACCGCATGTCGCTCACTGTCCATCAATTCAATTTTTGTAAGAAGGATTTCTCCGAGTCCGACCCGATCCTCCCGATCCTCGATGGCGGTACTGGCGTGACTGCGAATGGCGTCGGCGTAGCCCTCCACCACGGTATGCGTCTTACCCATTCTCCCAATCCGCCCCTTCTCCAGGAGAATCGCCCGCTCGCACAGTCCCTCGATAATCGTCATATTGTGGCTGACGATCAGGACGGTGCGGCCGCTTCGGCTGACTTCCTCCATCTTCCCCAGACACTTCTGCTGAAAACTGGTGTCACCCACCGCCAGCACCTCGTCCACAATCAAGATTTCCGGTTCGAGATGCGCAGCCACGGCAAACGCCAACCGTACATACATGCCGCTCGAATATCGCTTGACCGGGGTATCGATGAACCGCTCCACACCGGAGAAGGCCACGATCTCATCGAACTTTTTCCGAACCTCCTGCCGCCGCATCCCCAACATCGCCGCGTTCAAAAAGATGTTCTCCCGCCCCGTCAGTTCGGAATGGAACCCCGTTCCAACTTCCAGCAACGAACTCACCCGCCCGTAAATATCGGCCGTGCCTTTTGTGGGCTGCGTGATTCGCGAGAGAATCTTGAGCAGCGTACTTTTCCCGGCGCCGTTATGTCCGATGATGCCAAGCACTTCCCCGTGCTGGACCTCAAAGGAAATGTCGTTCACGGCCCAGAAGGAGGGATCAGACTCGGACTGATCTGCGCCCAAACGGGTCAGGGACTTCAGGCGATGCATCACGTGATCGCGGAGCGTATTATGCTGCACCCCGGCCCCCAGCCGGTAGTGCTTCGACAAACCCTCTGCTCGAATTGCAACACTGGCCATTTAAATCACATCCGCAAAGGTGCGTTCCATCGAACGGAAATAGATCAGCCCGCCCGCAAGAGTGACCGCAACAATGATCAAACTCGGAAGGAACATGGAGAAGTCCACCTGGAACCCGGGAATCAGCGCCCATCGAAATCCTTCAACCACGCTGACGACCGGATTCAGCGCATAGACCGCACGCCAGGATTCAGGAACTTTGCTCACGGGATAGAGAATGGGAGACACAAACATCCACAGCTGAATGAACATCGGAAGGATATGCCCGACATCGCGATACCGGACATAGAGCGCTGAGACCCACAATCCGGCCGCAAAGGCCATGGTCGCACCCAGACCGGCGAACAGCGGAAGCAACAAGATACGCCAGGTCGGCACCACGTCAAACCAAGCCATCAACCCGAGGAACGCCACGAAGGCCAGCAGCAGATCGATGAGGGGTGCGATCGTTGCCGAGAGCGGCAGAATCAGTCGGGGGAAATAGACTTTGCTGATGAGCGGCGCTTCCCCCACCAAACTGGTCCCCCCCCGACTCAAGGCCTGAGAGATATAAAACCAGGGCAACAAGCCGGCATAGAGAAACACGGGATAGGGAAACCCGTCCGAGGGTATCTTGCCCATCATGCTGAAGACAGCGGTAAAAATCAGCATGGTCGCCACGGGCTGGAACATGGCCCAGGCCACCCCCAAGACCGTCTGCTTGTAGCGTACGGTCACGTCACGCCACACAAGGATGTGGACGAGTTCGCGATAATTCCACAGACCTGCGAAATCCAGATCAAAGAGGCCCTTGGCCGGCTGGATACGCACATGCGGCAACGCCGCCGAATGCCCTTGATCGATCCTCACGACAGACATGACAGTGTCTTCATTCCGGCCGGTTTCAAACGACCTGGCCCAGCTGAGAACAACAACGACCTCCGCAGGTATCAGACTAGGGAGAACGGGGTTCGCGTCGTTATTTCTAACTCGAACAGAATCGATATTGTTATGTCAAACTTCTGACATGCGGTCAAGGAGCATCATCTTTCGTGCAGGCGCTTCTTCGCAGAACCTCCCGTGGCCTCCCTGTCGGTCGTCGCAGCACACAGTGACCGGCATGCGCCGAATACACAGGCGGAGACTTGGCTCAAGAGCATGCGCCCGCTGCACGCACCGGGGAAGGTGTGAGGCTCCCGATGGGCGGCCTACAAAGAACTCAATAGTCTGACATACTCCGAGTCGAAGCGGATGGAGAGCCGCTAACGCACGGAGGGAGGAGGGGCTTGGAGCGCTTTCAACTCTTCTTGTGAGACGTACCGAATAGCCAAACCGGACATATGTAACATCCACCCCTGCCCGCCGCCGGCGCCCTGAGTAAAGCTCCACGCGTCCATTCGGAACGGATTCCAGTACCCACTGCGGTAGGAATTGCCGGAGGTCCCGCCAGGAACAGCAGTACCCATGGTGGATTGAAAGACAGGTCCCCGATCAGAGAGCCGCCGAACATCCGCCTCTCCAAGCACGACAGCGTCGGCACCCAGCTCCTTGGCCTGCGCCAGTATTCGATCGCGTAACGTGTCCTCGCTGGCATACTCGCTGGTCGCAACAATGCGAGCGATTTGGATATGGCCGTGATTGGGCTCACGTTGCAACGTCGCCACCGCGTCGCCTCCTCCCCTCGGTTCGAAAGCCGTCCTCGTCAGAGGATCCACCTGCACGGACACACAGGCGCTCGACAGCGCGAGGAGGAGCAGAGTCATGAAGCCCAATGTCTGTTTCAGCATACCAAGGTTTCGCGATTCAGGTTGTGCCGATTTACTCGTTCTTCGTCAAACCGGAACGGCATAGGATCATATTGACCGCTCGTAAAGCTCAAATCAACCCTAAATCATTCGGCATGCCCCACGCTTCACACGCTCCCGTCTCCTCTCAAAGAGGGACCGTACTATCCCTCGGCACGTGAGGGGCGAGGCGACCCAAAGAGAACGGCCGTTACCAGGGGAAGGCGAACCCAAATGTTGCTGGAACCACGCTCAGGAGAATCGGGCCGTCAGCCACGCATGCCAGCGTGGCACCGCATCCATCGCCGGCTTTTCGATCAGGCGGAACGTCGCAAAACAGAGGAGGACCAGGACAGGAACCAGGCCGAGGACGATGGCCCAATGTTCGATCGGGGAGAACCTGCCGGCGCCTTCGGCAAACACCAGCCGATAGGCGACAAACAAGACCAGGCCATGCAGCAAGTACAGACTGTACGCCATTTCACCCAAGGAGACAGACGCCGGCCATTCGAGAATGCCATAGAGAGAATTGCCGCAGGCAATAATCAGAAAGGCGATGGCCAAGAGCAGAACGGCTGACAGCATGTAGGCCGTCGGCAGGAGACACAGGGTCGTCGCGAAGCAGGCGATCGCGATGCCCCCCCACACACCGCGCGCAAGCATGGCACGGACGGCCGCGATGCGCGCCAGGCTTGCCGCAGTGATTCCTGCCGCAAAGGCAGACAGCATCGGCATCCGCACCTCCGGCATCCCCATGTTGAGGGCCGTCACTGCCCCTGCACTGAACGCCAACCAGGGCAGCGGGATCGACGCCCGCAGGCAGAGTGCGCCGATAGGGAGACAGGCATAGAACAACCATTCATAGGGCAGAGTCCACACTGCTCCTGCCAGGGGCACCGTTTCGGCAAATCCATTCACAGGTGACACGCCGGGAATCGTAAACATCAGCCAGGTCGCCACCTGCCCGGCCACCACCGTCGACGGCTCCTTCAGCTCAAATCCGGCGCGGCAGAATGCTACGAGGATCACGCAGGCCGCCGCCAGCAGATAGAGGGGGCCCAAACGAAGCAACCGGGACAGATATAGTCGCGTCCAGTCGATCGGCTCCAGTCGTCCGTTCAGGAGTTTCGACCAAAATAGAAACCCCGTGATCATAAAAAACAGGGTGACGCTGCTTTGCCCCAACTGGGTGTAGACAGTGGAAGGAGGAACATCCCAGACGCCGGAACGCAGATAGAAGTACCAGATGGAGGAATGACTCAGAAACACCGCCAGCGCCAGATACCCTCGAAGCCCATCGAGGGACGAATAACGAGTGGCTGGGGGGGCTTGGCGGGGCCTGACTGATGGGAGGAGCATCGCGGTTCCGAGTGCCAGTAGTACCACTCCAACCGCGGGCCACAAGCTAGTCACATCCATGCCTGTGTATAAGACCATAGCAACCTGAATTTGTCTAACCTTTCAAGTAACCGGGCTACACGATCACAGGGGGCCTCGCATCCCTCCCCTGCTCGTTTCACACATGGCTCAGACATGGTGCGTCACGGTAGTTTTCGACAGTCACTCCGTTGATTGCCGGAGCGATCCTGCGGTACCCTAGCGCGTGACCGATTGCCACGAGACGGCCTCCAGCCGTTCATCCATCGTATACCGCTGAGCGTCGTTGCTCAGGCCAACAAAGGAGTGCTCCCGCATGGCCGGTTTTCCGATTGAAGTCGCCACCCGCATCAAGACTTTGCCTCCCTATCTGTTCGCCGCGATCGACAAAATGAAACAAGAGGCACTCGCGCGCGGGGTCGATATCATCAACCTCGGGATCGGAGACCCGGACCTTCCGACACCGACTCCGATCATCGAGAGTTTGGCTCTGGCGGCAAAGAATCCGAAACACCATCAATATCCCTCCTACGAGGGCATGCTCTCATTTCGCAAGGCCGTCGCCGACTGGTATCGACGACGCTTCAACGTCACCCTCGATCCGGCCAATGAGGTGCTCACTCTGATCGGATCGAAAGAGGGTATCGGACATGTCCACCTCGCCTTCGTCGATCCGGGCGACATTGTGCTCGTTCCCAGTCCCGGATACCCGGTCTACCCGGTCGGCACCAGTTTTTGCGGTGGCGTCTCCCACATCATGCCGCTCACCAAAGCGAATGGATTCCTCCCTGACCTCAATGCCATCCCCAAAGACGTGGCGAAGAAGGCCAAGTTGATGTGGTTGAACTCACCCAACAATCCCACCTCCGTGATTATGAGCACAGACTACTTCAAGCGTGTGGTGGAATTTGCCCAAGAACACCAGATCATCGTCTGCCATGACGCGGCTTACTCGGAAATTTTCTATGACGGGAAGCGGCCTGCCAGTTTCCTCGAGGTGGACGGGGCGAAAGACGTCGGTGTCGAATTCCATTCCCTCTCCAAAACCTACAACATGACCGGCTGGCGCCTTGGATTTGCGGTGGGCAATAAGGATGTCTTGGCAGGACTCGGACGGGTCAAGAGTCAGTTGGACTCCGGCGTCTTCGAGGCGATTCAAGCCGCCGGCATCACGGCCCTGGGGTTGGATGACTCGGTCACCGACGGATTGCGCAAGATCTATCAGGAACGCCGCGACACATTGGTGCCCGGCTTGAAGAAACTCGGACTTGAAGTGGACCCGCCTCCCGCCGCGTTTTACATCTGGGTGACGGTGCCGAAGGGCTACACCTCCGCGTCCTTCACCGCCCATCTTCTCGAAAAAGCCGGGATAGTGACGACGCCAGGCAACGGCTTCGGTGCACCCGGCGAAGGCTACATTCGCATGACCGTGTGCACAACGAAAGAACGATTGGCCGAAGCGGTAGAACGCATCAAGAAAGCCGGATTCTAGCGCACCGGCGTCACGACGAACGGATCCCCATGGCCACCGCGTTCATCGGATTCGGCTCCAATCTGGGCAACCGGCTGGACTTCTGCGACCGGGCGGTGACCCTGCTCGGGCTTCTGCCGCATTCACGGCTCGACGCCGTCTCGTCGCTCTATGAGACCGAACCGGTCGACGACGGCGCAGCCCCAGGGCCGGAGTGGTTCCTGAACGGCGTGGTGCAGATTCAGACCGACATTACACCCGCAAGCCTGCTGGAAATCTGCCGTGAGATCGAACGAACACTTGGGCGCGATCCGGAGGATCGAAAGGGACCGCGGACCCTCGATCTCGATTTGCTCCTGTATGACGATCTGATTGTGGCCGACTCAACCTTGACCATTCCTCACCCTCGACTGCACCTCCGTCGATTCGTCCTCACCCCACTGGTGGAGATCGATCCCGAGAGAGGGCATCCCCTGCTGCGCCAGAGCGTTCGTGAGCTGTTGTCACAACTCAGAGATCCGTCCGTCGTGCGACGACTCTCTCCCCAGCCGCACTCCCGGTACGGTTCGCGGCCGACCTGCAACGCACCGCCGACAAACCGGCCGCAGAGATGAACACCATCCGCAGTACCAAGGCCCTCACCGCCTGGAGCCGCTCTCTGCGTCGGGAAGGGGTCACCATCGGATTCGTCCCGACCATGGGAGCCTTGCACGCAGGGCATCGCAGCTTAATTCGTGCGGCACGATTGGCCTGCGATGCGGTCGCCGTGAGCATTTTTGTCAATCCCACGCAGTTCGCCCCGACGGAAGATCTTTCGAAATATCCCCGCCAACTACGGCAAGACCAGGCACTCTGCCGCAGAGAGGGGGTGGATGTGGTCTTCGCACCCACGGTCAGGACCATGTATCCGGAGGGCGCACACACCACGGTGACTGTTCCCGCGCTCGCGCGGCGCTGGGAGGGTGAAGCGCGCCCGCACCACTTTGAAGGGGTCGCCACTGTCGTCACGAAGTTGCTGTCCTTGGTGCAACCTGACATGGCATGGTTCGGACAGAAGGACTATCAGCAGGCGGTGGTGGTCCGGCAACTCGTCGCGGACCTGAACCTTCCCGGTCGCATCGTCGTTCATCCCACCGTACGCGAAGCGGATGGACTGGCGCTCAGCTCACGCAACGTGTATCTCGACGCGCAACAGCGGCAAGCCGCGCCGGTTCTCTACCGCGCCCTGCAGGCCGGGGCCGCTGCCATTCGAGCCGGGGAACGACGAGGAGCGGCCGTCGAACGGCTGATGGCCCGCACCGTCGCACGGGAACCTTTGGCCAGTGTGGAATACCTTGCAGTCTGCCATCCCACCACCCTCGAGCCCCTACCAACCATGGAACGTCAGGTTGTCCTTCTCGGGGTGATACGTATCGGTACGGTACGGCTCCTCGATAATCTTCTGGTCACCTCCCGCCATCGCTCCTGACGGCGAGCAGCAGCGGACCGTCCGCAGCACAGAGACGAAGACCCTTCCGGAGCATTGGCGCGGCACTAGTCAGCTTCGCGAGCTGATGCGAGGAGGGGCTTGTTGGTCGGCGAGCAGTTCCAGAATCAATTGACCCATGCGTTGTTTGTCCTCCGGGTCGAATTCCAAAAACTTCACGCCGACCGATTGAGGCTGGACGGAGCAAATCATCGCAGAATCGACGTTGATATCCCCTTGGCCAGACGGGCCGTGCAAGACGAACTTCACAAACGTCCCTCGTGTCAGCGTCGTCGTTGCCTGCAAGGCACAGCCTCCCATCGAAATATCGGTGACCAAACCACCGGCCGCCGGCTGATCCAGTATCAGCGTGGCCGCGAAGTTCGCCGGCAGACGCCTGTATTCACGCCGGTCAAAGGCTTGTGACGTCACTCGATTCCCCGGCCTGCGCGCCTGAAAACGAGCCGTGCAGAGCTGGCACCGCACATGAAAGATGGACAACCGGTTCAGTGTCTTCTCGATGAGACTCGTCCCGGAAATCACTCTGACGCAGGGTGTGCCGCAAGCCGGGCAATGCAGTTCTTTCATACTAGGCTTCGGACTCCTGTCCGACCACCGGCGCGCGCGACCTCGGAGCGGCGTTCTCGGATGACTGGCTGGCCAGCAACGGTCCCACGTCCGCGGGCGAATAGGTCGTGGGCTTCACCCACTTCCCGTCCTCCCGTTTGTAGCCGCCGACTTTGCTCAAGTTCGATCGATGGACTTCGCGAAAAACTGGATCCATATCCACACCATAAGATACGGCTGTGCCATACACCACATACAAGAGGTCGGCCAATTCCTTTGCCACCGCCGGAAGATTCTTCGCAAACATGGCCTCCTGCAACTCGTCAAATTCCTCTTGAATGAGTCGCACGCGCAACTGCGTGACCGCCTCGTCCGGGATCAACGGCCGGTCTCCGACCGGAATGTCGAACTTGCGGTGGAACTCGGCCACCATCGCCTGGGGGTCTATCATTCTCACGTCCTCACATCCTCACCCACGCAGGGCAGCACGCGCCTCGGCTCAACCTCGGCGGCTTCCAGCAACGCGATGTCCTTCTCAGATGATATCCCGAGCTCTTTGAATTTTCTAGCCGCGGGCAACACCCGGGATTCCAGCGATCCGACCGCCTTATTGTAAGCCCCGACACTATTCCGGAGTGCCAGGCCGATGTCGTTGAGGTGGTCCGTCAGCACGGCCACCCGTTCATAGAGATCCTTCCCCAGTCGCCCCGCCTGTTCCGCATGTTCGGTCAGCTGCTCCTGTTTCCACCCGTAGGCAACAGCACGCAACAGCGCCATCAGCGTCGCCGGTGTGGCCAGCACCACGCCCCTGGCAAACCCATCCTCGATCAAGCTGGGGTCCTGTTCCAACGCGGCGCCGAGAAACTGCTCCCCGGGGAGAAACAAGACGACAAATTCCGGCGCCTGCCTATATTGCGCCCAGTAGGCCTTCACACTGAGTGCGTCCATTCTGGCGCGCACCTGATCGGCGTGACGACGCAAGTGCGCCTGCCGCTGCTGGTCATTTTGCGCCTCATAAGCATCCAGGTAGGCCGCCAGCACGGTCTTCGCGTCCACCACGATCTGCCGGTCACCGGGCAGATACACGACCATGTCCGGACGCAGCAGGCCCTCCGCCGTTCCGACCGAATCTTGCTCCGCGAAATCACAATGCATCACCATGCCGGCCAGTTCGGCCACGCGGCGAAGCGTCATTTCTCCCCATCGCCCCCGTACGGCCGGCGCGCGTAACGCTTTCACAAGATTGCTGGTTTCGTGCTGGAGGCGTTGATGGGATTCGGCCATGAATTTCAACTGCTGATCCAGCCCGCCATATTCCCGCTGGCGCGCCAGCTCTGCCTGCTGCAGCTGTTCGCGATACCGTTGGAGCGACTCCTCCAGCGGTTTCACCAGTTCGCCGATGGCTTGATGACGTTGCGATAACTCGCCTCTGGCTTCGGCCTGCAGGGTTTCAAAGGAGGTACGGGCAAGGTTGAGGAACGCCTCGTTATTCTGTTTTAAGGCCTGTCCCGATAGGGACTCAAAGGATTCGTGCAACTCCTGACGCGCCCGCGTCAGCAAGGACTGCTGATCCTCCACACTGCGGGAGAGCGCTTCCATGCGCGTTTCCGCACGCGTTCGACCGGCCTGAGACTCCGTCAATGCTTCACGCAATTGCCCTAGTTCGGACTCTTGCTGTTCGACACGTTCGTGGAGTGTCGCGGCCACGGTATCGGCCCGCTGCGCACGCTCACGGCTTTCGAGTAATTGGGCCTGAGTGTGGGAGTGCACACGAACCGTCACCCACCAGCCGGCAATTAACGCCCCGACCCCAAGACCGGCAACAGTTCCCGCAGCAAACGTTGTGGAGGTGAGATCAATCATGAGGCTTCCCCTACGAGCACACCGAAGCACTGGAATTCTTTCTAGCAACCTGTTGTAGGGAAATTGCGTGGAGAGTACGAAAAATATGAGGAAACGTCAAGGGACCGCTCGGTGGATCCTACCGGTCGAGCTGACGATGGTCACCTGTTCATTTTCGCGCAGCAGGCTGGTGGCATCGAGCACATTGACGAGGACGGGAAGACCGTACTCTCGGGCAATAATCGCCCCGTGTGAGAGCGTCCCCCCCATTTCCGCAATGACACCACCCGCCATGCCAAACAATGGCGCCATGCCTGGATCGATCACGGGAACCACCAAGATGTCACCCGGTCTCACTCGCCCCCAGTCCAACGCGGAACGGACGACACGAACGGGGCCGGTGGCCTCTCCTGCACTGATCGCAATGCCCCTCAACACACCTTCGCGTTGCACGCCGGGAGACAGCTCGTTCTGCTCCACGACAGCCTCCCAGTCTCGAATCGTATCCGGGACGTGCCTCTGCTCGTGTCGTGCCCGTTCCTCCCGCCGCTCGCGGACAAGCCCCTGCCAATTTCGACGGGCACCGCCGCTCATTGCCCGTTGTTCGTCCATCGTGAGATAAAAAATGTCATCCGGCACAGCGAACAGTCCTCGCTCCACCATGTGCTCCCCGAGTCGAAACAACAACCGGCGCACGGCCAAAGAGTAGTACATGAGATGATGGCGGTTCGCTTCCCGCAAGACGCAAAACCGCGTGAGCCGCCGATGCCACCAACGAAAGATGACCCCCCGGTGCCGTCGCCAGCCGAATCGTCGCGTGATCTCCGCGAGCGCCTCCTGCCGTTGTGCGACCTGCCGAGAAAGAATCTCCCTCGCTCGCCTCACCTCTCCTGTCCTCACCTGCGTTCGGATGACACCCAAGACGATTTCAGGCTGTTCTGCCATTCGCGGAGACATGATGTCTGATTCTCCCACGGCACGGTGCCCGTAGTCGGCCAGATAGTGCTCGAACCGCTGCAGAAAGGTGGTTCCTGCCAGTGCATCTGGAAATCCCGTCGGGCTCCAGCCGTCATTCAGAAACCACCGACGTACCGACTCTTCGTGGAGCGCCATCTCTGCCAGTTCGGCCAGACGCACGATCTGTTGGGCGCTGATCACCGTTCCCTGACCTTGCAGCGACGCATTCAGCAACTCCCGCCAGTCCGCACCAAGCCAGCCCGGGAGAAACGTACCCATGGCCTGAAGGCTCTGCGCGACCCCACCTGCAATTCCATAGGTCAATTCGTGCGCATCCAGCCAGCGGCCTAGGCCATCGAGCGTTTCGCGCACTTCGTTCATCGAGAAATGCTGAACATGCTCGGACTGATACGTCTCGGCCATCGTTTTCATCACTTCGAAGCTGGACGGCCCTTCTCGCACGACCCTTCGCCATTCACGCATGATTGCCCAGCCCGCACGGAGCAGCGCAACCGCTCCAAGCGTTCGCACCCGTGGAGTGAACGCCAGAGGCTCACCCCCCATCTGTTCGGTCAGGAATGCCGGATTGCCATGAAGTTGTGAGACCAAGGTGTAAAACAACGTGACGTTCAGGAATGGACGACCGTGCAGCACCCGAACCGAGCGGAGACCATCCGGCACCGTACAACCCAGTCGTCGGTAGGGCCCGATGATGTAGGCATCCATGAATTGTTCAAGGAAGGACAGCCCCAACGGGCTCGGCAATTCCGGCAGCGTTTCCTTCAAATTTGCGCGCGTCCACTCGCACTCATCATCGGTCAGTGTCGGCAGGGGCTGCACCCCGGTAATGGGACGGGCCTGAAGCAACCACGGTCGTTCGGTATCCCAGGCCCATTCGAGATCGATCGGGTGACCGAAAGCACGCTCCACTTGCTTGGAGAGTTGCGCCAGAGCATGGAGTTGCCCGTCCGATAACGAGGCCTGCTGCTGGGCCGGCTGCGGGATCGGCTCAGCCTGCACGCCATCCAGAGTGATCAGCAATTTCTGCTGCTTCCTGGCCAGCTGACGCCGACGTATCCGAATCGGTCGGCACAGCTCCTCATCCACCTCGACCATGTACTGGTCAGGCGCGACCTCACCACCGACCAGGGCGGACGCAAGGCCCGGCACGGCGTTAATGAACACCTGGGAGGTTCGTCCCGTCACGGGATGGATCGAGTAGGCCACGCCTGCGGCTACCGCATGCACCATGGGTTGAATCACCACGGCCATCGAAGGGCAAGGCGGATCGTCATTGACACGTAGCATATACTGCAGAACCCGCTCTTCCCACAGCGAGGCCCAACAGTCTCGGATCGCCTGCAGCACCTCAACGGTCGTCAGTCCCAGGTAGGTGGAATAGAGGCCAGCCGCGCTCGCATGGCCGGCGTCCTCATTGGTCGCGGATGACCGCACGGCCCATCGCGTCTCAGTCTCAGGGCTCAGCTCGCCAAGCCGTGATTCCAGATCGTCACGGAATCCCGGCGGCCATGTGCCCCTCGCCAAGTCATGATGAACGTGTGCCCGCGCCATCGCCCGCTGCGCAGCAGGAGCACGCAACAGCGCCTGCCATTCGGCGGGTCCATCGATTCCGACCACACTCAGACACTGGTGATAGAGAGCCGTGGTCGCACATAGCCCCCGAGGCACTGGAAATCCGGCGACATGCAGTGCTCTCAGGCCGGCAGCCTTCCCCCCGACAAGACGCAGGTCGGCGCTGTGCTCCAACGGAAGCAGAAATGGATCTGTCATGGATCGGAATAGTAGCTAGAGTGCAAGGAGGAGGTAAAGGTCGTTCACATTGGTTCCGGTCGGCCCTGTGACAATATGACCGTGGAGGGCTTCAAAAAACGGATGGGCGTCGTTTTCCTGAAGCGCTTTGGCGAGATTCTGGTTCTTGCGCTGTGCTCGGGCAACGGTGTGTCCGTCTACAACGGCACCGGCGACCGAGGTCGGCCCGTCGGTCCCATCGGTTGCGAATCCGGCGACCCACATCTCCGACAGTCCTGCGATCTCAGCCGCTGCGGCCAGCGCGAACTCTTGCGCCCTTCCCCCTTTACCTTCGCCACGAATGGTCACGGTGGGCTCGCCTCCGGCAATCACGCAGCACGGACGACTGATCGGACGCCCTTCTGCGGCAATCTCACGCGCTATGGCGCCAAAACACTTGGCAAGCTCCCGCGCTTCCCCTGTGAGCGTCGTGGCAAGGATCAGCGTGCGCAGCCCTTCCCGTTGTGCCGCCTTCGCTACGGCGTCGACGGCCGCCCGGTTGTCGCCGATCAACATATTGTCCACCCGACGAAAGAGTCGCGTTCGCGGTTTCGGCGTCTCGGGAACGCGCTTTCTAAGGCCCGATTGCAAGTGGCGACGCACCGGCAGAGGAATCGTGCGGGAGACTCCATATTGCTCCACAATGTCCCAGGCATCTTGAAACGTCGTCGCATCGGGGGCCGTCGGCCCAGACCCTATGGTCCCCAGATCGTTTCCGATGACATCGGACAAAATGACACTTGCCACACGCGCCTTGGTCGCAGCCGCGAGCTGTCCGCCCTTGATGGAAGAGAGGTGTTTGCGGACGGTATTGATTTCCTGAATGGTCGCTCCGGAGCGCAGCAACAATTTCGTTGTCGCTTGTTTGTCTTGGAGCGTGATACCGGACGCCGGTGCAGGGAGGAGGCTTGATGCACCGCCGGACAGAAGGACGATGAGAAGGTCGGCAGACGTCAACGTCCGCACTACCTCCATGATCATGCGCCCGCCTTCCAGACCGGCGTCGTCGGGAATCGGATGCCCGGCCTCCACGATGCGAATGGTGCGGGTCGGAGCGCCATGTCCATACTTGACGACCACCAGACCGGTGTCGATCCGTGCGCCCAGCTGGTGTTCAAGCGCGTGGGCCATTCGCGCCGACGCCTTTCCGGCACCGACGACGACGATTCGCTGTATTCGCTCGAGGGAGTAGTGATGCGAGCCGATGAGAAGTTGGTCGTGGCGGACTCGAACCTGCCGGCAGACGGCCTCGTAGGGATCGACCGCCTGCAATCCCGCCTGAAAGAGCCTTGCGAGGAGGGCCTTGGCTCGTGGCTGCGGGACGCCGATACGCATCATGTACACTAGGGAAGCTTGTCTTGCTTGAAACAACGATTGGGACAGGTTTGCCGTGGCACCTTAACCTGATACGTCCCCTTTGGCAAGTAATCCTTAGTGAACTCCGGGTTCAGCATTTTCAATTCCAGAAAATACGTTCCATATTCCTCGGCGATCGAGGTCAGGCGCCGCTGCGCTTCCTTGATCGTCACCGTCACGGTTTCCGTTTCGAGGGGAGGATACAGATCCTTCTTGGTCAGCCCCAGATACTTTTCCGGTTGAGAATAGATCTCTTTGGCCGCAATGATGCGCGCGACATAGCGCATGGTCTCCCGCGGACCATGCATGCGCCAGTAGTCCTTCACGTTCTGTTCTTTAATCAACTTCCGCACCCGGTCTTCCCCCGCATTGTACGAGGCCATCGCGAGAAACCAGTCGCCCTGATACAAATCCCACAGATAACGGAGATACTTGATGGCGGCTTCGGTGGACATCTCAAGATTACGTCGTTCATCAAGCCACCGCTCGTTGTGCAATTTGTAGCGCCGTCCCGTCGAATTGATGAACTGCCAGGGGCCCGACGCCTTCGCACGGGAATAGGCCGCCGCAATGCACTTACTTTCCACCAACAGCATATACTTCAAATCGTCGGGTAATCCCGCTTCCGCTAACTGTTTTTCGGCCGGCGCAAAACATCGCCCGGTACGTTTCGCAAGAATGATACTCTCGCCCTGGTCCTCGAGAAATTGGTAGAACTCGTATTCGATCCGTTCCCGTACCTGCCAATTATCCAAGGGAATCGATTGCCCGGCGAAAGTCAACTTGTCGGGCAGTTTGAAGGAACTCAGAAAGAACCGTTCTCCCTCCCGTTTGATTTCAGGAAGAATCACAAGCCGGTCCTCGAGCTCCGGAGCGACTTCCGTTTCATTGGTCGGGGGACTTGCCGAGGAATCGTTCACCGGCGCAGACTGTTCATCATGGGATTTCGTGGGCGGCGGCACGGCACTTTTGGGATCCCCGGACATTTCCGCAAATAAGGGCGCCAGCCCCAGTAACAGGGTGACACCGACGATACCGGACCGAAGTCCCCAATCATTGTTCCGCATACCGAACTGATCCTTTCGTCACACGTGAGCGCTCATGCTATCAACAAGCCTGTCGAGGGACAAGGAACTCCTGGTTTTGGTACACTCCGGTTCAATGTCTACGCTCCGACTCCTGAATGCCGACATTGTGGCTTGCAGCCAGTGTGCCAGATTAGTCGCCTATCGCCGGACCGTCGCCGAGACCAAGCGACGTCAATTCCAGGATTGGACCTATTGGGGAAAGCCCATTCCTGGATTTGGCGATCCGAAGGCCCGACTCTACATTCTGGGTCTTGCGCCGGCTGCACATGGAGGGAACCGAACAGGACGTGTTTTCACGGGGGATCGGAGCGGAGATTGGCTCTATGAGGCATTGCATCACTTCGGGTTCGCCAACCAGGCTTCCTCAACGCATGCGGAGGACGGCCTCACACTCACAGACTGCTATATCGGCGCAACCGTTCGATGCGCGCCTCCGGCCAACAAACCAACCCCGGAGGAATTCACCAATTGCCGGCCTTTTGTCTTGAGGGAACTCCAGCTACTGAAGTCGGTGCGCGTGGTCGTCGTCTTGGGCAAGATCGCGTTCGATCATTACCTCAAAGCCTCCCGTGAACTGGGGTACCAGTTGCCTGTTCCGCTTCCGAAATTCGGCCACGAGGCCATCTACACCCTGGCGTGGGGTGTGTCGCTCATCGCTTCCTATCATCCAAGCCAGCAAAATACGTTCACCGGCACACTCACTCGGCCGATGTTCCACCGCATCTTTGCTCAGGCCAGACGACGACTACCGGACACATCGATCACCGACTGAGCAGCCCCACCTGTTACTTCTTATTCATCGCCTCCCAATCGGCCAGGAACTTCTTCAGGCCGAGATCGGTCAAAGGATGCTTCACCAGTTGCTGAAACACGGCGTAGGGCATCGTGCAAATATGTCCTCCGGCCAACGCCGCCTCGACCACATGCTGAGGGTGACGCACACTCGCCACCAGTATCTGAGTCTTGAAATCATAGTTTTTGTAGATCGTGACGATCTGCCTGATGAGCGCCATTCCGTCTGAACTCACATCGTCGAGGCGGCCGATGAAGGGGGATACACACCAGGCCCCAGCCTTGGCCGCCAGCAATGCTTGCGTCGGAGAAAAGCACAAGGTGACATTCACTCGAATGCCTTCCGCCGCCAACTGCTTGGTTGCGCGGAGACCTTCAGGGATGAGCGGGACTTTCACCACGATGTTCTTATGGACCTTCGCGAGATCTCGGCCTTCTTTCACCATGGCCTCAGCTTCAATCGCAACGACTTCCGCGCTGATCGGCCCATCAACCATCTTGCAAATTTCAAGGAGCATTTCCTTGAAACTGCGCCCTTCCTTTGCGACGAGGGAGGGATTCGTGGTCACGCCGTCGATCAGGCCTAGCTTGGCACCCTCTTGAATTTCTTTGTCGTTCGCCGTATCGAGATAAAGCTTCATAGGAGAATCCTTTCATCAAGCGATCTAGATCGTTTTCGAGCAGGCATTTTAGAAGCAACCTGAAAACAGGGCAACCGGTCAACACACCTATGATAGACTCGTTTTGCGGTAGAGAATAGGGGCTGCTACATTTTTCCCGTCACCGTGATAGCCTGACTCCAGCACCATAATTAGAGGAGGACCATGCACATGCGCGCATCTCTGGGAATCTTGATAATCTGTCTCTGCTTCACTGCCTGCAGCCACAATCCCTATCTCGACGCCTCCTTGACCAGGTACCAGGGGAAGGATCAAGCCTGGATTGAAAAGGAGCTGGGTCCCCCTGACGCAAAAACCTCTCGTTTTTTTGGAGGAGAGAAGTGGATTTACAATCGAATCGCTGGAGGAAAGTCAGGCCCACCACTGTTTAACTTCAAGGCCAACGAATGCCAGATGATTGTATTCTTCGATACGGAGAATGTGGTGTCTGATTCGAGTTATTCGGGCTGCTAGGCCGAGAGTTGCTTCTGAAACGCGATCGCACAATTACGACTGCAAAAGAAATATGTTTGCCCACCAATTGTTTCGCTTACGGCATTTTCTCGCGGGACAAACACTCGGCAGACAGGGTCCTGAATCATTTGTTTCCCGGATTCTTTCCGCTCCCGCGACTTGGCCTGCAGCTCGTTCTGGCCCAACTTTCTGAGCGTTCTCCTCAAGAGATAGTAGAGAAGTGCCAAGAGTGCTGCGATGACAAACAACCTATACATTGTGGCATTTCCTTCATAGGCTACTACATGTCTGACGCAGTTCGCACTACCTCGACAACTTACTGGGATTGGGCAATCCCTTAAGGGGCAACCGTAGGACCAAATGGCCCAGAGGCTTTCGCGTCTATGCGGGACCTTTTCCCACGTTGAGACAGTACTTCAGATGGATGGTTTATCCTACAGAGCAATGTTATAAGCCATCCATGCATAAATGTGACAAATGCCGCGGAACAATGTTGCCTGAGCGGGCGGTTGACTTGAATGCTGGTTTGGCCATCACAGTACTGGCGTGCCTGAACTGTGGCCGTCGAAAAGCAGCGGATTCAGAACCGAGACCGATCACGTCACGACATTAGTCTGTCGCAGTAAAAACAACGCCTAGAACGCTCACTTGCGATGAGAAGACGGTGTTATGAGAACACCGTCTTCGGCCTGCCGTCCATCCGGACTTCAGCCTTACATTGCACGCAAAGGCTCCCCTCAACCATTCTGGCCGAATTTTGAGCCACAGGATGGTTCTGCCGCCTGCGCTCCCTATTGCCTCCCGACCGCTCAGTATTGCCGCAGTCCTGATCGACCGACCCGGGCCCTCTTGATCGGCTCACATCTTTGTTGGGGCCGCCTTACTTAAGACTCAAGACATCGTGCATATCATAGAGGCCTGGCGGCTGCTTGACGACCCAACGAGCAGCGCGAAGGGCCCCGCGAGCAAATGTGTCACGACTGCTCGCACGGTGGGTGACCTCAATCCGTTCCCCCATGGTCCCGAACATCACCGTATGATCGCCCACGATGTCTCCGGCGCGAATCGTCTGGATTCCAATCTCGCCTTTTTTGCGCTCACCGATCAGCCCCTTGCGCGCGTACACTCCAACCTGCCCAAGATCTCGATTGACCGCTCGCGCAAGCACCTCGGCCATCTTGAGAGCGGTACCGCTGGGAGCATCTTTCTTCAGGCGATGGTGCGCCTCGATGACCTCGATGTCATAGTCTTCGCCGAGGGTCTTCGCCATTTCGGCGATCACCTTGTAAATCACATTCACTCCGACACTCATATTCGGAGAGAACACGCAGGGGATCTGTTTGCTCAGGCTTCGAAGCTCGTCCAATTCAGTTGAAGAGAAGCCCGTGGTGCCGACCACAATGCTCCGTCGATGCTGGGCCACAATCCTCAAATGCCCAAGCGTGGCCGGTGGTGTGGTAAAGTCAACCACCACCTCACCTCGCTCCATTAAACTGGACAGATCTTCTACGATCGGCACCCCGGTATGCCCACAGCCGGCGACCTCACCGGAATCTTCGCCGAGAGCATGATGCCCCTTGCTCTCCACCGCTCCCGCCAAGGTGAGAAATGCCGAATCTTTGACCAGGGACACCAGACGAGATCCCATACGTCCAGCTGCCCCTGTAACAACAACCTTGATCATGACAATATCCTTCACAGCCAGCCGAGGCCGTTAGACCAAGCCGGCGGCCTTCATCACATGCGATAGTTTTTCGCGGTTCTCACTCCCCATGGGACAGAGCGGCAGCCGCATTTCAGGCTCGATTTTGCCCATCATATGCAGCGCTTCCTTCACAGGAATGGGATTGGTCTCATAAAATAACGCTGTAAAGAGGGGGTACAGTTGGTAGTGCAACGCACGCGCCTCGTCGACTCGACCAGCACGAAACGCATTGACCAACTGAGCCATCTTCGAGGGAAGCAGATTTGCCGTCACCGTAATGACGCCTTTGCCGCCGACTGCCATCATGGGCAAGGTCAAGGCATCATCCCCGGCCAACACCGTTAATCGATCCCCGCACAGCTGAATGATTTCCGAAGCCTGCTGCACCGCACCGCTCCCCTCCTTCACCGCCACCACCGTCGGACAGGCCGCCAGACGCGCGATAGTGCTCGGCAACATATTCACCCCGGTTCGCCCCGGAATGTTGTAGACCACAAGGGGAAGGTCGACGGCCTCCGCGACCGCCTTGTAGTGGAGATAGAGGCCTTCCTGGGTAGGCTTGTTGTAATAGGGGGTAATCAGCAACGCGCCGTCCACACCGGCAGCCTTGGCATGCTTCGTCAGAGCAATCGCCTCGTCGGTGCTGTTGGATCCTGTCCCTGCGACGACCGGGACTCGCCGCTTGACGACCTCAACAGTGAAGGCCACCACCCGATCATGTTCGGCATGAGTCAGCGTGGCCGATTCACCGGTGGTCCCGCACGGTACGATCCCGTGGGTCCCACTGCTGATCTGCCATTCGATGAGGTCCCCAAGGGCTCGCTCATCCAGCTTCCCGTTCTTAAACGGCGTGACAATGGCAACCAAAGACCCTGTAAACATTCAGCGCTCCATCTCAAAGACAGTAATGAACGCCCTACGCGAGAAACTCCGGGATCTCCTCCCCTCGCACCAAGTCCTCGTAACTCTCACGCGAGCGAATGACGTGGATTTGCCCCTCATGCACCAGCACCTCCGGCACACGCGGCCGCGAGTTGTAGTTCGACGACATGACAAACCCATAGGCGCCCGCGCTCATGACCGCCATGAGATCCCCGGCATTGAGGGCCGGCATGACACGGTCCTTGGCCAAGAAGTCTCCTGACTCACACACGGGACCGACTACATCCACAGTCTTCTTCTCGCCATAAGCCGCCGCTTCATACACCGGCCGGATATCGTGATACGCATCATACAGACTCGGACGAATCAGGTCATTCATCGCGGCGTCGACGATCAAGAACCGTTTAGCTTCACCATCCTTTGCATACAGCACCTTGGTGAGCAACACGCCGGCATTCCCAACAATCACGCGACCGGGTTCCATGATCAACACGCACTTTAAATCACGCACGAGCGGCGAAATCGCTTCGGCCAGGTCCTTCGGTTCGGGAGGCGTTTCATCGGAATAGGTAATGCCTAACCCACCACCGATGTTGATGTACCGAAGCGGAATCCCTTGTTCCGCCAAGGCCTGTACCAGCGCCAGCACCTTTTTTAGTGACTCGACGAAAGGGGTCACTTGCGTGAGTTGTGACCCGATGTGCGCATGCAGTCCCACCACCTTAATGTGGCTGAATGCCGCGGCAGACTTGAACTCCTCGATCGCACGATCAGCCGCGATGCCGAATTTACTCTTCTTGAGACCAGTGGAAATATAGGGATGCGTCTTCGGATCGATGTCGGGATTGATGCGCAGGGCCACCCTGGCCTTGACGCCCATGGATGCCGCCACCTCGTTGATCGCCTGCAGTTCTGCCGACGATTCAACGTTGAACATCAAGATATCTGCCTTCAATGCCTCAGCGATTTCATCCGGCTTCTTCCCGACCCCGGCAAAGACGATCTTCGTAGGCGGCACTCCCGCCTTCAAGGCGCGATAGAGTTCTCCGCCGGACACGATGTCCACGCCGCTTCCTTCTTTCGCCATGAGCCGCAACACAGCGAGGTTCGAGTTCGCCTTCATGGCAAAGGCCACAATATGCGGAATGTTCTTGAAGGCGCCGTCGTACACACGAAAATGCCTCACCAGGGTGTGATGGCTGTAGATGTAACAGGGTGTCCCCACTTCCTTCGCAATGCGCGAAAGCGGCACATCCTCGCAGTACAATTCGCCTTCTCTATAGTGAAAATCATGCATGGTCGTCATCCTCGATCAACAATTCCAACTCGACGCTTCTGCTCCCGACAGGGGAGGACTCCCCACAACCGGATTGCGTGAAGCGTGCCCTAACCTCCGGCTATCTCGTGCCCATCATCCGCAGCGGAGGGGTCGGTAACGGGTCCGGCTCCGGCGGGATCGGCGCCTCCTCGATCGTAACCCCGGTGGGCGCACTCGGCCGTGAGGCTGATCCATACACGTTGGCGTTCGCGGCCAACAGCCCTTCCCGTCTCAACTGACGTTCGATGATCGGTGCGACGCCCACATCCTCCGGTGGAATCGGAGCACCCAACACCCCGCAGCCGGACAGTCCGAGCATACCGAACAACGCGGCAGCAGGACGGCCGTAGATAAGAAGGCGCCTCCCGCCGAACGACTTCATCCCTTCAGTGCCTTTTCAAGCTCCTTGATTCTCGCTTCTACCCGACGCCGCGCCGTGCCGCCGATCTGATCCTTCCGATTGATTGCGCCTCGCACGGTCAGATACTGCAGCACATCCTGCCCGAAGCGAGGCGAAAATCCCTGGAGGTCCTTCAAGGTCAATTGTTGTAGCGCCCGATGTTGCTCCAAAGAGAATCGCACAATCTGTCCGGTAATGGAATGGGCCTCCCGGAACGGCACCCCTTGTGTCACCAGGTAATCCGCCAGCTCCGTCGCCAACATGCCGCCGCCTTCAGCGGCCTCGGCCAACACGGTCCTGTTGACCACGAGCCGTCGAATCAGTTCGGCGCACAGTACCAACGACTGTTCCGTCGTGTCCACAGCGTCGAACAGGGCTTCCTTATCTTCCTGCAGGTCACGATTGTAACTGAGAGGCAGCCCCTTCAGGAGCGTCAGCGTCCCCATCAAGCGGCCATAGACACGCCCCGTTTTGCCGCGTACCAACTCCGGCACATCGGGATTCTTCTTTTGCGGCATCATGCTGCTGCCGGTACAAAACGTATCCGGCAAGTCCACGTAGCGAAACTCCTGCGAGGCCCAAAGGATCAGCTCCTCACTCAGTCGCGAGAGGTGCATCATGATCAGGGAGAAGGCGCCAAGAACTTCTACCACCGCATCGCGATCCGAGACCGCGTCGAGACTGTTGTGCGTCACCGACGGAAAGTCCAGGAGCGAGGCCGTGTATCGCCGGTCCACGGGATAGTTGGACCCGGCAAGCGCGCCGGACCCCAAGGGCATGACATTCAGCCGCGTCCGACAATCCCGCAGACGCCCCCAATCGCGCTCGAACATTTCGACATAAGCCAGGAAGTGATGCGCCATCAAGACCGGCTGTGCGCGCTGCAAATGTGTGTACCCCGGCATCACGACATCCAGATGCGTCCGGGCCTGCCCCACCAACACCCGTCGGAATTCGTGGATCTGCCCCATCACGCGGGACACGACATCGCGCAAAAAGAGTCGCAAGTCCAACGCTACCTGATCGTTGCGGCTTCGCCCTGTGTGGAGTTTTCCGCCGAGGGGGCCGATCAGCTCCGTCAGCCGACGCTCGATTGCCATGTGAATGTCTTCGTCTTGCGGTGAGAACGGGAACCGTCCCCCATCCAACTCGGCCTTCACGCGTTGCAACCCGCGCACGAGCTGCGCCGATTCCCTGGCCGTCAACACCCCTGCCCGTTCGAGCGTCTTACAGTGCGCCATGCTCCCCTGGATGTCATAGGGATAGAGACGGCGATCATAGGCCAACGACGTGGTGAACTGTTCAACCAGACGATCGGTTTGTTCAGCGAATCGACCGCCCCAGGCTTTCCCTTTGGGTAAGGTCCGACCGGATGGTGGTGCGAGGCGAACAGATTTGGGAGTACGAGCGCGGCCAGAGATAGACTTCGCCATTACCGAGTCGACCTCTTCTTGCGTTGTGCGCGAATGGCCAACCGCAGTGCATTCAGGCGAATGAACCCTTCCGCGTCTTTTTGCCGATACACGTCATCTTCCTCGAAGGTCGCCATATCCAGGCGATACAGGGACCGTGGGGACTTCCGTCCGACCACCGTACAATTCCCCTTGTATAACTTCACCCGAACAGCGCCCGTGACATCCTTTTGGGCTTCATCCAGCGCCACTTGCAGCATCTCGCGTTCCGGTGCATACCAATATCCATAGTAGATGAGTTCCGCATAACGCGGGATCAGGCTGTCCCGCAAGTGCAGCACTTCCCTATCCATGGTCAGGGACTCCAGGCCGCGATGCGCCGCATGCAAAATCGTACCGCCCGGGGTCTCATAGACACCGCGAGACTTCATGCCGACATAGCGGTTCTCCACGAGATCGACTCGACCGACACCATGCTTCCCACCCAGGATATTGAGATGGGCCAACAAGGCAGCGGGCTTCATCTTTTTCCCATCCACCGCCACCGGATCGCCGGCGACATACTCGATTTCGACTTCACGCGCCTTAGCAGGCGCCCGTTCCGGCGACACCGACATGACAAAAATTTCTTCCGGTGGAGCCTGCCAGGGATCTTCGAGAATGCCGCCTTCGTAACTCGTGTGAAACAAATTCATATCCATGCTGTACGGTTTGGCCTTCGTGGCGGTGACCGGAATGCCGTGCTTCTCCGCATACTCGATCAACTCCCGGCGCGAACGCATGGTCCATTCCCGCCACGGCGCGATGATGCTGATCTGCGGATGTAGCGCCATATACGTCAGCTCAAACCGCACTTGGTCGTTGCCCTTCCCGGTCGCGCCGTGACACACCGCTTCAGCCCCTTCCTGAGCGGCAATTTCGATTTGCCGTTTGGCGATGAGCGGACGCGCAATCGAGGTCCCCAGCAGATAACTGCCTTCATACAGCGCATTCCCACGCAACATGGGAAACACGTGGTCCTTGACGAACGTCTCGCGCAAATCCTCGACATAGACCTTTTTCACCCCCAAGGACTGCGCCTTTTTCTTGATGACCTTGAGATCTTCCCCTTGACCGAGATCCGCACAAAACGCGACCACCTCGCATCCATACACCTCTTCCAGCCACTTCAATATGACCGAGGTGTCTAATCCGCCCGAATAGGCCAAGACGACTTTCTTGTACGATGACCGGCTCATACCACTCCTTTGTTACGTCCTGCGTGTCTGCGATGTCTTCCCGAGAAGCCGGACCAGGATCGCCTTCTGCATGTGCAACCGGTTTTCAGCCTGGTCGAACACGACAGACTGGGGTCCGTCCAACACCTCGGCGCTGATTTCTTCGCCACGGTGAGCGGGCAGGCAATGCATCACCAATGCGTCCGACTTCGCGCGCTTCAACAGTCGCGCATTAAGCTGATACGGGGCCAGAATCTTCAGCCGCTTGGTTTGCTCTCGCTCTTGTCCCATGCTGATCCAGACGTCGGTATACACCACGTCGGCCCCTTTCACGGCCACCAGCGGATCGGCCCCGATTTCAATGACCGCTCCCGTCAGCCGAGCTTCCTCCCGGGCTCGATCCACAATAGCCTGGTTCGGCTGATAGCCGGGCGGGCACCCCACGGCGATCGTCATACCGGTTTTGGCCGCGGCCTCAATGAGCGAGTTCGTCACATTGTTGCCGTCGCCCACATACGCGATCTTGATGCCCTTCAATCGACGTTTCTTCTCCTGAATGGTCAGCAGATCGGAGAGAGCCTGGCAGGGGTGATTCAGATCGGTCAGCCCATTGATGATCGGGATGCTGGCCTCCCGTGCCCACTCCTCGGCAATGGCATGATCGAAGGTCCGCAGGACGATAGCGTCCAGGTAGCGCGACAACACATGGGCGGTATCCGCAATGGTCTCCCCGCGAGACAACTGGATGTCTCCCATCGGCAGCACCATGGCCTGGCCGCCGAGTTGATTCATCCCAGCCTCGAACGACACACGGGTCCTGGTCGACGGCTTCTGAAAGAGCAGGCCCAGCATGCGCCCCGGCAGAAGCGGGTGGGGCACGCCGCGCCGTTGCTTCGCCTTCAGCTGCGCGGCGAGACGGAGTAGGCCCTTCAACTCCTCCGTGGGGATCGAGAGCAAATCCAGAAAATCTTTCCCGAGACCAGCCCGGGTGGTCGACCGACGAGGACGCCGCAACATACGCGCCCCTACTCGCTTAATGGCTTGAGGTGGTTCGTTGATTAAAAATCTGTGATAGCGCGGCCAGCAGGCGATCAATCTCGCGCTCAGTAATAGTGAGCGCGGGCACAAAACGCAAAACTCGATCACCGACGCAGTTGATCAGCAGTCCGCGTGTGAGACAGTCGGCCACGACGGCTTTCCCGTCGATCTCCAACTCCATGCCTTGGAGCAGCCCGAGACCCCGCACCTCTTTTACGCAGCGGTGCCGCTCTTTCAAGGTGGCCAGCCCTTTGGCGAGACACTCGCCCATCCGGCGCCCCTGGTCGAGAATCTTCCCGTCCAGCAGCACGCGTAACACCGCCAGCGCCGCGGCACAGGCCAAGGGATTGCCACCGAACGTCGATGCATGCGCGCCCGGCCCAAACGCGTGCGCCACGCTGTCCGTGGCCAGGCACGCGCCGATCGGCACGCCGCCACCAAGCCCTTTGGCCAAGGTCATGATATCCGGCTGCATGCCGAACTGTTCATAACAGAAGAGGGTGCCGGTCCGGCCGATACCGGTCTGTACCTCATCGAAAACCAGCAAGACATCCCGTTCACGACACAATTCCCTCAGGCTTTGCATATACCCGCGATCCGCCACATGGACCCCGCCTTCGGCCTGAATCGGTTCCAGCATGATCGCGGCCGTCTTGGGAGTAATCGCCCGTTCGACCGCCGACAGATCATTAAAAGGCACGTAGGAAAATCCCGGCATGAGCGGGGCGAAGCCTTTTTTGACCTTCTCCTGGCCGGTCGCGGTCAGGGTGGCGAGCGTCCGTCCATGGAAGGAACTCGTCATCGTGACGATCTCGTATCGATCGCCGCCGTACTTGTCATAGGAGTATTTGCGCGCCAGCTTGATAGCCGCTTCATTCGCTTCCGCGCCGCTGTTGCAAAAGAAAACCTTCTGCGCGAACGAATGGTCTACCAGCATCTGCGCCAAACGTACCTGCGGCTCGGTATAATAGAGATTCGACGTGTGAATCAGGTGCTGCGCCTGCTTTTGGATGGCCAATACCAGATCCGGATGTCCATGCCCGAGCACATTGACCGCGATACCGGCGACGAAGTCGATATACTCCCGGCCCTCCAGGTCATATACCTTGGTCCCGCGCCCGCGCACGATCGAAATCGGCTGGCGCATGTAGGTGTTCATCAGGTACTGTTCGGCATTGAGACGCAACTCACCCGTCGGCATGGCACACCTCTCCCATCGTGAGTCGGCGAAGCTATCATAGGCACCAGGTGAAAGCAACCGAACCACGGCCGATCGTGGCTCCTGGCGCGGCGGGTGGCGGGTTCGGAAAGACGCATCCGGCGGTGATCGTCCCTTGACGGGAGGAGACGGCGGATGGGATAAGGTGGCGGTATGAAATCCTGCGCACAATGCCGGCAAGAAAACCGGGACGATGCCCGCTTTTGTCACCAATGCGGGGACGCCTTCGGCCCCGAACCGCAGGCGTCCACCACGGAACCGGACCAGACCGCCACAGCGCTGACGGATACGGACCTCTGGAAAGCCTTCATCGGCCCCAACGCCGACCGATATCTCGAAACATTCAAGAAATTTTCAGGGCCCTCAGGCCCGCAATTCGCCTTGACCTGGCACTGGCCGGTCTTTGTGTTCGAGCCGTTTCTCTGGTTCCTGTACCGGAAAATGTATGGCTACGCGTTGATTTATGCCATCGGTCCCGCCATGGCGTTTTACATCACACAGGATCTTTCCGCCGACATCGTCTGGCGCGTGATCGCCGGAGCCAGTGCCAACTATATCTACTTCTGGCACGCCAAGGAGCAACTCGCCAAGATTAAGGCCGAGCGGGCCGGGGGTGGAGAGGCCAAGGAACAAATGTTGGGGGAATTGGGTGGAGTACAACCCTACGTGGTCTGGGTTGGTGTCGGGCTGCTGGTGCTGAAAATCGGATTAGTCGTAGCCATGCTCAAAGATGGTCCTCCCGACGGTTCGAAGGGGTCGCCCGCCAAACCACACCCGGCCGGCATGACCCAGGTGTAGCCCGCAGGCTCTATCCGTACGTTCTCCCTACTCTCTCGCTTCGACCTGCTGCTGCCGCTGCCACTCGATCCACGACACGAACCAGTCAAAATCCTGCTGATACGCCGCCCCGCTGAGATCGGGCGTCGCCTGCGTTTGCTCAAGCTGCGTATAGGTGCGCGGCCAGTTCTTCTGCCACCAGGATTTCAGTTCATCCGGTCCGTAGGGCTGCCCGCTAGGATTGGCAATGCCGGCCGCTGAACACAACCCCGCCACCAGCGGCCAGTAGCGGTCCTTGCCGAGCCCGAGACTGCGGAAGTGTTCGCGCAAGAGAAAGACCACCCACAGTTCCGCGCTGTTTTTCTTGTTGTGCTTGAAGGGTTGAGTCTGGCGCAACGGGACCGGATCGAACGTCTTGATCACGGAGGTGTAGTCAGGCCCGCCATAACTACCGGCGGACTCCGCGATGCCTTGCAGCATGTTCGCCAACTCCACCTCCACGAGCGGCGTTCTCGGCGCAGGCTGACCAGTCGACCCAGCACCTAAAGGATTGGTCACGGTCAGCAGCTCGATCAGCGGCTTGAGCTCCCGTAACCGGATGGCGGCTGCTTTCAGAATCTGCTCGGATTCAAGCCAATAGTCCGGATCGCCTTTGGAGGCCCGTTCCCGGCCTGGCGGCGGCAACACGACCGGAATCCAGTACCGCACCAGCACAAAGAGAATATACTCGACCTCTCCGCCGACCTGCACGACACCAGCCAACGCCTGCTTCATCCCGAGCGCCCGTCGAAAAAACGCCTCGACCCGGTCTTCGACCTGCAGACGACGCCCCATCGCCTGCCACCACTGTTGCAGCGGAAACCAGTCTGTGGGGGGAACCGTCGACATCGAGATGCTCCACACGTGAGGGGAAATCGGCGGCATGGTACTGACTGCCACCACTGAATGCAACCGAGCCGACCATCGCCCAGGGGTTCGAGCAAGCGGGGACCTTGACAGGATCAAGGGGCAATCGCGTAACCTGTGGACGCCAGTCCCCACCCCTTTCGGATAAGGAGACGCGACACGATGAGTAGATTAGTTCTGATCCGGCACGGCGAATCGCAGTGGAATCTGGAAAACCGCTTCACCGGGTGGGTCGATGTTCCCCTCTCCACGAAGGGAATCGAAGAGGCGAAGGCGGCCGGGAAGAAACTAGCGGAGTTCACGTTCGACCGTGCCTTCTCCTCCGTGCTGGCTCGCGCCAATGAGACGCTGCGGCTTGTGCTCGAAACCATCGGGCAGACGACCATTCCGATCGAAAAAGACAAGGCCTTGAACGAGCGGATGTACGGCGAGTTGCAAGGGTTGAATAAGGCCGAAACGGCCAAGAAGTTCGGCGATGAGCAGGTGAAGATCTGGCGGCGGAGTTATGACGTGAGGCCGCCCGGCGGAGAAAGCCTGAAAGATACGGCCGAGCGCGTACTGCCTTATTACGAGAGTCGAATCAAACCCTACGTGCTCAAGGGGGAAACCATTCTCATCGCCGCCCATGGGAACAGCCTGCGCGCGCTGGTGATGCAGCTCGAACAGCTGACCCGCGAACAGGTGCTGGAGCTCAACATTCCCACCGGAGCGCCTCTGCTGTACGAACTCGACAACAGCGGGAAGGTCTTGTCGCACCGGTATCTCTAAGGGACCGCAGTGACCCTGCGGAATGCTCATAGTTCAATGTTCAACTGAGCTCAACGCGGTCAAGAACGTTGGACACTGCGCATCGGGCTGTACCGCGGCAGAATGAGACTCATTCGCCTAGACACACTGGCTCAACAACTCCTGATATTGATCCAGCGGCACCAAGTCGGGAAGTAAGACGAGCAGCTTGGGACGGTCCTCCGGTTGAATGAGGCCCTCGCTTTCGAGCAGATCTGAAATCTCCTCGGATGCCGCGATCTCCCCTCCCTCGTAGTCTCCCACCGGCGAATACCGGGCGCGGCGCTCTTCCATTTCAACCAGGTAGTCCTCCCACTTCACCGACGCCAGTTGGAACGTCGTCGCCCAGTCCGCATGGATCAACTCCAACACCCGCTGAAACAGCACCTCGCGGTACTTCCGTGGAATGTGGGCATTGATAGCCGCATGAACCCAGTAGAGCGTGAATGAGAGGATCTCCCGAGTCATCGCCTCCTCCTGCTCCTCCGTACCCCCAATTCCATACTCGCTCAAAGCCTCGACCGTCATTCGGCGCGGAATCAACTTATACAGGGCATCTGCAACTTCAGCGGGCGTCATCGATTCTCTTTTCATACCATCCCTCCGCAACAGGCCCCAGGATACTGAAGCGTCGCGCGCCGTGACAACCCTCGGCCATGCTCCGCACAGTGCCTGCGCTTGTCCGCCGGGATGGCCTATGTTACAAGGAGGGCGTTCACTTTGAGGCGGGACTCTATGACACACACCAGACGACTCCAGCTTCTGTGCGCCATCTTCGCAATCATCGGTTGCTTGTCCTCCAGCCCGGCCAGATCGGCGGAATCGCAAGGGGCGCATTGGGGCTTCGCGACCGACCTCGGCCTGTGGAGCGGCACCACCAACGACACCACCTTCGCGCTTGGCTTCGGACTCGACTACTACATGGACCCGAACTTTTCATTCGGTGGAATGGCGCTGTTCACCCCGGTGGGTGACCTGACTCAAATCGGCATCGCCGGTGTCGCGAAGTATCACCTCCGGCTGAACGGTGGATTCAATCTCGTGCCCTTCGCCGGACTCGGCTTGGTCCACGCTGATCTCAACCGCGGCAGCGGCCCGGGGAAGGTCGATCGCAACGACACAAGCCATTTCATTCCGCTCGGCCTGTCGCTGGAGTATCAGGTCGGACCCAACATCGCCTTCTCGACGACCCTCATGGTCAATCTCCATCGCATCAATCTGTCCCCCCCGGTCCCCGACGACAATAGCAGCGTGGCGCTGCTGTTCGGAATTCGTTGGGGTCCCTAGCCGCATTGTTCATGACGGTTCCACGAGAAATTGCGAGTGATGCGGCGAGGTCCGCGGCTCGATGACCATCGCGAACGATGGCCCCCGCTTCAGAATGCCGGCAACCGCTCAAACAGGTTGCCAGCAAAGCCGCAGCGAAGCGAGGGGGCGAGGCGCACCGTTTGAGTACGTCGAAGCTTTGAGCAAAACGAGAACGCCGCTGGGAGCCCGTTCCAACATTCGTTAGGCGGCTTGGGCGGGTCGCCACCGCAACCCCACCTGCAACAATTCCTGCAGCAGGTCTTTGTAGGTCAGGTCGGCCTTCTCCGCCGAGTCGGCGAAGTCTTCGCCGCTGGCGATCTGCGGGTTGGGGTTGGCTTCGAGGACGTACACGTTGCCGTCTTTATCCATGCGCATATCGATGCGGGCATACCCGCTCAATCCCAGCGCACGATAGACACGCTTGGCAAGATGCTGAATCTGGTCGGCCACGCCGTCCGGTAGATTCCGCGCCTCGCAGGAGCGGATGCCGTACTTGTCCTGATAGGTCCGACTCCATTTCACGCGTTGGGTCGCGATGCGGCGCGCTTCGTCCGGCATCTTGTCCATCACCAATTCCCAGACGGGGAACACTTGCAGGTGGGCATTGCCCATCACACCGACGTAGAGCTCACGGCCTTCGATGTAGCGCTCAACGAGGGCTCCGGTCCCGACATGGTCATGGATAAAGGCGACTCGTTCCCGCAGTTTGTCATCATCGTCTACGATCGACGCCTGAGAAATCCCCAAGGACGCTTCTTCCGTACTCGATTTCACAATCAGCGGGAAGGGCAGGTATTTGGGCCGCCGTACCATCCGATGCAACGGCACCACGATGAATTCCGGATAGGGGATGCGATGGTAGGACATCACTTGCTTGGCCAGCGCCTTGTCCCTCGCCAGCATCAGCCCTCGCGGGTTACAGCCCGTGTAGGGAATCCGCATCAATTCCAGATAGGACACGACATTCTGGTCGTAGACCGCCACGCCATCGAACTCCTCCAGCAGATTAAAGGCAATGTGCGGCTTCCACCCTTCCACTGCCGTGCGGATGACCTCCAGGTCGCTCTTCACGCCGAGCGCCTGCACCTCGTGACCAAGCTTTTTCAGCGTGGAGACGACATCGTATTCCGTCCGCCATGCCGCCTGTTCAGAGTTTTGCCCGTTGAGGGACTCCGGTGGGACCAGATCCTGATGCATGAGCACGAGCACGCGTAATCGCTTCATAACGCCACCTTATGCCTCCCACTGTGCAGATGGTTCATGGTCTGCACCGTCAGAAGGATCGCGAAATCGAGTTTTGCCTGGTCGCTCGGCTGCGTCAGATGCAGTTTCGAGGCGTGGCATCGTTCGATCATGCTCTCCAAGACCTGATCGATAGTGTACTGATATTCCCCGGTCCATTCCGCCACCCGCCGGCGGATGTCCTTGCGCGTGCGATGCAGGAATTCGGCGGCGCTGGGATTCTTGGCGTGAGCAGGCTGGTCGGAGAATAATTTCTTCAAGTCGCTGTCATAGGTCGACGCGCGTCCGATCCCATAGTGCTTCCGTTTTTCCTCGTAGTGATCGCGCAGGGTTTTATAAATGCGCGGCAGCGGATCCAGCAAGTGCCGCCCGGTTACCTTCGGGCTCACCTCGACCAGCTCGCCCATGAGTCGTTCTATGAACTCCAGTTTCTTCATCACCGGCCATCCGCGATACCGTTCCTGCCAACCCGACTGGGGGTCCAGCCACACGGCAAATGTTTCGGCGAAGTCTTCGTCCGGATGGCTTTGTGCGTACCAGACATCCAGATGGCGCACAAAACTCCGGCTGTAGGGTCGCGGCGTGTAGTACTCGGGGTAGGGCTGGGAGGAGCGGCCGAACAGTTTCTGCCGACGCCGGCGTCGACGGAGCAGAAAAGCGTTTTCAATAGCGTGACCGGCCTCATGGCGGAGGATGCGCATACACCAGTCGTGCGTGCCTCCCTCGACCTCCAGCATCTGGCTGGCTTCCAGTCTCGTCAAGCGGGGATGGGCGAGATAGAAAGGGACGGCAATTCCAGGCACCCCATCCGGGGTAAACCATTCATCTGAAATCCACACATGCGGCCGAAACAGCAAGCGGCGCGCCTCCAATTCGCGATATAGCTGGGCGATCGGCTCCTGATAAAAGGTGCCGTCGAGCCGCAAATCCAAATCGCACATGCGAAGGTCGAGGAGTTGCTCATCGCTCCATTCCGCCCACACCGGCACCGAATCGGCCGAATGTGCCCGCGGTCGTTGCTGGTTCTGCGCTCGCCCCATGGGTTCGCCACCAAAAAGCCTCGTCCGGCGCCAATTTGCTCTCGTTTAACTATAGCAGCTCGCTGAAATTGCGCTCGTCGATCGCCGGTGGGCCCGCTCAGCATTCAGGGGAAACCCTCGGTCGCCATCCCCTATCCCATTCCCTGAGGCGCATGCGCTACAATGTCCGACCATGCAACCCCTTCTCACTCCGCTGACAGGGACACCTGTGCGGCCGGCCAAACCGACCGAAGAACTCGAGCGCCTGGAGACCAGATTGTGCCGCCTCACCGGACAGGCCATCGCCGACTATCACATGATTGAGAATGGGGATCGGGTCATGGTCTGTCTGTCGGGGGGAAAAGACAGTTACGGGCTATTGGAGATCCTGCTCTCGCTTCGCAGCCGGGCCCCGATTCATTTTGAGATCATCGCCGTCAATCTCGACCAGAAGCAGCCGGGATTCCCCGCCCACATCCTGCCGGAGTATCTGACCAAGCGCGGGGTGCCGTTTCACATTGAGACCCGCGATACCTATTCCGTGGTGAAACGGTTGATTCCAGAGGGACACACCACCTGTGCGCTCTGCTCCCGTCTCCGGCGCGGACACCTCTACCGGCTGGCCACCGAACTGCGAGCGACCAAGATTGCCCTGGGCCATCACCGCGACGACATTCTTGAAACACTTCTCCTGAATCTGTTGTTTACGGGCAAGATGAAAGCCATGCCGCCGAAACTCCGGGCCAAGAGCGGCCGCCATCTGGTGATCCGGCCGCTGGCCTACGTCAAAGAGTCCGACCTGGCGCGGTATGCCGTTTTGCGGCAGTTCCCGATCATTCCGTGCGATCTGTGCGGCTCCCAGGAAGATTTAAAACGCAAACAGATCAAAGCGTTGCTGCAGGACTGGAATCAGCGGTTTCCCGGATCGAACGACAGCATGTTCGCGGCACTGGGCAACATCGCTCCCTCATTACTGCTCGATCGCACACTCTTCGATTTTTCGGCCTTGAAGACGGAGGAAGGTCTTGAGGCGACGGCCGACGGTGAGACCGACGACGAATAACAGGCCCCACCCCTGAACCCGGGACGTGATGGGCCTCACGCCATCATCATATGACCGGAGCAGGGACATTGCTCGCGGAGCGGATTCTCCCCCAAAACCGAGGGACGCAGAGAACTTCAGGTAGGCGAGAGTCAGACCCGTTGACGCAGATGGGTTCGGCGACCGCAGCGCAGACAGCGATAGGGGTAATAGCCGATCAGGAAGAAGAAGAAATCCAAGAGCCCCTGACGGCGGGACCGTTTCGTATAACCGGAACATTTTCCGCAAAAAGACATGTGAGTCACTCATCCGATCGGGGCCAGGGTGCCGCTTCGGGAAAGAATCCTACTGAAACACCCCAAGGCGATGCAAGTCCAGTTTGGACGACTATGAAGTCATCCAAACGACCAATGACGTGATTCATATCGACACAAAGATGTACGGGTGAATGCCCGCCGGACGGCAGGAAGCGTCGATCAGGTGCGGCGACGCAGACGAAAGCGGTGGAGACAGAGTGTGCATCGGAATGGGTAATACCCCATCAAATGCAGAAAAAAATCCTTCCAACCGTGCCGGGCCACTCGCTTGGCAGTGCCTGAGCACATGGGACAATAAACCATATCGGGTATCGGCGCGCGCCTTTCTCCGTCGCATCGGGTAAGATGACCGAGTTACGCGGGACGTGAGTGTGAAGCAGTTGTGATGTGGACGCAAGTCCCATCGTATGGAGGCCTGCCAGCATCGTGAATCGGCGGAACACGCTTCCCCGGCAGGGGGCCGAGCCACCGCTCTGGTCGATCGCGGCGTCCGCAGCGGTGATTATCCTGACCCCGATGATGCTCTTTTCCCTCGCGCCGGAAGGTCCCATTCGCGAAGGGGATACCGTCTTCTCAACCGGCGCGCACAAGGTGTCCCTCAACCGACCGGACCAGCACCGGCAAGGCGGCTATGAGTCGACTTGCCTCCTGGATCCCAAGGATCCCATGATCGTCCTTCAAGCCCCAGCCGAAGGATCGGATGACGACTTCCTGGCCCAGGTTCAAGGAAAGAGCGCCATCGAATGGCCTTTCTGTCCACCGCAGGCGGAACTACTCATCAAACGCCACCAGATCACCCAACAACCAAGCCTGCTTCAAGACCTTCGCGACGGCATGTTCCGACTGCTCAAACGCGTCTAGCAACTTGTCGGATTGCCGGGTCAGGTCCGGAGCAGAGACGCAAACTTCTGCCGGAACTTGGCGACCTTCGGCCCCACCACATAGGCGCAGTAGCCCTCAGACGGGTGCCGCGCAAAGTACTCTTGATGGTACGGTTCCGCCTCGAACCATCGGGTCGCCTGGACCACTTCGGTGACGACCGGATTGGGGTAGAGCCCAGCCTCCGTCACCGCGGCAATCGTCTCCTGGGCACAGCGTTGCTGTTCAGGCGAGTGATAGAAAATCGCCGAACGGTATTGCGTCCCGATGTCGTTTCCCTGCCGATTTAACGTCGTCGGATCGTGAATGACAAAAAACACGTTCAACAGATCGCGGTAACCGACGACGGCAGGATCGAAGGTGATCCGCACCGCCTCCGCATGGCCGGTTCGACCACCACACACCTGCTCATAGGTCGGCGAGTCCAGCTGTCCGCCGATATAGCCGGATTCAACCGATTGCACACCCTTCATCTGGTCATAGACCGCCTCCAGACACCAGAAGCAGCCGCCGGCCAACGTCGCACTCTCCGTCGCTTGCGCCATCACGCACCTCTCCTCTTCCGCCGCTCCACCGATTACGCCTGTCCCCCGTTCCACCACTCCCGGCCTTCTCGCCGCAGCAAGGCTTCGGCCTCGGGCGGTCCCCAACTCCCGCCGGGATAATTCGGAAACGCCGCCGGACCGGGCAACGACTTCCAGACATCCAGAATCATTTGCACCACCGCCCAGCCCAACTCAATGTTGTCGGCCCGCTGGAACAGCGTCGCATCCCCGGCCATGGCGTCGTGGAGCAGCGTTTCATACCCCGTCTGCGGCGCATTGCCGAAATAGTCTGCATATTGGAAATCCATATCCACCGTCCCGATCCGCACCGTCGGTCCCGGCACCTTCGCATCGAACCGCAGAGAGATCCCTTCATCCGGCTGGATGCGGATCACGAGCACATTCGGCGCCAAGCGATCCACCTGGGTTTTACGAAACAACATGAACGGCGCCCGCTTGAATTGCACCACAATTTCGGTCAGCCGCCGCGTCATACGCTTCCCGGTCCGCAGATAGAACGGCACCCCGGCCCAGCGCCAGTTGTCGATGAACAGCTTCATCGCGACAAACGTCTCCGTCATCGATTCCGGCCCGACATGCGGCTCAGCCCGATACCCTGCGACCGATGCCCCCTCCACCGTGCCCGGTCCATACTGGCCGAAGGCCACATACCGCAGCACATCGAGCGAATTCAGCGGAACCACACCCCGCAGCACCTTGGCCTTCTCATCGCGCACGGCGTCCGCGGCAAAGGAGTTCGGCGGCTCCATCGCCAGGAAACAGAGCAACTGCAGCAGATGATTCGGCACCATGTCGCGCAACGCTCCGGCCTGCTCATAGTAGCGACCACGATGCTCGACCCCGAGGCTCTCCGCCACCGTGATTTGCACATGATCGATGTACTGACGATTCCAGACCGGCTCAAAAATCCCGTTCGCAAACCGGAACACCAGGATATTCTGCACCGTTTCTTTTCCGAGATAGTGATCGATGCGATAAATCTGCCGTTCGTGCAACACGCGCTGAAGCTCATGATTGAGGGTCCGGGCCGAGTCCAAATCATGGCCGAACGGCTTTTCGATAATGACCCGGCGCCAGGTTCCTTCCCGCTCCACCGTGAGACCATACTCGCCGAGATGCGTCACAATCCCGCCGAACAGTCCAGGAATCGTCGCCAGATAAAAAATATAGTTTCCCTTGGTCCCGGCGGCAGCATCCACGGTCTCCAGAAGCTCGTTCAAACGGCGATAGGTGGCCCCATCCTGAAAGTCTCCGGCCAGGTAGTGCACGCGTTGCGAGACCGCCTGCCACACCGCACGATCGGCGGACGCCGACAAATAGTCGCCCATGACCCGATCCAATTTCTCACGGAAGGCCGCCGTCGTGCTGCCCGGTCGATCTAATCCTACGATGGCGAATGCTTCCGGAAGGAACTGTCCGGCCATCAGATTGTAGACGGCTGGCAGCAGCTTCCGCTTCGCGAGATCGCCGTCGATCCCGAAAATCACCATCACGCAGGGAGTACGCAGACGTGGAAGGTCCATGGTCGGTCCTGGGTTCATCGAGGCCCTCCTAGCAGAGGTCGCGATATCCTGCCTGATCCCTGTGGCCTGCGCAACCTCCACTCTGGCCGGCCGACAGGTTTCCGACTTTGAGTAGGCGCTCTCTCCGGTACGTGGTACTGATGAGAGGGACACTCACAACATTCCCCACCCAAGCGAGCATCACCATGCCTCTCCCTTCGCCGCGTCGCCTCGTGAATCCGATTGTCGGTTGGGTACGTCACTGGTCGCTCTGTCTGCTGTTCGCCGGAATGCTGGCGCTCGCGGGCGCCGTCGCACCGGCGACCGGCTCGACCGTACAGCTCGCCCCGCGGGACCTTCACATCGAGTTGCCGGCCGACAGCCTCGTCGGATCTCTACCGATCAACCGGCGACTGACGCTAGTCGTTCATGTCCCGAATGCCCCGGTCGGGCAAGGCATCCCTCTGGCGGCCCAATTTGAGATCCCCGACACCGCCCCCTACATCGTGCCGATGGACATGGATCACGACCGACAGGGCTACTCCGCGACCGTCGATCTCGGTCGGTTGTCCAGCACCATGGGGACTCCGCCCAAAGCGACCACCATCCACGTGCAGATCGGTCGCCCGCAGGGGGAACAGGTCGAGGCACTGTTCGATCGCACCGTGGTCATCACGATCGCCATGCCCGGCTATGCAGATCATCACCGGGGACCGTCGGATCTGTCACTCAATCTGACCGAGGGCCCGCGCACACCACCACACTCACAGCCGGATCTCGCCCTCTTGGATGGACACGTCGAAGAGGAAGAGTTAGTCGGAACCCCAACCCTGGCAAAGCAGGAGGGGTACTGGAAGAAGCTACAGGGGCTGATCCGGCAACGACTGCGCGTCGATGCGGGCGGGCGACCGGCCGACACCTTCCGGCGTGGACCAGGCATCGGCTTCCGGCTCTATGCCAACGGCGAGGCCCAGCTCATCGAAGTCGAACGGAGTTCGGGCGACCTGTCGCTCGACCGGGCTGCCCTGCTGGCCGTGGTAGATGCCCACCCGTTCCCTCCGTTCCCGCCCGGAACGACGGACCCTTACATCGACGTGCATGTCGACGTCCCGCCACGCGCCCGTTGACGAGGAGACCCCCCCCAGCCAAGCGGGACACAAGCCCGCACGACTCCTGGACGCTAGTTGTTCTGGGTCCGCTTCAGCCAGTCGATAAATTTCTGCAGCCTGGCATGTTCTTCGTCGTGCACATGGACAAAGACCAGCCCGAACCCCGTGGCATCCGTCCACCGTACCTCGGCCACTTCGACCGTCAGGGGTTCATAGGGCGCAGGAAACTCGACATGGAGGGACAGGCAGGCTCGCGCCGGAAGGGACTCCTCGCTCACCACATGGCAACCTTCCCTCGACAGGCTGGTCATCAATCCGCTTCCGGCGACGGACTGGCCAGAAAACGTCAGGGGCACTCGAATTTCGTAGCGGGGGCTATCGCGGCGCTCCAATAGGGTCCTCTCAGGACAGGGTGACAGGCGTTCAACACGAGCAAGATCCGGAGAGGGATACGCTGTTCAGTTCCGGAAATCAACCCGCATCCCAGGATCGACCATTCAGGCCACACGAACCTGCCAAGCTTCCAACTCCATGCAAGCAGATCATCCAGCGTATCGGGGAAGATACGACGCCGTATCTGTTTTTTATCACTCCCTACGACACATGTCACACACAGGAACCGGCTTGCCCGACAATCCCGATGGATGAGGGCGACCAAGTCCTGGCAGTGGACACAACCGCACTGGCACAAGGGTTGCTGTATCACAGGCGTAGAACCACGCCATGCCTCACAGGAGGAGACGTATCATGGACCTGAATGTGGACTTGCTGATCACCTTCGTGGCGTTCTCCGCCTTGATCGCCCACTGGGTCACCGACCTGCTGCGTCAGATCTAACAGGATGCGGAAAAAGCCCGCCAGCGGCGTTCTCGCGTCACTCAGCGACTCACCGTACCGCAAGAGTACGATTCGCCCCTTCGCTCGCTGCGGCCTTGCTGGACGGCCTTTTTGCGCATCCTGCAGTGCGTGCTGACGCGAGAGAGCATGTGGAGCTCACCGCGCGCTATGAGCCAAGAATCGAGTTTTTCCGCAACCTACTATGAGACTCCCTCCGGAACGAACGCCGGGAGAAAAGACCGACGCGCAATATTCGGAGTGGCACAGGTTAGGAGTTCCCCATGAAACAGCTACCCATATTCCGAGGGGCCAAGGAAAGAGTCCTCGCCCTTCTCCTGCTCATCCTCCTGCCGTTTCCCATCAGCATCCCCCTGGTGCTCTGGCTGACCGGCCGATACGGGGCTGCTGACCACCCGCGCGGGCCCCGACACCCTCCGCCCACCACCTAGGGATTCTCCCTTGAGGGATCGGCAGAGGGTCGTGTTCACCCACCCCGGCTAAAGTTCAGAAAAACCCTTACCGAGAAGGTGTGTAGCCCTCAGGAATCGAGGGTAAAGGCAAGGAGGCCGTATTATGGACATGGATCATCGTTCATCCACGCGGGTCACGGTCGCCTACCCGGTCCGGCTCTCCGGCGATTCGATGGTCGGCCAGGGAACCCTCATCAATCTGTCGGCGCCCGGGTGTGCCATCGAAACCACCCTTCCCGTTCAACCCGGCGACTACCTCGAGCTGCACGTAATGGCTCCTGATCAGGCCCGACCGCTGACCGTGGGACTCGCGAAGGTTCGATGGGCCACCGAGCAGAAGGCAGGCGTCGAGTTCATCCGGGTACGTCAGGATGAGCAGGGCCGTCTGCAGCGCTTGATTGGTCGGGTATTGGAAGAATCGACCGCCGGGGTCGCGACCGACCGGCAGGAATTGACCGCGGCCTGAGCCATTCCTTAAGCACGGCATCCGCCTCGTCGACGGCCGGCTTGTGATGGGGACAGCGTCCGCCCTCAGCGGCACGAGCCATCCAGGGAAATCCGTCAGTGCCCTCCGGGGTCCGAGGCGGGATTCGCCATCCGCTTGACGATGATTTTCCGTCCCACCGTCATGAGGGTAAAGGACACCGCGAACGCGATCGGCACGAAGATCGCCGTGGCCACATTGGCATTCTTGATCCACCCCATCTCGTAACAGGCCTTCAGCACATACCCGCCCAAGCCCGTCAGATAGTACGTGATGACGATCACGGAGAGACTTTCAACCGTGCGCTGCAGGATCGCCTGCGCGCGCGTTGTGGAATCCACGCTGGCCAGCAGTTTCATGTTCTGATCCTGCAGTTCGATATTCTGCTCCTGCAACCGCAGCTCGATATGCGTACGCAGCACTGCGACCGTGGCCTCAAAATCCTTTTCCATGGCATCGATGCGACGGAGCAACTGTTGATAGCCATCGGTGACGCCGGTGATTTTCCAACTCACATACTCGGAGATTTGACGAAGCGGCGGGTAGGGCCGCTCCTGCAAAGCCACCAGGTTGCTTTGCACAATTCGGTCGTATGGCACCGAGGCCGAGAGCCGGTATCGCATCGACTCAGCCAGCCGGCTTACCTGCAACAGGTCTTGCGTGAGGACCGTCAGCCATTTCTGCATGGTCGGCGGAGTGGTCCCGCCCAGCTGCTCGATCAGCACGGCCCGTTGATAGAGGTGCCGCTGCTCATAGTCGTGAATTTGATCCACGGCCCGGGAGAAGGCCTTCATCGGCAACATGACGAGGTGATAGTAATTCTCGATGGCGACGATCGTATCGACAATCTTCGCCACCTGTTGCCGCAGCGCCTGCTCGGATGTGGAGCAAATCAGGTACCGTTCCCGGTCGAACTCATCGGGAGTGAAACTGGTCACCGCCACGATGTCGTCCCCCAGAATACGACTCCCGTACACCATGGCGCCGGGAAGCCTCGCGGGCAGTTCCCGCTCCAGCGGCGGCTCTTGCGGCAGAAACAGCAGGTCGAGGGCGTTTACACGAATGCCGAGGGGACAGAGGGGCATCATATAGCCGGGAAAGGTGATCGGGCCGAAATCCAGCGGGGCGACACTGTCCTTGACGACATGCCAGACCTGGTAGCTGTAGTATTCCGTGTGGGCTTCCCACACGACCACCAGGCGGTCGCCGTTGGCGGCCGTCTTGAAGCCGTAGCCAAACCGCTCCTCAATCGCACCTTCAGTAATGTCCAGGGCCTGGAGGAGGTGCTGAAACTCCCGGCGACTGTTGGGCCGTTCCACCGGAGGATTAGCCATCCGGTACGCGACATGATGAATGTGCGCCGGCACACCGAGCCACTGCGGCAGATACTGCTTGTTGGACTGATGAATCCGGTTCAGAAATCCCGCACGGCGGGAATCGGTTCCGGCAGGCTCAACCGAGTCCGTCATAACATCCGCTGCTCCAGCTGAAACGGAAACCGCAGAGAGTCATCCCCTCGCCGACCCGGAACAACCCCGGAACGGCATCGACATCCGGCGAATACTTCAATCATCTTCCTCTTCGATATCTTCAATGCCTTCGTAGCTGACATCCCCTTCATGGATGGAGGACGCCATCTTCTCGCAGGCAGATTCGATGATCTCTTCAGCCTCTTCGGGCGAGTCAGCTGAAATCAAGAACTTCACAGTAATTCCAAAGCGCTGGTTCACAATCATACTCCTTCGGCGAATGAGGGGGCAGAACGCCTGTCCCCGCTGAGGCTCAATACCATAAGCTCCCGCGTATTGTCACCATGCCGACGGAGAAGGGGGGGCCGGACTGGTTTGAACGGGGTGACTGCGCGCGATTCCCCATCGCCCGGCGGCGGCATCGGAGCGGCAGCAGGCCGAGCGGCGTACCGACGGATCCGGCGTCACAGGTGGTGGACGATTGCGGGATAGGAGAGGAATGCAAGGGTGGAACGGACCGGCTGAAACCTGGTCCCGGCGCCCCAGGGGCAGGCGCCGGGACCTCTCGACTATTTGCGCAGCAACATGTGCCCGCGCCGATTCTGCTGATGGCAAGCCTCGTCATGGTCGGCACAGAAGGGACGATCCTTTCCATACGAAACGATCGCCACTTGCTTGGGGCTGACCCCCATATCGACCATGAAGCTCTTGGCGGCCTTCGCGCGTTTTTCTCCGAGCACCAGATTGTAATCGTGCGTGCCGCGCTCATCACAATGCCCGGAGATCTTGAGGAGCGCCTTAGGATTGTCCTTCAACCAGGCGGCGTTGACCGACAATGCCGCCACGCCGTCGTTGTCCGCCACGTTGTACCGGTCATACCCGTAAAACACATCCTTGAGACCCGCTTCCAGCGCGGCCGCTTCCTCACGTCGAACTTCCGCCGCCCACTTTTCGTCCCGTTCATGCGCCGTCAACATACTGCCGAACGGGCTCCGGCTGAGGCGTTCCTCTCCTGAGATCTCCCCGTTCACCAGGGGAGACAAGCCGCGCAAGCGACCGCCTTCCGCCTCTGCCGCATCTGGCCGGTGGCCGAGCGAAGGATACTGGCCGTCTTCCGCTCCATCAAGCCGATTTCGCATGCCATCGCGCTGCGCATAGTCGCTCCCGGAACGGCTCTCCGATTCGCTTCCGGAACGGCCCTCCGCCGACAGGGACTGATCGTCCGAGCCCGACTGGAACCATTTCATGTTGCTGCAACCCGACGCCGTGAAGACGACGAGTGCGATTCCGCCCAACATCAGCTGCGACGCGCCACGGTACTTCATGAACCTTGCTCCTTGAGAGGGGGTGTAACCAGTGCTGTACGTAACAACTATAGCACCGGCCACGATTTCCTCTGGTTTCCGCAGGGGCAGGCCAGAATGCACCGTCATTTCGAGGAGTTGCCCGGCGAGCATGGAGCAAGGAGAGCATGCCGCCCCCTCAGAGAACCGCCATATTTTCAATCACTCTGAGCGGCAACGGCCGGAAGGTGCCCCTTCGAGAACAGGAACGGGTATGAGCTGGAGAACTGAAGGTTGAGAGGGAGCCCCCGCGGGGTGCCCCTGGAGGATCGGGAAGCTTCGACGACTTTTAGATTCTCTGGTGCGCCCGGAGGGACTTGAACCCCCAACCCTCGGATCCGAAGGCTCACAAAGCGTTCTAGAGATTGACAGCGATCAGGGCGGACAGATGGATATGTTTTCCTTATAGATCAAGGCTTTTCGTGTCAGTCCATGAGGATCAATGACGATTGCGGCAGTCCTGCAATCGTAGCCAAAATCGTGACCGAACCGTGACCAAAACCGTGACCAGATTTCCGCACAAATGAGAGAAGATCTGGCACATTCACTCGAACAGATCAGCGTGGGAGCCGGTACGTTCCAAGTACAGGAATTCATCATCCGTTCGATAAATCAGCAGCCAGTCTGGGGCAATGTGACATTCGCGGTGATGCTTCCAAATACCAGAAAGGGCATGATCTCTGTGTCTGACAGGCAGAACCTTTTGGAATTGTAAGAGATCAATGATGTCCTCGAGATCGTCGATGTCCTGTCCTCGCTTTTTGGCTAACTTCAGGTCTTTGAGAAAACGGCTAGTGGGTTTGATGGTGAGCAAGGCTATACGCCCGTCTGGTTTCTGAGGGCGCGGAAGGTCCTAAAAGAAGGGAGTTTCTCCGGCTTGTTGGTTTCGTCAAAGGCGGCAATAGTCGTGGCATTTGGAATGGTGAGGGGGAAGGGAATACCTTGATGGAGTTCAACCTGAGCATAAAACAGCCGTATGGCTTCTGCTTCACTAATCCCAAGACGGTCGAAGATTTTCACGGCTCTCTTTTTGAGGCCGATATCGATACGGGCATTAATACGGTCTGACATGGACAGATGCGACGCCTTCCTCATGTTTCACATTGTACGCCATTTGTCGCACAAGTCAATCATCTGTCAGAACAAACGGACCTTCCCCCCAAGAAACGAGACCATTGGCCAAGACGACGTAAAAAGTGCCCTAGAGACTGACAACGACCAGGGAGGGCAGATGGATATGTTTTCCTTATAGAGCAGAGACTTCACTATCAGCAGATGGGGGTTACTGACAACGCAAGCATACCTGTAATCGTAGCCAGAACCAGGATCAAAATTTCAATAAAGAATGCGAGACAGTTTCCGGTTGAAGCACGAAATAGCTCCACGGCCTGTATCCATGTCGGACATTTCGCTTTGAGTTCTTCAGACTCATAAAATCGTGGTAGTCAGTCCACTAAACCCTGACGAACGCATCATGTACTTTCTCTGTCTGTGCTAGCCAACCAGAAGAAACAGGCCCGATCCAATATCGACTGTTGTCCCCATAAGGCTCTTCAACAATATAAGCTCCCCCATCGACCGTAAACTCACAAAATACCTCTTCGCGAAACCATGAAAATATCTTTGGTTCTCGGGTGAGTGTCGCACCGGGAATCGTTTTAACGAAGCGGCAAACTGCATGCCGCCCAATTCTATCGTTTTCGATCTCAAATGCGAGCATCTGCTTCTCAGAATTGTATATAGGGTAGGTCTTCATGTCCCTCAAACCGCAGGAGCCTGAAATAGGGGAGACATTGGACGCCAGCAATATCCGCTATATCCCGTCCATTTCCACTTCCTACCAGGTTAGTCAATATCACTGCACACGAATCTCAACCGATCTAGAATAATCTTATTGACGATCCCTGAAAGTTATGAAAAGGCGCGCTTACTAAGCAATTCATCCCTTGCCCAATCTTGGCTGGGCAGGCCATTCATCGAAGCACGAACAAAATAACCCTTGGTGTAGAGAACAATCGAAGAACAACGTTCCGTGACGATTTCTATTCCAATATCCCAGTCGATTATGGCTTGTTTCATTGACAGTGTAGCGGTTACGTGTTCACGAAACTCGGGTCTGAAGTAGAAGTGGCCGTAGGCAATACCCGGGGGAATCACAATGCCAAGAAGGGGCGTCGATGGCACTGGGGTCGGAGGAGTGAATCCAGCCAGAAGACTGAGAACGCTTATTGAAATAACCTTTCCAAGCTCCGCCGCAATGAAAGGTCTGCTTTGCATGGTGGAAGTATGAATCAGCTCGACTCGTAGTCGGTCGACTCCACCAAGTTCATGTTCGTTGTCTGGTGTGGCTTCTTCTTCCGGAAAGCAATGAAGGATCCTATCCTGTAGCTGAATTTCGATGCTCCACCCATCTCCCACAATGCGTTCAATAGAACACCCAATTAGATGGTCAAGAAATTGTAATTCATCCGCCGGTAACTTGGCTTCATACAGCATGATGGTCTCCAACGAACTACCTCCGAGCCATATTCCGCACAAACTCTTAGATTAGAGATATCCAGATCAAGGTTAGTGTAAGTCAAATGCTTGACCGAACAAATTTAGGTCCATCTGCTTCTGTTGGAATAAATTCGCTTACCCCACCGGCAAACAAAGGACCAGCTAAAGGAATAAGTATCCAGCCATCGTTCTTAAAAAATGGCAGTACGTCCTCAATCTGAAACAGAACGAAATATAAAAATAACAAAACCATGGAAGCCGCTGCCGTCCGAACAACAATTGCTATTAGCTGATAATGCCTTCTTACATCGGAGTATGCACACCCAGCAAGAATTCCCACAGGCGATGCAAAAATCCCAAGAAATAGTACTGAATGGCCTCCCACTGTTTCAACGAATGCTAACGGTAAGAGTAGCAACGGCAGCAGAACTGCGCCGAAGTATACAAAGGCAATTCTTTTCAGGAACCACAAAGCCGGGACATCCTCCTGAGATGCGAAGTGATCCAGCACACCTGCCCGCCGGCACATTTCTAACTAATCAAGAATACCCCAATCTCCATACAGTAGCGAGCCAAGAGGTATTATGATGAACGGCTGCGTCCTACTTTGACCATATAGATCAAGTGAAGCGGGGGCTGCGCCCCCGATCCCCCCGGCCGTCCGGTCCAGTGGTCCGGAACGGCCGGGCGGCCTCGTTGGGCGAAGTCTTTGCGTGACCAATCTCCCCATGGTTTCAGTATCCTGTTGTGTTCCCTGCTTCTGTCATCAACGATCAACCAGAACGGCGGCCAAGCTGACGCCTCGCCGCCTTGTGTAAGGACGGAGCATGATTCCCTCTCACCCGTAACGGATAGTGGACGGGTGACAGGGAGAAATTGATTAGTATGCTCACCGTCGCCCCGTGAGCCCCGCACACTCCACACAGAGCCAGATTTCGCATGTGACATCATGCTCCGCATAACAGAACCGTACCCACGCCCGTTCGAATTGGCAGAACTCACAGAGCCGTTCCTTCGTATGCTCAGGACAGAGCCAAGCTTTGCGCGCACGATCATAGGTGGTCGCTTCCCGTCCGCAGCAGGTCGGCCCCAATAGACTCGACAGCTTCAGATCGCATCGATGCCAGATCATCCTCACACCTCCTGATAGACGAGTCCCTTCCCCAACACCAGCTGCAGAATGGTGCCGCTAAACCAAATGGGATGCCCCGAGAGCAGATCCTCCCAGGTCTTCAGAAAGACAATGCGCGGGATTTCAATTTCGCCCCTAATCCTACGATAGGCATTCCTGGTGGACCATTGATGCCGCATCTCTTCCCAAAGTCGGCTGATGGGGAACCCAAGAGACCGTTTCCAGGACCAGCACATGTTCACGTACCCGCATTGATCCTGGACGTATTGACTGATGACATACCGGCTCAGACGGTTCCGGGAACGATGACTGGGCTGATAGGCCTTGATCCAGACCACCGGAGCCCCATGGAGGGCCTGCCATTGCGACGAGAGCCATTCCTGGGAGATCCAGAACCGGCGAGCCCGTTCCCCATCCAGCCCCCGCCAGGCCCAGAAGATATGGAGGACGCCATGCCCTTCTTCTGTCCGGACCTGGTAGTACTCCAACCCCTGAAACCCCAGCTGGCGTTCGATCCGTTGACGCAGTTGCTTATGGTGGTAAGTAAGCTTCTCCGCATCCCCGCCTTCTGCCGTGGAGAGCGTCACCCAAAGGACTTGGAACTGATGGCATTCCCAGAACCAGAGCAGGGATCGCACCCGGTGATAGCCCCGCTTCTGCTTCCTGGTCCATTCCCCGCCGACGGGCTCCCGCCGGAACTCCTTCCAGCGGCTCATCGGGCACCTTCCGCTTGAGGGATCGCAGGACGAAGGCCGGCAGACAGAATCCGCTCCAATTCCTCAATGGGAATCCGCACGGCGCGCACGGATGGCTTCACATAGGCAATCTGCCGTTTCAGGATGTATTTCCTGATCGTGCTTTCCTTCAGCCCTAACCGGTTGGCCGCTTCTCGAATGGTGATCAATTTTGTACTGACCATCGGACACCTCCTTGAAAGAATGGTTCAAAAATGATCACGGCTGATATTGTTGAGCCGTGATTCTTCTTGACACCCATTAGCAAGCCGGAGGTACACTTGCCAAACACATTCCGGTGGAAACGGCCCTTTCGCACGACACATTTTTCGGTGGTGTTGGGATCAAGAAATTAGGGAGGGGTCCACGTGAAAAAGGAGCCGAAGGCATGAGCGCACAGGGGCACGCGGAACAGGACTTTCAATTGGAGTATGGGAAGGCGATGGAGCGGATCCAGACGATGCCGGATGGCGCCGTGGGGTGGGTGCTCCGGTTTTTACAGACCGATCTGGAGGCCTTGACGCCCACGGAATGGACGCTGGTAGCGTTTGAGGTCGCGGCCTTTGTCGATGAGACGGGAGAGCGCTATGGCGGGATGGTGGCCCCGGAGAGTGGCTGGAGCGTGGAGGGCGTGCCTCACGCGAAGAACTATCAGACAATACCCAGTCGCAAAGAAGCCCTGGACATTCAGGCTGCCGTCCTGGAGCACTTGGAGCTCTATTGGCACGAAGGCTACACCGAGTTCACGTTTCCGCAGATGACGCTGGTCGTGGTGTCGCCGGGTGAGGGCTCTGACGAGGCCGGGACGGTCATCGTGAGCGCGAAACGCAAGGCGAAGGAGTTTGAATACCGATTTGTCCACCTCCTGGCCCACACGGGGGACTACATTCGACGCTGTCCGGAATGCGCCACGATCTTTTTCGCGATCCGACGCGACCAACTGTACTGCAACCCCCGCTGTCAAAACCGCGTCGCGGCCAGAAAGTGGCGCGACAGCCAGAAGACTGACCACAAGACCGCGCAACGAAAGGAGGAGGGCCATGGCAAGAAAAGCGGGAAAGGATAGAGGCATCACCCAACGGAAGGGCCGCGAAGGGTGGTGGGTCCGCCTCTACGAACATGGACGGCAGCGCTGGTTTCGTTGTGACACGAAATCTCAGGCCAAAGCCTTGTATGGCCGACTGAAGGCCGACATTCGAGAAGGAACCTTTTTCCCAGAGAAGTTTGCGCCGAGGAAGGACATCACGCTTCGAGCCTGGATCAACCGCTACCTCGAAGGGACTGTGAACCGAAACAAAGCTGGCGAAGTCCTCTACGGGCGGCGCTGGTCACTGCTTATTGGAAGCCGCCTAATCACCCAGATTACGGTCGATGATCTTCGACGGATTCAAGCCAGAATGCGAGCCAAGATGAAGGTGAATACGAAGGAACCGCAACGGCTCTGGGCGGATGCCACGATCAACAGACATTTTGCCTTCCTTCGCCACGTGCTCATGCTAGCCGTGAGGGATGACAAACTCACGAAGAACCCAGTCTCCAGCCTCAAGTTCTTCCCTGAAGCCAACCGGACGCGATTCCTCACCGGTGAAGAACTCGACCGACTGAGAGGCGTGATGACCCCGGATGACTGGAAACTGGTGGCCTTCGCCGTCGAGACTGGGTTGAGACGAGGAGAACAGTTCTCGCTGCGGTGGAACCAGGTCGATCTAGAGAATGAGGTCTTGACGCTGCCCATGCCCAAGGGAGGCAAAACCCGGCATGTGCCCTTGAGTGAAGGAGCCAAGACCATTCTGAGGTCCTTTGACTCGTTCCTACGCTCGGCTTGGGTCTTTCCGGGATTGAAGGACGTGACTCGCCCGATGGACAGCCGGGCTTTCCTTCGGCGTTCGTTTGAGCCTGCCCTGAGACGAGCGGGGATCATTGGGGCTTGTTGGCACTCACTCCGGCATACCGCAGCCAGCCGCCGTGTCATGGCAGGGGTCGATCTCGTGTCGGTGAAAGAGATTCTCGGACACCGCGATATTGAAACGACCCTCCGGTATGCGCACCTTGCTCCAGGACATCTTCGGGACGCAGTGAATCGAGGGAGTCTGGCTGGAACCGTGACCAAAACCGTGACCAAACCTGAGGGGGAAGAGCGAGAAGCGATGCAACCTATTGATTCTATGGTGCGCCCGGAGGGACTTGAACCCCCAACCCTCGGATCCGAAGTCCGATGCTCTATCCAATTGAGCTACGGGCGCGCGCCGGTATAAGAACCACGTTGCTGCGGGGATGTCAAGAAAGGCAGGGCCCCCTCGAATATCCTCATGCCGACATGCGGCGGGCAGCTCACCGACCGGCCTGACCGGAGGTCAGCTGGAGAATCCGATCGGCCACTTGTGCCGAGGAGATTCCGTCCGTCGACACCACATGGGCGGCGGCGGCCTGATACTTCGGGGTCCGTTCGTTCAAGACCTCGCGGATTTCGTCGGTGAACGATTTCGTGCCGGTCAGCGACGGGCGCTGCGTATCGCCGCCGATGCGGCGTGTGATGGTCTCGACCGTGGCGGTCAGCCAGATCAACGTGCCGGTCTTTTGCAAGACCTCCACGTTCTCCGGCCGCAAAATGGCACCACCCCCGGTATCGATGATCAGCTGATCCTGCGCGGCCACATCTCGGCACACCGCCGACTCCAAATCGCGGAAATGGTCCCATCCGAATTGTTTGACGATGTCGGGGACCGAGAGGTTCGCCCGTTTGACGATCTCGGCATCGGTGGAAACGACGGTGCGCCCGAGTTTGCGGGCGAGAATCTTTCCGACCGTGCTCTTGCCGGTCCCGCGATAGCCGATCAACACGAGATTCATATCATGCTGCCCATCTGAGATAACGGAGCGGCAGCGTATCCGACGTGAGACTGCTGCGTGGCGCTCTCAGGCAAAACGCAACTCCAGTACATGCCGCATGGTGTCGACCGGGGCCGGCTGTTTTGTCCAGAGCTCAAACTGCATCACGGCTTGGTTGAGGAACATCTCTAAGCCCGGAATGGTTCGGCACCCTGCCGCCTTGGCCTCCTGCAGGAGTTTCGTCTCGCGCGGATTGTAGACGATATCCATCACCGTCAGTTCCGGCCTGAACAGATTGGCCGGGACGCAGGACTCTCCGACCTGTGGCGACATGCCGACCGGCGTGCAGTGAATCAACGTGCGGACATGCGGAACCCAGTTGCGAAGCATGTCCAGCGTCAGCGGACCGTCTTCAATCGGGATCCCGGTCTTGTCCCGCAGATCCCGCACCAGCCGCTGCCGCTCCGCCTCCTCAATCCCGAGGATAGTGAGGCCGGCAATATTGCTCCCTGTGGCGATCGCGAAGGCAATCGCACGCGCCGCGCCACCCGAGCCGAGTATCAGCACCCGATGCCCATCCAGCAACGCGCCGCCTTCTTTCAAGGCACGCAGGGCGCCGGATGCGTCGGTGTTGTACCCCTTGAGCCGCCCGTCCTCGACCACGATGGTATTGATGGCGCCGATGTGTTTGGCCGTCGGTTCCACCTCGTCCAGGAACGGAATGGCGGCCACCTTATGCGGGATCGTCACACTGAACCCACGGGCGTTGCCCAAAGCCCGAATGCCTTTGATCGCATCGCCAAGCGCTTCGACGCGAAACGCCAGATACACGAGATCGAGTCCCAGTTTTTGGAAAGCGGCATTGTGAATCGCCGGCGAGAGGGAATGCTCCACCGGGTTTCCGAGAATGCCGCACCATTGGGTCTGCGTGGTAATGTCCATGCCGGTCGGTCCTACTTCATCTGCCATCGCGGGCCACCCTCGCGTGCTCATGCGGGCTAGCCCTTGTAGATCGTCATCCCCCCGTCGATCGGGAACGTTGCGCCGGTGACCCAGGTCGATTCGTCTGAGGCCAGATACAGCACCATCTTGGCGACTTCCTCGGGCTTCCCGGGCCGCCGGAGGGCATACTGCGCCATGATGGGCTCCAGGCTGGCCGGATCGGCCATCAACGGCGCCGCCATCGGTGTGTCGACCAACCCGGGGTTCACCACATTGCACCGAATGTGATCCTGCGCATAGTCGACGGCCAGGGATCGGGTCAATGCATCCAGCCCGCCCTTCGACGCGGCATAGGCCGACAATCCGCGAATCCCGACCAGGCTGGCGACGGTGGAAATGTTGATGATCGACCCGCCGCCGCTCTTGATCAGCTCGGGAAGCGCCGCTCGCGTCATGCGGAACACGCCCGTCAGGTTAATGTCCAACACGTTCGCCCACGTGGCATCGTCCATCTCGTGCAGCCGCTTGCCGAAATCGCCGATCCCGGCATTGTTCACCACAATATGCAGTTTGCCGAATGTGCGCATGGTCTGCGCGACCACTTCTCTGACGTGGGCCTCATCGGTGACGGAACCGGCCACGGCCAGGGCTCGCCCGCCATTGACCCCGATCCCCTTCACCACCCGGTCGAGCTCCTCTTTCCGGCGGCCGGTCACGACCACCTGCGCCCCTTCATCCGCAAACAATTTGGCAATGGCTTCTCCGATACCCGCATTGCCTCCGGTGATGATGGCCACTTTTCCCTGTAACCGATTCATGCCGTTGCGTCCTCCCCTCCGCGCTCGTCCTGGTCCGACTCTGCCGCTGCTTCCGATTCCACCGTGCGCTGAGGGTGCGACCACCAGCCCTCTTCCACCTTCCGTGCGACGGTCAAAAAGCCCGAATGGGCGACCATTCGATGGTCAGGCCGAACACTGCGCCCCTGAATCGACCAAGTGCGCAACAGGGTCTCGAATGTTTCGATCATGCCGAAGACAGAGGTGCGTTCCAGTGCGTCGACGGTCTGCATCACCTGCGGGACGGTCGGGACAAAGCTCAAATAGATGCCGCCGGAGCGCAACACCTTGGCCGCATGGGGTACCACCTGCCAGGGCTCGGGCAAATCCAACACCAGTCGGTCGAATGGACGCCCGTCTTCGAGGATGTCGATCCCTTCGTAGGCATTTTTCCTGAACGGCATCAAAGTGGACACCGGCCCCATGTATCGTTCGATGTTCGTCAACGCGGTCCGCGCAAAGTCGTCCCTCGCTTCATAGGTCACCACCAGCCCCGTGGGCCCGACCGCGCGCAGCAAGGCCATCGTGAGTGCTCCCGACCCGGTGCCGGCCTCGAAGACCCGCGCGCCGGGATAGACGTCCGCCCACATCGGAATCAACGACAGATCTTTCGGATAGAGCACCTGCGCCCCGCGGGGCATTTTGAGGACATACTCTCCGAAGGTCGGCCGTAAGGCGAGAAATCGCTTGCCCTTCGAGAGGGTCACGATCGACCCATCCGGCTTCCCAATCAACTCATCGTGTGGAATGGTCTCGCCGCTGAAGTGATAGATATCCCCGGCTTTTAACGTCAGGGCATACTGGCGCCCCTTCTTATCCACCAGATGGACACGCTCTCCGTTTTGCAGTTGTGACATGGGAGGGCATTCTATGGAACTGCCGACGGGTTTTCAACCGAACCGCCGCAACCGTCCGCACCGTCGACGGCCAGTTGACACTCAGGCGATGGTTCCTATCTCCATAGGGACAGCAATCCAACCGGTGTGGTGCGTCCGTACTAGCAGGAAGATGATGCGGAGAGATCGGGCCGTCGAATCCTTTTTGTCCCCGCTGGTCTCTAACGTACTAGGACACGAGTCGGCTCCTTCACTGGTCCTATAACCAACCTCCCCGGCTCGGGGAAGAGGGGTGACGAGAATGAAACATGCATCGGCGATTCAAGACGATACAGAACCCTCCGTGGCAGTGACCGTCGATCCGGACGCGGATGACCCGGAAGCCAGCACCCTGTTGGACAACATCGCCCAGGATGACCAGCCCGAGGTTGGTCCCGAAGGGCAGGTCCCTGAGCGGCCCTCCCGTTCGGCCTCCTCCCCGTTTCTTCTGGAGTCCCTGTATTTCCGGTCGTTCGGCGAGCGTGGGCTCTTGGAGCGGGAGGAAGAGATTGCGTTGGCCAAACAACTCGACCTCGGCACCAGGCAGATTCGCCAGGTGCTCCAACAAGCCGCGAAACTTTGTGGTCGCCTGAAACGGACCCAGCACGTCACCGAGCATCTCCAGACGCTCCAGACGGTGCGCCGCCTGAGCGGACTGTCGGCGACCGCGCTGAACCAGGCTGACGAGGCGCTGACCCACCTGCAGCTCGACAGTACTGCCGGGGGCAAGGTGCCGGCGGCCGTGCGAAAGGAGTTGGAGACCTGCCTGGCGCAATTGCGCGCCTCGCGCATCACGTTGGAGACCGCGAAAGATGAGTTGGTGCGCTGCAATCTACGCCTGGTCGTCAATGTCGCCAAACATTACACCGGCCGCGGCCTCACGTTGCTCGACCTCGTCCAAGAGGGCAACATCGGGTTGATGAAGGCGGCCGAACGGTACCAACACCGGAAAGGGTTCAAGTTCAGCACCTATGCCACGTGGTGGATCAGGCAGGGGATTACTCGCGCCCTGGCCGACCAGGCACGGACGATCAGAATCCCGGTACACCAGACGGAAGCGTCGAACCGGATTTTGCGGGCGTCACGACGACTGGTGCAGCAGTTAGGGCGACAGCCCCGTCTGGAAGAGGTCGCGCAGTCCATGCGGATGCGCCCCGACCGGTTGCAGGAAACCATTCAGGCCTTTCAGGAGCCGGTCGCGCTAGAGCACCAGGTCGGCGATGGGGGCACGGAACTCGGCGAGCTACTGCCGGATCAGCAGGCGGTTCCGCCGGACGCCCACGTGAACCGCACGGAAATGACTCGTGAAATGGACCGGATCCTGGGAACGCTGACACCGAGAGAGCAGACCGTCATCCGGCTGCGATTCGGCATCGGCCAGGATCAGGCACGTACGCTGGAGCAAGTCGGGCAGCAGTTGTCGGTCACCCGTGAACGGATTCGGCAAATTGAGGCCAAGGCCCTCAAGAAACTCAAGAGCCCGATGGTGAAAGAAATGTTCGCGGCGCTCAAGTAATCCGACCCGCAGCAGAGACGGGCGATGTGAGGGACGGGCGAGGCAAGGAGCCTCGCCCGTGCTGTTTTCTGCGCGCTTTCGCCATGCCGTTCATTATGAGAGAATGCGCGCACGGAGGATCGCTAGCCCCCCATGGTGACAAACGCCTATAGCCGCGACGCGGCCTTCCGGCCAACCTGGAATCGACGGCAGACCTGGACGCTTCTCACACTGCTCCTCTTCATCTTGAACCCGGCGGCCTACGGCGCAGAACCACAAGTCGGCAACACACCCCTCACGGAACTCTCTGTGCCCGCCGTCGTGACGAAGGTCCGGCCATCGGTCGTGACGGTGCTGACACGGGGCATCCCCCAGGGCGGCTCACAACATGGCACCCCCTCAGGGTCCGGTTCCGGCATTATTTTGGACGCCGGCGGCTACATCCTCACGAACAATCATTTGGTTCATGGTGTGACCAGCGTGGTCGTGGGCCTGTCGACAGGCCGCCTCACACCCGGGCGGGTTGTGGCGCGCGATTTTCTGCTGGACCTTGCGCTCGTCCGCATCACCGCCCCGGATCTGGTGCCCGCTGAGTTCAGCAGCCGGACCAACTTCGAGATCGGAGAAACCGTGATTGCCATCGGCAACCCGTTGGCCCTGAAGGGCGGGTCCACTGTCACGGTGGGCGTCATCAGCGCCCTCGAACGTTCCGTCCTGACACCGGAAGGGGAAACCCTCTACGATCTCCTCCAGACCGACGCGGCGATCAACCCTGGAAATAGCGGCGGCCCGCTGGTCGACCGGTTCGGCCAGGTCGTCGGGATCAACGTGGCCATCGCCCCCTCAGCCCAAGCCATTAGTTACGCCATCGCCATCGACGCCGTGACACCGCATATCGACTCGATGATCGCCCGTGGATCTGTGTCGCGGCCGGACCTCGGCCTGATCCCGATCACCATTACGCCCAGCATCGCGGCAAGTTTCGACCTGGAAAGTGATCGAGGCATCCTCGCCCTGCGCGTCGATCCGTCCAAACCGGCCGGACAAGCCGGGTTGCAGTCGGGCGATGTAGTCACGGCAATCGATAACCGCCCGCTCTACAATATGGGTGATTTTTGGCATGCCGTCACTCACGCGAATGAGCACATGGCCTTTCAAGTCGCCACACAAGGCAAAGCCGGCACCGCAACCATCACGGTGTCACGACCGAGTCTGTCACGGCCCTAACCCATGATGCGCCACCCCCCTCCCCCTTTGCAGGCAGTCGGCCGGGAGCCACGATCGGGAGCGGGCGACTCGAACGAGCCTCCACGACCCGCAACCCTCCTCTGCTACGACCCCCTCCCGTATGAACGGGCCTGGCACCTGCAGCAGGCCTACCATGCTGCGCGAGCTACGGACCGCTGCCGCGATCTGCTCCTTCTCGTCGAACATCCACCCGTGTATACGGCAGGCCGCACGACGCAGGATCACCATTGGCCGGGAGACGCTCAGCTACTGGCGCTGACGGGCATTCCGGTCGTGCGCGCAGAGCGCGGTGGGTCGGTCACCTATCATGGACCGGGGCAAGCGGTCGGATACCCCATCCTCCGCCTGACAGATCACTGCGCGGGACCGAAGGCCTATGTTCGCCGACTGGAAGAGGTGCTGATCGCGACTTTGGCTGACTGGGGCATCGCCGGCCGGCGACGCGACGGCTTACCCGGCGTGTGGGTGGGCGAGGAGCAACCGCTCAAGATTGCGTCGATCGGCGTGCGGATCTCCCGCGGCGTGACGATGCACGGCTTCGCGCTGAATATCAGCATGGATCTCGCGCCCTTCTCTTCCATCGTCCCTTGCGGCATCGTCGGGTGCCGCGTTACCTCGATGGCTGCGCTGCTGGGCTCCGCGCCTGAATTCCCTGTCGTGCAACAGCGTCTTGCCGCCCACTTTGCCGAACGGTTTCATCTGACCTGGGTCCCACGCATGGAGCAGGAGGCCCTCGCCGACCTCGCGGACTCGACCGATCAGTTCAACCCCACACCCCTTGATGCGTCACTCATGCCGAAGGAGCGCCCTGATGACTGAACTGGACACTCACACGTTTCGCCTGGCCGTCGCCCAATTCAATGAGGCGGCGGAAGCGATGCATCTGGATACCAATCTGCGCGAGCGACTCACCCTGCCGCAACGTTCGTTGATCGTGAGTGTGCCGGTGCGGATGGATGATGGCCGCGTCGAAGTCTTCACCGGTTATCGCGTCCAACACGATACGGCCAGAGGGCCGTCGAAAGGAGGCATCCGCTACCATCCCGACGTGAATCTGGGTGAAGTCGCCGCCCTTTCCATGTGGATGACGTGGAAATGCGCACTCGCCGACCTCCCCTACGGCGGGGCGAAAGGCGGCGTCAAGGTCGACCCGAAGCAGTTAAGCCGCGGAGAACTTCAACGCCTCACGCGGCGATATGCCGCGGAAATCTTCCCGCTGATCGGCCCGGACAAGGACGTGCCTGCGCCGGATGTGGGGACCGATCAACAGGTCATGGCCTGGATTATGGATACCTACAGCCAGCAGGTCGGCTATGCGGTTCAAGGAGTGGTCACGGGCAAACCGCTCTCCATCGGCGGCAGCCTTGGCCGGGAAGACGCCACCGGTCGCGGCGTCGTGTATGTCACGCTCGAAGCCTTGCGTCACCTGAAGCTGGATATCAGCCAAGCCACCGTCGCCGTTCAGGGGTTCGGCAACGTGGGCTCCCACACAGCCCTGATCATGCAGCAAGCAGGAGCCCGCGTCGTGGCCGTGAGCGACGTGAGCGGAGGCCTCTATAACCCGAACGGCCTGGACATCCCGGAACTCCTCCGCCGTTATCGCGAGAAGCGGGAGCCCCTGCACGAGAGCAGGCTCGGCGAACCGCTCACCAACGAGGAGCTCCTTCAACTGGAATGTACCGTTCTGGTTCCCGCGGCGCTCTCGGAACAAATCACCGCCGCGAATGCCTCCAAGCTGCGCTGCCGGATTCTGGCGGAAGGCGCGAACGGGCCGACGACGCTGGAGGCCGATCGGATTCTCACCGACCACGGCATCTTCGTCATTCCCGACATTCTGGCGAATTCAGGCGGCGTGATCGTCTCGTATTTTGAGTGGGTGCAGGATGTCCAACGATTCTTCTGGAAGGCCAAGGACATTCAAGATCGGCTTCAGGACATCATCACGAGCGCATTCCACAGAACCCTGCAGTTCTCGCTCCAGAAACGGACGACGATGCGCATGGCCGCGCTGATGTCGGGAATCGACAAGGTGGCCCAGGCGCATCTTCAGCGCGGACTGTACCCCTAGCCGGATGCGACACAAGTTCACCAAGGGCGTTCTCGCGGTACTCGGTGCGAGCGGGGACGCCACCGACGAGTGTTTACGCACCCTGCTACAGGGTCACAAGACCTGATACCCTGCCTACACCATGACACGGTACATACTCGCGGCAATTGCCGGCATCTGGATGGCGGACGGCCTCGCGCTCTTGATCGCCCCTCTCCTCGTGATGCGGCGGCTACAAAACTCGTTGACGGAGAATCCGCAGATGCTCCGGTGGGAAGCCGTGAGCATTATCCTCGGGCTCCTGCTGCTGATCTGGTCGGCTCCGCTGCCCCACCAACCGCTTTGGTGGATGACCGGCGCTGCCATGGTCATCAAGGGTGGCTTCCTGACCTGGGGCCCAGCCGCCTGGCGCGCTCCACTGTTATCCTGGTGTTTTGCACGTGAAGCCGTCGATTATCGATTTGTGGGCCTCTGGCTCTGCATGCTTGCCGTCCTCCTCCTGCATGCGTTAGGGTTGTTGCACCAATAACCGTTCGCCGAGACCCGACGTATCGCGCTGATATGAGCCATCCATCGATCGCCTCACTCTGGGAAGAGCATAGCCGCGAAGGCTGGCCTCACTTTTCCAGCCCGAATGAAGGACAGCTGATGACACTGGACACGGTCATCGGGGGCTGCGCGGTGTTCTACCTGGACGGGCAGCCGGAGCTGGACCACCAGCGCATCGCCATTCTCCAGGATTGTGTTGCCGACCTCGATGGGCTGCTGGAAGATTTATCTGGTGACAGCCTGGGCTACTTTCAACGCCTCCGCCGACTCGCCACCGCGCTCGTAGATGTGAATCAGACTCGCTGAGTGGGCCGATGCCGTGCGGGGACCGCCCCTCGATCCGGTCCCCGCGTTGATGCGTTACGGCAATTCGACGATATCGTTCTTCATGGAGCCGAGCTTCCCCAACAATTCGCTTTTCTCACCGGCCGGCACGTTGAACTTGTCCAGCGCGGCCACGAGATCCTGCACCAAGGCTCCGAAATCAGCTGAACTGATTTGCATGCCGAGATGGGTGCGCTTCATATCTCGCCCCTGGTACGTGCATGGCCCTCCCGTCGCCTGGCACACCTGATCGACGAGATGTCCCTTCAACTTCGGAATGTCGGTACTGGCAAACCGGCTGTTGATCCGTCCGTCCGCGGCGACATTGGAAACAAATTGATCCACGACGGCGGTAATCGCCGACTTGCCCCCGAGCCGTTCATAGAGCGACTTCGTTGCAGTCGCACCAGCCATCGGTTGCGCGCCTCCCCTCACGCCTCCGGTGTCCGCACAACCGGCGAGCATTGCCGCCATGCCCAACGCCACCACCCCCATGCCGCACACCTTGCCTGCCATCATGTTCGACCCTCCTCTGACCTGCCTGGTGCCGCCCTCCCGATCCACCATGGACCGTGAATCCCATCGACGGCACCTCTGTTGACCTCAGACCATAAGGGCTCTATCATACATTCGTCTAATATATTGTTTTCATACAATCCATAGTTATTAGCTATACCATCTGGAGACCTTGCATGGAGCTTCGCCAACTTCACTATTTCATGGCCGTGGCCACACACCAGAACTTCAGCCGCGCAGCGGAGCAGGCGCACGTCTCGCAGCCGTCGCTCTCGATACAAATCGGCGGCCTGGAACGGGAGTTAGGCACCCGCTTGTTCGATCGATTGGGACGGAAGGTGGTGTTAACCCAGGCGGGCGAATTGTTTCGTGTGCACGCCGAACGGGCCCTCCGGGAACTGGAGCATGCCACGCAGGTCGTCCATGAATTGCTCGGAGCGAAACGCGGCCGTCTGGTCGTCGGCACCTTGTCGACCGTCAATTCCTACCTGGTCGCCCCGCTCGTGTCTCGCTTCAAGCAGCGCTTCCCCGACATCCATCTGCAAGTACACGCCCAGCCGTCATCCGACATCGTCAGCGGACTCCTCGCGAATCGCCTCGATATCGGCATTTGCCTGCTGCCGCTCACTCACCCCCACATGACGACTGTCCCGCTGTTTGAGGAGCGGCTTGCCCTCATCGTCCCCGCGAGCATGGGCATCGGGAAGACCCGCACTCGCATGCAGGACCTTGCCCGACTGCCGTTGGTGTTGATGCCCGTGGATTATTGCTTGCGGAAAATGGTCGAAGTGGAATGCGCCAAAGCCGGAGTGCACCCGCGGGTCGTCCTGGAGATGAGTTCCCCGGAAGGCATTCTGCAGGCGGTGGCTGAAGGCACCGGCGCGACGATTCTTCCCGAACTGTACGTACGGTCTCGGCTTCCCGCGACACGGCTTCAGGTGATCGATCTCTACGACCCCACACCGTGCCATACGGTCGGACTCGCCTATCTCACCAAACGGTATCGTGGTGTGGCCGCTGAAGAATTTGCGTCTCTGTGTCAACGCACCATGCAGGACCTGCAATCGGCGTCACTGCCACCGCTCATCGCTAAACACCCCGCACGACCATCCGGCCGAACGGCCGTGCGACCGACGACTCCAAAAAGGAGAGCACGCATTCCCTCAGGCTCGACCTTGAAAGTCAGAGGACGCGTTGGATAGAATGCTCCGTTGCCTGGGGCATTCCTTCTTTCACGCAGCACGTAGTGTTTGAACAGGTCGACTCCCCGAGACTTCTGGTAAGGAGGTATTCATGATCCGACGCAAATGGACGTTCACCGCCTTGACGGCTACGCTGGGGTCCCTTTGCCTCGCCGCTGTAGTGAATGCCGAGCCCTACGAACTCAGCAAGAACGATCTGACAGACCCCAAAGGAATTGCCAGTCGGGATGTCTCGCTCTTCGGTATCAAGTTGGGGGACGATGAGGCGAAAGCCCTCGATGGCCTCGTCAACGAAAAAATCCCCGGCATCAAGGCGGAACAGGAAGCGACGTTCATTTTCCTGTTGGATCAACGCAAGCCCACCGGCCCGATGGCCGGTGTTCGCGTGCAGGATGGGAAAGTCGATTTGATTTTCATCAACAACCGCTTTGCCTTCAAGACACGAGGCATCTTCCGCAATGTCCTCAACAGCGAAAGTCCCGACGACGTGCGCAAGATCCTGGGCAAGGAAGACTATGGCGATGAAAACGTGATGGGCGCCATGCTGGCCTACGACAAGCAGGGCTTCCAGGTGAATTATCTGGGCAAGGACGTCAACGTAGAGTTCTCGTTGCCTCGGTAGATCTTAGAACCAGCGTTCGGTTCCGCACTCTCCTCGAAGCCTCCTCGAACTCTTCGCCGCTGCAGCACGACAGGTCGCCGATCCCACAGGCGACAGGTCCGGCGCTACGCCGGCGCCACAGTCGCTTAAAGAGACGATTACCGAGTCAGCGCGGCGCGACTCGCACTGAGTCGCAGTCCGTAGTTGATGAGGCTGGTCGCCGTATTCCAGCGGCGTTTGGAGTTCAGAATCACGAGAAGGAGATCGCGCCCATCTTGCGACACCTTCGCGATGAGGCATCGCCCGGCCTTGGAGGTGAAGCCCGTCTTCACCCCCTGCACCCCGGGAATCCGTCCCAACAGCCGATTGGTCGTCCGCAGGACATAGGCGCGATGCTCATTGATCGGCATGATGATTTCCCGCTCTTCGCTGACCAATTCTTTGAAGACAGGATGGTGCATGGCGATCTCGCTCAGCTTCGCAAGATCTTCGGCGGTCGAATAATGTTCAGGGGCATCAAACCCGCATGCGTTGCTGAAGTGGGTGTTCTGTAACCCCAGCGCAACGGCCTTCGCATTCATGAGTTCCACGAATCGCGGCTCGTCGCCACCCACGTGTTCGCTGGCGGCCAGGCACGCGTCATTCGCCGACATGATCAACATGGCCTTTAACAGATCCTCCAGACGAAAAATCTGGCCGGTACGCAGACGCAAATGCGTCTTATGCGCACGGGCAGCTTTTGGACTGACGGTGACCTCGTCATCCAGATGACCGTACTCCAGGATCACCAACGCAGACATGATTTTGGTCAGGCTGGCCGGCGACAGCCGTTTCTCACTTTCGAACTGATACAGCGTCGTACCGGTTTTCAATTCTTTGAGCAGAATACTGTGTGCGGGCACACGCCGCCACCGCAGACTGTGGTGCGCTTGCTTGGTCGTGGGCAGCGGCCTGGGATCATAGGGGACCGTGATGACTTCGTCATCCACGTCACTGTCCAGAGCGAGGGCCTGTCCACTCCATGAAGCGGACGCGAGTAGCAGCGCTGCGAAACCTCGCATCAACCAGGTTTGCCATATACGCTTCATGCGGAGTGTCTATGCTTTCTTGTGACGGTGAGGCGGGGCCAGACTGTCACAGGGTATACGTTTCTCGAACCTTCGTGCCACGGACGCTGCTGGCAATCACTTTATGAAAGAACCGCAGCAGGTCGGCCAGATCGATCCAGAACCCACAATTCAGACAACGGGCATAGAGGCGGCGATTCATGAGCGTGTAGTGCCGCTCGACCATCATGAAGCCTTTGCATTTCAGGCAGTGCATCGCCCGGTCGCGCCCCTTTCCACTGGCTGCTGTGGACGTGTCGCCCCATCAAGCCGATACGGACGTCAGCGTACTGTTTAGCGGAGACGATTGAGGATGAGGGCAAGGCAGCCGGCCAACAACCCACCCCCGAAGATCGTAGTGCTCATGGAGAGAATCGCGCCTGAACTCCCCGACGGGTTGGTGCCCGAGACCAGATCGCGCATTCCGCCCTGAACCATCAAGACCGCCAGTGTCGTCAGGCAGCCCATACTGAACCACCACAGAAACGCTCGCACGAACCCCCGCCGTGTCCTGACTGAAAAGAGGGCGGACCTTTGTCCGACGACCTTTTCGAACTCTATCCGAGCCCTATTGAGGTGTCAAGCAAACCGCCAGTCTTCTCTTCGGTTAAAGCGATGCAAACCTGAATCGTTCGCTACTTCGTCGTCCCGGACGAGTCGTGGCGCGTGCGTCCGTGATGGAGAAAGATCGACACACTGCCCGCCCCATTGTCCGCCGTTACCAAGCCGGGCTCCTCCGCATTGTCCGCAGAGACGCGATAACTCGCCACGGCAAACGGCCCGTTCTTCGTTCGATAATTGCGCGGTGGGTAATGAAAGGTGCCGTCGCCGCGCCCGAATAATATGGACAGGTCGGTGGACTGCAAGTTGACGATGGCCACATCGGCGATATGGTCGCCGTCGAAATCGTGCGCCACCCCGTAATTCGGGCTGGCATCCGCACCGGAATCTTTCCCCTGCTGAAACGTTCCATTACCGTTCCCGAGGAAGGTGGTGAAGCTATCCCCTTCTCCGTTGATCACGAGAAGATCGGGCAAGTGATCACTGTTAAAATCGGCGAAACTCACCCCGAGTGGCCGCCTTCCGGTCTTGTAGTCTTTCGGATCCCGGAATGTCCCATCCCCGTTCCCCATCCACACCGACACCGCGCTCAACATCGGCCCGCCGTTGGTGACCACCAAGTCGGGCTTGCCGTCTTGATTCAGATCTTTCAGCACCAAGGACGTCGGCGTATCTCCATACTCATATTGCATGCCGGGTTGAAATTGCCCGCGCCCGTTTCCAAGAAAAATTTTTACTTTATCGTTCCGCAGGGCCACCGCCAAGTCCGGGTGGCCGTCCCCATTGAGGTCTTCGCTCGACACCGAGACAGGCGCGCGATGGACAGGATACTGCGGCCCCTCGTCAAACTTCCCGTTGCCGCGCCCGAGAAGGATGGACACCTGATCCCCACCGGAACAGGCCAGCACCACATCGAGTTGATCGTCGTGGTTGAAATCGTTGATCGCCAGCGACCGCGGCTCCTGACAGACTTTCACCTGCACTTGGTCGCGAAAGGTGCCGTCCCCGTTACCGAACAGCAGCGAAATGGAATTACTGGAGATATTCGTGGTGATGAGGTCGGTGATTTGATCCCGGTTGAAGTCCGCGGTCGTAACCGTCGTCGGATTTTTCCCCACGGGATAACTGGCAAAATAGTAGAAGGGATCGGGAGGTACGTAGGGATCCCCCTTTGAACAGGCAGGCAGCAGGACACCACAGGCGAGCAGCGCGAGTGCGAGACGGCCACCCGACAGTCTCTTCCTGTGCTGAAGGTCGACGGTCATCTCCATCCTGTTGAAAAAGGCATGACATTCCGGCCAAGTCCATGCTTCGCCGCCTCCACGTCCCACGCGTGGAGCGGAGTATACAGAGCCCCCTCCCGCTTCGCAACGAAGTCGGTCGTGATTACGTGGAATCTCTCCGGGCCTGGCCCCCAATGGACTCTGTCGCCTAGGCCTTTCGCCCCTTTGAAAACTCGGAAAGGCTTAGGCTACAATGCGGCCCAAGTGTGGAGGAGGTGCCCATGAGCAATACAGTGACGATCCCGTTGACCATGTACGGCGTAGCCGAAGTGTTGAAATGGTGCATCGCCCGTAACAACGGCCGTGTGCCCGGAGTCGATACAGAAGGCTTCAAGAAGATGCAGGCGCTGTTAGCCGAGAAGCCGACATCCAATGATTACCTAGCCCTCGACCAATTCTGGAAGAAACAGGTTGCATTGGAATTGACGGAAGATGAAGTCTCGACCATCGACCGCTGCCTGTACGACATTCCGAATTTCGACAACGAACCGCTGCCGCAAATTCGCCATAAGTTCTGGCCTCAGGCCGCCGGTGTTGCGTCTCACTAAGCGATCTTTCCCGGTGTAGCCCATTGACCTTGTCACCCACCCGCAAAGCACAACCACTGCGGGTGGGTTTCGACGAAGTGACTCTGCCTGACCTCACCAAGGCGACCCGATTTCATAGCACTGCCCCTGCCCGTCACCTGTGACGATCAGCTGCTGCCGGCTTCGGTGGCAAGACCCCTTCTAGAGTGACTGCTGTCTCATTCCGCCGGTTTGGTTTTGCCGCGCTTCTTACCATGAAACATGCCACCTGCTTCGGAACTTACGGCGGGATGGTGCATGGATGCAGGAGTCAGAACGGGGACGGCACCGGCTGCTTGGCGGGAAAATGCGCAATAAAAAACCCGCCCTGCGGCTTGGCGCAAGGCGGGTTACGATGGTGGTACGTGAATGGAGGGCGGCACGGACAACTCTCGCCGGCAACTAGCTAGAGCGACCCTTCGCCCTTCAGAAACTTCCTGAACCGCCCCATGAGTTCGGCCCCTAAGGTACCGCCCTCCGGCTTCTTCACCTCCGGATCGCTAAAATGCGACCGAATTTCCTGCAATCGTTTTTCTGCCTGATCGTTTCCCTGCAGCCGTTTGGTTTTCTGAAGCGCGGTATCGAAGGCATCGAACGTCAGCTCGTTGTAGCCGAATGACCGGATCCTCTTCACGGCTTTCATCATCGCCTGATTGCGAAACGTCGTCAGGTGCTCCGAGTCGACTTCTTTGAGGCCGAGCTTGCGGGCTCTGCGTTCCGCGGCCTTGCGAATGCCGCTGCGAACAAAATCCGGCGAGGTTTGTAGCCGCTTCCACGCTTCATCGCTCCAGGCCACGCGCTCCTGGGGGGCGTCCCACAGTTGTACCGCCGTCTGCTCATCGATCCTGGTCAATCCCTTTTCCCGCGCGAGCTCCTCGGTGTCGTGCTTGATCATGTCGCTCACGAAGTCCATCGCGATCGGCGGAGACTCTTTGATTTTCTGTTGGAGCAACGCCAGAGCACCCTCGGTCCATTCCAGCGGTGCCGCCTCTTGTTCGCGGATCTCCCCAAGAGCTTCGACCTTTTCGAACAGATCGACGTTCACTTCCATATGACCGCCCTTCCGGGCGATCTCATCGGCGATCTGCTTGATCATCCCCCGCATGAACTCCGGCACCACAGCCAAACGTTCCTTTGCCGCAGCCGTCCATGGCAATTGGCCTTTGGCCATTTGGTCGGCGGCCTCGGCCATGCCGCCTTCGCCGCCCATGGTCCCCATCATTTGGCCCTTGAACTGTTCGAGAATTTCTTCGGTTATTTCGGCATAACCCAATTCCCGCGCCTTTTTCTCGGCCAAGCGACGGACCATCCCTCGCAAGAACATGGGCGCGCGTTCCATACGTTTGAGCGCACCGTCGCTCCACCGGACTTCAGGGGCTGCTAGATTTGACGACTCTGCCACGGTATCACTCCTGTTACTTATTGAGTAATTCCTTCAGTTCCTTGCCTGCCTTGAAGAATGGCACACGCTTGGCCGGAACCGCAACCGTTGCGCCGGTCTTGGGGTTGCGACCTTCCTTCATCCGCCTGGCGCGGAGACGAAAACTCCCGAAGCCCCGAATCTCCGTCTTGTTGCCGCTTCGGAGCGAGTCTCGAATACAATCGAAGATGGTGTTCACCACAATCTCCGCTTGCCGTTTCGTCAGCGTCGTGACCTGCTCCGATACCCGCTCGATAATCTGCGCTTTGGTCATCGTCCCTCTCCTCGTGGGGTGGACTTACGTGCGGCTGAATTGCTGCATCACCGTCACCCTGGTGCTCCGGCCGCTCAGAACGCCATCAGGTATTTCAGTTTGACGCCGGTGTCCAACTCCAACTTCGGAAAGACCGACGCCCACCGCGATTCGATCATGTCCCGAAATGAGAACCGCTTACGCGGCTCCACGACTTTCGGCTCGCCTTCCATACCGGCGATATCTGCCGCGATATGGATGGCGTCGTCGAGATCGCCCAACTCATCGACCAGGCGCGCCTCTTTGGCCTGACGCCCGGTATAAATTCGCCCGTCCGCCAACGACTCCACCTCCGAAACCTCCAGCGATCGGCCGTCGGCCACGGCTTGGATGAACTGGTGATGCACATCGTCCATCACGGACTGCAGGAGTTTGCGTTCCTCATCGCTCATTTTCCGTATAGGCGAGCCGACGTCTTTGAATCGCCCGCTCTTGATGACCACCCCTTCGACCCCGACCTTTTTCATCAGGCCTTCGAAGTTCGCCATTTCCATGATCACGCCGATACTCCCGGTCAAGGTCCCGGGATTGGCGATGATCCGATCCGTGGCCGCAGCGATGTAGTATCCTCCGGAAGCGGCGACTGTCCCCATGGACGCGATCACGGCCTTGTTGCTCTTATTCTTCACCCGCTTCACGGCATCGTGGATCTCCTGCGAGGGCACGACCCCGCCCCCGGGACTGTCGATCCGTATGACGATCGCTTTGACCAGCGGGTTTTCACTGTAGTGCTTCAACTCGCTGATCGTCGCTTGAGCATCCAGAATGACACCCTCGACACGAATGAGCGCCACGCGATCCTGCCCCGAAAAATCGAGGTCGGGGAGGAGCGCATTGATGAGTATCAACGCCCCTCCCCCGATGACGATCGCCCAGAGTATCCGGCGCAGCATGCTCCGCTTTGGTGGAACCGCGGTGTCTGCTTGTGGCCCCATTCGCTCTCCGGGTGTTTAGGCTTCGGAGTCGCTCTGATTGTCTTTGCGCTTCCGGCTCTGCTTGGCCGCGCGCCCCAGGCTCTGGTCGATGCCGCCCTGAGAGGCGTGGAATTCTTCGACCTGCCGCCGATCCGAATCAAGCTGATGATCGCGCAGGCTAAGCGCAATCTTCCGCTCATCCCGGTCCACCTTGATGATCTTCGCGGTGACTTCGTCCTGCAACTTAAACTTCTCTTCCATGCGGACGTTGGCATCCAGACCCACTTCACTGATGTGGATCAAACCTTCCACATCGCCGTCCAGCTCGATGAAGAGCCCGAAGTCGGCGATCTTGCTGACCTTACCGGTGATGCTATCGCCCACCCGGTAGCGGTTCGGAATCTGCTCTTCCCACGGGTCACGGGACAATTGCTTGTACCCCAACGAGAGCCGCTCCTTTTCCTTGTCGATACGGATCACGACGGCATCCACCTTCTGCCCCTTCTTGAACAGCTCGGACGGATGCTTGATGTGCTTCGTCCAGGACATATCGGAAATGTGGATCAACCCGTCGATGCCTTCTTCCAGTCCGACGAAGGCGCCGAAATCGGTCAGGCTCTTGACCTTTCCTTCGATGCGCGTGCCGGCCGGATACTTGGCCTCGATCATATCCCAGGGGTTGGGAGCCGTCTGCTTCATCCCCAGGGAAATCTTCCGGCTTCCCGGATCGATGTTCAAGACTGCGGCTTCGACCTGATCGCCCACCGAGACAACGCGGGACGGATGGCGCACTTCGTGCGTCCAGGACATTTCCGACACGTGCACCAGGCCTTCCACTCCCGGCTCCAACTCCACAAACGCGCCGTAATCCGTCAGGCTGACCACTCGGCCACGCACGCGCGTGCCCACCGGGTACTTTCCTGCCACACCGGTCCACGGATCCGCTGACTTCTGCTTCAATCCCAGCGAAATACGGCCGGTCTCCCGATCGTACTTGAGCACGGTGACTTCCACCTTATCACTGACTTGGAACAACTCGGAGGGATGTCCCACGCGGCCCCAGGACATATCGGTGATGTGCAACAGTCCATCGATGCCGCCGAGGTCGATGAATGCTCCATAATCGGTGATGTTCTTGACCGTCCCCTGAATCAACTGCCCTTCCTTCAGCGTGGACAAGGTCGTCTGACGGCGACGATCGCGCGTCTCCTCCAGCAGCACACGTCGAGACACGACGACGTTGCCGCGACGGTGGTTGATCTTGATGATCTTGAGGGGGAAGGTCTTCCCGACCAAACTGTCGAGATCGCGGACCGGGTGCAGATCGATCTGCGAGCCGGGCAGGAACGCCTTGACGCCGATATCGACCATCATACCGCCCTTGATGCGGGAAATGATTTTGCCTTCGATGCTTTTTTCCTCTTTGTGGAGCTTCTCCAACTCCTCCCAGATTTTCATCTTGTCGGCTTTTTCTTTGGAGAGCACCAGATTGCCGTCGGCATCTTCACATTCTTCGAGATACACCTGGAGACGATCGCCCACCTTCAATTGCGCTAATTCCTCGTGAGAGAACTGGTCGGCCGGGATCATGCCCTCGGACTTGTAGCCGATGTCGACCACCACCTTGTCTTTGCCGATGGCAACCACCATGCCTTCGGTGATGGTGCCTTCCTCAAAATTACGGAAGGTCTCCTCATACATCGCCGCCAAGGCATCGCGATCGAGTTTGGGTTCGCTCTGGGGTGTGACAGTACTCATGAAAACATCCTCGTCCTCCGGCTCGCGCCGGGTGCTGATTGTGAAATAGGCCCGCGTCTTACTCAGCGTTGCAAGACCGGGCTGTTGGTGTAGCGGCGGAACTCTGGGAGACGCCGGCTTGGGCCGGACCGTCCCCCGGATTCGGAACCTGTCCGAGTTCCGCGATTTTTGCCATCACCGTCCGACTGACATGTTGATAAAATGCCTTCCCTTCCAGCCGGGTGGCATCCTGGCCAAAATCCAGCGGATCGCCGTAGGAGACCGTGACCCGACGAAACCTCGGCCACTTGGCACCAGGCGGCAAGACATCGAACGTCCCGCCGATATGCGCAGGTACCACTCGACAGCCTGTCTGAGACACAATCACCCCGATCCCGGGCTTTCCCGGTTTCAACGCACCGGTCATGGTCCGTCCCCCTTCGGGAAAAATCGCGACGGCCTTCCCTTCTTGCACCAGCGCAACGGCCTTGCTGAATGCGTCCCGGTCCAGACGCCCGATCCGCAACGGGATCCATCCCAAGGCCTGCAACAGACCATTGAGCAGTGGAATCGGAAAGAGGTCGTGCCGCCCCATGTACCACACCCGCCTCGGCACACCACAGCCGAGCATCGGGATATCCAAATAGCTGGCATGGTTCGACGCGATCAGGAGTCCGCCCTGACGCGGCACCGTGCCGATGGTCCGATACCGAAAACACACCCACCCGATGGCGCGAGACAGGACCCACAACAGGGCGTACAGTGCGGAGCTCACAATCGCGCCGCAACCACAGCCATCATATGCGCAACGACGGCGTCCACCGGCATGCTCGACGTATCGATGCATTCCGCATCAGGCGCGGGAATCAACGGCGCCACTGCGCGAGAACGATCACGATCATCGCGTCCGGTCAGGTCGCGCTTCGTCTGGTCGAACTGCACGGAATGTCCGGCGGCCACGAGCTCAAGATGCCGCCTGGTGGCGCGAACCTCGGCGTCGGCTTCCAGAAAAAACTTCACGTCGGCCTGGGGAAACACGTTCGTTCCGATATCTCGCCCTTCCGCAACGACACACCCTTCCGCACCGATCTTCCGCTGAACCGGCAGCAGCCATTCGCGGACGGCCGGAAGAGCCGAGACTACGGATGCCAGCGCCGTTACCGCCGGCGTTCGTAATTCCCCGGTGATGTCTCGGCCGTCGAGTAACACGTGGGACTGCTCAGGACCACAGGCCATTTGCAAGTTCGTCTGTGGCAGCAAAGCCGCGATGGCACGGTGATCATCCGGACTCACCCCCATGTCCCGCACCTTCCAGGCAATCGCCCGATATAACGCGCCGGTATCCAAGTAGAGGTACCCCAGTTGCCGCGCCAGCCGGCGCGCAACCGTACTCTTCCCCACTCCAGCCGGACCATCGATGGCGATGATCAAGCCACGTTTCCCCCGGGTCGCATCGTTGCGCTCAGACACAGATTCCTCGCACTATAGACGGTTTCCAGACGCAGTCAACAGTTCCAAGAGCTTCCCGTCAAAACCCGGGAACGAGGTCTCGATGCAGGCCGTATCGACAATCTGAGTCGGCTGTGCGGCGGTCAACGCGCCGATGGCGATGGACATAGCCACTCGGTGGTCACCATGGCTTTCGCATGTTGCTGCGTTCAGCGCGCCATTGACCCCATTGCGCCCCAAGCCCTGAATCACCATGCCATCCGGCCGCTCTTCAATTCGCGCGCCCATCCCCCGCAATTCCTTGGCCATCGTCGCGATCCGATCGCTTTCCTTCACCCGCAACTCTTCGGCGCCGGTGATCACCGTCTCTCCCTCCGCTACCGCCGCAGCCACGCACAGGATCGGAAATTCATCGATGGTCTGAGGAATCTGGTCGGGGCCGATGCGCACACCACGAAGCGGCATGGAGCGCACCCGCAGATCAGCCACCGGCTCTCCGGCCTCTTCACGAGGATGGAGCACTTCGATCTGCGCGCCCATGCGATGCAGGATTTCCACCAATCCGGTCCGAGTCGGATTCATCCCCACTCCGCGAATCGTCACGTCGGATTCGGGAACGATCGAGGCCCCGACCAGAAAAAAGGCCGCGGCCGACAGATCGCCCGGGATAACCACCGGCTTCCCGCCCCAACGGACGGATGGTCGGCCTTCAATCCGAACCGTGCAGCCCTCTCGTTCGAACGGAATCCCGAAATAGGCAAACATCCGTTCGGTGTGGTCTCGCGAAAGTCGCGGTTCCGAGATCGTCGTGAGGCCGTCGGCGTACAACGCGGCGAACAGAAGCGACGACTTGATCTGCGCGCTCGCCACCGGCGAGACATACGACACGCCCCGCAAGCGCGTCCCCGTGATGGCCAAGGGAGCCAGTTCCCCACCCTTGCGTCCGGCAATAGTCGCACCCATCGTCCGCAATGGTTTCACCACGCGTCCCATCGGGCGGCGCCGGATCGATTCATCGCCCGTCAGGATCGTAAAAAAATCCTGCCCGGAGAGCAGACCGGCCATCAAGCGAATGCCTGTCCCCGAATTGCCGCAATCGATCGGCCCGAACGGTTCCGTCAGCCCCCACATGCCCTTCCCGGAAACGCGCAAGGTTTGCGGCGACTCTTCAATACGCACCCCCAGGGACTGGAACGCGCGCATGGTGTTCAGGCAATCTTCGCCCCGGCAATAGTCACTGATGGTACTCGCGCCTTCGGCCAGAGCCGTAAGGATAATGGCCCGGTGGGTGACGGATTTATCACCCGGCACCGTGATGGTGCCCTTCAGCGGCCGTCCTGGAGTAATCGTCAACGATGCCATCGCGACCTAGGCTTTCCGCGGCGTCTTGAGCGCCAGTTGTTCACGCTCATGTTTGGCCCTATCCAATCGCTTTTCGATCCCCGCTGCGTCACCGGCCGCGATCAAGCGCTTCAGCTCGCCCAAATGCCGTTCGTAGGTCTCGATGAGCGACACAACATTGTCCCGGTTCCACAAGAAAATGTCCCGCCACATTTCCGGTGAACTCGCGGCAATTCTCGTCGTGTCCCGCAATCCCCCGCCTGAATGGCCGGCGAGATCCAATTCCGGCACGCCGTGATCGCGTACATCCGCCAAGGCCGTCATCAACGCAAAGGCCGCCACATGCGGAAGGTGACTGACGGCGCCGAGAATCTTGTCGTGAAGGAACGGATCCATCTCCAGGACAATCGAACCGGCCCGCTCCCACACGGCGCGAACGATCTGCAACGCCTCGGGGTCGGTCTTCGAGGTGGGCGTCAAAATGCACCGCGCACCTGAAAAGAGTGTCTCCGAGCCTGCGGCAACCCCGGTCTTTTCCTTGCCGGCAATCGGATGCGCGCCCACAAACTTTACGGAAGGCGGTAGTAAGGCTTCCGAGCGGGTCACTAATTCGCCTTTCACACTGCCCACGTCGCTCACGATCGTCCCCGGCTTGAGACAGCCGGCCCATTCCTGCAGATGGCGCTCGTAGGTATCGACCGGAGTCGCCAGCAGGACAAAGTCGGCCTCTTCGACGCCTTCGCGCGGATCGGACACATACCGGTCGATCGCCCCGACCTCCACCGCAGTTTTCAGGTTTTCCACCCGGCGTCCGATTCCGACCACCGAGTCCGCCAGTTGTTGCCGACGCAGGATCATCCCCAACGAGCCGCCGATGAGCCCGACACCGATAATCGCCACCTGTTTGAAATGTGGTGTCTTCATTGAATGACTGCCGACCGCTTCACGCCCCAACGAGCATCGGAGCGGTGCAAGCAGGGTTACAGCGTGCGATCGACCGCGGCCGCAATCTTCCGCAAGTCGCCCATCAACTCCTTGAACTTCGACGGCCGAATCGACTCCTCCCCGTCGCACAGGGCACACTCGGGGTTCGAATGCACTTCGATCAATAGCCCGTCGGCTCCGGCTGCAATGGCCGCTTTCGACATCGGCGCCACCAAATCCCACTTGCCGGTCGCATGGCTGGGATCGACGATCACCGGCAGATGCGACAGATCTTTCAGCGTGGGGATGGCCGCAAGGTCCAGCGTGTTTCGATACTGCGTTTCAAAGGTGCGGATGCCGCGCTCGCACAACATCACGTTGCGATTGCCGCGAGACATGATGTACTCCGCGGACAGGAGAAACTCCTTGATCGTGGCGGAGAGACCGCGCTTCAGCAGCACCGGCTTGTCGTACGCGCCGACCTCCTTGAGCAGCTCGAAGTTCTGCATGTTCCGGGCACCGATCTGAATGATGTCGGCCTTTTCGAGAAACAATTCAATGTCCCGGGTATCCAGAATCTCACTCACCACCGGAAGCCCTGTCTGCTTCTTGGCCTCCACCAGATAGTCCAGCCCTTCCCGACCCAGGCCCTGGAAGGAATAGGGAGATGTTCGCGGCTTATAGGCACCGCCGCGCAGCACTGTGGCGCCGGAGGATTTCACTTCATGCGCAATCCCGACCGTCAACTCCAACCGCTCGACCGCGCAGGGACCGGCCATGATCGTGATCCTTTTGTCGCCGATCTTGACCCCGTTGACGTCAATGATGGTGTTCTCTTTCTTGAACTCCCGGCTGACCAGTTTCCATGGCGCCAGGATCGGCAACACGCTTTCGACTCCGGGCAACGCCGTCAATGGTTGATTGTGCAATATCCGGTCGTCCCCGATCACCCCGATAATGGTACGCTCCTGACCTGTAGAAATGTGCGACTTCAGCCCCAACTCACGAAGCCGATCGATGATATGGTCGACTTCCCGCTCCGAAGCGTCAGGCTTCAAGACAATAATCATGATCTCGTCTCGCTTTCCTTATCGCGACGCGCCCAGCACGTCTTGCAGCGCGCTTAGGAACAGTTGATTTTCTTCCGGGAGGCCGATGGTGACCCGCAACATGCGGCCCTCGATGTGACGAACGATGATGCCCTTGCGTAGCAGCGCATCGAACACTGCACGCCCATCCCTTCCGACATCGAAATAGAGGAAATTCGTTTCGCTCGGCAACGGCTTAAACCCAAGCCGTTCCAGGCCGGTCCGCACCTTGTCCATTTCCGCATGATTGAGCGATCGACTCGCGGCGACATGGGCCTCGTCATCCAGCGCCGCCAATGCCGCACGTTGCGCCACACTGTTGGCGTTGAAGGGCGGGCGCAGGCGATTGAGGTAGTTGGTAATTTCCGGCGTCGTGATGCCATAGCCGATCCGCAGGCCGGCCAAGCCATAGATCTTTGAGAACGTCCGCAGCACGATGGCATTCCGTCCGGCCTTCACATACCCGATCGAGTCCGGAAATTCCGGGTGCCGGACATACTCATAATAGGCCTCGTCGAACACCACCACGACATGTTCGGGCACACGAGCCATCAATGCCGCCACCTCAGCCTTGGTGGCCATGGTGCCGGTCGGGTTGTTGGGGTTGCAGACAAAAAGCAGTCGGGTCTTATCGGTGATGGCCCCCGCCATCGCCGGCAAATCGTGATGCCAGGCCTTCTGGGGAACCTCCACCGCCACCCCGTGCGCCGCCTTCACCTCCATCTTATAAATCACGAAGGTATGTTCGGCCATGACCGCCTCGTCCCCCGGCGACAAGAAGGTGCGCGCCAAGAGGCCGAGGAGTTCATCTGAACCGTTTCCCAGAATGACCTGATCCGGCGAGACTTTCCATCGCTCGGCCAGCGCCCCTCGCAATCGGAACGCCCCACCGTCCGGGTACCGGTGCAGAGTGGAAGCGGTCTCGGCTAAGACGGCAAGTGCTTTCGGCGACGGGCCGATCGGATTTTCATTGGACGCCAATTTGACGGCTCGCGGCAGGCCCAACTCTCGCTGCAGCTCTTCAATGGGTTTTCCGGGAACGTACGGCACCAGGGACGCGATATCGGGATGGACCTTCAATGGCATGGCGTGACTCGGACCTCTAGGTATAGGCGGGATACGACCCGAGAATCTTCATAAACAAACAGCGGCTCTTGACCTCTTCCGCCGCCTTCTTGACTCGTTCTTCGTCGATGTGTCCTTCGATGTCGACAAAGAAAATGTACTCCCACGCCTTTCGGCGGGATGGACGCGATTCGATCTTGGTCATGTTCAGGCCATGGGACGCGAAGGGCCGCAAGAGATCGTACAGAGCGCCGACCTTATCCTTGACCGACAGCATCAATGAGGTCTTGTCATGGCCGGTTCGCTCCGGAGCCTTCTGCGACAGGACCAGGAAGCGGGTAAAGTTGTTGATGTTGTCTTCTATTCTCGCCGTCACGACTTTGAGCCCGTACAACTGCGATGCCAACTCCGATGCGATGGCGGCAGCCGACGGATCGTCGACGGACATCTCTGCCGCGCGTGCGGTACTCGCCACCTCCGACACCGGCACGTGGGGCAAATTCGTTTCCAGCCAATTCCGGCATTGCGCAATGGCATGGGGGTGGGAATAGATGCGCTTGATGTCACCCGCCACCCCGCTTTTGGACATCAGGTGGTGCGCGACTTCCTGAAGCACCTCTCCGTAAATCAGCAGATTGGAATCGACAAACATATCCAGCGTGTGATTCACCACGCCTTCCGTCGTGTTCTCAATCGGTACCACGCCGAAATGAGCGCGACCGCGCTCGACCTCACTGAAGACCTCTTTGATACTGTTCACGGGGATATAGTGAGCGGACGAACCGAACTTTTGCATGCAGGCCATATGCGTAAACGTGGCCCGCGGACCGAGATAGGCGACCTTCTGCGGCCCTTCCAGAGACAACGAGGCCGACATGATTTCCCGATACACGGCGCGAATGGCGTCGGTAGGAAAGGGCCCGGTATTCTGCTTGCTCAGCCGTTCAAAAATCGCCGCTTCTCGAGCCGGCGTATGCAGATGCGCCTCCGCATCTTTCAGCTTCTTCAATCGCCCGATTTCGATCACCGATTTTGAGCGCTCGTTCAGCAGGCGCAAAATTTGGTCGTCGATCCGGTCGATTTCCTGGCGATGGCTTTGCAGATCATCAGACATGACGGGGGGATTCCCTCCTCGCGGTGCAGGCTTTCGAGAAGGCACAGCCGCGATACGAGTCCACGCCGAGACACGCGTCTAGGCAAGTGGGTATCCTACAGGAGCCCGTAAGAGCATTGCAAGGATAGGTGTGAGGATTCAAGGAGTTGTGATGGAGTCCGTTCCGCCGGAGAACGAGAGTAGATCGTTCTGTTTCTTGAAATGATCGAACGCCAACCTCGTCGCCTGGCGACCTCGTCCAGTCCGTTCCAAGAAACCGGCCTGGATCAAATAGGGCTCATAGACATCCTCGAGGGTCCCCTTGTCCTCCTGCACGGCCGCCGCCAGGGAGTCGACCCCGACCGGGCCGCCATTGAACTTCTCGATGACTGTGAGCACGATACGCCGATCCATCTCATCCAGCCCGGCCGCATCGACCCCCAACCACACCAACGCCTCCTGCGCCACTGACCTGGTGATCCGTCCCTCGGCCTTGATCTCCGCATAGTCTCGAATGCGTTTGATCAGCCGGTTCACGATTCGTGGCGTGCCGCGAGCGCGGCGGGCAATTTCCCCCGCACCAGCCTCGTCGATGGGGATGTGGAGCAATCCGGCTGAGCGTGTCACGATGGCGGTCAACTCCTGGGGAGAATAAAATTCCAGACGGTGGACCAATCCGAAGCGGTCCCTGAGCGGTGAGGTCAAGGCGCCGGCCCTCGTCGTGGCGCCGACCAACGTAAACCGTGGCAATTCCAACTTCACGGTCCTGGTTGAGGCCCCTTGCCCAATGACCAAATCCAGCTGATAGTCTTCCATCGCCGGATAGAGGGCCTCCTCCACCGAAGCCGGCAGTCGGTGAATTTCATCGATAAACAGGACGTCCCGCTCCTGCAAATTGGTCAAGATCGCCGCCAGGTCGCCGGCATGACTCAGCACCAGGCCGGAGGTGGAGCGGATAGCCGACCCCATTTCGCGGGCGATGATGTGCGCGATCGTCGTCTTGCCCAATCCGGGCGGGCCGTAAAAAATGGCATGGTCCAACGCCTCGCCCCGTCGCTTGGCGGCTTCGATACAAATCTCCAGGGACTCTTTCATCCGTGGCTGGCCGACATACTCGTGCAGGCTCTGTGGACGCAGGGCCGCTTCGAGGCCGCGTTCATCGTCGGTTAGTTGGCTGCTCACGGTGCGTTCGCTCATTGGACCGTATGGCTCCAGCGGGTGGTTCGGCTACCGAGGCTCCGGCGACGGTCTGAATTTGGGTGGCGGCGGAGAGGCACCCTGGCCTGGCGCAGCAGTGCTTCCGCAATCCGGCGGGCAGCGGACGCCGCCTTGAGTCGGGTCGGGAAGACTCGTCCCCAACTGCTGAGACTGACACTGCGAGACGAGCCCGCCGTCGATGGGTCCGCACCTGGACGGCACATTCGATCGGCCGACTTCAGTGTACCCGTCCGGACAAGGCCCGCACACCGCAAGCATGTTTGCGCCCAAGGGCACGCACTGCACCAAGACCGGATCACCGTCCTTGCACACTTCGGGGGCTGTGGTGCGCCCGGTTGTCGCATACCCTTCCGGGCAGGCCCCGCACGCCTTGCGAATGCTCTTCACCTCATCCTGGCCGTCGGCGGAAGCGGCTGAGCCTGAAAGGCCGGCGGACAGCAGCAGAGCGAGCGCCACCCTGATGCCCCATCGCCCCGATGTTGATTGCACATTCCCTCTTATCATGCATCACCCCTTGGCAAGGTCCTTCAGTGCCTCTCGAATCACCTGCTCCAGGCGCTGCGCCAGTGCGCCGGACTTTTCAACCCGCTTCAGCGCCTCTCTCACATCCGGCTGCCGATACCCGAGATTGACGAGAGCCGACAGGGCATCCTCATACAGAGGACTCATCGGCTGACCGTTTCCACTGCCGCCCGATGTGCCCGCCGGATGGAGCTGCGCCACCTTATCTTTGAGTTCCAAGGCAATTCGCGCGGCCGATTTCTTGCCGATCCCCGACACAGTTCCCAGCTTGTCGGTGTCCCCGGATTGAATGGCCGAGAACAAGTCCTGAACGGACAGCGTCGACAAGACGCTCAACCCGAGTTTGGGTCCAATGCCGGAGATACTGGTCAGGAGAAGAAACGCTTCCTTTTCCGCCGCTGTCAGAAAACCAAAGAGCTGAATGGCATCCTCACGGACGTGGGTGTGGATGCTCAACGTGACAGACTCATGCTGATTGGGCAGGGAATAGTAGGTACTGAGGGGAATCAGGACTTCGTAGCCGACGCCGTGAACATCGAGCGTCACGTGCGAAGGCGCCTTGAAGGCCAAGTGGCCCGTCAATAAGGCGATCATGTGGGTCGCTGTATGGTGCGGTGCGGCGTACCTGGTGAACGGACTACAGTCGCATCCATGCTGGGCGTCGGAACCCGAGAATTACGCGGTGGCAGCGGCCACCTTTTCCATCACTTCATCGGAAATGTCGAAGTTGGCATGCACCTTCTGGACGTCATCGTGTTCGTCCAAAATTTCCATCAACTTCAACATCTGCTCCGCTGCTTTCTCCTCCAAAGCAATCGTATTCTGAGGAATGAAGTTCAATTCAGCAAGCGTATACTCAATCTTCCCGTCGGCAAGCGCCTTCTTCACGGCTTCGAAGTCTTGCGGGCTGGTCAACACTTCAAAGGCCTTGTCGCCCACCTTCACATCTTCGGCCCCCGCCTCCAACGCAATGGTGAGAAGCGCATCTTCTTCGACTTTGCCTTTTTCAACGACCAGGATGCCTTTTTTGTGGAACTGCCACGAGACGGCGCCCGCCTCCGCCATATTGCCGCCATTCTTCGTCAACAGACTGCGGATCTCCGCCACCGTGCGATTTCGATTATCCGAGGTAATTTCCATCAGCACAGCCGTTCCCCCGGGACCATATCCTTCCAGAGTAAATTCTTCATACGTCACGCCCGGAAGTTCCCCGGTGCCGCGTTGAATGGCTTTCTTCATGGTATCGCCGGGCATGTTGGCTTCTTTGGCCTTGGCGATGGCCAACCGCAACCGCGGGTTGCCATCAGGGTCACCACCCGACCGCGCTGCAATGGTCAATTCACGGATGATACGGGTAAAAATTTTCCCCCGCTTGGCATCCACTGCCGACTTATGGCGCTTGATTGTTGCCCAATGGCTATGGCCACCCATGGCGACTCCTCTTGACCCAGGCGAATCGGACTTATCCGCAAATCCCTGTGTCCCACGCACAACGGAATTAAAAACGTACAGCTAACATAGTCCTGACAGGGGTGTCAACGAAGCGCTCCTTCATGGATCTGTCCGCCGGCATCTTCATTCAGAGTAGATCAGCAGCTGCAGCCCGATCGCGACGACGAGGCTTGCCCAGAGAAGGTCCCAATACGATCGCTCCGCGAGGAGGTGTCGAGATCGCCAGCCGGAGATCAACTTTGATGATCCGGCCGTGATCGCCATGGTCCCCATCATGACATGGTGCAGCACGATTTTCTGAGCGGTTGGGTGATCCCCGTGCGAGTGCCCAAACAGCATCAGTCCTCCCACAATGGCAAACAACGGTAGGGGTGCCGCCCACAACGCATGTTTGGACCAGCCGACGCGCCGCGACCATTCCACTGTGCCGACGACCAGCGCCAGGATACCGTACACTTTGTGTTGGAGCACTTCCGGGTCGTGTCCGCCAAATGTCTGCGCAACCGTCATTGACCCGACGGGCCATGCGTCATGATCGCTCCAGATAAGGAGAAGGACCCCGGCGATGATCAACGCACCGGGCAGTAACGCGCGTGTCCATGCCAAGAACCTCCATCCCAACGCCTGTCGCACTTCGCCAAGGCCAATCAACAGCAGAAAGACTCCGGCGAGATGGTGATTGAACTCGGAGTAGGCAATGCCTTGACGAGATCCTTCCCATTCGTTCTCCCCGGCGGAAGCATGGTTATGGTGGTGCGCCTGCCCGTCGAGCGCATGGGGTTGACTGTGATCGGCGGGCTGGGCCATGGATTGAGAGGCGGCCACGACGGACAGCAGCAGACAAAGAAGCCACAGCAGCGGGACCCCTGACAGCAGAGCACTCAAGCACGGTATGGGTGAGAACAGCGACTTTGGCAGGAATCGAACGGCCCATCCGGCAGGCCGGATGGGCCAGAGACTCGTCTCAGGCATGCACGCCCACTACATAAACTTCATAAACTTTTCTTTGGCCTCGTCCATCACTTGCGCCGTGATCTCGGCCAAGCCCCGCTCCTTGGCGATCCGTTCGATTTCTCGCCTGGCCATCGGGCGGATGAAGTCAGGGATGTTATCCATACGCTGCTCTGCGTCCTTCGTCCAGGCAATCCCATTGGGCGAATCGTTCTTCGAGTCGTCCATGACCTGCAACGTAATCGACTTATACCCATGTTTACGCGCATAAGCTTCAACGCTGCTCTGCACCATCGGCTTCACGAACGACGGGAGGCGCTCCAGTTTTTCTTTGGCATCCGGAGTCCAAGTAAATTCGCCGGTGCCGTTCTGAGGCTTGCCCCCGGAGGTCAGCCCCATCTCAGCGACCATCGCTGAGAATGGACATCCTCCACTGGTCTTCTCTCCACTGGCCGCCTGGGCAGCAGGTTTGGCCGCTGCCGGTTGACCACCCTGGATCTTCTCGTTAAGATACGCCGCCATCTGCCCTGCACCGGCCTGAGCCTCATCCTTCAAGGTTCCACGAGTCATTTCGAACGGCTCCGCCGTCTCGGTTCGGCCTCCGAGCTTCACGCCGAGTGACGCAACCATTTGCGTCTCACCGGGGTTCGTCACCATGGAAAACTTTGCGTCGCACGATGGGCAGCCGAAGAACACACCGAGTGAGCCCTCACCGGGTTTTTCGACCTTCTGAAACGTCATGTAGGTCTCGCAGTTCAGGCAAACGAACTTCATAGGATCCCCCTTCCAGGTCGGTGTGCTTACAGCTTCTCCGCCAGGACTTTTTTATAATCCAATAACGCTTGAACCCGCCCGACAATGTCCTGATATTTCCGAATGGTCGGATAGTCAGCATCGAGAAGCGGTTGCCCCTTATCGAACGTCTTGGCAAGCGTGCGATCGAAGGGGATGCGGCCCAGCAACGGCACGTCCAGCACCTCGCACATCGCCTCGGTATTCCCCTCGAATAGTTCATTTTCAGCGCCACAGGACGGGCACCGATACTCACTCATATTTTCCACAATGCCTAACACCCGGATGCCCATGTCTCTGGCGTAGGTCACCGATTTCTGCACCACATCTGACGCCACCTCCGACGGTGTCGTCACGACAATCGCCCCGGCTAGATCCGGAATAAACCCGGCAATGACCGGCGGTTTATCCGCGGCCGCGCCCGGAGGCAAGTCGGCCAGAAGATAATCCAACTCCCCCCATGCCACATCAGCGAGGAACTCCCGGATTACATTCATTTCCATCAATCCCAGCCACACGGGGCTCAGATCCATCGGGCCTTTCCACCGGACGGGCGACGCATCGCCGAGGAAAAAATCCATCGAGGCGACCTTGATCCCGAGCGGCCCGACCGGGGGCAGAGCTCCATCGGCAGTCATGGTCAACGACTGGCCATGCAGGCCCATCATCCGCGGAACACAGGGACCATTCAAATCCACATCGAGCAATCCGACCTTAGCTCCCTGGCGGGCGAATGCCAAGGCGAGATTCACGGTCGTCATGCTCTTCCCGACTCCACCCTTTCCGCTCATCACCACGAGTTTCCGCTTGATGCCGGCCATCCGAGCCTGCACCTGCTTCATCTGCGCGGTAATCTGTTGCACGACCTTTGCGTCGTCGGAATACTGCAGTTTTGTCAGGATCGCCTTGAGATCCTTATCGGCAGCCATGGTCATGAAAAGCCCTCGAAATTGTTGATCAAGGACGCTACCACAGGAATTTGAAGAGAGTCAAACAGCCTTCGAACGACCACATACCCGCCGAGCGTGCGATGATCCCGTGACGGTCGCCCGACGCATCCGCAAGGGTTGTCCTCAGCTCCCTCAAATGGAATACTGGATCGTGGCCCTGGTGCCGGAGGGTTGGATCAACACACCCCGCCGTTTTAGCTCTTCAATAATTTGTCGGGCAGCCGCATCGAAGTCCTGCGGCCCCGCAAAATGCAGATCCGTGTTCGGCGGCGGCTCCTCCCCGGCTCGACTCATATGCACCGCGATCACCGGAGCCGGTTGGACGAGGGTCCGTATCATCTCCGCCATTCGTTGATAGTTGATGCCGAAGGTTTTACTTGTAGACACCACGATGAGGCCCGTATCGATCAGCAACCTGGCGACTTCGCCGTACCGACGCACCCGCTCCGAAGCGAACGAGGGATCGGCGGCCGACAAATCCGCATCCAATCCCTGCAGGAGATTCTCCCCCTCCAACAGATAGGCATGCCGGCTGTCGGCAACCAGCAACGCCTCGACCCGTCGCGCGAGGAAGGTCTTGCCGGTTTGCGCTGAGCCGGTAAAGAGCACGATGGCGGCTCGATGCCCATACTGCAGGGCGCGATCTTCGGAACGGACGTCCCCCGTGAGCCAGGCATACTCCCGCTGCCGGGCCTCTTCGCGGAGCCCCTCCTGTTCGTCGTGCACCAGTTCGGTGATGATCCCACCGCCGGAAATGTCGTACTCATCCACCAACACAAAGCGACCGGTCGCCTCGAAGGAAGACGAGAGGTCAAACGCAATCGGCGACTTGACCCGCAACGTCAATTCGGCCACCTGATTCTTGGCGACCGATTGGCTTTCCTGAAGTTGCGCCAGGTCAGCGGTGTCGATAATACGGTGAATCGTCGAGACCTCACAGGCGACCTCACGCGTGGCGAGCCGCAGTGTGTATTTCCGCCCCTTTTCCAGCGGCCGCCGCCCCATCCAAAACAAGTTCACCCGGACGGCCGTCGAAACCAGGGGGACCGAATCCCGATGGGAAGCAATCTCGCCGCGTTCCACAAAAATTTGTTCGTCAAGTGTGATGCCGACCGATTGTCCGGCTTGTGCCTCACTTGTCGGTGGATCGACATTGAATCCCTCGATCGACTGCACGATCGCTGTTTTGTTGGATGGGGAAAAGACCAGATGATCACCGACCTTCAGGCGACCCGCGGTAATGCGCCCGGCTAGAATACGGCGCGCATCGAATTTGTACACATCCTGCAGCGGGAATCGGAGGGGCTGCTCGGAACGCACCTGCTCCTTCTTGAAGAGCGCGAGGGTATCCAGCACCGTGGGACCTTGGTACCAATTCATGTGGCGGCTGCGCGCCGCAATGTTGTCGCCCATCTTGGCGCTGACCGGGATCATCTGTTGCGGCACGGCCCGAAACTGCCCGAGAAACTCCCGATATTCCTTTTCTATTGCGTCAAACACGTCCTGTCGATACCCGACCAGGTCCATTTTATTGACGACAACCGCAAACTGCGTGACCCCCAGGAGAGACAGCAGATATCCGTGCTTCTTCGACTGTTCACGCACGCCTTCCACGGCATCGATCAACAACAGTGCCGCCTCGGCACGAGCGGCGCCGGAGATCATGTTTTTCAGGAACTCTTTATGCCCCGGAGCGTCGATGATGATGTACTGCCGTTCGTTCCAAATGAAAAAGGTGCGCGCGGTGTCGATCGTAATGCCCTGTTCCTGCTCTTCCAAAAACGCATCGAACAGGAAGGCATATTCGAATTCCTTGCCCTGCTGTCGACAGATCGCCTGGACCTTCTCCAGCTTGCCTTCCGGCAACGAGCCGGTATCGGCATACAGACGGCCCACCAAAGTGGACTTCCCGTGGTCGACATGCCCCACGATGACGATGTTCAGACTCTCCTGCGGCTTACCCTGATTATGCTGTGTCATAGGGTTACTCGTTCGAGAAAACTTCGGTTGTTCCATGGTCCTCGCTCAGACGCGCCTGCGAAGTGGCCGCGCCGTGCCGGCCTCACATATAGCCCTTCTTACGAAGCATCTCCATGCCTCGCCCTGCATCCTGTGCCCGACCGGCCCGCTCCGCCACATTGCTCTTGCGAAGCTCGACAATAATCTCGTCCACCGTCTTCGCCGTCGACTGAATCGGGCTGGTACAGGGAGCACAGCCCAGACTGCGATAGCGTGTGCCATCTCCCCGGTCCAAATAGAGATCCATGAAGGGAATATTCTCGTGCTTGATATATTCCCAGATATTGATTTCGGTCCAATCGAGAAGCGGGTGAATACGAATATGTGTACCCGGCGGAAACGTCGTCTTGAACTGATCCCACAATTCCGGCGGCTGATCGCGAAAGTCCCAATCACCGTGCTTGTCGCGGGGCGAAAAGTACCGCTCCTTGGCCCTGGTACTGTCCTCATCCGCACGCACACCCAGGATGATGCCGGTGTACCCCTTTTCCTCGACCAGATTCTTCATCGCCGTGGTTTTTAACGCCGTGCAGCAGACGTCACGACCCAGCGTATGGTTCATCCCGGCGGCCAACGCCTCTTTGTTTTGGCCGACCACGAGATTCAGCCGCCATTCACGGGCAATCCGGTCGCGATATTCGATCATGGCAGGAATTTTGTAGCTGGTGTCCACGTGTAAGAGGGGAAACGGCACGTGCCCGAAGAAGGCCTTGCGGGCCAGCCACAGCAACACCGTTGAATCCTTCCCCATCGACCAGAGCATGGCGAGGTGATTGAAATGTTTATAGGCTTCGCGAAGGATATAGACGCTTTGGTCTTCCAATTGACGTAGGTGTTTCATGCTTCCACTCTTCCTATTGGGCCGACAGGCGGACCTTCGGCACGGTTCCGGCGCCCGCACTCAGCTCGGCCAGCTTCGCCTTGGCCTGCCCGGACTCGAGCGCGTGCCGGGCGGCGGCCAGATTTCCCGCAATCGATGTGCCCTTGCCTGCCGCATACAACAGCATGGCAGCGTTGAGTAACACCCAGTCTCGTTGCCCGCCCTGTATTTCGTTGGCGATGATTCGCTTGATCAAGTCCGCCTCGCGTTCACGCTGCTCGGCGGGAAATCCCGCCATCTCCCTAAACGTGGCCATCGTCAGCCCCGCATCCTTGGGCTGGAATGTGAACGGTGTGATGCGCTCGCCCTTGAGTTCCAATAGACGGGTCGTATTCCCGATCGACAGTTCCGGATCGCCCTCGACCCCACGGATCACCAGCGCCCGCGGGCAACTCAGCATGCGCAACGCCTCGACCGTTTTTTCAAAATAGGGGGGATGGGACAGCCCGATCACCTGGGACCCGGCGCGAGCGGGATTGAGCATCCTTGCCACGGGATGAAAGAAATTGCGCACACCCAATTCCTGACGCAGTTCGAGAAACCGGCTGACCGGCGGGTGATAGAGCGCCAGATCCAGGTAGGCGACACCGGTGCGTTCCAGTTCCGGGCCAACGAGCTTGGCAGTGAGATCAACTGGAATGCCCAGCAGCTTCAGCACCGACGAGACACCCTGCCGATCCGGAGGACCATCCACGCCATGGAGCAACAACACCGCTCCCGCTGCGGCCGCGACAATCGCGGCAGGCACGATGGCATGAAACGTCTCGCGTTTGCCCGCATAGACAGGCACATCGACGACCCCAAGTCCGGCACGTACCGGCACGGGCGGTACATATTGCCGCGCGGTGGCGGTAAACGCCGCCAGCTCGGTGACAGATTCCGACTTGAAGCGCATGGCCGTGAGAAACGCACCGACCTGCGCCGGTGTGGCCGTCCCTTCAATCATTAACCGCATGGCCTGCTTGGCTTCTTCCCAGGTGAGATCTTTGGACGTTTTTTGGCCCTTGGCGACTTTGGCGAGCAGATGTTGCATGGATCGTTGGTAACCTTCTCGATGTCAGGGTGACGATGATGTTATTTGTGCAGCCCGCATTCGGTCTTGCCGAAATTCTTCCACCGACCAGAACGCGGATCGTCGCCCGGAAGGACAGGCGCAGTGCAATGAGTGCAGCCGATGCTGGGGTAGTTACGGTCGTGGAGCCTGTTGTACGGGACTTCGTGGAGCTGGAGATACATCCAGACCTGCTCACTCGTCCAACGGGCCAACGGGTTGAATTTGATTAACTGGAACTTCTTATCCCACTCGATCAACCCGGCATTGGCTCGCGTCTGGGCTTGATCTCTTCTGATGCCGGTGATCCATGCGCCGTATTGTGACAAGACGCGAGTCAGCGGTTCAATCTTCCGAATTTCGCAGCATCGATCGGGCTTGCTTGCCCAGAGCGCGTCGCCGTGCTGCGCAACCTGCTGCTCCGGCGTCAACAGCGGTTTCATCTGAATGACCTGGGCGGGCTTCAATCCGTACCTCCCGATGATGCGATCGCGCACCTCGAGCGTTTCAGGAAACAGAAAGTCGGTATCGAGGTAAAACAGCGGCGCCTCGGGATCGATGCGATGCACCATATCCACGAGCGCTACATCCTCAGCCCCGAAACTACACGCCAACACAATCCGGTGCCGGTACGCCTTCAACGCATACTCCAGCACCTCCCACGGTTGTTTGGCCTCGAACGAATCGCTCAGCGATTTCAACTCGTCATCCGCCGGACGATCGACTGCGGGATGAGTATTTTTCAATTCCACCACGGTGTGTCTTACCCCTCGACCTTTTCCACAAGAATTTTGAAGTGTGCCGCTTCAGGCTCCAACGGTCCCTCTTCGAGAATTTTGTGTCCGTCGTTCCGCAAACTCATCGGCACATTCCGGATCGGTTCTCCGGCATCGAGCCACACTTCGAGTCGCTCGCCGTCGTCCATCATTTCGAGCTTGAGTTTGGTCTTCACATAGTTCATCGGGCAGGCGACGCCGCGCAAGTCGTACACCGGCGCCGCCGAAACCGGCGCCGCCGACGCCACACTCGGAGCCGGGGTCGGTAACACTTCTTCTTTCACTTGGGCCAATTTGAGATCCTTTCCCATCTGTTCCGTGGCCGCCCGGCAAACCGCGAGAAACCGCCTGGCAAACGCCATTTTCTCCGTGGCCGCCTCGGCAGTTGCATCCTTCGATCCAAGATCGCCGACCTGAGCACCGAGATTGGCATAACTGACCGGCACGATGCCCTTGCTCGCCAGACGCTGATCGAACTCCTGGAACGTATCCGCATCAGTAGCCGGATCCAACCCCTCGGTCACCAACAACCCTTTGGCCGCCGCCAGCACGGCTCGATACGACTTATTGACCGACAAGGCATACTGATGTTTTTCGACCAGCAATTTGGCCTGATAGAGTTCCTGGTCCGCCTCCAACATACGGTCATCGATCATCTCTAAGGCGCCACCCGCACACTCGCCAGGCCCCAGATCTTCCAGCACAAATTCTACTTCACCTTCCCAATCGTAGTAGTAGGTCGGATCCTGTTCATAGGGCGGCACAAACGTATAGGGAATCAATTCGTCCTTGAGGACATGTTTCCCCACCCTGCCGATAAACGACTGCAGGCTCTCGCCGGTCGTCCGATCACGGCGATAGACGTCCACCAGATGACGCACGGCGGCCGGAACGCTTTTCGCCGGCAACTTCACGGCCAACTGCCCGATTTTTGGCGTGCCATCCACATGTCCGCCAAGGTGCAGCTCGTAATGCGGCGCCGTATGCTCACCAAGACGTTTGCCGACGCCGTGCAGCCCAATGGTGGCGATGTGGTGCTGAGCACACGAATTGTGACAGCCGCTGATCTTGACGCTCACATCTCGCAGGTCCTCAGGCACCTGGCCGGCCGGAAACACTTCGGCCAACGCACGGGCCATTCCCTTGGACGAGGTGATCCCTAATCCGCAGGTGTCCGTCCCGGGGCAGGCAATGATGTCCTCCACCAACTCGGCACCGGGATCGCCGAGACTGTGGGCCACGAGCTCGCCATGGAATGCTTCCAAGCGAGATTCGGGTATCCAGCGGATCACCATGTTTTGATTGATGGTGGTGCGGATGTTGCCATTGGAATAGCGCTCGGCCAAATCAGCCACCACCCACATCTGGTCGGCTGTGAGGTCACCCATAGGAAGCTTGATGGCCGCAGTTACGAATCCTGCCTGACGTTGCGGCACCACATTGGTCCGCCTCCAGGCTTGGAAGGCGGTCTCCTGCCCGTTGTGCGCAGCTCCCACTGGCGCATGGCCGTTGCCACTCACATTTCCGTTGCCGTTCCCGACGGACGCAACCGGTGCCTTGGTCGGCATCAGCAATGGCGGCGTGTCGGCGTACTCTAATAACTTGATCGGCTCATGGGTCGGCACTGCGTACCCCATGGCCGCGTAGGCCGCTTCCCACCGTCGCCTAAACTCGTCGAAGCCGAGCTTTTCAATGACGAACTTCATGCGAGCCTTGTTGCGATTTTTCCGGTTGCCCAGGGTGTCGAACACCTTGATGACCGCCTCGATACTCGGCAGCAATTCCTCCATCGGCGTAAACTCTCGGAGCACCTGCGCCATTCGCGGGGTCGAGCCCAGTCCGCCGCCCGCAACCATTCGGAACCCGATGGTCCCGTCCGCCCGCTTGGCCGCAAGGAGGCCGATGTCGTGAATGGGGGTCAGCGCGCAGTCCTGCCGGCAACCGGAAAGGGCGATCTTGAATTTCCGCGGCATACTCTGGTTCAGCGGATTCCGCAGCAGATGATAGGCCACCGTCTTCGCATACGGCGTCACATCGAACACCTCCCCCTGGCAGACGCCGGCCAGGTGACAGGCGGTGACATTCCGGACGGTGTTGGCGCAGGCCTCGCGTGTCGTCAGCCCCACAGCCGCCAACGACCGCATCATCTCCGGCACATGCGTGAGCTCCACGAAATGCAACTGGATATCTTGCCGCGTGGTCACATGGCCGACACCGGTAGCAAACTGGTCGGCCAATTCGGCGACCCGCCGCACCTGATTGGCCGTCAGGCCGCCGAACGGAATCTTGATGCGGAACATCTGTACGCCCGGCTGGCGTTGACCATACACGCCATACTGCAGCCGGAAGGGCTTGAAAATATCGGTCGAAAGGTCCCCCGCAAGGACGCGTTGGGCTTCCGCTTCGAATGTCTCGATTTCCTCCACGATGTGCGGAGGAATGGGCTCTGTTTTGACGGCGGGACGGAGCGCCACTGTATGAGAACTCGTCATAACGACCTCGTTTGTTGGGTGGTCATGCCTCTACGCATGACTCGGTATGGTTCAGATGTGATACATCAACGTATGCTGCGCGTCGAGGGCTCGTTGGCGCATGGCCAACTCTTCGACCGTGACTTCCGACAAGACACTCAGTTCCGCCCGTTTCACTCGATCCCAAATGTGTGCCAACAACGCTTCTTGCTTCGCGGCTCGCGACGATGTGCCCTTGGGACCGGCCTCTCCGTTGCTTGACAGCAGGGGGCCTTCCAACGCATCGAGAATGTCCGCGACGGACAGCTCGGATGGTTTGCGATTCAAGACATACCCGCCCTGCGCCCCGCGTTGACTCGTCACCACCCCGGCCTTCTTCATCGCATGAAGCACTTGTTCAAGGAACCGCGCCGGAATGGCCTGACGCTTGGCAATGGACTTGGCACACACCGGCTGCTCGGCATCGTGTAACGCAAGATCGACGGCAGCAATAATCCCGTAGGTAGCTCGAAGACTCACTTTCATTTTCGACTATTCCGATGGGGATTCATGCAATCCTATACCTTCTTCACGTCTTCCTTGTCAAGCGCACCACCGCCCCACTCACTAAAAGCCGCGGTTACCCTCAGCCCTTTCCGAGGAAGCCGTCACGCCCCGATTGACTCCTTACCCCGACGTGACGACAAGCACGTTCGATGTCCCTACTGAACGGATCTCCCGCGATGCGCAAGTTTCGCCTCACCAACGATCAGCGCACAGGCGATTCAACTCCCCCGGCCAACACCCACGCCCCTGTCCCTCTGCACGATTTCGACACACTTTTCCTGATTGACATCATGTGGGGCCTGCGCAATAATCCCGCCCTCTTCTTCCTCGGTACCGTTCATGACGCAGCGTTCATCAACATTCACCATTCTGCTCTTCAGCTCGGACAGCGAGGTCCAAGCGCACTACAGAGACCTGTTCGGAGAGCCATCGATCACGATCGGCCGAGACGTGTTGGCGCTGCCGAAAGACTTCGCGAAACGCGGATACGACGCGGTGATCGTCGAGTCCAAAACAACCTCGTCTCCGGATGTTGCCAAGCTCATAGCAGGCATCGATCCGGCACACACACTACTGATTGTCGGATCTCGAACCGTACTGAAACAGACCGCATCGTCACTCTTAGCCGGTAAGACTCCGAAAGCAGAGGCCTCCTTGTCCAACGGAAAGGGGCAGGGCTTGTGCTTGGACACCTACCTGGAACACAAAGTCGGCGATTTCGTCAAAGGCATGCGGAATGGAGCGGGGAAAAATCTCCATCCAATGTTGATCGCGGCAGTTGAGCGTCCCTTAATACTCCTGACTCTACGGGAAACCAAGGGCAACCAGATCCAAGCCGCAGAGTTGCTCGGGCTGAACCGCAACACCCTGCGGAAGAAAATCGTCGATCTGGAGATTCCGGTCAAACGAGCCAGAGCAAGCTAGGTCCATACGGGCGCAGCCCATCAGCACCGCACTCGGAACCCAATCCCATCAGCGTTCCTCACATCTATCGGTTGCCAACCACTTACGGAGGCATGCAATGACCAAGGAAGAATTGATCGCGAAAATGGCCAGCAGCGCGGGCATCACCAAGGTCGCCGCAACAGTGGCGCTCGAAGCCTTTACCGGCGCCGTCACCACCTCACTCAAGAAGGGGAAGCGGGTAACGTTGGTCAATTTTGGCACCTTTACAATCTCCAAACGGAAGGCCAGAATGGGTCGCAACCCGCGGACCGGCGAATCCCTGAAAATCCCTGCTGCCCGGATTCCGAAGTTTTCGGCCGGGAAGGAGCTCAAGGCAGCAGTCAAATAACTCGCGACCGGCAAATGCGGGTAACTAGCACGGCGGAAAACGGCAGCTCCCGGCCTGCACTCTTGAGAAAAGCCTGTTTTCCCCAGGGCTTTCCTTGACACCTTTAGCAAGGCTGTATTAGCATCGCCGTTCGATAGGCGCGTAGCTCAGGGGGAGAGCGCTACCTTGACACGGTAGAGGTCGACGGTTCAAGACCGTCCGCGCCTACCATTATTGTGTGCGCAATGCGTGTGTGATCCGACTGTCGAAAGCAGGGCGGTCGGCACCACGTTGTATTTTTTGGGCAGGATTGACCGGAGTGACCTCACAGTTTATTCAGATAACCCTTCCTGACGGAACTCGAAAACAAGTACCAGCAGGATGTACGGTCCGGGATGCAGTCACGCCGGACGGGAAACGCCTCGACCAGAAGATCCTGGCGGCCAAGGTCAACGGGACGCCGGTGGATTTATTCTATCCACTGGAACAAGACGCCACCGTCGAACTCCTGACCTTCGAGTCGGCGGATGGTCGTGAAGTCTATCGCCACAGCAGCACCCATATTATGGCGCAAGCCGTGAAGGAAGTGTTTCCAACAGCGCAACTCACGATCGGCCCTGCTCTCGAAGACGGGTTTTACTACGACTTCGCATTCGACCGACCCTTCACCCCTGAGGATCTGGAAAAGATCGAAGCCCGCGCCGTGGAAATCACCAAACGAGGGCTGGCCGTCAGTCGCAGCGAACTGTCGAAACACGACGCCATCAAGTTCTTTCAGGATCGCGGCGAACAGTACAAAGTTGAATTGATTAACAGCTTCGACGATGGCTCACCCATCTCCCTCTATCGCCAGGGTGACTTCGTCGACCTCTGCCGCGGGCCGCATCTTCCGACCACCGGCCATGTCGGCGCCTTCAAGCTCCTCTCCACCGGAGGGGCCTATTGGCGTGGGGACGAACGTAACCCCATGTTGCAGCGCATCTACGGCACGTCCTTTCCCACGAGGAAGGAACTCGATGCGTATCTGGCAAAACTTGAGGAAATCAAGCGTCGTGACCATCGAAAGCTCGGCAAGGAGCTCGACCTGATCACCATTCAGGACGAAATCGGCCCCGGCTTGGTGCTCTGGCATCCCAAGGGATCATTGATTCGCCTGCTCATCGAAAACTTCTGGCGGGAACAGCACATCAAGGACGGGTACGATCTGGTCTATTCTCCCCATGTCGCCAGGCTGGATCTCTGGAAGACGAGCGGGCACGTCGATTACTACCGCGAGAATATGTTCGCCTCCATGAAGCTGGAGGGCAGCGAGTATCAACTCAAGCCGATGAACTGCCCCTTCCATATCATGATCTACAAATCGCACTTACGAAGCTATCGCGATTTGCCGATCCGATACGGAGAATTGGGCACCGTCTACCGCTATGAACGGACCGGCGTGCTGCACGGCCTCCTGAGAGTCCGGGGGTTCACGCAAGACGACGCGCACCTCTTCTGTCGCCCGGATCAGATCGAAAATGAAGTCAGCCGCGTGCTCGACTTCACGTTTTTCGTGCTCGGCACCTTCGGCTTTCACGAATTCGAAATTTATCTCTCCACGCGTCCCGAGAAATCGGTCGGCTCGGATGAAAATTGGGCCATCGCCACAAACGCGCTCGAGGCCGCGCTCAAGAGTCGCAACGTGGCCTATCAGGTCGATCCGGGCGAAGGCGTGTTCTATGGCCCCAAGATCGACATCAAGATCAAGGACGTCCTCGGTCGTTCCTGGCAATGTTCCACAGTGCAGGTCGATTTTAATAATCCTGAACGCTTCAAACTGGCCTATACCGGCGAGGATGGGAAGCACCATCAGCCGATCATGATTCACCGGGCATTGATGGGTTCCATCGAACGTTTCTTCGGCATCCTGATCGAACACTTTGCCGGAGCCTTTCCGACATGGCTGGCCCCCGTACAGGCGGTGGTACTCACGATCACCGACAATCAGCGGGAGTTCGCCGCCAAGATCGTCTCGACCCTCAAAAGCCACGGATTCAGAGTCGAAGCGGACCTCCGGAACGAGAAGATCGGGTTTAAAATCCGCGAAGCGGAAAAACTCAAGATTCCCTACATGCTGGTGGTCGGGGACAAGGAAGTGCAAAGCGGCATGGTGGCAGTTCGCGGACGGAGCGGCACCAACCATGGGAGCATGCCGATCGAACAGTTCCTGGAACTCCTTCGCACGGATACGAATCAGACATTACGCGGCACACCAACCCTCTCACAAACGAGGTGACCTATCGTCCCTAAATTACGTGTAAACCGGGAAATCAGGATTCGGGAAGTTCGAGTGATCGGTCCTGACGGCGAGCAATTGGGCATACTGCCGACTGTCGAGGCATACAACAAGGCACAAGAGGGGGGATACGACCTTGTCGAGGTAGCTCCGACCTCCCAGCCGCCGGTTTGCCGCATCATGGACTATGGGAAGTACAAGTTCGAGCTCAGCAAGAAGGATCACCAAAGTCGGCGGCATCAAAAGTCCACGCAAGTGAAAGAGATCAAACTGCGTCCCCGTACGGACAAGCATGATCTCGAAATCAAGATCCGCCAGATCAAGGAGTTCCTGTCCGACGGGAATAAGACCAAAGTGACGCTCACCTATCGCGGTCGCGAAATGGCCAATCAGGAAATGGGCCGCACCATGATGACCAGCGTCATTCAGCAATGTTCAGAGGCGGGAACCGTTGAGTTTGCGCCGAGGATGGAAGGGCGGAGCCTGATCATGATTCTGGCTCCCAAATAGCGTGCATAACGTACGCAAGGAAGGAATGCGAGCATGAAGACGAAGATGAAAACTCACAGCGGCGCGAAGAAGCGGTTCCGACGCACAGGAACCGGCAAGCTGGTTCGTCGAAAGGCCGGTAGCCGGCATTTGCTGACCGGCAAGCCGCGTGATCGCAAGCGGAACCTGAAGGGGGTTACGGAAGTCTCCTCTGCGTCGACGCCCGCGCTGAATAAGTTGCTTCCGCAGTAACGATGATGGTGCCGTGAACAGGATCTGAAAGGAGTCGTTCCCCATGCCTCGTACAAAAGGTGGTCCGAAAACCCGACAGCGGCGAAAAAAGCGCCTGAAACTGGCGAAAGGCCAGTACGGCGCGAAGAGCCGCTTGTTCCGAAGTGCAACCGAGTCTGTCGACAAAGGCCAGGCGTACGCCTACTCCGGGCGAAAGCAGCGGAAACGCGACTTTCGCCAACTGTGGATTGCGCGCATCAGCGCGGCGACCCGTATGCACGGCATCGCCTACAGCCGGTTCATGAATGCCCTCAAGAAGGCGAATATCCTGCTGGATCGGAAGGTGCTGTCCGATATGGCGATCCGGGATATGGCGGGATTCGAGAAACTCGTCGGGGTGGCCAAGCAACAGCTCGCGACCGCCGCGAGCTAACCAAGCCACATCAGTCGCGTGACGGGGAGGTCCTCATCGAGCGACTTCCCCGTCATCCTTCATCAAACAAACGGTCGACCTCCAGCTCCAGCGCAACGGCCGGTACGCCGATCTGCCACTGCTCCAGCACCTCTGGATGCAATTCGCCCAGCAACCCGATCACCCGTCCGCCGACAACGATGGCTCCGGCCCGTCCCTCGAGAAACGACGGATGGGGTACGGATTCCAGGGTAAAGGGTCGATCCAGGTAGTACAGCAGCAGATCCAGACACGAGTGAATCTCAGAGAAGTGTGCGCCGGCGTGCGCGATCACAGCGCCCAGCTTCGTCACGGTTCGTGAGCCGATATCAGCACTCACATCCGGAATCGCCACCTCCCCGACTTCGAACATGCGATGCGGATAAAACGCACGGCTTGAATTCGTTTCCACCTGCAACAACGACGGCGTGATCCACTGACGCAGGCAGGAATAACTGAGGGACATCACATTGTCGACTTCCACCACCTTCGCCCACTCGGTGCCGTCCACCCGCATTTTGGCACAAAAGTCCTGGTGAGATCCCATGATGTTGGAAATAATTTCCTGAAACTCCATCCCCACCATGAGATGACGAACCCGGTCGGCCATTTGTTCCAATCGCGACAGCCCGCCGACGGTGAACTGCGACGGCATGACCGGCGCAAACCTGGCATACCCTTGACTGATCGCAACATCCTCCACTACATCCACCGTGTGCAACAGATCGTTCCGGTACGGGGGCAATTGCACGGCTACTTTGGGGCCGGCTGATTTGACTGTGTAGCCATAAGACTTGAGCGCCGTGGTGACTTCCTTACTGCCCAAGGCCTCACCCAGCGCCCCTTCAATGGCCTTGAGCGGAATCGTCCGCGGCGCACCGAAATCCACCGGCGTGTTCCAGCGTCGTCCGAATGCGGTTTTTGCAGGAGATTGAATCTCCACCGGGGTGATCACCGCCCCTCGATCGGCAAGGTTGGCCGCAAAAATATTCAGCGTCAGCGCCACCATGTGCAAATCGGTTCCGGTCACTTCGACGAACAACTCGTGATCGCCGACCTGCACCTCGCCGATTTCCCGGCTGTTGATGATAGGCGGGAACGAGAGCACCTGCCCCTTCGCATCGCGCAACACGGGAAGCTGATCATGGCCACTCAGGATCCCGCCATACTCTACGCCCTTCGGGTGGACCATGAGGATTTCGCTCAGGGTCATCACCGTTTCCATCCCCAACGGCGTGAAGCGCACCTCATCAGGCCTCACCAAGTCGTACGACACGGGAAAGACGATGGGAGCCAAACGATACAGGCCGATAGAGACCGTCCGCCGCTTGCGCCCGAAAATATCGGCCAGCTTTTCCTGTGTCTGGATTAACTGGGTGAGCCCGGAAGCCGTGACCCGATATCCGATTGCCGTGCAGGCCGCCACATAGGGACGAATCCGATCCAACCCCGGCGCCACGACCAGCTTCCCCGCGACGCGCTTCTGTTTCTTGAAGAAGGGATAGGAGATAGCGGCGCCCCGCTGCTTGATACGGATCTGCCGGGCGATGCCTTCGCAACACCACAAATCGGGCCGGTTGCTGTCTTGCAGTTCGATCCGCAACTCGCCGGTCTCGGCGTTGTGTCCCTTCAACTCGCCCTTCACCAACATCAGCGACTGCTCCAGCTGATCAAGGGGAATGCGCACCGGCGTTCCGTCAGGTCCTGCGATGAGGGCTTCGAGATCGTCTCGTTGTAGGGAAATGGTGGGCATACTGTCGTCCTAAAAACTTCCTCTCATGGTGCGAATGAACTCCAGGTCCGCCGAGAACAAATCGCGAATATCGTGAATCCCCAGCGCCACCATCGCCATCCGATCCAACCCGAGCCCCCAGGCAATCACCGGGACCGACACGCCCAGCGGCGTCGTAACCTCGGGACGAAACAATCCTGCACCGCCCAGCTCCATCCAGCCGAGCTTCGGGTGACGCACGTGCATCTCGACCGATGGTTCGGTGAACGGGAAATAGGCCGGGAGAAATTTCACTTCCTTGGCCTGGGCCACTTCTCGCGCGAACAGGTTGAGCAGGCCTAACAGTGTGCGAAAGTTGATATCCGCCCCCAAGACGATCCCTTCCACCTGAAAAAAGTCCGTGGCGTGGGTGGCGTCGACCTGGTCATAGCGGAAGCAGCGTGCAATGGAAAAATATTTCCCGGGCACGGAAGGATTCGCCGCCAGCCGGCGCGCCGAAACAGCGGTCCCCTGACTGCGGAGCACTAAGCGCTTGGCTCGTTCCACATCAAACTGATACCTCCAGCCGGTAGAGCTCGCCCCCGTTCCTTTCTCGTGGACCTGCGTGACATTTGTCAGATATGGCTCGGCGATAGCACGGGCATGGGTGGGATTCTTCACGAAGTACACGTCGTGAATGTCGCGAGCCGGGTGGAATTGCGGCATGAAGAGCGCGTCCATATTCCAGAACTCGGTCTCCACGAGCGTACCCCGCATCTCCTGGAACCCCATGCTGACCAGCTTGAGTTTGACGAGATCGAGAAACTCACGATAGGGATGTCGTTTCCCTGCCGCAATGCGCGGAGCCCGCAAACTGATGGTGTACTTCCGGAACTGCTTCGTCCTCCACGCCCCCTCTTTGAGAAGTTCCGGCGTCAACTGAGAGACTTCCTCCGCCACACCGTCGCGCGACAACCGCTCCGCGACATTCCGGCCGGCATCCGTCAACACGAACGACCGCGTCACCCGTTCGTCCACACGGAAAGGCTCCCGGGCATTCCCCCTCTTCACTGCATGCTGCTGGAGCACGGATCGGAGTGGCTCGGCGAACGTCTCCAAGTCCCGTTGCCCGTCCCGTAATGCTTGCAATAACGCCCGCATGGCTTCGGCCGTGGCACTGTTGCGGCCGGTGCTTTCAATACAGCCGCCCTGCACGATGAGAATCGCCCCTTCTTTCTTGAGGGTCCCAACGGCCTTGCTCACATCGGAGGGTTCGAGTTGTTCCTTTGACTGAATATCCTGAATCGTCAGCCGCCTCCCAGTCTGCCCGGCCTCCCGAGCCGCCGAGAGCACACGTTCGATCGGCGCAGCCTGGTCGAAAAACACTTCCCCGGTCGCTGTCAGCGAGGCAATGTATGCCGTCGTTTCAGCGTGCACGGCAATCAGGGATTTGGCCAAGAGCCATTCCACAGCCATACTCAACTGCGACGGCTCTAACCCGGTGGACGAGGCAAGCTGATCAAGTGTCGGAGGGGCACTCTGCGGCGGGACTAACGCCAGCAGCACTTTGCTTTCGAGGGGATGAAGGTTATCCATGAATGGGGGTGCGGTCTGGCCCTCTTCGCTCATCGGGTAGCGGCAATTCTCGCCGTTCGAGCAGCAGGTGCATGCCCGGCCCGCAACGCGGTAATGGCGGCAGCATAGTCATCACCGGAAAATACAGCGGATCCCGCCACCAACACGTCCGCACCTGCCGCAAGAATCGCATCTGCATTGTCCGGCTTCACCCCGCCATCGACCTCCAAAAGCGCATGGCTGCGCGTGCGGTCGATCAACCCACGAACCTCGGCAATCTTTTGGAGCGACGAGGGAATAAATTTTTGTCCGCCGAATCCCGGATTCACAGACATGATGAGGATCAGATCGGCATCACGCACGATTTCCGACAGGGTTACAGCCGGCGTGGCGGGGTTTAACGTGACGCCAGCCTTCACACCTCGCTCCTTGATCGACTGAACCGTCCGATGCAGGTGAGGACAGGTCTCCACATGCACCGTGAGATAATCCGCTCCCGCTTCGGCAAATTCCACGATGAACGCATCCGGATTCGTCATCATGAGATGGACATCTAGCGGGAGCGTCGTCACCTTCCGCAGCGCGTCCACGATCGGCGGCCCGACGGTGAGGTTGGGAACAAAGTGGCCATCCATCACATCGATGTGCAACCAGTCGGCGCCCGCCGCCTCCACTCGCGAGACCTCTTCGGCCAGACGGGCAAAGTCAGCCGACAGTATAGAGGGGGCAATACGTACGGTCCGCCCCATCATCATTCGCTCCTCCGCACGCGAGCGGCAAAAAACGCATCCATCTTGTTCATGTTCGCCATCGTAGAGAGATCCCCTCGAGGGGTCACGAACGGCAGACCGGCTGGGGGCAACCAAGGCGCGGCCGACTCACGCTGAAACTCGCGATGAGACTGACAAAACTCGTCGATGATCGATTCGGTTTCTTCCGGCTCGATCGAGCAGGTACTATAGACCAACACCCCGCCGGGCCGCAAGAGACGACTCGTCTCCGCAAGCAAGTCCATCTGCGCCACTCGATGGTGCGCAATGATCTCCGGCGTTTTGTGCCACTTGCCGTCGGAATGACGGCGTAACACTCCCAACCCGCTGCAGGGTGCGTCGAGGAGAATGCGATCGAACGCTCTCAACGACACCGATGCGCGCGCCGCACCGGTCGACCCCCCTGCCCCCGATGCCGCCTCTTCCTGAATCAGCGCACGCATGTCACCCACGAGAGGCGTGACGATGTTCACCCCGAGGCGCCGGCAGTTCTGCATCACCAGATCCAGCCGTACGGCAGACCGATCGACGGCGACGATAGTACCCCGATTGTCCATTAACGCCGCCACGTGCGTCGTTTTCCCTCCCGGCGCCGCACAAGCGTCGAGCACCCGCTGTCCCGGTTGGACGTCCAGGAGCAACGGAATGAGTTGGCCCGCCTCATCTTCGACATAAAAATGTCCCGCCGCATATCCCGGAAGATCTGCGACCGAAATAGCGCGAGCCAGCTGAATGCCTACCTCACTGATCGACGTCGGGCCGGCGTCTACGTCGGCCGCAGCCAGTTCCGCCAGCAGTGCGCCGCGCGAGGTTCGGAGCCGATTCACTCGAAGCGTCAGCGGAGGCATCTCCACCGTGGCACGGCACAAAACCTCGGCCCGTTCGACGCCCCAATCACGACACCATCGCTCGACCAACCAGACCGGACAGGAATACCGCACGCTGAAGGACGTCACCGGGTCCTGCGCCACATCCGGCCAGGCCGGTTCAGGCGATCGCAGTAGAGCCCTGAGCACGGCGTTCACGAAGCCGCTCCAGTCTCGCCCGAGACGGCGACTCTGTTGCTTGATCAAACGCACCGATTCATTGACGGCAGCCGAATCCGGGACTCGATCCAGATACAGCAGTTGGTACGCGCCTAACCGGAGAGCTGTCTGGACGAGGATGGGCAGTTTCGCGATCCGCCGATCCGCCACGAGGCCCAGCCGCCAATCAAGCGTCGCCCGATATCGCAATACCCCACGCGTGAGCTCGACCATGAAAGCCCGATCCCGCTGGTCCAACGAGGCGGCAGACGAGACCTGATCGAAGAGCTCTTCGCTCATCTGTTCGGCCTTCTCGATTGCCATGAGTGCCTTCATGGCGGCACGGCGTCCCCTGGACGCGGCGTCAATCGGCTGTGGTAATTGTGGATCAGGAGCCATGGGTAGAATGATCGATCGCGGGGGAAGGCGCAGCGGCGCGGGAATGCTGCGCGCATACTCATCCCGCCGGCGGCGGAGCGGCCTGCAAACTGAGACCTTCAGGTAACCGATGGCCTGCCAAATACTGCGCCATCGTCATGCGCCGGCTGTTGGAGGGTTGAACGTCCATGATGTGAATGGTCCCGCCACCGGTCGCGACCTCAACTCGGTCTTTGGCAACCTTGGTGACGGTCCCGGGAGTGGCTCCGGTCGATTCGTCGCCGGCCTGAACACGCCACAGCGTCCAGCGCTCCCCGTTCACGAAGGTATAGGCGCCGGGCCAAGGAGACAACCCACGGACGCGATTGGCGATCTCCGTGGCCGTCAACGTCCAGTCGATCAACCCATCTTCCTTCTTGAGCAGCGGCGCCAGGGTCGCCTGCGCATCATCCTGTCGTTCCGGAGTGAGCGTCCCTGCCTTGAGGCGCCGCAGGGTCTCAACCAGCAACCGCCCGCCTACCTCGGCGAGGCGAGGAGCCAGCGTGCCGGCGGTATCGTCGGGGCGGATCTCTACGGTCTCGCGCAACAACATGTCGCCGGTGTCCATCCCCTCGGCCATGAACATCGTCGTGATGCCGGTTTCTCGTTCACCTCTGATAAGAGCCCATTGCACGGGGCCCGCCCCGCGATACTTCGGCAGCAACGACCCGTGCACATTGATACAACCCAGTGGTGGAAGCGACAAAATCACCGGCGGCAAAATCCGGCCAAAGGCTGTCACTGCGATCACATCAGGAGCCCACTGGCGCAACGCATCCAAGAACGCGGGGTCTTTCATCTTGAGGGGCTGCAACACGGGAATACCTTCGCGCTGACAGACGACTTTCACAGGGGAAGGAATCACCGCTTGCCCACGCCCCTTCGGCCGATCCGGCTGGGTGACGACCCCCACCACTTCGTCGGCCGACTTGAGCAATGCCTCCAACGAGGGCACGGCAAAGTCGGGGGTTCCCATAAATACGATGCGCATGCTCTGGCTTTATCATTCTCACTTCGCGAATGCAATTCTCGCGGCCGCTTTCTTGACTCTCGTTTCACCTGCCTGTTAGTATCCGGTCGCGGGGTGGAGCAGCCTGGTAGCTCGTTGGGCTCATAACCCAAAGGTCAGAGGTTCAAATCCTCTCCCCGCAACCAACCTTACATCTTATCTTTCAACCACTTAGAGCAGTTTCGGTCCCGACTTTAGCACTCGTGTGAGACACCGATTGTGCTAAATTTGTGCTAACCCCTGCCGGAACGCGATCCAAGATCTCCACACCAGCACGCAAACTCTCTGGATGATGATGGGCATACCGCATCACCATGGAGATGGTTTTCCATCGTCCAAGTTTCTGCACGGTATAGATGTCGACTCCGGCCTGCACAAGACGGGTGGCAAAGGTATGGCGCAGATCGTGAAAACGAAAGTTTTTCACTTCTGCCTTTCGCATGACAGGGTAAAACACGCGAAGCAGGTCTCGCGCATCCATCCGATTACCCGCGCCGTTGAAGAACACGTAATCAGTTTTGAGCGAGCGAACCCGTGCTCTGGCTTTCAGTACCTCAAACGTCTTTGCGTTGACTGGAAGGGTATCCTTCGCTCCATTCTTTTGCTCCAGCAACGTAATCGTCTTCCGGAAGAGATCAACCCTGGACCATTGGAGGTCTAAGATTTCTCCTTGTCGAAGCCCCGTGTTTGCGGCAAAGACAATGATCTCCTGTAGCCATTGCGGAGAGGCGGCCAACAATCGCTGTTCCTCCTCTGCCGTGAGCCATCGCTCAATCATGTTACGCACCTTCTCCCTCGATACACGGATCACCGGATTTTCCGTGACCCACTCCCATTCCTTGACGGCAAGCTGAAAAGCGTGGCTCAAGATCCCTAACTCGATATTAATGGTCTTGGCCGCGGCCCCTTCTGCTCGTCGCTTCGCCTTATGTGCTGCAATAAGAGACGGACGTAACTCCCTTAGGGTGAGATCCCCGAATGAACGAATGAGATGCAGCGCCACGGACCTATCACTTCGCTGAGAAGAGGGAGACTTATTGACCGCTGAATGATCTCGGAGATAGCGCTCCAACAATTCCTTCACCGTCTTATCAGCTCCCCTTGCTGGTTCGTACCACTTCCCTTCAGCGATCTGAGTCCTCACCTTGTGATAAATCTTTTCCGCCACCTTCTTATCCGTCACCTCAGTGGATCTTCTGACCTGTTTGCCACAGTAAGAAAACCCCATCCACCAGACTCGGTTTCGCCGAAACAGTGCCATCATCGCCCTCCTTGTTTGGCCCTGTCTTGGTCTGGTTTCTCGCGCCTGGGAGTATAGTGAGCAGCTTTGGCCACGGCAATCAGGTGGTCTACGTCCCTGGCGTCATGCCGAGTGAGGCGAGGAGGGTTATTCATAGGTGCACTGAAGGTGTTCAACCATGCTTGGATGGCGTCCGGTTCAAACCGGATGAGGCCATGAATGCGACAGTGCGGAATCTTGTTCTGTGAGGCCCAGAGATACAGTGTGGACGGCTTGATGTTGAGCCAAGCCGACAGCTCTTTCGTCGTAAGCATGGTGCAGATACACCGGGGGAGTCTCGCGACACCCCCAGTACCCCTAACATGGCCTGCCCGCGTGACCGCCGGCAGACGTGACAAACCGATTGGGTGGTTGCTTGAGCAAGTTCCGGTGCCGGTCTTTCCACCGGGAGATGCCCCTGACAATCTCGTGCTGTAGCCATTCTTCCCCACCAGGGGTGGCGCAAATTACCGCCAGCATTGGCGTCAGGGTGTCGCTCACCCATCGTTTCACGTTTTGCAGGGTCTGCACCTGCTTCTCCTGGGCCAATCGCCCCTTCTGAAATCCCTCCGTCAGGAGGGCGTACCACTCCAGCATGGGAGCCCGGTAGCGATCTTCCTCTTCGGCGTCTTTTGGGATCTGCCGGAAGTTCACATAGATGCGAAGCAATCCCACAACGCATTCCTTCCAGTCGGCTTCATCCAAATTCGCCAAGGCCCGGGCACAGAGCTGGGCGCGGTCTTGTTTGAACTCCAATTCCCACCGCACGCCAAACTCTTGCCAGTTCTCTCGTTCCTTGCTCTGCATCTCCAGACGTTTGTCATAGATACGCAACAAGGTTTGACTCTGAGGACTGCCGAAATACATGGTTTCGCCGGTGGTCGCACCGGTACCACGAGTCAGGTTAGACACAATCTGCCTTACCTGAGCGGCCCGCGTGACGCAGTGACCATCTGCTACGGCTTGTCGAATGGTGGCCATCGGAACGGTCCGGGCTCGGTCATCGAGGGCACAATCCATCCGAGTGACATGGCCTTGTTGCTCATGAATCCATTTCAAGAGAACCCGAACCTGATCGAGGGTCAGAGCAGAGACGAGTCCACCAGACAGATCGACATGGATCTCATTCGGGCGACGAGGGGCATTCGTGCCAAGCTTGCCGACCCCCCGTCCTCCATCCGACCTGATCCAGGACAGGGGATAGCCTCGAAAGCCGCCTTTGGCCCGACTCCAGTCTCCGCCAAGGACCTTCATGGTCTCTTGAGGCCGACTCGCCAGTACCGTAAAGGCGAGCCAATCAATGGAGAGGGTGAAGGCAGAATCCATGGAACCTATCGAACTCCTATAAGGAACCCTGTGGTGAGAGCCCCCGTGTTACCAAGACGGGGGCTATTCCGCTCCGCGCCCCAGCCTGACGGCATGCGGCGCGGACCGGCTTTGCCTGTTGATGGTGAGGCGGACAGCACTCTTTTCAACGTCCTTCCTGAACCGGTCGAGTGAGCTTCTGGCGGACGACGGCAAACGCTTTTTCGCCCACTTCTTTCGCTACAATTTTGATGGCCTCGGCCTTGCCATCCATCACCATACTCATGAGGACTGCACCACGGACATACTTGGAGACGGTTGTCCCTTCATCGCTGGCACATCGCTCAATGAGCTTGCGTTCCTGGTCAGTCACCTTAAATTGAAGCGTTTCTTTCTTTGTGTCGTCACTTTTCATGGCGGCCTCCTAGCATATATTACGACATATATTACACTTCATATTGCCGTTGTCAAGCTTCCAGCGCTAGGGACGATCCAGTCTACATTTTGTAATGGCCGAGTGGAGTAGCTGCATGCGCTGTCCCTACTGCTTCGCTCAAGAACTCCAACCTTGCGAGGCTGCAAGTTTGTGGAATGACGGGAGACCGTTAATAAGAGAAATTTGTCATTGTAGAGACGAAATGACATTTTGTGATAATTTCTCGTCCAATGATTCGCTCAATCTCAATAGATAATGTTCGCCTTTTCAGTGGTACTGGCTGGACTTTCCCTATCCACCCGCTCCAGGTTTTTTGTGGCACCAACAGCGCTGGCAAATCCACGTTACTGAAGACCTTGCTTCTTTTGAGACAAAGCGTTGTCGTACCGGAAAGTTACGAGGGTGCTGATGGGCGATTAAGGTTTGTGTCAAATCAGGCAGACCTGGGAAATTATGCTTCGTTCGTTTCGAACAACATGCTGGAGGAAGATATAAGGATCTCAATAACAATTGAGGATCGATTGCGGCGGAAGACAATAGAAGATCTTATCTCAATGAAAAATGGCCGTACTTCCCACCAGGTTGCCGATAAAAATGCATGGCTACCTTACACCTTGACCGCTTCGTTCAGATTTAGCCTCGATAAAAAAGAAGCATCGCTTGCAAGGACTCAAGGGTTTCTAAAAGAGGCGAATTTTGAGATAGGTTATCTAGGTAATTCTTTACTCCATTGGAAAATTGTCTCGACTCTTGGAAAGGCAACGGAAGAGAAAAATTTTGAACGATATGAACTTTTGGTCCCGTCCTTTTTTTCTAAGGAAGCGATGGGGCATTTGAAAAGTGTCGGGGTAGACAAGGAAACTGATTTCGAGCGTTATCAGGCATTCCTTGCAGGACTATTGCCTGCAGGTGTGAGATCCCAAATGGGCAAAAAGGGCAAGAAATTAAAAACAGACCAACAAATATTTTGGCCTCTTCCAACGCAACTTCACTATGCCCAGTCTGACCTTGAAAGGGCTTTGAAAAGTATCCACTATTTAGGCCCGCTTCGCACCCCTGCCCAGAGATATTATGTTGCTAGCCTGGACGACGCTCCAGATTTTGACTCTACAGGCGCATTCCTACCTTCAATTCTTCATCAGCGGGGAAATGAGAAAATATTTGGTGGCGCGCCCGGTGTGAATCAACTAAGTCCGCAACAGCTAGACACTCTTGAAGGGGGCCTCAACCATTGGCTGCATTATCTTCGCACAGGTGAAATGGGACACTCCGCAGATGCCCCCCAGGAAATTAAGCTATCTGCTACTAAGGATGTGCTCGTAGAACTGCTGTTAAGAGCTCCTTCTGGGGCTAGCTCCCATGCTCTCACCGATTCGGGATTTGGATATTCTCAAGTATTACCAATTCTCGTTAGAGGCTTGCTTGCCTCACCAAACAGTACACTAATTATTGAGCAGCCGGAATTGCATCTAAATCCAGGATTGCAAGTCCGACTAGCTGTATTCTTTATCGAAATGGTGAAAGCTGGAAAGCAGGTTCTTATAGAAACTCACAGTGAGCATTTAGTTAATGCGATTCGTGTGCTCGCAGCAGAGGACCCGTCAAACGAAGTGGCAAAGAGGGTGGGTATCATATTCATGGAGATGACTGCCAGTGGGCCGATCGTGCACAATCTTAACCTCCAGCCAGATGGAACAGTCCCTGATTGGCCCCCTTCATTCTTTGGAGAGGCGATGTCCCTTAGTTCTCGCCTGTTAAAGGCCCAAAGAAATTTCATTAGCACATCAAAACCTAGTAACGCATAAACTGTAATTATGCCCCCACTGCTTTGTCCGTCCCCCATCATTCTTGACCATACGTTTCCACGAAGTGAGCGAGATTTAAAGGTAGCGGCGGCAGCTTTAGGCAGTCTCACGGATCACGCACTTGAATCCAAGGTGTCGCTGGTAATGACGGTAACGCTGAGAGATTTCATAGAGGAGATGGATTGGACCTCTAAACGTCCCGCTCTATTGCTAGAGATATACAGATTGCTGAGCCAACTATTCTTGCAGCCGAATACCCACACCATAATGGTAGATGTACTTGCCGTGACAGGACATGTCCCTCATCCCGTCCCGAGCGGAGCCACAGAAGATGGAAGAGTGTGGCAATGGTCTGATGAGCTTGGCAGATTGCTAAAGCTTCACGATAAATCAATACGAGGGGCGGGTTACTTCATTGGGGTGGCATGCGACAAAGGCTTCTCGGGTCAGGATACTGCTACTTACCATGTAAGCAGATATTCTCGAATGTTCCCTCTGATCGGTCCTAAAGAAATAGGGACATTGGAGGACGCTTATGAATGGGAATTGCCTGATCATGCCTATCAAATTAAAGTTAGTTTTGAGGATGTTAAACAGCGCTACTCCAGTCTTGGTGCGATCTCCTTCGAAACTCCCTCGAATGGAAGTCATTACAAGGTTCGGTTTCCGAATGGAAGCGCTTGGACATGCGATCGCAACTGGGGGCGAGAGATTGGGGATAATATGTTGAACCAACTCAAGAGTTATTGCGGATATCCTCTTGGAGTTATAAAGCTTGCGCTAACAACCGGCAAGTTACCATCACGACGCCTCAGGCTTCTGGCTTAAGCACTGCATTAGCATACCTTAATTTCGATATGTCTCACTGTGTTTTTGAGTGGAGCAAATTCAACAGACAGCAAGTTTTAGTGAATAGGCAATGTTAGGACTTCGCATATGCTGTACCGCCTTACACCTTCTAGCGAAGGGCTCGGCAAACTCAAACCGCTTCCTTTTCTGGCGGCTTCAGATCTGCAACGAAGTGAGAAGGACTTAGAAAACCTTCTTGCAACTCACCTCTTGGATGTTCTGTTTGAAGGTGCACCTCTACTGCCCATCTTCCAGGAGCGGCAACTGCAGTCCGAGGCGGATCTATACGCGATCAATCGCGAAGGCGATTTGGTGATCTTCGAATTGAAACGAGGAGTGGCCGGAGAAGAAGCGGTTCTGCAGGCGATTGGATACACTCAGCGGGCCGGTCGTTGGGTCTACGCTGAACTTGATCGCCGTTACAAAATATACCTTGAGAAGTCAGGGCTTGCTTGCGTTGATTTATGTCTGGCGCATAAAGAAGCTTTTCAGCTCTCGACTCCCCTCGATCCGGTGGATTTCAATCGTCGGCAAAGCCTCTATGTAGTGGGAAATGCAGCGAATGAGTCGTTAATCGACGCAATTGACTACTGGAAGTCAAAGGGGCTGTTAGTGGAGTTTCTTCCCTACCGAATCTACGATGTAAACGGAACGCGCTATTTCGAGTTTTTTTCTTTTCCGTATGATCGTCATAGAAATCCGTCGGAAATTAAAGGTGTCCTTTTTGACACCAATCGATCCTACGGTGAAAACTGTATATGGGAAATGGTTGAGAATTCAAAAGTCGCCGCCTATGGTGACATCCAGTATGTAGTCGAATATCTTAACCCCGGCGACATAGTCTTCTTTTACCATAAGTTGGTTGGGCTTATTGCCGCGGGCGAAGTGTATGGCCCAGTTCGTAAAAACGGCGACGAAGAGCAATACCGAGCCGTAAGGTTTCTGACGCCGATCCCAAATCGGCAAGCTGGGTTGATTAGATTTATGCCTGCTTCAGAAATTGTAAGAGCTACAGGAAAAAACTTTTTCTGGGCTAGAACTATCAAGGTGCCATACTTAAACGGCGGGGAGTCTCAAAGGCTGCTTGCCACATTGGAATCGTTCTTGACTGCTGACACTCCCTCGGCCCCTGACACCGAACGAGTTTCTTGAAATCCACCGGGTCGACAGTGGCAGCATACTTTGGCCAAGGCTGCCCCGGAGGGGATCAAAATCAAAACCAACACGTTTGCTAATGCCAACCTGTCTCAGTGAAGGCGTTCACCCCACGGTCGTGTGCTAAATTTGTGCTAAAAATTTTCAAAATCGCTCATATTGGTTCGAATTAGTAGAATCCATAGACTGCCGTTAACTGCTTAATTCGAAACGATAAACGGGGAAACCTTCGCAAAATCAAGCCACTGTGAAAACTGCTTTGTATCGACTCTCAAGGCTCAAATCAATCCGTCAATTTGACAGTCCACCCAGGCGGCTCTATAGTTTAGGAATTAAAACAGCTGGCTACACTATGGCTCGATTTAAGACTGCACCACTATTTCTCACGGTCACCTGGCTGGCCATCGTGTTGGCTGGCGTGATCAGTGGAGATCTTGTGGTTGATTTGTCGTTCGAGTCCTCAGCACTTAGTGACGTGTCTGGGGCAGAGCCCATCTCAGAAGAACCCGACAACAGTGCCGAGCACGTGCTCATGCCTTCCCCAGCTGGCGACTCCTCGGCGGGAGCGACACCACTCCAATTGATCACGCAGTTTGACGCGACAGGCATCTCTCCTAAGCCGTCATCCCTCTCATATGTGTCTGGAAGGTCCTTTCCAGCCTCAAGTTATGCTTCTCGGTTTCGACCTCCCTCGTTCCTCCTAGCTCTTCGTATTTGATCCGCAGCGGTTGTCTCCATCAATTGGGTTGGTCTGTTCGTTCGAACAGTCGCCCGTTGTCTGGTCTTTTTCTGGCTGGAGGCCATCATGCGGTTAGCTTTTTTCGTTGTGCGATCATCATTTTTCTATCTTGTGCTAAGTGTTGGGTTCTTCTGCGCTACGTTCGTCTTGCCTCTCGTCTCGCCCCTCATGGTGTCTGCGGACAACGGGGCTGTCGATCCCGAACCAATATTCATTGGTGAGACACAGGTCAATGGGCTCATCAACACGAAAGAAGCGACCATCTGGAAGCTTTTGCCTCGACCCGTGCCGGGACGATTTACACAGGCGGAGCTTGCCGAATTCGAACGGCGCATCCGAAACCTGAGCCTCTTTGATCATGTCGTCGTGACCATTCAAGCCTCTCGTCTTGCGGTCGATGTGCATGAGAAGTTTACGCTCTCCCCCATCTTGAGTTTCACGAGTGGCACGAGCGTGAAGGACTTGAATGCAACGGGGGGACTCGTCGAATACAACCTGGGTGGGACCGGTGCGCAACTGGGCGCGCAATTTAGTTACAGTCAGCGAGGCCCGAACGTAGATGTGTGGCTCTCCCAACATGCCTTCCAGCCGGACCGGTTTGCGAAAGAGTTGAAAGGCTTTTACTACAGCAACGGCATTCGCTTTGCCGATTCTGCCGCATCCTGGACCCGCAATCGCATCGGTACGGAATTAGAACTCAAAGCCCCGTATGCCTATGGCTCCCCGTTACGGTACGAAATCGTAGTCGAAGGGTATCGAGAACTCGTCGAGGATCAGAAAGGCACGGCACCGACCAACGGTTACTATGTGGGCCTCGCGCCGGAGATCTTCTGGGATAAATATCATTGGCATGATCTGGTGCCCAAGGGCTACCGACTCTCATTGGAATTACGGCCAGGATACTTCCTGGGCTCGAATGAACAGCGCCATGAGGCCCGCGTGCGCTACTTGCAAGGTCTTCCTTTAGCGCCTACGACGGTGTTCATGATCAACGGCGTGGCGGAGGCCGTGAATAATTCAGGCAATCCGAATCACAGCCTCTTGCTCGGAAGTATCACGGGGATCAGAGGGCTATCCGATAACCTCTATCGGAACCGTGCGCAGGCCTACACTAACCTGGAGTTCCGCCATGCGATTTCTCTCGCGCCACGCTGGGCGTTGCAAGGCGTCGTGTTCTCGGATTTCGGCACCTTCCAGTCTTTCACGGACGAAGGGAGGACGCGAGGTTGGCAGAATGCAATCAACGTGGGCGGTGGAGTGCGGCTCATTCCTACCTTTCTGGCCAATACCCTTTTGCGGGTGGACTTTGCCCAACTTTTGGCTCCAAGTCCGAATTCGCTGGTGCAATTTGGAATTACACAATATTTCTAGGACAACTCGGTCATGAGTCGTACAAAAGGGGGGCATCACCTCCAAGGTTCACACATTGGATTGTGCTAAATTTGTGCTAAACTTCGCGCAAATAGACCAGAATCAATGGAAAGAACTCTACCATACAGAATCGTGTAAGCTACTGACTGAATTAGATAAAGCGAGAAACCAGACGAAAGATCAGAGCGTTAGCAAATCACCCATTAGGCATCTCATAACCCAAAGGTCGTCGGTTCAAATCCGGCCCCCGCAACCAACCCCTCTCACTTCTCTTTGAACCACTTGCACCAGTGTCAACGCCGGCCTCGACGCGCGTGTGAGAAGCCGATCGTGCTAACCCGCATGACTCATGACGGTTCGTCGCGAAACCGGCGCGCGGAGCCGTGGGGTCCCGAGGCGTATTCGTGCAGTACGGCGCGGGCGCACGGCGCGATGAAGAAAGAGCGTCACGTCTGTGCGCGCCGCCGAATCGGTGAGGCGGCCGGTCCGAAGGGCGAGCCCGCCGGCCGCAGGCTTGTCGGAACAGCGGATCGGCGAGTGCAGCAGAAGTGTTCATGAATGCTGCGAGCAAAGTTCGCATTCCCTTTTTCCGCCACGCGTTTCGGGCCATGTCCTCCCGCACATGAACTGCAAACGCCTGCTCCAATCCTTCCGTCTCACGTCGTGGGCTCGGTTCAACCCGTGCTGAATTCGGAGGCAGTTCTTCGTGCATTACTTCCTTGGAATAGGCCGAGGGCTCCCAAGATCGGCGGGAGCAGAGAACAGTGTAAGTTGGAGCGGCTTGTGATGCATGGCCAGCAACACCGCCTTTGCAGGGCTGACCTGATAGTCCCCACGGAAATTCTTATAGTAGATCATCACTTTCCGAACGTAGTCTCGGGTTTCTTGATACGGCGGGATGGCACGATATCGCTCGACTCGTCGTTCTCCGGCATTGTACGCAGCCACGGCCAACCGTACGTTGCCGTTGAAGCGATCCAGCAAATAGCGCAGGTGCCGCGCCCCGCCGCGGATATTGTCGCCGGTGTCGTACAAGTTGCGCACCCCGTGCCGAATCGCCGTCTCAGGAATCAATTGCATCAACCCCACCGCGCCCGCTCTAGAAATGACCGTTGGGTTGAAGTCCGACTCGGCCTTGATCACGGCCAGGAGCAGGGCCGGATGGAGGTGGAACTGCCGCGCGTACCGCTCCACGGCTTCTTCCACTTCCGCCACCGACACCCGGTGCGCCAATCGGCGCGTCTGGGAATCAGCCGGGCGAAACCGCCCATCGCTCAGAACATTCGTCATTTCAAACACGCCGTTTGCCCCCACATATCCATAGATCTCACTCTCGGCAGACGCTGACTCTCCGACGACCAGCGCACTCGCAATCGCCAGAGGGATCGCCCAGGCGACAGATACCCGATCTCCGGCCTCGCGCGGCTCCATAGTCGTGAGATCCGGCTCATTCGAAACACATCGCGTGTGGTCCATACTCCCTCCCATTTCTCCCGCAGCGTATTGCGCCCTGCAGGCGCCCCGGCACCTCGAGAACGAACCGTACTCCCGCAGATGTTGTGCCACCGCCTGACGGTGTACAAAAACGCCCATCTCCAACCTCTTCATAGGTTTAGCTCCTGTTGCCATGGACTGCGCCTGGACAGACCGCGGAGCGAGGCGAGCCGTTTTTGGCCACAATACGGCCGAATTTTGACCAGGAGCTTGTTTTTCACCGTTATGGCGTGACGGTCATCGAAGGTGGAATCCAAACGATGTCAGATTGAAGCAGTTGGCCGGACAGGAACGCCACCACGCGGAATCAGGCTCTTGTTTGAAGGTTGAAACCGACGTGCTAGAATCGCCCGAACCCAGTCACCATTCATGCGCGACGTGCAACAGAGCCGGCATTCTCGCGACTTGCGGGCAGGCTCCATTCGACCTACGATGACGACACTCTTCTCTAGGCTGTTCACCCGCATGGTCCGCGAGCATACCGTGACCTCACACCGTGGGATTTCTACGGCTGCCTTCTGCCTGTGTATGGGCACTGCTTTATGATCAGACTGCTGCTGGTCGAGGACAATGCCGTGGATGCCCAACTCACGCAGGACCTCCTCGCCGAGTGGTCCCTCAATCAGTTCGAGATCACCCATACCGCCACGTTGTCGGACGGACTCGTCACACTGGGTCGCGGCCGGTTCGACGCCGTACTGCTCGATCTCTCGCTCCCCGACACCCACGGACTCAGCACGGTCACCCAGGTCTTGGCAACCAGCCCCGACGTGCCGGTCGTGGTACTAAGCGGGCATGATGACCACCCGCTTGCGCTGCAAGCCCTCCAACACGGTGCGCAGGATTATCTGGTCAAAGGGGACGGCGGAACCGAGTTTCTTGCGCGCTCGATTCTGTATGCGATTGAGCGGAAGAAGGCGCAGGAGCAGCTGACCTATCTCGCGCAACATGACCAGCTCACCGGACTGATCAACCGCCCCCTGTTTCGTGACCGGCTCTTCCACGCAATGGCGCGCAGCAAGCGGAAGGATCAGCCCCTGGCCGTCATGCTGCTCGACCTCGATCGTTTCAAGGCCGTCAACGACAGCCTTGGGCACGATATCGGCGACCAGCTGCTGAAGGAAGTCTCCGCGCGATTGCTGGACTCCGTGCGCGAAGTCGATACCGTCGCGCGCATGGGCGGCGATGAATTCACCGCGATCCTGGAAGGCATTTCAGGCGAAGGCGATGTCTTGGTGGTCGCGAAACGGATCGTGGAGTCGATCGGTTCCCCGTTTCAGATCGGGCCGCATCAACTCTCCATCGGTGTGAGTATCGGCATCACGCTCTACCCGGCCGATGACGACGATATCGACGAACTGCTCAGGCATGCGGACAAAGCCATGTATGCCGCCAAGCAGCAAGGCGGAGGGCGGTTTCAATTTCATGCACCAGCCGGGCGCTCCCCATCGAGCCAGCCCGCGTCGCGACCCTAGCCATCGGCATTCTGCGCTCCTCCCCTTCCGGTGCCTCACAGGCACCGCACTTCTACCGCCCGATCTCGGCAAGCGGCTGCTCCGTCACAACGAGGGAACCTCGGGGATTCTGTTGAAACATGTTCGCGCTCACCAACTCGTCATGCGACGGCGTCGGATGCGTATCCGGTGTCATCACAAGCCCCCAGTGCTGATTGTCGCGGCAGGTATTACCCAACAACAGCGCCTCTGCATGGTGGAAGAGCAGGATACCGCTCAGCATGTTGGCGTCACAAACATTGCGCACACAGTCCGGATGGCTTCCGGGATCTCGCACGGCTATCCCGAAATGATGGTTGCCGAAACATCGGTTGTCGGCCACGCGCGGCTGGGCGCCCGCAAACACAAAGATGCCGGACTCCCGGTTGTAACAGACTTCGTTGTCGACAAAGATCGCACGGGTTTCAGGACCATAGATGACCACCCCGGACAACACGCCTTCGGTCGCCCGGCACTGGGTGACGGTACACACCGAATCCAGCACGTTCATGGCTGAATGCTGGTCACTGCCCACGTACCGGAATGTGATCCCCATAATGATGCCACTGGGCACTCGCTGCACATACAGCGGTCCTCCCCGACGGCTGTAAATCTGGACGTGATCCCGACCGGCCCCAATGAGCCGCACCGGCCGATCGGCCACAAACACCTTATCCTCGTAGACCCCGGGGCGGATGAAGATCTGGTCGTTGTCCCCGGCATCGTTCAGCGCCGCGCTCGGGCGGAGGTACGCGTGGGGATCGCGGGCATCGACGATCAGCGTCCTGCCCCCCTTAGGATTGAGAGGCGGCTCACGAATCGGCTCACTCCCTGCTTCGGAAGAGCCCGGTTCATACGGTCTTTCCATACGCACCTGTATCATGCTCGTCCGGTTTGCACGAAGTCGTGCCTCAGCGGACCGAGAACATGCTAACCGATAACAACTGACCATCCGGCATCTGTCAAGCCGAGCTCGTGCCGTCTTCGCCCCAGACGGTTTCCGTACACTCCTGTCTGCTTTCCGCACAGGACGTTCGGCTCCAACCGGATGCGTCCGATACCATCACGGCCGGAACCATCCAATTTCACAGTAGATTTCTGTCGGTCCTCACACTGGTGCGGTTCTTTCATAGTGGGAAGGCAGAACGCGCAGACGGAGCTACCCCCATTCACCACTGAAACAAGAGGGAACCTGATCACCATGGCTCGATTCACCGCTGATTCAGTCCGAGGCATCGCCGCCGCACTACTTCTGTTCAGCACACTCCACACCACGCCCGCTCTGTACGCGGCAACACCCCAGCCTCCAGATGCCGCCCACCGCCTCTACGATCGTGTCATGGAGGAGTTTCGGCACAAAGACTATGCCGCCGCGCTCGCTGGCTTTCGCTTCTTCCTTGAACTCCATGGGCAGTCGTCACTCTCGGCCAACGCACAATACTGGATGGGTGAATGTCAGTACCGCATGGGGCGGCACAACGATGCACTCACCTCCTTCTTCAAACTGATCTCCGACTACCCGATGAGCCAGAAACTCGCCGCCTCAACCCTCAAGATCGGACAGATTTATACGAAACAGGGCGATCGCGACAAAGCGCAGATGATGTATGAGCGGGTCACCGGCCAATATCCCGACAGCCCCGAAGCTGAAGTCGCCCGTAAGGCGCTGGAAGCGGAAGCCGCAAAGGGTGACCCCGTAGCGGCCAAGCTGAATTAACGGGGCCGGCCTGGCACGTCTCACCGCCTCACCGCGAAGGGGATCACGCAGCCTCAGTCCGGATCGGCCAGATCCAACACGGTCACGAGCCCCGGAACGGTATAGGTATGCAGTGGGCTTAGTCGCACGAGTTGGACCCCGGCTGCGCGAAGCGCCCCGTCAAACAACGCCTCGTCCGCGACATCCGGCGCATCCTGCGGGGCCGGCGGATCCACCTGCACCACCTTCTCCACCAACCGGCTTCCTGGATGCACCAGCACGAACGTTGCGCGTTTGAGCGCCAGTTCACGAAGCGTCATGGCCGGCGGTGTGCCGGAAGGGGCTCGAAGATCCAGGATGCTCCAGAGCGGGATCTGCGTGAACAAGAGGTACCGATCTTCCACCGCCAGCCGCAGCAGGTTATAGAGCTGCACCTCCTGGTCTGTCAGCAACGGTTTGGCAGCAAAGGTCATTCCCGATGGAGGGGTACCCGCCGGCGCATTGGATGCACGTCGGCGACCGAAGGTCTCCCAAGCCAGACTTCCCAGAAAAGCCAGCACGCCGACCCCTAATATTGGATACAGTAGTTCCATACAAGCCTATGTCGGTCAGCGAGGACCCCGTGCCTGCATGACCGGCATACCCACGCCCCCGGGCACCACCGAGCCAAGCACCACGGGATGATCTGCCCCCGTCACCCCTGGAACATTCGTGCAGTGCCCATGCAACATATCGTGAGCGAGCAGCGCAAACGCCGTCGCTTCAAACGCTTTGCTGCTCGATCCGCAGTCGTCAAACGTCAACACCGGCGCCGGCGCAAATACCGTGCGAAGCGCGTCCATGATGGCGCGGTTGTACACGCCGCCTCCACCGACGATCACTTCATCGATCTCACCGGAGACCCATCGCCGGCAAGAGCCGATGGCCTCAGCCGTCCAGACCGCGCAGGTCGCCAACAGGTCCTCGAGGGACAACCGGGCTTTTCGCTGCCTGGCCATCAACGCCTGAACGAACGGGGCACCGAATTCTTCCCTCCCGGTTGACTTTGGCGGACGCCGCATGAGGAAGGGATGGGCCATGAGTTCCGCCAGCAACGCCTGATTAACCGATCCCTGCCGCGCCATTCGTCCCCCGGCATCATACGACCGTGCCCGCTGGGTCGCCACCTGCACGATCGCATCCAGCACCATGTTGCCTGGACCCGTGTCGAACGCGCGCAGCTCGTCGACGGCTCCCCCTGCAGGAAGATACGTGACATTGCTGATCCCACCGATATTCACCACCACGCGACTCCGCCGAGGATGGCGGAACGCGATCGCGTGGGCATAGGGAACCAACGGAGCCCCTTCTCCACCCGCCGCCATATCACGCGGCCTGAAATTCGCCACCGTGGTGATGCCTGTTCGTTCGGCGATGACAGCCGGCTCACCGATCTGCAGCGTCGATCGGACCACCCCCACGCCAGGCTCACGAATGCCCTTGGGCAAGTGGTGAATCGTTTGTCCGTGCGATCCAATCAGATCGATATCGGCCGGCCGACACTTCGCGTTGCGAATAACACGGAGCGCCGCCCTTGCGAACAGCTCTCCTAGATAGGCATTCATATGGCAGATCTCCGCCACCTGTCCGTGAAGCGAGAGTTCCACCAGGCGTTGCTGCAGAGCCCTCGGATAGGGTACCGATGCGAAAGCAAGCAGGGTGATCCGCGAACTGCCGCCCCGCCGGACGATGTTCACCAATGCTGCATCGACTCCATCGGCGGATGTCCCGGACATGAGCCCGACCACCTTCATGTTGCGCTCCTCCCGCTCACCACATCCACGTTTCTCTTCCGGCTTCGGTGCGCTACGCTAATCGAAAGCAGGCAACGGGTCAAGCGGCGCAACCGGCATGGGGCTTCGCGTTGACTTTGCGGATATCGGGTGCTACCGTCCGCCGGATGTGTCGTCTGATCCTCTGTGTGCTGCTCATCGCACTTGCCGTACCATTCGACTGGAGCGCGTCCGCTCCCGTTGGGGCGGCCGCCACAGCCGAGCCACTCAACGTCGTCGTCACGCTTCCTGTCTTGAAAGACTGGGTGCAACAGGTCGGAGGCGCGCATGTGCGCGTCGTCTCCCTCATGACGGGCTACGAGAGTGAACACACCTATTCCCCCAAACCCAGCGACCTGGTCGCGGTCCGAAAGGCGGCGCTGTTGTTCGAGGTCGGGGCGGGGCTTGAGGTCTGGGTGACGTCGCTCGTCAAAAATGCAGGCAATGCTTCGCTGCAAGTCATCACGACGTCCAAGGATATTCCGCTGATTCACGATCAACCGGAATCAACCGGAGATGCGCATGGGCACGAGCATCAAGCAGGCAATCCACACGTCTGGCTCGATCCCGCTTCGGCCGCCAGGATGGTGCAGCACATTGCCAACGCCATGGCCGCGGCAGACCCGGTTCACGCGACGGACTACCGGACCAATACCGCCACCTATCTCCAGACACTCGCCCGTGTCCAGGAAGAAACCTTGGGCCGCTTGAAACAGTTGCCGAATCGCGCGGTGGTGGTCCATCACCCCGCTTGGCCCTATTTCGCCCAACGCTACGACCTGCACATCGCGGGTACCATCCTTACGCAACCCGGAGGGGAACCGTCTGCGCGGCACCTCCATTGGCTGATCGAGACCATCAAACGCGACCACGTTCGAGTCATCATCTCAGAGGTGCAGCTGAATCAAAAAGTGCCACAGCTCCTGGCACGGGAAACCGGGGCGCATATCGCCGTGCTCACCACGCTCCCCGGAGGCCTGCCAGGCACCGAGACCTACCTCGACATGCTTCGCTATAATGTGCTCCAATTGGCCCGAGCCCTGGAACAGACGTAACCGCCGCTCCCAACCGGACATCGACCGACAACCCAGCAGGTTCATCGAACACGCCGCGCATGACCCATCCCATTATTCGCTTCGACCATGCCACCTTCGGATTTCCCGGCACCATCGCGCTGGAGGATATTTCTCTTTCCATTCCCGAGTCGGAATTTGTCGGCGTGATCGGCCCGAACGGCTCAGGCAAAACCACGCTCTGCCGCGCCGTGCTCGGCCTGATGGCCCCACTCAGCGGCACCCTCCGGGTCCTCGACTGTGCCTGCGAAGAACTCCGCTGCCACCACCGGGCCCTCATCGGATATCTTCCGCAAAAAGGCATGCTCGATCGCAACTTTCCGGTCACCGTTCTGGAAGCCGTCATGATGGGTCGCTACGGAGCACTCGGCCTGTTTCGACGTCCTTCGGGAAAGGATCGTGACATCGCCCGGCAAGCGCTCATGCAAGTCGGCATGGATCACCACCGGGACTCGGCCCTAGGGGCGCTGTCCGGCGGCCAACAGCAACGCGTCTTCATCGCGCGGGCGCTGGCGCAACAGCCGCGCATTCTCCTCCTGGACGAGCCCACCACCGGCCTAGACCTCACGGCACAACATAGCGTGGTGGAACTCATCCAGCAGCTGCACCGGGCCTTGAAACTGACCATTCTCATGATCACGCACGACATCAACATGATTCGTTCACGGGTCGACCGGTTGGTGCTGCTCAAGACCAAACTGTTCGCGGCCGGCCCGCCGCACGAGGTGCTGCAGCCGGACATCTTGAGCCAGGTGTATGGGAAGGAACTGGTCATCACCGACAAGGACTTTGTGATCGTGGAGGATTACCACCACCATTAAAAACACTCGTGAAGAATGCGGCCGGCACCCTCTCGCTCAGGCTTCCGAAGCATCGGCCACACCGTTTTCCCTGATCCGACACGTGCCCATGATCGACTAACACCATGCTCGAATTGCTCGCCTACGATTTCATGCAACGTTCCCTGTTGGCCGCCGCCTTGGTCGGATCGGTATGTTCCGTCATCGGCGTGTTCGTGGTGCTGCGCGGACTGGCCTTTGCCGGCGCCGGGACAGCCCATGCCGCGTTTGCCGGTGTGACGCTTGCCTATTTGCTCGGACTTCCGCCCCTGAGCCTCGCCATCGTCTTCGGGTTGGCGACGGTCTGGATCACCGGCTGGGTGGAGGAAAAGGGCCGCATGAAACTGGATGTCTCGATCGGCATCCTTTACACCGCCACCATGGCGTTGGCGATTCTGTTTCTCGGCCTGATGAAGACGTATAACCCGGAGGTCTACGGGTACCTGTTCGGCAGTGTGCTGTCGGTCACGAAGGAGGAACTGCTGACGATCGGCGGGCTTAGCGTCGGGGTCTTGGGCACGATCCTCCTGCTGTCGAAGGAACTGTATTTCATCGCGTTCGATCAGGAAATGGCCGCAGCCTCCGGCGTGCCGGCCCGGCAGATTTTCTACTTGTTGCTGACACTGGTGGCGCTGACTGTGGTGATTGCCCTCAAAACCGTCGGCGCCATTCTGGTATTTGCCATGATCCTGATACCGGCTTCGACCGCCTACCAGCTTACCCACAGCCTCAGTCAAATGACGCTCTATTCCATGCTCATTGGCGTGTTCTGTGCCGTCACCGGCGTCCTGCTGTCGTACATGTTCGACTTACCCTCTGGGCCGTCCATCGTCTTGCTTGCCACCGCGATCTTTTTCCTCGCAGTCTGCTGCTCCCCGAAACGGCTCCATCGTGTGCATCCTGAATAGCCCCATTTTGGCCGGAAACATCCCCTCAGGCTCACGCTCATCGCACAAGCCGAATGTAGGCGGCACACTGACCAGGGGAGGGACGACTCAGGCCTGCGAGCCGGAATTCTTTCGAGACCAGACCATGCCGGTCTGCTCTTTGGCGCTGAAACCAAGCCGCTCGTAGAATCCCGGCCGTCGCGTGCACAGCCAGAACAGCTCAACGTGCTGCAACGTGGGATGGTCGAGAATGCGGCGCACAATCTCGGTACCGATCTTCTGACCTTGATAGTCGCGGTCGACGATCACATCCCAGATGGACGCGCGGAACACGTAGTCCGTCAGCACCCGCCCGAAGCCGACCAGCCGGGATCCGTCCCAGGCGGAAATCACGAGATCCGTGTGGGCCAGCATCGCCCGCGCCTGCTCAAGGGCTCGATCCTTTGTCCAAGGAGCTTGCCGGTACAATTGAATCAGTTGTGCCGCGTCGAAATCGTTGCGATCGGAAAATGTGATGGGTCGTTGGCCGGTCTTGAGAGCAGGAGGCATCTTGTACTACATTAATCGCTCCACGCAGGGGGAGCTGATTCATCGTAGTGTAAGGGGAAGACCATGGGAACGCAAGTCCGAAGCTGTCCGAAGTGCTTTCAATTGATGTGGCTCAAACAAGATCACTACGAAGTCATCGATGAGCAGACCGTCCGTGCCACGTGCCCGCACTGTGGTTCGAGCGTCCGGTTTCAACTGGTCACGGCCGGAGCGAACGCAGCCGGCCCGAAGATGGGGCACTGATTCGCCGACCACGCGCTAGATGCTGAGTTGTGGATTCAATTCATCACTTGACGCTGAGCCCTCACGACTGCCGCCCTACATGCCACGCCCGGCCCCCTCAAGTTCTGGTTGACTGCCGGGGAGGATTTTCACCAAGGCGCTGCGGTACTCCCCCATCCGTTTCTCTTCTGCCGGAACCACTTTGATTTCCTTGTCCCGCTGCATCCGTTCGAGATGGTCGAGAACCGCCAGTAGTGGCTGCACCGCGCCCAACACATTGCCCACCTCAAAGGCTTCCAGTGATTCGATGAGATAATCTTGCAGCCCCCTGTATGGAGAACGCCCGCTTTGCTCTCGAAATCTCAGCAGCGCCTGTTCAAATGCCTCCACGGCTTCCGGTTTGGGTTTGACACCGGTCGGCACAGATGCGAGATGCACGACTGTCGGTAGCTTGGAGGCGTAGCCTTTGAGCTGCGCAATCAGCTCACCGATCCGGTCAAGCACGGCACTGGTTTCCATGACGCTCCTTTCCTGACAGTCACCGACGGGTCCTTCACCATCCCGTGCAGGGCGGGGCACTCAGCTCTATGACATCACGTCGCGCGCGGTCGCGGCCTCGAGGCCATCACGTACCTGCACGATATCGGCGGGAAACGGCACATCGAACTGATGATACTCACCACCGGTCGGATGGGTGAAACCGAGCGTGCGGGCATGAAGCATCACGCGTGGTACCGGAATCCCCTCCACAGTCATCACCTTGGCACCACCATAGGTCTTGTCACCGAGGATGGGGTGGTCGATCGAGCTCAGATGCACCCGTAATTGATGCGTACGCCCTGTCCTCGGAACAAGCCTCACATGCGCAGCCATCTTTCCATACCGTGCTTCAACTCGATACTCGGTCGCTGAGGCTTTCGGTTTCGTCGTCCGGCTTGAGAACTTCTTCCGCTCCTTGGTGTCACGGCCGATGGCAAGGTCGATCAGCCCATGGCCCTTTTTCGGCACCCCCCACACCAACGCCTCATACACGCGAGTGATCGTATGGAGCTTAAATTGGGCCGCCAATGCGCGGTGCGACTGGTCCGTCTTGGCGATGACCATCACGCCGGAGGTTTCTTTGTCCAGCCGGTGGACCAGGCCCGGTCGTTCCTTTCCTCCCACGTGCGACGGCGTCACTCCCGATGTCGCAAAGTGGTGCAGCAGCGCATTCACGAGGGTGCCCGACCAATTTCCCGGCGCTGGATGCACAACCAGACCCGCCGGCTTGTTCAGCACTAACACATCGGCATCCTCGTGTAGAATCTCAAACGGAATGGCCTCTGGCCGGAGATCAAGCGGCTCCGGACGAGGAACCTCCAATCTGATGCGATCCCCCGGCTTGATCTTTTGACTCGGCCGCACAGTGCGGCCATTGATCTGTATACGTCCCTCTCCGATCAAACGCTGCAACGCCGACCGGGAAAAGGTGGGATCACGATTGGCAAGAAAGACGTCGATCCGTTTTGAGGATTCGCCTCCGGTCACCACAATTTCAACCGGGGTCGTGCTTATGCTCATCACGCTATGATTACTTGCGGTGTGACCTGCATGAATGCCTGCGTAGGCTGACACAGGGGCTCGTCAAAAACAAGATGCCGAACAACCCACCGGTTCTGCACATCTGACGCACAGGTCATCCACATTTCATCCACAGAGTGAACGCCTCGCACTGCGCGCACATCCATAACCGTGTGCCCTTGCGAACGTCCTCATTTCTGACGTTCTTGCGAAAGTTTTGACAGCACACCCAGCACCGCAGATTACCAACTCATGTTCTCGTCGAACCAAAATCAGGCTGTTAGCGATCCACGTGCAGCGCCTCCAATAGGCATTTGAATTGCTTTCTCTATGAGGGAGAGTTCTCGTCACACCATTGTTGGAGCAGGGCAGCCCAATGACCTCTGATTTTATCCACAGAGTGCTCAGGTCGCTACAAGAGGCGCTGAATCCGAACTCACTTGCGCAGTCGCATCCTGTGGACAACCAGCAGGCGGTTGTTGAACCGGTGGCCCAGCACGAGCGGCGCATTGATGCGCGATTTTCAGTGAAGACCCCTTGTCTCTATGGGTTGGGGCAACGGCAGGAAGTGCCGCTCATCGCCGGGAAAGCACATTCCCTGAACATTAGCTCGGGCGGCATTCTCCTATTACTGGACCGAAAACCTCACGACGGCCAATTGTTGACGCTCCACAATCCCGCGCTGCGGGCGCAACGGGGGTCGAGTCTGTTTGAAGTGAGATGGACAACGGAACTTCCGGTCGGACCGCAACAACCCTGCTATCTGGTTGGATGCCATCTCGCCTTCGGAGGTTTTCCCTTCTTTCTCCTCCAGCGCCGGCATTTGGATCGTGATATTTCCAGCCTTTCGCTTTAGTCTGAGTCGCCCGGGTTCCTGGCAGCATGGTCGGTCACGCCCGTCCGCCTGTGTCGCCACCCGTTCGTAATTGGCTTCCCGGACGGGAGCAGCAGGGTCGGAAAGAGACCAGCCTACAGACTCGAGAAGGATGCGTAGGGAGCCTATTGGCGCGCCGTCCAGAGACCGTGATCAACGCTTGTCTTGACGCAGCCCTCAGTGAACCAGCTTCATCGAGGCGCTCGGAAAGACCCGACCTCGTACACAGTACAATCCGGGCAGGGCGCCGCTCCGGTCTCCGATGGTTTCGTCCTTGTGCCGGATGGTAGAGATTTGGTCCGGCCTGTGGGTACGGGGACGGAAGGCATCTCTCCGTGGACCTCTGGTTATGGCTTGGGCTCTCTAGACACCAGCAGACGAAGCATGCCACTGATCGACTGAAAGTCCGTTGGCGCCTCCACCTCGAATTCACAATAGTCCCGATGTTCCGGATGTTGGAAGGCGAGTTTCCGCGCGTGCAGCATCACCCGGGGAGCCGGTATCCTGTCGGCTACACTGGTGGGGCTGCCGCCATAGACCTTGTCACCGATGATCGGATGCCCGATCGTCTCAAGATGCGCACGAATCTGGTGAGTCCGGCCCGTACGCGGCATCAACACCAGGCGTGCAGCTCTCCCAGCGAACGTTTCCTCGACCTGATAGGCTGTGCTGGAGGACTTTGGGCGCAGTGTATGAACCGACATGCGTGTCAAGCTTCCCGTCTCAGGGCCGATCGCCCTGTCGATGAGGCCTGTGGGTAGTCGTGGAACTGCATGAACCAAGGCTTCGTACGCTCTCGTGATGGTATGGTGCTCGAATTGTTCGGACAGACACCGGTGGGCCTCCGGAGTTTTGGCCACGACCAGCAACCCCGACGTGTCCTTGTCGAGTCGGTGGACGAACCCGATTTTGCTGATAGCTCCGGTTACCCCCAGGTGGTCGAGGAGAGCATTGAGCAAGGTGTCGTTCCAATGGCCAGGACCGGGATGACACACAATGCCGGCCGGTTTGTTGATGACGAGGCAGGCAGGGTCCTCATAGAGAATGTCGAGAACCTGGGTCTGACCGTGGCACAATAGTGGCGCAGGTTGTGGGCTATCGAACCGTACGACATCCCCTGGCTTCACCTTCCGGCTCGGTTTCGCGCCACGATCGTTGATCCTCACCCACCCGGCTTGAATCATCCGCTGCAAGGCCGCTCGCGAGAGTTTCGGTTCACGGTGAACCAAAAACAGGTCTAGTCGTTTTGGTCTTTCACCCGCGGAGATGATGAACTCTGTCTGCACGTCTTCCCCACGCTTTGCAGTGTTGGCATAGCGAGAGTTACGCTCGACAAGAGGGGCTGTGCTTTGGGAACTGGCTCCCCCTCATGACCGTGCGGTGGTTCACTATAGTCCCGTGAGGCTCACCGGTTGGTTGGTAGGCGGGACGGGATGCCCTTCAGGCGCTCCACCTGCAGTTGCTTGTCGGCAAGCTGCCGCTTGAGTTGTTCGATTTCAGCTTCGAGGCGTTCAAGGGTCGCCGATGGATTGTTGGTGCTCCCTTCACCCGCCGATTCCACAAGGCTTGAAGAGGTATGAGTCTCGCCCAGTGGCCCCGATCGCCTGATGTATGTGGTCACCCCCCGGCGATCGGACGCGTTGAGGGTTGCCAGAAATCCCTCATGGTCCAGCACCATCTCGTTAGCCGATGCTTGGTAGCCTCCGGACCAGTTCGCCTTGGTTGAGAGCACATACCGGCGAGGTTCGATGCCCAGAATGCCCCCGGGTCCATTGACTGAGTACAGGGGATTGTGTTTGATCTTGAGCAACTCCCGGGAGTTCGCTTGAATGATTGCCCGATGATTGGCGACAACAATGTGTAATCGATGCTGGTCCTGAAACAATCCCCCCGACGTCACGACACGTTCTTCGGCACCCTGGTGCTGCATGATGCTGAAGGCCACCCATTCATTCGCCGCGGCGGTTTGAAATGCCGTTCTCAACCCTGGCAGGATATTCTGCAACTCCTCACGTGAAAACACTTCCCGCACCGGTTTCGGCTCATCCATCAGGCCGACGCGCTGCTCGAGGAACAGCCGACTCAGAATGGCAAAGAGATCCTGCTCACTCCACGTCGCCGGATGTTCGTAACGAATCCCGGTGCGATCAACAGGAGCGACCGAATCCAATCGAACGAGCCATTCGGCCTCCTCCTGAACCGGCCGAGTATGGATCGCAGGGGCAGCACAAGCTGAGACCAGGCACAGGAGTATGAGGAGAAGAGAGAACCGGACGAGGTTGGTGCGGAAGACGTCGGCACGAGAAGATCGGGGACACGGAGATGCAACGACGGAGGGCCGGGAGGTCGAATCTTTACGCGTGGCCAGCCTTGCGCGCACGATCGGCAATCTTTTTCCGAAGACGAGCCTTTTCCAGGCTGATCTGCGCTTCTTTGACTTCCGAGGGAAGCCCCCCTGCCTGGAGGCGCTGCTCAGCCTTTTCAACGGCCTGTTGCGCACGACCAACATCGATGTCCTCAGCCTTCTCAGCAATTTCCGCCATGACGGTGACTTTGGCGGGTGTGACTTCGGCGTAGCCCCACAGGATCGACATAAAGTGCCAGACCTCTTGTGACTTATACCGAAGCTCTCCGATACGCAGACTGGACAACAGGTGGCAATGTCCTGGTAGAACGCCGAACTCTCCCTCACTGCCTGGAGCGATGACCTCATCAACCTCCTGACTCAAGAGCAACTTCTCCGGCGTCACGACTTCTAAGAGAATCTTTCCAGCCATCTTTGTTCTACTACTCCCCTGCACCATGAGGGAGAAGCGATGCGTCCTCGCCTGCGCGCGTCCAACGAGGGCCTTCGGAGGCCGCGCGTTGCGCGAGCAACGAGGACGCTCGATTCGCCCCTTCCTAGACCTTGACTCCCATCTTTTCCGCCTTCGCCACCGCCTCTTCGATTGGTCCAACCATGTAGAAGGCCTGTTCTGGCAGATGATCGTATTTCCCTTCGAGAATTTCCTTGAAGCTGCGAACCGTGTCCTTGAGCTTCACGTACTTCCCGGGAGCACCGGTGAAGGCTTCGGCAACGTGGAACGGCTGCGACAGGAAGCGCTGAATCTTTCGCGCACGGGCCACCACCATCTTGTCGTCTTCCGACAGTTCGTCCATACCCAAAATGGCGATGATGTCCTGCAAATCCTTGTACCGTTGCAAGACGGATTGGACGCCGCGGGCGACCTTGTAATGCTCTTCACCGATCACCTGGGGATCCAGAATTCGGGAGGTCGAATCGAGGGGATCGACCGCTGGATAAATGCCCAACTCGGCCAACTGCCGGGACAACACCGTGGTGGCATCCAAGTGCGCAAAGGCGGTTGCCGGCGCCGGGTCGGTTAAGTCGTCCGCAGGGACGTAAATAGCTTGCACGGACGTAATGGACCCCTTTTTCGTCGAGGTAATCCGTTCCTGGAGTGCACCCATTTCAGTGGACAGATTGGGTTGATACCCCACGGCTGACGGCATACGGCCCAGCAAGGCGGACACCTCAGAACCGGCTTGGGTAAACCGGAAGATGTTATCCACGAACAGCAACACGTCCTGATTTTCTTCGTCACGGAAAAATTCCGCCACCGCAAGGCCGGTCAAGGCGACTCGAAGCCGCGCTCCAGGCGGCTCATTCATCTGTCCATACACCAACGCCGCTTTTGACTTCGTGTGGTCATCGGGATCGATGACTTTCGATTCCTGCATTTCGTGCCAGAGGTCGTTTCCTTCGCGCGTCCGCTCTCCGACGCCCGCGAACACCGAGAACCCACCGTGGTGGAGCGCGATGTTGTTGATCAACTCCATGATGATGACCGTCTTACCGACTCCGGCTCCGCCGAAGAGGCCGACCTTACCGCCCTTGCTGTACGGCTCCAACAGGTCGACGACCTTGATTCCAGTCTCCAGGACTTCCGTCTTCGTGTCTTGGTCCTCCAATCTCGGAGCTGGACGATGGATCGGATACGTTTTGTTCGACTTGATCGGGCCCTTTTCGTCGACTGGTTCGCCAAGGACGTTGATCAATCGGCCCAGCGTCTCTCGACCCACGGGAACGGCAATCGGCGCACCGGTATCGGTCACATCCATTCCGCGAGTCAGACCATCGGTCGTGGACATGGCAATGCCGCGCACACGATTCTCACCAAGGTGAGAAGCCACTTCGAGTGTAATCCGCACAGCAGGCTTGCCGGCCGCCTTGTTCTCTTCTTGCGTCACCTTGAGCGCGTTGTAGATATTCGGCAGTTGCCCGGGAGGAAACTCCACGTCGACCACGGGGCCGATGACTTGAATGACTTTTCCTGTGCTCATAACGCTCCTCTTGTCATCACTGATGCACCCGGCAGCTTACCGTCGTGCAGCATTCCTCAGTCCAGATTTTATTTCAGGGCCTCTGCGCCACCCACGATGTCCATGAGTTCTTTGGTAATGGCCGCTTGGCGGGTCTTGTTGTAATACAACGTGACTTTCTTGATCAGCTGACCGGCATTGCGGGTCGCGCCGTCCATGGCCGCCATTCGTGCGCCATGCTCCGCGGCCGCAGACTCCAGCAAAATTCGGTAGGTTTGAATCTGAAAGTGCTTCGGAACCAGCGCGTTCAGAAGTTCGCCCTCATCTGGCTCATACAGATAGCTGCCGCCAAGGGAAGAACCTTCGGTGGCTTGTGGCGCACCGAATTCCGCAGCGGCATCGATAGGGAACAGCTTTTCGACAATCACTCGCTGTTGAATGGCAGACTTAAACTCGTTGTAGACCACGTATAGTTCGTCGAAGGTCCCCTTGACGAAATTTTCGGCCAGGTCACCACCGATATCGATGGCATGCTCAAAGCTCAATTTATCGAAAATCCCGGTCCACTCCTGCCTAATTGGCCACGACCGTCGACGGAAATAATCACGGCCCTTGCGCCCGATGAGACTGAGATTGACCGACAAGCCTTGGGCCTCGCATTGCCGGACGAATTCGGCGCTCTTTCTGACGATATTTCCGTTAAAGCCGCCGCAGAGACCGCGATCGCTCGTAACGACGAGGATTTCGATTTTCCTCCCCTCACGCTTTTGGAGCAAGGGATGGGAGGTACGATTCACACGTTGGCTCAGATTGCTGAGCACGCCTCGCATTTTATGCGCGTACGGACGAGCCGCGAGAATACGATCCTGCGAGCGCTTGAGCTTCGCCGCCGCGACCATTTTCATGGCCTTCGTGATCTTCTGCGTATTTTTGAAGGCGGCAATTTTCCGCCTGAGTGATTGTAAACTCGGCATATCTTACGGAAGTAGACAGAGGCGATTGGGCGATTCAGCGAAGAGAGGAATGATCACTCCCCCCCCATCACGCCATCACAATATCTTACTTTCCTCCATAGCCCATTTTCTGCTTAAACGTCGAAATGATTTCTTTGAGCTTCCCACCTACTTTGTCATCGATCTTTCCGACCGTGGCGATATCTTTGCGCATATCCTGATGGTTCTGCGCGACATAGTGCAGCAGGTCTGCTTCGAACTGCAGCACCTTCTCCACAGGGACGTCATCCAGGAAACCGTTGACTCCGGCATAGATCGACAAAACCTGGTCGGCGACCGGCATCGGTTTGTATTGCCCCTGCTTCAGCAGTTCCACCATGCGGACACCACGGGCAAGCTGCATCTGGGTCGCTTTGTCCAGCTCGCTGCCGAACTGCGCGAACGCAGCCATTTCTCGGTACTGCGCAAGATCAAGGCGGAGCGTACCGGCGACCTGCTTCATGGTCTTGATCTGCGCGGAACCGCCGACGCGGGACACGGACAGACCGACGTTGATCGCCGGACGAATCCCGGAATAAAACAAATCACTGCCGAGATAGATCTGTCCGTCGGTAATGGAGATGACGTTGGTCGGAATATAAGCCGACACGTCGCCGGCCTGTGTTTCAATGATCGGAAGGGCCGTCAAACTACCACCGCCCAACTTATCGCTTAATTTCGCGGCACGCTCCAAGAGACGAGAGTGCAGATAGAACACGTCGCCGGGATAGGCCTCACGGCCAGGGGGACGACGGAGCAGGAGGGAAAGCTGACGATAGGCGACGGCGTGTTTCGACAGATCGTCGTAGACAATCAGGGCGTGCTTCCCGTTATCACGGAAATATTCACCGATCGCGGCCCCGGCAAACGGAGCCAAGAACTGCATCGGCGCAGGATCGCTGGCGGTGGCCGCCACGACCATGCTGTATTCCATGGCGTGATTTTCTTCCAGGGTCTTCACGACGCGTGCGACGGTCGACCGCTTTTGTCCGACGGCGACATAGATACAGAAGACGCCGAGCCCCTTCTGATTGATGATGGTATCGACGGCAATGGCAGTTTTTCCGGTCTGGCGATCGCCGATGATCAACTCGCGCTGACCGCGACCGATGGGAATCATGGCATCGATGGCCTTGATTCCCGTCTGCAGCGGTTCACGAACGGACTGTCTCGTATTCACACCCGGCGCCACGACTTCAATGCGCGAGGAGTGCTGCGAATTGATCGGCCCCTTACCGTCGATCGGCTGCCCGATCGCGTTCACCACGCGGCCGACCAGCGCTTCACCGACCGGGATTTCCGCAATTCTGCCGGTACGCTTGACGGGATCGCCTTCTTTAATCCCAACGTCGTCGCCCATCAGCACCGCGCCGACATTGTCTTCTTCGAGGTTCAAGGCGATGCCGTACAGTCCGCCCGGGAATTCGAGCATTTCGCCGGCCATCGCGCCATCCAGTCCGTACACTTTCGCAATACCGTCACCGACCTGAATGACGGACCCGGTCTGGCTGACATCGACCTGTTGATCGAAGCCCTTGATCTTCTCTTTGATAATGGAGCTGATCTCTTCTGCCTTGATCTGCATGGCTACTCCTTGGTCAACACACGCTGCATGGCGCTCAGTCGGCCCCGGACCGTGCTATCTACGACGGTGCTGCCCAGGCGGATATGGAGGCCGGCGACATGTTCAGGTTCTGTATGGAAAGTGACATCGACGTCGCGCTGCAACACATCACGCAATCGGCTGGTAATCCGATCTTGCTCGGTCGCAGGCAAGGCGGTTGCGGAGGACACAAGCACTTGCTGCGTCCCTTTGGATTCATCCACCAGCTTGGCAAAGGCCTCGGCGATGTCGGGCAGGAAACTGACGCGATTCTTTTTCACCAACTGATCAAGGAACCGCTTGACGACCGCAGGGCACCCGAGCTTGGTGGCCACTTCGATCAGCACGCCTAACTTGGTAGCTTCCGGGAATACCGGTGACGCGACCGCGTGCCGCAGGGCGGCCGACTGCGCGAAGGCCTCTCCTAAGCCATTCAACGTCACGCGGGCCGACTCGATGCTGGGTGTGTCAAGAAGTTCGAACAGAGCTTTTGCGTATCGACGTGCGACGGCTGTCTTAATCACAATGACTATCCGCTACGGTTAACCGTGTTTTGATCAAACGGGAAGCTTGCGTGCGGTGGGCACGACAAAAAGCGCGCCAAGTTAGCATTCAAACGCGGGTACTGTCAAGGAGAGAACGTGGCGCGAAGGGTGCGAACCACCCGCGGCCTAAGAACGTTGAATGATCCCACCCCCGAGTACCCGGTCGCCTCGATAAAAGACGGCGGACTGTCCTGGACTCAGGGCCCGCTGCGGCTGGTGGAATCGGATCAGCAGAGTTCCGTCACCTGAGGGAAGGAGTGTTGCCGCGGTCGGCGGCGTGGCATAACGAATCTTCACCTCGGCCTCCACCGGGTGTGCGCCAATCCCCTCCGCGAACAACTTGAGATCGCCGACCAGGCAATGTGCCTGCGCCAGCTGCTCCTCTGCGCACAACACGACGTGCCCCGATTCCGGCTCCACCTTTTGCACGTACAACCTCTGTCCCACCGCAATGCCGAGGCCACGACGCTGACCCGGCGTATAAAAGGCGATGCCCTCATGCCGTCCCAGCACTTCCCCGTCGACCCCCACGAAGGAGCCTGGCTGCTTCAGTTCCGGCCGTTCTTTTTCCAGGAACGTGCGATAATCGCCATGGCTCACAAAACAAATCTCTTGGCTTTCCTTGAGTTCTTCAACCGGCAGCCCAAGGGATGCCGCTTCTTTCCAGACGTCGGTTTTTTGCAGGGCGCCCACCGGAAACAACAACCGCGGCAGCCAGTCTGCCTGGATTCGATACAGGAAATAGCTCTGATCTTTGCGCGCATCGAGTGCTCGGTGCAACGACCACTGGCCCGCCGCCTCCTGAACACGCGCGTAATGCCCGGTCGCCACGTAGTCCATGCCTCGCTCCTGTGCCAGGGCATAGAGTGACCGGAGCTTCACCCGCTCGTTGCAGCGGACACAGGGATTGGGGGTCGTGCCGGACGCATATCCCGCGACGAAATCGTCAATGACGCCATGTTGAAAGACGTCGCGGCGATCGACAACCTCGTATGGAATACGTAGACGCTGCGCGACAAACTTTGCAATTCCAATCTTGCAACAGCCTCGCTCTTCCCAGCGTTTCGATGCGGCAACCTGCTCGTCTTCGTGCTCCCACACCTGTAGCGTGACGCCGTGGACCTCATACCCTTGCTGGACGAGTAAGGATGCAGCGACGGAGCTATCCACTCCGCCGCTCATACCTAGCAGCACCGTCTGACGTGTCATACCTGATACCGGGAGAACAACGAGCCGGCACTTACGGCTCTTGAGTTTTGACTTTCCCGCGATGGGCGACGAGGTCGCGCACACCCGGATCCTGCGGAGCACCGAATTCGGAGGACTCGTCTTCCGACCACTTCTCGGCGCCCATATTACTCATGCCGTGAAAATGCGCCCCTTCCTCAATCACGATGACGGGGCTCTGGATGTCCCCGATGAGAATCCCGGGCTTCTGAATTTCCACCTTCTGTTGCGCCGTAATCGACCCCTTCACCCGCCCACTGATCTCGACTGAGCCGGCGGCGATCACGCCTTTAATCAGGGCGCTTTCCCCGACGATCACCGCGCCACCTGTGTGGACCTCCCCCTCGACACGGCCATCGATACGGACGGTGCCATCGAAGGTGACGATGCCTTTAAAACTTGTGCCCTTCCCGAGAAAGGTGAACTTGTCGTCTTCCGCGACGGACTGCTTTTTAGTCTCACCCCACATCAGCGTCCTCCTTGACATCCCCCACGGTGATGACCACCCGTGGCGCGGACTGAATTCAACCGCCCTGCCCGCCTCTTGCGCGCAAGGACCAGTTCGACCGACGTGACATCGGCGTCGAACCGGACTATCCGTTCACCAGCTTCACGCCCTGACCCCGCGTCGTCCCCTGAGGCTCGCGCGTACCGGTCTGGCTCATCTCCAACGTACCGTTGAACACCACTCCCTCCTCCATCGCCAGCAACGGTGCCTTCACTCCGGCATTGACGACGGCAGGAGCCCGCAATTTCACCTTTTCCCGCGCGCTGATATCGCCGGTGATTTTCCCCTTACACACGACCGTCCCGGCCGTAATCTTCGCCGTCAACACGGCATCTTCTCCGACCAACAGGACGCCTTCCGTATGAATCTCTCCATCCAGGTTGCCGTCGATGCGGACCGTGCCGTTATAGGAAATCACGCCCTTAAAGCTGACTCCCTTTCCCACAAAGGCATTAATCTCTTCGTTCCCTTCACGAGGTGCCGTCGATTCCAAATTTTCCATTTCACTTCCCTCACTTTGTCCCGCTTGACGCTTTCCTTCCGGCTTGTCCTTATTAATCCACGCCATGCTCACACCTCCCACGTGTTACTACTTCACACAAGGTCACCTCGGCGGACAGTTATTCACACCCAGGTCACGCCAATCCCGGTGAATGTGCCGGCATTCTACTCCGGTCAAACAGCAAAAAGCTGCCCTGAAAATGTGTCGGCCATCAATCGAGCAATCGTTCAACCAGCCCCTCCAATTCTTCAGGAGAAAAATAATGAATGACGATTTTACCGCTGCGGCGCCCTCGCTGAACATCCACCCTCGTCCCCAAGCGCTTCTGTAGCCGCTCCTCGAGATCCGACCGCAGGGGTGCCCGAACCGGACGCTTCCCAGCCTTTTTCGCCTCCGCGTGCCCCTGCACCACCCGCTCGGCCTCACGCACCGACAATTGCTCATGGACGATCTGCGTCGCCAAGCTGATTTGCGCAGCAGGCGTCACGAGCCCCAGAATCACTTTCGCGTGCCCTGTCGACAATTGATCGGTCTCGATCATGTGCTGAACCTCGACAGGCAACGAGGTTAAGCGCAACATGTTCGCCACAGACGACCGATCGCAAGCCACCTTCTGCGCGATGGCCTCCTGGGTGAGCCCGAACTCGTTCAACATCCGCTGATAGGCTCGCGCGGTCTCCATGGGATTCAGGTCGTCCCGTTGCAGGTTTTCCACCAAGGCGAGGACCATGGACTCTTGATCGGAGACATTTCGAACAAGAGCAGGAATCTTCTGCATTCCCGCCAACTTAGCAGCTCTCAATCGACGTTCACCGGCAATCAATTCATAAATGCCGTCCCCCTTGCGTCGCACAAGAATCGGCTGGAGGAGGCCATTTTCTTTCAGTGATGCCGTGAGTTCGGCCAATTCAACTTCTGAGAATTGCTGTCGTGGTTGAAACCTGTTCGGGACAATGGCTTCCAGGCGCAGCTCCTGGACGTCCCCACGCTCAGGATCCGCTGTTGCTCGACCGCTCGGCAAGAGCGCATCGAGACCTCTACCGAGGGCTTTTTTCTCCATGGACCACAAACTCCTTGGCTAGGGAAAGATAGGCTTGGGCACCGGAAGATGCCATGTTGTAGAGCAGCGCCGGACGGCCGTAGCTCGGCGCTTCAGCCAACGTCACATTGCGAGGGATCATGGTTTGATAGACGCGCTCACCAAAATGCCCGCGAATCTGCTCAACGACTTGGCGTGCCAGCGAGTTACGCGCGTCGTACATCGTCAGCACAATACCCTCAATCTCAAGATTCGGATTGAGTGATTGCCTGAGACGCTGAATGCTCTCCATGAGCCGACCCAATCCTTCCATCGCATAGTATTCACATTGAACGGGAATCAGCACCGAATGGGCAGCCACCATCGCATTGATCGTCAAGAGGCCCAGGGCGGGAGGGCAATCCAGCAAAATCGTGTCGTATCGGTCGGCGACCTCTGCCAATGCTTCCTTCAGACGATGCTCTCGCCCTTCAATATTCACCAGCTCAACCTCTGCGCCGGCGAGGTGCGAGTTGGCAGGAACCAACGACAATCCATTCACCGCAGTATTCATAGTAAGGGCGGCAAGACTTTCCCTCACAATCAATGCATTGTAAATCGTTTTCCCGAGCGCCATGGCATCCACGCCAAGCCCGCTGGTGGCATTCCCCTGAGGATCGATATCCACCAGCAAGACAGCCCCCCCTTCGATCGCCAGGGCTGCGGCAAGATTCACCGAGGTGGTCGTTTTACCCACTCCACCTTTTTGATTTGCAACAGCAATGATTCGAGCCATGTCGTCCCCATTTCCGCTAGCACCTAGCTGTTTCAGCGTCGATGTTCCACGTGGAACATCGACTCACTTCGAGAACACCGATAACACGCGATGACCGTATCCAGACGGAAGCTCATACTCGAGTTCTTCGAGCAAAGCAAGGCTGGGCAGTTCATACCCATTTCCAACCCGTTCGGCTCGATATAAAATCACCTTCCCGCCTGGTTTGAGCAACCTTCCAAGCTCTAGACCGAGCCCGTCCACCTTCAATGCCCGAACGACAATGTAATCAAATATCTGCGCCACGCCCTGCCTCTCGATGTATTCCTGCAATTTGGCAGTCACCACAGTCATCCTTGACAAAGCGAGCGATCCAATCATGTACCGCAAAAATGAGCTCCTTTTCTCGCTCGGCTCCAGCAGTACCATGGCGACATCAGGCCGTATAAATTTGATCGGAAGGGAGGGAAAACCGGCTCCCGCCCCAATATCCAAAATTGATATTTCACTATTATTTCCAATTACTTGCACACCAGCCATTGAGTCAATGAAATGCTTTATCACGACCTCGATATCTTGATCGATGGCCGTGAGATTAATGGCCCTGTTCCAAACTTTAAGCTCGCTCAAATACCGAGAGAATTGAGGAATTGACGAATCAGGAAGGGGGAGTGAGAGTTGCCCGGCAAATGCTCGAAAAGAGCGCTCGAAATGAGTTGTTCCCTGTTCCACGTGGAACAATTACGCGAAAGGAATCCCAATGGTCAAGAACCATGTCGCGGTTTCTATAAAAGACCAGGCGAAGACCAGTCACGCAGGGCGCAGGCTATTCATCCATTGCTGACTGTCGCCTAGAGCGCTCAATGGCAACGAGAAGCAGCGAGATGGCGGCAGGCGTCACACCGGAAATGCGGGACGCTTGCCCCACCGAAGCGGGCCTGACTCGTTTGAACTTCTCCCTGACCTCTGAGGAAAATCCGGACACGCTGTCGTAGTCGAACTCAGCCGGTATGGCTCTGTGTTCAAATTTTTGCGACCGCTGAATCTGCTGGAGCTGCCTTTTGATATACCCTTCATACTTCACCTCAAGCTGAATGGCCTCTACCACATCAGGATCATGAATGCCCGCCCCGCCGAAGACCGCCGTTACCTTTGTATAGGTCATGTCCTGCCGGCGCAAAATCTCTGCGAGCGATTGGATGGGAGACACAGCGCCGACTGCCTCGTCTTCGATCAGACGCCGCACCTCAGGCGTGAGCCTTGGTCTCGTCTCCCTCAGACGCAGGACCTCTTGCTCGATCAGCTCCCGCTTCGCCACAAGCCTTTCGCAGGTTTCCCCAGGAATCAATCCAATACGGTGACCGATCTCCATCAAGCGTAAATCCGCATTGTCATGACGAAGCAATAAACGATACTCAGCTCGTGAGGTAAACATACGATAGGGTTCCCTCGCGTCCTTCGTAATTAAATCGTCAATCAAGACACCGATATAGGCCTGTGACCGGTCAAGCACGAGCGGTTTTTCTCCACGGACCTTCAAGGCCGCATTAATACCAGCCATGATGCCTTGAGCCCCCGCCTCCTCATAGCCGGACGTCCCATTGATTTGCCCAGCATGATACAGCCCCTCCACCAACTTGGTCTCCAGCGTACCGTGCAGCTGACGCGGAGGAAAGTAGTCATATTCTACGGCGTACCCGGGCTTGAGCATTTTCGCCTGCTCCAGTCCTGGAATGGTTTTCAAAATGGCCGCCTGGACATCAACCGGCAAACTGGTGGAGATGCCGTTCGGGTAAAACTCATTGGTCTCCAGCCCCTCCGGTTCGATGAAGATTTGGTGGCGGCTCTTGTCGGCAAACCTCACGACCTTATCTTCAATCGAGGGGCAGTACCGGGGACCTACAGATTCAATCACTCCACTAAACAAGGGCGATCTATCAACATTTTTCGCAATAATATCATGTGTTTGAGAATTTGTATGGGTGAGGTGGCACGGTACCTGCCGCAACGGAATCCGGGCAGTCCGATACGAAAAAGCCGGGGGTGGATCATCTCCAGGCTGCAGCTCCATAACAGAAAAATTGATGGAGTCTCGGTCTAACCGAGGCGGAGTTCCTGTTTTCAGACGTCCGACTTCGAAACCAAAATCGCGCATGCAGTCCGACAGGTGCTCCGCCGAAGACTCCCCGGCTCTCCCAGCAGGGAAATGATTCAGACCGATATGGATAAGACCCTTCAGAAACGTCCCGGAAGTGAGCACAACGGTTTTCGCCTGAATGTGCATGCCGGCATCGGTAACGATCCCCGTGACTGCTCCGGCGCGTGTGAGCACGCGATCGACCGTCCCGCCCATGATCGTAAGCCCTGGCTGCCCGGTGAGCGTCTTCTGCATGACCTGCCGATACACCTTCTTGTCGCACTGCGCCCTCAACGCTCGAACGGCCGGGCCTTTACTCGTGTTGATCATGCGAAATTGAATACCCGCCTGGTCCGTATTCCTGGCCATCTCACCGCCCAACGCATCGATCTCCTTCACCAGGTGTCCCTTGGCGATCCCGCCGATGGCAGGATTGCAGGACATCTGCGCAATGCGGTCAGTGTCCATGGTCAGCAACAACGTCCGCACACCCATGCGCGCTGCGGCCAGAGCGGCTTCACACCCTGCATGACCGCCCCCGACCACAATCACATCGCACCGATGATCCATCAGATCGATCCCTTCACTTCCCGATACAAAACTCGGAAAAAATGCGTTCAAGTATGTCGTCCGTGGTGATAACCCCCGTGATCTCCCCTAACGCATCTGCCGCAATCCGGAGATCGACCGCGATCAATTCGCCCGCACGGTCTGCCGCCACCGACTGATGGGCCTGCTCAACCCCCGACAGCGCACGGGCACAGGCATCGGCGTGCCGAAGGTTGGTCACCAACACCCCCTCGCGCGATTCCAACCCACTCGCCATCAAGCGCCTACGGATTGCTCCGCGTAATTCATCTAGACCGAGACGCATGGTCGCGGAGATCTCGATAATGCCCCCATGATCCGGACACAGAGCCTCGAGGTCTGCCCGGGAGAACTGACGTGGCAAGTCTGACTTGTTCATGACCAGGATCGCACCGGCAATCTCACCACTGGAAAGCAGGAGACGGTCTTGGTCGGTAAGCGCCTCGGACCCGTCCAGAAGGATCAATGCCAGGTCTGCATCGTGCCATGCGAGCCTGCTGCGACGAATGCCTTCCGCCTCCACAGGATCATCGGTCTGGCGGATGCCAGCGGTATCAACCAATCGCACCGGAATCCCCTCGATACTCAGGAACTCCTCGAGTACGTCTCGTGTCGTGCCGGGGATGGGAGTTACGATGGCGCGATCGCTACGCAGCAACGCATTCAGCAAGCTCGACTTGCCCACATTGGGACGGCCGAGGATTGCGACCACGGCACCTTCCCTCAAGATGCGCCCCTCTTTGCCGGATTCAACCAAACGCCGGAGCTTCAGCCGCGTGGCATCCAGGAGCCAGAGAAGTTCGGCCTTCCCCACAAACGTAATATCCTCGTCCCCGAAATCCAACGCGGCCTCGATGTGCGCCAGGGCGGTCACTAAATCGGATCGAATCAACTCCACCTCGCGGGACAATTCGCCGCGCCGCTGTGACTGGGCGGCGGTCAAGCAGCGCGCGGTCTTGGCACGAATGGTATCGAGTACGGCCTCGGCTTGCGCAAGGTCGAGCCTCCCATTCATAAATGCGCGCCTGGTAAATTCGCCGGGTTCTGCGAGTCGTGCCCCGACAGCCAGCAACCCTCGGCAGAGCTGATCGAGTACCACGGGACCTCCGTGGCATTGCACCTCCACGACATCTTCCCCCGTGTAAGAGTGGGGCCCCTTCATCACGACGACCAACGCCTCATCGATGACGGACCTCGCGGGTACTTGTTCTCCGTGGGCCATGCCCGCAGTGAGCACAGGAGCACAGACATCGGCGATCGTCATTTTATGGGAAACCAGTTGGTGCAGAAGTGTGCCTGATCGGGGAAGGATGAGTTGAGAGGCGACATCAAGCGCATGAAGCCCGCTCACGCGGATCACGCCGATGCCCCCTTCCCCAGGGGGAGTGGCGAGAGCACAGATGGTATCGTCCAGCGCGCCATGCATGACGCACCCAGTGGGTGGAGTTACTCGGACTGACCCTTTTGTCGTTTGCCGTTGGGTTTCTGCTCTTTTGGCCCGTCTCCGCCTGGAGACTCACCATCCGACGCCGGGACTTGCCATTTGTTTCCGAACAGCCGCTCTGTGACCACCTGCTGGGTAATCGTGAGCGTATTGTTCGTCAACCAATAGAGCACCAAGCCGGCAGGGAAATTCACGAAGAGAAACGTCATAAACACCGGCAAGAACAACATGATCTTCGCTTGCGTCGGATCCATGGTGGTCGGCGTGATCTTCTGCTGAATGACCATCGTCGCCCCCATGATGATCGGCAGCACGTAATACGGGTCCTGCACGGACAAATCCTTGATCCAGAGCATGAATGGGGCCTGGCGAAGATCGATCGTCATGTAGAGAATGTTGAAGAGCGCGACAAACACCGGCATCTGCAGCACCATCGGCAAGCAGCCGCCGACCGGATTGACCCGGTGATCTTTATACAGCTTGATCAATTCCTTGTTCAGCCGATCGCGATCATCCTTGTACTTATCCTGGATCGCCAGCACCTTCGGCTGAATCACCTGCATTTGCTTCATCGACTTGTAGCTCTTGTACTGCAAGGGCACGAACATGAGCTTGATGAGCATGGTCAAGAGGATGATCGTGATCCCGTAGTTGTGCGTAAATTCATACAGGAAGCGCAACACGTAGAAAATCGGCTTGGCGACCGCTTTGACCAAGGCCCAGCTGCCGAACACAAACCAACCGAAGTCAATCGTATCTTCCAGGCCGACATTCAACGCCTTGAGGATGTCATACTCCTTGGGACCGGCATACAATTGCATCGCCACAACAGATCCATTTGCAGGCGTGGGGAACCGGACACCGGCCGACACCAGCTTGTCCCCCTCCTTCTTGGCTAGCGCCGCCGCAGCCTTTTGCGGCATGAGCACGCTCAAGAAGTACTTGTCTTGAATGGCGGACCACTTCACCTCGCCTTTACGCTCGGCCTCGCCATCCGGCGTTTCCTTCAGCACCTTGTCATCGACTGAAGAGGCCGACCCCATGAGCCCGATGAAGCCTTCCCCCCACTCCACGATACCGAAATTGGTCCCCAGCGTGACATCGAGCGGAGTCGTCAGCCCCTGCGTCCTGATCGCAATGTCGACGACGTAGGATCCGTGATGGAAGGTTAGTTCTTTTTCGACTTCTATGCTTCGCTGTGCATCGTGATAGCGGAAGGTGAGATGGCCGACGGGGTGTGCACTGTCCAGACGAGTCATGTCCTGAGTGACCTGGTAGACGGCGGTTCCAAGATCGTTCGTCAGGGCCTGATCACCGGTGAGGAGACTGAGCGGCCCCTTGAATCGCCCACCCTTGTAGACCAGTTGAACCGGCGTGGCACCATTTTCAGGCGCCGTCGTGTAACGCTTTAGCTCCCAGGATTTGAGTACTGCGCCGCGATTGCTGAACTTGGCCCGAAACAGTTCGGTGTCCACCTCGACCGTTTGTTCGTCTTCCTTGACCGCCCCCCCCGAGCTGTCGTTCGAGCCAGGCTTCAGGCTGACAGGTGAAGACGTCGTCCCCGTGGCACTGGCACTCTGGGCAGTAACGCCCTCGAGCACCGACGGCTTGGCAGTGGCCGTGGCGGAGTTCCCCGTCGTGGCCACTTGCACCGGCTCTGAGGGCGACAACAACCCCATGCCTTTCAGCAGATAGTCGTAGCCGATAATGACGGCCAAGGATACGATGAGGAACACAACGACGCGTTTTTCCATGGATGTTCAGCTGATGGGTGGGGTCTGAGGAGTTGTTGCCACGAGGGTTACCGTACCGGATCCACGCCGCCGGGATGGAAGGGATGGCATTTCAGCAGCCGTCGAACTGCCATAAGCCCCCCCTTGATTACGCCATACCGCTCAATGGCATCCTGCGCATAGACCGAACAGGTCGGATAGAACCGACACGCGGGCCCGAGCAATGGCGACACGCAGAACCGGTAGACAGACAAGAGCATCAGACAGACACGCCTCAACGCAAGGGTTCCCCAAAACGGGCCAACCGCTGTCTTTCTAATGTGGCTCGCCATATGCTCTGCAATTCCACAAACGACAGACTCAGGCACTCGCGTTTCGGAAACACCAGAAATGCGTGCCCCGGCACCAATACAGGCCTATCCGCACGGCCCAGCTCTCGAAACAGACGTTTCGCCCGATTCCGGCGCACCGCTGTTCCGAACCGCCGCCCGATCACAATCCCCATCATTGCATCCTGGGACAAACCCGAACAAATTTGGAGATTGAACAGTCCCGTCGAGACACGCCGCCCGCTCTTCTTGATGTGCTGGATCTCCCGGCTCCGCTTCAAGAAAAACGGGACGACCCGTTGTCCTGCCGTCATTACAAACCCGCCCGCTGGGTACCTGACCGCGAGCCCTGGAAGGCCAGAAATCGCGCATCATCACAATGATGAATGACAAACAGGTAAGACAGCAGTGCCCACCCCAGGGTCAAGCGCCCACCACCTGGATGTTTGCCTACATGCAGATAGCCTAGCGGCAGGAAAGAATCAGACGGTGAGACGAGCACGGCCTTTGGCTCGACGACGAGCGATGACTTTTCGGCCGTTTTTGGTGCTCATGCGCTTCCGAAATCCGTGCTCCCGCTTGCGCTTGAGATTCGAGGGCTGCTTAAAAGTGAACGACATTGCGCGCTCCTTCTCGAGAAATCAATTTTCGATCAAGAGGCCGCATTATAGGGGCGTGACAGGAGGGTGTCAATCAATGCGCACGGGTACGGCATTCGTCAGGGAGAGGAGAGCCAAAACCTCCACCACCACAGAGCGAGCACCAGGCGAGAGAACCGAACCGTGAGAGACCGGCCGCGAAAGCTTGAGGCACTCTTGCCCTTGATTGGCAAAGATGCCACAACCAAACGCCAGGCGTCGTCTTGGTGATTTCCCTCTAACTACCTGTTCCACAAAACAATTGGCAGCCGCAGCGGAACGAGACATCTCTGGCACTCACATTGCGTCCGCAGCATGCGGGGGGAGAAATCCAATGCGAACAGGCTTCGCAGATCTGGCCGATCGGGATGCGCAAGAGTTTCTTCGGAATCCTTGCCGACCGAGCTTGTCGAAAGACCGGAAGAGCTCGCAGGGACTCCCCGTACACGATAGAATACACTGAGTATGGATCAGACGTTCAACATCCTTCGCACCGTTTCGCGCATGGCACTCATTGGCCTTTTCTCGATGAGTATGGGCGGGTGCGTCGAGACCGTGCCTGAAGAATTGGTAGAAGCGATCGAAAGCATTGATCGTGATCTCGGCACCTTGCGAGCCTCAACAATCACGCCCGAGGCGTATTCCAAGTTTTCACGCCAATGGATGGCCCTCAGAGGCCGCGTCCGGTCGGAGGAGAATATCGTTCGATGGCCTTGGGAAGATAACGAGCTGGAAACGGATTTGGAAGCGCTTCAGGCAGAAGGAACTCAGCTCATAGCTGAGGTGAACAGCCAAATCCTCGCGCAACGAACCGCAGCAGAAGCCAAGCTGGCCAAAGTCGAGCAACGCGTGCGGCTCCTGAACACCCGCGTTGGAGACATCGGCAGTCGCGTGGTGCTCGGCGAACATCCGCTCGAGACCGAACTGCTCGTAAAGCAGGCGCGCCATTACCTTGAGCAGGGACAGTTTGAGTATGCGAATCAGGCCTCCGAACGCGCAGGCAAGATCCTCCTGACCCAAACCGCTCTGCTCACGAATGAACTAGGACGGTACGCCGACGACGACCTGATCGCCGCCTGGCGGGAATCTGCACAACGCACCATCGACTGGTCTCGAAAAAACCGAGCGCATGCCATTGTGGTCAGCAAAGCCGACCGCGTCCTCACCGTGTATAAAAGCGGCAGGAAAATTCTGACCTACCCGATCCGCCTGGGCTCGAGAGGCATCCGTGCGAAACAACACTACGGAGATGGCGCGACCCCGGAGGGCGAATATCGCATCCAGCGCAAACGTGGACCGGGGCAAACGCCCTATTTTCGTGCCTTGATTCTTGATTACCCCAACGCGGATGACCGACGTCGGTTTGAAGCTGCGCAACAAGCGGGCCTGATTCCCAAAAACCGGCAGATGCCTGGGCTGATTCAGCTTCATGGGATGGCCCAGGGCATCACGGACCAGCCATACGGCAGCATCGTGTTGGACAATCCACAGATTGCCGTGCTGTTCGATCAGGTAGCTGTAGGCACACCGGTCAACATTGTCGGTGCGTTGGAATCACACAACTCTATTTCACTCGTCCTAGCCGACCTGGGCGATCAGGAAGAAGAAACCTAGCATCTCGATCATCCCCTCGAACTAAGTCGATCGCATCCGCTTCTGCCACGCGTGCCCCCATCTCCTGACCGACCTTGCCATCCACCTGTTTGCCTTTTTGAATTCCCGAACCTAATATACGACAGAGCCGACGTGCATTGTCGTTCCTCCACCTCATGGAAGAGAGCGTGTTATGCCGATCCGCCCCAACCCACCGTCACGACCGACCGACGAGGCCAGCACCCGAATACTTGAAGATCTCGCCGGAAGCCACACCATCGAGCGGATCTGGACTCGAGACCACACCGTATGGAAGCCCAACCCGGCAGAAATTGAAAACCGCCTCGGCTGGCTGACGGTACTCGATCAGATGCAAGACGGAATCTCCGATTTGCGAACCTTTGCGCAAGCGGTCCGGGAAGCTCGTATCACCGACGTAGTCCTGCTCGGCATGGGCGGGAGCAGCCTCGGTCCCGAGGTCTTACGATGCACGTTTGGCCCATCTCAAGGCGCCCCAAGACTCTGGGTGCTTGACTCAACGGTTCCCGGTTGGGTGCGGCGCGTGACCAACGCCATTCAGCCGGCGCGTACCCTCTTCCTTGTTGCCAGCAAATCAGGCGGAACGATCGAAGTGATGTCCCTCTTCACCCACTTCTGGAACCTCGCCCACCGAACCAGAGGCCATCGCGGCGGAGCCCAGTTTGTCGCCATCACGGATCCCGGTACAGGCCTGGAACGACTGGCGCGCGAACGCGGGTTTTGGCGCATCTTCACCAACCAACCAGACATCGGTGGGCGTTACTCAGTGCTCTCCTATTTCGGCCTGGTTCCTGCGGCACTCCTCGGACTCAATGTCGAAAAACTCCTCACCCGAGCCCTCGCAATGCGGGAAGCCTGCCGGCATAGGGCTTCACCACAAGACAATCCGGGCGCCATCCTGGGAAGCACAATGGCGGCCATGGCCCGAGCCGGACGCGACAAAGTGACCCTCCTCACCTCCCCCACACTGAATTCGTTCGGACTCTGGGTGGAGCAACTCCTGGCGGAAAGTACCGGCAAGGAAGGAACGGGGCTCGTCCCCATTGCAGGAGAACCCCTTGCCCCTCCGTCCGCCTATGGTGCCGATCGATTTTTCGTCTCCCTTCGACTGAAGGGCGACCGGAATGCGTCGTTGGACCGAAACCTCGCCGCCCTGCACAAGGCCGGACACCCGATCTTCCGACTCAACCTCAACGATCGGTACGATCTGGGCGCGGAATTCTTCCGTTGGGAATTCGCTACCGCGGTCGCCGGCCATGTCCTCGGGATTCATCCATTCGATCAGCCGAATGTTCAGGAAAGTAAAGACAACACCGCCCGCGTCTTGAAGGAGGTCGACAGTCGAGGACGACTTCCGGCACTGCCGACGCCGCCCTCCCGGCAGGCACTTGCGCAGTTGCTTGAGCAAGCGGCACCTCATCGATATGTGGCGATTCTCGCGTACACGACTCCGAGCCCCAGAATTGATGCCGCACTGCGTGCCTTACGCAAGGGGATCATGACTCGGCATCACTTGGCCACCACGGCCGGGTATGGCCCACGCTATCTGCACTCGACAGGACAGCTGCACAAGGGTGGCCCCAACAGTGGATTGTTTCTGGAGTTGGTCGATGCCATGAAGCCGGATCTCCCGATTCCGGAACAGTCCTATACATTCGGTACGCTCGCGCAAGCCCAGGCACTTGGCGATCTTCAGTCGCTGCACAGCCACCAGCGTCCTGCCGTTCGAATCAGCCTAGGGGCAGATCCTGTTCGCGCCATACGCCGGCTTGTTGCACTGGTCGCTCCGGCCGCGCGTGTCAGTCGGAAGAGGCCTGCGACAACCAGCCCGACTCCCTCAGCACGTCGGGCCCGTCGCTGACATGCCGCCCGCACCGGAACTGCATACCTTCGCAGACGCGCAGGAACTAGTGCAGGCCGCGGCACACCTTTTTCTGCAGGTGGGACGGCGCGCGATCGCCAAGCGCAGCCGTTTTCTTGTGGCGCTCTCCGGCGGATCGACGCCGAACGCACTCTACGCCACCCTCGCGAGTCCTCACATCGCGCAACGATTGGACTGGGCGAAGGTCCATTTTTTCTTCGGAGACGAGCGCTGCGTTCCCGCTGAGCACCCTGACAGCAATTTTGGCCTTGCCCAGGCGATGTTGTTCGCCCCGTTACACATCCCCCATTCCTCGATCCACCGCATACGGGGCGAAGATCCGCCGGATGCAGCTGCGATTCGTTACGAGACGCTGCTTCGTCGTCTGACCGCCGGACCGGAGGGGCAATGGCCGATGTTCGACCTTATCCTGTTAGGGATGGGTGACGATGGCCACACCGCCTCGCTGTTCCCCGGTACTCCGGCGTTGGGCGAATCGACCCGTTGGGTGGTCCCGGGGTACGCTCCACAGGGAACTCGGTCGCGCATCACCATCACGCTAGGTGTGATCAATCATGCGAGTGTGATACTGTTTCTCGTCACAGGGCATAACAAGGCAGGGGTCGTTCAACGCATCCTAGAGAACAGCGCCGGCGAGCCAAGCCCCTATCCGGCGGCAATGGTTCGGCCTGAGCACGGACGGCTGTTGTGGTATCTCGACCGCGCCGCAGCATCCGAATTGACCACGACACCACCACCTTCGACATCGAAAGAGGATCCATGATTCTGGCAGGTGATATCGGCGGCACAAAAACGAATTTGGCCCTCTACGAGTGGACAAACGGACGTGTCGAACCGGTCCGCAAAGACAGTTTCCACAGCGCGGACTACAAAAATTTAGAAGACATCGTCGAAGAATTCCTGAGCACGCCACTTGCCAAGCCGGAGATTGAGGGCGACCAGGAACGAGTGTCAGGTGATGCGGCTCCGGAAGGAGATACGGACGCCGTTAAAGCGGCTCCCGAACCGATCCGTGTGACCGCCGCGTGCTTCGGCGTGGCGGGTCCGGTCATCGACAATCGCTGTCGCACCACGAATCTACCGTGGATCATTGAGGGAGCCACGCTCGCCGAGCGATTCGCCATTCCCCACGTGCGACTTCTTAATGATCTCGAAGCCACGGCACATGGCATCCTGCTCCTCACGCAGGATGAACTCGTCGTACTGAACGCCGGAACGCCGCCAAGAAAGAAGCAAGCCCTGGCCCTCATCGCAGCCGGAACCGGCCTCGGAGAATGTATCCTGTACTGGGACGGCACCCGCTATCGCCCCATGCCCTCCGAAGGTGGGCACACGGACTTCGCACCCAATAGCGACACGGAGATTGAGTTGCTGCGGCATCTCCGCGGCAGTTACCTGCATGTCAGCTACGAACGGATCGTGTCAGGCCCAGGCCTCCACGCCGTGTATGAATATCTCCGCGACACCAAGAAAAATGAGCCGACCTGGCTGGCGGAAAAGATCAAGGTCGGCAACCCGGCCGCGGAGATTGCCGAAGCAGGACTGAAGGGCCAAGCCGAGATCGCCAAGCAGGCGCTGGATTTATTCGCGACCATTTACGGCGCAGAGGCGGGCAACCTGGCACTGAAGGCCCTGACGTTGGACGGCGTCTACGTCGCCGGAGGCATCGCACCCAAATTACTCACCAAACTGCAGGATGGTTCGTTTATGCGCGGCTTCACGAACAAAGGGCGTTACAAGCGGATGATGACCCAGATTCCCGTGAAGATCGTCATGAACGACAAAACGGCCCTACTTGGCGCCGCCTCCATGGCGGCTCAACTGACCTCATCACACTCATCATGACACCATCATACGATCTCGATTCTGAGAAACGACAAGCCGCCCTGAAGGCAACCGAATTTGTGCGTGACGGTATGGTTGTCGGACTGGGTACCGGCACAACCTCGAAGCATTTGATTCTGGCCCTGGGCGAGCGTGTCAGGGCCGGGCTCAAGATTCAGGCCGTCCCGACCTCCCACGACACCGCCGCGCTGGCACGACAATCCGGCATTCCCCTCATCGAGTCCGACAATGCCTGGATGATCGATATCGCCATCGACGGGGCCGACCAAGTCGACCCAAAATTGAACCTCGTGAAAGGTGGTGGCGGGGCGCTGCTCAAGGAAAAAATTGTGGCCGCGGCGGCGAAGCAATTCATCGTCATGGTCGATCACACGAAGCTCGTACCGGGACTCGGAGGAAGCTTCCCGCTGCCGATCGAAGTTGTCCCGTTCGGATGGGGCAGCACCGCTCGCAATATCGAACAGGTCTCCGGCGGCAAGGCCGTGCTGCGCGAACGTGATGGGACCGTATTTCAAACCGAGGCCGGCCATGTGATCCTCGATCTCCACATGCCCGAGATCGACGACCCGGCCACGCTGGAGATCGAATTAAATCAGATCCCCGGCATCGTCGAAACCGGACTGTTCATCGGCCGGACCAGTATTCTGATCGTCGGCCAGGCGCAGGGTGTCGACGTCACCCATGCCACACCGCGATGACCGAAGGATCAGTTGGTCGTCCGATCACACGCCGGCAGACGGCACGATTGGTCGCTCGCGCCACTGCCGACGCGATCCTCTGGATCGGGACCTGGCAAAGCGCCTCATGGCTGCTCTTCGCCCGCGCGGCGTGGAGTGCGTCCACTCCACCTCACACCCAACAAGATTCCACGACTAACTTGGGGACGTCATCTATGACCAGACCAGATCCCTATCGACTCCCGCACCACATCCGACCGACTCACTACGATCTGCAAATCGAACCCGATCTCACAGCCCACTCCTTCATCGGCCATGAGATCGTCACCTTGTCGGTGACCGAACCGACGTCAGACATCCTGCTGAACGCATCAGAGCTGGAGATTTCCTCAGCGATGGTGTCCGCGGAAGGACAACAGCCCAAAACCGGAACCGTCCAGATGGACGACGAACATCAGCGATGCCGTATCAGCTTTCCACAAGTGATTCCGGTCGGCGTCTGGACGTTGCACCTCGCCTTTCGCGGGACCTTGAACGACAAACTCCGCGGGTTCTATCGCAGCAGCTACAAGGATAGCCATGGCGTCCTCCATACCATAGCAGCAACACAATTTGAGGCCACCGACGCGCGGCGAGCCTTTCCTTGTTGGGATGAACCGCAATTCAAAGCCATCTTCGCCGTCACGTTGGTGATCGATCCGTCACTGACGGCCATTTCGAATTCGCGAGTCATCGAGGATCGACAGGAACAGGGCAAACGCGTGGTCCGCTTTGCGGAATCAATCACGATGTCGACCTATCTGGTTGCGTTCATCGTCGGAGAACTGGTGGCGACTCCACCGATCATGGCCCAACAGACCCCGGTCCGGCTGTGGTCCGTGCCGGGCAAACAACACCTCACCGCCTTTGGCCACGAGATCGCGGTCTATTCGCTCAACTTTCTGGCCGACTACTACGGCATTCCCTATCCAGGGGACAAATTGGATCTGATCGCCATTCCGGATTTCGCTTCCGGTGCCATGGAGAATCTGGGCGCGATCACTTTTCGAGAGACGGCCTTGCTCCTCGACCAGCGAACCGCCACACACGCCGAGCAGGGGCGCGTAGCCGATGTCGTGGCGCACGAGAACGCCCATATGTGGTTCGGAGACCTGGTCACGATGGCGTGGTGGAACGGCCTGTGGCTGAACGAAGCCTTTGCCACGTTTATGGAAATGCTCGTCGTCGACGCCTGGAAGCCGCAATGGGAACGCTGGACGGCCTTCGGCATCGCACGCGCCGCCGCCTTGTCGGTGGATGGCCTTCTCAGCACCAGGCCGATTGAGTTTCCCGTACGTGCCCCCAAAGAAGCCGAGGCCATGTTCGACGTGTTGACCTATGAGAAGGGCGCCTCGGTATTGCGCATGCTGGAGCAACATCTCGGACCAACGGTCTTCCGCGACGGTGTTCGTCACTATCTCACGGCGCATGCCTATGCCAATGCCGAAACCACCGATCTCTGGGTGTCCCTTGGGCACGCATCGAAGCAGGATGTTCCGGCACTCATGAACGAATGGATTTTTTCCCCCGGCTATCCGTTGCTTTCGCTGAGCGTGGACACACCCTCGACGCTCACCCTCAGGCAACAGAGGTTTACCTATGCCAAGGATGGTCCGACGACGGCCTCACCATCGGCCACGCCCCACTGGAAGGTTCCGGTCCAACTCCGCATTGTCACGAAACAAGGAGTTGAAACCCGACGCGTGCTGCTCGGCGAGCTGGAGAGACGTATCCCCTTGCCGCACGATTGGACGTCGATCCTGGCCAATGAAGGCGGGCATGGATTTTACCGCGTCCGCTATAGCACGGACTTGCTGGCCGGCTTGCAGACGCGGGGCCTGGACAGGCTAGATCCGGTCGAGCGATTCAATCTCCTCAACGACACCTGGGCCTCCACCGTCGCCGGCATGGTAGCCCCCGCAGACTACCTGGCCCTCACCGAACATGTTCACGGAGAGCGCGATCCGCATGTCTGGGCCGTGATGTTGGGATCGTTTTCCACCCTGCACCAGATGCTCGCCGAGGAAGACCGCCCGCTGTTGGCGGCGCTTGTACGGAACCGTCTCACTTCAACGTTCGCCGATCTTGGATGGGCACCGCGCGCCGATGAACGTGAACTGGTCAGGGAATTGCGCGGCGATATCATACGCGCGCTCGGTACCCTGGGACGCGACGAAACCGTTCAGGCCCAGGCAGCCGAGGCCTACCATGCCCTGCAAACTCAAGGCAGGCCCATTGACCCCAACGTCATTCCCGCGCTGGTCTCCATTTTGGCATTCACGGGAGACGAGGCGCGCTACGAAGAATTCACCCGACACTTCCATGAAGCAACCACCCCGCAGGAGGAACGCCGCTATCTCTTTTCGCTCGCAGCCTTTCGTCATCCCGCCTTGCTGGAGCGAACGCTGCTCAAGACCCTGACCGATGAAGTCCGGACCCAGGATGCGCCCTTCCTTGTCAGTAGCCTTCTCCACAATGTCTACATCCGTGAAAAGGCCTGGGAGTTTGTGAAAACGAACTGGGAACGAATGGATCGACTGTTTCCCAAAAGCGGTCTGCGCCGGATGTGTGGAGGCATTGTCGGGCTCTCCACGCCTGAACTGGAACGGGACGTACGGCAATTCTTTTCCACGCGCAAGATCGACCTCGGCGGGAAAAGCCTGGAGCAGTACCTTGAGCAGCTGCACATCGCGGTACGTTTTGGCGAACGCGACCGTGATGCAATTCGCACGGTGCTGGCACGCAAGACGAGCTGACCGGGCGTCGACGGCTGACTCGCCTTATTCGTGCCGCAGCACACTCAAGGGAGGTTGTCCAAGAAGGCGGTAGGTACTGAGAAATCCCACCAGAAGGGTAAGCAGGATGGTGCAGCCCAGGCCGAAGCCCAACAGTTCAGGCTCCAACGCCCAGGGCAATTCCAAGATATACCGCAGGATCGCCCACGAAAACGCACTCGCGAGGACGACGCCGATTGTGCCCGCCACACAACCCAGCAGCGCATACTCGGCCGCAAAGGACCGGGCGAGCAACCCGCGGGTCGCGCCAAGCGCTTTCAAAATCACCGCCTCATAGAGTCGTCGATACCGCGTCGCGGCCAATGCGGCCGCCATCACCAACGCGCCAGCCAGCAGGCAGAACACCGCGACGGCGCGAATGGCCAGCGAGAGGCGATCGAGCACGCGGGCGAAACTACTCAACACTTCGCCGATGTTGATGGCGGTGACATTCGGAAACGCCGCCACCACGGCCGACTGAAAGGCCGCCTCGTCCTGCGGCGCGACGCGAACCGTCGCCACATAGGTCATCGGTGCGCCATCCAGCGACCCGGGCGACATGATCAAATAGAAATTGGTCAAAAAATTTCCCCATTCGACTTTTCGAATGCTGCCCACCTCGGCCTGGACAATCGTGCCCTGGATGTTGAGATCCACGACCATACCCACATCGATCCCGAGACTTTTCGCGGCTTCCTCTTCGACGGACACCTGCGGTCGCACAGATGTCTGTCCTGGCTTCCACCACGCGCCGCGCACGATCCGGTTGTCCTTAGGCACGTCATCCAGAAACGTCAGCACGTACTCCCGGTTCACATACCAGTTCTTGCGCTTCTCCTCGCGCGACTGATTCGGCGGCTCATCCTGTTCGGAGTCGCGGTCCACGGTGAGGATCCGACCCTCGATGGCATGCAGGCGAGAACGAACCAGCGGCGTGAAATCGGGCGCGAAATCGCCGGTCCGTCGATGAACCAGCTCGGCGAACGGAGCCACTTGATCCGGCTGAATGTCGATAAAGAAAAACGTCGGCGAATCGAACGGCCGATTCTCGCCCACCTGCCGCACCAAGGCATGCTCCAGCAGGCCGATCGCGAGAATCACCATCACCCCGACGCCGATCGCGACCATCACCCCAAGGGTCTGCGCCCCGGGACGCTGAAGATTGCCGAGCGCCTGTCGCACGGACAGCACCCGCGGCACGGGAATCGTACGCAATGCCCACAACAACAGATGAGCTGACAGGGTCAACACCAGCACCGCCACCACTAAACCGGCGATAAACAGCCCGCCGATGGCGAACGAGCCTGCCTGCCACACCGAAAGCCCTGCCAAACCCAGTCCGATGCCGGCCGCCGTTGCCGCACGAACGGAATCGGCCGTGACCATACGAACCGCTCGCCTCCACCACGATGCGCCCCATAACACCGCCGGCACAGGCCCACCCTCCACCTCATGCCGGAAAATGGACGCCGGTTTGATTTCACGAATCGTCAGCAAGGGCCATAGACTAAACAACAACGTGGTCAACATGCCCAAGGCCACGCCTTTCGCCAGCGGCGCCAACGCCGAGCGTGAGAGCACAGCCGAAAACTCAATCTGCTGCAGCACATCAGTGGCCAGTACAGTGGACACGGCTTGAGGGAGGACCGACTGCAGCGCGACACCGATCGCGAGACCCGCCGCACTGCCCAGAAAGCCCAATCCAACGGCCTGCCCCAAATAGGAAGCGATGATGGTCTGGCTATCCGCCCCCACCGTCTTTAGGATGGCGATGGAGTGCAGCTTCTCACGCAAGAATGCCTGAATCGAGAGTGCCACACCGATTCCGCCGACAAACAGCGCCGTCAGGCCGACCAGTCCCAAATAGCGAGCCAATTGCTCCAGAAACTGCTTGAGCTGAGGTTGCGCATCCCGATAGGAAGAGACACGTGCAGAGTCAACGGCCAGACGCTCCCGCAACTCATGCAGAAGGGGCGAGGGAGCCATGCTTCCCGGCAGCTTCAAGAGGTGTCGCTCGCGCAGGCGACTGCCGGGCTTGATCAGATTCGCGGCCGCGAGCCCTTCTTGCGAAATCAGCACCCGCGGCCCCAGACTGAACATATTGGCCATCCGGTCGGGCTCGGTGTGAATGACGCCCGTGATGACAAAGGAGACCCGCCCAATCTTGATCACGTCACCGACAGCCAGCCCCAGACGAATCAAGAGCCCGTCTTGCACGACGGCGCCGTGGCAAGCCTCTCGACAATCGCTCGTCGAGGGATGCAGCAACGCTGTGAGGGGACGATCCGGCTCCGTCCTTACCGCACCATAGAGCGGATATCCAGGCTCGACCGCTTTCAATTCAACCAGCTGCGTGACGTCGACCCCGCCCGCGGCACGGTCGATTCGAGCCACCATCGCCACTAATTCGCTCACACGCGTGGTAAGAATGCCACGTTCCGCGAGCGGCCTGATCACAGCCAAGCCGGCATCACCCAGTGGTCTGGACACTCGAATTTCCACATCACCACCGAGCAAGCCTCGCGCTTCTTTGAGCACGGCACGCTCAACGTTCGCCGAAAAGAGGGATACCCCAACGACGGCGCCGACCCCCAGCGCGATACAGGCAAGAAAATAGAGGAAGTGGCGCCAAGCGGACCGCAATTCCCGCCAGCCCATGATGAACCAGAAGGGCATTATGAGAGAGACTGAGACTGGTGGTGGGAACCGTCCGTCAGTCGGTCTGACGCAATCCGGCCGTCCCGAATAGTGATGACCCGCTCCATCGTGACGGCCAGCTCTGAATCGTGCGTCACCAAGACCAGTGTGGTTCCCGCATCGCGGTGTAACGCCATGATCAGCTCAATCACCTGCCGGCCGGTGGCGGAATCTAGGTTTCCGGTCGGCTCGTCGGCCATCAGAATCGGCGGCCGACAGGCAAAGGCGCGCGCGACGGCCACACGCTGCTGTTCCCCTCCCGACAACTGCACCGGATAATGCGACATCCGGTGCGCTAAACCGACGGCCTCCAACAAGTCGCGCGCCCGCTCACGACTGCGCATCTCACCGGCGAGTTCGAGTGGAATCGACACATTCTCCACCGCCGTGAGCGTCGGAATGAGATGGAAGGACTGAAAAATATACCCGATACTTGCGAGACGCAGACGAGCCATCGCCTTCTCTCCAAGCGTCGTGATGTCAACACCGTTGAGCCAGATTGTTCCGGAGGTTGGTCGATCAAGCCCCGCGATCAAACCCAGCAGCGTGGATTTGCCGCTCCCGGATGGGCCGACAATGGCAACCGTCTGCTTGTCTGGAATCTCCAGCGTCACGTCATCGAGAATCCTCACCATTTCCCCACCGGCCTGGAGTTGCATCATCACATGTTGAGTCGCAATCATGGTCTGTCTGCTCCGTTGGCGACGGCACGTATCCGCAAATTCATATTATACTGTAGTCATGAAGATCCGCTCAGACCATTTCCCTCTCACCGTGTGTCTTACCACAGGCTGCTTCGCAGCGCTTGTGATCATCGGACTATTAGGCTGTGATCCCTCGACGACTCCGGCATCGCCACCCTCAACGACCGCCGGTTCGAGGCCACAACCCGCATCTGGCAAGCCCCATCCTCCGACACCCCCGGCCTCCAAGCCAACCCCGTACGCCGAGGATCGCCCCAAAATTGTGGCGTTCGGTGATAGCCTGACGGCCGGCCTTGGAGTGGCCCCCGACCAGACCTATCCCGCACAGTTGCAGAAACGGCTCGATGCGTTAGGTCAGCCCTATCTCGTGCTCAACGCCGGAGTCAGCGGTGACACGTCGGCGGGCGGTCTCCGGCGCCTGTCCTGGGTGCTTGCGGGCAACCCGCGTGTGGTGATCCTCGAATTGGGGGGGAACGACGGACTGCGGGGTTTGGGCCTCGTGGACACCCGTTCTCACCTGGACACGATCATCAGGCAATTAAAACAGGCGGGAGTGCAGGTGATCCTTGCCGGGATGAAGCTTCCGCCGAACTATGGAGAGGAGTACACGAGCAAGTTTGAGGCAATGTACATAGAACTGGCCCAAGTCCATTCTCTTCCCTTGATTCCATTTCTGTTGGAAGGAGTCGGGGGAGAGAAATCGCTTAATCAGGCAGACGGTATCCACCCCACGGCGGAAGGGTATCGGATGGTTGTGGAGAATGTGCTGAAGAGCCTACTGCCAGTGCTGAACGAGCGTTCGCCCGCTAAGACCGACATGAAGAAATCGGCGTGAAACATCGTCTCTGCCGTCACGAGCAGAGCAACATTTCACGCCAAGACCCCGAAACGAGTTATCTAGCTCTTCTTGAAAAAGGTGTCCCACACGCCGAAGCCCAAGACCAGGGCGATCAGGGTGTAGTACAAACCCGTGATGCCACTGTAATCCGGCGGCCCCTCGCTGACATTGGCAAACGCATTGGCTGCCTGAAGGACCCCGACTCCGCCCAAGACTCCCACTATCAGCTTGTTCATGATCTCCCCCTTGTAATCAAGGACTGCCCAAAGAGGGCCGCATTGTACTGAAGCGAGGAGGGAGGACGCAAGGGGGTATCAGGGGGAAGGATTGGGGGGGAAGGCGGTCACCCGTGGCCGGCACGAGCTCGCTCGTCGTTCGATCGCCTACGCCTTGCCGAGGGCCTTGAGCATGGTCGATACTTCACGACAGGTGTCAGAGAGCCCCTCCAGCCGACGCCCCTTTTCGGTCACGAGAGCGGCAATGGCTTTGACCTCCCCCTCAACCTGCTCGACATGGCGCGAGAGATCAGCGGTTTTGGTAAGCACCGCCTTCTGTTGCTCCACCTCTCGCTGCAAATCTCGGCAGAGGACCTGCAGAGATTTTGCCTCCTTCACCGACGCCTCTAGATCCTGGGTAAGACGGCCGACCACCGCTTCCCGGTCGCGGATGTCCGTATCGAGTTGAAATTGCGTCACTTCGCTTTCCCTGCGACGTTCATCCAGCTGCTGAATAATGTGAGTCCAGGTCGAGACGAGCCCTGGTTCGATATTCGGCTGCTCGGGAACCGGCTGGCCACTCTGAATCGCCTGCACCACTCGCTGCATCCACTCCGTAAATTGAGTCAGTTCACCCAGTTTCACATCGTTGGACGGCGCCGCCTTCTGGGCGACGCGCACTGCTTCCTGGCGAGGAACGGTCGGTCTGGCCTTAGGAACGATCCGCGCATTCGACCATCGATGGTACTCCAGGAGCGCGGCCACACCATGGCGACACATGGGCTGCTCAGGCAACGTGCAGGAACACTTGGCCTCCAGCTGACCGTTGGCAAGGCGAATCGTTTGCTCGTATAACCCGGAATTGCCCATGACCGAGGAGGTCAATTCGGTATCCGACGCATCTGTCAGCTGCACACGCCGTTCCGACTGGTACTGCTTCCCGATCTGAAAGGCCTTGGGCTCCACGACCGAACTGATCATGGCCGCCTCCAACAACCCCAGGCGGTCAGCCGAACATGCGATTTTGCCCCTCATCGTGCCACCTGCAACATGATTGGTTCCCCTGAATCTTCCTCGCACGCGGCGAGCGATCGCCCGCGGCCGATGCATTCACCATATCCCAGCTGTCGACAGGTCAAGAGGAGACCTGAGTGTACGACAAGTGCGCTCCGCCACACAGCCCCGCCCACCCCACTGACTCTTCTTATCGGCACCGGCGAGGAGCGCCTTGAGACCCAGGCGGCGTCAACCAGACAAAATCCGCGATTCCCTCTTGCATCGACTGGTACACCTCAGCCGCCCGATCCTGTTCAAAAGTCGCCAGATAGACCGTCATCTGCTTGAGGCCGGCGGGTACTCGCCTGACCACCCGGTTCGGAACGGGCAATCGGTACTGTACATGGCCTCCACCGGTATAACTCACCACGGGGCCTTGTGCGACATCCACTCCCGCTCGAGCCCTACTGAGAGCAGCAGCCACGGTCTTGGCCATCCCCTCATCCCGTACCATGGAGGCCTCATACATCGTCTGATAATCTTCGGGGGCCCCACCGCCGTGACAGGCTTGAAGCTGTGACAAGATGCGCGAGCGGTACGCAACGTCATCGACGATGGCCTCTCCCTCCATCCCCCACTGACGCCACTCCGGCAACAATTTCGCCTGAGCGAGTCCCTGCTTCACAACCTGACGAATCAAGGGCTTCGGTGGATTCATTGCCATCAGCGGGAGTTGGTGATCCCTCGCAAACTGCACCAAGGGCTCATAATCCTCGAACGCACCCCCCCAATTTTGCTTCCACCCCACATCCTCCAGAAAACCAGTGCGAGTCGCAGCGGTCGACGTAAGATAGCGGTCGAGCGCAGATTGACCGTCCCACCCGAACATCTCCATCGCCAACACCGGCTTGCGCCCTCGGTCGGCGATCGACCGAAGCACCGTCAAGGCCGCATCAATGTGGAAGCGGTTGTGGTGCTCCTCTCCCAGATAAATGACGTCGTACCCGGCCAGTTGTTCCAACCATGTGTCCGTCGGCACGACGCGTCCAGTCTTGGCATCCAGCACCTGCCCAGGCGCCCAATCACTCCACGGTTGCCCCGCGGGCATCGCCACAGGCCCCTTCGTGTAGCACCCCCCCAGACTCAACAGCACCATCACCACCAGGGTGAGGAATCCACCGACGCTCTTGAACTTCCTCCTGCAGACCCCCCTATCTGATCTATGCATCGCGTCTCCTTCTCTCCGCATGGCGCAGCGGCGCGAGCAACTCGCTTGACTCCTTTACGACAGGCTCGATACTCTGCGCAACGCCATTTCACAGCATAGCATTTGCGTGTCACACCCGTGCCCATCAACTGCTGATTTTTCATGGTCATTGAGCCAGACAGAGCGGCCGCATTCCGCAAACAGATCGCGGCCGCCCGGTCCGCCGATCCGACGGCGTGGGAAGCCTCACGCCATCTGGTCAACGCAGCTGAATGGCCCGTCACGCGCGAGCGTCTGCTCAAGGCCGTCGCGGCCTTCACCGTGTCCGACGAGATCAAACAGTGCCTCACGGCCGCCTTCGCGATGGACCAATCACCAACCGATCGCCCATCGCAGGCCGATCTGCTCAAGCAACTCACCGGATTGCCGCCAACCAAAGGCTTGCGCGCCCTATGCGTCTTCTTTGGGGTGCGGACGGCATCCCCTGCGAAATGGCCCATCCCCTCGGTTCCACCCGCGACGGTGGACACGTTCCTTCAACACCACCGCAACCCCTTCGACCTGCTGACGGATCAGGTTCCTGCATCCGTGCTGGATCTGGGGGCGGGCGACCTCTCCTTCGCGGAAGACCTGTCCATCCTGTATGGCTCACCCCTGGCGGCCCAACAGAAGCCCCTCATCCTCCACTGCCTCGACCGGCTGGACCCACGTTCGGAGCTCGGCGGGCCGCTGCACGCCCATCCCCTTCGCCTCAGCCGTTTGCGGGCCATGCCGAACCTGGACTTTCGCTTCTATGGCGATCAGGACATGTTTACGCTGGACGCGCTGGAACGAGAGCAACGTCTCGCCTCCCGCTATCTCATCGTCACCTGCTGGGCCCCGGCCACGCCGACCTTTGCCTATGAGCCGACACGCCTCACGCCGGCCTGTCTCTCCGAAGAATTGCGGCGCACGAAGGGAGCTTCCCGCCAAGTCCGGCATGGGAATGAGTCCGCACTCGAGGTGCTGCATGGCGGACGGAGCCTGCTCTTCCCCCCCTGGAAATTCGATATCCGCGGCCCGCTCGCCTTACTGGAGTTGATGGCCACCAGAGGAGCCTTGTGCCTCCTGGGCGCCGTCGATTCGCAGGTGTTTTGGGAGATACTCTCCCAGTTGGTCGACGACCCCGCTATGAGACCGCCTGATACCGTCTTCTCCCCTCAGACTCTGCCGGCCGTCTTCGGGAAAATCTATCACCACCTGTCAAGCCTCCCGCTCGGCCAGCCCTGTCGTTTGGCCGACCTCGCCCCGCTGCGGAGTCGATTTCCCTCTGTCCTCCGCGCAGCAGGAGGCCAGGTCGCATCCTATCGGTTCCGAGAGGTGACGATCCAGCGGGGTGCCTTGTTCGAGGGTGTGCCCGCAAGCAGCACCGCCAGGAAGTTCCAGGGCATGGCGGAAGAAACTCCTCCCTGGTTTCTCAGCCTGGTGCCGGAACCGCAAGAAACCACCTGACCGGCTAAATACAGCCGATCGGGCATGCCCCAGCCCCCCCCCTTCACCAGCGCGAACCGCCCTATAAATTGACGGTCTCCAGACCCTTTGTTAGACTTCGGACATACACGCCATGCGCCGATCATAATCCTCGTCACCAACACCCCAATCGTGAATTCCTCTCAATCAATCAAATTGTTACAGGACAATATCGCGCAGGTCATTAAAGGCAAGTCGCGAGTCATTGAACTCGCCGTCGTCTGCCTGTTGGCGCGCGGACATCTCCTGATCGAGGATGTGCCCGGCGTGGGCAAAACCACCTTGGCGCACAGTTTGGCACGCTCGCTCGACTGCTCCTTCAAACGGATTCAGTTCACGAGCGACCTCTTGCCATCCGACATCGTCGGCATTTCTGTCTTCAATCGTCAGAAACAATCCTTTGAGTTTATCCCCGGCCCCCTATTTGCCCACATCGTGCTGGCTGATGAAATCAATCGCACCACCCCGAAAACGCAAAGCAGCCTGCTGGAAGCAATGAGCGAAGCGCAAATTTCCGTGGATAACCAAACCTACCCGCTCCATCAGCCGTTTATGGTCATTGCCACGCAAAATCCCGCAGAGTATCACGGCACCTTCCCGCTCCCCGAGTCTCAATTGGATCGATTCCTGATGCGCCTTCGCATCGGCTATCCCACGCCGGACGAGGAACGAAAGGTGTTGGAGCGGCCTCAGTCGCTGCATCCGGCCGGCGAGCTGCAGCCCGTCCTTACCGCGCAAGACATCCTGGATCTCCAAGCCCTGGTCGAAAAGGTCAGGATCGAGGACAGTTTGATGGACTACCTGCTCGCAATCATACAGGCGACCAGGCAAGCCGACGTGTTATCGCTCGGAGTCAGTACGCGGGGCGCCCTCGCGCTGACCAAGGCAGCAAAAGCCCTCGCGTTGGTCCGGGATCGGACGTACTGCCTCCCGGAGGACATCAAGGAACTCGCTCCTGCCGTTCTCTCACATCGCGTGATGCCGAGCCGAGCCCAGGGCGCGCGGGCGAGAAGCGTCGAGCATGCCGAGGGCATCATTCACGACCTGCTCGAAAGCGTTCCGGTTCCTGTGTGACCTTGCCAGGACACCGGATGCAGGGCCCGACGAACCAGGGCCAGGACAGACACCTCACGATGCGACCGGCCACCAACAGGGCCCCACGAGTTCTCCGCGCGTTCTTCCATCGACTCTCCCAACATCGTGCGATTCGCGTGACGACAGAGGGGACTCGTTTCCTCCTGTTGACCCTCGCCGTCGGCATCGCCGCCGTCAATACCGGGAACAACCTGTTCTATCTTCTGCTCGCCATGATGCTGAGCCTGATTGTGCTCTCCGGGCTCTTGTCGGAACAGTGTGTCCGCCGGTTGGACTTCCATCGCCATCTCCCGGACTCGCTGTTCGTGAATCAACCGGCCGTGGCGACGCTCTGGATTGCCAATCGCAAAAGACATGTTCCGAGTGTCTCGTTACGGCTCCTCGACGTCATAGCCGGGCAGGATCACGATCGCGGCATCCATCTCACCCACCTTGCACCCGAAGCCTCCACGCTACGCTCATACCAACTGCTCGCTCATCGGCGCGGGCGATACCACATCGAAGGCATTCGCGTCATCACGCCGTTTCCGTTCGGGCTGTTCCAGAAAAAAGCCTTCTACCCCTGCGAGACCACCCTGCTGGTGTGTCCTGCCATCATCCCGCTCCCGCCGCTACGCCTTCAGGAATTGCAGTCGATTGGACACGAACAGGCGCTGGCACGACGCGGCCCTGGGACATCCCTCTATAACCTCAGAGAATTTCGGCCCGGCGACGATTCCCGCGCCATCCACTGGCTCACCACTGCCAGGACGGCCAAGCTGATGATCAAGGAAACCGAAGCCGAAGACCAGCACATGATCACGCTGGCCCTGCTCACAGTCTGCCCGGACGAAGAAGACCGCACGTTTGAGCGCACCCTGTCCATCACCGCCTCGCTGGTTGATCATTATGTCAAGCAGGGGGTGCGGTTGCGCCTGCTACTCGGGGATCAGGCCCAGCTCTTGGCGGACGGGGAAGAACAATCGCGGGAGCTCTTTCACGCCCTGGCCCTCTGCGAACGACGTCCGGTCACCGCCAGCGAGTCCGTGCATCAGGCCATGACCCTCGCGTTGGCCGATTCATCGGAAGGGCCGACCATCTGGCTATCCCCCTGGACGGATGCAGCTTGGTTCGAAGCCCCTCCGGCCGTCGATCTGATTCTCTCGCCTCACACCCACAAGGATCTCTTCGATGCCGCTGGATCAGGCCTTCCGGCTTAGCTCAATCCTCCTCGCGGCAGCCGGCTTTGCAAGCCTGACGCTTGCCATCGCCCTGCCGCCCTGGCTGCTTGTCCTGGCCGGCGGGGCATTTGCCATGGCCCTGCTGCGTATTCGGCACCCCGCCGTGATCTCCGACACCATGCGCCATTTCCGACTCTCCGCTCTCACCTGGAACATCTTCCTCCTCCTGGCCTTCGCCGGATTTTGGATCGATCTGCTCCTGATTTCCCGGGAAGTCCTCCCGGCGGGCATTCACTTCCTCGTGCTCCTGCTGGTCAACAAACTATCAAACCTCGATTTGCGGCGCGACTTTCTGCATCTCTACGCCATCAGCCTGATCGCGCTCCTGGCATCAGCCGCCTTGACAAGCCAGATCTGGTACGCTCCCTTCTTCTTCGTCTATCTGGTCATCGGCGTCTGGACACTGCTCCTCTATCACCTCGTGCATGAGCAGGAAGAGCAGGCGGGTCTTCCTGATCACGTTCCTCCGGCAACCACAGCTGTTACACCATTCCCCCGGCTGACGATTCGTTTTTTCTGGACGACCAACGCCATAGCGGCCGGCGCATTCGGCGTTACCCTGCTGTTCTTCTTCTCGATTCCACGAGTCGGGGCAGGGTTCTTTCAACAAGACCAGGGAGACGGTTTGCGTACCACCGGGTTCTCCGAGCAGGTCGATCTCGGAGTCATCGGTCCGGTGAAGCAAGACCCGAGTATCGTCATGCGCGTGGAATTGCCTGACCGAGTCGGCCACGAATTCAAACAGGATCCACTCTACCTGCGAGGCGTGGCCTACAACCGATACGACGGGAAATCATGGAGCAACAGTCTGCCTCAACGACGGATGCTGACGGAAGTTCCCGAAGGCACCTTTTCTCTTCGCGCGCCGGGAACAAAGCCGCAGGCCCTCGCTCGGCAACTTCGACAGGACATTCTCCTTGAGCCACTGGACACGGCGGTGCTCTTCGGTGCCCCGTTACTGACCACCGTCAAAGGCCAGTTCCTCTCCGTCCAAGCGGACCTCACAGGATCGTTCCACTTGCCGTACCCCCTGCACACCCGCATTCAGTACACCGCCTATTCCTTGTCCCCACAGGTGAACGCGACAGAGAGAACAGCCATCGCGCTGCTGTATCCGAATTTTATCCTCCAACATTATCTTCACACGCCGGCCGTCAACCCGCAGATCGTGGATCTCGCGCGACAGCTCACTCAGCCCGCGACCACCGTGATGCAGGCCGTCTCGCTGATCCACACCCATTTGTTGACCAACTATCGCTATAGCCTCGACGTGCCCTCCCTGCAATCGGCCCATCCCCTCGAAGACTTTCTGCTGACTCGCAAAACCGGCTATTGCGAACACTACGCCACGGCCATGGTGGTCTTGCTCCGGACGGTCGGCATTCCGGCACGACTCGTGACCGGATTTCTCGCCACTGAGTGGAATGAATTCGGCGGCTACTACACGGTGCGGCAGCGGGACGCCCACGCATGGGTGGAAGTGTACTTTCCCCAATCAGGGTGGATCACGATGGATCCGACCCCGCCTGCCCCGAGTGCAATGGGCTCCACCTGGTGGCTCTCAGCGACCAGCGCAATGGATTCCATGCGGCTCAAATGGGACCGCCTGTTCGTCCACTACAGCGCGCACGACCAATTCACCGTAGTGCAGGGCATTCGGGAGAGCGGGGAGGCGGTACGGGTAGGACTGTCCGAAACCATGAGCGCCCTATCGGCGCAGGCTGTCGCCCTCACAGGCCGCCTAATGACCGCTCTGACTCCAACCGGCATTCCACACCACGCCGCAAGTCTCTTGTTGTTGATCGCTGCGGCCTATCTGAGCATCACGCTCCTGCGGCGGTGCCGGAACAGAAGGGTGCAGCAGAGCAGTTTCTCGGCCCACCAACAGACCGTCATCCTGCTCTACACCGACATGATCCACTACTGTGCCCGGCAGGGCATCACGAAGCCGGCGAGCGCCACACCGCAGGAGTTTCTTCACAAGATTCGTGAGCGATGGAGCGAGGCCTGGCCCATCATCGATTCCGTGACACAACTGTACGCGCGAGTTCGCTTTGGGCAAGCGCCACTCACTGTAGATGAGGTCACGACCGCGGAACACAACGTCCGCCGACTCCGCGCACTCCGACAATCCGCAAGCCCGGCTCCACGACTATCACGTTAGCCCTTTTTACAATCAAATCAGCACTCGTCAACTGACGGCAACGTCGTACGACTGCCGCCCTTGACTAATCAATAATAGTTGATATATCGTGACGCATGCGCACGAAGACGGCTGCACCGATAGCGACCATTGCCAAAGTGTTCCAGGCCCTGTCGGATGAAACTCGATTGCTGATACTGGAACAACTGAAAGAGGGCGAGCAATGTGTGTGCGATCTCACAGGCGCATTCAAGACGGGCCAGTCACGGCTGTCCTTCCACCTGCGCGTGCTGAAGGACGCCGGTTTGGTCCTTGATCGTCCTGAAGGACGCTGGGTCTACTACTCCCTTAACCCAGACGCACTGGAAGACCTGCAAGAAGCAGTCAATGCTTTGAGAGCTTCCCCGCACAAGGCCTCCAAGAAGGGGTGTTGTCTGTAGGTTTTTTTGCCGTCACTCATCAATATTTATTGATATACGGGGCACCATGGACGCCATTGCTGCCATCCACCAGCACAGTATTCCGGCGGAAAAGAAGCTCAATACCTTCGAACGCTACCTTACGCTCTGGGTAGGGCTCTGCATGGTCGCGGGCATCTTCCTGGGAACATCAGCACCTCACCTCATTCAGGCGTTACGGGAAATGGAGTTTGGTCACAACAGTCATGTGAATTTCCCGATGGCCGTCCTCATTTGGCTGATGATCACCCCCATGATGATGAAAGTAGACTTTCGCGCCGTGGCGAAGGTCGGCCAGCGACCTCAAGGACTCCTGGTCACCTTGTTTGTCAATTGGGTCGTGAAACCCTTCTCGATGGCTCTCCTCGCCTGGATCTTTTTTCGATTCCTCTTCGCATTCTGGATGACACCCACCGAAGCGGACCAATACATCGCTGGCTCCATTATTCTCGCCGCCGCCCCCTGTACCGCCATGGTCTTTGTCTGGAGTTACCTCACGGATGGCGATCCGGCCTATACCCTGGTCCAAGTGTCGGTGAATGACTTGATTATGCTGGTCCTGTTTGCTCCGATCGTCGGCGTGCTGGTGAGCGGCGCTTCCGCTCTCACCGTTCCCTTCCCCGTACTCCTCTATTCGGTCGTGGGATTCATTGTGATTCCATTAGTCCTGGGCATCCTCGCCCGCCATTGGCTGATTGCGCAACATGGGAAGGAATGGTTTGAAGACATCCTCCTGCCTCGGTTCGCCCCCATCACGATCGCCGCGCTGCTCATCACATTGATTCTCATTTTTGCCTTTCAGGCCGAGAACATCCTTGGGAAGCCCCTTCACGTGCTGCTCATCGCGATCCCGATTCTTTTCCAAGTCTATTTCAATGCGTCCCTCGCCTATGGGCTGATGAAGTGGCTGAATGTACCCCACGCGGTCGCAGCACCAGGAGCGTTGATCGGCGCGAGCAACTTCTTTGAGCTTGCCGTGGCCACAGCGATTGCCTTGTTCGGCCCTGAATCAGGGGCCGCCCTGGCAACCGTCGTCGGCGTCTTGGTGGAAGTACCTGTCATGCTCTCCGTCTGTCACGTGTGCAATCGAACCCGGCACTGGTTCCCTGCGAGCGAGACCAGGGCATGAGCCGTGGACACGTTACTGGATGTGTTGGGGATATTCGGGCTCTTGGCCTTGACCGTCCTGCTGGTGGCGTATGCCTATGAGAGATGGTTCGGCACGACATGGCCCTGGCTGCACCAGCCCCTTACTCTCCGGCAGCTGGTGTGCGACTGGCTGCTCTACATGCTCCTGTTCGCAGGCTTGGGAACAGTGCTGGAACGAGCGTTGAGGTTCGCATGCTCAATCAGTTGTTAACACACGCGATGACAAACCGACTTGCCAAGGGGGACGCAGCATCATGAAACGCTTTCATCTCCACATGGGGGTAGAGAATCTCGAAGAGTCCATTCGTTTCTATACGGCATTGTTCGGTGCCCCACCGGTGAAAACCAAATCGGATTATGCCAAATGGATGCTGGAGGACCCGCGTATCAATTTCGCAATATCCACCCGCGCCAAGAAAGGCGTCGATCATCTCGGCATTCAAGCCGATGCTGAAGACGAACTGGAGGAGCTCCGCGGTCGGATTCAAGCGGGCCACTTGCCGGTCGTCAATGAAGGGAAAACGGTGTGCTGCTATGCGTTGTCGGACAAATCGTGGATCCAGGATCCGTCCGGTCTCCCATGGGAAACCTACCGAACAATGGAGGATGCGCAACTGTTCTCAGGCTCCAGTGAATCACCGGAAGGCGCCTGTTGCACGCCAGAACCAAGGGGGGTGCCCAATTGCTCTGCACCATCGACAAACACTACGGGGTGTTACGACTGATGGAAGCCGACGTCATGAAGGTGTTAGTCCTGTGCACGGGGAATTCCTGTCGGTCGGTGATAGCAGAAGCGCTGATCAACAACCTGGGCCACGGTCGTTATCGTGCGTGGAGCGCCGGAAGCCATCCGACGGGACAGGTCCATCCTCAGTCCATCGCAACACTCAAACGGCACGGCATTGATCCGGGGCAGCCGCGCAGTAAGTCGTGGAATGAGTTTACCGGTCACCCGTTCGATCTGGTCATTACCGTGTGCGATCAAGCCGCCGGCGAAAGCTGTCCCCTCTTTCACGGAACACCGAAGAAGCTCCATTGGGGCACGCCTGACCCGGCAAAGGCGACCGGAAGCGATGCCGACATTCAGAGGGCGTTTGATAGTGCGTTTCGTCTCCTGAGGCAGCGTGTCGAGGATCTCGTAACAGTGCCCCTCACTCCGAACCAGGGAGTATCGCCATGAGCGTTGCAGGTGTACAAAACGGACGAACGACGGCGCTCTGCCGCGGCGGAGCGACTGATCCTCTGTGCAGATCCAAACGACGGGCCGACACCCGGGCGCACTCGAAACAATGGCCCGCGCGCATCGCCCTGATCACTGTCCTCATCGCTGCTGGCCTAACCGCGTGCAATCCCGAAAATCCCTCAGCCCCCGTCACGATCGACGGATCAAGCACGGTATACCCACTCTCGAAAGCCATGGCAGAGGCCTTCGGTAAAACGAATCCCGGCGTGAAATTCCAGGTTGATTTCTCCGGTACCGGCGGAGGATTCAAGAGATTGTGTGCGGGGCGAGTCGATATTGTCGGCGCATCGCGCCCGATCACTTCGATCGAGGACGCGGAGTGCGCAGCTCAGCATATCGAGTACATCGAGTTGCCGATCGCCTTCGACACCCTCACGCTGGTGGTCAATCCGAAAAACACATTTGCCGATTGCCTCAGCGTGAACGAGCTCCGACGCATGTGGGAACCGGCTGCGGAAGGCACCGTCGCCACTTGGAGGGACATCCGACTGAGTTTCCCGGCCGATCCACTGATGTTGTTCAGCCCCGGCAAAGACTCCGGGACATTCGACTACTTCACGCTGGCCGTAGTCGGTACGGAAGGTAAGAGCAGAAGCGACATCACGATGAGCGAAGACGATACCGTGATCCGGCAAGGCGTCGCGGCCAACCCATCCGCTATCGGCTACCTCGGCTATTCATACTATCAAGGCAGTCGCGAGCAGTTGAAGCTTGTTTCAGTCGACAACGGGCAGGGCTGTGTTGCACCCAGCACACAAACGGTCATCGATGCGACGTACGAACCGCTTTCACGACCGCTGTTCATCTATGTCAATGCCGCCGCGGCCGCCCGCGCGGATATCGCGGCGTTCACACGCTTCTACCTGTCCCCCGAAAGCCAGCCCTACGTCGCAACATCCGGGTACGTACCCTTGCCTCCCGCCGCACTCGCCGTCCAAACCACACGATTCGAGAAGGAGGCCAAGGGTTCGGCCTTCGGCGGCCGCACAGTCCTTGGAATGAACCTGAATTTCTTCAACACCAGCGAGGAGGAGAGACTCAGCGCTCAATTGGTCCAATAGCGCTCATCGAGAAGAGTGAACAGGCAACTACCGGTTGGTACCCCCATGGACGCTCTCGGGCAATATTCGGCCTGGCGAGTTGAGCTACGGGTCGGCCGGTGAGTTGGCTTGAGACTGTGTATCGCCAAGAAGCCCGTCCATCCAGGCCTGTCTCGAGCTGACGGCCACGATCCGGGGGAAGGCTGCCCGGTCTCAGGCCGCGCGCTTCCGCATGCATCACCACGCCGCAGACCCCTTGGCCACTCGGCCACGGACTCCACGACCAGCCCACGGCTGTGCCCGAATACCAATCGAGCAAAATCCCAAGTTCTGACCAGCGTGCCGCGATGAATCAACGGTCATGTCGGCCACACACCTGGTATTGTCCGCGTGCACGATACACTGACTCGCGGAACACACCCGACAGCGTTCCGACCGCCTGTAGCCTATAGAATGGGAGTTGTTGGGAAGTAATTTTCCGGAACTGATTGAGAAAATTGGAGCGGGAAACGGGATTTGAACCCGCGACCCTCGCCTTGGCAATTCAGAAAAGAGAAACTTTGCAAGGGCTTGATTGAGCCATGGTTTCCCCGATTTTACCTGATAGTGGCTTAGTTTAGGCGCTGTCTATTGATTCGATAGGTTCTGGCGAGTTTGGTACTTCCTGACAAGTTTTAGCACAAATCTAACACACGCTCATGGGGTGAACCCCTTCCCTGAGACAGATTGGGAATAAGCATGTCTGGATTGTTGTTTCGCACTCCATCCTGATCGCGCAGGTTGGTCTTCTGGTGAGTGATACGCCATGGCCGTTCCTTGCTCGTACGGATCCGAGACGGTCGTGAATTACGCTGCCATTACTGATGCAGACTGGCTCACAGAGATTGAGTGGCATGCCCGAGCAGTTCAAGAAGGACTACTGATCTGTTGTGGGACACAGTCTGTCAACAGTGCCCGATCATTTATTCAACCAATGAACCGATTCGCCTCGCTGCCAAGCCGATCATGTGGCTCAGCTGTCATCTCCACGAGGCGAGTCCCGTACCAATTACACATCGGTCGGACGGGAACCGCGTACGGCACCGGGAGATCAACCGATACTTCATTGTGACGCCGTGACGCCCTCGCGAAGTACGTAGACATTCTATAAAAATCATCTCGCTCCTCCGTCACCCTCGTCATCTGAACTGGCGCAGCGCGTCACAACGGGAGCATCCATGGCCCGTCAAGGCCTACCCAGATTGCCGACGAAACGCACGGCGCCATGGCCTCAGAAGCTTCACCCTCGATTCCCAGTTCTGCGGCGATCTTGTCGATCGTGATACCTGACACGTCGAATCTCGCCACCTCCCACCGTGACTCTGCTGGCAATTATCCGCCAGGAAATCCTGGGATTAGGCGTCACTAGGGCCATATGTCCGTATTGGCAAGACAGTAACATTCTTGTATACGTTCACGGTCTTCATACGTAGTCATTCGAGCGAGCCGGTTCGTGCCGCGCCAATGGGCCGCCACCGGAAGAGGGGTCGATGAGACGCCGCGCGATCGTGACCACGCTTCTCACAGCCCTGCTTGCAATGAGCCTGTCCGGCTTGGGGGTCGGCGTCCTGCAGGCTCAGATGGTCCTCTTCGGGCCGACCACATACACCCGCACCGCCGGGGCGCCTAACCAGTTCGCCGATACCTTCATATTGCCCGCCGGCACGACCGCGCCCTATACGATCCATATCGTGAACGGCCAGGCCGACGGCACCAAACGGATCTCGTCCGCGACCATCAAATTGAACGGCGTGCAGGTCGCTGGCCCGAGCGATTTCGGGCAAAACGTCGCGGTGATCGACCGGGCCGTCACATTGCAAACGAACAATACACTCGAAGTCCGCCTCACCAGCGCACCCGGAAGCGTTCTCACGATCACTGTCTTGGATACCGGCGCCGGATCTCAGCCCACGGCCATGACGCCGAATCCGCTGAACCTTGCAGCCGGTACGACCGGCACGTTGACCGTCACCTTAGCGCCAGCGTCCACTGCCGCCGGATCGTTGATGGTGAGCAGCGCGAATCCTGCGGTGGCCACCGTGCCGGCCTCCGTGTCGTTTACAGCCGGACAAACCACTGTCCCCATCACCGTGACGGCCGTTGCTGCCGGTTCGACAACCGTGACCGCGACGCTCAATGGCGGGAGTGCGGCGAGCCAAGTCACCGTGAGCCCCGCCGTGCCCACCATTACCGGCTTCACCCCGACCAGCGGCCAGCCGGGGACATCCGTGACGGTCACCGGCACGAATTTCATCAATGTCCAGACCGTGACCCTCCACGGCGTCTCGTCCACGTTTACGGTGACCGGCCCGACGACGCTGATAGCGGTCATCCCACCCACGGCCACGACCGGTTCCTTCACGGTACAGACTCTTGCCGGCACGGCCACCAGTGCGGCCAACTTCACCGTGATCCCGGCCCCGACCATCACGAGCCTGCAACCGGCTGCGCTGTCGATGCTTCAGGGTAGCACCGGGACCCTGACGGTCACCCTCGACGCCGTGCAAACGACCGACACAGCGGTGACGCTGGCGTCCAGCACTCCCACAGTGGCCACGGTGCCGGGCAGCATCACGGTTCCGGCTACCCAACTCAGTGCCCCGATTGCCGTCACCGGGGTGGCACTCGGTCAGGCCGATATCACGGCCTCGCTGAATGGTACCAGCGCGACCAGCACGATCACCGTCGCACCCGGTCCACCAAGCCTCACCAGCTTTAGTCCCTCGACTGGTCCGGTCGGAACTGTGGTCACCCTCACCGGAACCAGTTTCAATCCGCTCTTAGCGAGTAATCAGGTGATGATCGGTGGAAGGCCGGTGATTGTGTCGTCGGTCAACAGCGCCGGAACCACCATGGTCGTCACGGTCCCGACCGGCGTGACGAGCGGCCTGGTCACCGTCGCCACGCCACAAGGTACGGCTGCGAGTACACAGAGCTTCACCTTCGTGGCCCCCGATTTCACGGTGTCAGCCCTGCCGAATCCATTGACGATTCCGGCCTTCGGTCAAGGCTCCTTCTCGGTCGGCCTCACCGGTATCAATGGATTCAGCGCGCTCGCCGCACTGGCTGCAGCGAATCTTCCGATGGGAATGACCGCACGGTTTTCGTCGAGTGCGCTGGCGTCCGGCCAGGCAACCTTGCTCACATTGACCACAAACGGTACGACACCGGCGGGGACCTATCCCATTACGATGACCGCCACGAGTGCGGTTGATGGTGTGGCGACGTCGCGGTCCGTGACGATGAATGTGCAAGTGTTGGCAGCTGGATTGACGACCTTGGCCGGTCAGATCCTGAATGAAGATGCCCAACCGGTCAAGGGAGCGCTTATTACAGTGGGCAGTGCGCAGGTACGCACTGACGAGGGTGGAAATTTTCTCATACAGAATCCTCCGGTCGGCGCCGATCAACTCCTGCTGATTGATGGGACGCCGGCGTCCACGCCGGGCAAGAGCCTGCCGGCGATTCCCCTCACCGTGACCATCGTTGCCGGTCAAGCCAATGTACTCAGTTACATCCCCGCGCTGCATTTCCAGAAGACGACGGGATTGGTTGACATTGCCAATAGTGCCGTTGAACGTCTCGTCACTGATCCGGACCTGCCGGGCTTCCAGCTACGCATTCCGGCAGGTGTCACGATTATCGGGTGGGATGGCCAGCCCAACACTCAGATGTCCGTGCGCCGCGTGCCGATGGATCGTCTCCCGGTTCCCCCGCCTCCCGCCGATCGTGTCGCTGGAGTCGCCTATATGGACTACTTCGACAAAGTCGGGGGCGGCACCCCGTCTGAACCGATTCCTGTGACGCTGCCGAACGACCTTGACCTGCCTCCAGGCGCGCAGGCGGAACTGTGGTATTTCGACGAAGCGCCGGACGGTTCGCGGCCCAATCAGTGGGCACAGTATGGCACCGGCACCGTGTCGACCGACGGCAGCCAGATTGTGCCGGACATGGATCCCTCCACCGGGAAACCCTATGGGCAACCACGGTTCTGCTGTGGCATCAACATGGCCGCGATCTTAGAAACGGCACGCCAATTCTATTTTGGCGGAGGTGCCCCGAGCGCAGGTGGGGATACAGCCGGCGATCCGGTGGATTTGGCGACCGGACTTCTGATGGTCACGAAAACCGATCTGGTGCTCCCAGGCCGTCTGCCGATCGCGCTCACCAGGACCTACCAGACCAATGGCACTGCGACGGGCCCGTTTGGACGAGGTACGACGCATGCGGCACAGATAGCCGTCCTGATCCAAGGAAACCAGCGCATCGTACGCCTGGGCGACGGCCGTCGATTTGCGTTCACGCAGCAACCAGACGGAACGTTTCACAATACGACCGATGGACTCATGCAGGGAGCGGTGTTGACAGAGCCCGGTGGAATACCCACGCTGCGCTGGAAAGATGGGGCACGGTGGGCATTCGGCGCCTCGGTGAATCAACTCACCCGTGGGCTGACCCAACAGATCGATCGGAACCAAAACGCGCTCACCAACGTGTGGAGCGGCCAGCGTATCACGGCGATCTCAGGACCGGATGGCCGCCAGCTGACCTTCGCCTACGACGCCTTGGATCGCATCACTCGTGTCACCGATCCTCTTGGGCGAGCCGTCGTGTATGCCTACGATGCAGCAGGCAATCTGGCGACTGTCACAGACCCCGAGGGAGGTACTACCCGCTATACGTACGACAGTGCAAATCGGCTGACGACGATCTCCGATCCCACCGGGGTGGTGTTCCTCCAGAACTTCTATGGTCCTAGCGGCCGTGTGTTGCGGCAACTTCAAGCCGACGGTAGTGACTATCGATTTCGGTATCAGCTGACCGGAGCAAGTTCGAGCGGCAGTAGCTGTACCAATCTGACGGGAAACGTCGTCTCAGTCACCTTGCCGTTTGTACCTTGTCCGACGGTCGATTCCTGGGAAAATTTCCAAGCAGGCTATACCGTCACCGGCGGGACGATCACGGCGACGACCGTCGTGGACCCGCGCGGCCATGTGACGACGACACGCTTCAACGGCCGCGGCTATCGGACCAGCGTCACCGATGCGCTGGGTCAGAGCAGTACGGTACAGCGCAATGCGGCCAATCAAGTCGTCACCTCCACCGATCCCTTGGGTCGGATCACGGCCTTCGACTACGACGCGGCAGGCAACGTGACCAAGGTCGTCGATCCTGCGTTGCACGAAACCCGCTTCATATACGACGCGGTATTCAACCGGGTGACAAAGATCACCGATGCGCTCAATCAGATCACCGAATTCACCTACGATCCGGCCAATGGAAACTTGCTGACGGTGAAAGATCCGCTGAACCAGGTGACGACGATCGGGTACAACAACGTTGGCCAGCCCACGTCAGTCCAAGGTCCCATCGCCACCGAACCACCGACCACCTTTGCCTACGATGTCCATGGCAATCTCCTCACGACGACGGATCCGTTGGGGAATCAGACGCAACGGACCTACGATGTCGTCAGTCGGCTGCTCAGCCTCACCGATCCTCGTGGACTCGTCACGCAGTTCCGGTATGACAGTCTCAACCGCGTGACCGACATCGCCGACGCCCGGCGGGGGCTGACGCGCTTCACCTATGATCCCAATGGCAATCTGCTGACCGTGACCGATGCAAAGCAGCAGACGACGACGTACACCTACGACCACATGGATCGATTGAAGACACGGAAGGATGCGCTGAGTCGCACCGAGACCTATGCTTACGACCCAGCGGGGAACCTCAGTCAGTTCACCGACCGCAAGAATCAACAGACGACGTTCCAATACGATGCGCTGAACCGCCGGACACAGGCGACCTATCCCGACGCGACGACCACGTTCACCTATGACGCGGTGGGGCGGCTGGTGAACGCCCGAGATACCGCCCTCGGCGTCGGGACGATCGCGTTTACCTATGACGTGGTGGATCGGCTGGTACGGGAAATCACGGGGCAGGGCGTCGTCTCGTATCAGTATGACGGGCTCGGCCGACGGACGCAGCTGACGGCAAACGGGCAGCAACCAGTGACCTACGGCTACGACGCGGCGTCACGCCTGACTCAGGTAACGCAAAGCAGCGTGGTCGTCGGGCTGGGCTACGACGCCGCGAACCGGCGTACGAGTCTGACCTATCCCAACGGCACGAGCACCAGCTATGCCTACGATCTCGCGTCGCGGGTAACGGCCATCACCCACAATGGACCCAACGGACTGATCGAGGCGTTGGTCTATACCTACGATGCCGCCGGGAATCGCACCAGTCTGACCCGAGCGAATGGCCCCGCGAGTGTGGTGCCACAAGCCGTGGCCTCGGCGACCTACGATGCGGCTAATGAGCAGACGCAATTTTCCGGAGCCACGTTGACCTACGACCAGAACGGCAATCTGACCAATGATGGCGTGAATACCTACACCTGGGATGCGCGGAATCGGTTGATCGGTCTCAGCGGTGGGGCCACGGCCAGCTTTAATTATGATCCGCTGGGACGGCGGATGAGCAAAACGATCAACGGGTCCGCAACTCAGTTCTTGTACGATGGCAACGATATCGCCGCCGAGATCGGCGGTGGGGCGGTCGGCGCCACTTATCTGCGCAGTCTAAATATCGACGAGCCGTTCATCCGGCAATCGGTCATCGGCAACGAGCATTACCACACCGATGCCCTCGGCAGCAGTTTGGCGCTGAGCACGACGCAGGGCACGTCCTCAACGACCTACACCTATGAGCCGTTTGGAAAAACGATGGTGGCGGGCAGTTCGGGGAACGCGCTGCAATTCACAGGGCGGGAAAATGATGCAGAAGGACTCTTATTTTACCGTACAAGATATTACAGCTCTGCACGGGGCAGATTCCTATCGCGAGATCCAATAGGGTTTGGTGGGGGAATCAACCTTTACGCATATGTTGAGAATAATCCTGTGTATTGGAGTGATGCATACGGTCTAGACAAGTGTGATGGTGGTTCAAGCATGGCGTCGAATGCGGCCATTGACACGGGTATCTTTGTGGGGCAGCAACTGGGTGATGCAGGAATTGTAAGGGCAGAGTACGATACAGTTGTAGGGCCGCTCGATCAAAATGATAGCGCAGGACGTAGTGCTGCAAAAGCCGCTGCTCGATCGAAAACTCCACCACTGGTCCGGTATCCGCTTGAAGCGATGAGGCCTAGTCTCGGGCCAAATCCAGCTTCAACTGGTCATGCCAACATTAGCAATCCGGGCGCCAATGCTTTGGGCCAAGTGTTTAAATATGGAGGGGGAGCCTTGCTCGCGGCATCGGTGGCTGTGGATGCGTATCAGGTATCAACATCTTGTAGGCCATTCAAGGCGCTCATGTCTGCCAGTTTTGGAATATTGGGAAGCATCGCCGGCGGTACCGCCGGCGTCGTGGGCGGAAGCTTTGTCACTCCTGTGGCGGGTACGATTGTCGGCGGTGTAGCCGGAGCGGCAGCCGGCGGTGCCGGAGGGAGGGTTCTAGGGAATTCGTTCTACAATTCTCTCTTTGGGCCGTGATCACATTTACACAAAGGATTAGCTAAACAGTGGCTATATCATTTTGGCAGAGGATGTACCGCTGGTTGTGTGCCAGGAAAGTGCGATCGATAACACGTCTCGTAGTAGACGACTTGGGCGTGTCACTCGTTCATGGCAACGAACCACCGATACGAATTTCCTGGGACGAGATTGTGGAAATTCAGGGTTACAAGCGAGATCTTGTTACGGTCGATCTGGTTTGTTTTGACGTGGAGGTTAAGAAAGGGGCAGAGAAAATGACTTATACCATCCATGAGGAAATGAAAGGCTTTGAGCAAGTGTCACACGTATTTGCCAAGACTCTTCCGGGTTTTGACAAAGAATGGAGAGGCAGGGTCGTCAAACCAGCTTTCGTTGAGAATCGCACTCTGCTTTTTGGGCGGGAGGGGAAAAATAAGAACAGTCAGAATATGTGATGAAAAGCGTGACGGACATAGCTACTACAGTCACCGACGCCCTCAATCAGGTCACCGAGTTCACCTACGATCCGGCTAATGGAAACTTGCTGACGGTGAAAGATCCGCTGAACCAGGTGACGACGATGAGCTATAACAGCTTCGGCCAACCGATCAGCGTCCAAGGCCCGATTGCGACCGAGCCGCCGACGACCTTCGTCTACGATGCCCATGGTAATCTCCTCACAACGACGGATCCGTTGGGGAATCAGACGCAGCGGACGTATGACGTGGTCTCGCGTCTCTTCTCACTCACTGACCCCCGTGGGCTCGTCACGCAATTTCGCTATGATGGCTTGAATCGCATGACGGAAATCGCCGACGCCCGGCAGGGGCTGACGCGCTTCACCTATGATCCCAATGGCAATCTCCTCTCCGTGACGGATGCGAAGCATCAGACAACGACGTATATATACGACCACCTGTATCGGCTTCAGAGGTGCACGGACGCGCTGAACCGATAGGAAAATTATCAGCGCGACGCCGCAGGGAGACGTACGACACCTGAGGTATCTCGATGGGGCCAGTACCTGTTACGCTCAGGATGTCGTATTAGGCCAAAGCTGGTGCCAGAAATGTTCTCTATAGTCTGGCTCACTTTGAACGGGTGTGTTGAGGTCAGTGGAATGAACAGATTCCGTACATTTAGTGCGACGAGATTTGGCCTGATGACTCTACTCTGCGCGAGTCTTTGGATGCCGACGGCCTTACCCGCCGACACTGCCCAATATTTTTACGATGAGCTGGGTCGGCTGGCCGGAGTGATCGATGGTCAAGGACAGGTTGCGGTCTACACCTACGATGAGGTCGGCAACCTCCTCAGCATTCAACGATTCACGACGAGCGGCGTCGGAGTGGGGATGTTTGCCGTCGCACCTGGCAGCGCACGTGTGAACACCGCTGTGACCATTCACGGCTTTGGCTTTACTGCTCCGCCTTCGAGCAATCAGGTGTCGTTCAACGGTGTCGCAGGCACCGTCCTTTCGGCGACGGGGACGAGTCTGGTCGTGAATGTGCCGGTTGGCGCATCCACGGGCCCTGTTACGGTGACGAATACGAACGGAACCGCCACCAGTTCCTTGGCGTTCACCGTGCTGATTCCGCCCGTCATTGTGAGCGTCATGCCAGATAGGGTCCCGCAAGGGAGTACGGTTCAGCTTGTGGTCGGGGGATTTAATCTGGGGAATACTCCTGTCATCACGTTCGCCCCTTCCAATCTCACGGCCACGGTGGTGCAGGGGAATAATCCACAGGAAATCACTATGAATGTGACGGTCCCGGCTTCTGCGCCACTGCAAGCCTATACCTTCTCAGTTGACACGCTCGGCGGCACAGCAACCAGTGGACCAATAACGGTGACTGTGACACCTGCGCAGTCCTCGTCAGCGGTTGCGAGAGGCAGCGTGTTTCGCCATGGGCCGTCAACCGGTTCGTCATCGAGTGTGACCATGGGGAGCGTCCTTCTGGATGGGCCTCACATAGGTCCGTCATTCGGTGTGACCAAAGGTAGCGTACTGTTGCCCTGAGAGAAGCCGACAGGGTTGTTGTTCATGCATTGAGGTGATTGACCATAAGGAGTCGATTATGACTGGCTGTCAACGCGGGATCACCCTTATTCTGTCCAGCCTCGTCTGGGGATCGATCGGTTTTTCCCCGGCCCTGGCACAAGTGCCCTTCAACAGCGGCAGCACCGGTGCGTTGGGTTCCCTGACTCCGACATCCAACACGGCCATCGCCTTGCCGCCGGACGGGGTCTTGAATTACACGACTGTGAACATCCCCGCCGGTGTCACCCTCACCTTCACCCCGAATGTTAGCAACACGCCAGTGACCCTCTTGGCCTCAGGCAATGTCACGATTGCCGGAACCGTGAGTGTGAATGGGTTCGATGGGGTGCCCCAGTCGAGCACTGGTCCCACATTGAACGTCGGAGCCCTCGGTGGCCCTGGCGGATTTGCTGGGGGTAACGGAGGTCAGCGAGGGACCAATGACTCAGGAACGACTGGGCAAGGGCCAGGCGGGGGACCGGGATGTGCCTCCAGCACGTGCAACAATGCTCCGCAGGGGCATGGTACCTATGGCGCCGATCTGTCCTTTGTGTCGCTCGTCCCACTCTTCGGTGGGTCCGGAGGAGGAGGAACCCGTGCAAATTCTACGTCGGGACAGACGATAGCTGGTGGATCTGGTGGCGGCGGGGGCGGCGCGATTGTGATTGCGTCTTCAACCCAAATCACCATCAGCGGAGCGGTCACGGCAAACGGTGGCAAAGGAGGAATGCTCGGTGCTAATTGCTCGTTTAATACGGTTGCCGGAAGTGGAAGCGGCGGGGCGATCCGATTAGTGGCCTCACAGATTCTCGGTGCGGGAACCCTGCAGGCCACTCCTGGCATCCAGCCGTCGTGTTTTTATAATTTGTCGAACAGTGGCCGTATCCGGGTCGAGGCCAACACATTGTCTTTCACCGGAACGAGTACGCCCGGTCTCTCGCCGGGGGCGCCGACTGGGGTGACGGTTGCCAGTGTGCCCCCGCTTATCAGCGCGCCGAGCTTGCGTATTGCCTCGATTGCCGGTGTGGCCATGCCGCCGGTCCCGATCGGGTCCGCCACGACGCCGGATGTGACACTCCCGGTCGGAACTGGCAACCTGGTTCCAGTCGTGCTCACTGCCAACAATATCCCCGTGCCGACATTATTCACAGTGCAAGTTCATGTACCAACGACCTCTAGCCCCATGGTGACGGTCACGAGCGGCGCCTCAAGTGGGAGTTTTGCCTCTTCGACTGCGACCGCGAATGTGACGCTCGCTCCCAGCCAAGTCTCGGTTTTGATTGTGTACGCTAATTTCAATATCCCTCCGACCATCGCCCGCTTGCTCCCCCTCATTGATGGAGAAGAAGTGGACCACGTCATGATGGCAGCGGAACTTGGCGAAACTTCTTCCGCTTCATTGGTGACCAAACATGGCAAAAAGGTTGATCTGGATCAGCTATCACGGGAAAATCAGCTGAGAGTCGCCACGGCATTCGAGGCTCTCCAGCATGCGGAGAACTGAGCAACGGTCTCACCGCAGACTCCTGTCTCAGGAGCGACTCTCGTGCCCCGGCTCTCTCCCCATGCTGGCGGACCTGCCGGACATTTCCGAGTACCTCACCACCAGCCAGAATATAAATCCAGGACGACCCTGAGAGTCAGCCATCGTGACTATCTCACGCTTGCCCTCCGCTGAAAACTTCTGCCGCTCTCCCATAGCATGCCTCCTGGCCCATCATGGGCCTGCACCCAAATGTTCGTGAAATAGGGGCGCTGCCCGTGTCCCCTATCTGAATGATTACAGCGTATTCGTGCTTTACCTTCTTATTGCATTACAGTATATATTATATTTTACGAATGGAGGCGCCATGAAGCCCGACGACACTAAGACCGAAACGCTGCAGTTCAAGGTCACCGAACAAGAACGAAAATTGATTGAGAAGTGCGCGACAGAGGAAGGAACGACTGTCTCCAAGTATGTGCGCGGGGCAGTCCTCATGAGCATGGTGATGGATGGCAAAGCCGAGGCGATCAAGATCGTAGCGCGAGAAGTAGGCGAAAAGGCCTTTGGGGCAGTACGGCAGAAGCTTGTTCGACCCACCCAGGAAGGACGCTGAGAACAGTGCTACCCGTCACACCACTAGGAGGCAAAGCCGGTCCGCGCCGCATGCCGCAAGGCTGCGGGGCGGAGCGGAATGGCCCCCGTCTTGGTAACACGGGGGCGCTACCCACAGCGCTCCGTACAGGAGTTCGATAGGTTCCATGGAGTCGAGTTTCACCCTCACGATTGATTGGCTGGCCTTTACGGTCTTGGCCAGCAATCCGCAAGAGACCATGCGGGTCTTGGGCGGAGACTGGAGCAAGGCCAAAGGCGGCTTCCGAGGCTATCCCTTGTCCTGGATGAGGGTAGACGGCTCGCGCGGGGTCGGCAAACTGGGCACCAATGCGCCTCGCCGTCCGAATGAAATCCATGTGGATCTGTCGGGCGGCCTGGCGTCCGCCCTGACACTGGATCAAATCCGCACCCTGCTCAAGTGGGTGCATGCTCAACAGGGGCATGTCACACGCATCGACTGTGCGTTGGATGATCGAGCCGGCACGGTGTCGGTAGCGACCATCCGAGAAGCCGTGTCAGCCGGTCAGTGCGTGACGCGAGCGGCACAAGTTCGGCATATCATCTCCAACCTGACGCATGGGACCGGGGCGACGACGGGCGAAACGATGTACTTCGGGAGTCCGCAAAGTCAGACCTTGCTGCGAATTTACGACAAACGGCTGGAACTACAGAGCAAGGGGCAGGAGAACTGCCAAGAGTATGGGACTCGATGGGAACTAGAGCTCAAGAAGGACCGGGCCGAACAGTGTGCACGAGCATTGGCAACGTTAGACGAAGCCGACTGGAAGGAGTTGGTGATCGGCTTGCTTAGGTCGTATGTGGATTTCCGGCAGACTTCAAACGATGCCGAGGTTGAAGAACGGTACCGGGCTCCAGTGTTGGAGTGGTACACCCTTCTGACGGAGGGATTTCAGAAGGGGCGATTAGCCCAGGAAAAGCAGGTGCAGACCCTGCAAAATGTGAAACGATGGGTGAGTGACACCCTGACGCCGATGTTGGCGGTCATTTGTGCCACCCCTGGAGGGGAAGAATGGCTACTGAACGAAATTGTCAGGGGCATTGCTCGGTGGAAAGACCGACACCGCAATTTGCTCAAACAACCACCCAATCGGTTTCACCGGTCTGCCGGCGGTCACGCGGGCAGCCCATGTTAGGGGGACGGGGGGTGTCGCAAGACTCCCCCGGTGTATCTGCATATGCTCACCGTCAAAGAACTCTCGGCTTGGCTCAACATCAAAGAATCCACGCTCTATCTCTGGGTTTCCAAAAATAAGATTCCTTGCCGCCGTATTCATGGTCTTGTCCGCTTTGAACCTGAGGCGATCCAGGCCTGGCTAAAGGGATTTGAGACTAATTCCGTCAAACCGTTCTCCCTGCCGACTCGCCACGATACCCGCGACCTTGACCACCTCATTGAAGCCTCAAAACGCGAGGTCTATACTTCCCGGCACGGGGAAACCATTCAGTCAAGCCTCATCCAGAAGGAGGATGCAGATGGGGCTGTTTAGACGTAATAAAGTATGGTGGATGACGTTCATTCATCAGGGCCAGCAGGTACGACGATCCACAGGGACAACGGACAAGCGCCTCGCAGAAGCGATTCTCGGGAAAGTACGGGTCAAGATTGTTGAGGGCCGATTCTTTGACACGTTGGAAGCCAAAGACCATACGTTCAACGACATGATGGATCGATATCTGAAAGAGCGATCAATCACAAAGGCGCCAGCAAGCCGACTGCGGGACGAACAATGCCTCACGCATTTACGAAGTGCGTTTGGATCGTTGAATCTTGCAGAAGTTACACCGAAACTTCTTGCCGCCTACAAGGCGAAGAGGCGTGAGACGGCCAAGCCAGCAACCGTCAATAAAGAACTCGGCTTGGTTCGGCATAGCTTCAACGTGGCTATCAGAGAGTGGGAATGGTGTCGGGATAATCCTATGCAGCGAGTTTGCATGGAAAAGGTGCGCAATGAACGAGACCGCTGGATTTCTTCGGAGGAAGAAGGGCGGCTCTTGGCCAATTCGGCACCTTGGCTTCAAGACATTATTGTCTTTGCATTGAACACCGGCATGCGACGGGGCGAAATTCTCAACTTGCAGTGGCAAGCTGTTGATCTCACCCGACAGGTCTTAGTGGTGATGCGAAGCAAGAATGGCGAGAAGCGGACCGTTCCCTTGAATGGCCGGCTGGTCGAATTGCTTCGCAGAAAAGCGACCATGCACGCGAAGGGATCGTTCGTGTTTAGCAGCGCGGCTGCAACATTAGTCGATGCTCGAAACCTCACGCGAGCATTCAGACTCGCAGCGACAAAGGCAGCGTTGAACGATTTCCGATTTCACGATTTGAGACACACGTTTGCCACTCGGCTCGCGCAAGCTGGTGTCGATTTGTACAAGGTGCAGCGCCTGCTGGGACACAAAACAGCGGCTATGACGCAGCGCTATGCGCATCACTCGCCGGAGAGTTTGAGAGAGGGAGTGTTGATTCTTGAGCGCGTTCACCCTCAGATATCACAAAACTATCACAATGAGGGTGGAACCGCCGGAGAATGTTGTGCAAGTGCTTGAGAAAATTGGAGCGGGAAACGGGATTTGAACCCGCGACCCTCGCCTTGGCAAGGCGATGCTCTACCACTGAGCTATTCCCGCGTCCGGCACGATAGAAGAAGCGGGATTCTACCGGCCAGATGCAAAGACTGTCAAGCCGGAGGCCACAAATATCATGGTCGATCTCATCTCATACAAGCCACTCCCAAACACCACGCCACGGTCCGACGCTATGCGCACCGACGCCCGCCTCCCAAGGGGAAATTGGCCTTTCGACTCAGGCCTGCCTGCTTCTTCTGTCCACTTGACGGAGTTGAGAGGCTTGAGTACAGTGAGTGGAATGTCGCTTTCTGATCAATTCATCAGCGAGGTAACCCCAGCGTGACCTCCCGCCCGCCCCACTCGGCTCCTTTTGCAGCACTAGCCGTTCCATTTGACGAATATCTCGCATCAGGCAAGATTCCTGAGGGACTCCTGATCAGTGAATATGTGGAACAGCAATTTGTCGAACGGTTAGTACACTACGTACTGAGCGTCCCTGCCGGCAGCTATTCCATGGCTCAACTCAGCCGCCTGCTCGAGCAGATCGATGCCCGCGCCCAGGTATTTTTCTTTAAGCGCCTCAAAGAAAACAGTCCGGACAGCTTGAAAGATTTTGCACCGCTGTATTACGGATTCATGAACGAGTTCCATTCCCTCCTGTTTACGTAAGTCGCCGTCCAACAAAAAAATACCTTGTCGACCCCCTAATCTCAGGTATAATCACGAGAACCTCTTAACGAGCCAAGGAGCACTATGAATCCCACGTTACAACGCGCCGTGACGAGTTTTTATAATCTGGTCTATGAAGCCCAGACGTTTGCGACCACCATGTCCCGCATCGATACCGCCGAGCAGGAGCATTACGCTGGCCGAATCGAGGGCTTGAATTGGGTCCTGGACCGCTGTCAGGAACTCGAGGACATGGACGCCAACATCACCCCGACCACGCTGCAACGTGTGCTCACGGAGGTGAAGTCGGATCTGGATCATGAGCTCTCCGTGCAACGGCGCGAAAAAGGTAGACGAGCCGACGGGCGAGAGGAAGCCTTGACCTTTGTGGCGGATTATCTGTCCAGCCTGATCACGGCGACTGAAATCGAATCCGCAAAAACCTCCGTATAACCGCCTGTCGATTGTCTCCAGGCTTCATTTTCGTTATGGCCTCCTCCGAGGGCGACTATGGCCCGTGAGTGGATCATCTTCGCCATCTGTCTCGGCTTGGGAGGCCATATTGCACTTGCTGTCGTGTTACACGCGCCCGAGATGTGGCCGTGGAGCAAGGCATGGTTGTATGGGCTACTGTCAGGAATCGCCCTGTACGTCGTGGTGCAGGTGACTCGTTCCCTCTGGTGGGTCTTTCGAGGGAGAACTGCCGACGAGTCTGAGGCTCGAGAGGATCAGCCGGCCGGACGCTCATAACGTCGCTCCTCCACCACTTCATCCATTGCACAGCCCCCCTCTCCCTCAGTAAAATAGCCCCTATGCAACGACGTTCGAACAAACCCTCCCCTCCAGGTTGGCCGCCCCGGGCCATGCAGCCGCGAGCCACTCCCGCAACCCAGAACCCCCGCCAGACGGATCAATACGATTCCTTCAATGCCTCCCTGCTCTATTGCGGGCATTGTCGACAAGCCACCCCCACGCGCCAACGGCTCCTACTCGTGTTACCGACGGGAAATCTCTACGAATACTTGTGTGCGCAGTGCGGAACGTCTACCGGCTCAAAAACTGAAAGTGTTCCTGCCGAGGGCGGACTACTCAGTCCGTAGACTGCTCCATGTACGCATCGAGAGCTCCTGCACGGAGTACGGACGCCGGACCACGCACCGTGGAGAACAGACCTTCCCTAGGGAGATATTGGTGTGGAGTCGGGAAGAAGGCGGCCCGGAGGAACTTAGACAACCTGATCGAGCGGGATCCCCTCATCAATCAGCATCACAGGGATGTCTTCCCGCACTGGATACAGAATCTTCTTATCTGAGCGAATCAACCCGCCATCCAGCTTCTCGGTGACTGGTTTCTGGGCACAGTTCTTCAGCTGGCCGCGCTCAATCGCCCCATTGATCTTTTCAATCAACGCCTCGTCGGCAATCGCCACAGGCTGTTTCGTGTCGGGACAGCACAGGATCGCCACAAGATCATTCGCGAGGTTCATTTTTTTTCGCAAGGCGTCACTCACGGTCACTCTCTCAATCTCACCCGACAGGGTGACTTGAATGTTTGGGGCAAGATAGTCCAAACGGAACAGTAGATCAAGAAGATACCAAAACTCTTCTCCATCTGGTATCGTGAGATTCTCAGACGACACCCGCTGACCAGCACCGGAATTCCACGTGACTTCTTCTCATCGGCTTGGACGCATCTTTCTCACAGGGCTTCTCGTCCTGGTGCCGGCATGGACCACATTTCTGATCCTGGCGGCCCTGTTCGAAACATTGGACTCCCTCCTGCTCGATCTGATCGGACGACAAATCCAGCCCTATGCCCCAGGTCTCGGGATCCTGCTGTTCCTCAGCATGGTCCTCATCGTCGGCGCCATCGCGACGCAAGTCATCGGCCAACGAGTCGTCCATTGGACCGACACGACACTCGAACGGATTCCGTTGATCCGCAGCATCTATCTGACCCTGAAGAGCATGACGGATCTTCTCAACTATCGAGCCCGCTTCGGACAAAGTACTGTCGTGGCGTTTCCCTTTCCCAGGGATGGACTGTGGGCTCTGGGCTTCGTGATGGGCTCCCCGCCGCCGGCACTGCAAATCGCCCCTATGGTCGAACTCGTGATGGTGTTCGTTCCGACGGCCATCCACCCCTTTACCGGATATTTGGCCATGATCCCCAAATCTCAGCTGCACCCACTGAACCTGCTGCCGGAAGAGGCCTTAAAGCTAGAATTCTCCGCAGGATTGTACCGCCCATTACAAGGCTGGCTCACCTCGCCGGCACAGAAGCCCTCATGATCCCCACCGAGCAAATTGGCGTCCGCCCGGCGACGGCGGAAGACGTGGAGACCCTCACCACATTCAGCGCCGCCATGGCTTGGGAAACGGAACGGCGGCGACTCGATGTCACGCGACTGCGACAGGGCACGCAAGCCGTGATTGATCGCCCTGAACGGGGGCAATTTTACGTTGCGGAGTTGCGGCAGGAGCCTCCGGCCGATACAGTGATCGTGGGGCAGCTGCTGATCACCTACGAATGGAGCGACTGGCGGAATGCGCAATTTTGGTGGATCCAAAGCGTCTATGTGACGCCCACCTGGCGCCGGCATGGCGTCTATCGAGCCATGCATCGCACCATTATCGACCTCGCCCGCTCGAGAGCCGATGTGTGTGGCGTCCGCCTGTACGTGGAGGGGGACAACGCCGTCGCCAAACAGGTGTATGACCGCGTGGGACTCTTCTCGTCAACCTACCGGATCTATGAATCGGACTTTGTGTTGCCCGGCCACCAGGCCCCTGGACACAAGCCCTGACAAGCTCGTGGCCCGCCCGGAGAAGGAGGAGCGAATATGCGACGAACAGCCCTACTCCTCGCCATGATGCTGCTCACGCTGAATGCCTGTGCATTCAGCCGCGGCACCCTCGGTGAGGAGATCAACACAGATACCATCAATGCGATCAAGAAGGGAGTGACGACCAGGACGGAGATTCTGGCACAGCTGGGCGCTCCCGACCGTCTCCTGCAACTGAATGGGCGCGATCTGTTCCAATACTACCGGTACGATGCCAAGGTGGGCAGCCTGCTCCTGATCATCGCCAACTTTTCCCGTGTCTCCGTCAAGAGCGACGACCTGTTTGTCATCATCAATCGTGAGGGCATCGTGGAAGAGGTCATTGCGTCAAAACATACCGATCACCTAGATTTCCGCTTCTGGCCCTTCGGAGATTGACCCCATGATCAGCAGAAAGGGTTGCCTCGGGCTGCTTGCCGCAACCACACTGGCGCTGACGCTGTCCGGCTGCAACGTCGCCCGGCTCACCATCAACACACCCCTGACATCAGATTCGGTCGCCTTCATAGCCGAGGGACGCACCACACTCACGGAAGTGATTGCGACCCTGGGGGCCCCCGACACGATCACCGAGGCCGACTCAGGCACCGTCGTGACCTACCGATTCCTTGACGCCAAGTATTCCCGCGTCAATTTCGGCTGGCTGGTCAAACCCTGGTCTCCAGTCGATCCGGACCTCGTCTTCTCCCGTTCAGGCCTCGGCACCGACGCCTTCGAGCTTGTCTGCGACCACAATTGGATCGTGACGCACCGAGCCTTTGTGCGGCATCGCCCGGAACTGCCCTTTACTCCCTATCCGTTCTAATGCTGCATCCACGACATCCGAATTGCCGCCTACCGGCCATCTCGTTATAATGTCTGTCATGGGTGAAGGGTTTTCCGACGAGTCACCACGCCATGGCGTCCCTCCCGCGTCATCCTCCTACATCCCTGCCGATCGAGACATCGACTTTCTGCAACGCGATGAGCTACGTCCACTGCGTCTCGGGCTGGAGTTGCTCAAGCCGGAATTGATTCAAACGGAGCAGGGCATCCGGTCGACAATCGTCGTCTTCGGCAGTGCGCGCCTCCTCGAACCATCGCGTGCCAGACAGGCTCTCCAGGAAGCCACCGCGGCTCTGTCGGCCGCCCCCCAGGACCCAGGACGGCAACAACGCGTCGCGGTCGCCGAGCGGCGACTGGCCCTCGCCCACTACTACGACATCGCACGCGAGTTCGGCCACCTGGTCTCATCCACCTGTCAAATCGACGGGCAATGCGACTACGTCATCGTCACCGGCGGAGGCCCCGGCATCATGGAAGCCGCCAATCGAGGCGCGGCGGATGCCGGCGCCAAGTCGATGGGGCTGAACATCACCCTGCCCCACGAACAACAGCCCAACCCCTACATCACCCCGGACCTCTGCTTTCAATTTCGCTACTTCGCTCTTCGCAAAATGCACTTCCTCCTGCGCGCCCGGGCATTGGTGGTGTTTCCCGGTGGATTCGGCACGCTCGACGAACTCTTCGAAACACTGACGCTGCTGCAAACCGGCAAAACCCGCAACATCACGATCGTGCTGATGGGCCAAGCCTATTGGGAGCGCCTCATCAACTGGGGACTCCTGGTCGAGGAAGGCCTGATCGGGCCGGACGATCTCTCGTTATTCCACTTTGCAGAAACCGCGCAGCAAGCCTGGGACCTCATCAGTCGAACACATGGAGGTCCCTCCGCACGATGAAACTCTCGTTTCACGGGGCTGCACGATCGGTGACCGGCAGTCGTCATCTGCTGGAAATGCCCGGCCACAAAATCCTGCTGGACTGCGGACTGTTTCAAGGACAGCGACAGGAAGCGGATCGGCAAAACCGGTTTCTCGGGTTCGATCCACGGGCGATTCATGCCGTCCTGCTCTCGCATGCCCATATCGATCACTCCGGCGCGCTGCCCGTCCTGAGCAAACACCAGTTTCGAGGGAACATCCACATGACCCGCGCCACCGCCGATCTTGCCGCCGTGATGCTCGAAGATTCAGCCCGTCTGCAAGAGAACGATTGCGCATATCTGAACCGAAAAGAAAACCGGCGTGGCAAGCGCTGTCTGCAACCGTTCTACGAACCCAGCGATGCACGCGCCATCATCCGCCGCTTTGTCGGTGCCCGCTACGACGACACGATCAAGGTCACCCCACGGGTGACCGCCTCCTTCCATGATGTGGGACACATACTTGGCTCCGCAGCGATTCGACTGAAGTACTCAGCCCGCGGCAACAGCACCACCGTCCTCTTTTCCGGGGACTTGGGACGCGCCCAGATGCCGATCCTCCGTGACCCGACACCGCCGCCAAGTTGTGACGTACTGATCATTGAATCCACCTACGGCGACCGTGTGCATGAAGAAGTCGGCGAGGCGCTCACGAGGAAAGCTCAACAGCTGGTCGCCCATGCCAAGGCGCACAACAGCAAAATCATCGTGCCAGCCTTTGCCCTCGGACGGACGCAGGAGTTGGTCATGCGAATCAAGCAATTGGTGGCCGAGGGACGAATCGACCCGCTGCCGATTTACATCGACTCGCCGCTGGCATCCAGGGTCACGGACGTGTTTCGAAAGCACCCCGAATGTTATGACGAGGAAACCTATCGCACCTTTACGTCGGAAGGAGATCCGTTTGCCGCTCGCTACATCAGATACGTATCCTCACCGGACGAAAGCAAACGCCTGAACTCGTTGAAAGGCCCGTGTGTCATCATCGCCGCCTCAGGTATGTGCGAAGGGGGACGAGTCGTGCATCACTTGAAACATGCGATCCAAGACGAAGCCAACATCATCGCCATCGTGGGATTTCAGGCGGAGCATACACTGGGGCGCAGACTAGTCGAAGGGTGGGATGTGGTCCCGATCTTCGGCATTCCGACCCGGCGCCGGGCACAGGTCGTGGTCTTCAACGGACTCTCCGCCCACGCGGACCGGAACGACTTGTTGGCCTACGTGAGAGCCATTACACCGGCGCCCCAGCAGGTGTTCGTCGTTCATGGGGAAGAAAAACAAGCACTCTCACTTGGGGCCGCCATTCAAGCGGAACATCCGCAGATGTCCGTGGTGGTGCCGACAAAAGAGAGTAGTTATGACATCTAGCGCAACCGCTCATCGGCCCTGACGCACGGAGGAGTTTCCCGGAATATGACCCATCCCAGAACCGCCGCTGGCTCCCTGATCATCCGCGCGGTGATCCTCCTCACCATGTTCGCGTCACCCGCTTGGAGTGCAGACAATGTGCCCGATGGCACCGCTCAGCATCGTATTCGGGCACGCGACCTCGGCGTCAACCTGGGACGGCTGGAGCCAGGGCCCCTCAACGCCATTACCGATGTGCCTGGAGTGAAAGTCGGGCACGTGACGTTGATGCGTGGGGAGGGGGCATTGATTCCCGGCGAAGGACCGGTTCGCACCGGCGTCACGGTCATCGTCCCCCGCGATGATGTGTGGCACAAAAAGGTTCCCGCCGGGGCCTTCGTGTTAAACGGTACGGGGGAAATGACCGGCTTAGCCTGGGTCGCAGAATCGGGCTTTCTTGAATATCCGATCGCCCTCACCAATACCTTAAACGTGCCTCGTGTCGCCAACGGGGTCATCAGTTGGATGCTGCGTCAGAACCCCGGGATCGGCATTACCGACGACACCTTGACGCCGGTCGTCGCGGAATGTGACGACGGGCGATTGAACGATATTCAAGGGCGCCATGTCTCGGAAGCCGATGTCATGCGAGCCCTTGATGACGCGACATCAGGCCCAGTGGCGGAAGGAAGTGTCGGAGCCGGAACCGGCATGATCTCCTTCGGGTTTAAGGGCGGGATTGGCACAGCCTCTCGTCGCCTCGCTGCGGCCGACGGTGGCTATACCGTCGGAGTGCTGGTCAACGCCAACCATGGCCGACGACCGGAACTGACCATGGGCGGGGTTCCGGTCGGACGTCAGTATGACGTCACAGGGCCCCGATCCGGTCATGGAGGAGAGGAACCGCCACAGCGACTGCAGGCCGGTCGCGATGGAACGAGTGGAAATGCCGAGGGATCGATTATCGTCATCATCGCCACCGACGCCCCGCTCGACAGTCGGCAACTGACTCGCCTCGGCAAGCGAGCCGCGCTCGGCCTCGCCAGGACCGGCTCGACGGCCCGGCATGGCAGCGGCGATTTCATGTTGGCGTTCTCCACCAGCAACGTCATTCCCCATTACCCAACGGAGCCGACCTTTTCACTCCTGCATCTGGCCGACACACACTTGAATTCCATGATCACGGCGACGGTAGAGGCCACGGAGGAGGCGATTCTCAATGCGCTGACCGGTGCGACAACCGTCACTGGGCGTGATGGATTCCGCGCAGAAGCCATCTCGCTCCCGCGCCTGCGCACCCTGCTCACCCCCGATACCTCAGTTGGCCGCTAGGACATCCCGGCGAGGCCCGCGGCACCTTGCTTTTAGGCAGGCCCGCGGCTATTCTCCTGACTCATCCGTACGTCGTCCGGAGGACTATGGCTGATTATGCTTTGGGAGGCAGCCTCTCGCTGCTGAACGCAATCGAGAAGAGCGCCCGGTTTGCCGAGTTTCTCAAAACCCGAATGACCCAAGCCCTCGAAACGCAAGACCCGACGGAGCTCCACTACTTGCTGGCACAGTTGGACGATTATCACTCGTACATGTGGCGCTATTACAAAAAGCTTGCGACGGAACGACCTGAACGCATGAACCCAGGCGTCTGACTACGCCAAGCTGAGACGCTCAGTCCCGATACCAAAAACAGTCTCGTGATTACCACACCGTCATCGACACTTCGGTTTGCCTCAGCCCTCACGCGTCAACGTACCGCACCAGCGGCAGCCGATGAATTGGTTCGAGCCATCCGAGAACAGTTGGGCTCCGCTCCCATCAATGTTGCGTTCTTGTTTATCTCGATCCAGCACGCCGATCAGGCCGATGCGCTCGCCCAGGCACTCCGCAAAGCCCTCGATCCAGCCACGTTCGTGGGGTGCACCGGTGAAGGCGTCATCGCCACGGGGCAGGAACTCGAGACAGGACCGGCGGCGTCCCTCTGGGCCGCCCATCTGCCGGGAGTTGTCGCGCAACCACTGCGACTCTCATTTTCGAGCGTGCACGACCAATTCTCCTTACGTGACTGGCCCGAGATCGACGTGGATGGCGACACTCCTTCCTCTATGTTGCTCTTTGCCGATCCCTTCTCCACGCCGATGCAGGACGTACTCGCGGTCCTTGAGGAGCGCTATCCCGGAACTCGTGCATTGGGCGGCCTGGCAGGCGGCGGCCAAGACCTCGGAGAAAACCGGCTGTTCCTCGATGGCGAGGTCTACACCGATGGACTAGTCGGCGTCTCCCTGTCCGGGCACCTCGCCGTGCACAGCGTCATCTCGCAAGGTTGTCGCCCGATCGGAGAGCGGTTTATCGTGACGAAGTCAGAGCATAACGTCATCCATGAACTCGGCGGGCGTCCGGCTCTCCAGTGCCTGCAAATGGTCTTCGGCCAACTGAGCAGCGAAGAACGCTCCCAGGCGCAACGCGCCCTTCATATCGGGATCGCGATGGATGAACAGCGATCACACTTCACGCGAGGGGACTTCCTGATCCGCAACCTCCTCGGAGCGGATCAACAGACCGAAGCCATCGTCATCGGAGACGTCGTTCAAGAAGGACAGACCGTCCAGTTTCAGGTCCGGGATGCGCAGTCCGCCGACGAGGACCTGCGGGTGTTACTTGCCGCCTCCCATCCCGGCGCACTCCCCCGTGGAGCCTTGTTATTCAGTTGCTGTGGCCGCGGGAAGGGGCTCTTCGGCGTACCGAACCATGACGCCGCCCTGTTGGGGGAACAGCTCGGCGCGATTCCCGTTGCAGGATTTTTCGCCCAAGGAGAAGTAGGTCCTGTCGGAGGGCGGAATTTTCTGCATGGCTATACGGCCAGCATTGCAATTTTTTCTGAACCCGGGCGAAGGAATGAGGCCGGCGGCAACTAGTGATCCACTACGCGATGCGGGCCTACCATCTTCCGTCGCCTCACCCGCACCACGGAGACATACGTATGAGCACTCGCGTCCGGCACCTATTTTGGAGTATCGTAGGGTTCGTTGTACTCAGCATGGGAGGACCGATCATGGCACAAGGGGAATCAACCGGCTCGGCCGCCGAAGTGACCACCGCTTCCGGCCTCAAATACATCGACGTGGTCGTGGGAACCGGCCGGGAAGCCGCAGCCGGCAACCTCGCCACCGTTCACTACACCGGATGGCTGACAAACGGGAAAAAGTTCGATAGTTCCGTGGACCGCCGAGATCCGTTTTCGTTTCCCATCGGAGCGGGACAGGTCATTCGGGGTTGGGATGAGGGAGTCGCCGGAATGAAAGTCGGCGGCAAACGGAAACTGACCATTCCCCCGGACCTGGGGTATGGAGCCCGTGGCGCAGGCGGCGTGATTCCGCCCAACGCTACACTGGTCTTCGACGTGGAACTACTCGAGGTGCGATAATTCCGGCTCCGCGACAGGGCGTCGCACAAAACGTCATACTAAACGGCTCTATCACACGATGAAACAGACACCGCTCATCAACGCACACCGGCACGCTCAGGGAAAACTGGTCGACTTTGCCGGCTGGGAAATGCCCATCCAATACTCCGGCGTGGTCGATGAGTATCAGACCGTGCGCCGCCATGCAGGACTCTTTGACGTCAGTCATATGGGGCGCATCAGGGTCACGGGCCCGGGCTCGCTGGCGTTCCTGCAACGGGTGACGACGAACGACGTTTCCACACTCTCCGTTCGTCAATCGCAATACTCCATGGTCTGCACACCAACCGGCGGGATTAAAGACGATATATTTATCTACCACGTGAAACCCTATGAGTTCCTGGTCTGCGTGAATGCGTCGAATCGGGAGAAGATCGTTGGCTGGTTGCATGAGAAGGTCGCACAGGCTCAGGGATGTACGGTCCAAGACCGTTCGGGATCGCTCGCACAGATTGCGCTCCAAGGCCCTGCGTCCCGTGACATTTTGGCCACCGCCGGCCTGGGTGACATCAACAACCTGAAAGTCCGTCAGTGCCTGGACACCACGTTCTGCGGCCACCATACCCTCGTGACACGAACCGGATACACGGGTGAATTGGGGTACGAACTGTATCTGCCTTCAGAGGGGGCTACCACGGCCTGGGACCGCCTGCTTGAGAGTGGACGCCCCTTCGGGATAAAACCGGCGGGACTCGGCGCGCGGGATCTGCTGCGGCTGGAAATGGCGTATCTCCTGTACGGCAACGACATGAGCGAGGACACGACCCCCATCGAAGCCGGCGCGGATTGGGTAGTGAAATTTAACAAGGGTGATTTTATCGGCCGCGCCGAGTTGTTGGCGCAACACACCAATGGACCGTCGCGACGATTAGTGGCGTTTGAACTGATTGAGAAGGCCGTTCCACGGCATGGGTTTAAAATCCTCGATCCAGCTGAGCCGCATGCCGTGATTGGTGAAGTCACCAGCGGAAATCTGTCACCCCTCCTGCAGAAAGGTATTGGCATGGGCTATGTCGTCCCCGCAGTCGCTCAACCAGGATCATCGATCCTGATCGATATCCGTGGCAAGGCATGCCCAGCCGTCGTTGTGAAACCACCGTTCTACAAACGTACGCCCGGCACGCCGTAGACTATGGTCAAACCGATCTACCACGGTAAGGTCGTCACACTCAACGTCGATACGGTGTGCCTCCCCAACGGCCACACCATCGACCTCGAGGTCATCCGCCACCCCGGGGCCGCCGCCGTCGTACCCATGAAAGCCGATGGAACGGTCGTCATGATTCGCCAATTTCGCCATGCCGCCAACGGGTTTATTTACGAAATTCCTGCAGGGAAATTACATCCCAAGGAAGACCCGCTGGACTGTGCCGCGCGTGAGTTGGAAGAAGAGATTGGCTATAGGGCCGGACACTTCGAATTGCTGTCGAGTATTTTCACCGCGCCGGGATTCGCCGACGAAGTGATTCACGTGTACGTGGCGACAGCCCTGACCCGTGGCACCCAAAATCTGGATCAGGATGAAGTGCTGGAAGTGGTGGAAATGCCCCTGCGCGAGGCCATTGCCAAAATAGAAGACGGGACGATTCGGGATGCCAAGACGATCGTAGGGCTACAAGCGGTGTATATTCGGCAGAACCAATTGCGCTAAAACGACCGGGAGGTCCCCACCGCAAGGATGAGAGACCTCCCAAGCCAGCTCGCCTCGCCGTAAAACAGTTTCTCTTAGTGGCCGCCCTTCTTCTCGTCTTTCTTCTTGTCGTCGCCGAACACGGTCTGGGAGAGGTGACCACCCTTCTTCTCTTCCTTCTTCTTATCGTCGCCAAACACGGTCTGGGAGAAGTGGCCACCCTTCTTCTCTTCCTTCTTCTTATCGTCACCGGCGAACGAAGGAGCGCTGAAAGCAACCAACATCGCAACTGCCATGACCGACAACATCATCTTCTTCATACTGACGTACCTCCTGTTAGGTTTGAAGTTACCGACCACCAACGGTTCTTCCCTAGAGCAAGGTTCTTGCCGCATGGGTGCTCAGGCCTAACTCCTTGTTTTTCTATATGTCCACTCAGAGATCTCTGCTGTGGCCCCGAGAAACATCCTGCGAGTCTGTGGCAGAATAGCCCGGTCGAGACTAAACCGCCTCATCACCCGACTCACAACGGTCAGCAGAGGCAAGCGTGCGCGCAACACTCCTCACACCCGGCCCAACAAGACGTTCGACTCATCATGCCCAGACGACAACCCCTGCCCGACCATCTCGCCACTGAGCTGCGCATTCTCTTTGTGGGCATCAACCCGGGGTTGCGCTCAGCTGCTCTCGGGCATCACTATGCCGGGCCGTCGAACCGCTTTTGGAAATTGTTGTACGAGGCGAATCTGGTGCCCATACGGCTGAACTATCGAGACGATGGACGACTGCCTCAGTGGGGCCTGGGACTCACCAATTTGATTTCACGCCCTACTTCAGGGCTCGCCGATCTGACCGCGAAGGATTTCGCCGGCGGGCGGCGGGCGTTACGACAGAAAATTCGTCGCTACCGACCGCGTGTGGTCGCACTGCTCGGCATGACTCTCTACCCGGCGCTCTTTCCACATGAACCGAAGCAGCCAACACCACTGCCGGGCCTGCAGGCGGTGACGCTGCAAGATGCCACAATCGTGCTGCTCCCGAATCCCAGCGGACGGAACGCTGCCTATTCCTGCCAGTCCATGCTCGAGGTCTTTCGAACGCTTGCACAGGTCGCCACTCCCGCGCAGCCTCAAACAGACGCTGAGAACCCATGATCTGATACACTGGAATTGGGTCATTGATTTCCTGTACTATTCGCCGTCGTTTTTTCCGACAGCCCACGAAGCCTATACCCTATGACACGTTCTGTATGTGCGATCCTCCTGACTGCCAGTCTCGCATGCCTTGCCGAACAGGCATCCGCAGGCACAGCGGTGCACCAACTGACGGCGAATGCCATGAACGAATGCGAGCTGGGCCGCCTTGCCGACACACGTGCCGAGCGAATCCGGCATTTCGCCTCAGGCCAGGCGTTCGGGGAACAGGCAGTCGCGGCAGACGACTCATCAGCCGATGCGCACTTTGCTCTGTTCTGTAACCTCGGGGAGCAACTGCGTGTCGACGGAGAAAGCCTCACGTCGCTGTTTGGATTTCGTCGAATGATGAAGGAGTTAAATCGCACGCTCGAACTGGCCCCGAACCATTTGGACGCGCTGTCGGCCAAGGGCACCGTACTGACTCGCGTTCCAGGCTTCTTGGGTGGGGATAAAGAAAAAGGAGAGTCGCTGCTGCGGCAGGTGATCAGCCGGGAACCGGCGGCAGTCAACGCCCGCTTAAGCCTGGCCAAGAGCTACTGTGCCGGTGGGCGGCACGAAGAAGCGCTGGCCATCGCCGTCAAAGCGCTGGATCTCGCACAAAGCCTGCACCGCGTCGATTTCATTCCCGAAGCACAACAGGTCCTTTCGCAGCTGCGGGCGCAATCGGTCAAAGGCAATTAGTCACGCAGAGCCGAGACAGCCGTCACGCATCGGTAACCTTCTCAATCCGACGCTCATCGCACCCGAAGCCGCTTCACCCCAACTCGACAAAGCCGATCGATATCGCGTCTCGCTGGCATCGAGGCTTGGGCACCCACTGTCGTCGTAGCCAACGCACCAGCAGCACTAGCCCTCTCCAATGCCGCCTCGAGTTCAATACCTTCGGCCAGCGCACAGGCTAAGACGCCGTTAAAGGCATCCCCGGCCCCGGTCGAATCAATGGCATCGACAACAAAGGCAGGAACGTGCGTGAACGACTTGCCGCGTGACAGCAAGGCTCCTTCGTCGCCGCAGGTCACTACCACGGTTCCTACGCCCCGTGCTGCCAACAGATGCGCACCCTCAGCCGGATCTGTCACCCCGGTCAGCGTCCGCACCTCGGTTTCGTTAGGCGTAAGAATATCCACCAGCTTCAGGAAATCGTGCGACAAAAGACAGGCCGGGGCGGGATTGAGAATCGTCGTCAGCCCATGTTGCTTCGCCGACAGCAACGCTTCTTCAACAGTCTCCTGCAACACTTCCATCTGGACGAGGAGGACACGAGCATCGCCCATCAGTCCGGCATGCTGACGGACATCCGCTGCTGTCAGGCGTTGATTGCTCCCGGGAACGACAACGATCTGATTCTCGCCGGCGCTGTCGACTAAAATCATCGCCACCCCGGTCGGCGCGTCGGCACCTCGCAACAACACCTGCCGGGACAGTCCCTCCGCCTGGAGATGCTGTGCAATCAAGTCGCCGTAGGCATCCGATCCCACTTTGCTCAAGAAACGGACCTCCGCCCCGGCACGAGCCGCTGCGACGGCCTGGTTCGCCCCCTTCCCGCCGAATGACTGGACAAACCGCTGACCGAACAGGGTTTCGCCGCGAGCCGGTAGACGGTCTACGATCACGGTCAAGTCAATATTGCTGGAGCCGATTACGACGACCATGGGCAGAGTCGACTGCGGATGAGATGCAAGGCCCGATCCGCGTCGATGTCGACCGCGACCTGCATATTGGGGGTTGCCTTTTCCTCCGGCCTCCGAAATCGGCGATCGGCGACCGTCGCCCCACGGGATACTCGCCCGACCATCTCAATGTCCACATGCAGCGGCTCCATCCTCATCAACGACCCATCAATGGCCGACAGAATGGCAACCGGGTCATGGAAGTAGAGACGCCCGTGACCTTCGACCCGCTCCGCGAAGTCGAACGCTTTGGTAGTCATGTCTGCCAGCAGACGAGCGCTCGGGTGAGGGGATCCGGCGACCCAGGTCCCCAAACCGGCTCTGGTGACCCCGACACGAGTCGTGACATCAAGCGGCACGATGGTCAACGGCAGCGGCGCATGAAACACCCGATGCGCAGCATGCGGATCGACAAACATGTTGAACTCCGCCACCGGGGAAATGTTGCCGGGAACGCCGATCGCGCCGCCCATCGCCACTACTGCCCGGAACTTCTGGACGGTGAGGGGATTCACCTTCAAGGCCACGGCCACGTTCGTCAAGGGCCCCAGGGTGATCAGCGTCACCTCATCGGAATATCGGCGAATACACTCGTTCCAGACGTCCTGCGCGGTGGACAACATTGGAGGTAACCGCACCGCCGGGTACCGGGGCATACCTCCTGGCGTCAACACCGCATCCAGTTCACCCAGCCCATCACTCCCATGAACCTGCGTCGCAGTGATGAGTTCTTCTTCCAGTGGGCGAGCGGCACCCTGTCCCACCAGCAAGCCCGAGGGGGTATTCACCTGGTTCAACAGGCGGAACAGATTTTTCGTCCCTTGTCCGACGGGGACGTTCCCACAGACGGTCGTGATTCCCACCACGTCCAACTCCGGTGAAGCTAACGCCAGCAGAATGGCGAGTGCGTCATCAACCCCAGGATCTGTATCGATGATGACCTTCACGGGAGGAGTGTTCAACATGCTATGCCGATAACCTGCGCTGCCGTGGCAGGGCGGACCCGCATACTGGTCCACCGCACCTCAATGATTTTGCCTTACAAGCCCGGGCTGCGTTCGAAGCCCACCACATCAAAGCGCGTCGATTGCCCGAGTTGCTCGAGAACCGACTGAAACAGGGCCGCATCAAGGAGAGGGCCCATGAGAAAATAGATCACCGCCACCTCCCCAGGGCCGAGCACGGCCAGGGCGCGCCCAGCCATGTCTTCCCCTTGATACGATTGTGCAATAGAGGTTTCGTTCTCGATCTGGGAACCGGCAGGGATGAATGAGATGCCATGGAGCAGCGACAACGGCTCGCTCAGCTGCTCACGAATCGACTCGCGCGTCACCCCGGTCAAGGGGAAGAGCATGCCAAGATCCTTCCCCCCCTCCGGAATGAGAAACGGCATGTCGGCATCGTGTGGCCGGCTGCTCTGCCACTGCTCTGGAACCACGAACGACCACTCAGTCCCGGGGATGGTTAATCGAGTTCCCGCGGGGTACACCACACTGGGCACGATCTCGATGGGGCGGGTCTCGGAAACCCGCTCTTCCCCGAAAACCGGTTCCGAAAAGGCCCCAGCCGGTGCTGTCAGGAGCAGGGTGAGCAAAATCGTTGCGGCTGCGATCTGGACAAAGAGGCTCCCGCGCCAACAAGAACCTACGGCACTCTCATGCCGCCATGCGCGACTCGAGCGCCGACTAGGAAACAGCGTCGACTGGGGGACAGGTGCAAAAGAGGTGGCGGTCACCATATGCTTCATCGATCCGACCCACGCTCGGCCAAAACTTGTTTTCACGAACCCACGGCGCAGGAAACGCCGCCTCCTCACGCGAGTACGACCGGGCCCACTCCTCGGCGGTGACTGCCGACGCGGTGTGCGGAGCATGTTTCAGAACGTTCCCCACACGTGGCTGTCGCCCCTCGGCGACGGCTTGAATCTCGCCGCGAATCGCGATCAATGCTTCGCACAACCGATCCAGTTCCGCCTTAACCTCGCTTTCCGTCGGCTCAATCATCAAGGTCCCCGCCACAGGAAAAGAAACGGTCGGAGCATGGAATCCGTAGTCCATAAGACGTTTCGCCACATCCATGGCCTCTACACCGCTGCTTTCCTTGAGGGGCCGCAGATCGAGGATGAACTCATGCGCAACGAATCCTCGGGCTCCCGAGTACAGCACCGGATAATGCTTCTCCAGCCGCTTGGCCATATAGTTGGCATTCAGAATCGCCACTTGTGTGGCCTTGGTGAGCCCCTCTCGGCCCATGAGCGCAATGTAGACCCATGAGATCGTGAGGATGCTCGGGCTGCCGTAGGGAGCCGCCGCTATCGGGCCGATCGGCTGCGGTCCACCCGACCGCGTCACGGGATGTCCAGGGAGGAACGGCACGAGGTGACGGGCCACGCCAATAGGCCCCATTCCCGGACCGCCGCCGCCATGAGGAATGCAGAAGGTCTTATGAAGATTCAGGTGACAGACATCGGCCCCAAGATCTGCCGGCCGACAGAGCCCGACCTGCGCATTCATGTTGGCCCCATCCATGTACACCTGCCCGCCATGAGTATGCACAATCTGGCACATGCGGCGAATGCCCTCTTCGAAGACCCCGTGCGTGGAGGGATAGGTCACCATCAGCGCAGCCAGGCGAGCCCGATGCGCCGTCGCCTTGGCCTCAAGATCGGCCAAGTCCACATTACCACGCGGGTCGCAAGCAACCGGGACCACCGTCATACCGCACATCGATGCGCTGGCTGGGTTGGTACCATGGGCCGACACCGGAATCAGACAGACGTCGCGCTGCGTCTCGCCGCGGTGGCGGTGAAAGGCCCGAATCACCATCAGTCCCGCGTATTCACCCTGCGAGCCCGCATTGGGCTGCAACGAGATCCCGGCAAACCCGGTCACCTCGGTCAGCCACGACTCCAGTTGTTGGAACAACACCTGATAGCCCTGCGTCTGGTCGGCAGGAGCGAAGGGATGCAGCCGCCCGAACTCCGGCCAGGTCACCGGGATCATCTCCGCTGTCGCATTGAGCTTCATCGTGCAGGAGCCCAGGGGAATCATGGAATGCACCAGCGACAGGTCTCGGGACTGGAGACGATGGATGTACCGCAGCAGTTCATGCTCGGCATGATAGCGGTGAAAGACCGGGTGAGTCAGGTAGGCACTGGTACGCCCCAACCCTGCAGGGTACCCGACGTCCACCGACGCAAGAATCGTCCGAAGTTCTTGCTCGGGAATGTCCGCTCCCAGAAAAATGGCCAGCAGCCGGCGGACTTCATCCAGACTGCTCCATTCATCCAGCGACACCCCCAAACTGTGGTCATCGTACCGCCGGAGATTGATCTTCTGCTGGCGCGCCCGATTCAGAATCGTATCCGATTGCCCCGGGGACAGCGGCACCCGCAAGGTGTCGAACACAGGTTCGAGCCCGATCGCGCACCCATGCCGTCGCAACCCCTCGGCCAAGACCATCGTCAGCCCATGGATCCGTTCGGCAATCCGCCGCAGCCCTGCAGGGCCATGGTAGACGGCATACATCCCCGCCATGACCGCCAGAAGCACCTGCGCCGTACAAATATTGCTCGTCGCCTTTTCGCGACGGATATGCTGCTCTCGCGTCTGGAGCGACAGGCGATAGGCCACTCGACCCGTGACGTCTTTCGAAACACCGATAATACGGCCGGGCATTTGTCGACGAAATTCTTCCTTGGTCGACATGAACGCGGCATGGGGCCCACCGAATCCCAACGGCACACCAAACCGCTGGCTGGAACCGACCGCGACATCCGCGCCACATTCCCCGGGAGAGCGCAACAACGTCAACGCGAGTAAATCGGTCGCCACCACGACGTAGACACCGGCGGCATGGGCCCGTGTGATGAATTCGCTGTAATCCCCCACATAGCCGTCCGTCGAGGGATACTGGAGCAACATCCCGAAAAACTCTCCCGCCGACAAGTCCAGCGACTGGATCGCACCGATCTGCAACACAATCCCCAACGGTTCGGCGCGTGTCTGCACGACCGCGATCGTCTGCGGATGGCAATTTTCAGAGACGAAAAACTTGTGTCGCTCGTGTCCCGCCGCACGTGAAATCGCTGCGCACATCGTCATCGCTTCGGCGGCGGCAGTAGCCTCATCGAGCAGCGACGCGTTGGCAAGCGGCAACCCCGTGAGATCCGCGACCATGGTTTGAAAATTGACCAAGGCTTCGAGTCGCCCCTGGGCGATCTCGGCCTGATACGGGGTATACTGCGTATACCAGCCGGGATTCTCGAGAATGTTGCGCTGGATCACCGGGGGCGTGATGCAGTCGTAGTAGCCCATCCCAATCAGAGAGCGCCAGACGTGATTCTGCTGAGCCACCTCTCGCAATTCCGCCAGGACGTCCTGTTCGCCGCGCGGGGGCGGGAGCGTCAGAGGGTTTTGCAGTCGGATATCCGAAGGGACCGTCGCCTCCATGAGGGAGTCCAAGGAGGAGAGGTTCAGAGTCGCCAACATCGCCTGGATATCGGACTCCGTCGGACCGATATGGCGGGGGACAAAGGTATCGTTCGACTCGAGAAAGTGAGGTTCTGACATGGGGGTGAAATCCTGCTAGAAGTTGACGCACTCATCCATTCGACGCAGCAACAGGTACCCTATCATGCAGCCGGGATTTTTCCAAGCATTCGGGAGGCATCGCTCGTCGCTTGTTTTCCGAAATTCCATAGCGTAATAGTGACAGCGATGTCCGGTCCAGAATCCAGCCGATTGCCGGCCTGACGCCCACACAGGACCACCCATGATCACGCATGACATTCTCATTGTCGGAGCAGGGCTCGCCGGCATGCGCGCAGCGATCGCAATCCCGCCCGACGTGAATGTCGCACTCCTCTCCAAGGTGCACCCGGTCCGCAGCCACTCCGTCGCCGCACAAGGCGGGATCAACGCCGCCATCGGTGCAGAGGACTCGTGGGAAGCGCATGCCTATGACACGGCCAAGGGCGGCCTGTATCTCGGCGACCAGGATGCCATCGAAGCCATGTGCAAGGAAGCCCCACAGGACATTCTCGAATTGGAACGGATGGGTGTGATCTTCAGCCGCACGCCGGATGGACGTATCGCGCAACGACCGTTCGGCGGAGCCGGGTATCCTCGAACCTGCTACGCCGCCGACCGCACCGGACACGCCCTGTTGCACGCCATGTACGAACAGCTGATGAAGCGACAGTGCAGAGTCTACGAAGAATGGTATGTCACGGCATTACTGGTCGAGGAAGGGCGTTGCTGTGGGGTCGTTGCGTGGGACGTCGTCCGTGGCGGGTTACAGGCATTGCGTGCCAAAGCCGTAATTCTTGCCACCGGGGGGAGCGGTCGCGTGTTCTCTACCAGCACCAACGCCGTCATCAATACCGGTGACGGCATGGCCCTGGCCTACCGGGCGGGTGTACCGCTGGAGGATATGGAATTCGTCCAGTTTCATCCGACCACGTTAAAAGACACCGGCATTCTGATTACAGAAGGGGCGCGCGGGGAAGGCGGCTACCTCCTGAATACGCTCGGAGAGCGGTTCATGAAGCGGTATGCCCCGGAACAAATGGAACTGGCCACCCGCTCGACGGTGTCGCTGGCCATCGGACAGGAAATTCAGGAAGGGCGGGGCGTCGACGGCTGCGTCCTCCTCGACCTCCGGCACCTGGGGCGCACCAAGATTCTGGAACGGCTGCCCCAGATCAGGGAATTGGCCATGGAGTTTGCGGGGCTCGATCCGATCGAAACACCCATCCCGATCCGTCCCGGCGCCCATTACCAGATGGGCGGCGTGAAGGCCAACGCCTGGGGAGAAACCGACCTTCCCGGACTCTTCGCCGCCGGTGAATGTGCCTGCGTGAGTGTGCACGGAGCTAACCGACTGGGCGGCAATTCACTCCTGGAAACGATCGTCTTCGGACGTCGAGCCGGCACCAGAGCGGCGGAGTCCATCCGCGATTGTCACCTTCCGTCCATCCCAGACACACACCTGCAGGGCGAAACACAACGCGTGAGGGCCCTGTTCGCCAATCCCGATCCAGAGCGGGCCTGGCAAATTCGGGACGACCTCGGGAAAACCATGAGTCTCAATCTGGGTATCTTTCGCACCAAACAGTCCATGCAGGAGGCTCGATCCACGATCCGGGGGTTACACCTGCGTGCCCGTCACATGTGCGTGCAGGACAAAGGACAGGTTTTCAACACCGACCTGATTCAGGCGCTGGAGCTGCAGTGCCTCTTGGACATTGCCGAGACCATTGTCGTCGGCGCCTTAGGGCGGGAAGAGAGCCGGGGAGCCCACTATCGAGCCGATTTCCCGACGCGAAACGACACAACCTGGCTTTGCCACTCCCTCAGCCACCGGCACACCGACGGCCCGCAGCTGACCTATACCCCTGTCACCATTACCCGCTTTCCCCCTGCCTAGCAGGATGCGGAAAAAGTCCGCCAGCGGCGTTCTCGCGTCACTCAGCGACTCACCGTACCGCACGAGTACGATTCGCCCCTTCGCTCGCTGCGGCCTTGCTGGACGGCCTTTTTGCGCATCCTGCAGTGCCTGCTGACGCGAGAGGGCATGTGGAGCTCACCGCGCGCTATGAGGCAAGAATCGAGTTTTTCCGCAACCTGCCTAGAACCTCGATTCTTCCTCGATTTCCCCGGCGCCCGATACAATCGACTGACAGGGACACCCCGCGCCGTGAGCCCGGTTGCGCTCCTCGCGTTTTGCGCTATCCTTTTGAGTGATCACCGATCATCCCACTGACCGGACCGTTCAGCGTACGCCCGGGTGAAGGGTCGTAAGGCACCATGGCTCCCGTTCTCCCAGGCACGGCACCCCAGACACCCTCCCTGTCCGTCCCGCTTGCCCAGTCACGGACTGTCACCTGCCCGTTCTGCCAGGCCGTCACGTCATGTGCTTCGTCCCCCGGGCCCCTCCTCCATCAGTTTACCTGCCCATCCTGCCGGGAAAATCTCCTGGTCCTTAACCAGAGGACACAAGAAACCGATGGAGCACTGATCGACCGACAGGGACCGGCCGCGCCTCCTTCGGTTGATCTGTCAGGCCGAATCACAGGCCTTGCGGTGGCGGCCCTGGCTTGCCTGTTGAATTACGTCCTGCTCTCGACCCTGGGCTTCTGGATGTTCGGCCAAATCACCACTATTCACGATCCCTACGATGTCGATGCACTGCTCCTGTCGCCCTTGATTCTGAAGGCTAACGGCTGGACACCGCTGCATCTCGCGGCGGCGCGCGGAGATCTCCCTCTCGCCACGTCCCTGCTCGATCATGGAGCCCACGTCGACCAACTCAATGGCAATCGTCGCACCCCGCTGTATGAGGCAGCGAAACGCGGACAGACGGCAGTCGTCACCCTGCTCCTGACTCGCGGTGCCAATCCCAATGCGCGGGGGAAACTTGGCTATACGCCACTACTGACGGCGGCCGAAGAGGGTCATGCCGACACCGTCGCCGCGTTGCTCAACCACGGCGCAGACCACCGCGTTATCTCCACCTTCGGTGATTCGGCCCTGCACCGGGCCGTCAGAGGCGGCCATCTGGCCGCCACACACATCCTCCTTGAGCACGGGGTCTCCGTTAATCGGAAGACCCACGGCGAAACAGCGCTTGAGATCGCGCAACACGAAGAGGACCAGGAGTTGATCCGCCTCTTGCGCGCGCACGGCGGAAGAGAATTTTCCCAAGCCAAGGCCCACCGCGCACGAGGCATCGCACAGCAGAAACAAGGGCAAACCGACCGAGCACTCTTTGCCTATGCCGAAGCCTTGAATCTCGATCCCGACGACTACGAGGCCTACTACGGCCGCGGAACCGCCCTGCTCCAGAAGCACGAACCAGACGAAGCCCTGATCGCCTTTCACGCCGCCATCCGTCTCAACCCCACCTACTTTGAAGCGTACAGTGCAGCGACCGCTGTCTATACGGCACGCCAACAATGGAGGCTGGCCCTCGAACTGTGGGATCAATTCCTCACGCAACAACCGCAACATGGGCGGGCACAGTTTGAACGAGCGATCGTCAAACGGGCCCAGGGCGACAGCGCCGGCTTTCTGGAGGGCCTGCAACGAGCCTGCGCATTAGGACATGTGGCAGCCTGTTGACGCATGACCACCACACCCGTATCCCACGAAACGAGCCATTGCACCCTTCGCATCACCTGCCAGCGCTGCCTGGCCGAGTATCGAATACGCGATACTCACCGGTTGACGAATGCTTCTCGCAGCACCTGCCGGACTTGCGGGGCACGTTTCGCCGTCGTGACACCCGCGTTACCCATCGATCCCGGACGTTCGGCACTTCACCCACTCAACGATGCCCCGACTCCGCCCGCACCGGAGCAGTCCGACCAGGACCAGCAGCAACTGTCGACCATACACGGCGCCTTCCGTGGTTCAGGCGGCACCCTGCTCGGCATGCAAATCGTGAACGTCTGCCTGACGCTCATCACTCTTGGGGTCTATCATTTTTGGGGAAAGGCGAAGATCCGCCGCTACCTGTTCAGTCATACGGCGTTTGGAAGCGACCGCTTCGCCTACCACGGCACCGGCAAAGAACTCTACCAAGGCTTCATCAAAGCCATGCTGGTGTTCGGCCTTCCTTATGTTTCGTTGGGAGCCGCGCACAGCGTTCTTGACCTTCCACGGTGGGTCGATCTGCTGTCGCAGACACTGGCCGGCCTCATCCTGTTTCTCTATGTTCCGATCGCCATCGTCAACGCCCGCCGCTACCGCTGTACGCGTACCTCGTGGCGAGGCATCCGATTCTCGTTTCGAGGGCGCATCATAGATTTCCTGAAGCTCTCTGTTCGGGGCTGGGGGCTGACGATCCTCACATTGGGCACCTACTACCCCTATTTCCAGACCCAGCGCCAGGCCTTTCTCCACGCGCACACCTATTTCGGCACTCAACGCTTTGGGTTCACCGGACACGGCTCAGGCATCATGCTCCCGTTCGCCGTGACCCTGGTTTCGACCTACGTCGTCCTGGGCTTATGCGGCCTCGCCCTGGCGTTCCAATTGACGAACGCGGGATTGACCCTGCTGTTGATTCCCTTCGTGCTGGTCCCGCTGTGGATCTGGCTGTTGGGGCAGAAGCAGAAGTATTTTTGGGATCACACCACGTTCGGCGAAGCCCGTTTCTCATCGAGCATCACCTGGCAAAAACTGTTCACCCTGTATCTGGGCAATATCGGACTCCTGCTGGTCACGATGGGATGGGCTTGGCCCTGGGTCACCGTTCGCAACGCCCGCTTCTTCATCGGGACGCTGTCGCTGCAAGGACCTGTGGACCTGGATCAGGTGCTACAAGACACCACCGAGTCATCGGTGACCGGAGAAGGCCTCTCCAACCTCCTCGACACCGGCTTCGACATGGATACCTAAGTATGCCGACCGCCCGTCCCGCCCACTATTTGGATGGCCGCACCGCGACGCGTCACTCGGTAACCCTCACCGTGACCCCGCGAACCCTGCTGATCGTGATGGCGGATGGCAGCAGCCGGCACTGGCCCTATGATCAAATTCGCCAGACCCAAGGCGCCTATCACGGCGAACCGGTTCGGCTGGAATTCGGACCGGAGCCCTGCGAGGCACTCGTCGTCGCCTCACCCGCAGTCTTGACCGAGATCCAAATGGCTGCACCCGGTATCGCACGTCACCTTCACGATCCAGCTTGGCGGCAGGCTCGCCGCCGCTGGACCATGGGAGCCGCACTGAGTGTGTTGGTCCTGATCATCGGCTTGTACCGATGGGGCATTCCCACCCTGGCCTCCGCCGCCGCGCCATATATCCCTGTCAGCTGGGAAGAATCCTTGGGGCGCCAGGTCGTCGACCGCCTGGCACCGAAGAATCGGCAATGCCGCGATCCGGAACGGCTGGACAAATTGAATCAGATTGCGCAGACCCTCGCAGCCACGCGTCCGGAATCCCCCTACCGGATCACGCTGTCCGTCGTCGACAACTCGACCGTGAATGCGTTTGCCGCGCCGGGCGGGCAGGTCATCTTGCTCCGAGGTCTTCTGGAACGAACCAACAGCCCGGAAGAACTGGCCGGAGTCCTGGCGCATGAACTCCAACATATCTATCACCATCACACCACCACAACGATCCTCGAACAAACTGCGGGCTCGCTGCTGCTCACGGCTGTCTCGGGGGACATCTCCGGAGGGTTGGCCTGGGGCCTTGAGGGCGCACGCGCGATGGGAGCCCTGCACGACAATCGCGCCCATGAACGGGAAGCCGACATCGAAGGACTGCACATGCTGCACGCCGCCCATCTGGATCCGGCCGCCATGGTGGCAATCTACAGAAGCATGCAACAGAGCGAGCAGCCCCGTGACGCCCCCCCGGAATTTCTCTCCACCCATCCGGATATGAACGAGCGGCTCGCCACACTTCTCGCGCTGGCCGGCCCACCGCCATCCGATCCACACCCGCTGCTTCCGGGAGAAGATTGGCAAGAAATCCGCTCCCTCTGCCGGCTGCGCGACACCAGCCGCACCACCCTCGTCTCCCTTGATCTCCCCTGATACGATCGTTCACTTGCTCACAGAGCCGGCCGCCTCTGCTATAATCGCCGGACGTTATAGGCCTGTCTTATGCGCGTCCTCGTCATTGAAGACGAAACCAAAGTCGGCTCGTTTATCAAGCGGGCTCTCGAAGAAGAAAGTTACGCCGTCGACCTCTGTGAGGACGGCGCGCAAGGGCTCGACCTGGCCCTCATCGGCAGCTACGACCTCATCATGATCGACCTCATGCTCCCGAGCCTTCCCGGCATGGAGGTACTCACCCGCCTGCGCAAGGAAAAGATTCAAACGCCGGTGCTGATTCTGACTGCGCAGTCGAAGGTAGACCAACGAGTCAAAGGCCTCGATGCGGGCGCAGATGACTACCTGACCAAACCCTTCGCCATCGATGAGTTGCTTGCCCGGGTGCGAGCGCTCTTGCGGCGAGGAACAGCGGAATCCTCGGGCACCCTCCAAATCGATGACCTCATCCTCAACCCTGCCACGCGTGAAGTGACGCGCGGCGGCCAACGCATCGACCTCACGGTCAAGGAATACGCGCTGCTGGAGTATTTCATGCGCCATGCAGGTAGGGTGCTGACTCGCCCCATGATTTCGGATCACGTCTGGAATCAGGATTTCGACACCTTCACCAACGTCATCGACGTCTATGTGAACTACTTGCGGAATAAGATCGATCGCGGGCGAGCCCGAAAGCTGATTCACACCATCCGAGGGAGTGGGTACATGCTCAAGGTGGACTGATGCCGCTTCGCGTCCGGCTCACGCTCTGGTACGGAACGGCCCTGGCCCTGATTTTGATGACCTTCTCCGTGGTGCTGTATACCATCACGGCCCGGAGCCTCCGCGATCAGGTGGATGAGTCGTTACAGGAAACCGCATCGGCGGCTGTGCGTTCCCTGGAGAAACGCGGGTTCCTGCCGTTGATCGACGAAGACGCCCTGTTGAGTCAGTTCCCCGAATTGACCCGCATCGACAAATTCTTTCAAATCTTCAGTCCCACCGGGACGATCACCATCCGGTCACCCAACATCCGCCAACACGACGTACCCCTCAGCCGATCGGCGCTCGAAGCGGCATTTACCGGCAGCACGGTGTTTGAATCCGCTAGGTATCCCAACGAGCCGCCGCTCCGGCTGGTCTCTGTTCCGATCATCTATCGCGGCTCTCTGCTTTACATCGTGCAAGTCGGTACGACCTTGGAAGGTGTCGAGGAAACCCTCCGCCGGTTCCTCCTGGTCCTGCTGGTCATGGCCCCGATCGCCCTGGTCGTGTCGCTGGCGGGAGGCTGGTTTCTGGCCGGGCGCGCCTTGAGGCCCGTCGATTCCATTACCGTTGCGGCGCAACGGATCGCCGCGGGGGACCTGACGCAACGACTCACCTCCGAACGATCCTCCGACGAAATCGGACGCCTGACCGACACCTTCAACAACATGATCGCGCGACTGGAAACCTCCTTCGCGCAAATCCGCCAATTCAGCAGCGATGCCTCTCACGAACTGCGTACCCCGCTCACGGTCATGAAAGGCGAAAGCGAGTTGGTGCTGCGACGGCCTCGCCCGGTGGAAGATTACATCGCCGTGTTGGAAAGCAATCTAGAAGAAATCGACCGGATGTCGCGCATTGTGGAGGAACTGCTCTTCCTCTCACGGGCGGATATGGGGCAGGTAAAAACCGAGTGCGAGCCGGTGCGTCTGGAGGCGTTGGTGGAAGACCTTCAACGTCAAGCCTGCCTCTTGGGCCAGGAACGAGCGATCGACGTCATCATCGGCACGATTCAGCCGGCTACCGTATGCGGCGACGAACTCCGGCTGCGGGAGCTCATTCTCAACCTCGTCGACAATGCCGTGAAGTATTCCCACCCACAAGGCACGGTGGAGATCGACCTCCTGGTGGAAGGCCGCACGGCACGCCTCTCGGTGCGCGACCACGGTATCGGCATTCCCCCGGAGGCGCACAAGCAGATTTTCGACCGGTTCTTCCGCACCGACGATGCGAGAGCCCACACGAAAAAAGGCACGGGTCTCGGTCTCTCCATCTGCGCCTGGATTGCCGACGCCCATCACGGCCACATCGAGGTACAGAGCGAGGTGGGCACAGGCTCCACGTTTACGCTCGTACTTCCCCTCGCACCGCCCGCAGCTTAAGAACTTTTAATCCCGCCTTAATTGATTTCTCATCCACGGTTGCTAGGTTCCAAGTGAATCTCACGCCGGAGACCATCTCCCGCGCAAGCAGATCACCGAACGTTTAGGAGGAGGAGTCCATGAAACGACCCACGCAGTCTCTGAGTCTGTTCGCCGGCATCGCCGGTTTGGGCGCGGCTTTGATCTGGAGTTACACCCCACTATCCGCATCTCATGCGTCGAATCCGTCGTCGAGCACCGACACACGTCCGGTTGCAATCGCCGGTGCGCTTCCCGCGGCCGGATTCGCGGATGTGGCCAAGACGGTCACCCCCGCAGTCGTCAACATCACGACAAGCGGCGCTGAGGACGTGTCCGACACGGGCCGCCATCGTGGACGCCCGGAAGACTTTTTCGGATCGCCGTTCGGTCCTCGCCGGTTCGGACCACCGATGGAACCGAAGGAGCGACGCGGTGGTGGGCAGGGATCCGGAGTCATCGTGTCCCCCGATGGCTATGTGCTCACGAACAACCATGTGATCGCGGGGGCCAAAACCGTCACCGTGACCCTTCCGGATAAACGTGAGTTCAAAGGACGAATCGTCGGCACCGATCCCAAGAGCGATGTCGCGGTGGTGAAGATCGACGGGGCGCAACTACCGACCATCTCCTGGGGTGATTCCAGCCGCCTCCAGGTCGGCGAATATGTCCTGGCGGTCGGAAACCCGTTCGGCTTGAATTCCACGGTCACCCTGGGCATCGTGAGCGCCCTGGGCCGCGGGCATATGGGAATCACACAGTATGAAGACTTCATTCAAACCGATGCCGCCATCAATCCCGGCAACAGCGGCGGCGCGCTCGTGAATACCCGAGGTGAACTCGTCGGCATCAACACAGCCATCTTCTCCCAAACCGGCGGGTATCAGGGCGTGGGATTCGCCGTACCGACGGGCATGAGTAAGCCCATCTACGAAAGTCTGGTGAAGACCGGCAAGGTGGTGCGCGGATATCTCGGCATCGGCATCCAAGACCTGAACCAGGATCTCGCCAAGTCCTTCGGCGTGACTGGCAGCAACGGAGCCGTGGTGACCGATGTGAAGGAAGAGGGACCGGCAGACAAAGCCGGCATGAAGCAGGGTGACGTGATTCTCTCATTTCAGGGCACGCCGATCGAAGATGCCGTCACGCTTCAACGCGCGGTGACCCGAAGCGCGGTCGGCAGCAACGCCACGGTGAAGGTGATGCGGGATGGCCAGGAGAAGGAGTTGGCCGTCACCATCGCCGAGTTGCCCGACAATCCGCAGGTGGCGAAGGCGGAAGCCGGTCCGTCGGACCAGCCCTTGGCGGGACTGGCGGTGCAAGAGCTCGATCAGGAAACAGCTCAAGAGCTCGGACTGAATGGGAAGGTCCACGGAGTCGTGGTCACCACAGTCGACCCGGAAAGTGACGCGGAACGGGCGGGCTTGATGCCCGGCGACGTGATCCGTGAGATCAACCGCAAACCGGTCACATCGATCAAAGAATTCGATCAGGCGGCGTCACGTCTGAAGAAGGGACAAACCGTGCTGGTCCTGATCAATCGACGGGGTGCGTCCCTGTATCTCAGCGCGAAGGTGTAACAGGCGAGAGGTTCTCACGCGGGCTGCCGGTCGGCACAATCCTACCGGTAGCCCGTCCCACCCTTCTTCGGCATGAGAAGGGTCGGAGGCGCGGTGGAGGTGGCCCGCGTTTCCGTCTGGTTCGTCGGGCGGGCAATGAGATCATACCCGGCCACGTCCGACACCGTCACCGACACAACGTCACCGGGCTGCGCGACTCCGCGTTCGCAATAGACCACCCCATCGATTTCGGGCGCCAACCCCTCATGCCTGGCTTCCAGCAGCTGATCTGATTCTTCAGACACTCCATCTACCAGCACCTCGATCGTACGTCCGAGATACTCACGGTTTTTGGACTCTGAAATCGATTCCTGCAGCGCCAGCAATTCGTTGCGCCGCTCCTCCATCACCGCCTGCTCGACTTTGTGATCGAGATCGACGGCCGACGTACCTTCTTCATCGGAATAGAGGAACACCGCAACGCGATCGAACTCCATGTCCAGGACGAATTGTCGTAATTCCTCAAACATGGCATCGGTCTCGCCGGGAAATCCGACGATGAACGCCGTGCGAAAAAACACGCCGGGAATCTTGGTGCGAATCCGTTCAACCAAATTGGTGATGTGTTTGCGATCACCCAGTCGATGCATGCGCTTGAGCATCCCGTCGCTGATGTGCTGCAGCGGCATGTCGAGATACTTTGTGATGCGCGGCGCTCCGGCATAGAGGTCCAACAGCTCATCCGTGACCTGCTGCGGATACAAATAGAAGGGCCTGATCCACCGCACGTCATCCACGGTGACCAACTCACGCAGCAAGGCCGTGAGTCCTTGCTTCAATCCAATGTCGACGCCGTAGTTGATCGTGTCCTGCGAGATCAGGTTGAGTTCTTTCACCCCTTCCTGCCCCAACCGCTTCGCCTCCGCCACAATCGAGTCGATCGGGCGACTTCGTTGCTTCCCTCTCATGATCGGAATGGCGCAGAACGCACAGTTGCGGTTACACCCTTCGGCAATTTTGAGATAGGCGCTGTGTGGCGTCCCGAGCCGAATACGCGGCGTCTCGGCATCGTACAGATAGGGTGGTTGCCCGAGCCATAGCCGTTGTTGACGGGCTTTCGGCGCCAAGAGGCTGCGACAAATGTCGGCGATGCGGCCGAACTCGCCCGTTCCAACCACACCATCCAGTTCCGGGAGTTCCTTCAGGAGTTCCCCCTGGTACCGCTGCGCCAAACACCCAGCGGCAATCAACACACGGCAGGAGCCGGATTTCTTGAGACGGCCATGTTCAATGATGCTGTTGATCGATTCCTGCTTGGCCTCTTCGATAAACCCGCAGGTATTGATGATGACGACTTCGGCGGCACGCGCGTCGCCGGTGAGTTGAAATCCACCGGCCACCAGCGTGCCGAGCATGACCTCGGAATCGACCTGGTTCTTGGAACAGCCCAGATTGACGAAACCGATGGTGGGTTTCGTGCGTTTCGCGCGGGATGGAGTAATCAATGATGAAGCCATAGCCGGTCAGTCTACGAAAGGCCGGAAAAGTCTGTCAAACGAGGCCTCTTGCTATTCCAGCCGGAGCTGTCCTAGATTGCCTCATGATTCGAACCTTTCAGGGCATCACGCCAACGATTCCCTCCTCCTGTTTTATCGAAGACACCGCGGTCATCATCGGCGACGTCGTCATGGGTGAGGAGTGCAGTGCCTGGTTTCATGCCGTTATCCGCGGCGATGTGAACTACATCCGTATCGGGTACCGGACGAACGTGCAGGACCTCTGCATGTTACACGTCACCCACGACACCCATCCGCTCATCATCGGTGACGACGTGACGATCGGCCACCACGTGGTGCTGCACGGCTGCACCATTCAAAACCAGGTCCTGGTGGGCATGGGTGCCATCATCATGGACGGGGCGGTAATCGGGGAAAATTCAGTCGTCGGCGCCGGAGCCCTGGTCACCGAGAACACCATCGTGCCTCCCAAGAGTCTGATCCTGGGATCGCCCGCCAAGGTCAAACGGCCTGTGACGGAGCAGGAACTCGCGTGGATTCGGGAATCGGCCCAGAACTATATCCGCTATTCGCGCCAATACCTCTCAGGGCCCGAGAAGCTTCGCCCAGGATTTTGGGTCTAGCCAGATCCGATCCATATGAAACAAATCGGGTCACCGACCGTCGGCGACGCAAATGTCTGCTGTTCGATCCGGTAGGGGATTCCGCGCCGGTGACACCACTCCGCCACCCAGACCGCCTCTTCCACGGTGGTGGTCACCAACCCCGGCACCCTGAGCCGACCGAGACAGCGATGCACCAGCGTGGCCACTGTGCGCTGCTGCGGGAGAAACTTACGCGCATTGAATGTGACCGGATTCGCCTGCCCGTAGGACAAGACCGAGAGTTCCGGGAAACGTTCGGGATCATTCAATACACTAACCAGCCAGAGATGGTCCACGCGGCCCCTCACCGTGCCGGCGTCCTGATGAAGAAAGCGAATCGGGTATGTCGCGCAGGCCCGATTCAACAGCCGCACTTCCTCCCGGCGCAGATTGTAGGCTGCGACGCGCCGCCCCAGCTCAATGGTTTCCATGGCGAGCACCGGAAGTTCCGCCACACCCGCTCCCACATAGAGACTGGCACCACCCGGCGTCAGTCTTGACAGGAGGGCATCGGCAACTCGTGTCCCCAGACGTTGGCAGAGCCCTCGTTTCGCCTTCCAAAATTCATCGCCACCTACGTCGCAATAAATCGGGCCCAACCGCGCATAGTCGAGGCCCGCAAATATGTCCTTGATGGCGCGTCTGGTCAACGAGCCGATGGTGGCCTGCTTCCGCGTCATGCGCACTCCGCTGAGCGATCGATAGTGAACCAGGCCTCGCACAGCCACTGGCTAGGCGAGGATCTCGGTTCCAATGCCTTTGTGGGTAAAGATTTCGAGCAGAATGGCGTGCGGCACCCGACCGTCGATGATATGCGCTTTCCCCACGCCGCCGGCCAATGCATCCAAGCAGGCGTGCACCTTCGGCAACATGCCCTCACTAATGGTGCCGCGTTTGACCATACGCTGAACGTCCTTGCGAGAGACCGTCGACAGATGGCGGCTATTGGCGTCGCGGATCCCCTTGACATCGGTCAGCATCACCAACTTTTCGGCCCGCAACGCCGCCGCAATCGCACCTGCGACCAAATCGGCATTGATGTTGTACGTGTTCCCCTCCTGGTCCGTCCCGATAGGGGCAATGACGGGAATATAGTGATCTTCCTGGAGCTTGAGGAGCAGGGTGGGATCGATCGACTTCACGTCTCCGACAAAACCGAAATCCGCGTCGCTGTCGTCGACATCCATGTCCTTTTCGATACTCTCCGCCCAAGCCTTTGCGGTCAAGGGCTTGGTCAACATCAATCCCCCGTCTTTGCCGCTCAGTCCGACCGCCTGTCCGCCGTGCCGATTGAGCAGATCGACAATTTCCATATTGATTCGGCCGGCCAGCACCATCTCTACAATTTCCATCGTCGCGGCATCGGTCACCCGCACACCATGCTTGAACTTGGCTTCCATGCCCAACCGATCCAACATCTGATCGATTTGCGGACCGCCGCCGTGCACGACGACCGGATTCAGTCCGACATATTTCAGCAGGACGATGTTTTGCGCAAACCTCGCTTTGAGCGAAGGGTCCGTCATCGCATGCCCTCCGTACTTGACGACGACGGTCTTCCCCTTGAAGGTACGGATGTACGGCAGGGCCTCGATAAGCACATCGGCCTTCTTAATCAGTTTATTCATGCGTCACTCCTCGCTCCACTCGCTGCCGACCTACAGAATGTAGCGGCTCAGGTCCTGATCCTTCACAATAGTTTGCAACCGCTCGCGTACATAGGCGGCATCGACCACGACACGCTTCTCCTGCATGTCGGACCCTTCGAACGACACCTGTTCGAGGAGTCGTTCCATGATGGTAAACAGGCGGCGGGCCCCGATATTTTCGGTCCGTTCATTGACCTGCACCGCCGTCGCGGCAATCTCCGCCAGGCCGTCGTCCGCAAAGTCGACCGTGAGCCCTTCCGTGGCCATCAAGGCCTGATATTGACGCACCAGCGCCCCGCGCGGCTCGGTCAGGATGCGCACGAAATCCTCCTGCGTGAGCGGCGCAAGTTCCACACGGATCGGAAATCGCCCCTGGAGCTCAGGAATCAAATCGGAGGGTTTGGCCACGTGAAACGCCCCGGCGGCAATGAATAGGATGTGATCCGTCTGCACAGCGCCGTGCTTGGTGCTCACCGTCGATCCTTCCACGATCGGCAACAGATCGCGTTGCACCCCTTCCCGCGACACGTCCGGCCCCATCGCCCGCTCACGACCGGCAATCTTGTCGATCTCATCCAAAAAGACGATGCCGGTCTGCTCGACCTTCGTGATAGCCTCCCGCACGACTTCGTCCATATCGATGAGTTTCTGGGCTTCCTCCTGAGTCAGATGTTTCAGGGCATCGGGAACCTTCATCACCCGCTTCTTTTTCTTGCCTTGGAACATCCCCCCGAGGAGATCACGGAGATTCCCTTCCAGGTCCTCCATGCCTCCCGAGTTCGAGATCACTCCCAGCGGCAACGCGCGCTCTTTCACATCCACTTCCACGGACCGTTGATCCAGCTTGCCCTCGCGCAATTGCAGGCGAAGCTTGGAGCGCGTCGCATCCGACGATTCAGTCGCTTCAGGCGTGTCGCCGCGCGCCCCGGCCGCCTCGAACCCCGCACCGGCGGAGCGAGGCGGGGCGGACGGCAGGAGGAGGTCGAGGAGCCGTTCTTCTCCCAGCCGCGAGGCTTTCCCCTGCACGTCTTCTAAATGCTTGGTCTTCACCAGACTGATCGCCAACTCCGTGAGATCGCGAATGATGGATTCCACATCTCGGCCGACATAGCCGACTTCGGTAAATTTGGACGCCTCCACCTTGATGAAGGGGGCTTCCGCAAGTTTGGCGAGACGTCGGGCGATTTCGGTTTTCCCCACGCCGGTCGGGCCGATCATGATGATGTTCTTGGGCATCACCTCATCGCGCAATTCCGGAGCCAATTGCTGACGACGCCAGCGGTTCCGCAAGGCGATTGCCACCATGCGTTTGGCATCCTGCTGGCCGATCACATAGCGGTCGAGCGCTTCGACGATCTGCCGGGGAGTGAGACTATTCACATTGAGGGGACGAGACGTTGATTCGGTCGTCATAGCGGGCCGATCCTAACGCGACAACGATTCGAGCACAATCTGCTGGTTGGTATAAATGTCGATCCCGCCGGCAATCAAGAGCGATTCCCGGACAATGTGTTCGGCGGCCAATTCTGAATGTCCCAGCAATGCGCGAGCGGCGGCCAACGCATAGGGCCCACCCGAACCGATCGCGAGAATGCCGTCCTCCGGCTCGACGACATCGCCGGTGCCGGAAATAATGAAGGAATGATCACGATCCGCCACAGCTAACAGCGCCTCCAGGCGGCGTAAGATTCGATCTGTCCGCCAGTCTTTCGCCAATTCCACGGCGGCTCTGGTGAGGTTGCCCCGATACTCAGCCAGCTTGGCTTCGAACTTCTCAAACAGGGTAAAGGCGTCCGCCGTCGCGCCGGCGAATCCTGACACGACCAGGTCGCCGTGCATGCGCCGCATTTTTTTCGCATTGTGTTTCATCACGGTCGTGCCGACCGTCACTTGCCCGTCACAGCCCATGGTCACCTGATGGTCCCGCCTGACACATAACACCGTCGTCGATCGAATCCTCATCGAGTCCTCTTCTTCTTGGTCACCGCACTCGCCTCCTCCGGATTGACGGCACGAGGATGGGTGCGATCGTATAACGCGAGTAGCTGGTCTGTCGCAAGGTGTGTGTACTTCTGAGTGGTACTCAGCGAAACGTGTCCCAACATTTCTTGAATGGCGCGGAGATCGGCGCCTTCATCCAGGAGATGCGTGGCAAAAGAATGTCGTAACGTGTGCGGATGAATCGCACCCCCGGCAAGCGGCTGCGAATACTTGGCCACAATGCGCGCAACCGACCTGGTGGTCAACCGCCCTCCGCGGGGGTTGCGAAACACGGCCCCCGCATCAGACGGTCGTCCGGCAGAGGTTCCGGGCACTACGCCAACCTGCGCGTGGTAGGCGCCGATGGCGTCAAGCGCGAGCCGGCTGATGGGAATCACGCGCTCCTTCCGGCCTTTGCCGCGAACGCGCACCACGCCTTCACTTGGCGAGAGATCCTCACAGTTCATGCCGACCAATTCACTGACACGCGCACCCGTCGAATAGAGGGTTTCGAGAATGGCACGGTCCCGCAATGTGTCTCGCTGCAGCCCTTCGGGACACTCCATCAAGGCCCCGGCCTCGTCCTTCGTCAGAACCTGAGGAAGTGGCTTGGGAAGTTTCGGCGCGCGCACATCCTCGGCGGGACTGACCGGAAGCCGGCCGACCCGTACCAGGTAGCGAAAAAAACTTCGCAGACAAGCGAGTTTTCTCGCCAACGATGTCTTCTTGTCTCCCTCTCGATCACGGGCGGCGAGAAACTCACGAATCGACGCCGCATCGATCGACTCGAGGGACACCCCATCGCGGGGGCGTGCCCGAGCGCCGAGAAACGCCTGAAACTGAGCCAAATCGGACTCATACGCACGAATGGTTTGGGGAGAGGCCCCGTCCTGCACGATCAGGACGTCTAGGAAAGCCCGGACTGCGCGATCCATGCGTCAAAATCCTCAACGGCTCGTTGTTGGATCAGACGCCGCTTCTGATCCTTGTCGCGCGTCTTGGCGGGGATAGGCGGGAACAACCCGAAGTTCGTATTCATCGGCTGAAAATGTGCCGGATCACTCTTGGTGAGATGTGCGATCAGGCAGCCGTGCGCACTGGTGGGCGGGGGGGTCACGAGGGCATGCCCGGCCACCCCCCTGGCGGCATTGATGCCGGCGAGCCCACCCATGGCCGCAGACTCGGTATACCCTTCGACCCCCACCAATTGACCGGCAAAAAACACGGTCCCGCGGTTCTTGAGTTGGAGCGTGTCCCTCAGCAGTTGAGGCGAGTTGATGAAGGTGTTGCGGTGCAAGCTGCCCAGGCGCAAAAACTCGGCCTGCTCCAGGCCGGGAATGAGACGAAACACCCGCCGCTGCTCCGGATAGGTCAGCTTCGTCTGAAAACCCACCATGTTGTAGCAGGTCCCGTGGACATTCTCCGTCCGCAATTGCACGACCGCGTAGGGACGCTTCCCGGTTCTTGGATCTTCTAATCCAACCGGCTTGAGCGGCCCGAACTGCATGGTCTGTCGACCACGCTCCGCCATCACCTCGATGGGAATGCAGCTTTCAAAATACGGAACCTTCTCAAACTCTTTTGGTTGCACCTTTTCAGCCGCCATCATCGCATCATACAGGGCGTTGTAGGCCGCTTCATCGAGTGGGCAATTCAGATAATCTGCCCCGCCTTTCCCGTACCGCGATGCTCGGTACACGATGTCCATATTGATAGATTCGGCATCGATGATGGGAGAGATTGCGTCAAAAAAATAGAGGTGCCGCTCATGGGTCAATTCACCGATCGCCTTGGACAATTTCTCGGAGGTGAGGGGCCCCGTCGCAATGATGCAGACGGCGTCCTGAGGAATCTCGGTGACTTCCTCACGTGCGATCCGGATGTTCGGATGCCCTTCCAGCGCCTGCGTGATCACTCGGGCGAACTGCTCGCGATCCACCGCCAGCGCGGAGCCGGCCGGCACGCGCGCCTCCTCCGCGGCACGAATCACCAGCGAATTCAGGCGTCGCATTTCGGTCTTGAGGATGCCTGGGGCATTGAGGGGATCAACGGAACCGAGCGAATTCGAACAGACCAACTCCGCCAAATCACCCGTTTTATGGGCCTTGGTCATCTCCTTCGGACGCATTTCGTAGAGCGTCACCCTCGCCCCGCGATGTGCCGCCTGCCAGGCCGCTTCCGAGCCGGCCAGACCGCCGCCGATGATGACGATGTCTTCATGCATGAATGGGAAACCTTTGAAAAGATGGAAGGAGGCCCATTGTAGGAATCGCCTTTTCTGGATGTCAAGAAACGGAGGGTGTTTCGGAATCGATCGCCGCTGCAAGCGGCATCTGATCGACACAGGCCCCTGACCGCATACTGTTCTGGGTGGGCGGCTTCGAGTTTGTTGCTCCCTTTCAATGGACCGTGTTAGACTGCGGCCGGTGTGGGCGATTAGCTCAGTGGGAGAGCGCTTCCTTCACACGGAAGAGGCCACTGGTTCGATACCAGTATCGCCCACCATCTTTTCAACGACTTCCGAGACAGCACTCCCGAATACTCTCACCACTGTGGTCATTTTTGTGTCACGGTGTCCCGGTCGGTCCAAAATCTCAACTCCATCACGCAGGCTTTCCGGATAATGATGCGCATAGCGTTGCGTCATCATCGGAGACTTGTGTCCGAGGAGCCGTTGAACCTTGTAGAGATCGACTCCCGATTGGACCAGCCGCGTCGCGAAGGTGTGGCGGAGATCATGGAAATGACAGTTCACGATGCCCGCCTTTGTCATGGCAGGCCGTAACGCTCGTCTCAGATGGTTGGGATCTAACCGTGTACCGGCGAGACTCGGAAAGACCAGTGCGGTTTTGATGTGCCGCACTTTGGCCTTTTCCGTCAGGAGTGCCATCAAAGTCTGATTCAATGGCACGGTCCGCCGCTCCCCGTTTTTCGACTCAAACACGGTTGCAGTTCTTCGAAACAGATCCACGCCGGTCCAGGTCAGTGACAGGATCTCGCCCAACCGCATCCCGCTATGGAGTGCGAACACCACGAGCTCGCGCAACCACGACGGACAGGCATCGAGCAATCGCGCCTCCTCGTCTTCCATCAGCCACCGGTCTCGTTTAGTCGCTCCCTTTTCGAGAGACACGCGGCTGACGGGATTGTCTCGGCACCATTCCCACTCCCGCTTCGCCAGGCTGAAGGCTTTTCTCAAACAGGTCAGCTCTCGATTGATCGAAGCAGGTTTCACCCCGGCAGCGTACCGTCGACTTTTATACTCTACGATCAGCTTGGGGGTAATCTCGCCGAGCGTCCGTTCTCCGAAGAAGGCACGGAAGCGCTTGACGAAGGCATGCCCCGTTTGTCGGCTAGCCAATTTCACGAGGTGCTCTCGCTCAAAGCGATCCATCAATTCCGCGAAGGTTCGAGATTGTTCCTCCGCCCGGTCAAAATACTGCCCTTCGATCAATTGCACCTTCACCTTCGCCATGATGGCGTCAGCCAAGGCTCGATTCGATGACCCTGTCGACCGGCGAATGCGTTGCCCTTGAAACACCATATTCATCCACCAAATATTCCCTCGCTTAACGAGCCCCATCGTTGTTCTCCTTTCCAAGAGGGCTCGCTGTTGGTCTGGTTTCCCCGTGGCGAGGAGTATAGACGGCGCGTTTGGCCGCTTCAATGAGGTGGTCTACGTCACCAGCTTTATGGCGCGGCGCGCGCGGAGGCCTGTGACGAGTGCCGGAAGAAAAGCCGTTCAGCCAGGCGTGGATCGCCTCAGGTTCAAAGCGGACGAGGCCATGAATGCGACGGTATGGAATTTTGTTCTGTGAGACCCAGGCATAGAGTGTGGATTCTTTGATATTGAGCCAAGCCGAGAGCTCTTTGACGGTAAGCATATGCAGATACACCGGAGGAGTCTTGCGACACCCCCAGTCCCCCTAACATGGGCTGCCCGCGTGACCGCCGGCAGACCGGTGAAACCGATTGGATGGTTGCTTGAGCAAATTGCGGTGTCGGTCTTTCCACCGAGCAATGCCCCTGACAATTTCCTGTAGTAGCCATTCTTCCCCTCCAGGGGTGGCGCAAATGACCGCCAACATCGGCGTCAGGGTGTCACTCACCCATCGTTTCACGTTCTGCAGGGTCTGCACCTGCTGCTCCTGGGCCAATCGCCCCTTCTGAAATCCCTCCGTCAGAAGGGTGTACCACTCCAACACTGGAGCCCGGTACCGTTCTTCAACCTCGGCATCGTTTGAAGTCTGCCGGAAATCCACATACGACCTAAGCAAGCCGATCACCAACTCCTTCCAGTCGGCTTCGTCTAACGTTGCCAATGCTCGTGCACACTGTTCGGCCCGGTCCTTCTTGAGCTCTAGTTCCCATCGAGTCCCATACTCCTGCCAGTTCTCCTGGCCCTTGCTTTGGAGTTCGAGTCGTTTGTCGTAAATGCGCAACAAGGTCTGACTCTGCGGACTCCCGAAGTACATCGTCTCGCCGGTCGTGGCCCCGGTGCCATGCGTCAGGTTGGAGACGATATGCCGGACCTGAGCCGCACGCGTCACACATTGACCTGCCGAGACTGCTTCGCGGATTGTGGCTACTGGCACCGAGCCTGCTCGGTCATCCAGCGCACAATCAATCCGTGTCACATGGCCTTGTTGGGCATGGACCCACTTGAGCAGCGTTCGAATCTGATCCAGTGTCAGGGCGGACGCCAGGCCGCCCGACAAGTCCACATGGATTTCATTGGGACGCCGAGGGGCATTGGTGCCCAATTTGCCAACTCCGCGCAGGCCGTCTGCCCGCATCCAAGACAAGGGATAGCCTCGGAAGCCACCCTTGGCCTTGCTCCAATCTCCGCCCAATACCCGCATGGTCTCTTGAGGGTTACTGGCTAAGACCGTGAAGGCCAGCCAATCAATGGAGAGCGTGAAGCCAGAATCCATGGAATCTATCGAACTCCTGTACGGAGCGCTGTGGGTAGCGCCCCCGTGTTACCAAGACGGGGGCCATTCCGCTCCGCCCCGCAGCCTGCCGGCATGCGGCGCGGACCGGCGTTGTCTCCCGGCCAGGGATGACGGTGTTGCTCTCTGACGCGTTCCGACACGGACATCGTTCCCTCCAGTTGAGCCCTGTTCCCGTTCCTCTCACCCTAGGCGAATCACCGGACCGAAGCAAAGGCCCCGGAAGAGGCCACTAGGGGTCACGAGGGGACAGGAGAGGACAGATTTTGGGACAGGCGAGACACGAAGGGAAGTAGGCATAAAGAGGCGTATGTGCGTTTTACTGCGCTGGAAGCGGCAATTGTGCGCATCGTCCTGAACCGGAACATGGAGCAAACAGAATTGGGTTCGTTTTTGGCTGGTACACGAAAAAAAAGTTTGGAAGGCATTCCCCACGTTCTGGGATGCGATCAGCGCGAGGTGGGTCAGTGGCGCCGACGACTAGAAGGCAGGGAGCACTTATCTAAACGGAAAACTGTGGAGCCTCAGAGATCTCTGAGGCTTCGCTCTAGGCTTAGCAGCCCCTATGAAAACTGCTTTGTATCGACTCTCAAGGTTCACGCAACGCACTTCAAGGGTCTTACTGAATTCGTTTGCCAATCCTTTCCCATCGTACCCATTCGCTCCATGCGCCTTGTTTATTCACTGACCAATAAATAAGCCTAGCCCTACCTGTGATTTTTGATTCATGAACATAGCCCCAAAATCGACTATCGAGGCTGGCATCACGGTTGTCTCCGAGTACGAAGTAGAACTGTTCCGGCACGATTACCGGACCGAAGTTATCTCGTGGGTGCTCATGACCCGGGACCACGCGAGGATCAAGTCGCTGCGTGTAGGAGCCATCATCAAGGGGCACCCCATTTACAAAAACGATCTTATTACGAATTTCAATCCTATCTCCAGGCAGACCGATCACCCGCTTCAAGAAGCTCTTTCCTTCATCCTTCGGGTAGAGGAAGGTGATGATCTCTCCTCTGCGTGGCTTAAATTTGATATGGGAGATGAGAGTGTCCACATAGATATAGTCGTCAGCCAGCACCGTCGGAGCCATAGATTCTGCTGGGATTTTGTGCGCTTTAACTATGCCTCTCATAAGATCTGGCATAAACCAAGCGAGACATCCTCCTATCACAAATACCGCAAGAGAGAACTGCTTGCTGGGTAAAGATTCAGGCAGACCAGTTTGCTGCCTGCGTCGAGCGACACGCACCGCCGAACGGACAAGAAAAATGTACCCTATTAGCGGAACCAATATTCCAGCGAGATTTAATCCTGTAGGAAGAAGGGGTGATCTGGCAATGAGTACAGATGCAAGAGCCAACAACTGAAAAGTCACAAACCAATACACACCTTGCTTGGTGCGGCCGAGGTACACATGCCCAAACCCGGGCAATAGAATGTTTAGCACACCAGCGATCCAAGGTTTTCTTTCCGCTTGAGGTCTGGCAGGTGGCATAGTTTCCGATGGCATCCTATGTGGGTGTTTTGAGGACACCAGAATATGGCAAGTCTAACAAAAAAGATCTCTCCCGTTCGAGGAAGTGTTATCTAACAAGAGGAGTAGACGAAGCGGATTGCCGGAAACATGCACCGCAAAGACAAGGAAACGAGGTCGGGAGTCTTTTTATAGCACGAGGTGTCGTCCACTCACGAACCGGACAGTTACTCTCGCCTCTTCGCACTATGACGCACGGCAGGGATCGACTAGCGGTGCGTAAGCAGGCGGGCAAACTCGACGGCTGAAATAACCGGCACTCCGCTGTAGTGCGAGGCCTCGAAATCCTTATCCCCGGTGACAAAATAGTGAGGCTGAGGGTGGGTCGCCAGCAGGTCTAGAAACAGCCGATCCCGTTCATCACGAATCGGAGCGGTGCTTGTCGCCGGGACTACCAGGTCGGCTTGCACTCTCAACTCAGCCAGCCATTTCATCGGCGCGATGGCGGCGTGCATAAAGTAGCGTTGGAGGGTAGGACGGCAGAGGACTGCGATCAGTTCTACCAAAGTGGCCTCACTCATGACAGCCACGATCTGTCCAGATCGAATAGCATTTAGGATGAGGGCGGGGGCACTGGTACGGGACATCAACCCCGACACCAGGATATTGGTGTCAAGAACGACGCGCACGCTGCGCTCGCACTGCCGCGACTTCAGCCGCGATTTGCTCCGCTGTGAGAGGGCCCAACTCTTGGACGGCGCGGCGCAGCTTTCGAACCATCTGCCCAAATCGCTGGCGACTGGCCTGGCGTTCCGGAGATTCCAAAATGACCATGTTTGCGCCCCGCCGAATCGATACGGGCTTGCCCCATCCCTTGACCCAGGAGGAGGGAATCACCACGCCTTCTTTAGTGTACTTCACGGCTTTCATTGGCAACGCATCCAGTGTATCCGCAGGCAGTATACCATGGTACTGCGGCTCCGTAGTCAACGGTCGGCGATTTTGCGAGCCGCTCGACCGTCGTTCATGACTGCATGTTCAGACTGCCCGATTTTTCGACCATCCCCTGCTGGTTCACGATCCTGTAATCCGAGGCCCGTTCACTGTGGTCATTTTTGTGTCAGAAATTATCAAAAACCTTACAATCTCCTGTACACAGTAGAAGCGATAGAAAGCTCGCAACCACCTGACATGTAAAGCTTTTGTGGGGAAACCATTGCAACAGCGAACAATTCAAAAATCTAGCTTTTCACCTTCACACGGAAGAGGCCACAGGTTCGATACCTGTATCGCCCACCAACCCTGTTCGATTCCCTCTTCGTCCGGCAACCACTGAATCTCCCTCATTTTCCACCACAACCGCCTCGGGCTGCCCCCAACTGGACAGAATCACGACCCTGCGCTAAACTTTTTTCACAAGGAACAGCGTGCGCTGTGTCGCCTGTTCCGACAGAAGAAAGAGAGGCACTGTATGCGCGGACCCTTAGCCACGATCATGTTGGGATTACTGCTCACCACCGGGTGCTCGACCACCAACCAGATGACGACGCAGGACCAGAACTACAATGCGCCGCTCAGCATCTACAGCGCGATGGACAGCACCTCCCTGGTCTACTCCGATCCCATGGCCGCATCACAGGCAAACGACAACCCCTATCGATGGCTGGGATTTGTGCTACATCCCGTCGGTCACGTGGTGGATTACACCGTAAACCGCCCCCTGTATGCCATCGCCAAACATGCGCCGTATATCTTCGGGTACACCCCCGAAGATTCCATGATTGACTCACAGCGACGGTAACGCTGCTCACCCTCTCGCCGGCCGGGACTGCTTCCGGCGGCGGGAGTTCCGCGCCCTTGTCCTTCTGCAGCCGGTCGCATCTTCATCACCATTCAGGTATGCTCTGCCTCACAACCCTGCAGCGCATTGAACTGAGGCATCGATCCGGCCATGCACCGTCGGCTCCCCCTGCTGCCCATTGTACTCACGACCTTCGCCCTGTGGACGGGATGCGAGACTCCTCCCCCGCAACGCGCACCGCTCCCTCCCTCGGAAAGCGACCTTGATCTCCTGAAATCCACCAAGCTCTGCGACTCCCGCCAGGTCTTCCTTGAGAAACATCCCGGGCTTGCTCCCCACACTCAGGCGTGGGGCAGCGGCCAGGAAATCCGAATTCCAGCGGAGCAGAGCCCTTCCAAAGGCGAGGAATCCTACTTTTTCGACGAAGACGGAACCTTGGTCGGAACGTTGTTCTTGTTTCGTTCAGGCCTCGATCTCGGCCCCTACAAGACGCTGCGGTATACCCTATCCAGGCTCAAGCCCAGCCTCGAGTTTTATCTGACCGTGGCAGAGTTGGCCGATCGTCAAAACATGGCGTTCAGCACCCTCTATGACACGGGGGATGAGAAGACGACCACGCGGTACCTGGTCCTGAGCGATCCCGCCACCCCGCGTCTCCTGGCCGCCTCGTTTACCATCGATCCGTACGTCAAGTTGTTCTCCCCCTATCGCAAAGAGTTTCTCGAGCGACTCCGAGAGACAACACCGCAGGGCGGGGGGCAGCATCTGGATACTCAGGGAGCCGAAGATAAGGAACCATTCGCCTCGCTTCAGCAGTTCGCGCGGGGACAAACCGCCCAGCTGGCCTATTGCGGGACAAAAAATCAGCCCCTCGCGCTTGATGCCTACCAAAAGGCCAGTGCCTCGGGGTTCACCAGCCCGCTGTGGCAAGCAGAACTCCACCATCGCCTCGGCGTCTCATGGGAAGCAGCCGGCAACCTGGAAAAGGCCAAACGCGAACTTCTCGCCTCCCTGGCGAAGCGTCCCAACTCCCCGGAAGTCGTCAACAATCTGGGGCACGTATACAGCAAATTAGGCGAGAAACAGAATGCCCTGGCGTCATTCGAAAAGGCGGTGCTGATGCGTCCCAATTATGCGATCGCCCGGTTTAACCTGGCCGAGGCGGTGGCGGACTCCAACCCCAAACGGGCAATTACGGAATACGAAACCTATCTGGCCCTCACCGAAGGAATTCCCGAAGAGGCAGATCGGAGTGCAGTCGCACAGAACCGAGTCAAGGCGCTCAAGCACCAGTAGCGAGGCACCTGCGCGGCACCGAAACGCTGCGGAGGAGGAGGAACGGGGAAACGGGATGAGGACTCAACGGGGAGACTTCTCGGCTTCTTCCTGACTCGTCTTACACTCGATACACAATGTGGTGACGGGGCGCGCCTTCAAGCGCTTGTAGGGGATATCGCCCTGACACCCCTCACAGATCCCGTAGGTCTGTGCGACAAGTCGACCTATTGCCTCGTCGATCTTTTTGAGGAGTTTTCGTTCCCGTTCGCGAATGCGGAATGAGAAATGTTGGTCGGCTTCGGCGGAGGCCTGGTCGCTGACGTCCGGAAACACTTCCAAGCCAGTGGGATTGGTCAACACGACTCCGGCTTCAGCCAGGATCGCCGCGCGTTGACCTTCTAGATCGTGCAGGATGTCGGGGTACTTGATTCCGTTGGCCTTCGCAGGCTTCTTTCGAGGCGAGGTGGATTTTTTCGCCGAAGTCTTCATCGAATACTCGGTATCGTTACGCCGGTATCGCCGCCAGACCGTACAACGAACCTGAAATATAGCAGCCGCAAATCAGAGGGGTCAATCGGTTCCTTAGGCCTTGAAGGAAGGCATGCCGCGCATCCCGTTTCGGTTGACGTTCCCGCTCAGATCGCAGATTACAAGTCCCGACGGCCCTCAATCGACTTCACCAACGTGACCTCATCGGCATACTCGATGTCCATTCCGACAGGAATGCCGTACGCGATCCGGGTCACACGAACCTGATGGGGCTTCAGCAACCGTGTGAGGTAGATTGCGGTCGCCTCACCTTCGATGGTGGGGTTTGTGGCAACGATGACCTCTTCCACCCCTCCAGCCTTGACTCGCTCCAGCAGTTCCTCGGCACGAATATCCGCCGGGCCGACACCGTCCAGTGGGGACAACACCCCGAGCAACACATGATACAACCCTCGGTATCCCCCTGCGCGCTCAACTGCGTATAAGGTGCTCGGCTCCTCCACCACGAGGATCTTGCTGCGATCCCGCTTCGGGTCACGGCAGAACTCACAGAGTTCGCCCTCGGCGATGTTGCGACATTGACGGCAAAACGACAACCCGTCCTTCACGGCCTGAATCGCCTCGGCAAGTCGCATCGCATCTTCCCGCTCTGCCTTCAGCAGATGGAAGGCCAGTCGTTGCGCACTCTTCTGCCCGATCCCAGGCAAACGCACGAGCTCACGCACCAATTTCGCCAACAACCCTTGTTGATCAACGCTCATGACACATCGTCACATCCAGAACAGACTTGAAGAAGGCCGGACACGCGCTCCCGCCTCGCCCATACTGCCGGCACAATCAGAATAGGCCGGGGATTTTCATCCCGCCGGTGACGGATTTCATCTCTTCCGCCATCATGTCGCGGGACTTCTTCAAGGCGTCATTGCTGGCGGCCACCACGAGATCTTGCAGCATGTCCACATCGCCGGCCTTCACCGCTTCCGGATCGATCTTCACACTGAGCACATCCATGGCCCCGTTCACCGTGACGGTCACAATCCCACCGCCGGCGGTCCCGGAGACCGTCTTACTCGCCGCCTGTTCCTGTACCCGGGCCATCTGTTCCTGCATGGCCTGGGCCTGCTTCAAAATATTGGACATGTTCCCGAATGGACTCTTCATTCCTGTACCTCCTGCGCCGGAAGGGTCGTGCGGACCTCCGCCAACTCTCCGCCGAACATCTCTAACGCTTGCCTCACCAGAGGATGTGCCTTGGCCTGTTGGGTCAAGATCAACCGTTGTTCCTGTTCCTTCGCCACTCGCAGTTGCTTCATGGTGGGAGCCGCCCCTGCTTCCTGCTCCGCCTCGATCACGCGCACTCGCAACGCATTCCCGTAGAGACGTTCCCCCAAGGCCGCCAGGGCCTTGAGATTGTCCTCCTTCTCCAACATCGCCCGCGCCACCGTCGCCTGTTTCCCGAACCCCAGCGTCACGAGCCCGCCCTCAATCTTCACCACCCGCCCCATTTCAAGGAAAGGCGCGATATTCGGATGATGAGCCGAGACCGCTTCCTGAAATTGCTCCCAATTCACCTCCATCGCGGCGGAGGCAGCGGTCGAAGCAGACGGCATCGCACATTCCTGCGGAGCGGGCTCAGGAGCCTCGGGGGCACTCATCGAAACGGTCGGAGCAGCAACAGGACCCGGACCAGGGGAGGGCTTGGTCTCGCGAGCACGGACCGCAGGTACGGGCTTCGGAGAAGCGCTCGACGAAATCTTCGGCGGAGGCTCCACGCTTGCCTTCGGTCTAACCGGCTGAACGGAGGCAGGGGATAGCGATCGCTCGCTCGGGGCCGATGGACGAGGCTGTACTCCACGATCGGGCACCGACTTTTCCTGTGGGGGACTCGTTCCGACCGATCGCGACGCCCCCTCAGCGGTCTGTACCAGCCGCGTGGCACGAACGGCGGTCGTCTCCAGCACAAACCGTGGATGGGCGCTGACGCGCAAACTATCTTCGGCTGAGGTCCAGATCCGAAACAACTCTTGCAGCTGTTCGACGGTAAATCGCTCTGCATCACGAGCCAGCTGCGCCAAATCGTCGTCGGTGGCCTCGACCAACCCCCGCAACTCCGGTCCCGGCGGTACCACTGCCGCAACCAACATATTCCGCACGTACTCCACCAAGTCGGCACAATAGGCGCGTAGATCGTGTCCCTGATCCAGCAACCCCGCAATGACTTGCAAGGCGTTGGCACTCTGCTGGTCGATCACGGCTTCAATCAGAGCCCGCACACGCTCCTGTGGCACCGCGCCGAGCAAGGTTTCGAGATCGTGATGACGAATCGTCTTGCCGCCGAATGCGATCACCTGATCCAACAAACTCAGCCCGTCGCGCATACTGCCCTCGCTGGCCCGTGCCAGGGCCAGCAAACTCCGATCTTCGATGGCCAATCCATCTTGATCGGCAACATGTCGCAGCCGCTGCACGATCTCGGCCTTGGAGATGCGCCGAAAGTTGTAGTGCTGGCATCGCGACAGGATCGTCGCAGGGATCTTGTGAATTTCCGTGGTGGCGAAGATGAACACCACGTGAGCCGGGGGCTCTTCCAGCGTTTTCAACAGGGCATTAAACGCCGAGTTGGAGAGCATATGCACTTCGTCGATGATGTAGACACGGTACTGGCCCCGAAACGGTGTGAATTTGACGTTCTCGCGAATCTCCCGCACATCGTCCACGCTGGTATTCGACGCGCCATCGATTTCGACGACATCCACCGAGGTACCCTGCGTGATTTCCTGACAATTCGCGCAGGTGTTACAGGGGGACCCCGTCGGCCCCTGTTCGCAGTTGAGCGCCTTCGCCAGAATGCGAGCGACTGTCGTCTTCCCCACGCCCCGCGTGCCGGAAAACAGAAACGCATGGGCAATCCGCTTGCTCGCAATGGCGTTCATCAGCGTCTGAACGACGTGCGATTGTCCGATGACATCATCGAACGTCCCGGGCCGGTATTTTCGTGCGGAAACTTGGTAATCCATGGGGCTGGATCGCTCCTCGTGAATCGGAATCCCGTCCCTCATGCGGACGCTTCACGAATGACGCATCACGAGAGACGCCGTCAATGGAAGTGGGGCCAGGTGATCCTGCGGCACACAGAACGGACCGCTTACCGTTGCTTCCTTCCGGACCTGGCGGGGTTCACAGGGTTCTGTTGCACAGGGCCCGGCCCCGAGGAGTTCGTGAACCGACAGGGGTATCTCGGGAACCTATGAGGTGCAAGGCCGCACCGTCATCAGACTCGTTCCTCGTCACGCCTGCCGCATCACGCCTTCAAATGGCGGAGAGGGTGGGATTCGAACCCACGGTCCCGTTGCCGAGACGCATGCTTTCCAAGCATGTCGATTCGTCCACTCTCGCACCTCTCCACGATCGGACGACTTCAAGGGGAGTTATCTTATCACGCAGGTGTGTGGGCGGCAAGGCAAGGCCGCAGGCGGGCGATCCATCGAAGTCGCAACTGATACACGGCGCCGCACCGGGTAAACCCACAGGAACTACTGGAAACGGGCCGCGCCGTCTAGATGGACGACCATTGACCCATTTCGCGCGCATTTCTATACTGCGGAACCATTTCACCGGAGGTGTCTGATGAAAGTGCTGGTCGGGATCGGCGTCGTGATCCTGCTGCTCATGATCCTGGTCATCGCGCTCCCGTTCCTGATCGATTTGAACAGGTATCAGGACCGATATCGCCCTCTCATTGAGGAGGCGTTGAACCGTAAGGTCCAACTCCAGGATATTCGCCTGACAATTTGGCCGCGCATCGGCGCCCGAGTCGGCGGGTTTGTGGTTCAGGATGATCCTGCGTTCCGCACCGGGTCCTTTGCTTCCCTCTCCTCACTGGATGTGGGCGTAAAGCTGCTGCCGCTTCTCCGCGGCCAGGTTGAGGTGGAAGAGATCACCTTGCGCGATCCGGTGATCATGGTGTTGAAAAACGCGCAAGGCCAACTCAATGTCTCCACGATCGGCGCCAAACCAGCGGTTCCGCCTACGCCCTCAAAGCCCGAAACCCCGACGCAACCGGCCGGCAGCCCGCTTCAAGCCTTAGCCCTGTTCGCGGTGGATCGCGTCTCCATCGACGGCGGGAAACTGACCTATCGCGACGAATCCTTACCGAAACCGGTCGAATACACGGTCAACCAACTCGAATTTTTGCTGACGTCGGTCCATCTCGGCGACAGTCCTTCCGTGCATGTCGGCGCGACCGTTCAACCCTATAACTTGCCGGTACAACTCGACGGCACGTTTGGGCCACTCGTTGAAACCCTGGATGTGAAATCGTTCACCTTCAACCTCGAGCTCGGCAAGATCACCATCGGACTCAAGGGACGAGCGGTCGGCGGAAATCTGGATGCCACGGTCAACGCCCTGCAGATCGACACGGCCGATCTACCCGTCGCGTTGCCGCTCACGAAGCCGGTCCAAATCAAAGATCTCCACCTCACTATTCACACGCCATACCCCGTACCGCCTGACATCAGCCCCCTCAGTCAACTCGATTTGACGGATCTGGGCCTGACGGTGACCATGGGTGGATCAGCCATCAACGTCAAAGGAACCGCAACCAAGGGCCTGGCGAATCTGACGGCTGCCTCGGCCAGCATCAACACCTCGGACCTCCCCATCGCACTCCCGTTGGCCAAACCGGTTGAACTCAAAGACCTGCATATCAATCTCAAGGCCAAGTATCCACCCAAGGAAGGGGCTGCGCCACTCGAGCTCGCCGAGATTCCGAACCTCGGCCTGACGGTCGCGCTGGGAAGTTCGCGCATGGACGTCAAGGGGTCGGTCCTGGGAGGGCGGGCAAAAGTCACGGCCGACTCCAAGCTGGTGAATACCGCCGACCTGCCGTTCACGCTACCCCTGAAAAAGCCGGTAGAGATCAAAGACCTCCAAGTTGCAGCCGAAATGAAAGGACAGGACGTGCGGTTGAGCACACTCGCGCTGCAGCTCTTCGGAGGCCTCCTGCGTGCGCAGGGCACATTGAGCCTGGGCACGACCGCCCCGCCGTTCAGCGGCACGGCTTCCCTTCAAGGCCTCCAGCTGGGACCGGCGTTGCAGGCGGTCGGCACAGACCAGGTGTCCATGAGCGGTACGGCCAACGTCGAGCTGTCGCTCAGCGGGCGTGGGTTCGCCCATCCTGACCTGGTCAAAGCCCTCGCCGGCGCCGGCCATGTCGCCGTGCGGGACGGCAGAGTCGAAGGGATCAATCTCCTGCAGCAAGCGGCCATACTACTCAAAGTGGTCGGCGTGCAATTAGACAACGTCAAAGCCACGGCATTCTCCGCCATCGAAAGCGACATGGCCATTAAGCAAGGACTCGTGGCGGTACAACGCCTGCTCATCGACAGTCATGATTTTCAGGCCACCGGAGGCGGCACGATCGGTTTCGATCACTCACTCGACATGAAACTGAACTTGAATCTCTCCCAGGCCTTGAGTCAAAAGATTGCGGCCGGATCCCCTATCGCCCGTGTGGCGTTGACCGGTGGGCGACTCTCGCTACCCCTGCTCATTACCGGAAGCGCCCAAGCCCCATCCTATGGCCTCGACACAAAAATGTTTGCGGGCAAGGTGAAAGAGCAGGTGAAGGAAAAGGTCAAAGGCGCAGTCGGAGACCTGCTGAAAGGGACGGCCAAGCCGGAGGATCTGAAACAGCAGGGGAAAGATCTCCTGAAGGGGCTCTTCGGGCGCTAAGATTCACGCGGAGGGAGCATGTCGCTGGCAAACTTGGTCACGCAGTACATCGTCCAATATGGCTTTCGAATTATGGGCGCGATCCTCGTCATCGTCGCGGCCCTCTTCGTGGCCAAGTCCGTCGGCCGGCTCTTCGAGCGCTGGTTGAACGAGCAGGACTTGGAGCCGCCGCTTCGCCTCTTACTGCTGCGCCTCGTGAAGGCGCTTGTCGTGATTCTTGGCCTGCTCATTGCGCTGGATCAGCTGGGCCTGCAAATCGCACCCCTGGTTGCCGGTCTCGGTGTCGCCGGCCTCGGCGTCGGTCTTGCCCTGCAAGGTGTGCTCAGTAACATCGTGGCCGGACTTTCGATCATCTTCTCGAAACCGTATCGGGTCGGCGAACATGTCTCGCTCTTGGGCGTGCATGGCGATGTCGCCAAAATCGATATCTTCACCACTACGCTCCTGCACCCGGATCAGTCTCGCATCGTCATTCCGAACCGGAAAGTCGTCGGAGAGATCCTGCACAACTTCGGAACCATCCGACAATTAGACCTGTCCATCGGAGTCTCGTACCGGACCGACATCGATACCACGCTACGAAGACTCCGCGACCTCGTCGCCCACCACCCGAAGGTGCTCCAGACACCTGCGCCCATCATCGGCATTGCGGCCTTCGCCGACTCCTCGATTACCCTGTCCATTCGGCCCTGGGTCGAGGTGGCGATGGTCGGCTCCGCGCACATCGAGCTGAATCAGGCCATCCTCCAACGATTACAGGCTGATGGCGTTGAGATCCCGTTTCCGCAGCGTGAAGTGCGTCTCCTCACCCCCTCCTGAGTATGCAGAAATCCGCCTCCATTTTTACGTATTCCCTCGCTGCTCAGGCATGGGTGTTACTTGTTGGACCTGATGGCAATGTGCTACGCTGTCACACTTTTCATGCGGGACGATAGCGACCACGGAGACGACCCATGAGCAGGCAAACGGATCTCGACCGCACACGACGTTCAGAACGCACACCCGACACGCTTGCCCCGGCAGAAGCGGATTCCGCGCTGACCGAGGAGCATGCTGCCGGCAACAACCTCGACAAGATCCGCGACATTCTCTTCGGCGCGCAGGTACGGGATCACGAACGCCGGTTTACCAAACTTGAGGCCCAGCTGCTGGCGGAGGCGGCCCAATTGCGCACTGATCTGAAAGAACGATTTGCCGCGCTGGAGCAATACATACGACACGAAGTCGAGTCCGTGACGGCTCGGCTGAAGGCCGAGGAACAACAACGCACGAATGCCGTGATCCACCTGACGACCGAGCTGCATGCACTGGCCGGCGCGCTCCAACAGACGGCTTCCCAGCTGCGGACGCAGAGTGAGCAGGCCCACCGTGAGCTGCAGGATCAACTGCGCCATCAGGCGACCACACTCGCCGGTGACTTTACGCAGCGACACACCGCACTCTCCGCCACGCTGGATGAGGCGGTCCGGCAATTGTCCCACCAAAAAACCGACCGGGCCTCCCTGGCCACGTTGTTCCAAGAACTTTCACAGAGGCTCTCGCATGACCAGCCTCCCCCACAGACATAATCCCACGTCCATGGCCCGGCATCCGCAGCTCGCGGTCACCAGAGCGCGCAGCGTCTTCCCCCGACAGGCATGCCTCAATCGAGTAGTCCTTCTTCACATTGAACACAGGAGACCCGATGGCACAGGCACGTAAAGCCATGCCGGCGACCGGCGACGGCGACTATGCCGAGTTGCGCAGCCTCCTCCTGGCTCCCGAGCAATCGCGCCTCGAAGAACTCCAGGAGCAGGTCGAGCACATCGATCTCAACGCCCAGAATGTGAGTCGTCTTCTTCCCGATGCGATCGCCCTGCGCGGCGAGCACGACCAGCGCTTGACGCGGGCATTGACCCCGCACGTCTCGGACGCCCTGGGCACGTCCGTACGCACACAGCCGCAGATGATCGTCGACGCCATTGCACCGATCATGATGCCGGCCATCCGCCAGTCCATCGCCAATGCCCTGCGGAGCATGGTGCAGTCGCTCAACCAAACCATCGAGCACAGTCTGTCGCTCCGCAGCATGCAGTGGAGACTGGAAGCGCTACGCACCGGCAAACCGTTCGCAGAAATCGTGCTCCTGCACACCTTGTGTTATCGAGTCGAACAGGTCTTTCTCATTCACTCACAGACCGGATTGCTCCTGGCGCACGCAGCTGGCGATTCGGTCGCCGTCCAGGACGAGACCCTGGTCTCGGGCATGTTGTCGGCCATCAGAGCGTTTGTGCAGGATTCGTTCGGAGCCGCACCGGACCAGGTCTTGAATACACTGCGAGTCGGCGAGCTCACCGTGTGGATCGAACAAGGACCGGTGGCGATTCTCGCCGCAGTCATTCGCGGCACGCCACCCGAACACTTCCATGTTCACCTTCAGGATACACTCACCCGCATCCATGCCGCACAGGCCGACGCATTAGCCCGCTTCGAGGGAGACGCCTCGAACTTGGCCGGCGTGACACCACTCCTGGAAGACTGCCTGCAGGCGCAATTTGAGCCGCGCGGGCGCGCCGTTTCCCCGATGACCTGGGCGTTGGTGGCCGCGCTCCTTCTGGGCGCGGTCTGGTGGGGAGCGTCGGTATACCAGGAGCGCCAACGCTGGCAGACCCTTGTGGCACGCCTCGGCGCGGAGCCGGGACTCGCGCTCACAGCGGTAGAAACGGAAGGGCGACAGTATCGACTCACCGGGCTTCGCGACCCGTTGGCTGCGGACCCCGCAACCCTGCTGCAAGAGAGCGGACTGGATCCAGAGCACATCTCGGCACACTGGCGCCCCTACTACTCGCTGGATGCGGCATTCCTCCTCAAACGCGCCGGGCTCGTCCTCTCACCGCCGACGACCGTTCAATTCGCCCTGGAGGGGACGCGCTTGACCGCATCAGGGACTGCGCCGGCAGAATGGATCCGGGAACGCCGAACCCTCGCACGGCTCCTCCCCGGTCTCGATCACTACGACGACCGGCGGCTCACGCGACAGTCGCTCGATGCCGTGACCCAGGAGTTGGCACAGGCCTCCATTCTCTTTGAACAGGGACGTGCCGACATTCGTTCATCAGAGCAACGTCACAGTCTCTCCCGCATTGCGGACCTCCTTGGTCAGATTGAAGAGTTGGCTCACCTGTCCGGCACCACGTTGACGATACGGATCAACGGCCAAACCGACATCATTGGCGACCAGGCGCAGAACCGCCGCCTGAGTGAGATCCGCGCCCAGTCGGCCCTCGACGCCATCCACCCCACGACATTCTCCTCCATCACGTTCGAAACCCACGGCGTCACCCCGTCACCCGAATCCCATGCGGGCAAAGCCGCAGCCCCACTGCCCGAAGATCGACGCGTGTCATTTCAGGTGACTGTGCACCAGGCTCCGTGAGACCCCCTGCTATGATCGAAAAAAAAATCTGCATGTTGGGTGCGTTTGCCGTCGGAAAAACAAGTCTGGTCCGGCGGTTTGTCACCAGTGGATTTTCCGAACAATATCAGACCACCATCGGGGTGACGGTCGACAAGAAATCATTGTCGGTGGACGACAGGGACCTGACGTTGGTGCTCTGGGACCTGTACGGAGAAGACGAATTCCAAAAGCTGCGCCGCTCCTACCTGCGCGGCACAGCGGGGTACCTCCTCGTCCTGGATGGGCTGCGTCGGGCCACCTTGGACATTGCCTTGCGCATCCAAGAAAGTGTCACCGACGAACTCGGCCCGGTGCCCTTCGTGGCACTGGTCAACAAACATGACCGGCGGGTCGAGTGGGAGCTCACTGATCAGGACCTAGCAGAGTTGACCCAACGCGGCTGGCCGGTCTTGATGAGCAGCGCCAAGACAGGGCAGGGCGTCGAAGACGCGTTCGCGACGCTCTCCCGCGCCCTCATCCAGACCCCACCACCATCATCACGAGGCGACAAGCACGATGGCGCCTAACTCACCCCCGTCCGTACCGGACGCGCTGTACCGCACACTGCTGACCCGATTCCACGTCGCAGTGCTCGAACACGTTGCCGAAACGCGCTTCCGTCTCCTCGGCGAGCCACCACCCTGGTTGGTACAGCTATATCCGGAGGCCGAGCATCAAGCGAACTTTTCGATCGATACTCGCACCCCGGTGCTGCACAATTTTCTGCATGACGCAGCCGTAGCATGGGAGGCCCAGGACAATCCTCTTGCTCGATCAGGGTTCTGGACCGATCACGTCCTGTTCAATGAACCCCGGCACTTCGACGCCCTGGCGCTTCGAGAGGGCAGCCATCGCCTGCTCCTGGTTCAACACCACATGGAGAGCTATGATGAGCAAGCCGCCCTGCTGCAAGAGGCGCGTGAGCGCGCGCTTCGGCAACATGAGCAGGACCGCGGGCACCGGCGAACTCACCAGGTCCTTACCACGCAGCTGGCGGATAGCGAACGGTCGCGGGATGATCTCGCGGCAATTCTGCAGCGACTCGGCCTGGCGACCCTGCTGATCGACGGGGAGGGACACGTCCGGTTTCTCAGCGACTCAGCCATCCGCTTGCTGGAGGTGCCTCCGTCCTCCGCATCCAGGGCGATGCACTGGGAGGCGCTCTTGCCGTCCTCAAAGCCGGATCGCCTGGCACTACAGACGTTATTCCGCCAGCCCGTCTCGCAACGGGAACGGGCACAATGTCACATCGAAACGCCAACCGGACGACGTCTAAGGCTGGAAATCGAACTCCACGACGACCCGCGGGATTCGCTCCAGAGGATTGTGTTTCTGCACGACATGACGGATGTCTATCACCTCCGGCGCCTGCTGGAGTTAAAGGCGCATTTCCACGATCTGATCGGCAAGAGCCGCGGCATGAGGCAGGTCTACGAACAGATTCAAGACCTCGCGCGCGTCGATTCAACCGTCTTAATCGAAGGGGAAACGGGGACGGGGAAGGAATTGGTGGCGCGCGCCTTACACCAGGCGAGCGCCAGGCGTACCGGCCCGTTTATCGCCGCCAACTGCGCAGGCCTGACCGATTCCCTGCTCGGCAGTCAGCTCTTCGGCCATAAAAGAGGGGCCTTCACCGGCGCCATCGACGATCAACCGGGACTCTTCGAAGCCGCGCAAGACGGCGTACTCTTTTTGGATGAAATCGGCGATATCCCCCACACCGTCCAAACCCATCTGCTGCGCGTGCTGCAAGAAAAGGAGGTCACTCGACTCGGTGAGACCAAGCCACGCAAAATCAATGTCCGGGTGGTGACGGCGACGCATCACAATTTGAGCCAGGACGTCGCCAAAGGAATGTTTCGCGCCGACCTGTTCTATCGAATTCGCGTCGCCCGCCTCCAGCTTCCTCCACTACGGGAGCGTAAGGAAGATATCCCGCTCTTGGTCACCTCCTTCCTTACAGAAGGACGTGCCAGTACGGGCAAGACGATTCATCGACCCAGTCCGGCGGCCATGGCGGCGCTGATGGAGTATCACTGGCCCGGCAACGTACGGGAACTGAAGAGCACCATTGAGTGCGCCATGATTCACTGCAAAGGGGAGACACTGGATGCCTCAGACCTGCCGTCCGACATTCACCAGTCGAATCCCATCCTCCCCCCGACGCCGCCCCCCCCCACCGACGAACGTAGCCGGTTTGTGTTTGCCCTGGGACAAGCCCGAGGCAATCGCACCAAGGCAGCGCGCTTATTGGGTATGAGCCGCGCCACCTTCTATCGCCGATTGACCGAGCTCGACCTCCCGCCCAGGTAGATCTGCACTCCGACTCAGGCTCTCCACCCCTGTCTCATTGCGTCTCACGCGAGACAGTATGAGACGATCTTACGCGTCTCGCCGTTGCACGGCCGCCAGACAGACCACTCACCCGTTGCGCGGCAATCGCGTCATGGCCTTGGTGACTGCCACCTTCACCCTCACAGGCACGGAGCTTGATATAGAGAGCCGGAGAAACCACTGCGTGCAATCCCGTGCCATCGTCAGGCGACAGCAACCAGAAAGGAGCGAGTGACGTACCCATGGACACCGTCGTCCCGTTTTCACACCCGCGACCGGATCAACCGACTCCGCGGGAGCGAGAAATACTCAATTTTATTTGGGCAGGGTTGACGAGTCAGGAAATTGCGACCCGTCTGGGTGTTGCGCCCAAGACTGTGGAATCCCACCGCGCAAATCTGCTGAGAAAATTTCGCGCGGCCAACGCCGCGCAGCTGCTTCGCTTCGCACTCCTGGAAGGCCTGCTCGATGTTCCCTCGCCAAAGGGTGAGACGAACACGTCTCCAAAAGCGCGTGCAGACCGGAGCGCCACAGTGCGAAAATTGACGCCCCTCAAATGACCGGGCCCAGTGTCACACCCAGCCCCTGCCAGGTCGGTGCATCGCCACAGCATTCGGACGTCCGTCGCACCAGCGCGACGCTGTCGCAGATCGCTCCACCGACATTCACAGCGAGGCGTGCGTGCACGGAGTGCCGATGGTCTACGCCGTTGTGCCCTGCCAAGGTAGCCGATCAGGAGCCGTGGAACGTGGCACGCGCATGACACCGCAGAATCCTGCGGAGGAAATGTTGAACTCCTACACGGAATCCAATATACAACACCAGCGTTTCTACTCATCAGGCAACCGACAGACTGTTGCCATTCGCAAGCCTAGGAGGACAGAATGATGCGACGATTCGGATGTTTCCTGCTCGCGCTGCTCTTGGTGGCGCTCACAGCCTCGGGAGCGAGGGCTCAGGCTCCGCCGGTGTCCGCACCGGCTGCGGCCACGCTCGATTCAGTCACACTCAAGGACGGCACCGTCATCTATGGACAGGTCCTCGGCATGATCGCCGACGAACTGCACATCAAAACCGCATTCGGTCCGACCGGCGGGGAAGACATCGTCAAAATCATGTGGCCGAATGTGGCGAAGCTGGTTGTGAATCGTCCCATTCCCTTCAGCCTCAAGGAGGGCACGACGGTCGTCGGCACGGCGCAGCCCGGCGAACCAGGCACGCTCACCTTACAGGCGGCGCCGATGGGTACGCCGATGGCCATTCCTCTGGATACAGTCGTCGGCATGAACCAACCCGCCGTCATCTACACAGGTGCTCTGCAAGCGGGCTTCTCTCAAACCACGGGCAACAGCCACCTGCGCAACGCCAGCCTCCTCGGCGAACTGTCGGCCCGTAGCGAGTCGCTGCGACTCACCATCCTGGGCCGGTACATCTACGGAGATAATAGCGGCAATCTGATCGTGAGAAACAGCCGCGGAACCATCAAGCTTGACTTCTTTCTGACGAAGCGGTTGTACTGGTTCTCGTCTGCCTACTTCGAGCAGGACACCTTTCAGGACCTGAAGCTGCGCACGGCGCTCGCCACCGGTCCCGGCTATCAATTCCTCGACCGTGGTGACCTGAGCGGGGTCTTCAAAGACATGACGCTCTGGGCGGAAGCCGGTGCGGCGTACTTCAACGAGGATTTCAAAGTCGCCGACGACAAATCCAGCGCGCGTGGCCGATGGGCCGTCAAATGGAATTGGCCGCTCTGGGGCGGCGACCAAGTCAGCCTGTACCACTTCCAAGAAGGCTTCCAATCGCTCGCCAACTCCAAAGATCTCTACCTGACGGCCGATACCGGGTTGCGGTTCAAAGTGTGGGGCGGACTGGTCAGCGGATTCCAATGGACCATGCGGTACAACAAGAATCCACCGCCGGGGGTGTCGGATACCGATAACCTCTACCTGATCACACTGGGATACAGCTTCGACACCAGTCGAAAACAATAGCATCCGAGACTGATTCGGGGTTCATTCGTCTCACACAAGGAGGTTGCGCGATGGGCATGATGAGTGAGTTCAAAGAATTTGCCGTGAAGGGGAACGTGCTCGACATGGCGGTGGGGGTCATCATCGGAGGGGCGTTTGGAAAGATTGTCTCATCCGTCGTCAGTGATATTCTCATGCCTCCCATCGGCCTCCTCATGGGGCGCGTGGATTTTTCCAGCCTCTTTGTTCCCCTGACCGAAGAGGCCAAGGGGAAATCCCTCGCTGCGGCTAAAGCCGCCGGCGCCGCGACGATCAACTATGGCGTCTTCCTGCAAACCCTGCTGGATTTCACGATACTGGCATTTGTCATTTTCCTCGTGGTCAAGCAAATGAACCGCTTCAAGAAAGCCACACCCCCCGGGCCGCCACCGGCGCCGCCCAAAGAAGAAGTCTTGCTGACGGAGATCCGTGATCTATTGAAAAATCAACGGCACTAATCGTGAACCGTTGGGCTGGGCCGCTCAGACACATCCGGCGGCCTGACTGTTTTGTAAGGAGGACCGCATGACACACGTTCGCGTAGTTCCCGTGCTGCTGAGCACCCTGCTGCTCGCAGCCTGCACGTCCGCACCGTCACCCAATGATTCGGCCAGCCGGGCTCTGAACGAGATGAAGGCGGTGGCCCGGCCCATTCCGCCCAAACCCGATCCGCGCGATCTGAGGATCGCAGAGCTCGAACGGCAAAAAGCCGATCTACAGCGGGAGAAGGCCGATCTCGAAGCAGAGTTGGCGCGCCTCCGTTCCACATCCGCCACCGACATGGATCGGTCGAAAGCGCGCATCACCGAATTGGAGAACCACATCAGCCAGCGCGACCGGGAATTAGCCGGGCTCCGGAACGCCGCCGGCGACAAGGATCGGTTGGCCAGCCAATTGTCCGACGCCGATCGTCAATTATCGGCCAAGGATCAGGAACTGGCAGCCTTGAGGCAGGGTGCTGGGGAGAAGGACCGGCTGGCCGGAGAACTGACCGCTCTTCAAGGCCTACTCGCCTCGAAAGAACAGGAACTCGCCGGGTTGAAAAGCAATGCCGGGGACCGGGATCGGCTCTCATCCGAACTGGCACAGGCCAAGCAGCACATCGCCGAGTTGGAACGCCAACTCAATGGCAAGGATCAGGAATTGTCAGCACTGAAAGGTGCCGCCGGGGACCGAGAGCGATTGCAAGCGGATCTCGCTGCAGCCAAACAGCGGGCCACCGATCTCGAAAGCGAAATCGCACGGCGGGACCAGGAGATGGCTGGTCTGCGCGGTGCGCTTGACCAACAAAAGACCAGTCTCGCCGAGGCCAAAAACGATTTGTCCAAACTCCTCCAGGCGGAAGTGGCCAAGGGCCATGTGACCATGAAACAATTGGGCGATCAGCTGACCCTCGGCCTGGCCACGACCTTGCTGTTCGATTCTGGGGAGGCCACCCTCAAGCCGGGCGGAGCAGACGTATTGAGTCGTATCGGCAGCGTACTCAAAAACTACCCCGACCGCTCAATCCATGTCGCCGGTCACACCGACAACGTGCCGATCAAGGGACGATTGGCGAAGCGGTTTCCGACCAACACGGAGCTCTCTCAGGCACGTGCAGATAGTGCACGCCAGGCCCTGACTGATGGTGGCATGTCAGCCGACAAGATCGACGCTAAAGGCCACGCCGACAGCCGACCGATCGCCAGCAATTCAACGGCCGAGGGACGCCAAAAAAATCGACGCGTCGAAATCGTCGTCAGTCAATAACCATCGAGGCCAAGGTCCTGACTACGTTGCATCTGCCCTGGGAACCCGTTAGAGTACCGACGGGTTCTTGGGGCGTGCCACTTCATCGCCCGATTCATCGGGTACCCAGTGCTCACACCGGCTGATCGACATCTGTCAGCTGGGCCCCAGTCGTCTTCTTCCGCCGCCCGCATTGGATTCCCTCAGACGACTGTCGACCTCTTGACACCAACACCTTCTGCCGGTCAGCACCAGGAAGGGATCGTATGAGACGAGCTGTTTGGGCGCTCATGGTTCTCAGTTCCTTCGTGACAGGGTGTGAAACGGTTCCCCCACCTCAACCGCCTCTCCCTGTAGCCTCGGCGGCCGATGCGAAACTCGTCGCGCTTCAGCAGGAACGTGAGCAGCTCCTCACGACGCTCGGTGAATTCCATGACAGGATTCGAGATCTTGAGAGCAGACTGGGCGATCGACAAACTCAACCCGCCAGTGCGTCGTACGACCAGTTGCTCGGCGCGAAGGAGGCGGAGCTCGCTGACTTGCGGCGGCTGGCTCCGGAACGCGATCGGCTGAGCAATCAACTCGCAACCGCAACCAACGAACTGCTGCAAGCGCGTCAGCGTATCAGCGCACTCGAACAACAACTGGCTGCGCGCGAGCAGGAGTTGGCCGCACTACACACTCGCACGGCGGCGCTCGCTGATCTTGACGCGGCTCGACGCCGGATCGTCGAGTTGGAGACGCAGGTGGTTCATCAGGAGCAAAATCTTCGCACCGCTCGCGCCGGCAATACGGAACGGGACAGTCTCGCCGCTCAACTGCAAACTGCCACTGCGACCATCAATTCCCTGAAGGCCCGGGTCAACGCCTTAGACCACCAGCTCAAAGAACGCGAGCAGGCTTATGAAACCGTCCGCTCCCGCCTCATCGAACGAGACAAGCTCGTGCCCCAATACAACGCGATGATTGCGGAAATTTATCAAGCGAGGCACCGGATCGCTGCTCTTGAGCAACGATTGACCGACAAGTCCCGGGATCTTTCCTCGCGGCAAAGGGAGACCTCCACCGCCACATCCCCGCAAGGTTCAGAGACGGCGGCAACCAGGAATATGGTCTCGCCGGGACAAGATTCAGGACGGGATGGGAGCCCCGCTCAGGCCAACGCCAGCCGCACTGATGCGCGCGCTTCAAGCATGGCTGCCCTCAGGGAAACGTTGCGGAAGGCGCTGCCGGCAGAGGCCGAGCAGAAAGTCTTCACGGTCAGACAGGATGGAAACCGGCTGGTGATCGCACTGGCCGGCAATTGGCTTTTCACAGCTGCCGATGCAGCACTCACTCCCGAAGGCATCACCCTGCTGAAGCGAATCGGCACAGTGCTGGGCCCTCTGTCAGACACATTCGTGCAAGTCGCCGGCCATACGGACAATCTCGCCCTCAGCAAAGCACTTCAAAAAAGCTATGCTGATAACAAAGCGCTTTCCTGGGCTCGCGCCGACAGTGCCCGTCAAGCCATTGTGAACGGAGGGATGCCTCCTGAACGGATCAAGGCTGTGGGCCTAGCCGATTCCCGTCCGGTCGCGTCCAATGCCACCGAACAGGGTCGTCGGAAAAACCGCCGGCTGGAATTGATTATTGCATCGCGCCCGACCGTCGCATCGGCAACTGGGGTCTTGGGTGCTCAGCTCCGCCTTGCGGCGCTCGGGTCCTCCCACTAGCCCCAAGTCGCCCACGGAGCGATTTACAACTGACACTGACCTGCTTCAGCCCCTGTTGTGAAACGCTCTCCGGGCACCGTTGCGAGAATCTTATAGTGCCCGAGACCGAGCTCTTTTCCGTAGGCCTCCCCGACAAGCACATCTTGCACATGTTGGTGATCAGACGCCCGGAAATAGGATCGACCTTCCTTGAGACCATCAAACTCGTGGCCTTCCAATGCCTGAATGAGCGCGGGCGCCTCGGTTGAATCCGCACGTTGGATCGCCTCAAGGATCTGGGTCATAGCCGCATATCCGAGATAGCAACGCGAGGTGGGAGTGTGGTTGTATTTCTCAATGACGCCTTGAATGAAGCGCCTCGACCCCTCCGTGTTGACCTTCGGATCCCAGATGAGTCCCCAAATTCCGGCATTGTGGGCGTATCCAAGCGGCCGACCAATCTGCTCACCCGCGATGAGACCACCGACGCCAATCTTCTCCTTGGCCAACTCCACTTTGACGTACGCCTTCAAGGCATGCACGAGATCCCATCCGTAGAGATTGAAAACGACCAACGTCGGATGTTTCTCTTTGGCCGCCGCCAAGGCCACGGTATAGTCCATGGAGCCGAACGGCATCAGCACTTCACCCACAAATTCGACTCCATACGCCTGGCCGGCCGTAACAACCGCCTGCGCCATGGCCTTCCCATCCAACGAACTGGTTGTGACCATACACCAGCGAGTACCGAAAGCCTTGATCCAATGAGGAACGACCGCCTGCGCCAACATCGAGGCGTTCGGCATGAACACGAAAGTGTGTGAGTTACACGCCCCCCCGGTGAGCTCCGGGAGATGTGCCCCTGTCACGAGAAAGAGTTTGTTTTCCTTTTTCGCAAACTCCGACACGACGAGCGCACAGTCGGCGTTAAACGTGCCCATCAGGACATCCACACGATCTTCTTGAACCAACTTGGTGGCGGCCTTGAGCGCGGTCTCGGGAAGTGAGGCATCATCGGCCTCGAGAATGATCACCGGTCGACCCAACACCCCACCTCGCTTATTGAAGAGATCCACCGCCACATTGGCCCCGTGTACATCATGAATCGACGAGGTCTTATAGGGGCTCGACAGCGGATCCAAAATACCGATCTTAATGGGCTCTGCGGCATTTGCCAGTGAACATGGAAACGGCGATCCCAGAAAGCGGTCGGTCCAATCCGACAAGAGCAGCGCCCCGCCGGTCATGGCCGACAGTTGCAAGAATTGTCTGCGCGAAACTCTTCGCATAGCAGTGCCCCCCACGTTTACCCGATCCCCCTTTTACGCTCGCTCGTCTGCCGATGCACGCACTTCAGTCACGACGCCGGAAAGCCTTCTAAGCAGACTCGCCGGCATTTTCACGGCATGAAGCATTCGAGTCCTTCGGCCGCACCCGGTTGCGGCCGCCTGAAGAGGCCTCGTCCTCGAATCTGGCACCAGTTAGCTCAGGGATATAACGGAGACGACGAGGGACCGCACCATGCTCGGTGTTCACATCGACGCCTTTCCCGACTCTGCCACTAGGAAGAATCCTATCACAACGATCATAGTTGGGGCGTCAACTATCCTGCCGATGAATCCTCAGTATAAACCTGCTTGATGGACCAGAATACCGCTTCCTTCAACTTCTTGATCTGTGGATCGGGAGGATCATTTCGAATCTTTTGCAACTTTCTGTCGAGGGCAAGAAGTGGTTCGATGGATCGCCGATCCGGCACGCGCCCCAAGGCCCAGGCAATTTCCGTCTGGACGGCGATATCGATACCAGGGGCGTCGAGCATCTCAAGAAGCGGAGGAACAACTCGTGAATCGCTGTGGACGTTCCCGAGATCTCCCAAGCCTTTCGCGGCAGCAGCCTGCAAATCGGGGTGTTTGGAGGAGCGCAACAATTCGATCAGGACCGGGATACCTTCCTTCCCCATATTTCCTAACGCCACAGCCGCTTGCTTTGCCAGGTCCTTATCCTTCAGGGCTTCCGTGAGATGGGGCAGTGCCTCATCCGCCGCCATTTCCCCTAACAACGAAATGATCCGTAGCTTCCTGAGTTGGTTGGATTGCGGTGAATCCAGCAACTTCAACAACCGCTCGGGCTGTCCCCACTCAGCCGTGAGAAGAAGGGGGAAGTCGTAGTGTTCCAGCGCATCCCGAAGGGCACTTATCGCGAAGGCGCTTGGATCAGCTGCACCTGCAGCATGAGCCGCTTGGGCGGCATCTTCAAACCCCGTGCGGACCTCCTTTTGCCATTTTACCTTGAGGCTCCCCAAGGAATAGGTCAATTGGCAGGCAGGCCCCTTCCACAAGCGTGACGGCGCATCCAGCAGGTCATTGTCTCCACCGGCCGCTGACGTTCCCTCCCAGGTCTTCTTCTGTTCACACTTCACTCGTAACACGACGTCATGAGGAGCGCCCTGATCGGAACTCACGACATACCCCAATTCACTCATGCGTCGAAGGACGGTGTCTCGAATACCATCGGCATTGCCGGGACCTCTTTCGGTCAACACCAAGGCCTCGACCAGCACACTACCGATATTCGCCAACTCCGCCTTTTGAGCCTTGGTAAAGTAATCCCGATAGGCCGAGCTGGGGGAGGCAAGACCGAAGAGGAGAACGAGGAATCCAGCTGCGGCAGTCAACCCGCTGCGTGTCATCACGTATTCCTCCCTTCCTTCACCATGAAGATAAGAAGCTCCTGACACGACGAACCACGGGGGTTATTATAACGCGTGAGCGGGGACGGAATGCGAGGAATCTGCTCCAGGAAGAGAGTGTCGTCAGCCATACACTGGCTTTCCATCGCATACAGGGTCCTCCAACGCCCTTGGCACCTCGGCAAGCACTCTCTATAAGCCGGCCCCACCTGCGTATGGGTTGACAGGCAGACTAGATCGACGGTACAAAATGTCATTATTCATCGTGCCTTTCCGCACACAGGCACTTTTCTTTTGCCGCATCAACAGGTAGCCTAGCACTCAGCGTCGCGCGAGAGTGGCGGAACTGGCAGACGCGCGAGACTTAGGATCTCGTGGGTAACCGTGGGGGTTCAAGTCCCCCCTCTCGCACCACCTCATCAACAGCCTTGCGTGACGCATATAACTTTATTCGGACTCGGAGGACGCGAACAGACCTATGAAAATGGAAATGACCGAACTCGGCCCCATGAAGCGAGCGCTCAAAATTGAGGTTCCGGTAGACGAAGTGAACTTGCGATTTGCGCAGGCTTACTCGGAACTCAATCGCCAGGTTCGTATTCCCGGATTTCGCCCGGGAAAAGCTCCGCTCCCGCTGCTGGAAAAGCGATACGCTAAAACTATCGAAGAAGACGTGATTCGCAGCCTTGTCCCCGATTTCTACGACCGGGCCGTTCGCCAGGCCGGGATTGTACCGGTACTGGTAGAAATACCGCCTTTGGAACGGGTGAAGGTAAAAAAGGATACGCCCTTCAGCTTTACTGCTACTGTCGAAATCAAACCGACTATCGAGCTTCGAGACTACAAAGCCCCAAATCCAATTTCTCTTAAGCAAGACCAACGAAGAGTTACGGACGAACAAGTTCAAAAAGCCTTGGAGGTCCTTCGTGAGCAGATGGCCCAACTGCATCCAGCTCCAGCCGGTGCAGCATTAGCAGACGGAGACTATGCGGTCTTGGATATAGAGGGAACCCTGGGCAACAATCCTCTGAACGGTACCACCAAGATGGGACACCTTCACAAGATGGGTTCCCATGCCTCCGTACTGGGCGTCGACGTTGAGCCCCATCTCGTGGGCAAGAAGGAAGGGGAAGTGATCGCCATTCCTCAAGCCTATCCGGCATCTCACCCTGACACGAGAGTTGCAGGTCAGACCGTGACCTTCACTTGTACCGTCAAGTCGATCAAACGGAAGGAGCTTCCCGACCTAGACGACGAATTTGCAAAAGATTGCGGCCCCTACCAGTCACTACAGGAACTCCGGGAAAAGCTTCGCACAGAAATGGAGCGCGCACTGAAGAAAGACATTGAAGACTCCTACAAGGACACGATCCTGAAACGACTGGCAGAGACTCATCACTTTGAGCTTCCCAGCACACTGGTTGAGCGTGAGGTGTCCGCCATGGTTCGGCAACAGTTACAGTCACGTCAACGGAAACCAGGAGACGGCACTGACGCGTCCCTTGCCATCGCGCAATCTGACGAAGCCAAACAACTCCAGGACGAGTATCGCCCCGAGGCAGAGCGGCGCGTGAAGGTCGGCCTCATCCTGGAAGCTGTAGCGGCCAAGGAGGCCCTCACCGTTACCAATGAGGATCTCAGCAATGAGATCACAAGGCTCGCCTCAGAAGTCAAACTGTCTGTTGAGGAAGTCACCCGGATGATTCGGGCCGGTGGACAGGAAACGCTGGACGACCTTCGTTCGAGAATCTTAGCCGACAAAGCGTTGGATTTTGTATATAGGCACGCAATGATCCAGGGATAACTAGCTCGACTATCCACAGATGCAGCACCCAAGGTCGCGCGGTGATCACCCCATCCCGGCAACATGAGTATGGTAGACTAAGAAGTTTCCACCCGTCAGACCTCTAGCGGAAAGGATTCAGCTGAATGCTAGTTCCGATTGTTGTCGAACAAACCAACCGCGGCGAACGTGCCTATGACATTTATTCACGGCTGCTCAAAGACCGCATCATCTTTCTCGGTGCACCAATTGATGACGTCTTTGCAAATCTGATCATCGCTCAACTGTTGTTCCTTGAGGCCGAAGACCCAGAAAAGGATATCAATCTGTACATCAACTCCCCAGGAGGCAGTGTCACCGCCGGGCTCGGCATCTATGACACCATGCAATATGTCAAACCCTCGATTAACACCATTTGCCTGGGCCAGGCCGCGAGCATGGGGGCCTTTCTTCTTACTGCCGGCACGAAGGGCAAACGCTATGCGCTTCCCAATGCTCGCGTCATGATCCACCAACCGATGGGGGGCTTCCAAGGTCAGGCCACTGAGATCGATATTCATGCCAGGGAAATCCTCAAAATCCGCGAACGTCTGAACGAAATCATGGCGAAACATACGGGCCAGCCCCTGGACAAAATTTCCCAAGACACCGAACGGGACTATTTCATGTCGAGCGAGGAAGCCAAACGTTATGGGCTGATCGATGAAGTCATTACACGCCCCCTTAAGAGTCTCAAACCGTTGGCCACGACGGACTCGGGCAAGGATGGCGGCAAGAGCTAGTTGACCTTTGGTGTACAGGAGGCAGCATGGCTAAACAGGAAAAAATCGATCGGCACCTGCGATGCTCGTTTTGCGGCAAGAGCCGAGACGAAGTGCGCAAGCTCATCGCCGGTCCAACCGTGTACATCTGCGACGAATGTGTGAACCTTTGCAACGATATCATTGCGGAGGATTGGGAAGAAGCCAAGGAGGAGATCTCCTCGAAACTGAAAAAGCCGGCTGAAATCAAACATCACCTCGATCAATATGTGGTCGGTCAGGATCGCGCCAAGCGAATTCTTTCCGTGGCCGTACATAATCACTATAAACGCATCTCCGCAAAGGACAAAGACGTCGATGATGTTGAACTTCAAAAGGGCAACATACTTGTCATCGGCCCCACCGGCACCGGGAAGACCCTCCTTGCCCAAACGTTAGCAAAGTTTTTGGATGTCCCCTTCACCTTGGCGGACGCCACGACGTTGACGGAAGCGGGATACGTCGGCGAAGACGTCGAGAACATTATCCTCAAGTTGCTTCAGGCCGCCGATTACGATGTCGAGCGTGCTGAGCGCGGCATCGTATACATCGACGAAATCGACAAGATCAGCAGGAAAAGTGACAGTCCCTCGATCACCAGAGACGTCTCAGGGGAAGGCGTTCAGCAGGCGCTTCTCAAGCTCATCGAGGGAACGGTTGCCAATGTTCCGCCACAAGGCGGGCGCAAGCATCCCCATCAAGAATTCATCCAGGTAAACACCTCCAACATCCTGTTCATCTGCGGCGGTGCCTTCGTCGGGTTGGAGCATATCATCGAGCAACGTCTGAATCGGAAAGCGATGGGGTTCGGAGCCGATGTCCGTGGCCGCAACGATATTCGATTGGGCGAATTGTTGCCCCATGTCCAGCCTGAGGATCTCCTGAAGTTCGGCTTGATTCCTGAATTTATCGGCCGCTTGCCTGTCGTCGCTACCCTGGACGAACTGGACGAGCAAGCGCTCATTCGCATCCTCACCGAGCCGAGAAATGCACTCACGAAGCAGTATGAGAAACTGCTGTCCTTCGAAAAAGTGAAACTTCGGTTCACGGAAGGCGCCTTGAGCGCCGTGGCGCGAAAGGCCTTCACCCAGAAGACCGGCGCCCGGGGATTGCGGGCGATCCTTGAAGAAGCCATGCTTGATGTGATGTATGACGCTCCCTCTCAGAAGCAAATCAAGGAAGTCGTCATTACCGAAGATTCCATCAGCGGCAAACACGCACCGATTCGAATCTTCGAGCAAGACAAGGAGATCAAGAGCGCCTAACATCTTGCAAATCAATAGGTATTCAGGCAAGAAACAAAGTGAAGAGGGGGCGTAAGCCCCCTCTCTCGTTTCCTGCCTCAGAGCGAAACATCGAACCTTTCCCCCGAATATCTCCACAATCCGAGGTTTTAGTCGACAAGTTCGATCCGTGCGCTATACTTGCACAGGATAGTCGTTTTAGAGCATTGTGCAATTTTCATAGGTCGGCACACGTGAAATTCCCCGTCGTTTCCAGCACCAGGCACAAGGGCAAGACGTTCGAGATTGATTCCTCCAAGGAAATGATCACGCTGCTCGGAATCAACGGCGAGCCTATGGGAAGCCTCGCTTGGGACTTTCTCGTCGATCAAATCCTGACCTACCGAAAGCCCCAACAGTCACGTGAAGCCAGGTCCGAGCCGAGAATTTCGCTCTCAATTCGTGTTAAATATCACACGCCCGAAGGGACACACTCCGAAAGTCGAGCAGGCGGAATCGGTGGAGGCGGACTGTTCATCGAGAGCTTCACCCCTTTGGCCGTCGGGACCAAACTCGCTATGGAATTTACGCTTCCGGAAGCCCCGAACGAGTGGCTTTCGGCAAAAGGAATGATTGCCTGGGTCTGTCCCAAAGCAGACCAGTATACCTTTAGCCCCGGAATGGGTGTGCGCTTTACAGACATCACCCCAGAAACTCGGAATCGGGTCCTCGCCCTTGTGCATTCAGTGAAAGGCGTTCCTCAGAATGACCCGCTGTAGCCGGCTGTACCACCAGGACTAACTACCAAGACACCTGCGTTTCCCACATACCTTCCGAGAACCAGGGATGAAACTTCTCGTCACCGCCACTCGTGAGTATCAGGGGAAGACACTTGACATCGACTGTGAGGAAGAAACCGTCTCCCTGTTCGATGATAAGGGACACCGCCTCAGCACATTGGGTTGGGGGACCTTGATCGCACATATGCTTTCGATCGATGAGGACACACGCTTTGCACATAGCAGGGTCCATCCACGGGCGCCACTCGCGGTGAAAGTCCGTTGCCGGACAGAGGATGGAAAGACCTTCGACAGCTTGACCAGTGGAATCGGTGGTGGAGGATTATTCATTGAGAGTAGCACACCCCTCGCACCGGGGACGGAACTCAAGGTGGAATTTGCGCTACCGGATCGCCCAAATCAGAAATTTGAAACGCATGCAAAAGTGGCTTGGACACGCAAGAAACCTGAGCGGTATCTGCTCTTCCCTGGAATGGGCGTCCAATTCACCGAGATTGCCCCTGAAACCCAAACACGACTGATTGAACTGGTCGAATCCCTGAATCGGAGCCGCGCGACGACGTAATCTGTTCCACGGCCCAGCGTGCCCAGACCCGAGTCATCGGGTCGGCGTCCGCCTGAGCAGCCTCTGACAACTCTCGCATAATACTCGCATTGCCAAGCTTCCCCAGGCGATATGCAGCCTCGGAACGCACGCCAGCATGTGAATCATTCTTTAGAAGGTGCACGAGATGCGGGATGGCTCTGCCGTCTCCCGTTTCCCCAAGAACGGCAACCACACCCTGTCGTACCTGCGCGTCGGCATCTTGAAGTGCAGCCACAAGTTCACCGGTAAACCGGACGCTGTCTTGGCCCGCCAAGGCACGGGTCGTCGCCATCCGCACAGAAGCGTCCTGGTGGCGCAGCATCCGAAGGGTCTCGGCATGGGCCACCACAGTGGTTTCAATTTCAGTGAGTGCCAAGGCAGATGCCGCCCGCACGGCTTCGGATGAATCTAGCAAACGCCCGACCAACGCAATCCCGCTCGCGCCATCGCCCAATCGGCCTAGCGAAACAGCTGCAGCCGCACGCACCCGCGAATCCTGGTCCTTCAAGGCCACAAGAAGTCCGTGGCTGGCGGAACGCTCTCCGATTTTTCCCAATGACTCGGCCGCAGCGCTCCGAAGCTCCGGGTTAGGATCCATCAAAAGTTCGGTCAGGCGCGTTGACACCTCGGCAGGAGCCGCCGGCGAGACATCGACGTAACAACCGGCAAGCAGGTAGTTGGCGCTCAGCAGAGAGACGAGGCAGGATAGAACGCGAACCTTCGCATGTCGATTCATGTTCATATGCGATCAAGAAACCCGTTGCCCGTGAGCCGAGTTCAGGGAACACTCTCGAGAAGGACCACTATCAAGGCATGGAGGCGCTTAAATCGGAAGGGCTCGGCAGCTGCAACGTGATCATCTCCTCACGCCAATACCCAGTATGGCTCGAAATCACCGGTGGCCGGCGAGAACAGCTGCGGGGACACTCTTAGGAGAGTGGTTTAGCCTGAGCCTCTTCCTCCACCACCGGAGCCTGCTTGGCCGCCTCAATCGACTGCTCAAGCTCCTTTTGGGCAGCATCCATTTCAGCTCGAATCGTACGCATCTGGGGGTCGACCGAACCCCGTACATCTGCCACGGCTTGACGAAAGGTCCGCACCGCTTCTCCTAGCCCCTCACCTAACCCCTGCATGTCTTGGGTAGACAGTGAACTGGTTTGGGCCTGCGCGGCCTTCGCCCGCATCGCAGCTTGGGCCGCCTGCACACGGGCGACCGCATCTTTGTTCACAATGGCAGAAGGACGCTTGGCCGCCGGCTTGCTTTGAGCCGCGGCGGGAAGCGGCGGATACTGTGCCCGCATGACCGGCGCAGGGGTGGCCATTCGATCTTCCATCGTCGGAGGCTGATGACTTTGTGCGACCACCGACCCTGGCGCGGCCTGGCCAGGTGCCACGGGAGCGACCCTGGGCTTGACCGGTTGAGCGGACTGAGGGCCTTGAGGAGCTGCCGATGCCATCAAGGCAGCCGTGGTGCCGGGTGTCAGTTCCGGACCTGGAGTATAGGGAGCCGTGGCTTTCGGGGCCGAAGGAGCCTGAACAACCGCAGCAGGGTGTCCGGCTTGGCCAATCTCCGAGACCGGCTGAGCCTGAGTAGACACTGCTGCCGAATCGGAGGTGTCCACAGCAGGGTCGGCAGCCGGAATGCCATTCACCTCCTTCTTGAATCCTCTCAACGCCTTCCCCACGCCCTCACCGATTTGCGGAAGTTTGCCGGCGCCGAAAATGATCAGGACAATCACCAGGATAATAATTAGTTCAGAGAATCCCATAGTGCCAAACATGTGCGATATCCTTCCTCCACAAATAGGAGAGACGTGGGCACGACAGAACCGCTTCGGCGATATGACACTTCACGATAGCTGCTCAATACGAAGGGTGTCAAGAAAGGGCCGTGGCGGAGGAAATGAGAGGGAGTGTGCCGTTTACCTGGCAGCGGAGGAGATCGCGACGAGTTCCGTTTGCACGGGTTGGCCATGCACGATGGCATCGCATGCCGACAGGTACACATCGAGTTCGCTTCGAATACCGAATTCATCGTGCAAATAGATACCCGGTTCTATAGAGAAGCAGGTGCCGGGCAGCAACCGCCGCGCGTCCTGTGTTTCCAGGTTATCAATATTCGCTCCGTTTCCATGCACCTCTTCGCCGATCGAATGACCGGTACGGTGGAGGAAATGACTTCCGTAGCCCGCATCATCAATCACCCGACGGCAGACATCGTCCACTTCCCATCCAAAGGGGAACGCCCCGTTCCGCACGCGCCCTTGCACGAAACTGACCGCCGCATCCCGGGCCCGCCGGACAATCTGAAAAATCTCTTGATGCCGTGCCGGTACCGTCTGGCCGACAAACCCGGTCCACGTAATATCAGCATAAACAGCTCCCGGCTGGAGCTGCTTGGCCCAGAGATCAATGAGCACCAAATCCCCTGGTCGGATGGGGGCGGATCCCTGCGGCGGCGGGGCATAGTGCGGATCAGCACTGTGTGCGTTGACAGCGGCAATCGGGGGGCTGGAGGTAACTAAGCCACGAGCCTGCATACGACTGAGGATGTATTGCTGCAAGGCGTGTTCGGTCAACACACGCCCAGCAGCAAGCGAGGTTCCGACAAATCCGAATGCCTCGTCCACGATGAACCGCAACCCTTCCGCCGCAACTTGATGCGACGCCAGCTGCTTCTCATCCCACACGGCCTCAAATCGTTGGACCAAGTCGGCAGACATCACCACCTCCACGCCAAAGCCGCGGATCAACTCAATGGTCCCCGCATCTACGCGGGAGAGGTAGGGGATGGCATTCATCGGCGAATATTGCATCGCAACCCGCTTGGCCGATTGAAGGAGGGACTTGAGTGCCGCGTGCTGTTCCCTCCACGAGACATACAACAGCAGATCTCCCGGTAACCGCTCCAACACATGGGGCTCAATGCGATGTTGAACCTTGACCGGTGTGCCCACTGCCGGAACCCAGTAGTACCATCTCCGTGTCACATGGAGAGAAGGATCTAGCAACAGCACCCGATAGGCAATCGGATCCAGGTGACGAAAGTCGTAAAAGAGCCATCCGTCCAATCCCGGCTGCTCACGGATGGCCTGTTGAATCCGGTTTACCTGCGCGTGAGATAACGAGAGCGTATTCATGAGCCGCATCATAGCCCCATTTTCGTATTGATACTACCGGCTAATCCGTCTGTGCGCTCCTGCCGCCGCAATGGTACAATGCGCGACGATTGCCATGGCTATTCCACCTCCGGGAGATCTCACACAGTACCGCGTCACCTTCTTCTTTGGACCGGAACCGGTTGATCATCGTCCGGACCACCTGCGCTGCGTCTTCAACGTCAAGAAGCGAAGCTGGAAAGGCGGCGTACAGGTTGGAGTCGACTTAGCACAAGTGCATCTCGATCAGGCACGCGATCACATCGGGTTTGCGTCTTGGCTGGAAGACCTCCTGCGCGACGTGGAGCAAGAGGAGCGAGAAGCAGCGACGCAGCGAGCCAATGACCTCTTCATCCAATCGCTCTGCACCTGCGCATTGAACCTATCACTGCATGCCGGACTCGAACAAGAGAACCAGATCATCGAGGCTTCGGCCTTCGCGACCGAGCTGGAGTGTCTCGTCCGGGAAGCTCCAACGGAAGTTACCGACCGAATAAGGCTCGAATTGGACCTCGCAGAGCCATCTGATCTCGCATGAGCCGCCTAGTCTACAGCAAACCCGGAAGGGGTTTGAAAATGAAGATGAATTTGCTATAACGACAAAGGAGCACTCTGCATTGCAGAATGCTTCTCAGCACTCATCTTATTTCGCTCATTCCAGAACTTCAGCCCCAAGGAGGCACTCAACGTGAACGTCTCTTTCAATCTGCCCTTCAAAAGACGCCGCAGCCTCTGGTCGAACGCCCTAGTCCTCGGCCTGGTGGCACTCTGCTCCCTGGCCATCCTCCTGGTGCCGGTATCGGCATCGGCACAGGAATCGGCTAGTAATGTCCCTGTTTCGTCAAACGACGCCAGCGCGTCCGGCGTCGGAATTCAAGCTGGATCCGCGCTCGCCACCATTGTCTACTTTCCGCTTAAGCTCGCATTTGCTATCGGAGGAGGAGTGGTCGGTGGCTTAGCCTATGGCTTCTCTGGAGGCAGTGAGCAGACGGCAAAAAACATCTGGATTCCCAGCATGTACGGCACCTACATCATTACGCCGGATCACCTCAAGGGTGACAAACCCATTCGCTTCCTCGGCGTGTCAGCCGAACCGAGCCGAGAGGCCGGCGACTACACCCCTCAAGAACCGCTTCCTCTGCCCTTGGAACCGATCAAGTAGCATGAAACCGGTCATCGGAGTCACGCCCGACTTCAATGCCGGCGACCGCAAGGAATGGGGCGGCAAGGAGCCCACGTATTTTCTTCGGGCCAGGTATGTTCGCGCCATCGAAGAACTGGGCGGCGTGCCGGTAATCCTGCCCCTTGTCGCAGACCGTGCGGCACGGCGGCGTCTCCTCCAAGGGATCGATGGGCTGCTACTCACGGGCAGCGGCCCAGACCTGGACCCAACCCTCTACGGGGAATCCCAACGATACCGCTTTCCGATCGTCGCCGAACGGCGCTCCAGCTTCGAACTCGACTTAGTCCTTCTCGCCCTTCGCACACAGGTTCCGACCCTCGCCATTTGCGGCGGCATGCAGACCATGAACGTCGCCTGTGGAGGCACGCTTTACCAGGATCTCCCGGCCCAGGTGAACGATGTCCTCCAGCACCGACAACAGACACCGGCCGTACAGATCTCCCACAGCATCACCATCACACCCGGCAGCCTGCTTGACCGCATCGTGAAGCGCACGCGCATGAAAGTGAATAGCTCCCATCATCAATCAGTCAAAAGAGTCGGGCGCGCGTTAGTCGCCAGTGCCACAGCCCCAGACGGGATCGTCGAGGCCATCGAACACCCACGACACCCATTCTTCCTCGGCCTCCAATGGCATCCGGAATTTTTGTTCGAACGCCACCTGTTGCACCGGCGACTGTTTCAGACATTCCTACGGGCCGCCTCGCGTCGCCCATCACACCAACCCTCGCCGGCAATTCGCGGGACCAACTCCTGACAGGGGGCTCACCCAGCCGGCAGAAACGATCTGGACGTGACGCCACCGGAGAGAGGACACTTGCGTGGGCAATCCACTGTTTCGCACCAAGTCCATCGAACAAATTCTTGTTGATTCCGACGCCCCCGAACATCGCCTGAAACGGAGCCTCACGGCCTGGGATCTGACCGGGCTTGGCATCGGCGCCATCATCGGCACCGGCATCTTTGTCCTGATCGGCACGGCCATCGTCGGGGATGCACACCGCCCCGGAGCCGGACCTGGCATTATCCTGTCGTTCATTCTCTCAGGTATCACCTGCGCGCTAGCCGCCCTCTGTTACGCCGAATTTGCAGCGATGATTCCGGTAGCAGGCAGTGCTTACACCTACTCCTACGCCACACTGGGAGAGTTTTTAGCCTGGCTGACTGGTTGGAACCTGATCTTGGAGTATGGCGTGGCCTGCGTCGCTGTCGCGATCGGCTGGTCCGGCTACTTCAACAACATTCTCAAACTCTGCGGCCTCGAACTGCCCTACTGGGCGACACATCCTCCCGGCGCAGATGGCGGCATTGCGAATTTACCCGCCGCGATCATCGTCCTCCTCGTCACAGGCATCCTGATCGTCGGTGTCAAGGAAAGCGCACGGGCCACTTGTGGGATTGTGTTGGTGAAGCTGGCCGTCATTGTGTTTTTCATCGCGGTCGGCAGCTCTTCCGTCGATACGGCGAACTGGTCTCCCTTCATGCCATTCGGATTTTCAGGGGTGGGTGCAGCCGCAGCGATCGTCTTCTTTGCCTATATCGGCTTCGATGCCGTCTCGACAACCGCGGAGGAGGCCAAGAATCCCCAACGGGACCTCCCCATCGGTATCTTCGCCTCCCTAGCCATTTGCACACTGCTCTACATCTCCGTGGCCGCGGTTCTGACGGGATTGGTGCCTTTTTCGAAAATCGACATCCATGCCCCCGTAGCCGAAGGGCTTCGCATGGTTGGATTCAAGTGGGGCGCAGCGCTCGTGGCCGTGGGGGCAGTAGCGGGAATTACCAGCGTCCTGGTGGTGATGATGTTAGGCCAGATCCGCGTCTTTTTTGCCATGTCTCGAGATGGGCTGCTTGGCCCCTGGCTCTCCGGCGTCCATCCCAAATTTCGAACGCCGCATCACGCGACCTATTTGACCGGTGTAGCAGTCGCCATTATGGCGGCATTGATTCCCATCGGCGAAGCAGCGGATATGACGAACATCGGCACGCTCTTCGCCTTTGTCTTGGTCTGCATCGGGATCATCGTGCTTCGGTATACCAACCCGAACCATCCTCGGCCATTTCGCATGCCCTTCATGCCGATCATCCCCATTTTGGGCGTCCTGGCCTGCCTGGGCTTGATGTATTTCCTGCCGTGGATGACCTGGATTCGGTTTTTTGTCTGGACGGTTATCGGCATCGTCGTCTACGCGACGTATGGCATACAGAGAAGCAAACTCGCCCAGCGTCATGCTGCGATTGAATAGCGCTCGACGGACCGGCTCAATCGGACACTGAACGGGTCGAACGAGACGGGGGGACTACGACGAGGTCTCGGCTGGGGCAATTGGTGCCGTCTTGGGCTCCGCCGCAGGAGAGGCGGGAGCCTGAGCAGCCGGTTTCGCGGCAGGCGCTGGAGTTGCGGGCGGCACACTTGTGGCCCCGGCAGCAGCCGGCGCAGCTGCAGGTTTCGGAGGAGCGGCGGGTTTCGGTGGAGCAGGGCGTTCCGGCTTAATCCCACCCTCCCAGGACGGGCCTGAATACATATCCGCAGCCAGCCCTTTGCCCTTCCATTTTTCTTCGAAGTCCGCAGCGGCCTTGTTCGGAGTTTCTCCCGCACCCACCACGTCATTCCACGGATAGGCGCGCGGCCCGATCTGGCATCCGGTTTCCGTCCGCCTCAAATACAAGGCAATCGGATTCCCTCGGTAGGGCCCGAGATAGATGTGCACCGAACCCACATATTCAAGCAATGTGGCCACCATCCCTCCAAGAGGAGGTGCATGATGCCATAAGAGGCACGGAGAGGGCAAGAAGGACCTAGTCCCCCCCTGCTTTTTGGGGTAGCCGATAATCGGGACAGGCGAAGTGGCTCTCCCGCAACCCGCAAACGACATAGAGACTTCCGCGAGCAGAACCCGATCCGGACAAGCATGAGCTCAAGATGTGGCCGAAAGGGCTGTCGTGCAGCAGATGAACCATGGCGGGCCTTAGGCCTGTCCGGCTGGACCTGTCGGCATGGGAAAATCCTCTCTGGGCTGACCGAATCGTAACCCATGCACCGCGCCAGCTGTGATGAGGTGCCCGCAACAGTCGATCCCCTGAAAGCCGGCCCCTCCATCCATCACCATAAGTCGCAGGCCGCAAGAATCCGGAAACTGCCGATTCTCCTCCAGCATGGCGCCTGGAAGGAGGGTGCCGCGCTTGCGGCCTCTCGACGGCAGGATCTCGGGGACCAGATCTTCTTCCGTCAGCTCATGGCCGCAACAGAAAATCTTTTGGAATCCCTCGCCGCCCCCCGCGCACTTGACGACCAACCCGCATGAGTCGGGGAAGCGCTTGCGCTCGTCGAGAATGTCACCTTTTTTCATCACCACACCTCGTGCTTGAATCAGGAAAAGCCGCCGAATGGCTCAGGCATGCGTCACAGGCGAATCGAGCGCCGCCACCGGCCGGCTGTTCTCCGGCGACTTCGGCGCAGGCAGACGAGCATAGGCCTTGTGCCACGACTCCAGCAACATCTTGTGGGTGCGACATCCAACAACCAGGCGGGCATCGGAAATGGTAACCGGCTTGTACGGATACAGATAGCGCGATTTAAGCCGTGCCACGCGGGCCAGGGACTGCTCGAGACGATCCTGAGTGATCCGGCCCTCTCGTACCGCGCGCACCATCGCCTCCATCGCGGTCTGAACGCGATCCTGGTCTTTGCAGATCAACAAGACGTCGCACCCGGCCACGAAGGCCCGCACCGCCGCCTCACCGATGCCATCATGATCGATAATGGCATGCATCTCCAGGTCATCCGTGAAGACAACCCCGTCATAACGAAACTCCTCCCGCAGCAACCGCTGAATCACGGCCGGCGAGAGGGTCGCCGGAGCCTCAGGATCTAAGACTCGATACAACACATGCGCCGTCATCAAACTCGCCACGCCGAACCGGATCGCCTGTTGAAACGGGGGGAACTCCGTGTCGCGGAGTCGCTGGAGTCCAGCGTCCACCACAGGAAGTTCCTTGTGCGAGTCGGTCGACGTGTCTCCATGGCCGGGGAAATGTTTGCCGCAAGCCACCACCATGTTGTCCTGCAGGCCGCCGATGGTGGCTTGCCCCAACTCAGCGACGAGTTCAGGATTCGCGCCGAAGGCCCGGTCACCGATCACCGGATTCTCCGGGTTACTGTTCACATCGAGCACAGGAGCCATGTTCATGTTGATGCCCACAGCTCGCAATTCCTTAGCGATCGTCGCCGCAGCCGAGTAGGCCAGCTCGCTGGAGTTGCACTGTCCTAATTGGGCACAAGGAGGGAAAATCGTGAACTCAGCCGGCAGCCGCGACACACGCCCCCCCTCCTGATCGATCGCGATCAACAAGGGCGACCCCGGCGACAGCTTTTGGAGCCCGTTCGTCAGATCAACAATCTGTTGAACCGATTCGAGGTTCCGTCGAAACAGAATCACGCCGCCCGGCGCGTAGGCTTTCATGAACGACGCCAGCTCTGCGCCCAGCGTGGTCCCCGTAAACCCCATCATGAACAGCTGACCGATTTGCTCACGTAACGTCATACGACCCTATTCCGACAAACTGGTGAGAAGCGACTGATGCCTGTGGAATCACTGACCAGCACAGGCGTCTCCTGTTACGGCAAACTGCGATCGAGCAGGAACTGAATCAGCAGGCGCGTACCAATGCCGGTGGGGCCCTTCGGCAAATAAGCCCGTTCGCGCTCGCTCCAATCAGTACTGGCAATATCCAGGTGAATCCATGGACAGTCGCCCACGAACTTGCTCAGGAACAGCGCGGCAGTGATCATGCCGCCCCCACGACCGCCGATATTCCGCATGTCCGCCACGTCACTGCGGAGTTGCTCGAAATAGTCTTCCCACAGCGGCATCTCCCACACACGTTCTCCGGCCCGCATCCCGGCATTGCGAACCTGCTCCTTCAACTGATCGTTGTTGCCGAACATCCCGATCGCGAACTGACCAAGGGCGACAACGCAGGCGCCGGTCAAGGTCGCAATGTCGAGCAACACCGCCGGCTTGTATCGAGTGGCATAGGCCAAGGCGTCCGAAAGAATCAGCCGCCCTTCGGCATCCGTGTTCTGCACCTCGACGGTCTTGCCGGACAGGGTCTTCACCACATCGCCCGGCCGCATCGCGCGCCCGCCCGGCATGTTTTCCGCCACCGGCAAGATACTCACGAGACGGAGCGGCAATTTGAGCCGTGCCGCAGCCCGCATCGTGGCCAGGACCTCGGCACCGCCCGTCATGTCGGCCTTCATGTGCTCCATGTTTTCGGCCGGCTTAAGCGAAATTCCGCCCGTGTCGAACGTAATGGTTTTCCCGACAAGCACCACCGGCGGATCGCCCTTCTTGGCCTTTGCACCCTTATATTCCAAAATGATGAACTTCGGCGGTTCATGGCTGCCCCGAGCCACGCCGAGCAACGCCCCCATACCGAGCTGCTCCATATCCTTCTGCTCGAGCACCTTGAGCTTCACACCCGATTCCTTCGCCACCGCCTTCGCTTCCTGAACGATGCGCGTCGGCGTCATCACATTGGCCGGGTGGTTACATAAGTCCCGCACCAACACCGTCGCCTCGGCTGTCGCCACTCCACGCCGGATGCCCTCGTTGATCTGTCCAAGCAGCGATGCTTGTGGGGTGTAGATCATGAGTCGCTCGACATCCACCGGCTTGGTTCCATTTGGGCTGCGGTAGGCCGTAAACTGGTAATTCCCGAGGATGGCTCCCTCGGCCACCGCTTGCGCCACATCCTGAACGGAAAGCTCCTCCAGCAAGGCTCCGGGCAGTACCACGCCAAATGAGGACACTTTGGCCTGGCGAACACGTTTGACCGCGGAGCCCAGGGCCTGACGGAATGCGTCCAGACGCAGGTCCTTGGCCTTGCCCAGTCCGGCCAACAACAGGCGTTTTGCCTTGGCCTTGCCTTGGGTATGAACCACTAATCCTTCGCCGAGTTTGCCTTCAAATTCTCCCCGTTGGGTCAGCGCCGCGAGCTGGCCCCCGAGTTGAGCATTGATGGCAGCTGTTTCCTGCGTGAGGTCTGAGGCGCCCTCGCAACAGAGCAACACCAGCACCTCCATAACCTCGTTCTCCACCCGACCGACCTGCGCGTGAACTTGGAGCTTCTTCATCAATCCTCCCCTGGTTCGTACCGTTCATCGGCCACGCCTACACCCCGCGCATGTCCGGCGCCCATACATGCTTGTGCAATTGCAACTGGAACCGCACCGGTAATCTATCGGCCAACACCCACTCCGCCAACTGCCGCACGTCCGTCTCACCAAACACCGGGCTCATAAGCACCGTGCACTGGGCGGCCAGCGCCCGGCTGCGAATCACCTCGCGCGCCCATTCATAATCGTTCCGATCCTTGACCACAAACTTCACTTCGTCGTGAGACGCTAAGCGCTCCAGGTTCGGCCAGTGCATCCGTTCAGCCATCCCGCTCCCCGGACATTTTACGTCAAGCACCACGTGAACCCGCCGATCGACCCCGGCGGTATCAAGAGCGCCACTCGTCTCCAACAGCACCTCAAACCCTTCGTCACAGAGCCGAGCCAAAAGCGGAAACGCATCCGGCTGACTGAGGGGCTCTCCTCCGGTCACCTCGACCAACGGACACCCGAAGGCACGCACCTGCGCGACCACATCGTCTTCAGTCAGATCACGGCCGCCGTAAAACGCGTAGGCCGTATCACACCAGGTGCACCGAAGCGGGCATCCGGTCAAACGGATGAAGACGCACGGTCTCCCGGCATGGGTGGATTCGCCCTGAATGCTATGGAAGATTTCCGTGACTTTGAGCATGATCGGTCACATCAGGCACCAGGCCAGTGAGGGTCCCGGAGGAGGTTCCTGTCAGATCCAGGTGGCCGTCGGCCATCCATTTCGTTGCGCGATCCGGTCCATGCCGCGAATCGGGTTCACGACGAGTGGATGCCCTACCATGGCCAACAATTCGACATCGCCGGGGCTGTCGCCATAGGCAAACGACTGTGCCAGGTCAATGCCGGAGTCCTGCGACAGCCGCGTGATCAATTCGCGCTTGCCCGGACCATAGGGGAGGGGTGCGCACACGCGCCCGGTAAACCAGTGCCCTTGCTGCTCCAAGCGGGCGGCCAACAAGGTCGGGACCTCCAGGAGCGTCGCGAGCGGTGCGATGAGAAAATCGAGAGATCCCGTCACCATCACGATATGGTGTCCGGCCCGACGATGGTCGTCCATGCACGAAAGCCCTTGCCTCGACACACGGGGAAACAGGTCAGACCGGCAAAACTCCTCAGCCAGCGCGCGCACATCCGCGGCGGTTTTTCCGGCCAGGTACAGTTTCCGTTCGCGCAACGGATGCAACGACACGGGAGGCGCACTCCGCAACACCCAGCCGATACTGTCCCGAACCTCGCGCCACCCGACCAGCCCGCGCTTCCAGAGAAAGCGGAAAAAGCGCACCTCGCTCGCCTCTCCGGGAAGCAAGGTGTTATCGACGTCAAACAGCGCAGCGACGCGAGTCTGCCGGCCGGATAAAATATGATGGGTTGAGAGAGGCGTCATCTCGAACGTAAACCCGTCGATCGCTGTGATGGGAAAGGATGTGCGACGTGTCCCCGAAGCCCGTGGCAGATTCTACCGGACAACTAGTTGATTGACAAGCATTTTGGACCACTTCTATAATGCGCTTCCCCTGAGGGCCTGTACCAGCGTCGCACAGCGAACCGGCAACGGTCTCCCGTGCGATCGTACAGAGCAGGCCCGACGTTTCGACGGAGACAGCCTCGGTTGCCGAAGTGGTGGAATGGCAGACACGCACGTTTGAGGGGCGTGTGGCGCAAGCCGTGCGGGTTCAAGTCCCGCCTTCGGCACCAAACCTAGTAGTCTGATCACGGGCTCAGGGCGCAGCACACATCCGGCAGTGCTCCGAACGCCCGGGCCATTCCTCCCGCACAAACCCGGCCATTCTCCCAGTCCCTATTCTCCTCTCACCTCGGCCGTTCCACAGCAGATCCTCGTCCGCACATGAACGTGAATTGCCAGCATCGCGCCGCTCCATTTTACGTAGATAAACGGCCCTACCGCACTAGGGCCCAATTCCATTACCAAATGTCAATCATCTCTAACCGCCGACGCGACCTTGGTGGTATCATGCCATTCTCGTTGCCTCGTGCAGTGTCGTAAAGACCAGGCGCTGGGTGACCGACACGGCACCTGTGGGAAAAACGGAGAGATTCAGGTCCCCAGTCTATGCGAGACAGAGGAAGGAGCGAGTTGTGAGTGCCCAAGACCTGCCCGTAACCTTTCCGTACCCCGGCAATTCGCCCTTACTCGACGCCTTTGTCCGGACCCTCGCCAACCAAGCTTCAGTCGGCATCTTTCTCGCCGACGCCCAGGGGCAGACGCTGTATGTGAACGAGCGGCTACGCCGCATCGCCGGCCTGCCTGGCCTACCAGACGCAGGAGCCTGCTGGTTACAGGCCCTCATGCCGGAAGACCACGACCTCATTGTCGCCGAATGGGCCACAGCCATCGCGCAGGACCGAAGTTTCTCACGTGAGTTTCGCTTTCAACGGCCAGACGGCTCGCTACGCTGGGTCATGGCGGAGGCCTTCCCTCTTCGTATCGGCGATGGCCCCTCCAGCGGATATGCGGGAATGGTCCGTGACATCACGCCTCGGCAACTGGCCCTCGACGCCCTGCATGCCTGCGAGGAACGCTATCGGAGCCTGGCCTCACTCTCGCCACACCCGGTCTTCGTCTACTCTGACGAGACCTTGCTGTTCATGAATGAGGCGGGCGCGAAACTGTTTGCTCTCCCGGCGCCCCCCCCGCTCGAAGGTTATGCGTTGTCAGACTGTTTCGCCAAGGAATTCCTTCAGGATCTCCCGTTGTCCCCTCCCGCTGGTCCGGTTGAGCGGCAATGCACGCGACACGATGGAACCGTAATTGACATGGAACTGGTCGCAAGCCCGGTCATGTTCGACGGGCATCCAGCCATCCAGGTCCTGGCCACCGACCTCACGGAGCAGAAGCATCTCGCGGCCCAGTTGCATCGCACACAGAAAATGGCTGCAGTGGCCACACTGGCCGGAGGGATGGCCCATGAGTTCAATAACTGCCTCACCGCCATTATGGGATTTTCCGACTTGGCCTTACCGCTCCTCGTCCCGGACAGTCGGGCCCATGGACATGTACAACAAGTGGTCCTCGCATCGAGACGGGCCCGAGACTTGGTCACACAGATGCTCATGTTCGGCCGTCAGCCAGACGGAACCAAGCAGCCGGTCTCCTTGGATATTCTACTCAAAGAAACCTTGCGAATGGTGAGGGGCCGGCTGCCGAACGGTATCAGCCTTCGCGAGTGGATTTCCGGGGCCACACATCCTGTCTTTGCAGATCCGACCCAAATCCATCAAGTCTGCGTCAAACTCCTGGGCCATGCTGAACGAGCGATGAGCGAGACCGGCGGAGTTCTTGAGGTGCGCCTCGATAATGTGGACTTGAGCAGCGTAATGAACGGGCAGGAACTCCCCCTTCGCCCTGGTCAGTATGTGCGCCTCACGGTCTCCGATATCGGCAACGACATGGGCGGACCGGACCATCTCCGGAAGCTCGGCCCGCTCTTCGCTCACCTTCCGGCGGGAACCCAGACGGGAGCAGAACTCGGGACCGCACAACAGATTGTCAGCGAACAAGGCGGGACACTTCGTGCCACCAGCTCGGTCGGCCACGGCACCACGATCGAAGTCTACCTGCCGGCCATCGTTCCTCCCGGCACGATCGTCGCCGCTGAACAGGGACCGAACAGAGCCTCACACCTCGCGGAACAGAGGGAATCTCTTGCTGAGCGCGACAAAGAGCGATAGAGTCGGAGTGCCGGAGACGGGGCTTGGTCACGCCAGAATCAGCGGCGTCATTACCTTCACACATCAACTACACGATTTCACCGAACAGCATTGTCAACGAGGAATGATATGCCATCGGTTTTGATTGTCGACGATGAAGAAGCAATTCGCCAGCTCATTCGCAACACGCTGGAACAGGCTGGCTATAAGGTTCAGGAAGCCGCGAACGGAAAAGAGGGCTTATCGCAATATCGCGAGTCGCCCGCAGATCTAGTGATTATGGATATTCTCATGCCGGACCAAGACGGTTTGGAGAGCATTCTCACACTGCGTCGTGAATTTCCGAATGCGAAAATCATGGCGATTACCGGCGGCAGCGACATGATCGGCATCCTCAACTTCTTGGATGTCGCCCGCATGCTCGGCGCCCGCCGCACGCTCCAAAAACCCTTCGAGATGCAGCAGCTATTGGACGCCGTCCAGACTGAGATTGCCGGCTGACCGACTTTCGGCTAGCCCTTCCGTGACACCGCTCTCTCCTCCACATTGACTTCCTGCCGAGCGATCCGCACACTACGCCCGCTTTCGTGCCGCGTTCCCGCAAACAAGAGACCTGAATGATCGCGTGGTGGACTCCTCAATTCCATGCACTGCTTGGCGGCCTCGTCATCGCCATCGGCATCCTTGTTATGTGGGAACACGCCGTCCTGTTCTGGGCACTGCTTGTCGGCGCCGTCGCCACCGCCTTTCTCCTGTGGAAGGGACGGAATATCGGAACCGTCTGGGCCTGGACCACCTTGGGGCTTGGCGTAGAAAGCCTGACGTGGCCGATCGTCACCATGGTGCAGATGCGAATGGGAGGCAGTGAGCCGACCGAGGCACAGATGGAAACGATTCTGAACGCCGTCATCTTCGGACTCTTCACGTCGGTCTTCTGGGTCACCTTCGCCTTCGGTCTCTTCAAGCGCCTCCGTGAACAACAGACCCCCATGGCTCCCGCGACAGAATCCGCTCCGAGCCGAAAGAAGAAAAAGCGGGCACGAACCTGAGCCGCATCAGGCCATCGAGACCGGATCCACATCAATCTCGAACCGGAGAGCACCCCGCCGCGACTCCCGTTCCACTTCCTCACGAGTCCGCAACACCGCAGCCCTACCGACCTCGGGCGAATCGGACTTGACCAAGATCTGCCAACAATACCGACCTCGAACCATGGCATGGGGCGCCGGGGACGGGCCGAGAACGAGCAGCTGGGGTGACTCCCGCCCCACACCGGAGAAGCCCGCTGGCTGGGGGACGCCATGAGAGCCACTGACGTGCGCGCCCCGGGCAGACGGGACCTGCCTTCGTAACAGCGCCGCCCAACGATGCGCGGCTTGCGCCACCTCCGGCTCTGTTGTTCCGGACACGTCCAACCGAATCAGGGACGTCCAGGGTGGATACTGGAGCAGTTGCCGGAAGGCCTGTTCTTGCGCCACAAACAATTCCTCCTTACCGGAGGCAAGCGCCAGGACCGCGTGGTGATCCGGGAACCGGGTCTGCACGAGCAGGCGGCCGCCGGCGGCCGCCGGGAGGGCCAAGTCCGCTGCATCCACGAGACCGTGGTACATCCGTTCCGCTGAGCGGAAATCGGGAATGTGCAGACCGGCATCGGCATCCGGTACGCCGACCAAGGCAGCCTTCTCCGACAGCGCCAACCGAAACAACATCTGCGTTCCGATCACAATGTCGAGTTCACCCGCATCCAGTAATCGGGTGAAGGCTCGAGCGTCGGCAGGGCACCGGATCGTCTCCCCATCCACGCGCCCCACACGGGCAAGGGGAAACATCCGTCGAACCGCCTCTTCGATCCGTTCTGTGCCAGACCCGACCGGTTCCAGTTTCAGGGATTGGCATTGCGGACACTCATCCGGCACGGGTTTGGAGCGCCCGCAGAAGTGGCACCGCACCTGGCTGCTGCGCCTGAAAAACGTTAAGGCCACGCTGCAGACATCGCACTGCGGCATCGCTCCGCAGTCCCCGCAATGAAGGACACTCGCAAATCCTTTGCGATTGAGGAAAAGCATCACCAACGACCGTTGTTGCAAGGCGTCACGAATGCCCTCGCATAGGGTAGGTGTAAGCACCGTTCCGGCAGAGGAGTCTCTGACGTATGCCTTCAGGTCGACCACCTGAATCGTGGGATCTTGTGCGGGATTGCGGTACACACAGGCCACCATCAGACCCTGTTGGACTGCCGCCCAACTTTCAAGCGAGGGATGGTTCGAGGCCAGCACCAACACCGCACGGTCGCGACGGGCGCGTTCCTGGGCAACATCTCGGGCATGGTACCGCGGTACCTGCGCTTCCTTGAGTGACGGATCATCTTCTCCTTCGACCCACACCAGTCCAAGCCGGTCGATCGGAGCAAATACCGCGGTGCGGGTGCCAATCACGATCATAGTCGACGCCACGCGAGCCGCTCGCCACGCAGCCTCGCGCTCCTTCGCAGATAGACCGCTATGCAAAAGGATCGGACGCTCGCCGGCCGCCGCAAAGACTCCGGCTAACCGTCCGGCATTTTCTACGTCCCCGGTAATGACCAGGACTCGCCGACCGCGGCCAAGGGTAGCGTGCGCGGCCTGCACAAGACACCAGTGTCGCGTGGCACGTTCACCTTCCAGCACGAGCGCCGAATACGCATCCGCCGCCAACCCCTTGTCGATCACCGTCGGCCACGACAGCGCCTCCGCCGGCAGGGGCGGTAACGCCTCACCGGCTTCCTCCATCGGAAGGGAAGGCCCCGTGCTCAGCACGAGTTTCTTCCCTCTGCGAGTCTTCGTTGGAGCGACTGCCGCATCACGACGCACGACCAGCCCTTTACGGACCAGCGCTCGCAACGCCGTTGTCGCACCGGATGCGTCACCTTGCAGAAGGGTGCGTTCCAGCATGCCCTTCGGGCGCCGACGCAGACGCGCGAGGAGCTGCAGCTCACGTTCGCCCACCCGTTCCAGTGAGGACACGTCAGCCAGGCCTTGTGCGGTCGGCAGATAGCGCGTCTGCGACCGGCGAGTTGGATCGAGGGGAGGGAGGACGAGTTTGATGCACTGCCCCCAGGGTGCGGCATATCGCTCCGCAACATAACGGCTTAACTCGACCTGAGCCGAGGTCAGCACATGGTCCGATGAAGCCCCGTCACACGAGCGGACCGATTTGAGCCCTGTTTCCGGCGCCCCTGCCGGCGGCCGGTGATGGAGTGCAATGACCACGCCCTGCAGATCTTGCGTCCCAAACGGGACGATCACTGATTGCCCGATGACGAGATGTCCCCGGAGTTCCGCCGGAACGATATACGTAAAGGATCGGTGGAGTCGACGAGGCAACACCACATCAACAAAGCCCGGACACGGCGCAGCCGCCGGTACTGGTTGGTCACGCATGCGGCATTCTAACAACAGCGGGCTAGCGCAACAATGACGGTTGGGAGAGGATTCGGATGGGGAACTTGGACAGGAGAAGGAAGTGACATGGCGACCAGCTTACACGAATAAGCCGGTCGCCACCATGACCTACGAACCAGGAACAGCTGTCGGTGCCCCTGAATCCACCGGCGCAACCGGTACCGCAGCGTCTGACACTACAGGCAGGCGATCGGCTGAGACATCCGACGAAGTCGGGACGGGTTGGGAGGCCGGTGGACGATCGTTCGCCGCCGGCGTCGCATTCAGCTGATTGTCACGATACTGTGCTGGTGCCGATGCTCCTTCAGTGACAGGCACCTGCACCGACTGAGGCAGTGTGTCGCTTTCCGGAGATTCGAGCACGATTTCAATGCGGCGATTCTTCTTGCGTCCGGCCTCGGTACCATTGCTGGCAACCGGACGGCTCGCCCCATACCCTACCGCGGACAGTTTCGCAGAATCCATTCCGCCTTTCTCAACCAAGTAGCGTACGATTTCCGCCGCACGTGCTTTGGATAACTCCCAGTTCGTCGGAAAGGCCCCCTTCAGCGACGGCCCGATCTCCATGTTGTCGGAATGACCTTCAACACGAACCTGCTGGGAGCCTGCCGTAGCCGTCAAAAATTCCGCCACTTGTTCCAGAATAGGCATGCCTGCGGGCTTGATCTTTACTTCACCCGACTCATATTCCAATTGATCAGCCAAATCATCAAGGTTGAGCCGTATTCCGCTGCGCCGTCGCTCGTCGCTCGCCCTGTTCGCAGCCCGCGGCTCCTGTTGAGCGGAGGCAGTGTACTGGCTGTTCGCGGCAGTGACCGGTTGAACCATTGCGGCAGGAAGGTCCTCTTCCCTCTGGTCCGATTGCAGCGTCTGCTGGACAGTGGGCGCATGTTTCGTGCGGAGCCGGTCTCCGATGAGGGCTCTGGCAACAGCTTTCGATATAACCGCGGCGGCGGTATGCGCCTCGGTAGAGAGGACTTTAACTTCGCCGATCTTTCGTTCAGGCAGTCCGCTGCCCGTGCGGAAGACCTCAAGACCATCCCCGACATGCAGACCGTCGGCCTGGCCTTTATCCAAATAGACGATGTTGCCCTGGGCCACGAGCGACATGTGCTTGTCGGACTGCAATTCAACGATCATGGCCTCGACATCCCCGCCGGTTGAGGCCGGCTCGACGATCTCCTCGGCGGCAGGGGGCGTAAACCGCACGACCGGATCGCCGGTAGAGATGGGCGCGTACGAGCGCACGACTTGCACCCCGACCAGCAGCGGATCGACTTGAACCACCTTGACCACCCCGACCCGGTTGATGACATAACCGAGATACTGCTTGGTAATGGGATGAAACACTTTGCGAGTCCGTCGATACACCGTATAGAGATCCCCAAGGGCCGCTTCGCTGGGCGTATTCAATTTGAGATAGAGCCTGTCAGTGCCCGACCAGCCCAACATCATGCGATTGCCCGCCAATTGATTATCACCAGTAATCGCATTGACCACGCCCTCCACGGGCATGTCCTGTCGAATCGATCCGGCGGCATACGTCAACGCGGCTTGGCCTAAGCGTACGCTTTGCGCTTCTTGGGCTTGAACAGGAAGGGCCGTGATGGCCATGAGACTCCAGGACAGGATGGTCAGGCTGACGCGCATAGGTAATGTCCTCATTTTTCCCACACTTTCGGAGGGTTGCCTGTAGCAACCTTAGCAAAGAGCGAGAGGTTGTCAAGAAACCGACCAATGCCGCGCGGTTTGATTCAACGCGTTGTGGATGTTATCGTGGGTCTTCCGTTGGAACCGCTGGAACCGCTTCACGAGCAGAGCTACGCGGGACATCACATGGTCACCGGGATGCGACGCATCAATACCCAGGTCCCACGCAGAATAAAAGTGCAACCCGCTACGCCCATGGAGTCGGAGTGGGACATCAGTACCGGAACCCCACCGAATGGATTGCGAACGCCGGCCAATAAAATGACCGCAACCAGGGGCAAGGGTCAGACTTCGGCTAGCGATAGCCCTGAATCAGACGAGCAGGTCCCGATGGAACCCCATGCATAATCACCTTGGATGATCATCTCCCTCCCTGCCTCCTAACTGCTGGACAGTATTCACTTTCTAGGACTTTCGGGACTAAAGGCCTAGGTCCTTTGTGCGCTTGCTATTAAAAATAACCAGGGGCTAAGATTCCGACCTCTTCAATAGCCTTATAAGTCCTCAAACCCGTTGAGGTTCGAGTCAATGGCCGGTTCCGAGCTCCTCTTAGAGTACTTAAGCCGATACTTTCCTGTATTGGTCTTCGTGTTCGTTGCCTTTGCGTTTGGTGCCGGCACGTTACTGATCAGTTACTTCGTTCAACCGAAGTACCCGGAGCCGGAGAAACTCTCGACGTATGAGTGCGGATCTGAACCCTTTTCCGACGCCAGAATGCCGTTTCCCGTGCGTTACTACATCTTTGCGATGCTATTCGTGATTTTCGACGTCGAGGTGATCTTTTTGTATCCCTGGGCGATCGTCTTCAACAAAATCGGTCTTATCGGTCTGCTCGAAATGCTGATTTTTATCGGTCTTTTCCTCGTCGCCTATGTCTATGCGTGGCGAAAAGGAGCGTTGGAATGGGACTAATTCAACTGGGCGGCCACGATAAGGACGGCTCGCCCGACGTGATCACTCTCACGGTGGAAAAGGCCGTAAATTGGGCCAGAAAGGGGTCTTTGTGGCCCATGACCTTCGGACTCGCGTGCTGCGCCATCGAAATGATCGCGGCCGTCTCCTCCCGGTATGACATGGATCGTTATGGAGCAGGGGTGTTCCGAGCCTCCCCTCGCCAATCCGACCTCATGATTGTCGCGGGGACGGTGTGTCGACGGATGGCCCCGGTGATCCGAAAAATCTATGACCAGATGCCCGAACCCAAGTATGTCATTGCCATGGGCTCTTGTGCCACATCAGGAAACATTTACGACAGCTATAGTGTGGTGCAGGGGGTCGATCGATTCGTGCCGGTGGATATTTATGTGCCGGGATGTCCTCCCACGCCGGAAGCCCTATTCGACGGCATCCTGAAATTGCAAGAGCGCATCATGCAAAAGCGCGTGTTCCTCTCGCAGCCGAAGGAAGTCAAGGACGCTTTGAAGGTCTGACGGACGGAAACCGACTTCATGAGTCAATTAGCACAACGCATCGAGGACACCTTTCCCGGCGCCTGCTCGAAAGTGGTGGAATGGCGCGGGGACCTCGCCGTCACGGTGAAGCCCGAGAATCTGCGGGATGTCGCGCGATTTCTGCGAGACGATCCCGCCATGCGCTTCGATTATATCGTCCATGTCAGCTCAGTCGACTGGCCTGACGACGACGAACGGTTTGAGGTTGTCTACGAGGTCTATTCAATTCGCACGCGACAACGAATTCGTCTGAAAACTCGGGTGCCTGAATCAGACTGTATTGTGGATTCCCTGACCGACGTCTGGAAAGGGGCCGACTTCATGGAGCGCGAGGTCTACGACATGATGGGTATCCGGTTCAGGAACCATCCCGATCTTCGCCGCATTCTGATGCCGGACGAATACGACGAGGGTTATCCACTGCGCAAAGACTTTCCGCTCCGCGGAAGGGGCTGGCGTGACACGTTCGAATTTTTGGATGAACCATCTCGGTAACGACAGCCCGGCAGGACATCTACACGATCATGGCACAGTTCGAAGATCAACGAACAACTGTTTATAAGGTCGATCCCGAACATCCGGAGAGCGAAACACTCCCCACCCTGAGGACAGAAGAACTTCTCCTCAACATGGGACCGCAGCACCCGAGTACCCACGGGGTGTTGAAAGTCATCCTTGAGTTGGAAGGTGAGCGGCTGGTCAAGTCAACCCCGGTCATGGGATTTCTCCATCGAGGGGTGGAAAAACTGGCCGAGGAGGGAACCTATCATCAATTCATCCCGCACACAGACCGCCTCGACTATGTGTGCGCGATGTATAACAATTTTGCCTACTGCCGGGCGGTTGAAAAATTGATGAACATCACGGTGCCGGACCGAGCCGAGTACCTACGAACCATCGTGGCGGAAATACAGCGCATCATCGGCCACCAATTCTGGTTGGGGACCCAGGCCCTCGACATTGGGGCGATGACCGTCTTTTTTTACTGCTTCCGAGACCGTGAAATTCTGCTGGACTGGTTCGATGAACTCTGCGGTGCGCGACTCACCACAAGTTGGTACCGCATCGGGGGTGTCGAACGGGACTTCACGCCATCCTTGTTCGCGAAGTTGAAGCAATTCCTCGACTACTTCCCGCCGAAAATCGACGAATACGTGATCTTCCTGGAGAAGAACCGCATCTGGCTCGCCCGAACCAAAGGCGTGGCCGTGATCTCGGCCGAGGATGCGTTGAGCTTCGGATTAAGCGGGCCGACCCTACGCGGCTCCGGCGTCGACTACGACCTTCGTAAGTACGAACCCTATTCGGCTTATCCAAAGTGCGAGTTCAGCGTCCCTGTCGGCAAGAACGGCGACACTTACGACCGGTATTGGATTCGCGTGCAGGAAATGTACGAAAGCGTCAAGATCATCCGTCAGTGCCTCGAGCAGATCCAAGACGGGCCGATCATGGCGGACGTGCCCAGCGTGACCCTGCCTCCCAAAGAGCGCGTGTTCACCAACCTGGAATCCATGATTCAGCAGTTCAAATTGTTTTCACAGGGGTTCAATGCGCCTCCCGGAGAAATCTATTGCGGGACCGAGGCGCATAAGGGAGAGTTGGGCTTTTACATCGTGAGTACGGGCGGGGGCAAACCGTATCGACTGAAAATTCGTGCCCCGTCATTCATACATATGGGCGCGTTCGATCATATGTCGAAAGGCTACATGATCGCCGACGCCGTGACGATTTTTGGAACCTACGACATCGTCATGGGCGAATGTGACCGTTGACGCATGGGGCGATCCCGAGGAATGACGACCCTGTCGTTCGCAAGATCGCCGAATCGATAAATCGTAGCTGAGGAACCATGGGCCTGAAACCTGCCACCAATCCGGACGTCGAAGCCGCTACCATCGAACTGTCTATTGATGGACGAACGGTATCGGCAAAGGACGGCGTCTCGCTTTACGACGTCATCGCCAGCACAGGCAAGATCATCCCTGCCATGTGCTACCACTATACCTTTGATCCGTTCGGTTCTTGCGGCATGTGCCTGGTGATGCAGGAAGGCAAGAAGGCTCCGGTTCGCTCCTGTACCGCCAAGGCTACAGCCGGCATGGTCATCCGAACCGACGGCGACGATCTCTTCGCGGCGCGCAAGAAAGCGGTTGAAAAACACCTGTCCGTCCATCCCCTGGATTGCCCGGTCTGCGACGCTGACGGGCATTGCGAACTCCAAGACATGGCTTTCCAGCATGGTGTCACCAATCTCGCGAATGCCAAACAAAAGTTCATCCCTGAGGACACACGGAGCCTGGTGCTGGACTTCAACATGAATCGCTGTATCGCGTGCGCTGAATGCATCAATGTCTGCAAAGACGTGCTGATGATCGACGCGCTGCAATTCATGAAAAAGGGCGGTTTCAACCAAGTCGTGGCCAAAGGCGATCAGCCGCTGGCCTGTGAATTCTGCGGAGACTGCCTGGCGGTCTGTCCTGTCGGGGCCATCACGAACAAATACTCCAAGTATTTGTACAAGCCCTGGCAGATGAAGAAGACTACAACCACGTGCAACTATTGCGGTGACGGCTGCCAGATGCACCTGGAAACCAAGGACACCGAAGTTGTCCGCATCACGTCGCCGCTTTCCTGGAAGAATAAATGGGGGGATCGTTCAGAAACCGCCAAGGGGCACGGCGGGCTCTGCGTCAGGGGTCGATTCGGCTTTCAGTACATCGCCAGCGAGCAGCGGCTTCGACAGCCTCTGGTCCGCTCTGGTGACACCCTGAGGGACACGCCCTGGCTGGACGCCATGCAAACCGTCATCGACCGGCTCTCCGACATCCACCGCAAGCACGGTCCGGAGTCGATTGCCGGGCTCATCACCGCCCGCTGCACGAATGAAGAGCTCTATTTGTTCCAAAAACTCATGCGGGCTGGTCTCAGAACCAACCAACTCGACAGCAGCGCGCGCTACGGGCACCTGAATTATGTGCACGCCGTTCGCCATGCCGTCGGCATCGGCCGCCCGCTGAATGATTGGGAGGATCTCACCAAAGCCAAGGCCGTGCTTGTCATCGGCTCGAACATCACCGAAACCAACCCGTTGACGGCCGTCCGAATCAAGGAAGCCATCCGCGTCTACCAGTCTCAAGTGATCGTCGTAGACTCGGCCACAACCAACATCGCCCAACTCGCTTCGCATCCGCTCTTGGTAAAACCGGGAACGGAACCGTTGCTGATCGACGGACTCGTCAAGGCCGTCATCGAGCAAGATCTGGTGGATGAAACGACTACGGCGCAGCACCCCCAAGCGTTTGCGGCGTTGAAGGAGGCGGTCGCACAGGTTTCCCTCGATCAGGTTTCCGCTCAAACCGGCATTCCGCTCGTTCAGATCCGTGAGGTGGCCACCATATTTGCCGAAGCTCCGCGCGCCATTGCGTTGTGCGCTGAAGGCATCGTTCGTCGGCCGAATGGATACCAGAACGTTCTCAAGTTGATCGATCTGGCCTGGGTGACGGGGAAACTGGGACAGCCGGGATCAGGCGTCACCACTGTTACCGAGGAAGTTAATGAACAGGGCGCTATCGACATGGGTGTTGCGCCTGAATTTCTTCCCGGGCAGGCGCGCTTCGATGATCCAGGTGCACGCGAACGATTCGGCAAGGCCTGGGAAGTCACCCTTCCCGCCACCGGGACCGGCGCCAACCTGCTCGAGATTCTCGCGCGCATTCAGAGCGGGCAGATCAAGGCCCTGTATGTGATCGGAGAAAACCCGTTAGCCACCTTGCCCGCCTCGATGAACGTGAAGGGCACTCTCGAAAAGCTACAACTCCTGATCGTCCAGGACCCGTTCCTGACCGAAACCGCCAACATGGCGCATGTCGTGCTGCCCGCAGCCACCTACGCCGAAAAGGATGGCACGTTCACCAGCCTTGAAGGGAAAGTATTGCGCGTGCGCCAGGCCCTCGATCCTGTCGGCGAAAGCCTGCCGGATTGGCATATCATGACCGCACTGGCCAACGGCCTTGGCTACGAGTGGCCCTACCAATCTCCGCAGGATGTGCAGAACGAAATCATGAAGCTGCTGCCCGGTTACTACAATCTCGGCCAGCCGCGGCGAATCTCGCCGTCTCCAGACGCCTATCTCTCGAACGGCTATGCAGGCGAAGTTTCAGCACGTTATCGTCGCCCCGTCGCCCAGTCTACTCCAGGTGACGATGTCCGGGCGTTTACCCTCACCATGGGGCAGGTGCTCTATCATTCGGGGAAAATGTCCACCAAGGCCTCGGGACTCATCAACATCGAGCCCAACAACGGACGGATACGGATGAATCCGGCCGACGTGGAGCAACTCGGGCTCACCGAGCAGTCCACTGTCCGACTGACGTCTCGACAAGGCTCCGTGCAGGCCGGGGTGAAGCCCGACCCGGACATTCAGGCCGGATCCTGTTTCTTCCCCGAGCATTTCAATGAGCCGCCGGTGAAAGATTTGATGACCACGGAGGCCGATCCCGTGACCGGAGTGCCATATTTCAAATCGACTCGTGTCACGATTGAAAAGGTCGGTGCGTAAGAGTAAGCTCGTTCGTCTTTTTGATGTCGTTAGAGGTGGCAGGAATGAGTGTCGGGGCGTTGACCAAAAAAATTCTTCATGCTGCGTTATTCTACGAAATATGGGACGCCATGAAGGTGACGTTCAAACATATGTTTCACCGCCCCATCACCTTCCAGTACCCTCGCGAACAACGCACGATTCCTGATGGTCACCGCGGCGCGCTCGGGTTGCTTCGTTATGCCGACGGACGGGACCGCTGCGTCGGCTGCGATCTTTGTGAGGCCGCTTGTCCATCCCGCTGCATCAAGGTCATCAGCCAGGAAGACCCAGAGCGGCCCTTGCAACGATTCGCAAGTGAGTTCTATATCGATATCACCAAATGTGTGTTTTGTGGCTACTGCGTCGAGGCCTGTCCGGTCAACGCACTGGCCATGACCAAGATGTACGAATTCTCCACGCACGATAAACGCACCCTCCTTTTCGACAAGCAGCGCCTCTACGAGGTCGGCGCACGCCATCTCGACGACGCTAAAAAATATCTCTATACGCACAACCAAGAAAAAAACTCGGACGAGAGTCGGGAGTATCGCTATTACTTTCCACAATCAGTCCTCAAACCTACACAGTCACAACCCAAACACTTGAGCTGAACCGTACCGTTATGGCTTTCCTGTTTTTCGCGTATTTCGCAGTGGTCAGTATTGTCGCCGGCATTCTCACGGTGTCGCTCAAGAACCCCGTCCAGTGCGGCCTCGCACTTCTGGCGCTGCTCCTTCACGTCTCAGGCCTGTTCGTCATGCTCAACGCCGAATTTCTCTGGGCGGTCCAAGTCATCGTCTACGCCGGAGCGATCTTAGTGCTCTACCTGTTCGTTCTCATGCTATTGAACCTCAAAACCGACGACCGGTATTTCCACGCCAAGACTCCCTATCTGCTGGCTCCCGCGGCGATCGGCTTGGCCTATCTCGTGTTCCTGTTGGTCCGCTCTCCGTTCAGTGGTTCACGGGGCGACGCGTCAACGGCTGCCGTCCTCCTCAACGGAGACGCCCATGCCGTCGGTATCAAGATGTTCAGCGACTATCTCCTCCAGTTTGAGATTATCGGTGTGTTTCTGACCGGGGCCATCGTCGGCGCGATTGTGTTGGCCAAGACTCCCAAATCAATAGAAACAAGGCGGGACGCATGATTCCCTTATCCGCCTATGTCGTTGTCAGTGCCATCCTGTTTACAACAGGTCTCCTCGGTGTACTCATCCGTCGCAACTTCATTATCGTGCTGATGTCCGTCGAAATCATGCTGAATGCGGCCACGATCAACCTGGTCGCTTTTTCGCACTATCTTGAATCCATGCAAGGACAAATCGTCGCCCTGTTTATCATCGCCATTGCGGCGGGAGAGGCGGCCATCGGGCTCGCGATCATCATTGTGGTGTTCCGCGGAAAAATTTCCACCAATGTCGACGAAATGAATCTCTTGAAGTGGTAACGTGTCTGACTCTATTGATCTGATCGTCAAATTGATCCCCCTGTTTCCGCTGATGGCTGTCATTGTCAACGGCCTCTTCGGACACCGTTACTCGCACGATCTCGCGCATCGCTTCGCGTGGGGATCGGTCCTGATGTCCTTTCTCTGCGTCTTAGCAGTGTTTACGGAAACCCTCCGCACGGGCGCGGCTCGTGAAGTCATTGCCTATAAATGGATCTTCGGCGGCGACCTCACTATCAACCTTGCCTATTTGATCGACCCGCTGACCTGCATCATGTTGCTGGTCATCACCGGCGTCGGCTTCCTCATTCACGTCTATTCCGTCGGGTACATGCATGGGGAGGCGGGCTTCACGCGTTTCTTCGTGTATATGAACCTCTTTATGGTGTCGATGCTGCTCCTGGTCATGGGCAACAACTACGTGGTGTTGTTCATCGGCTGGGAGGGGGTGGGTCTCTGTTCCTATCTCCTGATCGGCTACTACTACGACAAAGTGTCAGCCGCAAAGGCCGCCACCAAGGCCTTCGTGGTGAACAGGATCGGCGACGCGGGCTTCCTCCTGGCTATCTTCCTTGTGTTCGTGAACTTCCGGACACTCGATTACACGCAAGTCATGCAAAACGCGGCCAAGCTCTCGCCAGAAATGGCGACCGCCATCGCCCTCTGTCTTCTCGTTGGTGCCGTCGGCAAGTCCGCACAACTTCCTCTCTATACCTGGTTGCCGGATGCGATGGAAGGCCCAACGCCCGTCAGCGCGCTGATTCACGCCGCCACCATGGTCACCGCCGGCGTGTACATGATCGTTCGCAACCACGCCATTTTTGATCTGGCACCCATCGCCATGACTACCGTCGCCTGGATCGGAGGACTGACGGCCCTGTTCGCCGCCACGATCGGGCTCGTCCAAACCGACATCAAACGGGTGCTGGCCTATTCCACGGTCAGCCAACTCGGGTATATGTTCCTTGGTTGCGGTCTTGGTGCATACACTGCCGCCGTCTTTCACCTCATGACCCACGCATTCTTCAAGGCCTTACTCTTTCTCTCGGCCGGATCCGTCATCCACGCGCTCTCGGGCGAGCAAGACATACGGAAAATGGGCGCCCTCAAATCCAAGATCCCTTGGACCCATACCCTCTTTCTAATCGGCACCATCGCCATTGCAGGAATCCCACCCTTGGCGGGATTCTGGAGCAAGGACGAAATTATGGGCCATGCCTTCGTTCACCACCACTACCTGCTCTACGGTATGGCGGCAGTTGGCGCATTCCTGACATCGTTTTACATGTTCCGCCTGACCTACCTGACATTCTATGGTACGTCCCGGCTGGATCATCACACGGCCGAACATGTTCATGAATCACCCATGGTCATGATCGGGCCATTGATCGTCCTGGCCACCCTATCGGTCATCGGAGGTTTCCCCGGTGTCCCTCCTGAAAACGGCTGGTTCCACCATTTTCTCCATTCTGTCGCCGGCGTGACCGGCGAGGAGCATGCGACGCCGCCCTCACTCATGTTCGGCCTGATGGGCACGGCCACCATTATCGCGCTCCTCGGCTGGGGGCTTGCGCACTATTTCTATAGCGGCCCAACAACAGCCGCCACGGCCCTCGCCGACCGCATGCCCGGTGCCTACACCACGCTGCTCAACAAGTATTATGTCGATGAGCTCTACGACACGTTGTTCGTAGAGCCCACAAAGCAGTTGGGGAAGCTCTGTGATTGGTTTGATCGAACCATTATCGATGGACTGGTGCGCGGCATCGACCTGGGGACAGACCTGAGCGCTGCAGCAATCACCTGGACAGAAAAACACGTTGTCTACGCGGGCCTCAATATCATCGGTTATGGCAATCACATTCTGGCGCGCTCGTGGCGTCGCCTGCAAACCGGCATGGTCCATCAATATGCGGCCATCATCGTGGCGGGACTCTTCATCCTCGTCCACCTCATCTTACTCATTTGGACCGGAGGCGGGTCCACTGGGTATTCAGCACGCTGACGAAGCAGATTTCTTGGAATTACGATGCTTGAAGAGTTCAGTTTCGGGTTTCCCATTCTGTCGTACCTGATCTTCCTCCCCTTGGTCGGAGCGGCAGTGCTCTGGCTGATCGACGACGAGGACCTCCTCAAGTCGACGACCTTGGGCATCACCCTGGTGGAACTGGCACTCGCCTGCCTCGTCTTGGTGCGATTCGTCCCCGACTCTGCAGCCATGCAGTTTGCAGAACATGCGCGATGGCTGCCGGCGCTCGGCATCGGCTATCACCTCGCCGTCGACGGCATCAGCGTGCTCTTCGTGGGTTTGACGGCATTTCTCACTGTCTTGGTCGTCATCTACTCCTGGGATACGATCCGCAGCCAAGTGCGTCTCTATTTTATGGCCCTCCTCGCACTTGAAACCACGACCATGGGCATTTTCGTGTCGATCGACCTCATCCTGTTTTTCGTGTTCTGGGAACTCATGCTGATCCCGAGCTACTTCCTGATCAAGCTCTGGGGAGGCGGGGCCGATCGCCACTATGCCGCGCTCAAGTACGTGCTCTATACTTTGCTCGGCAGCGTCTTCATGCTCGTCGGCATCGCGCTGCTCGACATCAACTATCACCAATGGGCCGTCACCCATCACCTTGACCATGTCTATTCTTTCGATCTTCTTGAACTCTTGTCCGTCCCGATTCCACTCTCTCAGCAGATCTTGATTTTCTGGCTTATGTTCATGGGATTTGCTTTTAAGGCTCCGGTCTTCCCCTTCCACACCTGGCTCCCGGATGCCCTGGTCGAAGGCCCCATCGGTATGGCCGTCATGTTGGCGGGGATGAAGCTCGGCACCTACGGATTTCTTCGCTTCACGTTCCCACTCGTTCCTGACGCATCGAAAAGTGAGGGGGTAATCGCCATCGTCATGGTGTTGGCCCTCACCGCGATTCTGTATGGGGCGGTGGTGGCATTGGTTCAAGTTGACTTCAAGCGGTTGCTCGCCTTCAGCAGCATCAGCCACCTTGGCTTCGTCGTGGTCGGACTCTTCGCCTTGAATTTCCAAGGCCTCCAAGGCAGCCTGCTGACTATGATCAACCTCGGTTTCAGTACGGCAGGGCTCTTCTTTATGGCTGGATTCCTGTCGACCCGCCAACAGAGCTCCAACCTCGGATCCTTCGGGGGATTTGCCAAACAAGCGCCACTCTTAGCCACCTTTCTCCTCCTGATCGGCATGGCCTCCATCGGACTGCCGGGGACGAACGGATTCGTCGGAGAGTTCCTGATTCTCCTCGGCGCCTTTAAAGCCAAGTGGTGGTTCGGTGCGGTCGCGGTGCTGGGCGTGATATTCGGTGCGGCGTATTTCCTCTGGTATTACGAACGCTCCATGCTGGGCCCTGTCGGAAAGCACGTCTCTGCCGCTGTCAAGGATCTCCATATGCGGGAAATCACCATCGCGCTTTCGCTGTCCATTATGATTTTGTGGATCGGCCTCTACCCATCTCCCTTCTTGAGGATGATGAACGGTTCAATCCAGGCCCTTGTCGACCGGCTGGATCGCGCCAAAGTGGCGTCTGTCAACACTGTGACTCACGTGCCCTCGAAGTAAGACCATGGCTGAATACACGCTCCTCATAATTTTATTCGCCCCATTCGTCGGCGCACTCGCGCTCATCTTCGTCTCCAACCGCCAAGTCTCGCTGGTACGCGGTGTGGCGGCGGGCTCAGCCTTCGTCACGTTGGTGGCGTCCGTGTACCTATTTTACGCCTACGACCCGATCAAAGGCGGGTATCAGTTCATCCAACGGATTGAGTGGTCGCGGCAATTGGGCATCTCACTCCACCTGGGAGTCGACGGCATCGGCACGCCGCTGGTGCTTGCCTCTGGCATCCTGCTCTTTGCAGGTATCTTCGTGTCCTGGCACATTAAAGACCGGATGAAAGAGTTCTACATCTGGATCTTGATTCTCGCTGCCGCCACGATCGGCGTCTTCATGTCGCTCGATCTATTTTTCCTCTACTTTTTCTACGAAATGTCCGTGATTCCGATGTACCTGCTCCTGGGGATGTGGGGCAGCCACACAAAAAAATACCTAGAAATGACCGACCCGGACGGCTTGAAACTGCGGGACTCCGTCGGCTTCATTTTCAACTTCGGCGCCAACAGCAAGGAATATGCGGCCATGAAACTGGTCCTCTTCCTCTCTGCGTTTGCCGTCGCCGCACTCATGGGCATCCTACTCATCTATAAATTTTCCGGTCTCAATACATTCGATATCCTGGTGCTCAGGGAAAAAGCTCATTTCTCCGGACCGTTGGCCACGCTCATCTGGTTGCTCATCTTTTTCGGATTTGCGTCCATCGCTCCGATCTGGCCATTACACTCTTGGTCCCCCGTCGGACACGCGGCAGCACCGGCCGCAACCAGCATGTTGCACGCGGGCGTGCTGATGAAACTCGGGCACTTCTCCATCATTCGCGTGGCATTTGAAATTCTTCCCGAAACGACCCGTGAACTGATGCCGATCGCCGCCGTCCTGTGCATTTTCAGCATCATCTATGGCGGCCTTGTCGCCTACTATGCCAAAGACACGAAATACGTCATCGGCTACTCCAGTTCAAGCCACATGGGTTACGTCTTCCTGGGCATGGCGGCGTTGGATTACATCAGCCTCAGCGGAGCGGTGATCTATATGTTCGCCCACGCCATGGCCACCGGCATGCTCTTCGCCATGGCAGGATGGGTCTATGACCAAACACACACGCGCGACATTCCGTCACTCGGCGGCCTCTCCAACCGCATGCCGTTTATCTCCGCCGCCTTCGTCATCGGCTGCATGGCCTCCATAGGAATGCCGGGGACTGTGAACTTCATTGCCGAAGTTATGATTATTGTCGGTAGCTGGAACAAATACCCGTTCCAGGTCGTCGTCGCCGTACTCGGCATAGTGCTGACTATGGCTTATCTCTTCAAGATGATGCGCGGCCTCTTCTATGGCTCGATGGCCGAGAAATACAGCCACTCCCACGACGCCGTCGCCGTGGTGGACCGCATGCCACTGCTCATCATGATTATGGTCAGCGTGAGCTTCGGTATCTTCCCCGGCCACCTCTACTCGGTCGTTCGCTCAGGCGTCGACCCGTTGATCGCCCGTATCACGAGAGTGGTGCCGGTCGCCGAGCAGCCGACTCACATCCCACTTGCCAGCTCGCCCATTGCGCCGGTGTCGGCTCCTCATGAGGCGATCGCGAAGGTAACCCCGCGATGAATTTCTCCTTAACGCTTTCCGCCAGCGATCTCGTACTCCTGCTTCCAGAACTGTTTCTCACCGTCTGGCTGTGCGTGGTGCTGGCCGTGGACTTTTCCTTCAAGCGCATCGTGCAGGAACAGCTGGCATATCTGACCATCCTTGGTCTGATGATGACCTTGGCCTGCCTCGCATGGTTCGACATGACCGGCATCACCGGCACGCTGTTCGCCAAGATGTTTGTGGTCGATCGCATGGCCATCTTCTTCAAAGTCATGATCCTGCTGGCGACTATCTTGGTTATTCTCCTCTCGATCGACTATGTGCACCGGTTTTCGTTTTTCCGGGGGGAATACTATTTCCTCGTCGCCATGTCAGCGCTGGGCATGATGTTCATGACCTCGGCCAACGATCTTCTCTCACTCTTCGTGACGCTGGAGTTTGCCACCTTTGGCTTCTACGTCCTCGTCTCCTACCTACGCGACGATATGGCATCGAACGAGGCAGGCCTCAAGTTTTTCATTCTCGGCGTCTTTGCTGCGGGATTGCTTGGATACGGCATCAGCCTCGTCTACGGAGAAACCGGAAAGCTGGTCTTTTCTGACATGACCGGCGCCAATCCGACCACCGGACTGGTGATCGGCTTCCTCCTCATTTTTGCCGCATTAGGCTTTAAGATCGGGGCCGTGCCCTTCCATTCCTGGATCCCCGACACCTATCACGGTGCCCCGACGCCGGTGACGGCCTTTTTGTCCATCGCACCGAAGGTCGCGGCTTTTGCCATCCTCTTGCGCCTCTTCCTTGTCGCGCTCGGGACCTTCAAGCCGGCCTGGGCGTTGCTCATCGTCGCGGCCTCGATCCTCTCCATGACCTACGGCAACATTGTGGCCATTGCGCAACGAAACATTAAGCGGTTGTTGGCATACTCCGGTATCGCGCAGGTCGGCAACGTTCTGATCGGTCTGGCTGCCGGCACCAAAATGGGCACAGACTCGATTCTGTTCTACCTGCTGACCTATCTCTTCGCGAATCTGGGTGCCTTCGCCGTCATTATGGCGATCAGTAACTCGTTGGGCAGCGATGAGATCGATGACTACCGCGGATTGAACAGGCGGTCGCCGTTTCTTGCGTTTGCCATGCTGATTTTCCTGCTTTCGCTGGCCGGCGTACCCCCGCTCGCCGGATTCATCGGCAAGCTGTATATCTTTGTCGCCGCGATCAAAGAAGGCCTCTATACGCTGATTACCGTGGGGCTCGTCAATATCGTTGTGTCGATGTACTACTACTTGATCGTAGTCAAGAAGATGTACATCAACGAACCCCTTGATTCCTCCCCGATCAAAACCACGGGCCCGCTGCGCGCGGTGATCTATGTCGGGCTCGCTGGAACGCTGGTGATCGGCATTTATCCTCAGCCCTTCCTCGACTGGGCCGTATCCGCAACCCTGATGTTCTCCAATCTCTTGGGTCCGGCGGCATCCATTCCTCCTCCGGCGACGCCCTTCGGAGGCTAAGACTTCGTCTCGGTCGCTGCGTCCGATTTCCATCAAAGCCCTTCGCGTATCAAGGCCTTCTGCTACAATACCTGCTACGGTCCGCAGACTGCACAGGAGGCCTGTCTGATACGACTCGCACCTGTGCCCTGGCGAATCCCAGGGGCTTTCTTGATGCGCATGGACGAACCCAACCACCAACAGGCTCTCGATGCCGCTGTCGACGCCGCTCTTCCTTCCCCGCAACCGGGCGCGGGAGCCGTGGTACAGCACTCGTTTCTCACTGCGATCCTTCGAAGCGTACAGCAACGCTCCATCGAACAACGCGTCCTGGCAGGCTTCGGCTTGGTCTTTGCGGGAATTCTGGTCATTTCTGTTATTTCCTATCGCAACATGACCGTCCTCATTCGAAACGGTCACCAAGACCAGCGCAGCCACGAGTTCATCCAGTTGCTCGACGCCATGGGCGAGGCTATGGACGACGCCGAAAATGGCCACCGGCGCTTCCTCGTCACCGGCGATGAGAGTTATCTCACGGCCTACAACACGCTGCGCGAGCGCGCACCGGAATTCGCCCGCTACCTGCGAGAACTCACGAGTCCCGAGAGCAGCCAGGGTGCCCACGTCACACACCTGGCACAACTCATCACCCAGCAACTGCAGGAAGAACGCAACGCCATCGAATTACGGAACAAGACAGGGTTCGAGGGCGTGCGGGGCATGGCATTGACCGGTGTGGCGAAGGCCTCACTCGATGCGGCGAGGAAACTCCAAGCACAAATGGAACAGGAAGAGAACAAAGCGCTTGCCCAACGGGTGATCGAATCCACCAGCACGACCCGCTCCAGCATTATTCTGCTCAGCATCGGTGCCCTCCTGTTGTTCGTATTGCTCGCCGCCGTGTATTACCTGATCCGGCATGACATCACCGCGCGCCGACGCATCGCCGCAGAGCTTCAACGCCGCGGAGAACTCCTTGAGGCAGCCAATAAGGAATTGGAAGCGTTCAGTTATTCCGTCTCCCACGACTTACGCGCGCCGCTTCGGCACATCGATGGGTACGCCTCCCTGCTGGCGAAGGCCACAGCCGTCTCCCTCGATGACAAGGCCAAGCGCTACCTGCACACGATCTCGGAGGCCGCCACTCGGATGGGGCAACTTATCGACGATTTGTTGGTCTTTTCCCGCATGGGCCGGCAGGAAATGCTGCACGGCACGGTCAATCTTGATCAACTGATCGCAGCGGTGCTGCACGATCTTCGACATGACTTGCAAGATCGCACCATCTCGTGGAAAATCGCTCAACTCCCTGACGTCACAGGGGACGCCGCGATGATGCGACAGGTGTTTGTGAATCTGATCGCCAACGCCATTAAATTCACCAGCACCCAGCCGAACGCCACCATCGAAATCGGCAGCCGGAGCGACGGCCCGAACGAAGCAGTGTTATTCGTGCGGGACAATGGAGTAGGATTCGATATGCAGTATGCGAACAAGCTTTTTGGAGTCTTCCAACGACTCCATCGCGCAGACGAATTCGAAGGAACGGGCATCGGGCTGGCCAATGTCCGACGAATTATCCACCGACATGGGGGGAAGAGCTGGGCGGAAGGGGCGCTCGGCAAAGGCGCCACCTTTTACGTCAGCCTCCCTCTAGCGAGGCCTTCCACATGACGCTCTCCAAACCCATTGTGCTGGCCGAAGATAATCCGCGAGACGCCGAATTGACCCTCGCAGCCATGGAAGAGCATCAACTGGCCGACAAGGTCATCCTGTGTCATGACGGGGCGGAAGTGTTGGATTACTTGTATTGCCGCGGTCCCTTCAAGACGAGGCTGCAGGGCAATCCGGCCGTCGTCCTCCTCGACTTGAAAATGCCGAAAGTCGACGGCCTCGAAGTGTTGCGCACCATCAAGAACGACGCCGACCTGCGACCCATTCCGGTCGTGATGCTGACATCCTCACGGGAAGAACGGGATCTGGCCGAAAGTTATGCCCTGGGGGCTAATGCCTATGTGGTCAAACCGGTGGAGTTTCACCAATTCCTGAAGGCCGTGAAAGAACTCGGTGTGTTCTGGGGCATGATCAACGAGCCGCCTCCCGAGGGCGCCGGTCGCGCGGCCGGGCGATCGGCATAACCCTCCAAGCGCGAACCATACGATGACTCAGCCCCTGCGACTCATCCATCTTGAGGGCAACCAGGCGGACGCGGAACTGATCGACTCCACACTCCGTCACGCGGGCATCCCCTGCCAAGCGAAACGCGTGCACACGCGGGAAGACTTTCTCGCGGCCCTCCGCCAGGGGGGATTCAGTCTCATCCTCGCCGATACGACCTTACCGGACTTCGACGGAGCGGCGGCCCTCGACCTCGCTCGAGCCCTTCATCCCGACGTGCCCTTTCTTTTCGTATCCGGCATGCAAGGGGAAGAAATCGCCGTCGACATGATGCAGCGCGGAGCCACCGACTATATTTCCAAGCAGCGGTTGGGCCGCTTGGTGCCGTCCATGCGACGAACCCTGCGTGAGCTCGATGAGCGCTTGGAGCGAAAACGAGCCGAAGATGCGTTACGAATGAGCGAAAAGCAACTGCGTCAGGCGCAGAAGATGGAAGCCGTGGGCCGCCTGGCCGGTGGACTTGCCCATGATTTTAACAATCTGCTGACCGTCATCATGGGCCATAGCCAGGTGCTGCTGGGAGAACTGTCCGCCGGCAGCCCCATCCGCGCCAAGATCGAAGAAATGCAAAAGGCCGGTGAGCGCGCCGCGACCCTGATACGCCAACTGATGGCCTTCAGCCGGAAGCAACCGATGGAACCGAAAGTGCTGCCGTTGAACCCGGTCATCGGCAACGTGGAAGGGATACTCCGCCGCCTCATCGGGGAGGACATTCAACTGGTCATCCGGCCTGATCCTCATAATGGCCATGTGAAAGCCGATCCCGGGCAATTAGAACAGGTGCTGATGAATCTCGTCGTCAATGCCAGGGATGCCATGCCCAACGGGGGCTTACTGGCCATTGAAACGTCACAGGTCGAGCTGGCCCGCACCCCAATGCACCACCTCCACCCGTTACCGCTGGGAAACTATGTGAAACTGACGGTGACGGATACCGGGAGCGGGATGGATGCCGACGTCCTGAGCCACCTGTTCGAACCCTTCTTTACAACGAAAGAAGCGCACAAGGGCACTGGACTCGGCCTGTCGACCGTGTTCGGCATTGTCACGTCCTGTGGCGGCGGCATCGACGTCTGGAGCCAGGTCGGCCACGGGACGACCTTCGACCTCTATTTCCCGCGCGCCACGCCCCAAACCCAAGCCACGTCCGCCGAATCCCCACAGGCGCAGCCACGCCAAGGATCTGAAACCATTCTGCTGGTCGAGGACGATGGCGGAGTCCGCGACCTCGTGCGCCATGAGCTGCTCAAAACCGGTTACCAGGTGATCGAGGCCAAGAACGGCGTCGAAGCCTGCCTGACGGCCACACAGCAGAGTCAACACGTCGATCTCCTGTTGACCGACGTCGTCATGCCAGGCATGAATGGTCGGGAACTGGCCGAACATCTGTCGGTCATCAAGCCGAATCTCCGGGTACTCTTCATGTCCGGATACCTCGACGACATTTGCGTCAACAGCGGCATGGACCCGCACCGCACCACCTTTCTCCAGAAGCCGTTCACACCGGACCTGTTGCTCCGTACCGTGCGCGCACTTCTCGACTCCTCCGCACCGGGAACCGGATCAGCCCATCTTCAGACCCCACCGCAGAGCCACGCTTCTCGTCCCGCCCGAGCCTCGTAACGACCCATACACACCACACACCGCCGGTGATCAGTTTGACCGATGTATCCATCCTTCTTATACTCAGGCCGTAGTGGGGATGCGCAGAGGTATCCTGTCGAAACCAGCGCGGGCAAAGGGGATTGATGAAGGATCGCAGGCGGCGGACCAGACATGTCAATCGTTGGGGAAAGGCGCTCTGCGGCTGCCTGATCTCACTCTGGCTCACCGGACTCCTTCCGGTCCGGTCAGCTGTCGCAGATACCATCCCCTGGGAGCGCTTGACCACCGGGATGCAAGTGGCGCTCTGGAACCCCAGGGACACCTGCCCGCAGGTTCCCGCCTTGCTGATACTCCAAATCGACCCGGAACGGTTCCGGTTTTCCATTTATCAGTTCCGCGATGAGGGGCTGCGAACTCCGATCTCCATCCATGAGTGGCAGCAGCGGACCGACGCCTATGTGATGTTCAATGCAGGCTTGTTTCGCGAAGACTATTCCTATCTGGGCCTCTTGTTGAAAGAGGGGCGATCACTCGGCAGCAAGAAACATCATTCGTGGCAAGGACTGTTCGCCGCTGAACCGGCTGACGGAACACTTCGAAAAGCCCGCGTCTTCGACCTGGCCTTCGAGGCATTCACGGAGGACCCGCCGCTGTACCGCGAAGCCGCGCAGTCCTTGATGTTGTTCGATCGGATGGGAAAATTTCGGGTGAAAGACAGCGGCAAACGCGCGTTTCAAACAGTGGTGGCTGAGGACGGGCAGGGGCCGATCCTGGTCATTAAGTCGGCGGACATCGTCTCGCTCCATCACCTGGCCGACTGCCTGCATCGACAACTGCCCTCACTGCAACAGGCGATGGCCATGGATGGGGGCGCATCGTCCGATGTCATCGCCAGCCAGGACCTGCTCCATGCCGCCCAGGAAACCGCCGCGCAATCGGCGTGGCGCTCTTTGTTGGCGGGCAACACGGGAGTGCATATTCCCCTTCCGACCGTCATCGGGATCAGTCCACGGACACCCGCGAGGGCAGGGATACCTGTCGAGTCCTTACAGCCTCCTCGGAAGCCGTGACGCCACCCGACTTACCGACCGGGCGCGACGGGAAATCCTGCCTCGGTCCAGGCGTTCATACTTCCCGCCACATTGTAGACATGCGTATACCCCAGATCGGCCAAGGTTTCGGCGGCGATGTTGCTGCGATGGCCCGATTGGCAATACACGACGATGTGGTCTTCCAACTTCGCACCCAGTTCCCGGTGACGCGTCTTCATCTCCCGAAAATCGATGTTCAGGTCTGTGCCGGGAATCATGCCTGACGCATGCTCCTCGGGGGAACGTACATCGACCAGGACAAATCCCTTCGCGCTCGTGGAGGGCGCCTTGGCCAGCCCGGCTCGTAACTGTTGCACACTTAAAACATAGGAATGATAGGCAAGGGACGGGACTGGTACCTGGAAGAGAAGTCCACTCAGAACGACTGCACACGTGATAGAAATGATATACCTCATGGCGACCGCTCCTTTGCTCATAGCATGATGGGACCTGCACGTACCTCGTATGATAGGAGCCCGATGAAAAATTGGTCAAGTCTGATAGGCCCTGCGCTATGCCTGCTTCTGGCTGCTTGCGGAGAGGGCGCCCTTCTGGTCAAGGACTCAGACCATGGGGGCGTCGTCATCTACCCCTACCGGCCCGAGCAAGGCACCCTGTTGTCCTCTTTCCGAAAAGACGCCATGCGTCTCATGAACCAGAAGTGCCCGGGCGGACACACGATCGTCCGCGAGGGAGAAACCAAGGGGCGTCTACGCCAGGCCAGCCCACTCGCAGGATCCAGCGATGTCGTCGAGGAGCGGCGCTGGGGCATCCAATTCGACTGCAAGTAGCTCAGGGGGTAGTCGGCCGACCCTTCATCAGCTCATCGATCGTCAACAGACTCGTCACCCGTACTCCTAACTGCTCAACACGGGCTCGGCCATCTTGCTCGTTTCGATCGACAATGACGAGGGCCTCCTTCACTTCGAGCCCTGCTTCACGAGCCGCGACAATCGCCTTCACGACCGACGCACCGCTCGTGAGCACATCATCGACGACAAGCGCACGGTCCCCAGCTCGTACGACACCCTCTAGCAACCGGCCGAGACCATGGTCTTTGGGCTGCTTACGCACGAAGAAGGTTCGCCAGTCCCGTCGCGGGGAAGCCAGATAGGCAAAGTCGGAAATCGACGTGGCGATGGAAATCGCCCCGATTTCCAACCCTCCGAGACAGTCGATCTCCTGGCCCTTGATGACCTCCCAGGCTCGTTGGGCCACCAAGTGCCGCGCATGCGGAAACGCCATCAGCGTGCGACAGTCGACGTAAAATGGGCTCATCAACCCGGAGGCCAGCTTGAATCCCTTGTCGGGATCCCATTTAAACGATTGGGTGTCATGGAAGGCGGCAATCAGTTGATCTCGCACCGTCATGAGTCCTCACACTCCCTTGAAAGATTGTTGCATCCGGCCGCGCGGGGCCCTGCCGTTCGATTCGACGGCGGCTGATTGTACACTGTTCAGGAAGTCGATCACAGCACGCGGCTTTAGTCCTGACGGCTGCCGGCGGCAGCGCCGTAGAGATGCTCCGCTAGGCGAACGAAGAGCGGCAAGAGCCCTGCCCACACCAACGCCAGCAACAGGAGGGCGTTGGTGCGACCCGGTCCCAACGTGAGAGCCCCCAAGACTTCTCCGGCCCCGTAGCTGACAGGCCCGACAATCCCACCGATCAGCGCAGCCAGCCATGTCCGGCCTTCCAACCACCGAAGCGACTGGTGCAATGTCGTCGCAAACAGATACCAGAGGGCACAGAGCCAGGGCGGACAGAGCCACGGCGCGAAGGGATGGGCCCCGAACCGGAGCAGGGCCAACGCGGTCAGCCCACTATCCAACAGAAGGCCGGCAGATCCGATGGCCAGGACCACCAGGGTCATGGCGCGAGGCTGGGATGCGTTCCAGATGTTGACGGTGATGAGACCCGCCAGAACCAACGGGGCTAACCAGGGCTGCCCTCGACCGGCGCTCAGGATGGCGACCCACCATCCGAGATGAAAGAGGACGGCATTGCCGAGGGTCCGGATCATCCTGCCAAGGGATCCTGCCGCCAACCGGACCGGGCAAACAGCAAATGCGCCGTCGAGATCGATCGTTCCAGGAAGCCGCCCTCGCAATATGACAGATAGAAATCCCACAGGCGGAGAAACTCGGGACCAAAGCCCAGATGGTGGATCCGCTCCAGATTCTGCCGAATGTTCTCACGCCAGCCGCGCAGAGTCGGCGGATAATGGGCGCCGATATCCTGAACATGCAGCAAGCTGAAATCCGATGCACGAGCCATGGCCTGGCAGAGGCTTGTCACCGAGGGGATACAACTTCCCGGGAAAATGACGTGCTGGATAAAGTCGACCGACCGTCTGGCCTGTTCGAAATACCGCTCGTCGATCGTGATGGCTTGTATGAGCATCAAGCCGTCCGGCTTGAGCAGCCGGCGGCAGACGTCAAAAAACGTCCCATAATACTGCCACCCGACCGCCTCGATCATTTCGACCGATATGACTTTATCGAATCGCATGTCCAGAGAGGGCAGATCCCGGTAGTCGCACAGCAACACCTGTACGCGGTCGGACAGGCCTGCGTCACGGACACGCCGCAATGCCCAGTCGTATTGGGCCTGAGAGATCGTGGTCGTCGTGACGCGGCAGCCGAAGGTCTGAGCCGCGTGACAGGCGAGCCCACCCCAGCCAGTCCCGATTTCAAGCAGGTGGTCATCAGGCGACAGATGCAGCTTGCGGCAAATGAGCTCGATCTTGGCGCGGGAGGCGTCCTCAAGGGTGCTATCCGGACGAACGAAGTACCCGCAGGAATACATCATCGTCGGATCCAGCATGAGCGCGAAGAATTCATTGCTGAGGTCGTAATGCGCCGCGATGTTTCGCCGACTGCCCGCCTTCGTGTTGCGCCGCAGGCCATGCATGAGCTTCAGGAATGGAGCGGACAGGCGAGCGGCCCCCTGTTCCATCCCGTCAAGCGTGGCGCGGTTCAGCACGAACAGCCGGATGAGCGCGGTGAGGTCGTCGCAGCTCCATGCGCCACGGCCGTAACTTTCCCCGGCGCCGACGGACCCGCCCCAGGCGATGTCCCGATAACAGACAGGGTCGTCGATGGTGACCACCGGCCGGAGCGGGCACGGCGACGTCGGGCTGCCGAAGATCGTCCGTTGCTCGCCCTCCACGATGGTGAGGGCGCCCTGCGTCATCAACTGGAGCCGAGCAAAGACCATGCGTCGCGCCAGTCGAATGGAGTAGCCGTCGCGAGCGTCGGATTCTCTCCGCGGGATGAAGCTCACTTCCGTCGGTTCCGATGCACAGCCGGCCTTCATAAGACCGTTCATCCTGAAAACCTCCCTGTCTGCGCCTGCGAGACGCGCGTCTTGGGGTGTGGGTAGAAGGGGCAGCGTTTCATCCAGAGGCGCAAGGCCTGCCAATGAATCGCGCCGATGACCCTGGCGGTCATGAACGGGTACTGCATCAAGGTCCGCGCAAGGGACGCGGCCGTCAGTTCACGGCGCGCCAGAACCATCGTTGCATCGAAGAAGCGGTTCCCGCTTCGCACATTGACCATATGCACCATGAGTCGATCGCCCGGCGTGCCGAAGCGCCAATCGTAGTCCACATCCATGGGCATGAACGGCGACACATGGAATCGTTTTCCGAATCGATACCGATGGCGAAGCCCGCGACCCTCGTCCAACGTTCCATCCAACACATAACAATGCCGTTCACCCCAAGGCGTATTCGTGACTTCAGCCACAATGGTGTCTACGCACCGATCATCGAAGTCGAAACAGTAGTAGAAACTCACGGGATTGAAGACATAGCCGAAATACCGGAGATGCGTGAGCAGACGAATCGGGCCTGTCGGCCGCCGACCGGTGGCTGCCTCGACTTGATCCCGGACGCTCTGATCCAACGGCACCTGGGGAGCACCCGCGTGATCGGCGCGGCGGAACCAGGCCAGATTCGGATGCGACGCCGACCAGAACCAGCGCCCGTCGAACACGCGCGGCAACTCAGCCAAATCCACATACAGCATGAACAGGGAATACCGAAAGGCGTGAGCCACCGGAGCTAACCGCCGATGCCGCACCGTTCCCTCATACACCGCACTGTTCATGACACCCAGGCCTCCAGCGCCCGGCAGGCTACCATGGCGCTCCTCACACCATCCTCGTGAAAGCCGAAGCCCCAGTAGGCCCCGCAATAAAAGGTGCGCTGCTGCCCGTTGATGGCCTCATACCGCGCTTGCGCGGCAACCGCCTGCGGCGAATACAGCGGGTGATGATAGACGATGCACTTCAGGACCTTCGCTGGATCGATCGCTTCGCTATGATTCAACGTGACGCAAAACTCACAAGGCGCAACCAGACCCTGGAGCCGATTCATGTGGTAGGTGACCACGACGTGCTCCGGCGGCTGAGGCAGCAGGTGATAGTTCCAGGCCGCCCAGGCCAGTCGCCGTTTCGGCAACAGCGAACGATCCGTGTGCAGCACCGCTTCATTGCGCTGGTACCGGATGGCCCCCAAGACTTCCTGTTCCAACGGCGACGGCTTCGCCAACAGCGCCAGCGCTTGATCGCTGTGGCAGGCCAGCACGATCGCGTCGAACCGGTCGGTCTCCCGTCTCCCCTCCCGATCACGCCAGCACACGTCCACTCCCTGCGGAAACCGTCCGATCGACTCCACCGGAGAGTGCAGCCTGATCCGGTCACGAAACGGCCGCACCAGCGATTCGACGTAGCGGGACGACCCGCCCGCAATGACGCGCCACGTGGGGCGATCGTTCACGGACAACATCCCATGGTGTTTGAAGAACCGGACCAGGTACTGCGCCGGAAACTCCAGGATCGTGGCTTGTCCGGCCGACCAGATAGCCGCCGCCATGGGGAGGAGGTATTGGCCAATGAACGGCTCTGAGTACCGCTGCTGTTTCAGGTAGGCTCCCAGGGACGGGCCTGGGCCCGCTTCCTCCAGCAACGCCACCGCCTCACGGTTGAATCGAAGGATGTCGCGAATCATCCGGTGAAACGACGGCCGCAGCAGATTCCGCCGTTGGGCAAAGAGGCTGTTCAGCGTGGTCCCATTGTACTCCAGGCCGGTGCGCTCGCAGCGGACACTGAAGCTCATGTCGCTCGATTGATGCGCGACGCCCAATCGATCGAGCAGGGCGATGAAATTGGGATAGGTCCAATCGTTGAACACAATGAACCCGGTGTCCACTGCGTACGTCGTCCCCTCCCAGGGAACCTCGATGGTGTTCGTATGCCCGCCGATATAGTCTCCTGCTTCAAACAGGGTCAGCTCATGACGGCCGTGCAGTAGGTGGCCCGCCGTCATACCCGCAATCCCGGTGCCGATAATCGCGATCTTCATGGCCGTCTCACCAGCGCAGCAGTCATGCGCGTGTAGACTCGACCCGGCAAGAGGGCCAACAGTTTGAACACCAGACTGAACCGTTTCGGGAAGTGAATCTCCGGCGTGCCCGCCTCGATACCGTCGACGATGCGGCGAGCGGCTTCGTCCGACTCAATGCGGAAAGGCATCGAAAAATCGTTCCGATCCGTGAGGGGCGTCCTGACGAAACCGGGGGACACCACGGACACGGTGATGCCGGATCGGTACAGGTCGATCCGAAGGGACTCCAGCAAGTAGGTGATGGCCGCCTTGGATGCGCCGTAGGCCTCGGCGCGCGGAAGCCCCGCATAGGCCACCGTACTGCTCATGCCGACGAGGTGCGGCGCGAGGGATTTCCGCAAGAGCGGCAGCACCGCCTCAATCCCATACACCATGCTGAGAAAGTTGGTACGCATCGTCCGTTCGAACACCGCACTGTCGAAGGTCTCGACCTCGACGTATTCACAGGTGCCTGCGTTGAGAAACGCCACGTCAAGGCCTCCGACTCGACGGACCATGTCGGCGGCGGCCCGGTGGTTAGCCTCGCGGTCGGTGACATCGCAGGGGAGAGCCGACACGCGCTCGCTGCCGCAGTCGTTCACAAGTTGGGCGAGCGCCGATTCGTTCCGCGCCGAGGCGATCACAGTGGCCCCGCGACGGACCAGCTCGACGGCCACGGCTCGGCCGATCCCGCTCGATGCGCCGGTCACCCAGACCCGTCGACCACTGACTGCATACCCCCCCATCTCACACCCGTTCCTTCAGAAAGCGTATGACCATCCCTATCACGGGAATGTGTTCATACAGCATCGCTCCCGCGTCGAAGTAATCCCGGTGAAAATAGATCTTGTGCCGAAAACGAACGTGCGTGGAACCGGGCACGACGACCGTCCGTCCACCGTTGAGTCTCGGGTGCCTCAGCGACATCGTCCACAGGATCACGCCCTGTTGCGCGTGCACCACTTCAGCCTCGAAGGTGAAGGAACAGGTTTCAACATGGGCGTAGAGCTCGGCCAAATATCGTGTGAGCGCCCCAAGCCCTTCGAGTCGCCGGAACGGATCCTGGAAGACCACGTCGTCCGTGTACAGTTCAGCCAGTAGCCCCAACGACTGCTCGTTGAGACGACCATGGGTCTCCTTGAATTGTTCTACAACCGACGGCATGGTCAGGTGCTCCATCCATGGTGTTCCGGCTGATCGTTCAACGATTCAACAACCGGAGCTTTAACGCGTCGTTGATGGGGTTCGGCCCCAGCCAAATGGCGAAGTAGGCCGCGGCAAAGTCCGCTCCCTCTACCACTCCTTTTACCGCTCCGTTCAGGCTTAACTCGGTCCCCACGCCAGGGGTGTAGGTCAGCCCATAGCGATCACCCGGTTTCACATCTTCGTACAGACGATGCAGCTGGGCGATGCGTGGCTCCAAGACGTTCAGCCGCTCAGGGGGGACATTCTCCGCCAAGACCTTCTCGGCCGCTCGCCCGAAGTCTCCTGCCCGGATGCTGCGAAAATAGGACAACTCCAGGCGTTTCGGCACATCGTCCAACACTCGATCAGGCTCCGTGCCCGACGGGAGATAGAGAGCAGCCACGTACACCGAGATGGTCCGCAAGAACTTCGCGAGGCCGACACCTCGAAGCGGAAGGGTGACCGAGCCGGCCTGGATCGAATCGGAAAAGCTGACACCCTCAACGACTGCGGCAACCCCTGGATGCGGCAACGCGACCAGCAAGAGACCGCTGAGGCCATACGCGACCGCCCGGTTGCTTATTGCCGGCCTTCGTCTCTGCACCGCCTCTCTCCCCACGACCGTGCACACCCATACCCTTCCACGCGCTTCGGTCAGACGAAGCGCCGAATCTGGTCCGCCAGCGTGGTCGCCACCCTCGTCAAGTCAAACGGCCAGGCATACCGCAGCGCCACATCCGGATACTGAGTACGGAGTTCCTCTAGAATTTCCGGAATCTCCACCTCGGAGTGCGAACCGCCCGGCGTAAACATCGTCGTCGTGACCGTAATATCGGTCGCCCCCTGCTTGACCAGCGACTCCACCGACTCCTCCAGAGTCGGGCCGCAGAACTCGTTGTAGGCCACGGCGAACAGGGCGCCGTTCAATTGCAGGCGTAGCTGCGCTGCTACCGCTTCCAGCCCGGCCTGATAGGGATCGGTCTCCGCCGTGCGCGGCCACCGCCGAATCTTACCGTCCAGTTCCAGTTCCTCTGCCGACGGAGGCAGCTTCGCCGCGCGACGTTGTGCCTCCAGCCGTTTCAATTTCGTCACGAGATCCTGCGGACAATCCTTCGGTATCCCGCCGTGCCCCACCAAAATCACCCCTCGCGTCGTCCCCGCCATGGTGCCATGTCCTTTCTTGACAATGTGGTGAATTGATCCTGTTCGACCCAGGCTCTGGGGTCGACCCGCCATCAGACATGATTGCGCAGCATCAACTCCTTCGGATGCGGATTGAGGTACACCTGATCACGAATATATTCGACATCGAACACTTGCACGTAGTGTTTGATCAACGTCAGCGGCACAATCAGCGGCGTCAGCCCCTGGTGATAATCGCCAATCACGCCCAACAGCTCCGTCTTTTCCTGCGCACCGAGACGATCCTTGAAATGCCCCAGGATATGCTGCAAGACATTGACGTGTTTGCGCACCGTGGCCCGCACAGCCAGGGCCTGCATGAAGAGTTCGCCATATCGAAGCGCCAGGTCTCTGGGGCGATACGCATGGACCTGGGCAACCAACCGGCCAAGCTGGCGGTAGTGCTGGGCGCTATGGGCCAACAGCAGGTACTTATGAATCGTATGAAACCGGACCACCGCCTGCCTCGTCGCCCCGCCGTGGATCAGATCCTGCCAACGGCGATAGCAGAACACTCGCTCGATGAAATTTTCCCGCAGCAGGGGATCGCTCAGCCGACCCTCCTCCTCCACGGGGATGAGCGGGAATCGCCCGACGAACGCCCGCGCAAACAGACCCACGCCTTTGCGATTCGGCATGCCATGCTCGTTGTATGTCCGGACACGTTCCACCCCGCAACTCGGGGAGTCCTTTTTGAAGACAAATCCCGACAGATCGACAGCCTCCAGATCGGCCAGGCGTCGGTTGGTCATCATTTCCAGGGCCCGTGTGTGATCCTGGCCGCTCCTGATGCTCACCAGCCTCGGCTGTTGCGGATCTCCGACGAGCCGCATCGCCTCACGCGGCGTACCAAGCCCCGCTTCGACCTCCGGACAGACCGGAATCCATTCCACATATCGGCCCAAGACATCGGTCAAGAATTGGTCCCGCTTATGGCCGCCGTCAAACCGAACCTGTTCGCCGAGTAAACAGCGGCTGATGCCCAGCCGAAGCGCCGACGCCGTCATGGAGCCACCTTCTGCTTCCCGAGATCCAGGTATTCCTGGCGCGCCTGCCGATGATCCACAATCGGCTCAGGGTAATCGATGCCGATGCGGCATCGAGCCCGAACCTGTTCCTCCTTGGGCATGAGCGCTGGTTCATGAATCCACTTGGTGGGCACCTGACTGAGCTCCGGGACATACTGGCGCACATACCCGCCCTCCGGATCGAACTTCGCACTTTGCAGGGTGGGATTGAAAATCCGATAACCCTGCATCGCATCCGTACCGGTCGACGCACACCACTGCCAGTTGCCGTTGTTGGCCGCCAGATCCCCGTCCACCAGGTGCTCCAAAAAGTAGCGTTCCCCGCGTTGCCAATCCAGCCGGAGATCCTTCACGAGAAACGACGCCACGACCATGCGCACACGATTATGCATCCAGCCCGTCTCATTGAGCTGGCGCATCCCGGCATCAACGATCGGATAACCGGTCCGCCCCTGGCACCAAGCCGCAAACAACCGATCGCACTCTGCTCCGGCGGGACGCGGAGCGGGGAGCCCGGGCTTCGCCTTGAACGGTCCCTCGGCCACATGCGGAAACGCCGACAAGACCTGTTGAAAAAACTCCCGCCAGACCAGCTCATCCATCCAGGTGAACACATCGGCACGAGAGACTGATCCCCCCTTCAAGAGGGTCTGCAGCGCGGCATGCACCATCGTGCGCGCACTGATCGTGCCGAACCGCAAATGAGGCGACAACTTGGACGTCCCGTCTTGAGCCGGGAGATTCCTGCCGCTGACATAGCGATGGATCGGCCCTTTCAAGAACCACTGCAACCGAGCGCGGGCGGCCTGTTCACCAGGCTCGATCCACATCGGCATCGGCGTGTAGCCAAGCGCATCCGCCGTAGGCCACGCGGTCTGGGAAGAAGCCACGGGGTTCTTGGCAGACGGAATGACTGGAACCGCCAGCACCGGCGGGGCGGCCGCGCGCCACTTCGTCCACCATCGATCGCGATAGGCACTGTAGCGTTGAAATGGGTCTCCGGTCAGACCGCGCACTTCCTCCGCCTCAAACACCACATGATCTTTAAACGTCTTCACCGTACGACCCAGTCGAGCCAGCTGTTGCTGAGCTTGGCGGTCCCGATCAATGGCGGCTGGTTCATAGTCTCGATTCCAATACACGGCATCCACCGCCAGATCCTGAGCCGTCCTCACCACGGTCTCAACCGGCTCCCCCATTCGCCAGAGCAGCGACACACCCCTCTCGGCCAGCGAGCGCCGCAGATCTTCCAGACACCCCAACATGAATCCGACACAGGCGGATCCGAACACCTGAGATCTCAGCAACGGCTCGTCGAACACAAACAGCGGCACGATCTCCCGACACTCCTTGCAGGCCGCCGAGAGCGCCGGGTTGTCATGGACACGAAGATCTCGACGAAACCACACCAAACCTCTCACGAAGGCACCTCCGGGGATGATGAGGCGAACCGCGTCGGCGGCGGCAGCGGATCTGTGAACAGCACGCGTCGCCAGGCAACATAGCAGAGGAACAGCGCCGTTGTGGCCATAAAACCCGTGCGCAGATGATGGTAGCCGAATTGAAACTGATTCATCAGTTCGCTCGTAATGCCGAATCCGCCATAGGCTATGGCGAGCCCCCAGGACCAGGGACGCAGAAACACAAAGCCGTAGCCGATCAGGAAATGCACGGCCGGCGAATGCAATTTGACCACATAGGCCAGGGGCCCGACGATCGTCACCCCGAACAACTTCAGCGCATAGGCGGGGAAAAATTCGATGATAAGCATATCGATCAGCCCCACGAGGAGGAAGAGCGCGCCGAACAACTTGAGATCGATGCCCCGTTGCGTGGTTTGTCTCAGCATGGTCCTGCCTCCTTCGCTGTGCGGATGCGGCGCCGCAGGGGCGGCGGTCTTCATCGTATCCAAGCCTCAGGAAACGCCTGCCACCATGTCGTGGGGTGCGTATTCCGCCATTGCGTCTGTTCTTGCCAGAGCCGATCGGACACGACCTTGTTGAGTCGCACCGCCATCGCAGCGCTGACGTCGGCCTGTTGGCGCACGCTGGTCTGGATCATCTCTTTCGCCATCCTGGCCAAACCTCCCGGGGGATCGACGAGGTCTTCCGTGTGCCGATAGGCGAGATTCAAGTACAACTGCTCCACCGCCATCCAGCTTTCATCCCTGGACAATTGTTCCAGGTACGCGTCGATTGCCTGATAGACGTACGTCAGATGCAGATACGCCTCCGCGGACGGACGGTCTTGGATTCCCTGTTCACAGGCTTCCAGCGCCCGACGGTAGTCACCTGCCAACAGGTAGAGGCTTGTCCTCTCGATTCCCGTCAGGGTCGGCGACGGAGAAGAGCGATCAGACGCCTCCGCCGCCGTTAGGCCGGCCAGGAGCAATACCACTACGAGCCTTGCCATGGCGTGTCTCACGCGTCACCTATTTGGTCTGGCCGCCGTGCGATCCCATCTGCCCCTTGTACAAGGTCTGACCGGCGACCCGGGTGACGGACACGTCCCGGACGCCGCCCTCAGACTTCACGCCCAATTTGACGACGGTTCCCGGTTCCCCACGAACCATGAGGGCGACCTCTTCGTAGGTCTTGCCGGTCAACGCAGCCCCGTCCACGGTGATCAACTGGTCGCCCTGCTTGAGTCCGGCTTTTTCCGCCGGACCGCCGGGCAACACTTGGGCGATAAACAACACTGAGGGATCGCCCACTCGCTCTGCCCCGACGTGCAGCGCCACGCCGATCACGCCATCCGGTATGCTCGCCTCTACTGCATACATGCCGCCTTGCGCCATCGAGTTGTCATGACCTTCCCCGGCCCAAGCCTGATGGCTCATGACCGATGCCTGACTTACCCACAGACTGAGAACTCCGGCGAGGAAGCCGCGCCACACACACATCTGTGCCTGCATCACCTTGCTCCTTTCTTCATCACACGTGACGAATCGCGCCGACCAGGCAAAGACCGCCGAGCAACACCAGTGTATTCAAGTACAGCGACCGTTGATGCAACCGAGTCCAGGCCGCCTGCAGCTCGGGATCGATGGAGCCCTGCCGCTCCTGCGCCTTCAACTGATCCCTCATCGCGTTACTCTGTGGGGTCAAAGGGGAACGACAGTACGACTCCGACAGAAGAATCACCAGCCACACTCCTCCGGCTACCAGCAAAGAGGTCGTCGGCCCCTGGAGGAATCCGATTACGATCAGGGACAACAATCCCAGAGTCGCCGCTCCCATGCCCAGGAGATAGTAGGCCGGGAATAATCGGCGTACGACAGATCCGAACTGCTCCGACTCCAACTGCTTCGCCAGAACGGGAGCGACCACAAAAGACAAGAGCACAACCTTCCCCACCAGAACGGCCACCGCCAAGGCATGCGCATAGTGCATCATCGACTCCATGACGGCGCTCATGTCCGATGCTCCGTGGCGAAAATCGCTCCCAAGGCCGGCTCCAGCGTGGGATACCGAAAGACAAATCCTCCCGCGCGCGCCTTGGCCGGGTCCACACGTTGTCCGGTGGTCATTAATGTCCCCAGCTCACCCAATGCCAGATGTAACGCGAACCCTGGGACTGGAAGCCACGAGGGACGATGCAGCACGTTGCCGACGGCGGAAGAGAAGGTCTTCATGGTCACTGCCTCAGGCGCCACGGCATTGACCGGTCCGGACACCGTCGGCGTTGAGATGGCCCATTGGATGAGTCCCACCAGATCGGCCCGGTGAATCCATGACACCCACTGCGTGCCGGGCAGGACCGGCCCCCCGGCAAAGAATCGGAACGGCAGCACCATCTTCGGCAACGCCCCGCCGTCCTTTTCCAGCACCATCCCTGTGCGTAGGACCACCACCCGTGTATGAAACTGACCGGCGCGCAAGGCCTCAGCTTCCCAGACTGCGGAAAGGTCTGCGAGAAAACCTGTCCCAAGTGCGGACCGTTCGTCGAGTACTCGGTCGTCGCTGGCGCCGTAGTAGCCGATGCCTGACACGCTCACGAAAACGGCAAGGGGCGAGGCACGGTCGGCAAGGGCGTCCACCAGCAGTCTGGTGCTGCACGTTCGGCTCTCCAACAGCAGCCGCTTGCGGGCCGGCGTCCATCGGCCTTCGACGATAGGGGCACCGGCCAAGTTGATGACCGCGTCGGCTGCCTCCACCTCAGTCCGCCATGAGCCCATGGTGCGAGCATCCCATTCGACGTAACGGACAGTCGAATGGGCCGGCTGTCCGGGCCTCCGACACAACACCACCACATCGTGCCGCTGCTGCAGCAGCTCCCCGACCAGCGCCCGACCGATGAACCCTGTGCCTCCGGTGACGACGATCCGCATGGTGCGCTCCCCCTCTACAGCACTTGTCGACTACGGCTCGATCTGTGAGCCGTTCCGGGAAGACGGTCTGCCGTTCTCCTCATCTCCCTGATCGGGAACCTGCTTCGCCCCTGATTGCCCTGGTAAGCCTGTCACACGTTGACTGTACTTTCGCTCCTTCGTGCCATACAACAGGTTTGGCGGTGGGCTATAGCGATTTTTCAGGATCACCGGATCGAGCACCTCCCCGCAGATGGTGCAGTGCCATGCGGTAATGTCAATTTGACCAGTGTCATCCAGCAGATCAATGTACTGTTGCGTCAAGAGTAACCCGCCGCAACGAGGACAGCGATGGTCGTCTCGTTGGGGCGGAGTGTATGATTCCGGCGTCCCATGTGTATCCATTGGAACCCCCGACTTCCAGAAAATTGAACGGCCTTCCGCAAGATCTCATCTCTGTCACTGACATGCAGCCTTCCTCGCCCCCTCGCACATGCTAGCTCGCGCGAGTCCGATTCTTCCCCTGCCTCGATACGACGGCGTAGGCCGGTTTCCTCCGGCCCATGAATGCGGCGGCTGCCACGCTCACCCCGATGAGGGCGATGCCTACAACGATCAGTTGCCCCATACTCACCTCCTTCGCGCGAGCCCCTTGAACCCGGTCCTCGCATCACTTCGTCCGTTGGTTCGCTGAGGGGACGGGTTCCTCTGAAAGAAGAACCCATCCGCCTCAACGGGAGGCCGCGTGCGGAGTCGCGGTACCTCCAAAATCGTCATCACCTCAACCTGTCAATCCGACCCAGTCACGCTTCTTCATCACTTCGCCGGCTCGTGAGCCTGGCCATCCCGACGATGCCCATCCAGGCTGCGCACACAACGGAAGCCGGTGCCATGGGTCTGCAACGCGAATCCACCTCTCCCGCGCGCCGTCGCCGTGATGTCGGCCAGAGGACTGTGCCAGGATCCTCCTCGGATCACCCGCACGATGCCCTTCTCCGGCCCTTGTGGATTTGCCGTCGGAGCATTCGCGTAATAGTCGGGGTCGTACCAGTCCTGCACCCACTCGCGAGCATTACCGGACATATCCTTGATGCCATAGGGAGAGTCACCTCCCGGTAGCGACCCGACGGCATAGAGCGTCTTTTCGTTGACCCACTCCCGGTCGAAGTTCGCCCGGGTCGTCGATGCTTCGTCATTGCCCCATGGGAATGTCCGGCCGTCAGTCCCACGTGCCGCCTTTTCCCATTCCGCCTCAGTCGGCAAACGCTTCTTCGCCCATGCGCAGTAGGCCTTGGCGTCGTACCAGGTCACCTGCACCACCGGGAGTTGTTCGATTCCCTTCGCCGACACCAGCGCACCGGTGCCATAGGGGTTCGGCGGATTCCGGTGGCCGGTCGTGGCCACAAAGGCCAGGTACCGTTCATTGGTCACCTCCACCTGATCGATCGCAAACGCATCGACATGAACCTTGCGTTGCGGCCACTCGTCAGCTCGCCCCTTCGGACTCTGCGTGCCCATGAGGAATGGTCCTGCGGGAATCGTGATCATCGGCACGAGATCCAGCTCCTTGACGGGCGGCGCCGCCAACGAGGGGCTCAGGGCGAGCGTTAAGGCGGCCGTTGCGAAGAGACCCACCGCACTCCACCTGGTCCCTCTCTTGCTCACACCTTGTGTCATCGCTTCTGCTCCTTGCTCCCCGCGATCGCCTGTTCCGTGTGCAGGCTGATCTGCCCGACCAGGCGCTTCACAGCACCTGCATCGCCACGGTCGGCGGCCTCCTGCGCCTGGGTCACGAGGGTTCTTGCTTCATGCAAGTGTTGTTCGATTTGTGCCTGCAGATCGGGCGACGCCACGGTCCCGCCGAGGGCCGCACGGTGATAGACCTCCCAGGCATGGTCCACGCTATGTTCCGCCTCATGCACAAGCTGCACGTTTTCTGGATGGGTGTGGCGGCTCGTATCGATCGGACCGGCCTGTGCCGCCATCGACCACAGTGACACCGCGAACCCGCCGACCAGCGTGATCATCATCCTGTTCGTCATGACTCTGCCTCCATCGTGGACACCCAGTGAGCGACTCCGTCCGCTCATCGCCGTTACCGTCGAGTCATCGACTGCTCGATCAAGGGCCGCAGCTCGAGAAGCTCTACGTTGACCGAATCCAGTGCCAGGCCCCGATTCACTGCTTGCAGGGCCTCGGCAAATCGTTCCCGTCCCATTTCCACCAACGCCGCGATGTACGTGTCCCGAATCCGTTGTTCCCAGTCCGGCGGCGCGGCCTTAGCGCAACGGAATCCCAAGCCGACTCCGTAGCTGTTGTTAAGCTGATGATTCCAGAACCGATGTGTGGAACGAATGGCTCCTTCCGGCGCGATCCAGGAACCGCCGCGAATGACGCGCTTTTCCCCGACCGTCAGTCGATCGACATAGGTGCCGGTGCCGCCGAGCCACAGGGGCTTTTCCGGACCGGTTGGATTCACCATCGTCTCCAGACGGCCGTAGTATTTCGGATCGTACCAGTCCGAGACCCATTCGAAGACATTGCCTGCCATGTGGTAGACACCGTAGTAACTCGCCCCCTCCGGATGAGAATCCACCGGTAGCGTCGCCTCATGGTGCCGATCATAGTTGGCCTTGTTGGAATCGAAATCGTTGCCCCATGGGTAGAGGTTCCCGTTCGGCCCGCGAGCCGCCTTCTCCCACTCCGCCTCGGTCGGCAGACGCTTGCCGCGGAACTCACAGTAGCTCTTGGCATCGATCCAGTTCACCCCGACGACGGGCTGATGAGTCTTGTTCAAACGGGGGTCGTCCCAATACGCCGGCGCGGGGTGGCCCGTGGCACGAATGAAATCGCCATAGTCCTTGTTCGACACCTCGTACTTGTCAATGAGGTAGGAATCCAGAAAGACCATGTGGGCCGGGCCTTCGTCATGAAAGGCCTCCGCGGACCAGGGGGTTTTCATCCGCTTGTCATAGAGGGACAATTTCCGAGTTGATTGTGCGGACTCGCTCTTATCCAGTCCCATGATGGAAGGCCCCTGGCCGATATAGACCATATCCTTCGGTATGGCTGATTCATCTGCATGGGCTGCCGGGAGCACGAAGATCGCACCTACGGCCAATCCTACTCCGAGTACGTGTCTCATCATGTTCATGCCGTACCTCCTCGCATGTCGGTGCGGCAGGGAGGCGGGCTTCCCCGCCCCTCTGCAGTCACGTATTACTTCTTCATGCTCTTTCTAATGAGATCTCGGGTCGCTTGATACTCTTTGTTGTCCGGATCCGCCGCGAGAGCCTTCTCTATCGACGCCATGGCGTCTGCATTCTTTTCCGCGCCCATGCCGACGAGCGCCTGGATGAAGGCATCGCGCCCGGCCTGCGCCACGTCTTCCGACACCGCGTTGGCCGACTTTGCGCAACGGAATCCCAAGCCGACGCCGTAGGAATTGTTTTCCGGTTGGTTCCAAAACCGGTGGCTGGTGTGCAGCGATGTTTCAGGAGCAAGCCAGGATCCGCCGCGCAGGACCTTGACCGGACCTTGATTGGCAAAGTTATATCCCTTGTCGGCGCCGCGTGGATTCAGCGCGTTGCTGCTCCGGTAGTATTTGGGATCGTACCAATCGTCCACCCACTCGAAGACGTTCCCGGCCATGTTGTAGACACCATATCCACTGACGCCCTCAGGATAGGAGTCGACCGGCATGGTGCGACCCACGTTTTGTCCGTAGTTCGCTTTCTTCGCATCGAGATGATGGCCCCAGGGATAGTGATTGTCGCCTTCCGGTCCCTTGGCCGCCTTTTCCCATTCCGCCTCCGTCGGCAATCGCTTGCCATCCCACTTGCAGAAGGCGTTGGCATCAGTCCAGCTCACTCCGACCACCGGCTGCTCCGCCTTGCTGAGGCGCGGATCGTCCCAGTAGGCCGGGGCCGGATGGCCGGTCGCCCGCATGAACTCCTTGTACCGCGCATTCGAGGCTTCGAACTTGTCGATGAGGTACGCGTCCAGCACGACTTGATGTCGAGTCTCGTCCGCATGTTCGTTGCTGCCCATGGTGAATTCACCTTTGGGGATCAGCACCATGTCCTTATCGCCCGTCGACTCAGCCGCGCCAGCTGCCGTTGCCGCGCCCACGAACAATACCGCCGCCATACCAAGCTGAATTGTTTGTTGCCTCCGCATAGAACCCTCCTTGATGTGATCGCCCGTGACGTTCTTCATACCGACCGCTACGCAGACACCTGAGCGTGAGAAAACGGACCGACGACCTTCAGCTCTCGAGCAACACCAGCCGATTGTTGGAGATGACGATTCAACCGAATAACCGGATCGACAATGTCGCCGCACTGCACACAGCGCCGAGTGCAACAGTCGAGCGAGCCGGAGCCGTTGAGAAGGTCCGTACAGAAATCAGGTACCATGAGCCCTCCGCACCGCATGCAGCTCGATTCATGCCGGAAGTTCAAACGCTCGACGTTGGACGCTCTTCCTTCTTCGCTGTTCTGATGTGTGTGTTGGGTTGCCATGGTGACTCCTGACTGTTTGTGTCTAATGTTTGCAACGACTATGTCCAATGTTTACACCCTATATGTCCAATGTGTCAAGTGTTTTATTTAAAAATATTTGACAAACATTGGACACCAAACTATACTGAGCTCAAGTAAATGAATATCCACAGAATTCATAGGGTTGCAAAACTTACCGGCCTAAGCCGTGACGTGATTCGGGTATGGGAGCGCCGGTTTGACCTGCTCAAACCGACCAGAGGAGCAAACCGATATCGCAATTATTCGGATGAGGACGTGGCGCTGCTGCGGTATCTCAAGCAACAGCTGGATGCCGGGGCATCCATCGGCGATCTCGCCAAGGTGGGACGCGAAGAACTGATCGGCCGCATGCGCGCCGCGGCGCCGCGCACGGCGATCGTCGACAACACATTCGATCGGTTATTGCGGGAGCTCCTTATCGCGCTGGAACCACTCGATCGGGTGACGTTTGAGAAGCGATTGAACGGCGCCGTGGCGGTCGTGCCCTTTGAAGAGGCCCTACACGGCATCCTGCTGCCACTTCAGGAACGGGTGGGTCAGCTCTGGCATACCGGCCGCATCAGCGTGGCCGTGGAACATTATGTGACCAGCCAGATCAAGCAGAAACTCTATGCGGCCATGAATCAGCTGCCGGTCGCCGAATTCGGCGCCACCGTGGTTGTGGCCTGCCCGCCAGGCGAGGAACACGACCTGGCGGCCCTGGCTGTCGCCTATCGCTGTCGCGTCCGCGGCTGTCGTGTCTATTATCTCGGCGCCAACGTTCCGATCCTGTCGCTCAGCAACCTCTGCCGCGAAATCACGCCGGACCTGACCATCCTCTCCTGCACGATCGCGTTGCCGGATTCGCTGGCCACCGAGCTCATTCAGGCGTTGACCCAGGAGGTGTTACCGTTATCCAGTGTCCTGGCCGGCGGCCAGGGATCGCTGGCCATGCGGCGTCATTTCACCGGATCCCACATCGACGTGTTGGAAACCTTCGGCGAACTCGACGAGAAGTTGGAGCAATTGACTCGGCGCTTTCCGATCCCAGGCTGACGAAGGGCGGTGGAAATGGTTCCATACCCACTCACCGTGTTCTATGACGGCGCCTGTCCTCTGTGCGCCCGCGAAATGGCGTTGATGAAGCGCCTCGACAGAAACCACCGACTGAATCTCTGCGGTTTCTCCGCTCTCGGCTACGAGGCTGAATCAACCGGCCTCGATCCGGCACGTCTTGGTGCGGTGCTTCACGCGCAATGGGAAGACGGAACGATCATGACCGGCGTGGAGGCCTTCCGTGCCATTTGGCAGGCCGTCGGCTTGGGTATACTCGTTCGCCTGAGCCGGCTCCCGGTGATCGATCCGCTACTGATTCGAGCCTATGCGTGGTTCGCGCAGAACCGGCTGTGGCTGACGGGCCGCAACGGTTGCAGTTCGGAACGCTGTCACACAGCCCCGACGCCGCAGCAGTGAACGCGATACCCGCTCTCCCTCATTTCCGAGTCTGCACGGCACGCGAGGAGACGGCCATGGAGGCGGCCCGTTGCGCTAGGGTGTCGCAGGCTTCGTTTTCCGGGTGCCCGTTGTGGCCACGCACCCACGTCCAACTGATCTGGTGCATACCCGCCAGCCGATCCAGCTCTGCCCAGAGATCCTGGTTCTTCTTTCGCTTCCACCCCAGCGTCATGGTCTTGATCAGCAGTTGCGAGTCTGAATGCAGGATGATCGACTGCGAGGAATCGAGAACTTTGAGCGCTTCGATCGCAGCCATCATTTCCATGCGATTGTTCGTGGTCTCCACGCAGTGACCGAATCCCTCTCTGCGCTCCTCGCCGTCCTGAATAATGTACGCCCATCCGCCGGGGCCAGGATTCCCGAGACAACTTCCATCCGTAAAGATCTGAATCACGCGTAACGAATTCACGTCCTTCCTTCCTTAACGCCTTGCTCCCATGCGCCTCGTTCAGCAATCAGGGTCGCACCTCCTACGAACCGACAGAAGGCGGGAGTATAACAAAGACGAAAACCGTGATGCATGGTGCAGATAGGAGAATCCCCCATGTGTGCATTGACGGTGAGGCGAACATTCTTGTCCGTTGCCGCACCGTCCACAACGCGGCCTGGTCGATCCGCCGTCGGACACGTCCGACATGGCTCCAGACGTCTTTGAATTTATTAGGAGAGAGTATTCCGACAACGCCCGCAGTCGCCTGGGCATTTACCCAGCACGCAACCCGTTGGGACTACGTACTGACATTTAGGCAGCAGGTGGTACGCTTGTCCGGATGGCGATTCCAGCCTCCGAACGACACCGCCGACGAACAATAGACACACCCAGCCATTGACACTATGAATATAACCTTGCGCATCTCCCTCGCGCTACTGCTCAGCATCAGTTGCATCCTCCTGGTGGTCGGTTACCTGGGTGGGTTCTCCTCTCCCGACCTGATCCCGCGCATGTTCTCCCTGAGCAGCAAGCCCTCCTCCGAACCATCACCAACCTCGTCGGGCCTCACCATCAACCTCCCGGCCATTGTGGCCCCGGTGGATGACGGAGCACGGTTCTACTATGTCCAGGCGAACCTCGCCGTGGAGATCGACCGCGCCGCGACAGGTCCACTCATCAGAGAGCGACATGATCAGATCGATCGCTACATCATGGAGATGCTGCACACCTATACCATTCAAGACTTGCGCGCGCCCGGTCAATCCGCCACGTTGCGCGAGGATCTCAAGCGGACGGTCAACAGATTGTTGCCCAAAGGCGAGGTTCGGAATGTCTACATTACCAACTGGTTGATGACCCCGGTCGGGTCTTGATCGATCACTCCTGAATGACCGCAACGGGTGGGACAGGCTGCGCAACTTGCACAGCCGGCCAGATTAATGCACCGGCTCGCACAAAGAAGGGGAGACATTCTGCCGCAAGCGCAGGGGTGCGCTCTCTCGATCATTGTTTACCTAGAGGATCTCGCGTTGGAATAATTCAACAAGTATGGAGCTGGTGCCGGACGTCTACGGAAGGAGAGTATCCGAGTGAGTGGTGTCCCCGGCAGTGTTCTCTTTCGCCCTACGCAGCCCGGCGCACCGTCCCAACCGCGAACGATTACCGGTTGATCGTACCGCTCAGCGGAAGTTCGCCTGCTCCGGCTACGGGGGCATAGCGACAGGCGCAGCGCCCCCTCTTTCCTTCCAAGAAGATTCAGGCATGAGCAGGACTCAAACAGACTACCGGCTCGCTCCAGTTGACTTGATGGGGCCGCTGCCCAATATACCCGGCAAGCCAGCGCAATCGATGTTGATCCCCCTCGGACATCCGGATAAACTCGAGGCCCACGTGCGCTCGGTCGACCCAACGCACGGCCGCGAGATTGATCTGTAAGGGTGCGGGGGTTCCCCGGAACGAGAGTCTCACATCCACATACTGGCCCACCTGGAGTTTCATACGCGTCGTGAGCAGGCAGCCAGGGACGGACAGATTCACGACCTCCGCCTGTCCGACCCGCCCGTCGCATGACAAAACACAAGTGCTCTGTACCGATGCTCGTGTGCTGTACCGCTTCTTCATCCGTCCTCCTCATGGTGTGGGCCATACACTTCGCTGATACTCAAGACTAGCCAAGGGCTGGCTCAGACACATTCCCTGGTCTTGGTACCTCGAAGGAGGGAGATGCCGGAGCGGATCATGATGCGATTCGGAAGCGTGAGATGTACGTGTCCGGAGAAATGCTTGTGCGGGAACAACCCATTGCAGCCCAGAAATCCGATCGGGCCATGATCTGTTTGAACGGAGAACCGACACTCCGCCGATCCGGCTCCTCGCAAGCTCTCGAAATCGCTACAGTATAGAAAGGGTGGTGCCGAAGCCGGGAGTTGAACCCGGATACCCTTACGGGCGCTGGTACCTGAAACCAGTGCGTCTGCCAGTTCCGCCACTTCGGCTCGGGGAAGGAAGGGGGATTATCGCTGATCGATTCCAACCCGTCAAGGTGAGCCCGGGGAAATTCTCCAGATGGACGACGATACCGCCTGTCATCCGGCTGAGAACAGCTCAACGGCCGGATCCCAGGCACCGTGCGGAACAACCTCGCGCAGATCGCCGCTGAGCACAATCCGTTCTCGCACCAGTCCTGCGGCGGCCAGCAAGAAGGGGCTTCGAATACGAAGGGCCTCGTCGGCAATCAGCACATCGAACCGCACCTTGCGAAACAACGGATCGGCAGCCACGCGCGCGGCCGTCGTGACGATCACCCGCCGGTTCTGCACAAATGCCTGCCGATTCGTATCTTCCTGCGCCGCGAGCAACTCGCGGATTTTTTTCGTCCCGCCCAATCGGATCACATCTTCCTTGAGTTCGGCAAACTCCGGCTTCATCTCCTTTGGAACCGTCGCTTCGGGAATGAGTTCGTCGATGCGCTGCTTGGCGATGTCGACCTCCTTCCGGAGCCCGGCGCTATACCGTTCGTAGATGACCTTGTATTCTCGCAAGGTCTCCACGTTCTTGCCCACCGCCTGCATGGACAGACGCTTCCAGATGGGGAGCTGCTCATACTGGGCCAAGGTTGCGTCGATTTCCTTGATCTTGGCCTGGTACTCGGTCAATTGGGTCACCAGGCGCCACTCCAACAGACGCACCTCGTCGAGATCCTTCTGTTTCTGCGCTTTATACGCAAGGATCGGGGTGAGTTCCCGGAAGCGATCATACTTCTTGCGGAGGGCGGCCTTGTCGGATCGCGATTTCGCGTAAAACTGATGCATCTGCGATTCGAACCCCAATTCCGGCAAGGGAATGCCGCCGCTCTCGTTGCCGATGGCCACCTCATACCGGCTCAGCCAGCTCTTGAACGTGAGTCCGGCCGCCTTCATCGCCCGTGCGGTAACCAACGTGACGGCATCGGCGCTCTGATGATCTGGTGTCACCAGCAAGATGCGCTTGTTTCCGCGAATCAGTTCGATCACCAGCGTGGCCAGCTTCTGTCGGCGCGCGGTCAGATCGTCCAGCCACAGAGGCGTGAGCACCGACGTCGGCGTCAGGGCCTCCAGCGTGCGACGGTCTCCCGATTGCCCTGCTTCGAGGATCGGCAGGAGCCGTTCCGCCGGCCCCAAGGTGTACGACGAGCCGGTCTTGTTCATTTCTGCCAGGCGGCGACTGGCCGTGAGTGCCGATCCGCTCGTGTCGGGAACGAGCGTGGCGCTTGGCACCACCTCCCCGATGCCATCGAACACCTGGAGCACCAGACGCGGCCCGTCCTGAACCAACACAATGCCTTCCGTCGGTTCCGACTCCTCACCCAGCAGCAGCGTGACCGACAGGTCGGCGCCGATCGCCACATCCGGCGGCACATGAAACTCGTACAGATGCAGATTCCCCACCGTCTGAAGTAACCGACCACGCTCGACCGTCACCGGCTGATCGCGCCCTGTTTGTGTGAGTCGCACGGCGTCGCGTTCAAGCGTCATGGCCAATTGGTCGAGAAGATCCGGCAAGGTGCCGGGCATGGCAGTCATATCTCGTCGTACTCCTGACTGTAGTCCGGGGTGCGGCACAAGAAGCTTCAGGATTCTGCGGCGACGTCCACCGCAAACCGGGATCGTATCTTAAAGAGTTACAAAAGACCCTGTCCAGCGGAGGACGCCCTGGATGCGCCGGATAATCCACCACCTCCGACCGGCTCACGGATGCACAGCCGCCGCGGAAACACCTCCGTTCCGTTTTCGGAAGGCCGAAGAAAACCCCGTCCGACGGCTCTGAGTCAATTGACTTTTGCACAGCCCGTCAGTATGCTTTTTCCCTTTCCAACAGAAGGAGTTGCAGTATGAAGGTGATTCTCCAGGAAACACTCGACGGCGTGGGCGATCTTGGCGATCTTTTGGACGTCTCCAACGGGTTTGCCCGGAACTATCTCTTGCCTCGCAAGAAGGCGGTGGAAGCCAATAGCCGGAACATCAAAGAATTCGAACATGCGAAACGCGCCGCAGCCGAGAAAGCTAAGAAGGAAAAGCTGGAAATCGAGGCGCACGGCAAGAAGATGTCGACCGTGTCCATTACGATCGCCGCGCAGGTCGGCAAAGACGACAAGATGTTCGGGTCGGTGACGGCGAAGGACATCGCGGAAGGTTTGGCCGAGCAGGGCTTTACCGTGGACCGTCGCAAAATTCAGCTGGCGCAACCCATCAAGGAACTGGGGACCCACGCGATTGCCGTGAAGCTTCCGCGCGAAGTGACCGCCACAATCGCCGTTCACGTGGTCAAGAAACAAGAAGAGACGGAAGAAGCCGCCCCCACGGCCTAATCCGTGGTGCGATGACGCGTGGCCGCCGGACCGGGACCGCGCTCGGAGGAAGCATGCAGGATCTGATCGGATCATTGGACGCGTTGAAGTCGACCGACCTCGAAACGTACGAAGCCATTGTGGCCGAAGAACAGCGGCAACGGGATAAATTATTGCTGATTGCATCGGAAAACTTTGCGAGCCCCGCCGTGCTCGCCGCGCAGGGTAGTTTGATGACGAATAAGTACGCGGAGGGGTACCCCGGGAAGCGCTACTACGGCGGATGCCAGCATGTCGATACGGTCGAAAGCCTGGCGATCGAGCGCGCCAAGCAGATCTTCGGGGCCGAGCACGTCAACGTGCAACCGCACTCAGGGTCGCAAGCCAACATGGCTGCATACCTGGCCGTGCTGAAACCCGGCGATACCATCCTCGGCCTCGACCTCGCGCAAGGGGGACACCTCACCCACGGCAGCAAGGTCAACTTTTCCGGCATCATTTTCCGGGCGTTCTCTTATGGGGTCGACCGGCAGACGGAAACCATCGATTATGCGGCGGTCCGAAAGATCGCCGAAGAGTGTCGTCCGCGCATGCTGGTCGTGGGCGCCAGCGCCTATGCCCGCACCCTCGATTTCGCCAAGTTCCAAGAGATTGCGAAGTCCGTCGGGGCCTATCTATTGGTAGACATCGCCCATATTGCCGGATTGATTGCAGCGGGCCTGCATCCCAATCCCGTTCCTTATGCGGACTTCGTGACGACCACCACGCACAAGACCCTCCGCGGCCCCCGCGGCGGCGTCACCATGTGCAAGGCCGAACACGCGAAGGCCGTCGACAAGATCATTTTCCCGGGCCTGCAAGGCGGCCCGCTCATGCATGTCATCGCCGCCAAAGCCGTCGCCTTCAAGGAAGCCATGTCTCCGGCGTTCAAGCGGTACCAGCAGCAGGTGGTCGCTAACGCCCGCACGCTAGCCCAGGGGCTGATCGAACGCGGCTACAAGATTGTGTCGGGCGGAACCGATACGCATCTGATGTTGGTGAATCTGACCTCCAAGGGCATCACGGGAAAAGAAGCCGACGCTGCCTTGGATGCTGCCGGCATCATCGTCAACAAAAACGCCATCCCCTACGATGAAAAACCGCCCGCCGTGGCCAGCGGCATCCGGATCGGGAGTCCCATCGTGTCCACGCGAGGGATGCGCGAGGCAGAGATGCGCGACATTGTGGCGCTGATCGATCGGGTCTTGCAGCATCCTCAAGACCAACAGGTGCAGAACGAGGTCCGTGCGCAGGCAAAGACATTGTGCAACCGTTTCCCCATCTTTCATGCCTACGATTCGTCTCCCGCTTAGGCAGGACGTTCGCCAGTGAAGTGTCCTTTCTGCGACGATGTCGAGGACAAAGTCGTCGACTCGCGGATGGCCAAGGAAGGTGAGGTCATCCGTCGGCGGCGCGAATGCCTGTCGTGCAAACGCCGCTACACCACCTACGAACGGGTTGAAGAAACCATGCCGGCCGTCGTGAAAAAAGATGGCCGCCGGGAACCATTCGATCGAAGCAAGATTGTTTCCGGACTGAAAAAGGCCTGCGAGAAACGGCCGATCAGCACCGCGACCATCGAAACCGTCACCGACCGTATCGAAAAACGCATTCAGGATATGGGGGAAACTGAAATCGAGAGCACCGCCGTCGGCGAAGAAGTGATGAAAGAACTGTCCCAACTCGATCAGGTGGCCTACGTCCGGTTCGCCTCCGTGTACCGAGAGTTCAAGGATATCGACCAGTTCATGGACGAGATCAAATCTCTGGCCCAGCAGCGCCGGGAACGTTAACCCCTCCCCTTTTCTCGCTGCGTCGAAGTGATTCGTTCAGTGTCCGTTCAGACAGAAACGAGGCAGCAACCGCGGAGCGACCTCCGTTCCATCATTACCAACACATGCCAACCGCCAAAACCACCCAAACGCGACGTGCAGCCCCTCGGTCCACCGGTCGTCCGACACCCGGAGCGACGCACGTCGCCATCATCGGCGCCGGTCGAGGCGGTACGGCCCTCATGGAGATTTTTGCCAACGACCCGCTGGTGCGAATCGTCGGGGTTGCGGATATCAGCGCGCTGGCACCCGGCCTCAGCCTCGCCCGTCGTTTACGTATTCGTGTCACACGCCATTACCGCAAGCTCATGACCATGGGTCCCGTCGACCTGGTCATTGATGTGTCGGGCAATCCCGAAGTCGGAGAATATCTGCAGGGCATCCGCCGTAGAGGGGTCTCGGTGATCGGCGGAGCCAGCGCAAAGTTCATGTGGCAACTGATCGAAGCGCGCATCCGCGCGACCGCCGACATCGAAAAGGCGTTGAATAAGTACCAGTCCCTTTACCGTCTCTATGTCAAAGAGACGGGGGCCGCAGTGACGGAAGAGCGGACGCGCATCGCCTGCGAAATCCATGATGGGCTGGTGCAGAGTCTGGCCGGCGTGAACTTCAAACTGGAATTGTCTCAAGAACTCCTCCGCAAGAATCCCCAAGCCAGCCTCGCCACAATCCGGGAGTCGAAAGCCCAGCTCAAGATGGCCATTCAAGAGGCCAGACAGGTGATCTTCAATTTGCGCCCGCTCCACTACGACAAAATGGAGCTGATCCCGGCACTGACGAATTATCTGAGGTCCTACGAAACGCAGTACCACATTAAGACCGCGTTTTCCGTGACCGGGGACGAGACGATCCTGTTTCCGCGCACAAAGATCTTCTTGTTCCGGATCGTTCAGGAAGCATTGTCGAATGTCCAAAAACACGCGAAGGCCAAGCGGGTGTCGGTTCAACTCGACATTCGCCTCGATTTACTACAAGTGACTATCTCCGATAACGGAATTGGCTTCGACATGGACGCCGTGCTTCGCGATCCGGAAAAATGGGATCACTTCGGTATTCGCGGCATTTTGGAACGGGCACGACTGGTAGGCGGTGAGGCGACGATCGATTCGAAGAAAGGGCGCGGCACACGAATCGTGTTGCGCATCCCCTTAGCCGACAAGGAGACGATTCGTCATGGAAAAAATTAAAGTCCTGATCGCTGACGATCATCGCGTGGTCCGCGAAGGCCTGGCGGCCATCCTCAAGACCAAAGACGACATTAACGTGGTCGGGGAAGCGCAGGACGGCGTGGAAGCGGTCGAGAAGGCCAAGACCCTTGAGCCGGATGTCATTCTGATGGATGTCAGCATGCCGCGTATGGGCGGCATTGAAGCCACTCGCCAAATCAAACGGGAATTCCCCCATATGGGCATCGTGGCCCTGACGATGTACGAGGAGCAACAGTACATCTTCGATCTCGTGCGAGCCGGCGCCACAGGCTACTTGCTCAAGGACTCGGAGTCCTCGCAAATCGTCGCGGCCATTCGCGCGATCTATCGGGGGGAATCGCTCATTCACCCCTCGGTCGCCAGCAAAATCCTCGCTGAGTTCTCACTCATGTCGCAGAAGAAGGGGAAAAAACCGGCGTGGGTCGAGCACGACCTGACCGAACGTGAAATCACCGTCTTGCGGCTCGTTGCCGACGGAAAAACGAATAAGGAAATTGCGAACAGTTTGGATTTGAGCGAGAAAACCGTCAAAAACCATGTCCGCAATATCTTCCATAAACTGCAGGTGTACGACCGCACCCAAGCCGCCATTCTGGCGATTCGCAAAGGCCTGATTGAATTGGAGCCGAGACCGTAACCGAGGGGCAAACAATCAGGAACGCTGTCTCGCTCTCACCACGCGAACCCGCGGGTTCGCGTGGTGAGGAGGCCATGCCCGTTTCTACACCTCGCCCAATAACTTATTGAAAACCCGTTACTTTCGTGCTTTCTCCCTTCCAGCAAAAGATACAATTGTGTTTTTTTAGCAACAGCAACAATTCGCAAGATCAGCACATATTCATTATATATCAATAACTTACTATAATCTATCGTACTGGCACAAGCATTGCTTTATCTAGCGCCGAATTATACGAAGGAGGCACCGTGCGGTTTCAGCAAACGATCGGCTCACCAGTGTCATGTTCGGGCGTCGGGCTCCATTCAGGCCAGCCGGTCACGCTGACTCTTCGTCCTGCTCCGCCAAATACCGGCATTGCCTTCATCTATCGTCACGGATCAGAAGAAACGCTGATCCCTGCCTCGATCACCAATAAGGTTCCGACAGAACTCTGCACGGCGATCAGCGTCAACGGCCACCAAGTCAAGACGATCGAACACCTCCTCGCCGCGCTGGTGGGCATGGAAGTCGACAATGTCTACGCCGAAGTGGATGCAGGAGAAGTGCCCGTGTTGGACGGGAGCGCCAACCCCTTTGTTCGCTTGATCCGCTCGGCCGGCATCATCCCGCAAACCCGGCGGCAGTCGTACGTCAAGATCATGCAGCCCATCGAGGTGGTGGACGGATCGAAACGGGTGAGGATCGAACCCTCGTCAACGCCGAAAATTACGTATTCCATTCACTACGATCACCCTCTGATCCAGACCCAGTCCTACACGTACACCTGCTCCGCCCAGGCGTTTGAGCAGGACATCGCACAGGCGCGCACCTTCGGCTTTCTCCATGAAGTTGAAGCGCTGTGGTCGAGGGGACTCGGAAAGGGCGGGACGTTGGATAACACCATCGTGCTGTCCAAAGAGGGCGTCGTGAATGAGTCCGGCCTGCGCTTCTCGAATGAATTCGTCCGGCATAAGGTGCTGGATTTGATCGGTGACATCGCACTACTCGGCTTCCCGTTCATCGGCCACATTGTGGCTGAACGATCAGGGCATGCGATGCACACCAGGCTCGTCGAACAAATCCTTCTCCAGCGCGATAAGTGGGCGCTGATTACCGGCGAACATGCGGTTACCGCACCGGAATCGCGATCCTCTCTTGGACTGCTTCGCCCCGCGCCTTCCCTCGCAATCTAACAGCTTCACCTACGATCTGCTCGCGTATCGTGTGCGAGCACCGGCAACAGACGGGGCTCGCGGCGCATACTGTTCGGGCATAAAAAAACGCCGGAGGTAAGTGGCCTTACCCCCGGCGTGCAAATCCTGGCAGGACTTACTTCTTCTTCGCTGCCTTCTTCGCTGGTTTCTTCGCTGCCTTCTTCGTTGCCAAGACTCTCACCTCCCTTCACCCATTAAAGTTGATATGAACTTCCTCGGCCCACTCACACTACCGCTGTCAATTCCTGCTGCGTCGTGACCGCAAAGGTATTGGGTCCGACTTTCTGGAAACGCTTATCCCGCTTCAACGACGTGGCCACGGAGGTCAACGGCGTCTTCCCCTTGATTTGCAAACCACCTTCCAACAGGCGTTGCAACAGTTCCTTCGCATGCATCGGTCGACTGGCTTCCCGAAGAATCTGATAGGCCGCTTCCGGAACGCTTTTCCCGACATACTTGCTTTTTCCAAGCAGGATCTCACGCGACTGATCCGTGACATCCGTGACGGGAAGCGGGCGAATGCCTTTTTCGTCGGTGATAATTTGGCTGGAGAGGCTGGCCAATTTGGCCTTGTCCGCTTCGACACGATACAGCGTTTCGGCGAGTTCCAAGTACTTCTTGATCATCGCGATTTCATCGTCGAGCCGACGTCGCTTTTTCTCAAGTTCCTGATAGCGATTCCGGTAGGCGCTGATCCGCTGTTCCAGGCCAACCAGAATGTCGGTCAATTCTTCCACAAGCAAGACCTCACTAAAGCATACTTGCTTTATAGCAAGTGATTCAAAATCTGTCAAGTAACTGAAAATAACAATTTGATCGCACTTCTCGCCTATACAAGCAGAATGCACTCATTGCCTAGCCAAGCCTTGTCGTGCAAGAACAAGCTTTTGTAATATCGTTATTTATCAATATCATACTGTGCGCTAGTGGAAAATATGCGGTGCGCAGGCGCACGGATCTCAAACTCATGCTAGGATACAGCTTCTATGCAAACTGCACACTGTCCGTCCTCCGATGAGTGCTCGACCTATCTGGCAACAGCCGTCCGCGCCGCTGAAACGGCCGGAACCGTCCTTCTTGACTATGCCAGATCCGGGTTTCGCATCGACTACAAGGCCGCGATCAACCTCGTCACCGATGCAGATCGTCAGGCAGAAGACTGTATTGTCCGTACGATTCTTTCGGCCCATCCTTCTCACCGCATTCTGGCTGAAGAACGGGGGCAAGACGGATCGACCGACTCACCGTATCAGTGGATCATCGACCCCCTGGACGGCACGACCAACTTCGCCCACGGCTTTCCGTTTTATGCCGTGTCGATCGGCCTGGAATATCGGGGGGAATGCATTGTCGGCGTGGTTCTGGATCCAGTTCGGCGGGAACTCTTTACCGGCATAGTGGGGGAGGGTGCCTATCTGAATGGCAAACGCCTGTGCGTGTCGCCGATCGACGAGTTGGGGCGGTCGTTGCTGGTCACCGGGTTCGCCTATAACATTCGTGAAACGGCCGACAACAATCTCGACCACTTCTCACGTATTTCTCTCCGGGCCCAAGCCATTCGCCGTACCGGCTCGGCAGCGCTGGACCTCTGCTATGTGGCCTCGGGACGGTTCGACGGCTATTGGGAAGTGAAGCTGAGCCCGTGGGACATGGCTGCCGGCATCGTGATGGTGCGGGAAGCGGGAGGCGTCGTATCGGGATTCGGCCAAGACCGGTTCTCGCTGTATGGGCACGAACTGGTGGCCACCAACGGCCGCATCCACCGGCAGCTCCTCGACGCCATTCACCAGCGCTGACCCGTATCGCGGCGCCACTTGGGCGCATCACCAGCCTCACCTCCCATGTACAGGGCGAGAGTCGATGCGGTATCATGCCGCTCTGATTCGAACGACCAAAGGAGTGCAGGCAGCATGGCCAGTCAAGTCCCTCCGCAACAACCGGGCGCGCCACCAGCGAACAATCAAGACGTGTGGGATGTCGAACTGTTGCATGTACACGTATCACGCAAAGGACAACTCGTCAACGCCGAGTGGGCCCTCCATCCGCAGATCAAGGCCGACCTTAGCGCGGATGAGTGGAAAGAACTCGGCGAGCTGATGAACAAGGTCACGACCATCGTAGGGCACCGTTTCTCCCAGGCCCTCAACGAGTCCGAACCGACACCGCCTGGACACGCGTAACCGCTTCCCGCCGACAGGTGTACCGCTCGTACGCAGGCCGCCGGGCGTACAGGCGAGCACCATCACACCGACTCAACCAATGAGGTCATCCATGGACTGCTATTACCATTCGAAGGATCTTGGAAAATTCGGAGACATGGGAAAGGGCAACCCGGTCTTGTGGGAGAAGTTCATGAGTTATTACAGCGCGGTCTTTGCCGAGGGCGCGCTGACGGAGCGGGAGAAGGCGTTGATTGCGCTCGGCGTGGCCCATGCCGTGCAATGCCCCTACTGCATCGACGCGTATACACAGGCCTGCCTGGAAAAGGGATCGAACACGGAAGAAATGACGGAAGCCGTTCACGTCGCCTGCGCCATCCGCGGCGGCGCCTCCCTGGTGCATGGCGTCCAGATGCGAAACGTGGCGGACAAATTGTCGATGTGACCCTTCAGCGGCGACCCGGCTCCAGCACAACGGCAGCCAACGGGGTGAGCGGGATCGTCAACAATCCCGTCCGGCGTGGTCGCAGCAAGCGCGGGAGGGAAGCGAAGGGGATCGGTACGATGCTATCCTCCGCGAAGCACACTCAACGCCGGCAACCTGTTTCATCATCCGCGAGCCGGGGATTCATGAATTCCGTCGCGAGGCGTTCGAGACGGACGCCGGAGCAGGTATTCACGAATAGTCCGGGCTAGTAATAGGCGTGCTCGGGAATGGCCAACGTGAAATACTTCCCGCGCTCTTCGTACAGGATGCGACGACTGGTCAGGATACCGAGCGCCTCGGTCACATCGTCTTCCGAAACGGCGCAGTCCCGCTTCATCTCGCTCAACGCCGCGCGAATCTGGTCGCGACTCTTCGCGGCCTCGTTGCACACCTCGATGATACCCGCCGCAGGCCAGTCGTACCGTCGTCTCGTCGGCATCTGCGGATCGCGCCCATCGTAAATCGTCACGTAGTCCATGGCCTTCGAAAAATACAAGAAGGGCCGGTCGTTGCTGCGTGCCAGCCGCTGCCATGCTTCCACCAAGCCGACCAATGCCTGATAGAGGTGCGGATCCACCGGCCAGTCGTCGAGTTCATACTCGAAATCGTAGGCGATCTTACGCAGGTCGACGCGCACCGCATCGTACACATATTCGTAGGCCGTTCCGGGACCTGTGATGCGTACGCCGTATTCATGCGGCCTCGTAAAGTAGGGGCTGAACCGTTGCAGCCAGAATTTCCCGGTCGCCTCGGGCGCCTGCAAATGGAACAGAGAGGGGAGGAGATCGATCTGCCGCCGATAGTCCTCGTTGGTTTCGCCGGGAAAGCCGAGCAGAATATTCCAGGAGATGGCCACCCGGTAATAACCACTCCACTTGAGGCAGATGATGTTCTGCATGGGCGTCACACCCTTATCCATCGCCTTGAGCTGCGAGAGGCTGAGGCTTTCCAAGCCGGGTTGCATGCACTTCACGCCCCCGACGGCCAGGGTCCGGATCTGGCTCTTCTGCAGATTGCTCTTGGTCTCGATAAACACATCCAGATCGCAACGCTCGGTCGCAAACCGTCCGAACAGGTTGTCGACATACTTCATATCGATGATGTTATCCACCAGCCGAAAACGAATCGTGTCGTACCGGTTCGACAGGTACGTCATTTCGCGTACGACCTGTTCCGCGGACTTTGCGCGAAACTTCATGCTCTGTGCATTCAGCCCGCAGAAGGTGCAATGGTGCTTCTCCCCCCACCAACAGCCGCGGGACCCTTCATAGAGCAGAATGCGGTCCAACCCGCGGGAGGCATCGGTGCCGAGCTCGGCCAGGAGATGGTAGTAGTCGTCATAGTCCGGCGGGCCGGTGTGGGCAAACTCGGTGAAGAGGGCGGTGTTCGGTGTGAACCGCACCTCGCCATGCTCTCGATAGGTGACACCGTCCGGGCAAGGGCCGGTCGAGCCGCTCAGTACATAGTCGACCAAGGCGGGGAACGTCACCTCGCCCTCTCCGACCACCACGTGGTCGATGAACGGAAAGGCCCGGAAATATTCCAGCCCCATCTCACCGTCGTAGTTGGCGCCGCCGAACACGATCGTCATCTCCGGGTACAGATCTTTGATGAGCTTGGCCATCGTGAGGCTGGCGACATTTTGATCGAAGGTGGAGGTGAACCCGACGAGTTTGTATTGGCCCCAATCGATCCCGGTCATCGCGGCGGTTAGAAATTGCGGAGCCGTGCGCACAGCCATCTCCTCGAAGAACGACTCCGGGTGGCCGCTTTCCCGGGCGATCTGTTCAAACACCGGTTTGAACAGGCGGGGGTACTCGGCGCGTTTGGGATTGTCGCGAAAGAGCAGGTAGGAAAACAGCCATTCGCCGAATAACGCCCGCTTTTCACAGATCGCTTCGTACAGGGGGATGCCGATCTTGTGGGCAAACCGCACATTGAGATGGTGGCAATCGACGCCGATGCCCTTCGATTTCAACAACGCCGACAGGGTGCCCAACTGAATCGACGGATACTTCGAAAAGCTGAAGGGCATGTTGACGAGCGCGACCTGAGCCCTGTCACTCACGGGTCACCTCGATAGTCTTTCCAGAGCGCATCACCACGATTACCCGGCCACGGCCCGGAACGGTTCGAACTCACGATCGGCCTTCGCTGCCAAATAAAAATCGCTCTCGGTGAGGCCGTTGATCTTGTGCGTCCAAATCTCCACCGTGCATTTGCCCCAGGCCACGTACAGATCCGGATGATGCCCTTCGGCTTCCGCCACTGCACCGACCTTGTTCGCAAACGCGAGGGACTGCGCAAAATCCTTGAAGGTATAGAGCCGCTCAAGATGACCCTCTTTGTTCAAGGCCCACCCGCGCCCCAATTCCGCCAACAGAGCTTGCGTGCGATCGGCGGGGAGGGGAGGGACCCCACCCCGGCAGGGAACACATGTATGGTCTGCAAGACTCATGGCTTCTCCTTTACAGACGTCCGGCGCTGCCGGCGCGTCGCCCGGCATTCAGGCGCCATTGTACGAGCCGCCCGTTCCGGCCCGCAACCGCTTCAACGACCTGACGGGTGCGCAACCCGGTCCAGGTTCATGGCGGCATGTCCTCTTTCGAAAAACAGTCCTCGATTGATATCGCCCACGCTGACCATCCCGACCAGCGCCCCTTTTTCAACCACAGGAATGCGGCGAAAATTCTTGATACCCATGTAGGACGCCGCCTCCAAGACAGGAGTGCGCGGGGACACCGTCAGGGGATTCAAACTCATCACTTCTTCGACCCGCTGGGCCAGCACATCGGCGTATCCTTCCTCCATTTCTACGAAATCACGGCTGTGCACATTGTCATGAATGTACTCGCCGTAATTGGGATAGAGCGGAATCAGTACGTCGCGCAGCGTCACCATGCCGATCAAGACCTCACCGTCTTCCACCACGGGAATGGCGCCGCAGTGGCGGCTGAGCATCTTGGTCACCACGGAACGCACGGAATCGTTGCGCCTGGCCGTCACCACACCGGTAGACATGACATCCTGAACAAGCATGGCAGCCTCCTTTATGACCAGCGTGACTCATGAACAAGTCACCCGACTACCGACCATGGGCTGGAGGGACGCAGCCAAGCGGTTCCCCACGAGGTTCAGCCTACAAGCTCCGATCGCGAGTACCCCCAATGGCCCTGTCCCTTCGGCATTCTTTGCAGAGATACGCGAAATATGGTAGGGAAGTGCCGTTCGAAAAGAAAGCCCCCTCCCCGTGCCCAGTGGGGCGACAGCGGGGAGCACGCTTCAGACCTTCTCACGCGAGGTCGCTATCCCTTCCGTCCTTCGCATTGGTCATCGCGGAGCATCCGGTCACGCTCCCGAAAATACCCTTGCTTCTATCTGGAAAGCCCGATCCTTCCATGTCGATTTTATCGAAGTCGACCTGCGCGCAACCAGCGACGGCCATTTGGTGCTGCTGCACGACGAGACGATCGATCGCACCACCAACAAATCCGGCACCCTTGCCGAGATGACACTGGAGCAGGTGCAACGGCTGGATGCGGGGAATTGGCAGCGCATTCCGACCTTGGAAGAGGCCCTGGACGTCGCCGGACAGGCCATCGGGGTCATCCTCGAACTGAAAGTGGAGGGAATCGGGAACGAGGCATGTGCGATCGTCACACGCACCGGGTTTTCCGGCCCGCTGATCTATGCGTCGTTTTTGATCCCGGAACTGCACCGTGTCCGCCAAGCCGATCCCGACGCGCGCATCATGGTCCTCCATCATCGCCGCCTCCCGCCAGATCCCGTCGCGGATGTGCTCGCGCTGAATGCGCCCTATGTCGGCTTCCACTATTCGAGCATCACATCCGCACTGCTCAAGGCCTATCATGACCTGGGGCGGCAGGTGTTCACCTACACCGTGAACGAGCGGCAGGACATTCAACGGATGCGGGAGCTGGGCGTGGACGGTATCGTGTCCGACTATCCCGATCGCATCTGACACGCGGCAAAACGAGCGGTAACGACGAACGCGGGACCTCTCACGCGGCTCCAAGCTTCACGACGATCTGTTGCGACGCGACGCTGTTCGGCACGACGATATGCCGGTCGTCCGATGTCTTCACCAGGATATACCCCATTGTCATCTCATCGATCACCCCGGTCTCGAGGCCGGTCGGCGCAGACAACTGCACGCGATCGCCTACTGCGAACGGCTGATAAAACAGGAGGGCAAAGCCTGACACCAAATTGCTCAGTGTCGTCTGTGCCGCCAGTCCGAACAGGATCGACGCCACCCCGGCACTGGCGAGCAACGCCGTGCCCACGGAATGGAGTTGCGGGATGGCATTGAAATAGAGGATGACGGCCAAGCTATACACAACGACCTGCCCGAGCCTGGTGAGAAGCGTACAGGCGGCATGATCGTTGAGGAGGTAAGCAACGCGCCGCACGCCCGCCCGGACCAATCGCGCCAGAAACCACGCCGCCAGGATGAACAGAAACGCATAAAACGCCGCGCCGAGGAGCGTAGCAGGATCAATGAACTCTCCACGGACAAACAGATCCACAACCCGCATGGGAGACCTCCGTCAGGCAACACATGGTTTACGATGAGTGGCTGATTCGACTGTAGGTCAAAGGGGAGCCGGGGAACAAGAGCGGGAATGTCGGGCCAGAAAATGCCACGGGCGACCCTACACTGCGGTGGGAGGTCGCCCGTGGATGGCGCTTGGGACGCCACATGTCATTGTAGATTGTCTGAATCAGGGACCCGTTCGAGAAGACGGAATGTCAGGATGTTCGTCAGGGGAGCGATGCTCCCAGGATTCAGGTGTGCCTCGTGAGAATTCGATCCTTCACTTCATTCGGTGGCTGAATTCTGTCATCAGACAGTGCCATGAGGCACCAGCCAGCGAAGGATCGTTCCACACGACCGACGATCAACCCGCCCTCAACTCTGCGGGCCGTTCTAGTCCGGTGGCGTAAGTTCTTCCATCTGTGAACCTCCCCAGTTGGGAGTGGCGAGGCTTCCCGAACAGGCGCGCACTGCTCATCGCCTCGTCACGGTACACACAGCTCTTGAAACTCACAATGTCCTCTTACGCCCGTTAGAAAATCCTGTCAACAGAAAAATCGGCCCTAGGCACTTTTTCCGATCTGCAGAACGTCACACGCGCCCTCAGACAACACGGGCCCCCGGGTGGACCGGGAGCCCGCGTGCGGCGCTTGGGACGCCGACTGTATGAGTAATCATGGAGCGGCCCGTGTAAGACCGGCCGAGCCCATCTGCAGGAACAAGGTCTCGTCGGAACAAGAGAGGCGCCCCGAGCGGGCGACGATTCAAGCAGGTTAACCGGTTTCCGAGCAAACGCGTGACGCCATCAGGGGCTGTGGCGCAGGGTTGATGCCGAGTGGCATAGCCGGTGAAGAACCGGTCGAACAGGCCGACGAGACAACTGCCTTTCAGCTCGGTAGGCCGTTCGGGCCAGGTGGAATCGTTTCGTTCATCATCCACCCTCCTCTCTGATGCGGGAATTCGTGGGAGATCTAGATGACAGCCGCGCGGTCTGTCCGATCCCCCACCTCGACGGTGATGTCGGGCCGCAAATCCTATCTACGCTCCTCGCCACATTCTGTCAACAGGTGAACAGGCCGGTCCGTCACTCCGGCTTGATGACGGCCATCTCCTGCTTCTGGTAGTCGGAAGGAGGCACGAACAACCGATCCGCCAGGGGTTGTGATTCGATCTTGACGGCTTCCCAGCGCGCCTCCTCCCGACCCCGGCCGTCGCGATCTACGCCCTTGATCGGGAAACCTCCGTCCTTGAATAGGTCGCGCATCCATCCCGGCCACAGGGATGCGCCACCCGCCTGCGCGCTCGTCATCCCAAAGAGGGCAGCGCTTCCGATCCCCTTCGCCATACAGAATTCGCCGGTGCTGCCGTCCGACCGATCCTTCATGCGATAGACCTCGCAGAGATATCCGGCCACCTTCTCATGCTGTCCGGTTTTGGTGATCGCGATATCGTCGAACGGCTGCGGCTGTGACGTGGTCGCGGTGGAGATTTCTAGATAGATTTTTTCGTCGTGATGAAGGCTATAGAGCGCCTGCTTCTTGGCGTCGAAAATCATGGCGCCTTTCCCGACATCGGGACCAACCTCCTCAAAACGCAGGGCGTGACCTTTGAGCCACCACTGCTGCTGCACCGTCTCGCCCCCGCTCGTTTCCTTCAGAACGATGATGCCCTCAAACTCGCCCGCCGCCGCCACACCGGCCAGCAACAGGCTTCCCAGAACACTCGACAGAACACTACGCCGCAACATCATTGCCCACCCTTCGACTGTGGCTGCTGTTTCATCGCCTCACCCAACTGTTTCATCAGCTCCGTGAGATCCGGCTGCGGCTCGCCCTCCCCGGAAGGCACACTCCTCTCCACACGCGCCTTGTCACCCTTGAGATACCAATCCATGCTCGTCGCCGAACCGCTCGCCGCATGGCCGGCGCTCATGTGTAACACGCCCTCACACTCTCCGGCGTGACTCATGAGGGGAGTGAGCCCAAGGACGAGACCACCGACGACAAGAGGCCAACCCTTTCGCATACTGGACATTCCTGGTTCAAGTCTACCCACAGCTGCGATCGCAGTGCGGACAAGGCACAGGATCGACGTCGGCCGGCCGACGGAACGGGACCGGCAACGCGCTCCGCTCACACAATGTGCAACCGGTCGAAATTCACTCCTTTGGGAGCCGGTGGCCTGGAGAGCTTCATGGCGGTGAGCGCCTGAACCACCAGCTCCGCCACCACCAGGTTGCGATACCATTTCCGGTTTGCCGGCACGACATACCAGGGCGCCCGTTCGGTGCTCGTCGCCGCGATGACCTCTTCGAAGGCGGTCATGTAGCCGTCCCACAATTTGCGTTCCTCCAGATCTCCCGAGCTCCACTTCCACCGTTTGTCCGGGTCCCGAATACGGGACTCCAGCCGGGCTTTCTGTTCGTCCTTCGAGATATACAGAAAGAACTTCAGAATCGCCGTCCCTTGCTCGACAAGCAGTTCCTCGAATTCCCTGATCTGGCCAAAACGACGCTCGGCCTCCTTGTCAGAAATCCAGCCGTGCACGCGCGTAATCAACACATCCTCATAATGCGAGCGATTGAAGATGCCGATCTGGCCCTTGGCCGGCACCTGTTTATGCACTCGCCAGAGGAAATCGCGGGACAACTCTTCGGCAGAGGGAGCCTTGAATGACACCACCGTGCAACCCTGCGGGTTGACTCCGGTCATCACACTGCGGATCGTCCCGTCCTTTCCGCTTGTATCCATCCCTTGCAACACGATCAGCAAGGCCCGGGAGCCGTTGGCGTAGAGCCGCTCCTGCAGCTGATCGAGGGTGACAATGCGCTCAGCCGTGGCCGCTTTGGCCTTCGCCTTTCCGTCGTCATCCTTGTTGTAGTTCCCCGTGTCGTCGGGATCGAACTCCGTCAGCGCAAATCGTGCACCGGGCTTGATGCGATACCCCTTCATGTCCTCGCTCCTTCCACGTTCGGATCCTCCCGCCGGCCCCATCATGAGAGAAGGGGTTGCAGCCGTTCCGTTCCTCCCCAGCTGGATGACCGAAATATTTCTGTCGACCCTCCATTGCTTGAAGCGCAGTCGGCCTTATCTCCTACAAACAACGCTATCACCAACTCAAGGAGGCGGCAGTTATGCTCAAGGAAGTAACCGGCGATATTCTGTTATCCACGGCGGGGGCCATCGCTCATGGGATTGCGCCCCACGATAACTTTAAGCAGGGCTTGGCATTATCCCTTCGTGAACAGTGGCCGGGAATGTACAAGGATTTCCGCCATTATTGCCAGATCTACAATCCAAAGCCGGGCGGTGCCTGGTCGTGGAAAGGGCCGAACTCCCCCGTGATCATCAATCTGTTTACGCAGGAGCCTCCCGCCGGCGACCATGATCGTCCCGGTAAGGCGACTCTGCCCAACGTCAATCATGCGCTGCAAGCGCTGAAGAAGGAACTCGAGGCCCATCAAGTGAAAAGCCTGGCCCTCCCTCGTCTGGCCACGGGAGTCGGCGGACTGGAATGGGAGAAAGTCTATCCGCTGCTCCAGCAGGCCCTGAAAGAGCTGAACATCCCCGTCTACGTGTACGGGCTCTATAAGAAAGGCGTGGCTGCGCAGGAAGCCTAGGCTAGGCCGACAGGGCCCGGGCGCGCGCCTCGGTGAGATACTGCAGCAATAGCCCGATCTGCGACTGCCGCGCAAGGTACCATTGTGCGGCGGTCGCAACTTTCCTCCCGACGCGCACACTGACGATGCGCTCGTCCGGCAGAGAAAACACATCTTCATCCGTATCGTCATCCCCCACATAGAGCGCCGCGGAACTGCGGAGTTGATGCATCAGTTCCAGCATCGCCGACCCTTTGTGCAGATTGCCGGATGGAATGACATTGACCACGGCTTTGCCCAACACCAGCCTCGGCGCGGGGGACAGCGTCGATACCGTATGAAAGATGGCCTCCCGCGCGGCCGGTGGCGAACAGGCCTGCCGATAGTGGAAGGTCAGGGAATAGAGCTTATCTTCCACGACCACACCGACTCGTATCAGATCCTCTTCAGCCTTGGCCACCGACTTGAGCCAGGCCCGGCAACAGTCCTTCGCCTGTTGCATGACCCGCTCCGATGCATGCAAGCCTTCCAGCCCGTGATTGCCGATCAAGTGCGCCGGGATGCCATCCACCCGGGGACGCAGGTCCTCCAGAGAACGTCCGGAGATCACCGCCGTCGACGCCACGACCGCCAGAGCCTGCAACGCCTCCCGTGTGGTTTCCGTGAGCCCCGCAGCATGCCGATCCTGAACGATACGCGCTAACGTGCCGTCGAAATCGAAGGCAAACAGGGCCCCGGCCTGGCCGACCAGCCGATCGAGCACGCGCTTGCCTGGCGCACTGAGCAGATCGCGCATCGGTGCGATTACCGCCCCCGTCCGGAAGCCTGGCCCACCTGCTTCATGACACGGATCCGACGGCGCATGCGCGCCGCATCCATGAGCATGCGCCCCGCCCAGCGATACACATTGAACTCCTGAATCAACCCGCGCATGCTCCGCATACGGGCGCGTTGCTCCTTCGGGGTCATCGACAGCGCCATGTGCAAGGCCGCCGCGCATTGATCGGTGTCGTAGGGATTGACCACCAACGCCTCGGGCAGCTCCTGAGCCGCGCCGGTAAACTGGCTGAGAATGAGGACACCCTGCTCATCGTCGCGCGCGGCGATGAATTCTTTGGCCACCAAATTCATCCCGTCGTGCAGGCTCGTCACGAAACAGAGCTCGGAAGCCCGGTAATACTCGTACACATCCGGCGGCTCGTGGTGTTTCACCTTCAGCACGATCGGTTCATACCCTTCGCGGCCGAACCGTTTGTTGATCCGTTCCGCCAGCGCATAGACCTGATCGTGAAAGTGCTGATACTGATCGATGATCGTCCGACTCGGCGCCGCGATCTGAATGAACGAAAACTTGCCGACCCATTCCGGCTGCAGTTCGAACAAGCGCTCGACGGCGAGAAACCGCTCGATGATGCCCTTCGTGTAGTCCAGCCGGTCCACGCCGATACCCACCAGCCGGTCCGGCCCCATGGCATGCCGTTCGCGGATATGGACCCGACAGTCCGGCACGGGCCGTTGGTTCTCCAGCCAGCGCGACGGCCACTCGATGGAGATAGGGTAGGGCTTCACCGCCGTCAGCCGACCGCCGTACGACACGGTGGACGAGTCGCGATCGATGCGCGCCTCTAGAATACGGTCGATGCACGACAAGAAATGGTTACCGTGCTCTCGGGTATGAAAGCCTACGATGCTGCTGCCGAGCAACCCTTCCAAGATTTCCTGTCGCCAGGGACAGATGCCGTAACTCTCGGAGTTGGGCCAGGGGATATGCCAGAACATGATGATGGTGGCGTTCGGCAACTTCTCCCGCACCATTTTCGGTAGAAGCGCGAAATGATAATCCTGCACGAGAATTACCGGATCATCGGTCTTCGCCTCTTCGACCACGGCCTTCGCGAACCGCTCGTTGACGGCGACATATTGCTCCCAGTCTGAAGTCCGGAACGTCGGCCGCACATGCGCATTGTGGCAGAGCGGCCAGAGCCCCTCGTTGGAGAAGCCATAATAAAACCCGGACTCCTCATCCGGTGACAGCCAAATCCGGCGAATATCGTACGACGGATGATCCGGCGGCACCCGCACGTGATCCCGACTGTCCACGACCTCACGGTCGGCCGAGCCGTTGCCGTGGGCGATCCACACCCCCGAACAGGCCCGCATCACCGGTTCAAGGGCGGAGACCAACCCGCTGGCCGGCACCTGCACCTCGATTTTCTGTCCTCGCCTATTGTGGATATAGGGTTGGCGATTGGAGACAATCAAGATTTCGTCGCCCGACAGATGTTCGTGCAGAACGGTCTTGAGGCTGGCGGGGCTCCAGGTGATCTGGCTTTCATCCCGCATCCGGCGGTCGGCCTCCAATTCCCTTACCAACGCTTCTAAATCCTGCGCAACCGGACGCAAGGCCGGCGAATGGGCTCGACCGCGCTCCGCGGGCAAGCCGGTCCGTGCAAGCATGGCTCGAACACTCGCCACCCAACCTCGCCAACTCAGCTCCGCGACGAGCACGGTCACCGCCGAAATCACTCCGGCCAAGCCGACAAACAGATAAAAAATGTACCACTTCGTATCCGTGCTGCGCTGATGCGCGAAACTCATGTCGTGGACCAGCATCAACCGGCCCAGCGATTTCCCATCGGATTGAATCGTCGCCACAACCACGTGCAGCGGTCCCTGGGCGAAGCCCACCACTTCGGAGGAACCGGGCGCCAGGTGCGCCAAGCTTTCACAGGACAATTGATCGGGGTAGGTCAGGGTTTGATAGAGCAATCGCTGCTGCGTGTCGCAGAACCCCAGCGCATAGAGCCGTTCATCCTGAATCACTTTATGGAAATAGGCGAAAATCTTCGTGCGCGAACGCGAGGCGACCAGGTCGGCCAGCGGCACTTCCATCGTACTGGCCAGCAATTTGGAGCGGCTTTCGAGGTCGCGGGTGAACCACTTCAGCGTAAGGGAGTCGACGAGGGGCACGACGCTATAGGCCACGACGCCCAAGACCAGCAAAAGCGGAAGGATAAACCGGATGGAGATCCCCATGTGTTCTCCTGCAGTTTACTTTGAGGCCGAAATCTCTTATGGTCGAGGCATGTACCCTTACGGACTCATCGGCAATTGCCACGTCTCGGCACACATTCATGAAAGCGGGTCTGTCGACTGGCTCTGCCTGCCCAGACCGGACAGTGATCCGGTCTTTGGACGAATCCTCGATCCCGAAGGCGGGCACTTTTCCATATCAAGCCCTACCAGCTCCGCTCAAGTCAAGACAACGCAACGCTACCTTCCTAATACAAATATCCTGGTGACCGAAGTGTCCACATCCAACGGGGACACCTTCAGGATCACGGACTTCTGCCCGCGCTTCGAGCAGTACGGCCGGGTCTACCGCCCCGCCGCTCTCTTTCGCATCGTCGAACCGCTGGCCGGCACACCCTCGATTCGCGTGAGCTGTCGCCCGGTGACGGGATGGGGGAAGGAGTATGCCCGCGGCATGCGCGGCAACAGCCACGTGCGCTACGACATCCGCGGGGAATACCTCCGGCTGCTGACCAACATGCCCCTGACGTATCTCTACGAAGAGCGCCCCTTCGCCTTGACCGAGAAGACCTATTTCGCCCTGACCTGGGGCCTGGGCATCGAGGACGACCTCGCCAAAGTCAGCCACGAATTCCTGGATCAGACGACCCGCTACTGGCGGATGTGGGTGAAGCATTGTTCGATTCCGGTGCTGCACCAGGAAGAGGTGATCCGTTCCGCCCTGGCGCTCAAACTCCACTGCTACGAAGACACCGGCGCCATTCTGGCTGCCCTGACTACCAGCCTCCCCGAGGAGCCTGGTGGACCCCGGAATTGGGACTATCGCTACTGCTGGTTGCGCGATGCCTATTTTTCGCTCACCGCCTTTCACAATCTCGGGCACTTCGAGGAAATGGAAGGGTTCCTCAAATTCCTCCTCAACATCGCCTATACGCATGAACATTCCAGAGAACGGCTGGCCCCGGTATACACGCTGAGTCAGGACCTCCCGCTGCCGGAATCTGAACATGCCAATTGGGCCGGCTTCTCGGGCAGCGCTCCCGTGCGCAACCACAATCAAGCCGCCGAGCACATTCAAAACGACGTATACGGCGAGTTGGTGCTCGCGCTCACGCCGATTTTCAGCGACAACCGCTTTTACGATTTGCGCACAAAAGATCAGGAGCAGCTCGTGGCGAATCTGGCCCGACTCTGCGATCGCACCATCGCACAACCGGACGCAGGTTTGTGGGAAATTCGTAACGGTTGGCAAGAACACTCATTTTCGAACCTGATGTGCTGGGCCGGGCTCGACCGGGCCCATCGCATGCACAAGGCGGGATTTTTGCCGTCCTTGACCTTCGACCTCGACGCAGCCCGTACGCGCGCCTCCCAGGCACTCTTGAACGCCACCAAGGACGGCTCGCTCCGCAACGGACCCAAGGACGAGACGTACGATGCCTCGCTGGCGCAAGCGGCGATCCTCGGCTTTCCCAACCGCGACGTGTGCGAGGCGACCATGCACAGCATTGCGCGAGCCCTCGCCGTGCAAGCGGGCGGGAAAGAGACCGGCTTCTATTTCCGCTACCTTCGCCCCGATGATTTCGGCCGGCCGCAATCCAGCTTCGTCATCTGTTCCTTCTGGGTCGTGCAAGGCCTGGCGCGGCTCGGGCGCATGGCGGAGGCGCAGCAGATCATGGCTCAGGTCCTCACCGGCGCGAATCATCTCGGACTCTTTTCCGAACACTTCGTCCCGGAGACCCGCACCCAGCTCGGCAATTTTCCCCAAGCCTACTCCCATGTCGGCCTGATCAACGCCGCTTTCGCCGTCAGTCCACCCTGGACGACGGTCCTCTGATCGCCCGATCGGCACCATTCCATCGCCGCAAAGCGATCCACACCACGCATCGAGAATCAGTAGGCATTACTGATCCTCGCGCGGCGACGCGGATGATGGATCGTACCGGATACCTGCCACTCTGTGAGGAACTCGTGCTTGGGAGGGGAGGCCCACCCCGGAGCCCATGACGCGACTCCGGGGCAAGAGACACAGCGGACCGCTACTGGGCGGGAGCCACGACGCGAATCGTTCCCGGCTCGATCTTCATGCCACCCGGGTCGGCTGATCTCATACGTGCGTTGTAACTAATGACAATCGGCTTACTGAAACACAAGCTGGCACTTTTGCTCGGATCCAATTCCTTCAACTCGCTCACTCCTCCCATCATTCCCGAGAAGCCACGATCGCAAGACAACATCTCTCCACTCAGGCCGGGAATATCGATGAGCACGGGGAGTGTCCGATGATTCACCCAGCGTATTTCGTCACCGACGTGCACGGTCAGATCCGCTGGTTCCAGATTGGCCTCAAATTTTACCTCATGGATGACCGCCGTTCTCGATGTCTGCGGCAGCCCTGCGCAACCAGCGACCAAAACTACCCCCGCCATCGCCACCCATACTTTTCGCATATTCAGCCTCCTTCCTGAAATAGTAGACACAGATTGTTCCATCGTCCGCTAGCCTGACGAGACGCTCATCAAGCCCAGACTGCGCGAAACCCTTCTTGTCACTATACCAGCACGGTGCGCGAGAAGCGAACATGGGCGTCTTGTTTTCCTACAGCGCCTGAACCACGTTACCCGACTCGCGTCACTCGATTCGCGTCGACGTGATGGAACAGTTCGTCGCGGCCCTTCATTCTCAACTGCGTATCTTCGTTGTAGCTGAAGCTGTCGCGGCTGTGCACGGTCACCGTCAGTTCATATCGCACGGTCTTGAACTCCCGATCGAGAAACTTGTTCGAGCAAATGCCATACGTATCCGACCCGGCCTCCGCTGAAATCTGAAACGACGTGGCATCCGGTTCTACGGTACCCCCAGCCAGCACCGTGACTCCCCGCGGCACGATGAAACAACGGAGCACCTGTTTCGTCGCCGCATCCCACAGCCAGTAACCGGTCTCCTCGTGAAACGGCGCGTCCTCGCCCAAGCGCCAGGCCACGGTCGAGTATCGCAAGCCGTACAACTGTTGTTCATGGTTGTTCACGGGGCCGAACGGCTCGAACGTCATCCGCTCGCGGAACTTATTACGCTCCGTGCCGCGATCATCCGACGGCGCCACATCGTCGCCCTTGTCGCCCTCCCACACGCCCGCCAGCGCAGCCAACGGACCAAGATGCCTGATCAGATCGTCACTCATGTCGCATTCCTCCTTGTGATACTCCGGTGCCCGCGGTCGAACGACCGGCCCGCAGCTGGCTGCTCTTGTAGCAGAAGAGAGGAGGGGGACTCAAACGAGGGGGGGCCAATGCTCGCCGACATTCAAGCGTCTTCCTGATTCTATCCCTGTGCCACCGGCACGTCGGCGACCAGCAGGTCTTTCAAGCGCCCCAACGCCTCTGCCACGATGCGGCCTTGGGCGTCGATGTTGGCGATGATCTCGACCGGCGTGCGCTGATCGACCACGGTCACCGCATTCGGATTGACCGCCTTGAGGTCGAACACCGCCGCATCGATAGCAGCCGCCTGCGATTCAAGATCTCGTGCGGCCTTGTCCTTCTCACGAATCTGAGCCTCCAGCGCCGCGAGCGCCTTCGTACCGGCTTTATTTTTCTTGAGGCGCTTCAGCCGCTCCTTGAGATCCACCACCTCGGCCTTGATCTTGGCCGCCCCATCCAGCAACGGCTGCATCTCGTCGCGCGCCTTCACGCGGCGGGCGGCGAAGTCCACCGTCCAGGAGTAGCGGCTTTCGCCTTTCGGCGTCCCTCGCTGCGGAAGAAGGCGGGCATAGCTGGGAAACCGTGTGCCGCTGGATGCCTCGTCAGCCTGCCACTCTGCCACCAGTGAAGCGGGCAGGGCCGCATCGTCCACTATCGTCCCGTTTGGGACAAAGCCAAAATGCGCCAGCGTCAGCGGCGTCTTCTTGCCCACCTTCACCGGCGAGAGATCGTAGTACCAGATCCGTGTGGTCTTCTTGCCCTTGGTGAAAAACAACAAATTCGTCTTGACGCCCGCACCAGCCGTGGAAAACACGCCACCAGGCAGGCTGACGATGGCCCAGAGATCGCACTCGTCTACCAGCTTGCGCTTGGTCTCCACGAAAGCGCTCTCATTGGTGCGAAAGAGCAGCCCTTCGTCCAGCACCATGGCGCAGGTCCCGCCGGGAGCCAGCTCTGCCAAGATATCCTGCAGGAACAGCACCTGCGTGGCGCTGGTTTCGAAGGCGAAATTCTTTTGCGCGTCCTTCCCTTCTTTGCCGCCGAAGGGCGGATTGGTCAGGATCACGTTGAACTGCCTAGGCGCTTGCTCGAACAGCGCCGCATAGGTGGCCCGCTTCGTCAGCGCGTTGCCGTGCCACAGGTTGGGCCGATCGATGCCGTGTAAGACCAGATTGGCCAGCGCGATAGGAAAAACCAGGTTCTCCTTTTCTCGGCCGAAGAAGGTCTCGTGCTTCAACCGGTCAAGATCGGTGCTGGCTGGGCTCTTGCCCAACTTGCGCGCGATATGCTCGTAGGCGATGGCTAAAAACCCGCCGGTGCCGCAGCAGGGGTCATAGACCGTCTGCCCCAACGACGGGTCCACGGTATGAACCATCGCACGGATCACCTCGCGCGGTGTGAAGAACTGGCCACCGTCGGAATTCTTTTCACCCATCTTCAACAGCAGATCTTCGTAGACCTGCGACAGGGTGAAGAAGTGCTGGTCGTCCAAGTGGTCGATGCTGATCTCGTCCACCTTGTCGAGAATGTCGCGCAGGTTGGATTCCGAATCCACCCGCACCCGCTCCACCGCCGTCATGATACGGCCGATGATGCGTTGCTTCGGGGTAGCCCCGCTGCGGGGCAGGTTGGTGCGCGGGTCCACGTCCAGACTATGCAAATGCGGCAGCAGGTCTTTGTTGATGAAGTCGAACAGCTTGCCGTCCCCCGCCGCGAATAACGCCTGCCGCTTCCAACCAAAGAGTTTGCCTTCCGGCGTCTTTGGATGGTTCTGCTTGTTCGCCTCGTTCCTGGGCGGCGGCGCAGCCCAGTCCTGCCAACGGTAGGGGCTCCGCAAGGCTGGCGTGAAGCTTGCGCCCACCGCCTCGGCTGCTTCCTGATCGCGCGCCTCCTGCGCGTCGAGGATGCGCAGGAACAGAATCCAGGTCAGCTCCGGCACATATTGCAGGGCGCTCGCGCAGTTGGAACGGCGCATCACGTCGCAAATGCTCTTGACGAAGGCCGACAGCGATTGCGTGGAGGCGATGGCCTTGGGTGGTTGTGCAGTGCGTTTCCGGCCGGCCATGTTCAGTCGGTATCCCCATTTTCTGTGTGTGTGTTTTGCAGATAAAACTCATGCAGCTTCGCCCGCAGCAAGGCTTTGTCCGGCAGTTGGGTCTGGTATTCGGCGATCAGCGCGGGCGAGGTGCTGCGGCTCAGGGCGTATTCGACCACCTCGTCGTCTTTGCTCGCGCACAACAACAGACCGATGGCCGGGCGTTCGTGCGACTTCTTCACGTCCCGGTCCAGGGCTTCCAGATAGAAATTCAGCTTGCCCAGGTATTCCGGCTCGAAGCGTCCGACTTTCAGTTCGATGGCCACCAGGCTGTTCAAGCCGCGATGGAAGAACAACAGGTCCAGCGCGAAATCGCGCCCACCGACCTGCACCGGATATTCGCTGCCCACAAAACAGAAATCGCGCCCCAGCTCGATCAAGAAATCCTTGAGCCGTAAGAGCAGGCCGCGATGCAGGTCGGTTTCGGCATGGCCCTGGGGAAGATCAAGGAACTCGATCAGATAACTGTCCTTGAAGACGCTGGCCGCTTCCGGGTGCGCGTCTGACAGCACAGCCGACACCTTTGCCGGTGCCAGCACCGTACGCTCGAACAGCGCCGCCTTGCACTGGCGCTCCAGCTGCCGTTTGCTCCACTTTTCCTGTACCGCCAGACGCACATAGAACGCTTGTTCCTCCGCCCGCTTGCTCTGGTTCAGGATGATGAGGTGATGCGTCCACGGCAATTGTGTCACCAGTGGTGACACTAATTCATTGCCCGCATAGGCCTCATAGAATTGCCGCATTCTGAACAGGTTTCGGCGGGTAAACCCGCGCAGTCCCGGTTGCGTCTGGGCCAGATAGCGGGCCAGTTGATCCACCACGCCATCGCCCCATTCCGAGGCGGCGATTTTACGGCTGATGTGTTCGCCGATCTGCCAATACAACTCGATCAGCGTGGTATTGACCGCCTGCACGGCACGTTCCCGGGCCGTGGCGATCAGTTGCGCGATGTCGGCAAAATCGGGAGGTTGCGGCGTGGTGGTCATGACCTCGCACCCACGTTGTTGAAGGTTTGCGAAAGGAGGTGTTGCGGGAGACGTTCGATCTCGGCCAATTGCGCGGTAACCGATTGGGCCATGTTGTCGGTTTCGTCGAGTTGGGATTTCAAACGAGCAACGATGTGGCATTGGTCGTCCAGCGGTGGCAGTAAAATCGGAATGGATGCGATGACGTCTTGAGAGATATTCCGCATCGAGTCGCTGGTTCCAGTGGCGTAGAGCTCAATGTGCTCACGCGCCAACTCTGTGCGCAGCGCGAGTAGCAAATAATCCTTGTTGGCACGGCTTTCATCCACGACGAGACGCAAAGTTTTGTCCGACAGCAGGCGCATCGGATAGTCGCGTTCGACGAGCACAACAGCCCCAACAAGTTCGCGCGTATTGGCACGTGAAATGAGCAAGTCACCTTGCTTGACTCGGTGATTTTCGGCAGGCGTGTATTCGCCCTTCAAAGCTTTAGCCTGGTCGGCACGGAACTGCGACCACGAAACGGCACTGACCTTCAACACGCCAAGTTCGTCGGGACGCGCTAACACCTCTGCGGTCAGGAAGCTCTTGCCTGTCTGGATTTCATTCAAGACGCAGCCAAGCGTCAATGGTTCGCAGACCAGTTGATGGAAAGCGGCTTGCAGTAAGCGGCGTTGCAACAGGGCAGCATCTCGCAACTGCGCCCTCGCCGCCTGGCGCGCGGCGTCCACTTCAGCCAATTGGGCTTTCAGGCGGGCGGCGACGCGGCGTTGTTCGTCAAGGGAGTCAGGGATGGTGACCTCAAGGCGCAGTAGAGCATCCACGTCGGCTCTGGGCATGCGGGAGCCCGTCTTCTCGGCCATTGCGCCATTAATGACGCGATCGGTGCGAAGCAGGAAAGCGAGGAAGCTACGATCTACACCAGTAGGCAGTAATGGAATGATCTCTGTAGAGCATCGCCCATCTCGGTCGGGAGTGGCGACCTTGTTTAAGTAGGGGCGCAACTTACCGTAGAGAATATGCCGCTCATCAAAAGCGAAGGTCGTGCTCTTCCCTTCAGCCGGGTTGCCGTCGTAGTTCAGAATTCGGCCAGTTCCGGCTTCGATCTGTTCGAGACCGAGGTACGGCCGCTCAGACTTAGCCGGTGAATCGGGCCCGATAATCTGCCGGTGCGCAACGGCTATATTAGCCAGTCGGATAGTACGCCAACTCATACCCCAAACAACCTTCCCTTCGCCTCACGCATCACGTCCATCGGTCTGCCTAGCGCGCGCAGCGCATCGAGTCCGCCAGCGAGCCTGATCTCCGGCACTTCCCACAGGGCCGGAGTTTCCAGCGCATCGGTGCCGCCTGCGGCGAACTGGTGACCCAACCCCTTGAGCACAGTGCCGGCTTGAGGGTCCATGTCGGCAAACCAGGACTGGTTGCCGCTGATGTACAGATCGCCGCGTTCCGGGCGCTTCAATGCTCGGGCATGGTAGCCGTGGTGGCCGAAAAAGTCGTAGAGGTCGAAGTCGGTCATCCGGTCGATTTCCCGGATGACCTCCGGGCTAAAATTATCGCTCAACAGATGATCTATGAGGCTCCGCCGCTTCTGGGTTTCAATCCAGAGCGTGCGGAACTCGTCGAGGTTGTGCGCTTCCGACAAGACGCGCTGGATCATCTCGCGACGGTAGTCGTCCACGGGAATTGGCAGGTCGCGCCCCTCGCGGCAGGTGAGAATGAAACGGCCCTGCGGGTACACGATGACGCGCTGCCCGCCGATCTCTCCCACGGCCGGGCCCTCGCCCTCGCCGCCACCACCAGGTCCTTCACAACCGCCCTTCCCCCCGCCACCAGGTCGCGGCGGCTTCGAGATGAACTCCGCGCCGAACAGGCTGGTGACGCCGGTGTAGTCGTAGAGCCAGAACTTGTACTTCTGCGTGTCCTCGTGGATGCGCGTGCCGCGGCCGACCATCTGGTAGAACTTGATGGGCGACTGTAGATAACGAAAGAACACCACGGCGTTCAGACGCTCGATGTCTACCCCGGCTTCCAGCAAATCCACGGTACAGGCGATGAACGCGCGTTCGCTTGATCCGCGCATCGGTTCGATGAGGTCGGCTCCGTTGTTGGCGCCGCCCATACACTTGAAGGCGTAATGGTCCTTGGGTTCCTGCCCCTTCTCCCGACACCAGCGTACGTAAAAGTTGTTCATGTGCTGCGCGACGCGGTCGGCGTGGATCTCGCGGGTGCAGAAGATGATGACCTTTTGTTCGGGCCCGCCGTTCTCGCACAGCAGTGTGAACAGGTCAGCGCACATCTTGGGCGTGCGCAGCTCGATGAACAGCTCGTCGTCGAAGTCCTTGCCGGCATAGGTGTCCTTGGTGAGGTCGGCATCGGTCAAGGGCTTGCCGGTCTTGATGTCCTTGGCACCGGCGTTGAGTACTTCTTCCTTCGTGAATGTGGCGCTGTCGATGCTGGCCTTCCGCTTCACAATTTCGCAGGCGGCCAGGTAGCCGTCTTCCTGAGCCTGGATCAACGTGTATTCATAGACCGGCTCGCCGAAGTACTTGCGATTGTTGGCGGTGATGTCCTGGTCTTCCTTGCTGGTCTTGTCCGACTCCTCCAGTTTACGCGGAGTGGCCGTCAGACCGATATGGATGGCATTGGGGTTGCGCCGCAGCACTTCCGACCAGCGGCCCCAGGCTGAACGATGGCATTCGTCAATGATGATGACGCTGAAGGCATCCTGGCCGTAGTGCTCGGTGAGGAAGCTGGCGAAACCGTCATCGGTCGGATCGCCGTCGTCCAACCCTAGAGTTTGATAGGTGGCAATATGGATGCGGGCGTTCCTGGCCGCGTTCTGACCCCCCTCCGTTTCGACGATACGGGCATTGGCCCCGAATGCCGCGCTGAGCTTGTTGTAGGCCTGGGTGCGCAGTTCATCTCGATCGCATAAGAACAAGGCGGGTTTCGGTAGCTGCCCGGCCTGCGAGAGGCGCCACAAAAGATTCGTAGCAATGATCGTCTTGCCGGCTCCTGTCGCGAGCGTGAGCAGCACACGCGGAGGCTTGCCGGCCTGCCCATCGCGCAGGAGTTTCGTACATGCCGCACGGATGGCCGCATCTTGATAATAGCGGCTCTGCGACCAGGCGGGGCTGTCGGCCTGAAACAGCATGGCGGCTTCGGGTCTGGTCAGGTCGATGCCGTTGTCTTTGGCGTACCGTGCCGTAAGATCCGGATGCGCGGGAAAGTCGCTGAACTGAAATGGACCGTTGATCAATTTCGTGAAGCGGTCATACTCGCCATACCGGTGGCCGTTGGTGGCAAAGACGTACTTTACGTTGAAGCGCAGCGTGTCGGCATATCCGCGAGCTTGTTGCATGCCCTTGAGCGGATCGTCGCCCTCCTTTTTCGCCTCCAGCAGAGCCACCGGCATGGCTTTGGGCATCTCGCCGACCTGAACACACAGCAGGTAGTCCGTGCGCCCAGGCCCCTTACGCCTGCACCCCTTGGAGCCAATCGGTTCAACGGGTGGTGGAGTGAGCACGGTTTCCAACGTGATGCACTCGCGGCTGACGTAGCCCTTTTCACGCAAGACGGGATCGATGAGGTGGTAGCGGGTATCCGCCTCGTTCATGCTCATGCGGCCCCTCCCGGAACCTCGACCGTTGGCTTTTCTGATGCGTCTATCGACCAAGATCCAACGTCTGCGGCCGATAGAACACGTTGATTCATGAGGCCTGTACCGGCATATCGCCCAGCCACTATCACCCACCTCTCGTCGATACGGCGCTTGTTGTCCGATAACCTGTTCATGACACCGCCCAGTAGCGCCGCCAACGTTTGTCACCCTCGTAGCGGACGGCGCCTCGATCAATCAGCTGATCCAACGCGCGCTTGATCTGCTTAGAGTGGATCTCGGCGCCCACGCGCCGATGGATCTCGCTGACGGCAGATTGCGGGTACCGCTGCAGGTCTTCGAGCACTAGCGCGGCCAATCGATGGGGCTCGATCCGCTTGAGCGTGGTCGGCCCGGCGAATTCCAGGCCTCGCAGCAAGCCCGGATCGACAAAGTAGCGTGTGGCCTGAGTGCGCCCCGAGCTTTGCACGAGGTGCCAATCCAGCAGGCGCTTGAGCCAGGGTTGCAGTGCTTCGACCGATGGCAGTTCAAGGGTGGTTGCCAACTCGCGAGCGGTCAGGGCGTCGTGCTGTGCCAGCAAGCCCAGGGCAATGCGTTCGCGCTGGGTGAGCTGATACGTCAAGTCAGCCTTGGCCATGAAGTCGATGACTTCCGGCTTGAGGATACGGCGGCGCACGGTGACTTGAACGCGGTCATGGGTTTCGATGAGCTCCGGCGTCGGGCGGCCTTGCGAGAGCAACACCTCAAAGATCTTGTCGAAGCCACTACCTTCGCGTTCCATCAGCTTCAGGTCGTGGAACAGGCGTGCCAGATGCTCGTTGCGACGAACCGTCATGTGCAGCACGTTCTGCGGCGTCACGCCCAGCGGCAGCGGGCCGGGGTTGACCATTTCCAGCCGGTCTGGGTGCAGATTCAAATAGATGTCACCGCGCTGGGTGTACGGGCGATGCACGAGGGCATTGACCAATAGTTCACGCACCACGATTTCATCGAAAGCGGGCACGTTTTGGCGGTACAGGCCGTCGGGCAGTTCATAGCGTTCACGAAAGTCTGGGACCTCCTGCCAAACCGCCTCGATCAGCTCCATCGGATTGAGCGTGTGATCGTCCCAGACCAGCTTGTTGACCTTTTGACCGTGCTCATCGTACTTGATGAACTGGATCACCGGCGCCGTAGTGAGTTGGGCACGGTGATGCTGACAACCACAGCAGAGCACGCCCAGGTTGGTGAGGGTCAGCCCTTGTGCGAGCTGATAGTGGTCGAGCAGTTCGTCGTCGGACTTCTCCTTGACTGAGGCTTTGACGCGGTCGGATGAGCGCAAAGCCTGCAGCAGCTTGTCGCATTTGGCAGCATCGATCTCACCGCGAGGAATCCGCAGGGTGGTCTGCGTTTCCCACGGCAACGCGGAACGCTCGCTGGCGAGCCGCATCACGTCATCGCCGGTGACGGGCTTGTTCTGATCGGCCACGCGCAGGAAGTAGCGACCGTCCGTGGTGGAGGCCACCGCCATGGTGCGGGGAATGCGCAACTCAATGTACTGCCCGCCATTCTGGGCGGTGACGACATCCGGCAGCACGGCAACATTGACGGTGCGCTCGGCCAACTTGCGTCGAACGGTGTCAGGCAGGTCGGCGGGGATGCGCTGGTCGGCAGGAGGCTGCTCCTGATCATCTTCTATTCCGAGCAACAGTCGGCCGCCTGTTGCATTGGCAAAGGCGATGCAATCTTTGGCGATTTCGTTCCAGTCCGTCGTCTTACCGGTAACCGCCCGAATGGATTTGCGGTCGACCTCTTGACCTTCCAGGCTCAAATGAAGCTTCCCTCAATCAGGTTCATCTTTTCTCTACCCTGGATTCGACACTTCCTCGCAATCAGCTGCACGGGGACCTAAATCCGCGCCAGTCTACCAGACAGTCACTCCCGCAGCCAGCGTGTGAATGGCTGAAGAGCCGACATTGCCCATGCATGACAATGGGGTTAGCGGACGGGCGAACAGCATTGCGGCTGGCACGGGGGCCATCCCGGCCCGTGTCACGACGGGTCTTGGGCAAGCACGAGCCGTGTTACGAGCGCACGAGTTCCCACCGCAATCGCCAGCGCAGCGATGATGAGCAGTCCCGCAATGGCGAACGTGACTCGCATCCCGGTCGCGACGGCATCAGGAGGAGCCGTGGTGATATCGGGCACCGCCGACGCAAAGGTGAACAGGGCACCCATGACGGAGGCGCCGGTGATCAGCCCGAGGTTACGCGAGAGGTAGAGCAGTCCGGAGGTGACACCCCGCTGGTCTTGAGGAATGTCCATCATCACCGCCGTGTTGTTGGCCGTCTGGAACAGCGCATACCCGACCGTGATCACCACGATGGGAAGGATGTAGCCGACAGTCCCCAATGATGCCGGGAGTGTGAACAGCAATACACATCCGATCGCGATCCCGAGGAGTCCCATGCGGGTCACGCGATCGGCACCGACGTCGTCCACCAGACGACCAGCCGGTACCCCAGTCACCGCAGCAAACAGTGGCCCGATCGACAACACCAGGCCCAGCCAGCCCGCGCTGAGACCAAGCGATTGCGAGAGATAGAATGGTCCGACCACCAGTGTTGCCATCATCACGGTCGAGATGAGCAGGCTCATGGTGAGGCTCGCGCTCAACGAGGCATTGCGAAACATCGCCAATCGGATCAACGGTGACCCAGCCCGTCTCTCGGCGACGATGAAGAGACCGAGGCCGAGCAGAGCCGCAACCAGCAGACCGATGTTGTGTGCGCCGAACTGACCTCGTCCAATCGTCATCGCCAGCGCATAGGCCGCGAGCGTGGCGGCCAGCAGCATGGTACCCATCACGTCGAAGCCGGGTTGAATGACCTGCCGCCTATTCGCATCGACAGGGAGATACCGATGGATGAGCGACAGAATGGTCAGGCCCAACGGCACATTGATGAGAAAGATCGCTTGCCAGCCGAACGCTGAGATCAACAGGCCTCCAACGGAAGGGCCCAGCGCGGTGCCGGCCGCCGACATCGTACCAAGCAGCCCCATCGCGTTGCCGACCCTGGCTTTGGGAACCGTCTCACCGACAAAGGCCATGGTCAACGCCATCATGATGGCGGCTCCAAGCCCCTGCGCTGCTCGAGCGGCGATGAGAAGCCACCACGTGGGTGCACTTCCGCAGAGGGCGGAAGCCACGGTAAACAAGAAGACGCCGATCATCAGTAGTCGCCGACGCCCCACCATGTCGCCGAGCCGTCCGACGCTGACCACCATCGTCGTGATCGACAGGAGATAGGCGAGCACCACCCATTGCACCTGCTGAAAGGAGGCACCGAATACTTGCGCCAATGTCGGCAAACTCACGTTGGCAATGCTCGTCCCGATCGAGGACAACAGCACGGACAACGAGAGGGCGGCGAGGATCCATCGAATCGAAGTCGTCTGTTCTTTCTCCATCGCTATGGCCTTCCCGCTCTCAAGACATACACCCGCTCCGTGGCCGGGCAGCGTCCCTTGAGGCCGCCAGGGACATCGAGGCTGGTCAGGATGGAGATGTCATATCGCTTGCTGTAATGCTGCTGGATCTCTTCGGTCGTGACTGAGAACGGGGGGCCTTCCATCACCTGTTGGTCATACTCAAAGGAAATGAGCAGTTGCGGGGCATGGGCGGTGAGCGTCATGAGGTGTGTCGCGTAACGAGCACGCATGTCTTGTGGCAACGCGACCAAGGCTGCTCGATCGTACACCGCATCAACCTGGCCTAGCATCGTTGGCGTAACATGAAAAAAATCGCCCACGAAGAGATCGAGTTGCGGGGCATGGTAGTGATCCATGGCGCCGACCTTCGTGATGATCGGTGTCACGCCAAGATCCGCGGACAATTGATTGATTGCCACAGCGCTCAATTCGGCCCCGGCCACTCGGCAGCCGCGAGACAACAACCACCCGATATCGAGTGTCTTGCCGCAGAGCGGCAGAAAAACACGACTCTCTTTCGCCAGCGACAGCTTGTCGAAATACTGCACCAGCAAAGGATTCGCGTCACTCTTATGAAAACCGATTTCATTGCTCGCCCACCGGTCATGCCAGAACTGTGCGTCCATACTCTGTGACCTCCATGAAGTGAACCGTACCACGGTGGCCATCTTACGCCGCTCAGCGACCTGGCGGAAGACGCAGCGGTTGCATGGTATTCGTGCATCTGACGCCACATCACTCTTGAACCGTGCTATCATCGCGCCATGGCGAGACCGGATCTTAATCTGCTGGTGACGCTTGATGTGTTGCTATCGGAAGGCAGCGTGGCGCGCGCCGGACAGCGATTGCGACTCAGCCCGTCGGCGATGAGTCGGGCACTCGCTCGATTGCGTGCCACAACCGGCGATCCGTTGCTGGTCAGAGCCGGTCGCGGGCTCGTGCCGACGCCTCGGGCGCTTGCCCTGCGCGAACGGGTGAGTCAGCTGGTGCAAGACGCCGAGTCGGTGCTTCGCCCGGCGGAGCGACTCACTCTCACCACGCTCGTCAGAACCTTCACCCTGCGGACCAGCGAAGGATTCGTGGAGAACTTCGGCCCACCGCTGCTGGCCCGTCTGAGTGAAGAGGCACCGGGTGTGCGGCTGCGCTTCGTGCAGAAGTCACAGAAGGACAGCGCACCGCTGCGTGAAGGCACTGTCGAGTTGGAGACCGGGGTGGTCGATAAGACGACGGCTCAAGAGTTGCGGGTGCAGGCCCTGTTCGATGACCGATACATCGGTGTCGTGCGATCCGGACATGCGCTGACGAAGGGCAGGATCACGCCCTCCCGCTACGCCGCCGGGAAACACATCTGTGTCTCGCGGCAGGGACCGGAAAAGGGCCCGGTCGATGACGCCTTAGAAGCGTTCGGACTGGAGCGGGAGATGGCCACGATTGTCGGGGGCTTTGCGACAGCGCTCGCGCTGGCTCGCGCCTCTGACCTCATCGCCACCGTTCCTAAGCGGCACACCGGAATCTTGCGTCGCGGCATGTATAGTTTTGCCCTGCCGATCTCGACGCCGGAGTTCACGGTGTCGTTGCTCTGGCACCCGCGACTGGACGCCGATCTTGCCCATCGTTGGTTGCGCGGTTGCGTGCGGGAAGTCTGTGCGGAGCAGCTCGAACGCGTGACGCGTTCAGGCAAGAAAAAAGGGCTCGGACAATAATCCGAGCCCTTGAAATTGGTGGAGGCGAGGGGAGTTGAACCCCTGTCCGAAGATCGTCGGCACATCGCATCTACATGTGTAGCCGATTCTTTACGCTTCGCAGCGACCCACGCCTATCGGCCGGCTTAGAATCACCGCTAGCCCAGTATTGTCTCGCCCCCCGCCGCTGAGCACCGGCGCGGGACCAGTCCGCTGCATCGCGCCATTCCACCCCCGCGGACCTCAGATGGAACGACGTCTCAGCCTAAATTAGGCTGCGAGTGCCAGTTCTTGGTTGGCAGTTGCGTTTTTCCCGGAATTTTACGAGTTCCCGAGATCTCGACATGCAACGATGGCGTCAATATCCCCGTCGAAACCGGTCGCCCCCTAATCAGAATGTTGATAAAGGCCTCCAGCTTTGTTCTCGCATCGCTCAGCACCTCGACCTACTGACTAGTAGGCCTCGGTCCTTCGCTCGCTGCGGCCTCGCTGAGAGGCCTTTCTGAACATTCTGGAAGACATCCACTGTGTTCTAGATGCTCATCATACCGCATGGGTCAAGGGGATGCCAGCACGCGAAGTCAGTTTGACACAGGCCCCAGCGATCAAATTGGCAATTCTGTCTGTCCTTGATGGGACCGCGCTCTTTGAATCATTTTTGAAACGTCTGGAGTGACATGCACAGGAATGAGTTTTATTGAGGGATGACCGTTGGCAAATACTCTAAAAATTTCGTCGGCAAATGCTTGGCCAATTTCCGTCACATCTTTGAAGTCGAGATACACCTCCTTAAATTTCTCAAGTCGATTTAAGATACGCTTCGCTTGAGAACGCGAGACCAGATGGTCCCCTTCGTACTTAGCTAACTGAACAGACAGATGCGTCTTACTGAAGCCAAAATCATCAAGATCGGCAGTGAATTTATCGAAAACCTCCTTTGTGGTCTTATTGGAATCTAAGTAAAGGACCATCGTAACCCTGGTACCTGGGCCAACCTCCTCTTCTTTAACATCAAAAAGCCATTCGTCACCTTCTTGGAAACGGCAGAAGGTCAGCTTATCGGAGGCAAGGATAAATTTGTCGAACATGCGAGAAGTAAAAAAGATACCCTCGCCTGTATGCCTTCTAGGGTCAGTCGTTAACTTTCCCTTTGTGAGCTCCAACAGCGCATGTCTCGGATCGTCTAGCTGGAATGCCAGCTGCAGTTTTTTCCAGATTCCAATACCATAGTCTTGGATCACTATTCGGACGACCAAAGCATCCATCGTGATACTGACATCAGCTAACTGCGACTCAGAATGGTCTATAACGTTGTTAAACATTTCCGTAAATCCATAATGACAAATCGCGCGTACGTTTCCTCTCTGATCCGCCAAGAGGGATGCAATGGATTCATTCCAAATTTTATCTTCTTGTGTCTCCCGTCCAATCGGGACACTGATCCGCAACTCTTTCTGAACTACGAGCCTATAGGGATGTTGCAACGAGTCCGTTTTTCGCACTACACCGGCTTTCACCAATTCTTTTAAATTTTTGAATACGGCTTGGCGGGTCACACCAAAGGTCTTAGCAATCTCGATCGGAGAGATTTTCCCCAGATCATCGACCTTTTCCAATATAAGTCTCCGGATTTCTTTTGTTTTTCTTTGCATGACCAATGTTAACTTTTAATCCCAATATGTCAACTTTTTAACACAGAAACGTAAACCTAAAAAGTTGTATCTGTCAACTTCTTAATAGCACTACTTGCCAGATTGTTCCTCCGCTCTACCGGATACTTTCGCTCCCGCCAGGCGTCGAGGCCGCCCTCCAGCGGGCGCACACGATGGATACCCTTCTTTTTCAACAGGAACGCTGTCCTGGCGCTGGACACTTCATTGGGGCAGGTGCAGTAGAGCACGATGTCGCGGTCGCGCGGGATTTCATGATGGCGATGTTCGATCTCTTCCAACGTGAAATTGATGGCGCCGGGAATGCTGTCCGGATCGAGCTGAACCGACAGGGGATGCCGCACATCCACCACACTGATCGCCTCGCCTGCGTCCAGTCGCTGCTTGAGTTCCTCCACGGAGATCTTCGACATGCGTAGATGCCTCAAGAACTTCTGCCGGTGATAAAACTTATTGCCGATGAATCCCGCCAGCCCGACGACCAACAACATGAGCAGCAACCCGCCGCCCTGGTCGAACAGGCCGACGAGTTGTTCGAGTTGATTACTGAAGAGGGCCCCGACTCCCGCACTCACCCCGGCCCAGATGAGGGTGCCGGCCACGTCGTACAGGATAAACGTGAGCGCACTCATGCCGACGATCCCGGCCAGCGGGGGCGCCACGGTACTGAAGCCAGGGATAAACTTCGCCAGCAGCAGCGCGCGGGGACCGTTCCGATGAAACAGATTCTCCGTGTCCCGCACGCAAGAGTCCGGTTCCAGCGACAGCCGGCAAAGGAAGCCGAGTACCTTTCCTCCCTTGAACCGCCCCAGGTAGTACCAGGCGACATCCGGCGGCAATGACGCGGCCACCGGCACGAGGAGCGCCGCAGCCACCGACATTTTCCCGGCCCCCACGAGGGCCCCGGCAGCAATCAGCAGGGGAATGGCCGGAATGGGAAAGCCGATCTGCTCGGCCAAGATCACCCAGAAGAGCACCCCCGCCCCATGGTCGGCCAGGAATTGAAAGGTGGACACCGTTCCCCCCTCTTGGTCAGGCGCTCCGGAATCGCGAGAAGCGGGTGAACAGGATCGCCGCGAAGGGCAACGCCAGACCAAGCAGGGTCTGGACGATCAACAGCATGCCCAACTGACTATAGTCATCGGGTGACTGAATCGCGTTGGTGACCGGATCGCGTACCTCCCGGGTCACCGCGAACCACTCGTTGAGATATTTCGTCCCGAGTTGGCTGAGCGACAAGGCGAGATTCGTGAACGAGGCCATCACGGCAAAATACGTGGCTTTGAGATTGGCCGGCGCAGAGTTCGCAATCCAGGCCAGCATGGGAATCATGGAGATCTGGCCCAGGGGCGATTCGAGCGCCGTATTCACCAAGGCGATAAACCGCGCATCGACCAGGCCGCCGGTCAACGCCGCCGTCCACTCGTGAAGCCCGTAATACATGCTGACGATGGGAAGCCCCAGCACAAAGGCCGCCACCGTGAGGAAGCCCACCACATAGGCGATAGACCGTTCAGCCATGAACCGGCGAAAGAGAAACATGCCCCCCAGCGTCAAGGCGCTGCCGATCAGCGACAAGACCGACAGAAACTGCTGGTCGAACTTGAGCTGGTCGATCATCCACCAGGTCGCACCTTCACCGGGTCCCGGCACCGCACGAAATACGAATACGACCAGGGCAGTGCCCACGAGCACATGTCTGGCCTGAGGTTCCAGTTCACGGGTTAAACGCACCATCAGTACCGTCACGATGGCCATGGAGCCGGCAAAGACGATTTCTTCGCTGTACGGGAAGTCCGCCACGCCGACCGTCAGGGTAAACAACACGAAGGCCAGGCTCCCGCCAAGAATCCACCAATTGGGTTTGGCCGGCTCCGCAGGCCGGTCCAACAGCGCCGCAATCTGGCCCGGCGTCAGCCCTTGGCTGAGGTACCGATGTGTCGCGCGCACGCGCAGGATCGAGGCGGTGATCACGCCGAGGACCGACACAGCCGGAATCGTCAACGCGAGCAGATATACCTGTTGATAGATCTCCGCAACCTTGTCCTTCGGCAGGTTCTCGACACCCGTAAACAGATACAGATTGATCAGGGAGACCAGGATGCCGCCGCCGATGATCGCCACACGCCCGAGCGTCTGCATCGTGGTATGCATGAGTTTCAGCGTGCCTTCATCGATCGGGTGCCCCCGTTCGTCCACCCGCGGAACCGCCTCGACGGTCATGGCGTCGGCCACCGTGTCTTGAATCACGTAGCCGATCGGCGCCAACAACACGCTGAGCACGTACCAGACCTCCGCCGGCATCACCGCCACCATCGCCTCACGATGCCCGATCAGCCCGACCATGATCAACAGACTCGCCGCAATCACCCCGGCCCCAACATAGACGAGCAGACTTTTCCATCGCCAGAGCAGGTCGACCAGATGCCCGAACGGCATTTTTAGCGCCCAAGGAATACCGGCCCAGAACCCCAGCGCAGCTAGAAAAGCCGCTGAGAGGCCAAGATAGTCTTTCACGAAGAAGGTGCCCACGATGCCCGTGAGCCCGGAAATGCCGGCGGCCATGTAGACCATGAGCGGCGGGAGGTAGGACAGTTGGAAGTCGCGCACGAGTTCCAGAATATTGCGATCGATCCAATCAGAGAGCGCACGCATACGGACCCGGTTCCTCCATTGCCACAAGGGCCGGGGCACGGGCCCCAGCCCTTTCACCGATTCAGCAAGATGCGGGTGAGACCTTTGAGCACCCCCTACTTGGGAAACTCCGTGGGAGCGGTGACATGCTGCCACCCCTCGCCGTTCAAGGATCGCAAGAAGGCTACCACATCCCGCTTCTCTTCTGCAGTGAGCGCTAACGGAATCAGCGTGTTGTCGAGATGGGGATTCTTGATGCCTCCCTGATTGTAGAAGTCGACGACCTCCTCCAGCGTGCCGAACCGTCCGTCGTGCATGTACGGAGCCGTGCGCGAGATCTCCCGCAAGGTCGGCGTCTTGAACGCCCCGATGTCCTCCGGATTCTTGGTCACCATGTACCGGCCCAGGTCCACGGTGTTCGTATCCCAACCGATCCCCAGGTTGTGGAATTGTTCATCGGAGAAATTGAACCCCGAATGGCAGCGTGTGCAGCGGGCTTTGCCGCGGAATAGCTCCAGACCTCGTTTGGCGGAGTCGCTCAGGGCTTGCTCCTCTCCACCGAAGTCGAACCGATCCGCAGGACTATTGCCCGAGATCAGCGTCCGTTGAAAACTGGCGATCGCCTTGCCGATGTTCTGCTCCGTAATCTCGCCGTGGAACACCTCTTGGAAAAGCCCGCGGTACCCGCTGATCGATTTCATCTTCGCGATCATCTCATCGTAGTCCAGAAAGCCATGTTCGACAGGATTGATGAATGGCCCGGTCGATTGCTCTTCCAGTGTCTGAGCGCGCCCATCCCAAAACTGCGCCTTGCTATATACGCGGTTGATGGCTGTCGGAGCGCTTCGGCCCCCTTGCAGCCGATTGATTCCCATCGACACGGCTTGTCCGTCGGTGAACGCCAGGCCCGGCATGTGGCAGTTCGCACACGCGACGGTATTCGTCTTGGATAGCCGCTTGTCGAAAAAGAGCCAACGCCCCAATTCGATCTTCTTCGCCGTCTGTGGATTGTCCGCCGGAATGTAACCGGCGGGATTCTCCAGGCCCAACGGAATCTCCTGCCTGACAGGCACCGATCCCGATTGAGCCCCAGACGGCTCACCCATGACTCTCGTGGCCGCCAGACCGAATGTCACGACCATCACCCCTGCCGCAACGCCCGCGACCCATCGCATCCTTGTCTTCCGCATGGCTCCTCCTTTTCTCCTTCCTTCGTGAAGCTCGGCACTGGGGGATCAACGAAACATCAACGTTGAGCCGGGCCGATCCTGGCGCTCGACATGCTGTTCCATTTTCTGGACGAATTCCTCGTTCGACGAAGATGCTTGCGACATCTGCGCTCCAGCGACGGCCCCGGGAGTAGACGGCTTCCCTTGCGTCGCACATCCCTGCATCATGACCACAACAACCATCAGACTGAACGCCATGACACCCTGTCGCATGACCCACCTCCTTGTTGCATCCTGTTCGATCACGACTTCATGGTGGGACGATACCGGTTGCCGAACTATCAGTCCAATTGATAATGTATGGACTGACGATTAGATATATTAATCAGTCGAGGAGTTCCGCCAATGACCTTGACCGAGCTGCAGTACATCGTCGCCCTCGCACAGGAACGGCATTTCGGGCGTGCGGCCGAGCGAAGTTTCGTGACGCAACCGGCGCTGAGTCTGGCCATCAAGAAGCTGGAAGAAGAATTGGACGTGGCGATCTTTGAGCGGCGCAAGCATCAGGTGGTGCTGACACCGCTGGGGGAACAGATCGTCCACCAAGCCCAGCTGGTGCTGGAGGAGGTGGATCACATCAAGCTCCTCGCCGCCCAAGGGAAAAATCAGTTGGTGGGTGCCTTACGGCTCGGCGCCATCGCGACGGTCGGCCCGTACCTGCTGCCGGATCTCGTGCCGCTCCTGCACAAGCGCGCGCCGGAGATGCCGCTGGAGATCGAGGAGAACCTCACGGTCAATCTGACGGCCATGCTGAAGAGCGGAAAGCTCGACGTCATCATGATCGCCTTGCCGTTTGAAGAGCCCGGGATATTGGTGAGTGCGCTGTACGACGAATCGTTTAAGGCTGTCGTGCCGTCGGACCATCGACTCGCAAAAAAGGGAACCATCGATCCCTCGGCCATGACCGGCGAACGCGTCCTGTTGCCGCATGCCGGTCATTGCTTCAGACATCAGGTGCTGGAGGCCTGCCCGGAACTCAGCCGATCGGACTCCGAGGGCTTGCAGGGAAATTCGCTGGAGACGATTCGTCAGATGGTGGCCTCCGGCCTCGGCATTACCGTCATGCCCTCCAGCGCCGTCACCAGCAGACACCTGAACAAACGGCTGACTGTATTGGAGTTTACGAAACCGGTGCCCGAGCGCCGCATTGCCCTGGCCTGGCGCAAAGGATTTGCCAGACCGGCCGTCATCAGCGTGATTCAGGAAGCGGTGAGACTATTAAAGATTGCGGGATTGGAGCCGATCTCCGCAGCAACATGACCGGCAGCATGAAGGGGGAACGCCATGGCGGACTCGCCGAGCATCAGCGTGCATGTGCTCGATCAATCGCAAGGGCGGCCAGCTGAGGGAATCCCGGTGACGTTGGAGATTCGAGGGTTAACCAGTCTCTGGAAGCAACTTGGACAGGAACGAACTGATCCGGACGGCCGCAGCACGAACCTTCATCCCGCTGGCCTCCGCATGCAGACCGGCACCTATCGTCTCACCTTTGACGTGGCTGGCTATTTTCGCGCGAGACACCTAGCAAGTTTCTTCCCCGAGGTGCACGTGGTGTTTACGGTGCAAGACGTGACGCAGCACTACCACATCCCGCTGTTACTCAGTCCCTTCGGCTATAGCGTCTATCGCGGCAGTTGAGCACAATACCCGAGTCCACCTACTCGTGGGCTCCCGCAGCCAGCAGCAGGTCCGCGATCACCCGATACCCCTTCTGCCTGGCGTGGCGGAGCGGTGTCACACCATCGTGGTCGGCGAGATTCGGATTCGCCCCACCGGCCAGCAACAGTCGAATGATTTCTTGATGCGTCGTCCCGCCGTCGCTCAACAGAATCGCTTCCAACAGGGCCGTCCACCCCAATCGGTTGACGTGGTTCACATCGATCGTCGTCTTCAAGAGCTCCCGCACCACTTCGACATGGCCCCGCTCGCAGGCCGGAATGAGCGCCGTCCCGCCGAATCGGTTGTAGACGGTGAAATCGGGGCTCGCGGCCAAGGCGAGTTTCAGAATGTCCAGGTAACCGCTGGCGCCGGCCAGGAGCAGCGGGCTGTTCTGTACCCTGTCCTGCGCATTGACGTCGGCTCCGGCTTGGATGAGCAACCCGGCGGTTTCCACGTGATTCTGATAGGTCGCCGCCATCAAGGCGGTACGCCCTCGTCCGTCACGCGCACGGAGGTCGGCCCCCTCTGCCACGAACTGCCGGACCAGCGCGACATCATTCCCTTCCGCCGCCCTGATCAACGCCTGGTCACGGTCCCCGGCCACCGGCTCCGCATCCGCCGCGCCGATGCTGCAAAGGCACAGGCCAAGGACGCACGAGAGCGTGAGCAAGTGGAGCGTCATGTGCGAACCCCCTGCCTGCGAAGGAGCAGATCCTCGACGGCCGCCCGCATCTCCTGTTGCGGCAAGTTGACCCGCCCCCCATGGCCGGCCAGGACCCATTCGAACGGATGTCGGGAGAGCCGCTCGCAGGACCGAAGGAGTGCATCGGCATTCCATACCAACTGCCTGGGTGTTTCCAGCCGCCTTGTCTCCGGCTCCCACCACAGATGATCCCCCGTGAACAAAAACCGGTCGCGATACAAGAGGCAGAGGCTCCCTTCGGTGTGCCCGGGCACCGGAATGATGCGAAACTCCGGCCGATATACAATCTCGTCCACGCCTTCAATGATGTCCTCCGCTTCGGACATGGCATGGGCATCAGCCCGGTGAATGATGCGAGTCGCGCCGAAGCGGCGCGCATACCGTGCGGCATCGGCCACATCATCCTCGTGCGTCAAAAAAATGTACGATAGGCCGCCCAGGCGCTCGAAAGCATCCACCAGGTGCTTCAGATACCGCGGCGAATCGATCAACCAGTTCCCATCCGGATGCCGTATGAAAAAGCTGTTGGCCCCGAACGACTGTTCCGAATTGAATCCGCAGTAGTACACCGGTTCCTCAATGGGGAGGGGAAAGTCGGTCCGAGCGCGATCCAGCGCTTCCTTGTCTCCCTGGGCGACGCCGATCGCCCCGGTCGGGCAGGCGAGGAGGGCATGGTAAGCCGCCCGAATCTCGCAGGTCGTGACGGGCTGACGGGTCACGACCGAATAGTCTCCGACCTCCGCGAAACTGGCCGGAGCGAGTTGGCGGCAGGCATCGCAGTTGATGCACCGGACATCAACATAGAAGTTGCCATCGACATTGCCGATCAATCGTTGTGCGGGATGTGCCATACCCTGGTTCGCGTCTCCTTACTGAGTGTACCGAGGAACAGATTCACGTGGCGATCATCCTACTCCAGCTACATTTTCACAGAGCCGGAGGGACCCGTCGCTTCGCCACATCTACCGCACGCCAGAGATACCAGGCGGCGGCGGTCCTGTAGGGTCGCCACCGTTCTCCGTATTGCCTCACGTCTTTCGGCGTCGGCATGCTCGATAGTCCGTAGGCAAGTCGAAATCCGTTGCGCACCCCGAAGTCGTCCACAGGCAGGACGTCAGGCCGCCCGAGCTGGAAGATGAGTAACATTTCGACGGTCCACCGTCCGACGCCACGCACGGCGATCAGCCGCTCGATAATCGCCTCGTCATCCAGCCGTTGGATCGCGGCGGCAGTCGGCACAGTCCCATCAAGCGCCTTGGCCGCCAGATCCTGTAGCGCAGCAATCTTGGCGCGGGAAAACCCCGCCTCTCGAATCGCCTTGGCCGAAACTGCCAGCACATCGGCCGGCCACGGAAACCTGCGACCCGGAAACAAGGCCATGAACCGCTTGAGAATACTCTCCGCCGCCTTCTCATGCAGTTGCTGATAGGCGATGGCGCGAACCAACGACTCAAAGGGCGAACGCCTGGCCCGGGTCAGAATCGCATAGGGCCCGACCTCCCCGATGACACGCTTCATCACCGGATCGATCCTGCACAGGTGGGCGACCGCTGGTGACTGCCTGCCCATCCGGCCGATCAGGACACGATCGCGTCGGCTTCGATTTCAATGAGCATATCCGGATCGATCAACCGCTTCACTTCCACCATCGTGGTCGCCGGCCTGACCGAGCCAAAAACTTCCCCGTGCGCCCGGCCGACTTCCTGCCACTGATCGATATTGGCCATATAGATTCGCGTCCGGACCACATCGGCGATCGACGCACCGGCCTCCATGAGCGCCGCCTCGATCGTCTTCAGCGCCTGAATCGTCTGTGCATAGGGATCGCCCTTGCCGACCAGCCCGGTCGACGTCATCGCGGTCGTACCGGAGACCTGCACCGATTGGCCGACGCGCACCGCGCGCGAATAACCGATTTTTGCTTCCCACGGGCCCCCTGTCGACACATTGCGTCTGCTCATGATTCCTCCTGAATGGCCTCACATCACAATGCCGCCGCCGGCCTGAATCGTTTGTCCCGTCAGCCACCGCGCATCTTCACTCACCAGAAACGCCACCACATCGGCGATATCCGAGGGCAACCCAAGGCGCCGGATCGGCGAGCCCTGGAGCCCGATCTGCCGGTACTGGTCGGTCAGGACTCCGGTATCGGTAATGCCCGGCGAGACGGCGTTGACGGTAATCCCTCGCGGGGCCAGCTCCTGGGCGATGCCCTTGGTCAATTGCTCCAACGCCCGCTTACTGCCCAGATACGCACTGGCCCCTTGAAAATGCAACTCCGTGCCCGCGGTGGTGATGTTCACGATGCGCCCATATTCCGGGAGTACCTTGGCGGCTTCCTGCATCGCAAAGTAGGGCCCCTTGGCATGCAGACCGATCAGCGCGTCGAACTCCGCTTCGGTCGTCTCCAGGAAGGATTTCGGGGAGAACTTCCCGGCATTGTTCACCAGAATATCCAGCCGGCCGAATCGCGCGACGGTGTCCGTAATGACCCGTCGTGCCTCATCCGCGCGGCTCATGTCGGCTTGGATCATCCACGCCGTGCCGCCTTGCTCCTGGATCCCAGCGACCACTGCACCAGCCTGTTGGGCGCGAGTCCGGTAATGGACCACGACGGCAGCTCCGTCCTTGGCCAGCCTCAGGGCAATGGCTTTCCCAATACCGCTGGAAGACCCGGTGACGATCGCGACCTTGCCGTTCAGCGAACCCATCCTCGACACCTCTGTTCCCGTCGCACCCTCAGCACACCGTGCCGGAAGCGATGCACCGTTGGCCGGCACTCGCCTCCGTCCAATCGATCTGCTACTGTCCACCCATGAGTATTCGCTTGGATCAGACCGTGCCGTTCGGCCGCTCGCTTGGCGAATACGAGCTGATGTTTTGGTTGAGCGCGACCGACCGTCAGCGCCGGATTCTGGACTGCGCCGCCGGGCCCGCCAGTTTCAATGCGGAGCTCACCGCAGCCGGCGGCACGGCGTGCTCGTTCGACCCACTGTATCAATTCACCGGAGCCGAGATCCAACGGCAATTCTTTTCTACCCTGGATCACGTCATTGCGCAGGTGCGGGCGACTCCCGAGAATTGGGTATGGCGCTCCCATCGCAACCCCGACAAACTCCGGCGACACCGGATCGGTGTCATGGAGCGATGTCTCGTGGATTACCGGACAGGGCAGGGCGCAGGCCGGTATGTCTGTGGCGCGTTGCCGACCTTGCCCTTCGAGCCCGATCAGTTCGACCTCGCACTCTCGTCCCACTTTCTGTTTTTGTACTCGGACCACTTCTCCCAGGCGTTCCACCTGCAGTCGATTCGCGCACTGGCCCGGGTGGCTCACGAGGTGCGGATCTTCCCATTGATCGCGCTGCGGGCCGAGCGGTCGCAACACCTTGACCCGGTCCATGACCAGCTGCAACGAGATGGGTACCGCGTCTCGATTGAACCGGTGGAGTACGAGCTACAACGCGGGGGCCATGATATGCTGCGCGTCTGTCGACCGTAACCCGACTGAATCGCCTCAGTCGCCTTGCCAATCCGGGGGCACGTTCCAGCGCCCGACCGCAACGATCTCCTTCGCGGACTTCCGCTCCCGCGGCGCCAGTTCTCGTTGACGGAGCCGCTCATCCAATATCGCCGGATCAGCGGGATATCCGACTGCTATCATGGCCACCGGTTCGAACCCCGCGGGAATCCCAAGCTCAGCGCGCGCCTTGTCCACATCAAACCCCGCCATCTGATGGGCAATCAAACCAAGCGCCGTCGCCTGCAGTGAGAGACTGAGGGCGGCCATACCGGTGTCGTGCCAGGCATGCCGGTTGGGTGTGCCCTCGTCCTCAAAATTCAGTCGTGCGACCGAGAGCATCAGAACCGGGGCGCGAAACGCCCACTTTTTGTTGCCTTCCTTGAGACAGGCAAAGAGTCGGTCGTACGCTGACGGATCCGCCTTCGTTCCGAGGATGAAATGCCAGGGCTGTTCGTTATTCGACGACGGAGCCCAACGCGCCGCCTCGAATAGGCTCCGCAACGTGTCCGCTTCCACCATGTGCTCAGAAAAGGCTCGCGGGCTCCATCGGCGCCGGAGCAATTCGTGAATGGGGAATTGTGTTTCGGCCGGCTTTTCCATTGGTGTCTCCTTACTGCGCAGACCGCGTGCGGCTCGACTCGGGAGCGATTAGCCCGCATTATTCATGACGCTTCGTCGCGAAACCACCACGTCACGTGGGGAGCCCGCCGGCCGAAGGCCTGTCGTAACAGTGAATCGGCGATTGCAGCAGCAGTGCTCATGAATCATGTGGGCTAGGCCTCCAGCTCGGCCTCCATCGTCATCGCGGTATTGAGCAAGCGGGAAATCGGGCATCCGGTCTTGGCAGCCATGGTGGCTTTTTCCCACGCAGCGGCATCTGCCTTGGGCACGTGGCCCTTCACCTCTAAATGAATGCCGGTGACCGTCCAGCCCGCGTCCAGTTTTTCCATCGTGACCGTCGCAGTCGTGGCGAGCCGGTCGGCGACCAGATTCGCTGCGCCCAATTGCGCGGAGAGCGCCATCGTGAAGCAGCCGGCATGAGCCGCCGCGATCAGTTCTTCAGGATTGGTTCCGTTGCCGTTCTCAAAGCGCGTCGAAAAAGAATAGGGGGTCTGAGACAGGACCCCACTTTGTGTGGAGACCGTCCCCTTGCCGGTTTTCAGATCGCCGTTCCATTGTGCCGAAGCGTGACGTTTCATGTGATCCTCCTGTTGCGCATCGTTGATGACACTGGCCTGGTCGATCCAGCTACCGCTTCGATTCCTGCCACCCGCCCCAGCCGGGTCCGACCCAATGGGCGACATAACGATGGTTGGACGTGATCCTGTGCACGAACCCCTGACTCAACTCAATGGTCATTGGCTCACCGCTGCGGAAATCGATGGTCACCTGTCCCGGCATGCGCTCGATCGTCACCAAAATGCGCCGACCTCTCCATTGCAGGGGGAACGACAACCGATCCCAGGTCGATGGAAGGTGCGGGTCGACGACAAGCCCATCCTCGCGAAGCCTGATGCCCCCCATCCCAAATACGGCGGCCTGCCAGAGCCCCCCGAAGGTGGCGATATGAACGCCCCCGGCCGACTTGCCCCCGTGAGGCGCAAGGTCGATCGCCGCGGCGTCGTGAAAGTACCGTGCGGCCAGATCGGCCTCGCCGAGCCGCGCGCTCACCAAGGCATGGAGGGCGGGACTTAAGGAACTGCCATGTGCGGTACGCGGCTCATAATAACGAACGTTCGCCTCATGGACGGCAACGGGGAACCGTTCCCAAAAGAGGGCGCTCAGCGCGACCACGTCCGCCTGTTTGACGACTTGAGCGCGCTGCGTCCTCTCGCGTCCGATCGTCACGTCGATGGGAACCGACATTGGGCGGTATGCCTGGAGGTCGAGTTCCTCCAGATCAAAAAAGCCGGCAAATTGCTCGAACAGATTGGTCTCACGATCGAACCCCGTGACCATGAGCGCCGCGGTTCGACGCCAGGAATCCGGTTCATCGGGCGCGAGGCGCAGGCGCTCCCTGATCACAGGCCAGACATGCGGATGGAGAGAGCGAAGCCAGTCCACCGTGTCCGCAGCCCGCTCAAGGTTCCATTGCGCCATGACATTGGTGTAGGCATTGTCGTCCACGGACTCATGGTATTCATCCGGGCCGATGACCATTCGAATGTGGTACCGCCCGTCTGGTTCCACCCGCCCACGAGTGGCCCAGAATCGCGCGGTTTCGATGAGGATGTCTGCGCCGGCCTCAAGAAAAAACTTCTCATCTGCCGTGGCCTGCCAATATTGCCAGACCGCATAGGCGATATCCGCGCTGATATGGTGCTCCTGGATCCCCGTGAGCACCTGAACCATCCGGCCGTCCGGGGTGCGGACCGTCTCCGGCGTGACATCCACTCCCGTATCGGCAGACTCCCATGCGTACAGAGCTCCCTCATACCCCCATCGCCGCGCCCGGTCGCAGGCAGCCGGAAGCGTATGGAAACGATACGACAACAGGGCCCCCGCCGCCTGAGGATCGGTGAAGGTATAAAAGGGCAACAGATAGATTTCCGTGTCCCAGAAGACGTGCCCCTTGTAGGTAGGGCCCGTGAGCGCCCTGGCTCCGATCGACACGTGCTCATCCTGTGGATTCACGGCACTCTGAAGATGGTAGGCGGCGAAGCGGAGCGCGCGCTGTGCCGTCTCATCGCCGACCACCTCGACTTCGCTCGCGCGCCACCGGTCCTCCCACGCCTGGGCGTGTCGAAGCAGGTTCGCGCCCAACCCCGTCTCGACGGCGCGGCGACCATGGTCGGTGGCTGCAGAGACCGGATCCCGGACCTCTCGAGACGAATAGACAACGACCGAGCGATCGAACCGAGCTGCCGTGCCCCGTTTGGCCCGCCATACCCACTGCTCGGCGCACGCTTCGCCCGAGCCGTTCCACGCACTCTCCAGCCCCTTCTCATGCTGCAGCCGGCTGTGAGAGGCCATGGCGATCGTCGTTCCTCTGTCCGTCTTCCCTTGGAAGAAGGCTGCATCGCCCTTCAGCTCGGAAGACCAGTGGATCGCCGACTGAGGATTGCTCGGCTCGGATTCGATCGTGATATCTCCTTCATAGTTTTCCGGCGTGATCGTGACGGACTGGAGCAGGAGGTGTCGATCGTGAAGACACACGGCGCGCGCATAGGTGAGTGTCGTGACTCGGCCCCGGTCATCCTGGTGTCGCCAGTATCGAAACAGCACCCCGTGCTGCAGGTCGAGGATGCGTCGGTGATCCAGCGTGGTTCCGGTATCCAGCGACAGTGGAACCCCTTCTACCTGTATGCGAAGATGCGTCCATTCGGGAAGCTCTGCGAGTTGTAGGGTGCCGCCAGTCCCCTCGGTTCCCGCAAACACCCCGGCCAGATACGTCACCGGAGAGGACGCGCTCGCACGTTCGGCGAGCGAACCCCGCGTTCCCACATACCCATTGGCCAGGGTGAAGATGGACTCGATCCCGGATTCGCGTCCAGGGTCGAATCCTGCTTCGACCAGGGTCCAGTTTGGATCACTGGCGAACGGTGGGCTGGCCGACAAGAACGGCGCTGCCGTTTTGGCCCCTTCTTCGCCCTGATCCGGGACGGACGAGATCCCTTTGTCGTGAGGTTTCCACATCGTGATGTTCCTTCACATCTTCGAAGGGCGGAATGGTAGCATGCAGACACGACCAGGTATTCCGCATGCCCACCCACAGACCGATACGCAGGGAGTTTGAGGATGACACAAGGCGCAATCGGAGGACAACCTTTCACTCCGCCGTCCATCGATCCGACCAGGTTCGAAGCGGTGCTCTTCGATCTCGACGGAGTCCTCACCAAAACCGCCGTCGTGCATGCCACCGCCTGGAAACGATTGTTCGACGAATACCTGCAAGCGAGAGCCCTGCGCGATCACGCACCTTTTCAGCCCTTCGATATCCTGCTCGACTATCAACGATACGTCGACGGCAAACTTCGGTACGACGGGGTGCGGGCCTTCCTCGAATCTCGCCGCATCGTCCTGCCCAATGGCACGGCGCACGACGGCCCTGAACAGGAAACCGTCCAGGGGCTCGGGAACAAGAAGGACGGATACTTCCAAGCGCATCTCGCACAACATGGCATCGAGCTCTACAACGACGCAGTGCGATTTCTCCGGAACATACGCGCACAGGGCATACGAACCGCGGTCGTCTCAGCCAGCAAGCACACGGCGGCCGTGCTGCGAAAGACCGGCCTCGCGGATTCCTTTGAAACTCGGGTGGACGGCATCGAAAGCGAACGGCTCCACCTTGCAGGCAAGCCGGCCCCGGATGGTTTTCTCGAAGCGGCCCGGCGACTGCACGTCGAGCCACTGCGAGCTATCGTCGTCGAAGACGCCGTCGCGGGCGTGCAGGCGGGACGGAACGGTGGATTCGGACTGGTCATCGGCGTCGATCGGACCGGCCATGCGGAGGACCTCATCCGGAACGGAGCGCATCTCGTGACGGCGGACCTGACGGAACTCTGTAGATAACGTGTTCCAGACGCCTCATCCCACCACATCGCTGGTTCCGGCGCAGCCTCCCGCAAGGGGCGTGGAGGCCGAAACCTCCCCGCTCAGCTTACTACGCTACCTGTTCCCTCAGTACTCGAAGGCGACGCGGTAGAGCGCGGGAATCATTTCAACCCCCAGCTGCCCGAGCTTGGCCTTCATCGGCGTGACGCTCTGCTCGTACGCTTTCCAGTACAGGTCTTCGTTCTCCCAGATGGCAACGTTGATATAGTTAAACCGGCTCTCCGGCTTGAGGCTCTTATGGAATTTGCCGCTGAGAAATCCTTCTTGCTTCGTGATGTGCTCTTTGACGTCCTGCCACCATCGCACGAATTCCGCTTCTTTGGCGGCGGGGACGGAAAACACGTTGATCAATGTCATCAGCATGGTGCACCTCCGCGAGTATGTGCGCTTGACCAATTTCAGGGACATGCCTGACACTGGTTGAGACGCGGGGGATGATCGCAACCCACCTGGGGTCTGGCGGGAGCAGCCACCCGCCAGGCCCATTCAGGTTACTGCGCCTTCCGCAGGTCAATCACGGTTCCTTCTTCGTTCAACTCGACCACGATGTGGGACCCTTCCGCGATCGGCTTGGTCTTCACTTCCATCCGCTCCAATGGAAATTCTTTCACGCCTTCCGGCGTCGCCAGCTTGATCACACTCTTCGTCGTTCCCGCATAGATCAATTTGCCGAAGATCAGCCGGTGACTGCCGGCCTTGTGCTTGTCTTTTCCGTGATGGTCGATGACCATCCCCTCTTCATTGATCCAGAGCGACACTTCATCGCCGACTGCCGCATCGGCTGGAGCGGTGTTCGCGCTGATCGTGTATTGTCCGGCCGGCGTCTTCACATAGATCAAGCCAGACTGAATCTTGGTCACCGTCCCATTCGCCTGAATGACATAGCCCGGCTTCGTGCGCGGATGCTCGTCGAAGTTCATCTCCACCGTAAAGCGATTGATGTCGATCATCTTCCCGGCTTCGTTCAATTCGACCGTCACCGGCGCCCCTTCTTCTAACGTCGATAACTTGGACCGGCCGGTTTGCACATCGATGGCCTTCTCGCCCTCCGGGGTCCACACTTTGATTTCTTTCCTATCCTTCGACGTATAGGCCAAGTTGCCCGTCACAAAGCGATGGCTATGCGCCTTGTCTCCCTTCCGGTGGACATCGATTACGGCGTTGTTTTCATTGACCTGCATTTCGACTTCTTCTCCCACCTCAAGATTCTTGGGCGTGAGCGTCGAGGCGATTTTCATCGTCCCCCACGGGGTCTTCACGGTGGTGATGCCTGATTGCACGCTCGACACCACGCCGCTGACCTTCATGTGCGTCGCACTCTTGACCCCGCTTTCGGCGGCAAGCCCGTAGGGTACTGACATCGACAAGCTGAGAACCATTGAGCTGAGCATCACCATTGTGCGTGTCATCGTATGACTCCTTTCATCCATGCTTATGAACACCTGTCTTCTCTAAACTCTGCACGATGGCCCTCGTCATGCAGCCCGAGGCGAGAATCGAAACCCCCTCACGGGTCATCTGTGACAGAAGCCTCGTGCCCGCTTCATCAATGAAGCTCACCTCCCGGAGGTCGACCCGGCATTGCGCCGGATCGTCGAAGTCCGCCATCAGCCAGCATTGCCGGAGCTCCTGGACCCAGAGACCGACCAGACGCCCGGAGAGCGTGAAGGTGATCCCTGGATGTTCATTCGACACCGTAATTTTCAGCATGGTCGTACCAGCCTCCGCGTGACGCGAATTAGACTGCGCCTTACAAGGTCCGGAACGCATACTTCTGGTCGCGTGCTTCCGAGGGCTGACTCTTCGCCGGCTCACCCAGCCATTTGGCGATCAGCCCATCCAGCGACCACTTGCCGCCACCCACCACCAACAGCGCCAGGCTCATCGCGATCACGAGGAGGTGATATTCAAAGCCTTCACCTTGCTGCTGGCCGAACCAGTTCATAAAGAAGCCCTGCGGCAAGTGCACCGTCACGATCGCGCCGAGCATGATGACGATGAAGCTCGCCGCCGTGAACCGCGTGAGCAGGCCTGCGATCAATCCAAGACTGCCGATGGATTCACCGATGATGACTAGAAACGCAACCAGCCAGGGCAGCCCCATCTTTTGCGTGAAAAATCCCATCGTGCCATCGAAGCCAAACCCTCCGTACCAGCCCAACAATTTCTGCGCGCCATGAGCGAAGATCACGCCGCCCAACGCCACTCGCAAGATCAACCCGGCCCAGGACTCATCTGTTTTGAACAACGCCTGCATGCTGCACCTCCAGTTAGAATTGATGACCGATCCGTTATACGTACGGTATGGCAAGGGTCGTTCCCGTGCATCGCGATGCCAGCGACACGTGCTAACACATTGACGATAGGGTGAATTTCGAATATGCGCCCTGGTGAGCCCTGCTGTGCGGGGCTGAAGTGACGAAGGAGCGAGGACGACCCATCGTCAGGTGACGAAGGTCATCGTCACGAGATGACGGGACGTGGTGGGTGAGCGTCAGCGAGCACGGTGATGGCTGCTCATTGAAATTGCCGACGAAATCGCCACATGCCGAAGCCGAACAATGTTCCGCCCAACAGGAGCATGGCACCGACCGACTTCCACAGCACATTCAGGCCTGCGCCCTTCAGCATCACGCCATAGGTGATGTCGATGTAGTAGCGCAGGGGTGAGAACGTCATGACCGCCTGCACCCACGTCGGCATGGACTCATACGGTGACGTAATGCCAGACAACAAGAGCATCGGACCCACGACGAAGAGTGTCATCATGCCCACCTGGGCCTGGTTCTTCGCGAGTGTCGCTGCCACCAGCCCGAATCCGGCGGTGGTGAACACATGTAAGGCGGTCAGAAGAAAAAAGAGTCCGGTCGACCCCTTCATCGGCACATGAAACACGGGATGCAGTACGCCGTACAGCGCGAGACTGAGCGCGAGGAGGATGACTCCGGACATCGCGAGCACTTTGGCAAACATGATCTGGAAGGGAGACAGCGGCGACACCAGCAACTGTTCGACCGTGCCCCGCTCCTTCTCACGCACCAGCGCAGCCGCCGGCAACAACACGGCAAAGATGGTCGTCATGCGGAGGACATGGGCGATGGACTGGAACCATCGTTCATCTTGGGTGGGATTGAACCAGACGCGATGGGCGCTGGTCACCATCGGCAAGCTCGCCTTCGCACCGGAAAGACCAGCAGCGGCCAGGCCCCTCTCGGCACCGAAGAGGCTGGCGATTCGCACGGTATAGGCGGCTGCCGAAAGTCCTTGAGGGGCGTTGGTGGTGTCGACGAGCAGCTGGACCGCCGTTCGCTCCCCACTCATCAGCGCCTCGTGAAATCGGGGAGGAATCTCCAACAGCAGCATCGCGCGGCCCGCATCCAAGTGTCTGAGTCCCTCGCGCGGATCGCGGATCGCGCCGACGAAGGCGAAGTACGGGGGCTGAAACCGGTGGATCAGCTCCCGGGACGAAGGACTGTGATCCGCATCATGCACCAGCAATTCCGCGTTGGTGAGCTGCATCGTGATCCCGGCGCCGCTGACGAGGACCGAGAGGGAAAACGAATAGAGCAAGAACAACAATAGCGGTAGGTCGCGCGTCAGTTGCAACAGTTCTTTCCACGTCAGTGCCGCGAGCCGTCGCCCCCACGTGGTTGCCTGCTGGCGAGCCGTCATGCTCCATCCCTCATGCCCTGGGCCTCTTGGTAAAGAGCCGATAGGTGACGCCGCTGATGGCGGCGGCAAACATCCCCAGCGCCAGCAGGTCGAACCACAACACGTCGGCACCGACGCCCTTCAAAAAGCTCCCTCGTACGATGTTGGTGTAGTACATGGCAGGGTATAGATGGGCCTGGACCTTCGCACCGCGCGTCAATGAGGCGATGGGGACCAGGAGCCCGGAAAACAGGATGGTCGGAATCATCGCCACGATCATGGTGATGATCAACGCCGCCATTTGCGTCTGCACCAGCAAAGAAATCAGCAGGCCGATGCCTGTCGTACAGAACACGAACAACACCGACGCGGAAAAAAACAGGAGGAAGTTTCCCTTAAACGGCACCTGGAACAGGCCGACGGCCATCACCCATAACACACAGACGTTCACGAGAGAAATGACGATATAGGGCAGCAGCTTTCCGGTAAGGAATTCGGCACGGCTCACGGTGGAGCTGTAGATATTGTAGATCGACCCGGTTTCTTTTTCCCGCACGACCCCGAGCGCCGTCAGCAGGGGAGACGCGAGCATCAACGTAAACATAACCAGCGCCGGCACCATGGACCAGGTGCTGCGTACCTCCTCGTTGAACAGGTATCGCACCTCGACGCTCAGTGGACGAACCAGCACGGCGGCCTGGTCGCCGGTGAGACCACGGGCTGCCCGCAGGTATTCGACCAAGCGATCCTCAGTAAACGCCTGGTTGATGGCGATGACATACCCTTTGGCGATATCCGTATGGAGAGGGAAGGTTCCGTCGAGCAACGTCTGCACGGCGACCGGTTCGCCTGCGGCCAATTGTTCTTGGAACCGCTCGGGAACGATGATGGCCGTTCGGATCTTCGTGTCGGTCAACAGGCGATCCAGGGCGCGCTCTTCATCAGCGTAGCCTTGAAACGAAAAGTAGCGCGACTGGATAAACCGCTGGAGATAATCCCGGCTCAGCTCGCTGTGATCCCGATCCAAAACCGCGAACGGAATGTCCTCCACATCCAGGTTCAACCCGTATCCGAACACCACGAGCCACAGAGCCGGCAGGAGAAAGGCCAGCAGCAGGAACAGCCGGTCTCTGGTGGTCTCCTTCCATTCCTTAAGCGCCACGGCGCTGATGCGTTGCAGATTCAGACCTGCCCCTCCTTCTGCGCCGCCCGTTCCAGCGCCATGACCCGCGACACAAACACGTCTTCCAAACTGAGCATGCGCAACCGTACCGCCCCGACGGAGAAGCCGACGCGCGCCAACACCTCCCGGAGACGCGCCTCGTCACGGGAGGGGTTGCGTGAGAGCACATGAATCTTCGTACCGAAGAGCGCCGCCCCGGAGAATCCGGCTGCCACCATCTGCGCGAGCGCGGCCCCCGGCCTCTCCACGGCAATCTCCAGCAATTGCCCGACTTCCTGCTCCACCTTGATTTTGAGATCCGCCGGAGTCCCCTCGGCCACGATACGCCCGGCATACATGAGGGCCAGCCGGTCACAGTGTTCCGCTTCGCTGAGGTAATGTGTGGTGATGAGGATCGCGACGCCTTCCTCGCGAGCCAACCTGGACAACAACTCCCAGAACCGCCGCCGGCCGATGGGGTCCACGCCGGATGTCGGTTCATCCAAGAATAGGACGCGCGGGCTGTGGACGAGGGCACACCCCAGCGCCAGACGTTGCCGCACTCCCATGGGAAGGCGCCCCGTCCGCTCGTGCACATACTCGCTGAGGCCCGCCATCGCCACGATCCATTCCATCCGTTGCTGCGACTGCCGGCGAGCCAAGCCGTAGATACCGGCAAATAGTCGAATGTTCTCCAGCACGGTCAGGTCGAGATAGAGAGAGAAGGCTTGAGACATGTAGCCGATGCGTTCCTTGATCGCCCCGCCTGCCGTCCGCATATCCTCACCGGCTACACGCCCCTCTCCACCCGTCGGAGGCACAATCCCGGTCAGCATCTTGATGACGGTCGTTTTGCCTGCGCCGTTCGCCCCCAACAGGCCGAAAATTTCACCTTGCTGCACATCAAAACTGACCCGGTCCACGGCGCGAAACGAATTAAAATCACGAACCAGTTCCCTAGCCTGAACGGCCAGTCCGTCAAACTGTGAGATGGTCGCCGAGTGGGCAGCCTGACTCGAGCGTCCCGACACCCCCGCCTGCCCATCCTGCTCTTTCAACAGAAGCGCCACGACGACATCTTCCAGCTCCGGTTCATTCGTGTGGAGGTGCTCCAGCGGCAAATCGCCCAACACCTCGCGGATTTCTGCTTCGGCGGCGCCCGCGTCCCGCTCCAGCGTGAACAGGTGCACCGAGGGACCCAGGGATTCCACCTGAGCATAGCGGCGCTTTAACCGGGCCACCGCTTCCAATTGCGGAGTCGACTCGAAGGTGACGACCAGGCCCGGGACCAGCGCCGTGACTTCTGCCGGAGTGCCCGACGCCAGCACCCGGCCATGGGACAGAAATGAGAGCCGGTGAAAGCGGGCCGCTTCGTCCATGTAGGCGGTCGAAACGATCGCGGTCATACCGTTGACTGACTGCCATTCGGCAAGAATGGCCCAGAAGTCGCGCCGCGAGACCGGATCGACGCCGGTCGTCGGCTCGTCGAGAATGGCGAGCTCCGGCTCGTGAATCAACGTGCAGATCAGGCCGAGCTTTTGCTTCATGCCACCCGAGAGCTGTTTCATCAGCCGGCCACGAAAATGATCCAAACGTGTGATGGCAAGCAACCGTCCCTTGCGCTCACGGAGTTCCGCCTCGGGAACCAGCCGGAGTTTGGCAAAAAAGTCGATGTTCTCTTCGACGGAGAGTTCAGGGTAGAGATTGAGCCCCAGCCCCTGAGGAAGAAATCCGATACGCGGCTTCACCTGCTCCGCCGCCCGCTCGGAATCCACGACGGTCCCGAACACTTCCGCAGACCCGCCTTCGTACTGCAAGACTCCGGCGAGCGCCTTCATCACGCTGCTCTTCCCCGCGCCATCGGGCCCGATGAGGCCGTAGATCTCCCCTCGGTGCACGGTGAAGTCGAGGCCGTCGACCGCGAGGTGCTGCTTGTACCGCTTGACGAGGCCGGAGACCCGCACGACCAAGTCCGGTGACGATACGGTGAGGCTCGTCATCGGGGCTTCGACCAGGCGACGTCGTCCTTCCAGCGGATCACCGCATCCGCCGGAAGACCCGGTGTCAGTCGATGATTCGGATTCGCCGTGAGATAGAGCCGGACGGCGTAGATCAGCTTGACGCGTTCGTCGGGTGTTTGAACTTCTTTGGGAGTGAATTCCGCTTTCGAGGCAATGTATCGGACCGTCGCCTCGAAGGGTTCGTCGGGAAAGGCATCCGTGTGGATGCGGGCGGGCAGGTCGAGGCGGACCCTGCCGACTTGGCGCTCCGGGACATAGACCTGCACATAGAGGCGATCGAGGTCCACCAGTTCGAGCAGGGGCGCGCCGGTCGCCACGACTTCGCCGACGTCCACCATGCGCGTCGTCACCGTGCCGTTCGTCGGAGCCACAATCGTGAGCTCGTCGAGCACGCTGCGGGCTTCCGCGAGCACCGCATCCGCTTGGTCACGCTGCCGTTCAAGCGCCGCGACCTCGGCTTCCTTCGATCGAATTCGCTCCCGCCCCAATTCGGCCTGGGCGAGTTCCTTCCCGGCTTGATCGAAGGCGGCCCGCGCCACCGCAATGTCCGTGACCGCGACCTTCCAGCGCGCATCCGCCTGATCCACATGCTGCTGCGACACGGCCTGCTCGGGAAGCAGGGAGCGCACACGCTCGGCGTCGCGGCGGGCTTCATATTCGACGGCGTTGGCTTTTCGGATGAGGGCGCGCGCGCTGGCGACTTTGGCGTCCGCCGCTTCGATGCTGAGAGGCACTTCGAGATTGAGTACCGCGAGTGCCGTATGGGCCGCCTCCACCTGCGACATCAAGCTCTCGAGGAATCGCGAGGCTTGGACGACTTTCGCCTTCGTCTGGGCATCGTCAAGCCGTATCAGCACCGTGCCGTTGACGACCTCAGCCCCTTCGCGCGCCGCCAGGTCTACGACTCGCCCTGGGAACTTGCTGGCCACGGTGACATGGTCGCCTTCGATCCGTCCATTGGCCTGAATCAGCCCCTCCGGAAGGCCGTCCTGCCACACCAGCCGATCGAGGATCACGTATCCGGCGATCAGCACCGATGCGAGGACGGCCGCGGCAATAGTCGAGGTCCGAAGGCTCACGAATCAGTGGTCTCCGTAGCGCTCCATCCACTTGCGAAGGTGTTCCACGGCTTCCGCCTTTTGTTCGGGCCGCAGGGTCGCATGCCATTCCGCCAGCTTGGGCAACACACGCTGCATCAGGCGGGTCTGTCCCGCCTGGTGCTGCTCAAACAAACGAGCCAGTTTGGCCTGATCCAGCCGGTCGCTCTGGACCTGAGCGATGACCTCTTCCATGGTCGCCTTGCGCTCCTTCTCCGACTCCACGCGGACGGCCATCGCTTCGTCCTTCACGGCGGCCAGCTTGGCCTTCTGCTGATCGTCGAGGTCCAAGTGTTTGGCGATCTTCCCCGTCATCCAGTCGGCTCGCTCCGTCGGCGTATGGTGTCGGTGACACCCGGCACCCACCAGCGCCCCGGCAATGACCAACGCCCCGATCGCCACCCTGACCGTGCTCTGCATCTTCATGCTGCCCTCCTTGGTGAATACTGTGAGATTCGCAGGACACTCTCCCTTCACATTGAATCAGGAATCGAGACCACACGGTAGGGGCACCGGACGATTATTCTCTCGGGCGCGAGAGACCGAGCTTCTTGAGTTTGGACGTGAGTGTGGTGCGCTTCAAGCCCAAGCGAGCCGCCGCTCCCTCCGGGCCGCCGATCGTCCACTTCGTCTCTCGCAGGACACGAAGAATCTGCTCGCGTTCCGCCTCCTGCAAGGTAGGGGACGCCGCCGCGCGCTCCGGTTCCGCCAGCCTCAGTTCCTGCAGCGGCACGTGCAATTGCGTCCCCTGGGTCAGAATGACGGCCCGCTCGACCAGATTCTCCAATTCTCGAATGTTGCCGGGCCAGTGATACCGGGACAGGGCTTCCAGGGTCGGAGCGGGGATCGACTCGATGTGTTTCTTCATGCGCGCGTCATAGTGCTGCGCGAAATACCGCACAAGCATGGGGATGTCCTCGCGACGCTCGCGGAGCGGCGGCAACGTGAGGGGAAACACGTTCAACCGGTAATAGAGGTCGCCGCGAAATCGGTGCTCGTCCACCAGCGTCGCCAGATCGCGATTCGTCGCAGCGATCAGTCGGATATCCACGTGGACGGTGCGTGTACTGCCGAGCCGTTCGAATTCTTGTTCTTGCAATACACGGAGGAGCTTGGACTGTAACTCCAGCGGAATCTCCCCCACCTCGTCCAAAAAGATTGTCCCGCCATGGGCCAATTCGAACCGGCCGACCTTTTGAACGATGGCCCCGGTGAAGGCGCCCCGTTCATGACCGAACAACTCGCTCTCCAGCAGCCCGGTGGGAATTGCGGCGCAATTGAGTTTGATGAACGTGCGGGTGTGCCGCCCGCTCAAGCGATGAATCGCCCTGGCAATCAGTTCCTTCCCGGTTCCGGTTTCACCCAGGATCAGCACCGTCGCGTCGGTCGGCGCCACGATTTCGACTTGTCCCAAGACCTGTTTCAACGCGCGGCTCTCGCCGATGATATCGTCGAAGCCATGCTCCACTCGGATTTCCTCTTCCAGATATAACTTTTCCTCGGTCAACCGATCTTTGAGCGTGTGGATCTCCTGATACGCCAAGGCATTGTCGACGGCCAGCGCGATCTGCCCGGCCACTTGGCTCAAGAATTCCACATCCTGCTCGCCGAACGCATGCTCTTGATGACTCGCCAGATTCAGACACCCGATGACGCGATCGCGCGACAAGAGCGGCAAGGAACACATGGACTGGAAGCCTTTTGTGACCAGGAGCTGAGGCACGGCGTGCGCAAACGCCTTCAGATCCAGCCGATTGTTGGCGACCGCGGGACGCCTCCGCTCCAGCGCCAGGCCGGCCAGAGAACCGGCAACATCGGACAGCGCCCCTTCGGTCAACGCGCCCTGGTTTTCAGGAAAATCCAAGGCATGGAGGCGGACGTGGCCGTTCTGGCCGTCGCACAGAATCAGGCTGGCGTATTCCTGCGGCACCATCTCGCGCAGACAGAGGCTCACCGCCTTGAAGACCTCGCGCAGATCCAGTGTGGACGCGATCGTATTCGTCATGCGCAGCAACAGGCCGAAACGATCCCGCTGCCGTTCGACGTCGCGCCGGGAGGCCTCCGCTGCCTCACGATTGAGCACATTCTCCACCGCCACCGCCACTTGGCGCCCGATCTGTTGCATCAATTCCACATCGGCCACGTCGTATGCGTGCCGATCCAGGCTCGAAAACTCCAAAGACCCCAATCGTCTGGCCGGGGAGGTCAGCGGCACCAGGCAACAGGATTGCACGCCGTCTTCCCGCATCAACCTGATCATGCCAGGCCAGCGCCGTTCCGTGGACAGATCGCTCAGCAACAGCGGCTGCTGAGTCTCCCACACCAGGCCCGCCGGCGTGTCGGCCGGATCGCCTTCATGGCCGCCGACGATGTCCGCGGGGACATTCGCACGCAGCGCATGGAGACGCATGACACCGCGCCGAGGATCGTGCAGTGAGAGTCCGACGAAGTTCACGGGCACGACCGACGGCAACAAGCGCGCGAGATCCTGCACCAGTGCCGACAAGTCGGAGTGGTTGGCAATCGCCTCCGCCACGCGCAACAACGCACGATACCGGTCGAGGCTGGAAGACACCGACTCTGTTGATGGTTCGTGGCTCATGTTGGCCTAGTATGCCTTGAGCTCCGATCGCGCGCAACGTCGCCCGTTTGCCCCGCTTCGACATTTCCTACCCCGTCACGTATACTGCCTCTCCGGAGTGGAGATCCTTCCATGAACAGCGCGACGATCGTGCAGTTTCTGCGGGAGCACATTCCCGACCTCGTGGCCATCTACCAGTTCGGCTCAGAGGTCCGAGGCGATGCGACCCCGGACAGCGACATCGACCTCGCCATCCTTGCCAAGCAGCCGCTTCCGGGGGAGCGGCTTTTCGAATTCGCTCAAGAACTCGCCGCACGGCTTGGTCGAGATGTGGACCTGCTCGATCTCAAGCGAGCCTCCACGGTCATGCGCGCGCAAGTCATTGCCACCGGCCGCGTCCTCGACAGCACAGAGGACGCCGCTCGGGTCGAGTTCGAAATGTACGCCTACTCCGATTACGCACGGCTGAACGAAGAACGGCGGGAGTTACTCCACGACATCAAGACTCGCGGACTCGTGTATGGCTGACGATGTGATTGTGAACAAGGCGGGGAGCATCGAACGATGCCTGCGCCGCATCACCGAAGAATATGGAGGGGACCGACGCAACCTGTTCGACAATCAAACCAAGCAGGATGCGATCGTGCTCAATCTGCAGCGTGCCTGCGAGACCGCCATTGATCTCGCCATGTATCTAGCCCGCATTATTCATGAGCCCTTCTGCTGCAATCGCCGATCCGCTGTTCCGACAACCCTGCGGTCGGCGGGCTCGCCCCTCGGGTCCTCGATGTACTGCACGAGTACGCCTCGGGCCCTCACGGCTCCGCGCGCCGGTGTCACGACGCGGCTCGGCGATTTCGCGACGAACCGTCATGAATAATGCGGGCTAGTCAGACGTAAAGGGTTGGGACTTCCGCAGGAAAATAGGGAGGCGTTTGGCTTATTAGAGAAAGCAGGACTACTCCCGGCCGAGTCGGCGAGCCGGCTCCAGCGAATGGTCGGCTTCCGCAACGTCGCCGTTCATGACTACACCAGCCTGAACCTGGAGATTCTCCAGACGATCATCACCACTCACCTCGACGATTTTCGCCGCTTCTCGTCCAGTATCGTCAAGAGCTGCGCGTAAGGACCTCCGGCAGAGTTGGGCGCGTCGGGAATGGCGCAGCAACGCATACTCTCTAGTAGGATGCGGAAAAAGTCCGCCAGCGGCGTGCGCGCAAGACACGGCCGCCTCACCGGCTCGGCGGCGTTCACAAGCGTGCCGCGCGTTATTCCGCGCGGCGTGAACCTCAGCGGCTCACCGTACCGCAAGAGTACGATTCGCCCCTTCGCTTACTGCGGCCTTGCTGGACGGCCTTTTTGCGCATCCTGCAGCGTGTCATGACACGGGACGGCACCTGGAGTCCAGCGTGCGCGATCATGCAACAAGTGAGTGTTTCCGCAACCGGCTCACCATCCTTCGAGCCGTCATTCCTGTCACTCGGCTCGTTCGCATCAGCCGGCATCGCCCCTCACCGGTCAGTAGCCTGCAAATTTTTCCGTGCGAATATCGCTGTCTTCGATGCGGGCCTCTTTCAGCATGGTCCGCAAGGCGCCGACCATGCCGGGAGGGCCGACCACGTAGTAGATCGGCTTCTCCACATTCACGAGATGTTTGGAGAGCAGCGCCGCATTGATGAATCCTGTCTCGCCCTGCCAGGGCCGGGACGATGTCGCGGGTTCGGTCATGGTGCCCACGAAGCGATAGTGAGGATTCTTGTCCTGCAAGGCCTGCAGCTCGTCCAGGAACGGCGCATCCTCCGGTCGCCGGTTGGAGTAGAACAGCACCATGGGGTGCGGCGACCGCTGCATCGCCGCCTGCACCACCATGCTGCGGAAGGGCGTGATCCCGATCCCACCTGCCAGAAAGACGGCAGACCGGGTCTGGTCGGCATGCAGCACCAATTTTCCGAAGGGCCCTTCGATCCTGACGGTTGAGCCGAGCGGTATCCGCTGCAGCTCGCGCTTGAAGGCGGTATCACGGAGCCGAGTGGCGACCATCAGCGTCGACTCCTGCGGCGCGCTCGCAATGGAAAAGGCCCTGGTATTGCCCGCCGCATCGGTCTCTGAGGGCTGAGGCAGCGTGAGGTCGACAAACTGACCCGGCGTGAAGGCAAACTGCGGCGGCTTCTCGAAGTAGAACGCCATCGTCCCTTCCGCCACCAGCCGCCGCTCCATCAGTGTGATCGAATACCCACTCTCGCCCGCCACCTCACCCATGATTCACCTCTCGTGTCACGCGCCGCATGCCGATGGTCAACCAGGAACTCAGAGCGACTTATGCGAGCCGTCGCAGAACGGCGGTTTCTTCGTGTGCTTGCACTGGCACAAGGCTACGGTTTTCTTTTCGGTCGTCGTGAACTCCATGGGTGTGAAACTGGTCCCCTTGTGAGACCCATCACAAAACGGTTGCTTCTTCGAGCGCCCGCACCGGCACCAATAGTACGTGCCGGCTTCCAACTCCAACACCGCCGGCTGCTTCGCTGCAATGATTGGTTCTTCCATGAGCGTCTCTCCTTTGTTGAGTTATAAATGCAACGGCTTGATCGGTGACACGACAGCCGCAGGGTTGCGCTTCCACGTCGCCTCATCGGCGTCTACATAGACCTCGACTTCGTTGCCGTCCGGATCGCGAAGGTAGAGGCTTTGGCTCACGGTATGGTCGCTCATCCCGTCGATGACGACGCCGGCCCCTTCCAGCTCCTGTTTTGCCGCCCGGAGTTCGTCCAGACTATCGCCGACTTTAATGCCGATATGGTACAGCCCCCGCCGCCGGCCTTGCGGAGGGCCCGGCGCCTCACCCACCTGAATCAGCAACAGCTCATGGTGCGTGCGACCGGACGTTAGTGCCGCAGCAGCGCCGTTGAAAATACGCCCCACTTCCTGAAAGCCCAGGAGGTCGCGATAGAACCCCAGTGAGCGCTGCAGATCCTTCACATAAAACACGACATGGCCGAGGTAGTGTGCCTTCATGATTGCCTTTCCTCGTTCGTGACGCGTCGCCCATCTCTCGTCATCACATGACGGTGATTTTCTTCTTCACACGCTGCACGTTTCACACGATGATGTCCCTAGGATCGGGCGGCGGCTATCGGAGCAAGGCCCTGACCGCCGCATGCGCCAGCACCACATCCGGTTCGCGCTGCAACGCATCGTAATAATGCCTGCCGAATCCATCGCCCTCTTCCGACGGCGTTAACATGGTCCGTATGGAGTCGAGGGTCATGGTCATCTCCGTCCGATCCCCCATCTCCTCTTGCTCCGACAATTCATCGATCTTGACCATCAATTGCGACAAGGGCCGCAGCCAGGCGAACCATGCGTCGCCCAACACGAGCTGAAAGAATGCGCCGTTCGTCTCGATGCGCCCATGCACCCGCTCATAGGAGACCCGTTCGCTGTCGAGCAGAGCCTTGTGCAGGCGCAACAAGGACCGCGACAGATTGCCCAGATGCGTGCGCATGTGATCCTGACCTGACATCATCTCGTCTCCTTGCAAAGCCATCCCGCTCATCCGGTCGGCTCACTATCCAGTTGATGCGCCTTCCGGCCGCCACGGGTCAGTGGCGGCGCGGCCAGCCGTCCCTCGACCATCAACTGCGCCATCTCCACGGCTCGCGTGACGAGCGCCTGAGCCCCTTCGCGCAGTTCCCGGCTGTTCTGCACCTCGCTGTTGTTTCGCTCCATGTCCTCCGCACTCCATCCGCGCGAATGGGCAATAAAGGGAAACTGCGGAAACTGGCACCCGACCTCGGCAAAAAAGGTCATCAGTTGTCCCGCGACGCCCTGCACGTTGTCCTGCCCACCCATGATGATGAACGCAGCCACCTTGTTCTTGAGCAAATGCCGGTTCGCGACCGTCTCCTGGTTCTGAATGCAATTCATGCGTTCGACCATTTTGTAGTACAGACTGCTGGCGCCGCCCCATCTGATCGGAGTGGAGACCAGAATCACATCCGCCCAATGCACGACCCCCTCGTACACCTGATCCATCTGGTCGGCCGGATCCATCTGCGTGATGGAACAGGGCCAGGTGCAGGCTTCCGCCGCCTTGGAATAGAATCCTTCACAAGGTCTGAACGACAGATCGCGCAGCTTGATGAGCCGCGTGTCGGCGTGGAGCTGCTCGCGCGCGTGCCCCAAGGCCACTTCGAGGAGCGCGTCGGACGCGCTGTACCGCGGCTGGTCGACCGTCATCGCCGTGGTGGCGAGACCCAACACGCGAATCGGACCGTCTCCGCGAACGATCGGACGTGCCAGTGGATGGGGTGTCTTTGGCAGCTTCTTCCGCTTGGTGGCGGACGTGAGGTCGACATACACGCGTCCCCCATCGATCATCAGCGAATAGCTGGACACGCAGTCCCCCTCATACCCCGGTTCACCCTTCCCCGTGTCGCGGTGAAACTTCCAGTAGTGCCAGGGGCACACGACATACTCGCCGTCGAGCCGCCCCTGTCCCAACGGCCCGCCGATATGATTGCAGACGCCGGAGATGGCCGCGAACCGGCCGTCACGATAACTCAGGGCGAGTGTGGTCTTGCCGCAGACGACTTCCTGCAGCGGCTTCTGCTTCAGCTCGTCGACCCCGCCGACCTCAATCCAGTTAGCATCCGGCACGGGAACGTCCTCTCACATCAAGCACACACGACTGACACTACAAACGTTTCTCTTCCAGATCGTACACATCGAAGTAGGTATACACCGGGCGATGCGTCGGTACGTATTTCGGGATGTACTCTTCCATATAGGCCTGCACCGACGGTGCCATCTCGGACAGGCGCAGGTCCCGCATCTTGTTGTTCCATTCGATGATCGCCTGTCGGTCTTGCACCTTACTCTGGGACTTGAGCCACGTACCGAGCTCCTGGTCCGTCGCGCCGCTTGCCACGACCTCTTTGAACTGATCAGGAGTGATCCCCGTGTAAGCGAACAATAGACCCGCCAAGGAGCAGGGCCAGTAGTTGTATTCTCCGTTGATGCCAAGCAGAAACGCCCGGCATTTATCCGCGCAGCGGGCAGCGATCACATATCCGCCGAGCATTTCCCTCGGGCTGCGAGGATAGGTCTTGGTGAGGTCCTTCGCCAATTTTCGGACCTGTTTCACAGCAGTCATGTGGTCGCTCCTTTTCCTGATCTCCTGCGCGAAGGCTTGGAGAAGGTGATACCCGCCTTTTGCACCTCTTGATAGGGGAGGAGCCAGACCAGCGACTCGTCCGACAGATCTCCTACCTGAATGCGATTCCCCCAGGGGTCGCGGAAATCACATCGGAAGTGCGGTTCCAGCTTCAATTTGTATTTCTTGGTGAGTGTTCGACGCACCTCTTTGATCTGTTCCGCATCACGAACCATCAACCCGAAATGCTTCACGCGGTCCGGCTGCAACTCCTCGACTTCAAAAATCGCCATGAATTGATGCTCGCCGAGCTTGCACCAGGCCGCGCCTTCGCCGCCGCGCAACATTTCGAGCCCGAACACATCCGAATAAAACTTCACCGCCTCCTTGGCGTCGGTCACTTCGATCACGATGTGGTTGCATCCGTAAACGTGCACCGCCATAGTCGTTGCTCCTCACGCACTCGCCTGGTTGATCGCGGCGGCAAACGTCTCAACCGGCTGCGCGCCAGAGACTGTGGTCTTTCCGTTCAAGACGAAATAGGGAACGCCTCTGATCCCCAATTGCCGTCCGCGGGCCTCCTCCTGTCGCACGCCCTCCGCCCCGTCGTTCGACTCCAGGAACCGACCGACCGCAGCCCCGTCCAATCCAGCCCCTGCGGCCAGCGAGATCAGCTGCTCGGCCTCACCCACATTGACGCCCTCAGTGAAGTAGCCGTGAAACAAGGCCTCGACCAACGCGTCTTGCCGACCCTGTTGTTGGGCGAACCACACAAGCCGGTGCGCATCGAACGTGTTCGGGGTGCGCGTAATTCGACCGAACGCGAACTCAATGCCTGCACTCACCCCGGCAACGGTGATGCGATCGTGGATCGCTTGCACCTCGCCCTGCCCGCCGAACTTCGTCTCAAGATACACACGGCGATCCATACCGGCTTTGGGCATGGTCGGGTTCAGCTGGAACGGGCGCCAGAAGACACGGGCGCGTGCTTGCGCCTGCACCGATTCGAGCGCCTGCTCCAGCCGCCGCTTCCCGATGTAACACCAGGGGCAGACCACGTCCGAATAGATGTCGATGGTGAGCGATGTCTCGCTCACGACAAATGGCCCATCTTTCCGGCTTGGTAATCGTGCACCGCCTGAATGATCTCTTCTCGCGTGTTCATCACAAACGGGCCGTATCGCGCAATCGGCTCTTCAATCGGTTCTCCGCTCATCACGAGCAGGGTGGTGTCCTGCTTGGCCTCAAGCGTCACCCGCTCGCCGCGCTTCCCGAGGAGTGCGAGTTCCACGTCGCCCACGGCCTGCGCACCGCTCACCATCACCTGTCCGCGCAGCACAAAAAACGACGAATTGAACCCGTCGGGCAATGCCAGTTCGACCTGGTGTCCCGCCATCAGCCGCACATCATACAGATGAACCGGGCTGAACGTCTTGGCAGGACCGGTCACGCCGCGAAAGGTACCGGCGATGACCCGAAGCCGGCCGGCCTCTCCTCCGAGATCCACCACCGGGATGTCTTCCTTCACCAGCGTCTGGTACCGGGGGCTCGCCATTTTGAAGGCCTTCGGCAAATTCACCCACAGCTGAATCCCTTCCAGCAAGCCACCCTGTCTCGCAAACTCCTTTTCGTGCAGTTCCTCGTGCACAACCCCGGATGCGGCCGTCATCCACTGCACATCACCGGGCCCGATGACACCGCCGCTGCCCGTCGAATCGCGATGCGCCACCTTTCCGTGGTACATGATCGTCACCGTTTCGAACCCGCGATGCGGATGTTCTCCCACGCCGCGCTGTCCGTCGCTGGGCGGAACCTGGTCGGGCCCCATATAGTCGAGCATCAAGAACGGAGACAGCTGTTCGTCGACGCCGGCGCCCGGGATCATATTGCGCACCGGAAATCCGTCACCGACCATATGATGAGAGCCCGGCCGATAAACACCGACCAGTTCCTTGGTTGCGATTGTCTCTGTCTGCATCTCGGCCTCCTTTCTTACGCCAGCCTTCGCGCGGCCTCGGCGAGAGATATGGTTCCGCGCACCACTGTCGAGGGAAACTCATACCCGATCGTGCCCTTGGAGAATGAGGCGTACATCTCTTCAAACCGTTTCGCCGCCTCGTCGGAAAAACCGAATGAGGTCATGGTCGGCACGACGGCGCTCAGCGGCGCGGCCTGCGCGGCGACCTTGCGCCCGAGGATCCGGCCGAATTCCATCGCCACCTGTTCCGGACTGTACTCCTCCGGGCCGGCAAGTTCCACAATCACCTGCCCCGATCCCCCGGCCATCAATCGCTCCGCCGCCACCCGCCCGATGTCGCCGGTCGAGATCATCGGGATCTTGGCCTGAGGGGGAATGAAGGTGGGGAGCACCCCCTGTTCTCTGGCCATGCCGAGACCGGCCGCCCAATTCTCCATGAAATAGCACGGACGCAGCACCGTCAGGTGGCGGGCCACCGCCCGCAACTGCTGCTCGCCGTACCGCACGGCGCGGATCGGGCCGGTGCCCTCCGGAATCTGCGCGCCGACAGACGACAGGAACACGACATGGGCCACACCGCCGGCCTTCAGCGCTTCCGCCGCCTGATCGACTCGTCTCCGCTGTTCTTCAAGCCAGGCTGAGGCGCCATAATTCGGCGGAACCAGCAGATACAGACCCGCAGCGCCTTGCACGGCTCGCGTCATGGCGGGTACATCATCCAGCGAAGCCACAGCCACCTCCGCCCCCTTGGTGCGCCATACCGCGCCTTGCTCAGCCGATCGCACCACCACCCGTACCGGCTGCTTGCGAGCCAGCAAGGTCTCTGCCACAACCTTTCCCGTCTGTCCGGTTACTCCCAGTATGACAAACATTGCTCCCGCTCCTTTCCCCTGTCGGCCAAGTCGGTCCTCCACGATCGTGCCCGGTGCCCCGGCCTCCGTCACCAGTAAGGCCCCTGCCGGCAAGGCCGTTTCGCACCAGCCCCAGTATAATAGTTCTAGTTAGAACAAAGTCAACCCCCTGCCCGTGATCGACCATCGCCGGATGGTTCTGGGTCCGGTGACGCTCGACTGGTGGCACACCCAGCCGGGCTCTACGCACCGGTACAGCCTCTCCTTATGGAGCGCACGAACAGGAGGAGGTAGGTAGTGACCCAGACCGTCACAGCGGCGAGAGAATTGGTGCCGAGCACGCGCGCTCACGAAGAGAGGTAGCTTGAGTCTGCCTGCCTACCGACAGGCAGCGACAGAGGGAGAGAGAGTTCAGGGTGACGAATCGCGGTGAAGCCGCCAGACAGCGGGACGTGGCGTTATTTGCGGCTCTTGATCGCCCGCTCCACCTCGCGCCCCGCTTCACGCGCCTTGATGGATTCGCGACGATCGTACTGTTTCTTTCCCTTGGCCAACGCCAGTTCCACCTTGGCATGGCCACGCGTCGAAAAGTAGATACGCAACGGCACGAGGGTGAGACCCTTCAGCTGAGTCTTGCCGATCAGCTTATTGATCTCCTTACGATGCAGGAGCAGCTTCCGCTTGCGAAGCGGATCATGGTTCATGAGGTTGCCGTGCGAGTAGGGACTGATGTGGCATTGATTCAGATACACCTCGCCGTCATCGACCGAGGCGTAACTGTCCTGCAGGTTTACCCGCCCTTCTCGCAGGGACTTGACCTCCGTCCCCCGCAAGATGACGCCCGCCTCGAACTTCTCCTCGATAAAATAGTCGTGATAGGCCTTCCGGTTGGTGGCCACCACCTTGAATTGATCGTCTTGACCCTGTGTCTTCGTCATCGTGTTTCACCGGCGACTGTTCCCGCCAGGCGCATTTTGTTATGATGCCCTCATGCGAGGACAGAGCAGGCTCGATTCATTCGGTACGATTTTGGCCGGGGTCGCTCACCGGCTGGGGCTGGAGAGCAAACTCTTCGAGGCCCGCCTGCGACGCCACTGGCCTGAGATCGTGGGCGAGCCCATTGCCACGCACACACGCCCCGACCAAGTCCGGTTCAAGAAACTCTACATCCTCGTACACAACTCGGTCTGGCTGCAACAACTCACCTTCCTCAAACCCGAGCTGTTGGACAAGATCAACTCGATGGCCGGGGAGAAGTTGGTGACGGAACTCGTGCTACGCATCGGAGACCTGTCGGTGGACCGCGCCTCGCAGCCGCCGGCTTCCGTCCTCGACGCCGGGCCACCCAAACCGAGTGCCGAACTGCTTCGAGAAGCGACCGCCCATACACAAGGCATTCAGGATCAGGCTCTCCGCGAACAGCTGGCGACGGTCATAGCGCAGGCGTTGGCGATGACGCCGCCGGGAGACTCTTCCCGACCGGCCCCTTGAAGAGTTGGCGAGAATAGGCGGCACTCGCGGCATTGTCCTTCCCTTTCTGAACCGGACCGATGCGGCCTTCCTCTTCCTGCTCGTCCAGCTTGTAGTAGCCGCGCACGGACCCCTCGAACCCATCCTGCACTGCCGGGTCTTCGCCCGTGACGTACCGATGCACCATCTCCGGATCGGTCCACCCCTCGTCGGTGAAGACGTAAATCGCAATCCGTTGATAGCGCCCTTTTGGATCATCCGCGGTGGTCGGCTGGATTTTCATGGGACCGAAATTCCTGCTCTCTGCACCGACCTTGCGGAACCGTTCGAGTAACGTTTCGATCTCGGTGTCGCTGGTCCAGGACGGCACGTGGACCGCCACGACAGAACCTTCCTGGGAGCCGATGCTGTAGGGAGGGATGGAACGGTCAGGCCGGCTGAGAAACATGCCGCCCCAGATCAACGCAAAGGAGCAGAAGAGCACCCCAAGCGCCAGCTTAACCACCGTGTCCAACGGACGCTTGGCAGGGGAGGCGGCGGAAGATCCGGCCGGCGACGGAGTCTGATGGTTCATACCCATGGTGAGCGGGGCCGCCAGGCCGCAGGCGGCTCGCGGCGTGACTACTCGCCCTCGTCGGACACCCCTTCTTCGCGCTCGACGAGTCGTACGACTGCGACCACTCGATCCTCATCACCATCCATATCAAGCAGACGAACGCCCTGAGTATTGCGCCCGATTTCACGAATGTCGTCGACCTTACAACGTAACACTTTCCCTTGGGCGGCCATCACCATAATTTCATCTTCGCCGCGCACCTGAAGGAATCCGATCGCAAATCCGTTCCGCTCCGTGGTTTTGACGCTGATGATCCCCTTGCCGCCACGCCCCTGCACTCGATACTCGTTCACGGGCGTCCGTTTGCCGTATCCACCCTCGGTGACGGTCAGAATCGCGGTCGTCGAGTCCGGCGTGATGGTCTCCATGCCGATGACCTCATCGCCGGGCTCCAACGTGATCCCGCGCACCCCGTGAGCCGTCCGTCCCATGGCGCGCACATCTTCTTCCTTGAATCGAATGGTAATGCCCTGCTTCGTGCCCAACAGAATTTCGCGTTGCCCGTCTGTGAGGTCCACCCCGATCAATTTATCACCCTGATCAAGCGACAAAGCAATGATGCCCCCCTGACGTGGATTGCTGTAGGCCGACAATTCCGTTTTCTTGATCACACCCTGTTTCGTGCCCATGATCACGAAACGATCGGCACAGAATTCTTTGACCGGCAACGTCGCCGTGACCTTCTCGTCTTTCGACAGCGCCAGCAGATTGACCAGGGCCTTGCCCTTCGCAGCCCGGCTGGCTTCGGGAATTTCATGCACCTTGAGCCAATAGACTTTTCCCGCATCGGTGAAGAAGAGCAGGGAATCGTGGGTGGAGGCCGTGAAGAGGGTTTCGACAAAATCCTCTTCCTTGATACCCATGGCGATCTTGCCCTTGCCGCCGCGGCGCTGCGCCCGATAGAGCGTGACCGCGTTGCGTTTGATGTAGCCGGCATGGGAAATCGTCACAACGACTTCTTCCTCGGCGATCAGGTCCTCGAGCGTCAGTTCGGCCTCTTCCTTGACGATCTTCGTGCGCCGTTCGTCCTGATACTTCTCCTTGATCTCGATCAGTTCGTCCTGAATGATCTTCCGCACCAACGCCTCGCTGCCGAGGACCGAACGCAGATACTCGATGGTCTTCAACACTTCGCGATACTCTTCCACGAGCTTGTCGCGCTCGAGCTGGGTGAGCCGCTGCAGCCGCATTTCCAGGATGGCGTTGGCTTGAATCTCCGACAACCGGAACTGTTGCATCAGACCCGTCCGCGCCACGTCCGGCGATTGCGACCGGCGGATCAACGCGATCACGGCGTCCAGATTGTCGAGCGCGATCTTGAGTCCTTCGAGGATATGCGCGCGCTCCTCCGCCTTGCGCAAATCGTAGGCCGTGCGCCGCACGACCACCTCGCGACGATGCTCGACGAAGGCTTCCAGAATCCGCTTCAGGTTGAGCACTTCCGGCCGGTTGTTCACGAGCGCCAGCATATTCACGCCGAAGGTCGTCTGTAACTGACTGTGCTTGTACAAGTTGTTCAGCACCACGAGCGGAATCTCGTTTCGCTTCAACTCGATCACGACCCGGACTCCTTCACGGTCGGATTCGTCACGAATATCGGAGATGCCGGTCACGCGGTCTTCCTGCGCCAAATCGGCGATCTTCTCGATCAGCTTCGACTTGTTCACCTGATAGGGAATTTCGGTGATGATGAGGCGCTCGCGATCGGTGCGTTCGTCCGTTTCGATGGCCACCTTGGCCCGCACCGTCAGGAGCCCGCGACCTGTCTCATAGGCGTCCTTGATGCCGGACGTGCCGTAGATGAAGCCGGCCGTCGGGAAGTCGGGCCCGGGAATCTTTTTCATCAGTTGCGCGATGGTGACGTCGGGGTTCTCCAGCAACAGCAGTAACCCCTCGATGACTTCACCCAGGTTGTGCGTCGGAATGTTGGTCGCATACCCGACGGCGATTCCGCCCGCGCCGTTCACCAGCAGATTGGGCACTCGGGAAGGCAGCACCAGCGGCTCGACTCGCGATTCGTCGTAGTTGGGCCCGAAGTCGACCGTTTCCTTTTCGATATCCGCCAGCAACTCTTCGGCCAGCTTCGTCAACCGGGCTTCGGTATACCGCATGGCTGCCGCCGCGTCGCCGTCCATCGAGCCGTAGTTGCCCTGGCCGTCGACCAGCATATAGCGCATGTTGAAATTCTGGGCCATGCGCACGAGCGTGTCGTAAATCGCGGAGTCGCCGTGGGGATGGTAGTTACCCATGATTTCTCCCACGATCTTGGCCGACTTTCGGTACGGCCGGTTCGAGGCGAGCCCCATCTCGTTCATGCCGTGCAGAATGCGACGATGCACCGGCTTCAATCCGTCCCGGACATCCGGCAGCGCGCGGCCGACGATCACACTCATCGCGTAATCGAGGTACGACGAGCGCATCTCATCTTCAATCGCAATCTGGCCTAAACGTTCATCTGGCGGCATCTACCCTCCACCGAATGCTGAAAATGGTCCCCGGTTTCGTTCTCGGCTCGAGAAGTCCTCAACGTACCCCAGAGGGTACGCCTCCGGTCCTCTCTCGCCTGCGGCCTTGCCGGAGAGCCATTTTGAGCATCCGCCGAATCAACAAAAAATTCTTCGTTTCCCAGCGGATTTCCTAGACGTCCAAATTGCGCACTTCCATCGCATGTTGCTGAATAAAGTTGCGCCTGGGCTCGACTTCGTCGCCCATCAGAATCGTAAAAATCTCGTCGACACCGGTCACGTCCTCGAGTTTCACCCGCAGCAGCGTCCGCTTCTCCGGATCCATGGTGGTTTCCCAGAGCTGCCCCGGGTTCATCTCGCCCAATCCCTTGTACCGCTGAATGTTCAATCCCTGCTTACCTTCTTCCAGGATGGCCTGCACCAACTCGGCTGAACCGTTCTTGCGGACGTCGGCGCCCTTGATCTTGATCGTGTAGGGCGGCTTGCCCAGCCCCATGGCCGAGGGCGCCTGTTTCTGTAATTCCCGGAAATCAGCCGACCCCACCAGCTCATGCGTGATCTCCACCTGATGGGACATGCCTGCCGTGGCGACCTTGCAGACCAATTTACTCGACTGATGTTCTTCGTCCTCGAGAAGCTCGATCACCGGTTCGGCCTTCGGGTAGAGCAGCGCCAGAGCGGCCTTCGCATCGGCGACGATCGTCCCCAAGGCGGCCTGATCTTTCAAGGACTCCCGACTCAGACCGGGCTGATCCACGAAGACGCGCAGCATGTTGGCTTCATGATGCTTCTTGTTCACCTTATGCAGCAGGCTCTCAAAGGCGATCAGCTTCTTCAGGACCGGCAGCAGGCGGCGACCCGTGAGCGAGTCCTGGCCGCGCTCCAGCACAACCTCAACCTCCTCGACCGCTAAGTCCGCGAGGTATTCGTTCATGGCCGGCTCGTCCTTGAGATACCGTTCCGTCTTGCCCTTCTTCACTTTAAACAGGGGAGGCTGCGCGATATAGATGTAGCCGCGCTCCAGTAATTCAGGCATCTGGCGGAAAAAGAAGGTTAGGAGGAGCGTGCGAATGTGGCTGCCGTCCACGTCGGCGTCCGTCATGAGAACGATCTTGTGATACCGGGTCCGCGCGATGTCGAACGCTTCCTTGTCCGGTTTGTCGCTGTCTTCCTTCCTTCGACCGATGCCGGTGCCGAGCGCCAGAATCAGCGTGCGGATTTCGTCGCTGGTCAGCATCTTGTCGAAGCGGGCCTTCTCCACATTCAGGATCTTGCCCTTGAGCGGGAGAATCGCCTGGAACTTGCGGTCGCGCCCCTGCTTGGCGGAACCGCCGGCCGAATCTCCCTCGACAATGAACAGTTCGCTCAACGCGGGATCTTTCTCGGAACAATCGGCCAGCTTCCCCGGCAAGCTGCCCCCGTCCAACGCGCTTTTCCGGCGAATCAGTTCCTTGGCTTTGCGCGCCGCTTCGCGGGCACGGGCCGCATCCACCGCCTTGCCGATGATCTTGCGGGCGACCGGCGGATTCTCCTCGAAATAGGTACCGAGGGCCTCGTTCACCGCCGCTTCGACGATGCCCTTCACCTCGCTGTTGCCCAGCTTTGCCTTCGTCTGCCCTTCAAACTGCGGATTGCGGACCTTCACGCTCACCACACCCGTCAGACCTTCACGCACGTCGTCGCCGCTGAGGGATTCCGTGTCCTTTTTCAGCAGATCGTTCGCGTTGGCGTAACTGTTGATCGTGCGGGTCAAGGCGGCTTTGAATCCCACCAGATGCGTCCCGCCCTCTTTGGTGTTGATGTTATTCGCGAACGAGAAGAGGTTTTCGGCGTATCCGTCGTTGTACTGGAGCGCCACCTCCAGGATGAGGTCGGGCTTTTCGACCTTCACATAGATGGGTTTATGGAGCGGCGTTTTGGCTTCGTTGAGGTGGTCGACGAAGGAAACGATGCCGCCCTTGTAATGAAAGACCTGCTCTTTCTCTTTCCGATCGTCCTTGAGGGTGATGGCCAGCCCCTTGTTAAGGAAAGCCAGTTCGCGGAGCCGTTGGGCCAGCACGTCGAAGCTGAACTCCAGCGTTTCGAAGATCTGACCGTCCGGCATGAAGCGCACCTTCGTGCCGCGGCGTTTGGTCTTTCCGGTGACGGCCAGCGAGGCCTGGGGTTTTCCACGCTCATACCGTTGTTCGAAGACCTGGCCGTCCTGCCAGATCTCCAGCTCCAGCCATTCCGACAACGCATTCACCACCGAGATGCCGACGCCGTGCAACCCGCCCGAGACCGTGTAGGCACCTTGCTCGAACTTGCCGCCCGCGTGCAGGACGGTGAGGGCGACTTCCGCCGCCGACTTCTTTTGGGTGGGATGCATGCCTGTGGGGATACCGCGGCCGTTGTCGACGACCGTCACACTGCCGTCGATATGGATGGTGACTTCGATCGCTTCGCCGAACCCGGCCATGTGCTCGTCGACGCTGTTGTCGACGACTTCATAGACGAGATGGTGCAACCCGTCGACGCCCGTGCTGCCGATATACATCGCCGGCCGCTTCCGCACGGCATCCAGGCCTTCGAGAACTTTGATCTGATCCGCGCTGTAACTGTCGGATTTCGGTTTCGGGGTCGTGTCCTGCTGGTCGTCCTTGGCCATTCAGCTCCTTGGTCGATATTTTCAGTCTTCAGCGATCAGCTCACAGCACAGGGCGGCCTGCTGATCACTGCGCGCTGACCGCTCATCGCTCGCTCAGATCTTGATCGGCATCACGACGCATCTGAAGCCGGGACTCTCGGGCTCCTGAATCAAACAGGGGCTCAAGGCCGAATCCATTTGCAACGACACCGATTCTCCATCCATAACGCTCAGGGCGTCCAAGAGGTAGCGGGCGTTGAAGCCGGTGTGGAGCACTTCCCCTTCATACCGCGCCGCCAGTTCTTCGGTCGCTTCTCCATAGTCCGGATTGCTGGAGAACAAGGTCATGCCGCCCGGGGCAAACGAGAGTTTCACGGCATTGGCCTTATCCTTCGACAGCACCGACACTCGGCGCAGGGCACTTTCCAGCAAACCTCGATTGACCACAATGCGCCTGCCGCTCTCCTTCGGTACGACCTGCTGATAATTCGGATAGTTCCCTTCCATGAGGCGGGAGGTGAGCAGCAGCCCGCTTTTCCGGAAAATCATGAGGTTCTTGGTGAACCCGATCAACGGCTCTTCGTCACCGCCTTCTTCGAGGAGACGCCGCATCTCGTGAGCCGCTTTCTTAGGGATGATCGCCTTGATGTCCTGCGCCAACGGCTTTGCGTTCGCGCTGCCGACTTCGCGCTCCGCGACCGCCAACCGGTGGCCGTCGGTGCCGACCAGGCGCAACAGCGTGGTCTTCTTATCGGTCGTCGTGAGGCTGACGAGCAGGCCGTTTAGAATGTACCGCGCGTCATTGTCCCCGGCTGCAAAGAGCGTCTTGCGGATCAATTCCAGCAATCCCGCCCCGGCCAGTGGCGTCAACCCCTCGCGCTCGATGGACGGCAATGCCGGATAGTCGCTGCTGGGGAGGCCGACGACCTTAAACTGGCTCTTGCCGGACTGGATCGTAGTCCAATTGTTGTCCCCGGAGGTCAGTTCGATCTCGCCGCTCGGCAACTCCTTAATGATCTCGTACAACTTGCGCGCGGAAATCGTCACGCCCCCGGCTTCCAACACGGACGCTTTATAGAGCCCGCGCATGCCGAGCTCCAAGTCGGTCGCCACGATTTCCGCGCCGTCGTGTTTGGCTTCCAACAGAATATTCGAGAGGATGGGCATGGTGTTCCGCTTTTCGACGACACCCTGCACCCGCTGCAGGCCCGTCAAGAGTTCCTCTCGTCCAATGCGTACCTTCATGGTCGATCTCCCTCAGAGCGCGCGTTCACGCCCTCAAAATCTGTTCTTTGAGGCCTTCCAGCGTAGTGTGCAAGGCGCTGTCGGCTTCTTTCGCCTTACTGATCTGCCGGCAGGCGTGAATGATCGTGGTGTGGTCCTTCCCACCGAACTGGCGGCCGATCTCGGGAAATGACGCGTCGGTCAGTTCCCGGCAGAGGTACATGGCGATCTGACGGGGATGGACCAGGGTTTTGCTTCGCCGGCGGGACTTCAGGTCGGCAATCTTCACGTGGTACTTCGACCCCACCGCTTCCTGAATATCTTCGATCGAGACAATCTTCTTTTTGTCGCCGATGAGATCACGCAAGACATTCTTGGCCATCTCCAGCGTGATCGCTTGGCCCGTGAGCGAGGAGTAGGCGCCGACCCGCACGAGTGACCCCTCCAGTTCACGGATGTTGTTCTTCATCGTCGTGGCGAGAAAGTGAATCACCTCTTCGGGCAGCGCGATGCGTTCATCCTCGGATTTCTTGCGCAAGATCGCGATCCGTGTCTCGACATCCGGTGGCTGCAGATCTGCAATGAGCCCCCATTCGAACCGGGAACGGAGCCGCTCTTCGATGTCAGGCATGTCCTTCGGAAAACGGTCGCTCGACAAGACGATCTGCTTCCTGGCCTCGTAGAGCGTGTTGAAGGTGTGAAAAAATTCTTCCTGCGTACGTTCCTTCCCCGCCAAGAACTGAATATCGTCGATCATGAGCATGTCGACGTTGCGGTAGCGTTTGCGCAGGTCGATCATTTTGTCGTACCGGATTGAATTGATGACTTCGTTTGTAAACTGTTCCGTGGTCAGGTAAGCGATACGCAAGTCGCTCCGCTCGGCCAAATAGTTGCCGATCGCATTCAACAGATGTGTCTTGCCCAATCCCACCCCGCCATAGAGGAACAACGGGTTGTAGGCCTTGGCCGGCTGTTCCGCCACCGCCATGCAGGCCGCATGGGCGAATTGGTTCCCGGCCCCGACAACGAAACTTTTAAACGTGTACTTCGGATTGAGTTGAATACCTCGCTTCGATCGGGACGCCACGAAGCCCCGTCCACCCGCATCGAGTGAGGACGCCTCTTGCTGGGCAGACGAGGGTGAGGGTGTCTGCTTGTGATTGATTACAAAAGAGACGTCCAGACGGCCACCACCCTGCGCCGCTGACACCGCCTCCGCCAACAGGTCGTGATAGTGCTCGCCAAGCCATTCGCCGAAAAACTTATTCGGCACGGCAAGGTAGGCAGTCGTGTCCTCAACACGATCGAGGACTACAGGTGTGAACCAAGTCTCATAGACCTGCTTCGGCACCTTCTCCTGAATATAGACAAGCGCGTCATCCCACATCTGATTCATCTTAGTATTTCAAGAGTTTATAAATGTTCACAGGCTTATCAACAGGTGTGGACAATGTCGCGGGACGCCAGTGTTTTCCTGATTCCGTCAGGTGCCTCTCTGCCCGGTTCTTGTGGACATCTCACTCCCGCTCAACCCGTCGGCAGATCTCCTACACAGTCCCCCTCACCTTATCCCACAAGGCCCCCTGCCTTATACACCATCTCATCAACATGGGCTAGGTTCTTCCATCGCCAACAATCACGCACCTCTCCTCGTCCATCCACAGAACCCACAAGACCTACTCCTACTCCGGCGGCTACGGATTCTCTCTTTCTACAGAAGATAGATAAGAGAAGAGTCGTGAGGTCATAACACAATGGTCGTCTCATGCTCCGCAATCAAGGCCACGAGGTCGCGATACGAAATGACGGATGTCGAAGCGGGAGTACCCGGCGCGACCGATTCCGATGAGAGCACATAGACAGGACCGGGAAACGCCGGTGCCGAACCCACGGCCTGTTCGAGAAGAACCAGGGATGCGGGACCGGCCGCGTGAGCGTCCCCCGTGGAAGGCAACAGCGACTGGTTTGGATCCTGAAGCGGTTGTCGCATCAAATAGAGAGTCTTACGAGCGGTCATCTCATCCCACCTGACTAAAAGACCAAGATGCGATCGGCCGCCGTCATGGCTTGGCGCGCCGATTCCACGGTCCCGTCCGTGACGGCAAAGCCCTCCTGCAGCGCCGGTCGTGGCCCTGCCGCATGCACCAGGAGAAAGGGAATACGGAGGTGCTCGAATGAGGGGAGGTATTTTTCGAGGATGTCGATGTCGACAATCTCGTCCGTGTCCTCGGCGAGGAGTAGAACAGCCGGCCCTACGAGTACGACGGTCATGGGATTTTCCCCGGCAGCCAAACCCAAGGCGATGCGAAGTGCCTCAACCGGCACGGCGGAGGTGCGCGGGTCTTGGCGAATGATCAACACGATGGAAGCAGTGGCGGCCACAGTCATGTCCTTAGGGGCGTTGTCAGGTGAAGGCCAGGAAACGGTCGCAGCCGTTGACGATATTAGACAGCACCACCAAACCACAGAGGGAGATCCTGGAATCCAGCTGGTCCGTGGAGACTCCGTGTTGCTGACAGCCGTAGGCACAGACGAACAACTTCATACCGCGCCCGACCAGGTCGGTATAGCGGGGGTCTCGAAGGTTCTTCACCCCCTCATCGATGCAATAGAGATATACATCATGGCCTTGGGTGATGGCTTCGGATGACAACCGGGCGACCGTCTCCACGCTGGGGTGGGACGGGGGTGTGGATAAGAGGATCCCGACCTTCTTGGTGCTCATACCACTTCGTCTGTGGAAAAAGTTTAGTAGTGCTTAATAATCAATAGTTTATATGTACAAAAGTGCAAGCGGAGCGTACGAATTTTAAGCAGGAAAGTCAACTAGAAAAAGGGGTGGATATGCTGGTGAGGAGTCGGCTCTGCAGGGAGGAAACCAGGTCTCGAATAGGGAGATCCTCCTGTGCTTTCGTCTGCATATTCCGGAGGATAGCGATCCCCTTGTCGATTTCGTCGTCGCCAAGGAGGATCGTATAAAGAGCCCCGAGACGGTCCGCTTGGCGCAAATGGGCTTTCAGTGACGTGGAGCGGAAATCCATATCTGCGGAAACCCCGGCCCGGCGCAGTTCGTCAAGGAGCGGGAATCCCGCATCCGTGCCTTTTGTGCCGAAGGCGGCCACATATACACGCGGCAGGGTAGGGAACACGACGGCCTCCGGCAACATCAGGGCGATCCGCTCAAGGCCCACGGCAAACCCGACTGCCGGGACAGCCGCACCACCGAGTTGTTCGACCAGGCCGTCATATCGCCCACCGGCGCCGACGGCATTCTGCGCGCCTAAATGCGAACACGTGACCTCGAACGCCGTCAGGCAATAATAATCGAGACCACGAACGAGACGAGGGTTCAGGTGAAAAGGAATGCCGACAGCCTGCAGGCCGGCCGTGACCCGTTCAAAGTGATCGCGCGCCGCTTCTGAAAGGGAATCGGCCAGGCGGGGCGCATCTTCCGTGGCAGTCCGGCAATCGGGAACCTTACAGTCGAGGACGCGCAGGGGATTCGCTTCGATCCGGCGCTGACAGTTCGCGCAGAGCCGCTGTTCCACACCCTTCAAGAACGCGACGAGCACAGGTTTGTACCGCGCCCGATCGTCGGTATAGCCGAGATTATTGATTTCCAACGTCACCCCGGGGAGCGACAGATCGGACAACAGACGCCAGAGAAGGGAGATGACTTCGACATCGGCACGAGGGTCCGCCACACCGAAAGACTCCACCCCGAACTGATGAAACTGCCTGAGGCGACCGGCTTGGGGGCGCTCGTGGCGGAACATGGGACCGGCGTAACAATATTTCTGCGGCCTGGGATCGGCGGCGCGATTATGTTCAATGAACGCGCGCACCGTGCCGGCTGTCCCTTCCGGGCGGAGGGTCAGGGAGGACCCGTCCCGATCGGCAAAGGTGTACATCTCTTTTTCAACAATGTCGGTGGTGGCGCCGATGCTTCGCGCAAACAACGTCGTCGTTTCGAAAATCGGGACCCGGATCTCCTGAAACCCGAAGCGGGCTGCCCAGCGCCTGGCGGTGTCCTCGATAAACCGCCAGCACGGAGACTCCTCCGGCAGGAGATCCTTCACACCTTTGATCGCTTTAATCATCACGCTGGTGGCCTGTTTCCGGTGGTTCGTGCGGGACTATAACGGCGGGCTTGCGGGCAAGTCAACGCAATCTCTCCAGGCGGCCGGTCCTCGTCTGTCTCACCGATCGTCATGGAGCATATGCCCTCTCGGTTGAGCAATCACCAGCAGCCTGCGCGCACAGGCCGTCCGCATAGTCCGCCGTTCGTGACACGGGGTTCGTTTCTCGTGACGGACCGGTTGCGGGCCGCGAAGCCTGCAGACCGGCGTGTCGCTACCGCGAATCCGCCATGACGACAGAAGCGGTCATGAATGATGCGGGCCGGGTTGCACCCTGTCCGCTGCGGGGGTATAGTGCCGAGCTTGAAAAAAATTGGGCAGCTCATCCGGCCCTCTTCGTCATGCTCAATCATTCGCGAGCCGTGCCCAACGTGGGAAATTTATGACGACCCCTGCGCGCCGCGTCATCGCCCTGGCTCCGATGCCACCGGAAAAGTCCGCCTACGCCCTGGCGCGCTACAGCCGTTCGCCGGACTCCATCGAAGAAAGTCTGAACTGGGTCCACGGGCACTCATCGGAAAAATTCTGGGAGCAGTTCTATTTCGACTACGGTCACGGCTCGATTGCGGATCTCGGCCACGTCATCATCTGTTTCGAACAGATTTCGGAACTGGCGGCGATCCGCTTGGAAGACGAACAAGTCTGGGACGGCCAGGCCAAATCGAGCCGGTATCAGAATTTTTCGTCCACCGGTTGGTATGTACCGGACACCATTCGCGGGCAGGAAACGGAGGCGGTGTATCTGGGCATTCTGCGAGGACTGTCGACCGTGTATCGCGCCTTGCACGATCCCTTGAGCCGGTTCCTGACCGAGCGCGAACCGCGACCTGACAGCATGACTCCGGCAGCGTATCAACGGGCGATTGCGGCGCGGGCATTCGACGTGACCCGCTACCTCTTGCCCCTGGCGGCACAGACCAATGTCGGGCAGGTGGTCAGCATTCGCACGCTTGAGAAGCAGATCACCCGTCTGTTGTCCTCGCAAATCCCGGAACTTCGCCAGATCGGGGAAGAATTGCAGGAAGCCTGTCGCAAGCCGCCGGTGAATGTGTGGGGGGAATTGTGCGGGCAGACAGCGGGAGGCGGGGAGCCGATGGCCCCGACGCTAGCGCGGTATGCCAAGCCGAATGTCTATCAGGCCGAGGTCTACAGCGATCTCACGCGCTATGCCAAGGACGCCTTGAAGGGGACCGGACTGGATCAACCGTCCGCCTGGGGGGCCGCCGAGCCGGTGGATTTGATCGAGCCCCACGACCCGTTGGATGAAGTGGTGACGACGTTGCTCTATCGCGCCTCGCAAGCTCCCTATCGAAAGATTCTCGCGGTGGTGCGCGACTGGACGGAGAAACAAAAGCAGGACACCTTGGAAGTCGCCTTTCGCAAACGCGGCCCCTACGACGAGCTGATCAAGGAGTTCCGCAGCGGGTACGCGTTCATCTTCGACGTGTTGATGGATATCGGCGGCTGGCGCGACATGCACCGGCATCGGCGTTGTCAGCAGGTGCAGCAGAATTTCACCACGGTGCACGGCTACGACACGCCGCCCATGCTGACCGAGGCCGGCCTCGAACAGGAGTATCGCGAGGCCATGGGGCATGTAAAATCCGATATCGAGCAGCTCCGCAAGTCGAGCCAGGAAGCCGCGCTCTATGCCATCCCTTTCGGCTTTTCCGTGCGCTGTCTCTTCAAGATGGACTTCGCCGAGGCGGAATATATCGCCAAGTTACGATCCGGGGTGAAGGGGCATTGGTCCTATCGCACCATCGCCTGGCTCATGAAAGAAAAAATCACCGAACGATATCCCGTGCTCGGCGCGCGCATGCAGGCCATTCCGCCCGATGTGCAGGATGCGTTGACGCGCTGACCGGCATTCAGCCATCTCATGAATCCACCTCTCGCCAAGATCGAAACGGCCCTCCTTGCGGGCGACTGGGACCGGTTGGGGTATGAAGCCGGGGCTTGGGTCCGTGCGATCGAAGAGGCCGGCGAACAGGACCCCCGTCCCTATTTTGCGTTGAATGTCACACACCTGATTCGCGGTGAATTTGCCGACGCCTGGCGGGTCCACGCCCATGCGCTGCAAGAAGCCGCCGACATCGACCGGGTGGGAGACTGGCTCCACACGATTCTGAAACAGCACCCCGACAATGCGCAGGTAAATTTGGTGCAGGGGATGTTTCTGGCGCAGTCCGGGCAGTCCGAACAATCGGTGGTGTTTTACAAAGAAGCCGCGAAGCTGGATCCTCAGTCGGCCTATCCCCATTATTTTCTCGCGCAGATCCATGAGCGGGCGTCCCATCTCGAAATGGCCATCAAGGAATATCGCGAAGCGGTGAAGCTGGCCCCGTCATTCGCCGCCGCCCGCACCAACCTCGGAGTTGCCTATCAGGAACAGGGTCGGCTCGAAATGGCCATCCCGCAATATCGGGAAGTCATCAAGCTGAATCCGAACGACGCGCTTGCCCACGCGAATCTCGGCTGCGCGCTGGCGGAGCAGGGGAAGCTGGAACCGGCGCTGCAATCGTACAAAGAGGCGCTGCGACTCAATCCGAACGATGCCGAAATTCACTTTGCGCTCGGCGGTGTGTATGAGACCAAAGGCCGCATGGATCTCGCCATGAAGGAGTATCGCGCAGCCACGGAAGCCAATCCGGATCTGGCCCCCGCCCATACCGCCATCGGTTGGTTGTTGATGGAGCAAGCCCGACCGACCGAGGCGATGGACGCGTTTAACCGGGCCGTGAAAGCGAACCCCGAGGACGCGCAAGCACTCTACGGCATCGGCCGGATTTACGCCGCCAAGGGGAAACGGGAAAGTGCCGCTGAAAACTTCGCCAAGGCCATCCGCTTAGAAAAAGATCCCGCCAAGAAAAATGCCATCATGAACGCCCTCCTCGCCAGCGGCCAGGTAGGGGATTAAGGCCCGTGATCGCCTCCCCTTCTGTGCTCGCGCAACGCGCGGTCGAATCAGATTGGGACTCTTTTGATGGAGGGCAGTCGTTGAATGCACGTACGCCGTTCTCGCTTGCGGGTAATCGTTGACGAAGCCCTCGACTTGGCGAAAAAATTATGACAGTGCCGGCTGGATTCATGGAGTCGATATGCCAGGTTATATAAGGACCATTTGGGCTTCCTCTACGAACCAGGGGGCCCGGTGAGTCGGGAGTAGTCATGGCATGCGCCCACTGATTGAGGATGTGTTGGATGTTCTTCGAGAAATCCTCACGGTTTACTCGGCGAGCGGGTCAGGGTGTTCTGTATCGGACGTTCGGCTGGAGGCGGTACGGAAAGTGGCTACCCGAGAGCTCGCCGGGCATCGATTTAAGAATCGTGATTCAGCAGAAAGATCCATCCACGACGCATGCACTCGACGCCTGAAGTTGAGCGCACCCGCGTTCGACGCGCGGGTCAACCGTTGGCTTTCCGGTGATCCGGTTGAACTGCACTCCCTTTTAAGGTCAGTGGGTGGGTACGCCAAGAACCGGTCTGCCGTGGAGTCGCTACGCAGCGAACGAGTCCGTGAACATTCCGTTGTATCCAGGGAGGTGACACAGGCTCCTCCATATCCAGCAGAATTTATTGCAAGCGACGTCATTGACGCAGCGTATCCCGAGCGACGGGAGACAATTCTGCAGAGACTCCTTCGGGATACAGCAACGGCGCGAGAGCTCAAGCTACGCCATCATAACCATTGCCAGATATGTGGTCTTGCCGTCCCCCTGTGGGACGGTTTGACCTACGCGGAAGCACATCACATCCGGCCCCTTGGTCATCCTCACAATGGTCCCGATTCACCCAACAACATGCTCATACTTTGCCCGAATCATCACGCTCAATGTGACCTGGGTGCGATACGGTTGGATCTCGCGTCGCTCCGTCAACTTCCCGACCATATCATCGACATAGAGCACATCCGGTACCACAATACGACCATCGCTAAGTGATAGTTACCCAACAATGGATTAGAACCGCTGTTGTTGAGCCGTGCTTTAAGCGGCATGCCCAGTGAGCATGCATTGGGTTGCGGCTTCTTCAAATGTTCGCCAGCAAGTCCGTACAGAGCATGCCGATGCCGATGTTGTTCAAAAAGATCGGTCAGCGTTGGCCGTAGCAAACGAACACACGAGACATACTTTCTGCCGTACGTCTCATCTCCAGCCATAGTTTTATTACGCCGCCGTGCCGATTAGGCTTTCGAGTGGAATGTGGAGTGTGCGATGGATTCGACGAATCATAGTCAGTGAGAGGCCGCGCTTTTTAGAGAGAATTTCAGAGACTCGGCCTCGCCCGCCGAGCAATGCCTCCAAGTCCTTCCGGCTCATGCCTAATTGTTCCATCCGGAATCGAATCGCTTCAACGGGATCAGGTGGACTGACTGCATGATGCTTGGCCTCGTAGGCTTCCACGAGGGTGGTGAGAATGTCCAACTCATCTCCGGCTTTGGTGCCGCGCTTTGCATCCATCAGATGTTCGATGCGGAGCAACGCACGCTCATGATCTCGCTTGGTTTTGATAGGAAAAATATTCATGACTTCTGCACCTTGTCAGACGGTGTGTACATCGATCTGGTCATACTCTTGATGGGTGCCGACGAAACGAATGTAGACAATCCGATAGGGGTAGTTAATTTTCACCACCAATCGGTACTGGTTCCCTGCAAGGTTGAACACCGCGCGGCTGCCTTGCAGCACACTCGCTGAACGAAACTGAGCTATAAGCTCCGACGGGCTTGTCCAGTCTGCATGAATCATTTCCTGATGCCAGGCTTCTAACGGTCCTCGCGCGCGCGGGTACCGATTCCAGAATGTGCCTGGAGTCCGTTTCGCGATGATGCGCACGGGGTAGTGCGCTATGATCCCAATAGGGGATCAATCCACGACGGCGGAACGGATGCCTCCCAGGGGCTGTGCAAAACCTTCTCCGGCAAGGCCGCAGGAGGTCCGGGCCTGGCGGCGTACTGTTCCTGTACGTCGAGGTGGACGGACGACTGAGAACGAAGGTGGTCGCCCGTTTGAGCAGCCGGTTTACAGTTCCCGGATGGCGCCCTGCAGGACGGTCATCTGGGTCATGGGGTCGCCGGAGGCTTGGAGCTCTGCGCGGATCTGTTCTTTGAGGTAGGTGGTGTAGCCGATTTTATCGATGAGCAGGTCGAGGAAACGTTCGGAGGACAACAGGCTCTGTGCTTTCAGTTCGTCGATGGTCTCGTCGCTCACCGGCACATAGCTGCTGCCGATGTGGAAAATGATGTTGTAGTGGCGATCCCGCCCGAGCCGTTCGAACCGTAGTCCCTTCACGTGCCGTCCTTCCTCTTACAGGCCAACGGGGGCACATTGTAGACAATCACCGGGGAGAAGACAAGGTCGGGCTGTCCTTGAAAGGGCAGGCCGGCCGCCTCTTTTCCGTCTTCGGGCTTAGGATTTGGCGGGCTTCTTGCCGAAGTAGTCGCGGCGGCTGACGGCCACATCCGACACAAACATCACGCCGGAATGGCGCTCGAAGAGCGGCCGGAGTCCTGCGAGCACCGGCTCGACTTTCTCTTCCGGGACCACCGCCATGATCATGATGAGGCTCTCCTGCTCGCTGAACATGAAGTGGGCCTCGCGCACGCCGTGATGGCCCTTCCCCGAGATGTTGCCGATGATGGTGTACCCGGTGGCTTCCACCTTGTCCAGCAACTCCGTGACAAACGGCCGATGCTCCCCGGATACGATGACGCGAATTTCCTTCATGGGATGCAACGTGAGTGCGGCCATCTCTCCACTCCTTTGAAAAAGATCCTGCGCGTTCTTCCTGATGTCTCGTGTGCGTCAGGTGTCGCCGGGGTGCCTGATCCGACGCCAGACGCCCGATGGCATGTAGCGGTACCAAATTCCATCTTCAGGGTCCAGTGCGGCCAGATGGACCCACTCGTTGTGGTAGAAATGCTGCAAAATCTCATGCCGGCCAATGAGTTGTTCGATCCGGGTCCGCGAGGCCTCCACCAGCGTCAGCAGGCGCATGGGTTCATGGTACGGGACCTCATCGTTCATGACGGTTTGCCAGGCCAGACCGAGCCGGAGATCGCTCCAGGGACCGGCCATGATGCCGATGCGCCCGACGACGTTGTGATAGATCTTGCTCCCGCTTCCATACACGTCGTTGTCTACGGCCGAAAAATAATGCTCCATGTTGATCCATTGCGCCACCACTTGCGGCGCAGTCAGGAGCACTTCCAGCCAGCGGGCGGTCGGATCCTCGCGATAGTCGTAGGAATGCAGGAAGACACGTCCGCCGAGATTCAGCCCCTTCGTCAATTCCCGGCGGCCGATGATGAACGTCGTGTTGCCGGAGAGGCCCCACTCCGGCCGTACCTGACTCCAGTCCGCGCTGCGGCCGGCGACATGGGCCGAGGCCTCGGGGAGGGCCAGGACCTTCCCGACGTCGGGGAACCGCGTGCAGCGCTCCTGGCTGGTGAGTTGGGCCGCTTCCCGTAAATCGTCATACAACCGTGCCACGTCCTTACGATGAGTCGGGGGCGCGTCTTCAAGGTCGAAGAGCTGCACCTCATCGGTCGTGGTGTCGACTTGCCCGGCGAGGAAGTGGGTGTCGGGTGGAATCTCGATGCCGCGCTTCGCCAGCCGCTCACGCACCGGCGGCCGGTTGGCCATGGCGGCCAGGACGCGGGCGTTCGGTTTCCCCTCGTTGCCGCCGCAGGCGCCGCAGTCCAAGGCCGACTCAAAGGGATTGTTCTCGGTCGTGCTGCCGTGGGCGCAGAACAGCACCAGTCGCGCAAAATTCCGGACCAATCCCATCATGCGCAACGCGGTTTCAACGGTCAGGACCTGTTCGTCGAGCGTAAAGCCGGTGCGAGTGATGCGTTCCTTCTGGCGCGAGGCCGCGCGGCGATTGATCCGATAGTGGCGGCGCAGATCGTCAAGAAATGTGGCCAACTGCTCGGCCGACAACTCGACCGCCTTGGCAGCATCACTCAGGTATGGCTCGACGGGCGCCTCCTCATCCAGCGCACGCCGCCGCAGCGCCTCGACGAACTCGGCCTCGACCCGGGAGCCGTGGAGCCCGAGTTGGTCGCGTAAGGCCTTCCAGATCAACGCGCGCTGCTCGGAGACCACCATTTCCTCGGTTTCGGCCGGCGCCAGTTTATCCACCGTCAAGATGGTCGCGATCGGCGGAACGAACAAACGCCGCACCCAGGTGGTGAGGCGTTTGTACAGCGCCGGCATCAGCGTTTTGGCCATCATGGGGAGGGCATAAAACCAGCCGAGCGACTCCACCATCACGTACGGGGTGACCACATTTTCTTTCAGATCGTGCAGCAACGTGTGTCCGGCGTGGACAAGTTTGGCGCGTGACTGGTGTTTCGAGACGTAATGATCCAGGTAGCTGCGCGGTATTTCGCGAACCTCGTTCTTGGCGCGCATGATGACGGGGAATTGCTCGGTTTCATGTTCCTTGCCCCAGGCCCGGTAGCGGATAAAGACGGCGAAGAAACCGGCGAAGCCGTAGGTGTCGTTGGCGCCCGTCGATTCCAGGTGGCGGCGAAACGGTTCGGAACGCACATCGATACAAAAGACCGATTGTGAGTGGGGCCGGACCGGCGGCCGGTGGTCGGGGGCAGCCGGCTGCGGTTTGGTCGGTGCGCGCTGCAACATCCCGAAGAGATGCTCGTGATACCCGGCCTCGAAGGCTTTCAACCATATCGGGCCATGTGCCGATTCGGGAAACGCGTCCATCCAGTCCAAGAGTTGTCGGAGCGCCGGCAGCGGAGCATCCATCAGGAGCGTCGGCACGATCTCGAGTGCCTGGGCGAGCATGAGCAAGCGGTGGGCCATGTTTCGCTGCGTGGCCCGCTCCCGGCGTGGGCCGTACTCGATCTGGTAGTGATGGGTCAGTTGCTCCCATTCCGGTGTCAGGAGAGAGTTGTTCTGAGAGGAGCCGGCCTTGGCGTGGAGCCGGGCCACGCGATCGGCATAGACGGCGGGCAGCCGACCGGCGGCCCATTCCTTCCGCATGTAGTAGGCGTGGGGTTGCTGGTCCATGAACCGCAGGACGGCGCGATAGGTGCCCTCGATGCCTAAGTCGCGCTGGCAGACCTTCTGGACCAGTTCCCGTACATACCAGAGCCGGACGGCGAGAAATTTCACCAGGCCGACAGGGTAGGCCTGCTGCCAGGCGTAGTCATTCTCTTCAGCCCGCCATTTGATGAAACCCGCCCAGCCGGGCAGCGCCGCGAGTTGGAGGGACAGGTAGTCCTGCCTGAACTCGCCGGGGATCGCGAGCGCTTCGAGACAGTCGAGCACCACGTCTTCCGGATGTTCCGGGAGCGCGGCAATTTTCCGGCGGCTGTCTTCGATCCCGCAGGTCATCCACTCCTTCCCGGCGGCTTGTTTCCATGCGGCGTAGAGACCCTCTTGCCGTTCCGGCATCGGCCAGGTGGCATGGCCCTCGTCGAGGAAGGCTTCACACCATTTGACGAGTTCCCCGTTGATTTGTTCGACGATCGTGGTGCCCAGGGTGCGATCGCACCAGCTCGACAGTGTCAGATCGCGTCCGAGGGCGGTCACGTCATCGCGCATGGCGGCGGCCATGAGATCCTGCACGTTGGGTGTCGAGAAAGAGACCAGACGTTCGGCCAACACGTCGATGGGTTCCTCGTCCGGCGCGGGCTCCATGAGCCGGTCGAGCGGCTCGTCGGTCGGACGGGAGAGGCCGTGGGTCAGGCAGGCTCGCAGGACTTCGCGATGCGCAATGCGACAGGATCCGAGGTCGACCTGGTCGGGACGCGCGAGGGGGGCCAAGGCCTCGTCGACGTGCCGGACTAGAATGCGGCCGGACTTCAGGTACCGCCGATACATGTCGCCGGAGAGATAGCCGTTGCCGCCCAAAAACTGCTTCCCTCGGCGGACCGTTTCGGTAAAGGGTAGATACTCCAGGCTATGCAACGGATTGTGATGGACGAACGTGCGCATGGGCCAGTATTGCGCGATGACCTCGCTGGCCAGTCGGATCGTCCCCCGTAATTCCATGCGGCGGGCTTCGAGATCGCTGTGTCCTGGTGTCTGGCTTACCGGGTCCATGGGCCTCCCTGTGAGGCGGTCGCCACGGGAGGCGTCGGCGCGTTCGACTCGAACCACCGTGAGGGCGCGGTTCCAAGCACCAGCAACAGGAACAACATCAACACGAGCGGCATGAATTCCGTCCCGCGGAGATCTTCGTACCGGAGCTCTAGGCGCGTTCGGCCGAACACGAGCTGTTGCACCAGTTCAATCTGGTACCAGGAGGCGGTCAGCCACACGAGCATGATGACGGCGAAAGCCCCGGATGGGGTAAACGTCGGCAGGAGCAACATGCTGAGAAATCCGGAGAACACGCCGAACGGCGGCATACCCAAGGCGGCCAGCGCGAGCAACGCCAGCAGCGAGCTGAAGCGGGGCATGGGATAGGCCATGCCGCCGAGCGCGCGAAGGTCCACGTCGCCGTACCGCGCTCGGATCGCGAACCAAGCCAGCAGCAGTCCCCCGATGGCAAGCCCGACGGCGCTGAGGTAGATCGTGGCCGGAATCGGCGCGGTTCCCGTCTCGGCGACGTACCACCAGAGCAGGCAGAAGAAGGCCAGCGCGGCATAGGCGAGTCGAGGCAGCGGTCGCGACTGAATCAATGCCCGCAACGATCCATAGACGGCACCCGCGAGGGCCAGAATCGCCAGGGTGCGGAGCACTGTCACGGACAAGGTCGGGAGCAGGACCTGCACGTCGTGAAACCCGACCATGGGTAACAGCAAGGCCAGAAACGCGGGGAGATTGCCCGGCAACCCGCTCAACGAAGCCACGAATCCGCTGTGGAGCGGCAACAGGGGAAGGAGTGTCGCGCAGGCCATCAGGGCCGCGATGTCCGATGCCGGAGCCGGAAGCACGAGGGCCACGAGGGTCGCGACGATGCCCAACCCGTAGGACGACAGGCCTCGCCAGGCGTCCGGCGCAGGACCTGGTTGATGCCGGTACACCACACCGGCCAGGCAGGTGAGCAACAGGAGCCGCAAGAGTCCATGTGCCGGTCCCTGGCTCGTCAGGGTGCCGAGTCCCAGGCCCAGCACAATGAGGCTCATGGGCCAGGCCGGACTCGTCTCACGGTGCAAGGGCTGGCCCAGCAGCGACAGGTAGGCCGTCAGCGGCAGCAGGCAGAGAAAGGGGACAGCTGTGGAGGGTTCGCCCAGTGCCAGGGCCGAGCCGATCACGGAACAGAAGCTCACCGCGGCGGTGACCAGGGCGGCCGTTTTCATCCGCGGAAGGGAGGCTCTCCACAGCCAGCTGAGTCCCGCGCCGAGGATCGGAACGGCAACGAGCAGCCATGGTGCCATCCAGGTTCGTATCATGACCTGCCTCCGGCTGCGGCCACTCCTCGACGGTCGAATCTGTGTAACGTGCGGGTGGTCACGACAGGCGTTTCTCCAGGCGATGGGCGACGTGGGTCACGAGACGGCCGAGTGTGAGGTAGAGCTGATCCAGGTAAAGCCGGTTCATGCACACCACATAGAGGCGGACGAGGAACGCCTCGATCCAGGTGGGAATGGTGATGGTACGGCCATGCGCGTGGGCATAGAGATAGACCCAGCTCAACACCGTCAAGAGAGTGGTGCCGATCACCAGGCTGTCGAAGAGCCGTCCGGGCAGCGCCGCCGCTTTAAAGTAGGACGCGACTTCTTCCGGGTTCGGGTAGAGAAAATGCGTAAAGCTCTCCACCGCGAACAGATACGTGAAGACCACGATGACCAGCGTCACCAGCATGGCGGCGGACACTTTCCACGAGGCTACGGCGCGGATGCGCGTGAGCGAGAGGATGGCCTGGGACGAGGTGACCCAGATGAAGAACAGGAAGATCACCGTGCCTTGCGATTCGAGCAACGGAATCCTCAGCACACCGTGGGTGACCAGCAGGATGATCAGCGGCAGCAACAGGGTGGTGTAGAATCCTGTGGACCAGGTCAGGTTGGAGAATTCGCTTTCCTCCGCTTCACGGTCGAGGTGAGGAGACGACGGTTCCTGGCGGGCCTTGTGAATGACGTTTCCGCAGTTCAGGAACACGGTGCCCTTGAACAGGCCGTGGGCGATCAGGTGGAACACGGCGAGGGAAAAGGCGCCCAGGCCGCATTCCATGATCATGTACCCCATCTGCCCGATCGTCGAAAAGCCCAGCGTCTTCTTGATGTCGTTTTGGGTCAACATCATGGTGGCGCCGAGGACGGCTGTGAGCATGCCGATGATGAAGACTACGTGCAGTGTCGACGGACTCAGCCCGTACAGCGGGGCGAGCCGGTTGAGCAGGAACCCTCCGGCGTTGATAATGCCGGCATGTAACAGGGCATGGATCGGTGTCGGCGCGTAGAGCGAGCGGGGCAGCCAGGTGTGAATGGGAAACTGGGCCGACTTGCCCATGGCGCCGCCGAAAATGAGCAGCGTCACGGCCGTCACCCCGTTCATCTCCCAGCCGAGCTCGGGCCAGATGGACAGCGTCATGGGCGTTTCCGCAGCGCGCGTGAACAGCGTCTGAAACTCGAACGTGCCGTAGAGCGAATAGGCGAGGACGATACCCGCGAGGAACGCGGCATCGCTCAGCCGCAACATGGTGAAGGTGTTGGCGGCGCCGGAGAGGGTGGCGGGGTGGCCGTGGTTGTGCGCCAACAGGAACAGCAGCCAGGAGAGAATCTGCCAGAAAATGAACAGCATGACGAGGTTCGCGCTGGCGACCATACAGAGCAGGACCGAGGTTGTGAGGCCCAGCATGCCCAGATATCGCCGATACCCGCGATCCTGATACATGTAGCCCATGGAATAGCGATAAATGAGCGTCGTGACGCCGGTGATCAGGACCATCATGACCGCGCTGAGCCGGTCGATGTAGAACCCGATCGGGAACGCGAGATTGGCGATGGCGGCCGGATCGTACAACCGGATCGTGACCGGTCCCCAGGAGGTCACCAGCACCAGGGTGAGCAGGGCTCCCAAGAAGGAGGCGACGATGGGAAGCAGTCCGGCCCGCGCATTCTGGTCCTGCTCGGCGCGATCGCCGGTCATCACGATGAACGCCGTCAATAACGGCAACAGCGGGACGAGGACGAGGAAAGCCATGCAGACCCTTTGCGCTCCGAAAAAAGAAGAAGGCCAGCCGAGGGTCCTTGAAGCGACAAGGAGCCAACGACTGGCCTGCACTGTCCCCGGCCTTTCCCTGTGGGGAAACACCGGCAAGACCCTACTGCCTGTCTCATTGCATCATGGCATCATGCGGGTGGGTCCGGGCCGCGCCCGAATCACGGCCTGTCGTCGGCACCACCGGAAAACTCCGGTAGATGTAGCCGCGTACCCCTTGGAATTGCAAGCGAAAAGTCGGCGAAGATGGAGGGCTTCGGGGGCCGGTATGCTCGATCGCCGGCAGGGGTCTTGGGGTGCCGTGGCCGGAGGGAGGGGGTTGGAGTAGGCCAGCCGCCCCGACTATAATCCGACCGGCTATTGTGGACGATCACGTGAGAAGGATGACAGTGCCGGTGCCCAGCAAGGGAGAAAAGGAAGCCGCCGTCCGGACGGCCATCATCAAGTTTGAGCAGGAATTCCTCGGACGAGGTCCGGACGAGGTCCGGGTGTTCATCGTGCGCGATATGCTGGTCGTGCGCTTGAAGGGGGTCCTGACGCCGGCCGAACGGCAATTGGCCAAGACCGTGGAAGGCATCGATATGGTAAAACGGCTGCGTCAGAATCTCATCGCCCAGGGCCGGGAGCGTCTCTGCGAACAGGTGACGGACCTGATCGGCGCGAAGATTACGGCCCTGTTTACCGACATCGATACCGTGGTCGGCGAACGCATTTTTGTCTTCACGCTGGAGTCCGATCTGGAAGCCAACTTTCGGTAGCGATCATGACAGGCCACACGTTGGAAACGCTCCGCTTCGACAATCGCTACGCGCGGTTGCCCGAGGCCTTTTATGCCAAGGTGAATCCGACCCCCTTCAGCAGCGCGCCGTACCTGATCAGTGCAAACCGGGCGGCTCTGGAGCTGCTCGACCTGGACCCTCGCGAGGCGATGCGACCGGAGTTTGCCGGGGTGTTCGGCGGCAGTCTGCTGGTGCCGGGGATGGAGCCGCTGGCCATGCTCTATTCCGGTCATCAGTTCGGGGTGTATGTGCCCCAGCTCGGCGATGGCCGGGCGATTCTTTTGGGAGAAATCGTCAACGGGCGCGGCGAGCGGTGGGATCTCCATTTGAAAGGCGCAGGCATGACCCCGTTTTCCCGCGACGGGGACGGGCGGTCGGTGCTGCGTTCGGCGATCCGCGAATACCTTTGCTGCGAAGCCATGCACGGACTCGGCATCCCGACGACGCGCGCCCTCTGTCTGATCGGCAGCGACGACAAGGTCTATCGCGAGCAGGTGGAAACCGGCGCGACCATCGTCCGTATGGCGCCTTCGCATGTGCGGTTCGGCAGCTTCGAAATTTTTTATTACCGGAAGCAGCATGAGCACTTGCAGCGATTGGCCGACTATGTAATCGAGTCGTATTTCTCTGATTTGGCAGAAGCCGCCGACAAGTATGTCCGCTTTTTTGCCGCAGTGGTCGAGCGCACGGCAAAACTCATCGCGCAGTGGCAGGCGGTCGGCTGGGCCCACGGCGTGTTGAATACCGACAACATGTCGATCCTGGGACTGACGCTCGACTACGGCCCCTATGGCTTCATGGACGACTACGATCCCGGCTTCATCTGCAACCACTCCGACTATAACGGGCGCTACGCCTTCAACCAGCAGCCCTACATCGGCCTGTGGAACCTGAGTTGCCTCGCGCAAGCACTGTTGCCGCTCGCGCCCAAGGAAGAATTGAAGGCGGCGCTCGATGGTTACCAAGCCACCGTCGATCGGTATTACAGGGATCACATGCGAAAAAAACTCGGTCTGCGAGAAGATGGGGAGGAAGATGAGGCCCTGCTTCAGGAGCTGAAGTCGCTCATGGTCGGCAGCCGGGTCGATTACACGATTTTCTGGCGAGAACTCGGCACCTTTTCATCCGACCCTGCGGCGAAAAACGAACGGCTGCGCGAGCATTTCCTGAATCCGGAGCGCTTCGACGCCTGGGCCGGACAGTATCGCGAACGACTGCGACGCGAACAGAGCCGGGATGACGAGCGACGAGCAGGAATGGATCGCGTCAATCCCAAATACGTCCTCCGGAATTATCTCGCTCAAGGGGCCATCGAGAAGGCCCAACAGAAAGACTATTCCGAGATCGATCGCTTGCTGCACCTGCTTCACGATCCCTATACAGACCAGCCCGGCATGGATGCCTATGCGGCCGCTCCTCCGAATTGGGGCAAACACCTCAGCGTGAGTTGCTCGTCGTGAGCAGAGCTCCGTTCCGGTCGGCGGCCCGGTGCAGCGGTCGGCGATTGGAGCACAAGTGTTCATGATTCACGCGGGCTGACCTGAAAGAGGCACGGTGATGCGTCTCGAAAAACTCGGCGGCCTCACGGTTCGCCTGACCGGTGGAATCGACGGCAAGGGCGGGGGCAACGGTCCATGGGTGGTGTTGCTCCATGGATTCGGCGCGCCGGGCGATGACCTGGTCCCGCTCAGCGAGTATCTGGACGCGCCCGCGGCCACGCGGTTTCTCTTTCCCGAAGCGCCGATCCAGATCCCGATGGGCTTCGGAGATTCCCGCGCCTGGTGGATGATCGACATGGCGCGCATTCAGGCCGATCGAGCGGCGGGCAAGGTTCGGGATATGTCCGGTGAAGTCCCGCGCGGATTGCCGGAAGCACGCGACCGTGTGAAGGCCTTGTTGGAGGATGTGCACAAGAAGGTAGGGGCTGATCCGGCCCGGACCGTGCTGGGCGGCTTTTCGCAAGGTGCGATGTTGTCCTGCGACGCGCTGCTGCATAGCACCCAGGCCTATGCCGGACTGATTCAACTCTCCGGCACACTGGTGGCGAAACAGGAGTGGGCCCCGCTGCTCACGAAGCGGAAGGGATTGCCGCTCTTTCAGAGCCACGGCACTCAGGACCCGATTCTGCCGTTCAGTATGGCCGAGCGGTTGCGGGATGAATTTCTGCAGGCTGGCGTGACGGTCGAGTGGAATCCCTTCCGGGGCGGTCACGAAATCCCGGACGCGGTGTTGCGAAAGCTGGGCAGTTATCTCCTGAAGGTCTTGCGGTAGAGCCTGATGGAACCATTCACACTGACCTGCGCCGACGGGACGACCCTCCGCGGCGATCGCCACATCGGTCAGGATCGCCAATTTCTCTTCATCACCGGGTTTCTTTCCAAGCGGTGGGGGAATAAGAGCAAGGCGCTGGCGCAATGGTGTGAGGAGCGCGGGTGGGGCTTCTGTTGTTTCGACTTTCGCGGCTGGGGCGACTCGGGTGGTGTGTGGGGTGAGTATCGTCTGCGGCAATGGCTGGAAGACGCAGAATCCGTGACGAATCTGCTGGCAGACGGGCCGCCGGTGACGATCGTCGGTAACTCCCTCGGCGGCTGGCTGGCCTGGTTAGTCGCGCAGGAGCAACAGGCGGTGGAAGAATTGATTCTGATCGCCCCGGCGTTCAATATGATGGACCTGCGCGCGGCTCAGATTTCCAACGAGCGGCGTGAACAGTGGCAGGCGACCGGCTCCATGCCCTGGGATGACGAGCCACTGCATCGGGACGCGCCGATTCCCTGGCATTGGGTGGAAGACAGCCAGGCGTTGTGGCGCCGCCGTTTCACCATGCCGCGTTGCGTGAAGACGACCATCCTGCACGGCCTGCAGGATACGGTGATCAAGTCCGACGGCAGCTGGGCCTTCGTGCAGCAGGTGCTGTCACAGGACCCGGAGTTCCCTCTCGAACTGCTGCTGAAAACCGGCGATCATCGGCTGAGCAGCCCGGAGCATCTCGACACCTTCCGACGCCTGGTGGTGAAGGAATAGCCATGCTGGTCTTAGTCCATAAAGAATGCGGTGGCCCGGCGCTGGAGGAGTCTCCTGTCGGGGAAGTGTGCGCGATTCCGGTGGATCGGTTTCCGTTTCCCTGCTTCACCTGTCTGGAAGAAATTGTGGACGAATCAGAATTACGGCTCACCCAGGATCTGGGGATTTGATCGGGCCGAGAAAGCAGAGGTTTCGTGTCGTCATCGTTAGGAGCACACAACAGCGGACCGGACTCGGAAGGTCCTGACGTTCCCGAACCGTCCCATGCCGAAAAGGCCAGAACGTTGGTCTATCTGCAGCAGACGGGCGGTCTCTCGACCCTGTCGCGGAAGCAACCGGGCTGGCCCTTCGGGTCGGTGATGCCGTACGGGTTGGACGAGCAGGGGCAGCCGCTGTTTCTCATCAGCACCATGGCGATGCACACGCAAAACCTCCTCGGCGATCCGCGTGCGAGCCTGCTGATTACTCCACCGGAAAGTCAGCGCGATCCGCTGGGTGCCGCCCGGGTCACGTTGATGGGATCGGTGACGCGAGTGCCGAAGGAGGAGAGTGCCTCGGTTCGCGAACGGTACCTGGCGCGGCATGCCAATGCGGCCTATTGGGTTGACTTCGACGACTTTCACTTCTTCCATATGGCCTTGGCGGATATCTATTTTGTCGGCGGATTCGGGTCGATGGGCTGGGTGGCACCAGCTGACTACCTGGCAGCGGCAGTGGATCCGCTCGCAGAGACCGCTGCGGACCTTATTCGTGAGATCAATACGAAGCAGCAGGAGACGCTGCTCCAGCTTGCCCGCTTGTGTGGCAATCTTGATGCGCAGCAGGCCAGCCTCACGACCATGGACCGGTTGGGATTTCACCTGCGTGTGAAAACGTCAGACCGGATGCAGGGTGGGCGATTCGCCTTCACTGCTTCGGTCCGCAATGCGGAAGAGGCCCGCGCCGGTCTCGCCGATCTGGCCACGAAGGCGAAGGCTGGGGCCCAGGTGCTGCACTCGTTGTAGCTACCAGCGAGTGCGAACTGGATATTGGCTTATCAATGGGTCAGGCGTGAGCAACAGGCAATCATGTTCAATCGCTTGGCAGATCAACATGCGGTCAAAGGGGTCTCGATGTAATTGGGGAAGCTTATGCAGATGCAAGACCGCGCCCTCATGAAGTGGCAGCATCGCGATTCCATGTTGCTCCCGTTGCTCGACAAGAAACTGATCAAGCGGACTCGGCAGCGACAACCGTCCAAGCCCATGCTTCACAGAAATTTCCCAGACCGACACGACGCTCAGCCACATCTCGTTGGCTGGGTCGGTGAAGAGCTCTCGCGCGGTTCCTGACAGCTCCTTAGCCCCCGAGATAATCCACAGAAAGGTACAGCTATCGAGGAGGCACTTCACTCGTGCGTTCCCTCGAACGCCTCGAGGAGGACATCCGGGAGTGGTGCGAAGAAACTACCTGGGACGGTAAAGCGGCCTTTCGCCAGCCCAATGGGGCGAGGGTGGGTGGGTGGTTCCGGCAACGCCGTGATCTCGGCAATCGGATGATTGCGTTTGCACAACAGAATTCGCTCGCCGGCCTTGAGCTTGGCCAAGTATTTGGAGAGGTGTGTCTTGGCTTCATGAACATTGAGCTTAATCATGACCACACAGTAGACTAACTTCTCAACTACGTCAAGCTCTCGTGAATGCGGCGATCTGGACGCGCAGCAGGCCAGCTTCACGGCCATGGACCGGCTGGGATTTCACCTGCGGGTCCAAACCCCAGACCGGATGCAGGGAGGGCGATTCGCCTTCACTGCTTCTGTCCGCGATGCTGAGGAAGCCCGTGCCGGTCTCGCTGACCTGGCAGCGAACGCGAAGGTTGGCGGTCAATGAATGAGTTCCGGAACCGTTTCGGGGGCCCTGTCGGCGTGACCCGGTACCATGGAAAAGCCTGACACCATCCACGCCATGGGCCTACGTCGAACCGCTTGGGGCTTGGGCTTCTGCGAGTGGGGTGAAATCGACATCCCGAACCCGAGCTTCGGTCAGCGCCAGCCTGAGTTCTTTGCTAATCATAGTTGCGCGCCAGGCACTCGCCCCACTGCCAAAGGATTCGTATGTTTTCACCATGTGGGAGGCCGGTCTAGTCGTGAGGGCAGGGAACAACCCCTTCGTAACGGAGGGCGATACTTTATCAAACCACAGAGTTCACAACGATGCCCCTCCAACCGATGTGTGCTGACATGGACAAGTTCTGACACCACCAATTGCACGACGGTCCGGAGTTCCTGACCTTTTCTATTGTGCACAGGGCGACACTCGACTCCGAATGGCTTGAAGATGGTGGCCCAGACCTCCGGTGTCGCAAAATACTCGTCGAAGACCCAATTCAGTTTCAGCATACCTCTTCGACCCCACTTGGGTTCGCCTCGCACCTGGAACGGGGCCCGCTGGACTCTGCCAAGGTCATAGGTTGCGGTGAGGTACCCGAATTCGTCCTCATTCGGCTGTGGATAGCCGTAGTGCCATTGCGGGGCTACCTTCTTCAGCTTTCATGGACCGAGCCAATTGTTACTTCCCGTCGGTCGCTCGCTTGATCTCCGCGCGCAACACCTCCGAATGCGGATTCTTCACGTCGCGGCGGATCACGATGTCGGTTGGCGTGACCGGTTTGCCATAGTAGGCTCTGCTCCATTCGTCCCGTGAGATGAGCGCCGCTCCTTCCAGCGACACGCCCGCGAACAGGCCCTTGGCCCGTACGAATGACAACAGGTCCGCACTGAGGTTGGGCGTCGTCGCGCCGGAAACACCTGCGCCGACGGGTCCCACGGCGACCGATCCATCTGCCCCGAGTTTGAAATTCCCCAGCAAGAGTGAATCGACTCCGCGTTGCGTCAGCACGAGCAAGACCACTTCCGACATCTGCGCGCCGAACTGAAAGCCGAAACTCGCGGCGCCCATCGTAAAGAACGCCGGCTCGCTCCATTCGCCGGTTTTCTCGTCCTTGGCGACAAACACGCCGCTCCCTCCGGCTGCGCCGTAGATCAATGCGCCCTTCATGTACTGCGGGACAATGAAGAGACCCCTGGCCTCTTGGATGTGATCGCGGAACCAGGTCATGGTGGAATCGGCGAGAAAGTTGGCAAGGGTCATGCGGGACTGATCCACCAGATCCCGCTGTTCGCGGTCGTCCGCGAGGGCGGAGCCGGAATTGATCCAAGCGAAGAAAAGGAGCAGTGCCAGGATGAGAGGGCTGGATCGCCTCTGAGTCTGGGTGTCGCGAAGCATGACCGCACTCCCTCGCGCGGTTGTGAATAATCCCGCGCTTTGTTATGGTCGTCGATTGCACGATCGAACAAACGGATCACACTCTACCGAGGATGGCTATGGCGACGAACGATAAGCAAGTCATTTTTTCACTGGTCGGTGTCGGCAAGGTCTATCCGCCGAAGAAGCAGGTACTGCGCGATATCTACCTGGGTTTTTATTACGGCGCCAAGATCGGCGTACTCGGGTTGAACGGCTCCGGGAAAAGCTCTTTATTGAAAATCATTGCCGGTGTGGATCCGAACTATGTGGGGGAGATCACACGGTCCAAGGGCTATAGCGTGGGCTTGCTCGAACAGGAACCGCAGCTCGACCCCAACAAGACGGTCAAAGAGGTTGTGGAGGAAGGCAAGAAAGAACTGGTTGCTTTGCTGCACGAATATGAAGCGGTCAGCAACAGCATGGGCGACGCGAGCCCCGATGAGATGGAGAAGCTCATCGACAAGCAGGCACAGCTGCAGGAGAAGATCGAAGCCGCGAACGGGTGGGAACTGGAAAGCGAACTGGAGATCGCCATGGATGCGCTCCGTTGCCCACCGGCCGACCAAAAAGTGGGCGTGTTGTCCGGAGGCGAAAAACGCCGCGTGGCTCTCTGTCGGCTCATGATCCAGGAGCCCGACATTTTGTTGCTCGATGAGCCGACCAACCACTTGGATGCCGAATCGGTGCAATGGTTGGAACAGCATCTGCAGCAGTACAAGGGGACGGTCATCGCCGTCACCCACGACCGCTACTTTCTCGACAACGTGGCGGGCTGGATTCTGGAGTTGGATCGCGGGCACGGCATTCCGTTTCAAGGCAACTACACCTCCTGGCTGGAACAGAAACAGGAGCGGCTGGAGAAGGAAGAAAAGGCCGAATCGAAGCGCAAGAAGACGCTGGAACATGAGTTGGAATGGATCAGGATGTCGCCGAAGGCCAGGCAGTCGAAGGGCAAGGCGCGTCTCAACCGCTACGAAGAACTGGTGAATCAGAAGCAGGACCAGCTGGCCGCCGATCTGGAAATCTATATTCCGCCGGGACCGCGCCTGGGTGATGTGGTCGTGGAGGCGAAGGGGATCAGCAAGGCGTTCGGCGACAATGTGCTGTATGAAAACGTGGAATTCAGCCTGCCGAAAGGCGGCATCGTGGGAGTCGTGGGCCCCAACGGGGCGGGCAAGACGACCATGTTCCGCATGATCATCGGCAAGGAGAAGCCGGATACGGGCACCATCCGCATCGGCGAGACGGTGAAGCTCGGCTATGTCGATCAGGACCGCAGCCTCGATCCCAACAAAACCGTCTACGAAATCATCTCCGATGGCCAGGACACGATCATGCTGGGTAAAGCCGAGGTCAACGCCCGCGGCTACTGCGCCCGCTTCAACTTCGCCGGGACCGACCAGCAGAAAAAGGTGAAGGACCTGTCGGGCGGGGAACGCAATCGTGTCCATCTGGCGCGTATGCTGAAAGAGGGCGCGAACCTGATCATTCTCGACGAGCCGACCAACGACCTGGATGTGAACACATTGCGCGCCTTGGAAGAGGGGTTGGAAGGGTTTGCCGGCTGCGCCGTCATCAGCAGTCACGATCGTTGGTTCTTGGACCGCGTCGCCACCCACATCATGGCTTTTGAAGGCGACAGCAAAGTGGTCTGGTACGAAGGCAACTACAGCGAGTATGAAGCGGATCGAAAGCGGCGGCTCGGGAAAGAAGCCGACCAGCCGCACCGGATACGCTATCGCAAACTGACCAGAAACTAGTAGGCTGTTGAAAAAGGGCTGCCGGCGGCGTGCTTCTTGCGGCCTTGCTGGACAACCCGTTTGAACAGCCATAGACGGTCGGTCAACGGACTGGTTCGGGGCCGATTTTCTTCTTACCCCAAGATCCATTCTCCGCATTGGACCGTAGAGTGACGCATGAGTACGTTACGAGGTTGCTCCCTCGGCTATTGGCTCGCGGCGCTCCTGTTGACCGTCGCGTCCTGTGCGACCAGTGACCCTCCTCGAGTCCTCCCCCCTGACGTTCCCCCGGCGCCGACGAGGGCGACGCTCCAGTTAGGCCAAAAGGAACTCGCGGATGGCCGGTTCGTCGGGTTGGCGTTTTCCGGCGGAGGGAGCCGCGCGGCCGTCTTCGGGGCGGCCGTCATGAAGGAACTCGACCGCCTAGGGCTGCTGCAGCAGGTCGATGTGTTGTCCGCCGTGTCCGGCGGCGCCTTGCCTGCCGCGGCCTATGCGCTGGAGGGTTATCGCGACTTTGACTTTCAGAACGGGTTCCTCGAACAGATCGGGCGCGATATTCAAGGCGCAGCAGCGGGGCCCTGGTACCTAGTGCCTCATAACCTGCTCCGGTACACCTTCAGAAACACGATTCCCTCCGAACCCGTGATCCGCGCCCTGGACGACCAACTGTTTCACGGCGCGACCTTCGCCGACCTGAATCCCTCCCGGCCGCTCTTGCTGTTGAATGCCACGGATGCCTTGACCGGTGATCCTCTGGTCATCGCCGAGGAACGGTTCGCGGCGTTGGGCATTCCCTTAGGATCGTTCAGTATTGCCCGGGCCGTCTATATGTCTGCGGCCTATCCCGGCGTGCTCGAGCCCTTGACGCTGACCGATGGACATGTCGGGACGAACGGCACGGCCTCCAATCCGGTTCTTGCCTATGACGGGGGCGCCGCCGACAATCTGGGCATTCGCACGCTCATGCACGTGGTGGAGGAAAGCCTATCGGAGCAGCCGATGGCGGATCGTTTTCCACAAGGTTGTCTGGTGATCTCCATCGATGCCACGAGCCGTCCGAGGAACGAGACGCGCACACCGCTTTCCGCTGCCGCGGCGTTACTCAGAGGCCATCGCCGGAATGTATTGGAGCTCGCCGGAATTCCTGCCGCAGAGCAAGACCGGACCATGTTCGGCAGCTTTCGGGTCGGTCTGAACGGAAGCGAGGGGATCTGCCAGTTTTGGCATCTGGCATTGCGCCAGTTACCGGACAGCGATCCGTTGGGCGACTACGTCACGCACATCACTACGAACCTGGGCTTGCCGGCTGAGGATCAAGCTGCGTTGGCTGCTGCCGCCGCCCGCCTCGTCTCGAAGGGGCGCGAGGCGATGAACGGGACGGCTGGTTGGGCCTGGCTTGGGGAGTCGAAGCCGTCGCTGCGTTCGCATCCATGACCTACCCCATCACTCGGCAGCGGATCTTTATCACCGGCGCCACCGGATATGTCGGGTGCCGGCTCATTCCGTTGTTGCTCGAACGCGGTCATGACGTGACGGCGTTGGTTCGCGAGTCATCCGTGAAGAAGGTTCCGGCCGGATGCCTGGTCGTAGTCGGCGATCCGTTGGATGCGGAGACGTTTGCGGAATCTGTGCGTGGACACGATACACTCCTGCAGTTGGTCGGCGTGCCCAAACCCTCGCCCTGGAAGGGGGCGCAGTTTCGCGCGATCGACGGGCCCAGTGCGCGGGCGTCGATTACTGCCGCAAGCCACGCCGGTGTCCGGCACCTGGTCTATGTCAGTGTCGCCCAGCCGGCTCCCATCATGCGGGACTATCTCGCCGTACGTCGCGACTGCGAAGCGGCGATCGCGGCGGCGGGGCTGGTCGCGACGATCCTCCGGCCCTGGTACATTCTCGGTCCGGGTCACTGGTGGCCTTTGGCGCTGCAGCCGGTCTTTCGTGTGTTGGAACGAGTGCCTGCGACAAGGGAGGCCGCCATGCGTTTGGGATTGGTGACGATTCGAGAGATGCTCGCGGCCTTGTTGTGGGCCATCGAGCATCCGCCGGTGAAGACGAGGATGATCGACGTGCCGGAGATCAGGCGTCTGGGACTGAGCGAGAGATGAAACCGGTCGCACTCGTCACCGGTGCCGCCGGCTTGATCGGCGGCTATCTCCTCAGAAGCGCCTCGCGCTGGGCGCCCGACTGGGAAGTGCATGGTGTCACCAGGGCCGAGGTCGATCTCACTGATCGGCCGCAGGTGCAGCGGGTCTGGAATCGTTACCGACCGGACCTGGTCATCCACTGCGCGGCGTTGAGCCGGACCGGTCTCTGCGAGCAGGATCCCGCGCTGGCCCGGCGGATCAATGTCGAGGCGACCCGGTCCCTGGCCGACCTCGCGAAGGACGTGCCCTTCATCTTCCTTTCCACCGATCAAGTCTTCGACGGCGCGAAGGGACGGTATGCCGAAACCGATGCCGTTCATCCGCTCAATGTGTATGGGCACACGAAGACTGAGGCGGAGCCGCTCGTGCTCGAACATCCGACCCATGCGGTCGTGCGTATCGCGTTGACAGCCGGGACGTCGCCGACGGGGGACCGAAGTTTCGTCGAAGATATGCTGCGGGCGGCGGCGAAGGGAACCAGATTGACGCTCTTCACGGACGAATTTCGCTGCCCGTTGCCGGCCGGGGCCCTGGTGCGGGCGCTCTGGGAATTCGGCCTGCAGCGCCGACCGGGGCTCTATCACCTGGGTGGTCAGGAGCGGCTGTCCCGCTGGGAGATTGGAGAGCTGCTGGCGGCGCGATTTCCGGAACTGCGGTCTGCGATCCAGCCTGGTTCGGTGGCCGACTATCATGGCCCGCCACGGCCGCCGGATCTGTCGATGCGCAGTGACAAGATCCAGGCACTCCTGTCGTTTCGCCTGCCGGGATTTCGCCAATGGCTGACGGAGAATCCGTCGGATGGCGGCGATCCTTGGGATTATCCTCCGGGTGGATTAATGCGGAAGCGTGCGAATGTAAGCTAACACGCTTTGGATGTCGTGGTCGGAGAGGATGCCCTTCCAGGAGGGCATGTTCGGTTTCCCCTCGTGGATGGTGGTCAGCAGCGCGCTGTCTGGTTTCTTCCTGGTCGCTGGTGCCGTCAGGTTTGCCGGATCCGGGCCGAGCAATTTATACCCATCGCCTTTTCCTTCAGCACCGTGACATCCGGCGCAGTGTCGGCTGAAGATGCGTTTGCCTTTTGAACTCTCAGGTGTCTTCGCACCGGCGGCTCCACTCGCGTCCGACGGCATACCGGACCAGCCCACGCATGCCACGATGATCATCACGATGCTCACAACAGCCGTCTTCACCATAGTCCCTCCGTACCGATGCGTCATCCTGCAGATTGGGGCCAGCGGTATCATACCGCCGGGCGACGGCCAATACCATGACTACGTGCACCGGACGACCCGGTGTTGCCGGTGACGAACATCATAGTACAATCGCCGCATCACCTCCTGTGAGCCCTGTGGGCGCAGCGCACGTTAAGGAGCTCCCGCATGTCGGCGACGGATCCACTGTCCCTCCTCATCACCGCCTGGGCGGTCTCGGCGATGCTGATGGGTGTGCTCTGGTTGCTTGAGCGCCGCCTGCAAAATCTGTCGATCGCCGATGTCGGGTGGTGTTACGGACTGGCCTTGGTGGTGTTGTGGTACGCCGGCGCTGCTCCTGGTGAACCGGCCAGGCGCCTGTTGGTTTGTGGGATGATCGTACTCTACGCCGCTCGCCTCGGCACACATATCCTCATCGATCGGCTATGGGGGAGACCCGAAGACGGCCGGTACCGCGCCCTGCGTTTGCAATGGGGAGAGCAGGGTCCGCTGCGCCGGTTTTGGTACGTTCAATTGCAGGCGGCGGCCATTGTCTGGTTTTCCCTTCCTCCTCTGGTCGTCATGCAGAATCCTCATCCGCCGTTTCATCTCATGGAGTTGCTCGGCGTGCTTCTGTGGGGGGCGGCGGTGACAGGGGAAGCGGTTGCCGATTGGCAACTGTCGGCCTTTCGCCGCCGACCCTGGAACAGGGACCACGTGTGCCGGGAAGGACTCTGGTACTACTCGCGCCATCCCAATTATTTCTTCGAATGGCTGCACTGGTGGAGTTATGTGGTGATGGGAGTCGCCAGTCCGCTGGGCAATTGGGGGGTGACGTTGATTGGTCCGCTGACGATGGGCTGGGCGCTCCTGAAAGTCACCGGCATTCCCTGGACGGAGATGCAGACGATGCGCAGCCGTGGTCGCGAGTATGCGGAGTATCGGCGAACCACGAACGCCTTCTTCCCCTGGCTTCCGCGCCTGGGGAGCGTACAACGTGAAAGGTGAAAGGCGCCTCGCGGCGATTGCAGCAGAAGTGCTCATGAATAATGCGGGGTAAGAGGCTACGGTTTGTCGGCCAGTGCAGTCAGACGTGTCCGGGCGATCTTGGCGGCTGGGCTGTCGGGATACTGATGGACGATTTGTTCGTAAAGTTCTTTGGCGTGCGCTCGATTGGTCTGGCGCTCTTCGAACTGGGCCGTCTCGAGCAGCTGCGCAGCCTGGTCGGGACTACAGGCGGAGATGGCCAGCAGCAGAGTCGGAATGAGCCATGTCGCGACTCTGTTCATGCGATGCTCCTTTCGGCCGACATGTCGCGCAATGTCGTGAGAAGTTGAGGTGTGTGCGTAGTGTCGCCCAAGACGCCGGGAGTTTCAAGAAGGCAGGGTCGAGGTGGTACTCGAGGTCAGAGGGATTTTTCCTCACGAATGCCGAATCTCGGGGACGTAATGGCCTCGCTGCGGCAGCGGGGACACCGGCTTGGACGGGTGAGTCTGGTTCGATCGCGGAAGGCGTACGTACAGTCCTGACAGTGCGACGGTTCCAGCAGAAATGTTCGAGACGCGTCGCGAGCGAGGGTTTTGACAATGTGGGTCAGGTGATCTTCCACCTGGCGCTCCGGCATGCCGACAAGTTGCGCCAACTGGTGAGACGATAACAACGTGCCGGTCAGCAGCGTCATGATTCGCTGCCGCGGTGTCTGCTGTGGAGTGATCATGCCCTGTTGATTGTAGGTGAACCGCCTGCCGATGAAAAGGCAGGCATCGATGACCGCGATCTTGTTATACTACGCTGAACTGCCTGTGCATTCGGCGCAGAGAAAGACGCCGCTATGAGTGGATCGCAGTGGGACGAGCTGGCCGAATTGGCCTTGGCTTGTGTGCGCTCGGCCGGGGTCGAGTATGCGGATATCCGCCTGCTTGATACGACGACGCGGACCATCAGCGGTGAAGACCGGCGCATCGCCCATATTCGCGAGTCCACCGATCGAGGGTTCGGCATCCGCGTGCTGCACCGTGGCGCCTGGGGTTTTGCCGCCAGTTCCATCATTTCACTCGAAGAAATTCCTCGTGTCGCCGATCTGGCCGTAGAAATCGCCAAAGGTTCGGCGTCTCTCGCGATTTCGAAGGTGCACCTCGCCCCAGAGCCGGTGCATCGAGACCGGATTGTGACGCCTTGCCGCCTGGATCCCTTTGCCGTTCCGCTCGAAGAACAATCGGCGTTGCTGCTGAACACCATGGATATCATTCAGCGGCATCCCGGTGTGGTGAGAAGTCATGCCGGCCTGTGGGCTCAACGCGATCGCAAACTGTTTGTGTCCACTGAGGGCTCCCATCTGGAGTTCGACCTGTTGGCGGTACAGGGCGACTGCACGGCCACGGCGGTGCATGAGGGACGGTTCGCCAGTCGCTCCTTCAACACGCCCCATCTGCGCATGGGGTATGAACTGGTGCGCGATGCGGACTGGGCCCGTGAAGGGGCGCGCATCGCCGCTCAGGCGGTGGAAAAGGTGCGCGCGCCGGTCATCGAAGCGGGCCGCTACGATCTGGTTTTGGATCCGGAACATCTCTCGTTGACGATGCACGAGTCGTGCGGGCATCCGAGTGAATTGGATCGCGCGCTTGGGTATGAGGCGAACTACGCGGGCACCAGTTTTCTCACGCCCGACAAACGCGGCACCTATCGGTATGGCTCCTCCCACGTGAATCTGGTGGCCGACAACACCGAAGCCGGTACGCTGGCGGCGACCGGGTATGACGATGACGGCGTCAGTTGCCAGAAGTGGGACATCGTGCGAGAGGGCATCTTTGTCGGCTACTGCACGAATCGCGAAGTCGCGCCGAGGATCAAGGAAGAGCGGTCACGCGGGTCGAACCGGGCCGATAGCTGGGGCAGCGTGCCGATGGTGCGCATTGCGAACATCGGGCTTGAGCCGGGAACCGCCACCCTCGACGGGCTCCTGGCCGACGTGAAACGGGGCATCTACATCGAAGGCCACGGGTCGTACAGCATCGACCAGCGGCGGTACAATTTTCAGTTCGGCGGCGACGCCTTCTGGTTGATTGAAAACGGCCGGCGAACAGGTATGGTGCGCGACGTGATCTATCACGGGATCACGCCGGAGTTTTGGGGCCGGTGCGACGGCGTCGCGGACCGGAGTCATCGTCGTCGGTATGGATTTGTTACCTGCGGAAAAGGCCAACCGGGGCAATCGGGCTGGATGACCCACGCCGCGTCCCATGCCCGGTTCCGGCGCGTGGACGTCATCAGCGGAGAGACGAAGGCCAATCCATGACCTCCTCGATCACCGCGTCATGGCCGAAATTGACGAGTCGCCAGGAGTTTGAATTCCTCGCCGACCTCGTGATGAGCCACTCCACCGGGGAGGAGACGTTTCTGTCCTTGCGGGACTCCCATGGCGGCACGACCCGATTCGCCAACAACCAGGTCATTCAGAATGTGAATCAGCGGCGGGGCAGCCTGTCGATCACGGTGGGCTTCGGGCGTCGGCACGGGACGGCCAGTACGACGGATTTCGCGGCCGGGGCGGTACGGGAAACGCTGAAGCAGGCGGAATCGATCGCCCGTCTGTCGCCGGACGATCCGGAATATCTTCCGCCGGTGGGCGCGCAGACCTATATGTCGCTTCCGACCTCCCGCCCGGAAACGCATGCCGCAGGACCGGCACGTCGACTCGAGTACGCGCGTGAGGCCATCGGTCAGTGCAAGATGGAGAATCTGAATGCGGCGGGGACGGTGTCGTCCAGTGTCGCGACGATCGGATTGGCCGCCGGGACCGGATTGCGAGCGTATGAGGAACGCACGGAGGCGCGGTTCAGTCTGACCGTGCAGGCCGGCGAAGCGACGGGCTGGTCGGCGGCGGCCCATCGATCCATCGACCGCTTGCATGTCCAGGAGCGCACCTTGGCCGCGATTATCAAAGCCAAGCGAGGCGCGGACGAGCCGCAGGAATTGCCGCCGGGCCGCTACACGGTCATTCTGGAGCCGGCCGCTGTGGCGGGCCTGCTCAGCTGGATGATCTGGATGTTAGATGCGAAATCCTTTTACAAAGGCACCAGTCCGTACAGCGGGAAGTTGGGCTCGCGTATCATCGATCGACGCCTGTCCCTCTCGAATCAACCGGCCCATGCCGACTTGCTGGGGAACGGCTTTACCCATGAGGGGCTGCCCGTCATCGAATCGGGCTGGATTGAGTCGGGAGTATTGGCGCAGCTGTTGCACGACCGGTACACGGCGCGGGAACATCAGATCGATCCTCTCGCCACGTTGGAGTCGCCCCATTTCTCGGGAGAACGTCCCATCGGCACCCGCGTGGACGATCTCATCCGTACCACCCAGCGGGGGATCCTGGTGACGAATTTCTGGTACATCCGTCCGGTCAATCCCTCCGATCTGACGCTGACCGGGATGACCAGAGACGGCACGTTTCTCATTGAAAACGGGGAGATCACCTCGGCCGTACGGAATTTCCGGTTTCACGAGAGCCCTTTGCGTGCGTTCAACCACGTGGACGCCTACACGACCCCGGCTGAGGCGGTGACCTCGGAAACCGGGAAGGCGCTGGTTCCCGCCATGCGGATTCACGATTTCAATTTCTCCAGCGTCACCCGCTTCTAGCTCTGCCCTGTACCCGGCGTGCCGGCCGAAAAAAGCCCTTTGCAGCCATTGACTCGGACTATGGGAAAGAGTAATGAATTAAGGGTAATTGGCCGATAAGAGCTCGGTGTGCGCCTATGACACGAAAACAACAGCGTTTGGCCGAAAAGCCGGTCAACCTCCTGACCCTCGCTCCCGACAAGGGTGAAAAAGGAGCCGTCAATCCGTTTGCACCCTCGCCCCTACGCGCGGCAATCGGAAAGGTGTTCGTCAAGCTGGAAGATGTGACTGAGCGGTTCGAGGATTGGTGCCGGTACGGCAGCTCTGAGGACCGGACGGAACAGCCGTTGGGGCAGCGTGTGTCACAATGGCTCGGGGCACCTGTCGCGCGCCACATCGAGCACGAGGTTCAGGCGGAACATGGGCTGGTGCCTGCTCGTCGCTGGGACGGCGCCGTCGGCGATCTCCTCTTCCGGTTGCGCGACCGCGCGGGATTTGTGCAGCGGGCCTTGGCGGCGCAAGCGCGTGAACTCAAAGACTGGGTCATCCAGCATACCCAATCCACTCAAGCGGAACTCCATGAGTTGCGCGAGCAGGTGTCCACTCAGAAAGCGCAGATGGAGGAACTCTCCTCGCAACTTCAGGATTTGCGCGCGTTGGTCAGTTCGCAGCAACAGGTCTTGATGTACATGGGCAAGGATATGGAGATGGCCCCACCCGCTGAGTTAGAGCTGTCCCTCGTCCCGCCGCGTGCGTTGCCGTATGGCGACCGTGAGATCAAGTCTTCGAGAGATCGGCGCGAGGCTTCTGCCGAGGCCTCCGAAATTCCCTACCTCAACGCGTAGATCGCGCCTGGACGCTCCGGCGGTATAACCGGATCAAGTCTGCCCTGCCGCTTGTTCATCGATCTCGTACATCCGCTCCTCGGCGGGTGATTGCCTCTTGCGCTCCTGCTGTTCCGAACTGCAGGCTCCGTCCTACGGGAGAGGTTGCGTCAGGTCGTCTCCTACGTATCTGCCGCAGTGCCGGGCATCGCCCCACAACGTGCTGGCAACTTCGTCATAAGACTGCTAATTTGTGCGTCTCCTCGCGGCCGTGCCGTGGCCGGATCATCGGGGCGTGGTCGATCCTTTCGCCCATACACGACCAGGAGCGTGATCAATGGTGAAGCGACGATATCTGCAGGTGTTGTTGTCCGGTCTTCTCTGTGCGGGTGCGACGTCGTCTTTGGGAGAAGGGCATGCAGGGGCCGAGCCGATATTGTTCGACAACCTGGGCACGCTGCATCACGAGATCAGCACGACATCCGAACGTGCCCAGCAATACTTCGACCAGGGGCTCCGACTGGTCTATGCCTTCAACCATGAGGAAGCCATCGCCGCATTCACGGAGGCCTCCCGCCTCGACCCCGACGCGCCCATGCCCCATTGGGGCGTGGCGTTGAGCCTGGGGCCGAACATCAATGCCGGGATGGACGTGAAAGCTGAAGTACGCGCGGTCGATGCCATACACAAGGCCACTGCGCGCCTTGCGCAGGCCACTTCCCGTGAACGGGCCTACATTGAGGCCTTGGCGACACGGTACTCCGGCAAGAAGGCTTCGTCACGGAACGGCAAGGATGAGGCCTATGCCAAGGCCATGCGCCGGCTCCATGCGGAGTCTCCAGACGATGTCGATGCCGCCGTGCTGTTCGCGGAATCGATGATGGTCCTTCGCCCCTGGGACTATTGGCGTGCCGATGGTCGTCCTCAACCGGGAACAGAGGAAATTGTGGCGACGTTGGAAGCAGCGATCGAGCGAGAGCCGAATCATCCGGGCGCCTGCCATTACTACATTCACGCGGTAGAGGCCTCACCCGATCCACAGCGCGGGTTGGCCTGTGCCCAGCGCCTGCCGTCTCTCATGCCCGGTGCCGGGCATCTGGTGCATATGCCGGCCCATATCTTTATGCGGGTGGGCCGCTATCGGGAGGCGTCCGAGCGGAATGCGAATGCCGCGACGGTGGACCACGAGTATTTGCGTCATCACCCCCTTGAGGGCAACTACGCATCAGGATACTATGCGCACAATCTGCATTTCCTCAATGCCTCACTGGTGATGGAAGGGCGGAGTGCGGAAGCGGCGCAGGTTGCGCGCGACCTGCTGGGCAAGATTTCGGTCGACGAGATCGTGAAGGAGCCGTCGCTCGAATGGTACGCGCCGACCCTTTTGCTCACGATGGCGCGATTCGGCCGGTGGGGGGAGTTGATCCGGCAGCCTCCGCCGCCCAGGGAGTTGCGCTTCACCACGGGCCTCTGGCACTACGTCCGCGGATTGGCCTTTGCCGCAACGACCCGATTCGGAAGCGCCGAGGGGGAATTGTCGAACCTCAGGAAGTCGTTGAAGGCTTTCACCAAGGCGAAGACAACGGAGGGGAAGTTGAGTCGCACGCTGCTCAAGGTGGCGGAGCGAGTGTTGGTCGGAGAAATGGCTGCGCGCCGCGGGGAGTATGAGGCGGGGATTCAGGCCTTGCGCGAAGCGCTGAAGATGGAATCGTCGTTGCCGTACAGCGAACCGCCGTTTTGGTTTCAGCCGGTCCGTCATAACCTGGGAGCGGTGCTGTTGCTGGCGGGGCGTCCAGGCGACGCGGAGGTCGTCTACCGGGAAGATTTGCGCGTGAATCCGGAGAACGGCTGGGCGCTGCACGGACTCGTGCAGAGCCTCCAGGCGCAGCGCAAAGACGCGACTGACGAAGAGGCCCGGCTGCGTGCCGCCTGGGCGCAGGCCGATATCGCGTTGACGGGGTCGCGTTTTTGAGGTGCCGCCTGCGCGGCGTCCATGAGCGCGGACGAATCGAGTCTTGAAAGGGAGACAGTGAATACAGACTATGTCTTTCATACGAGCGAGGAGCCGCGCGAACTCGTCCGGCTGCATATGCTTGAGCGGATCTTTGATGCGGGGACCCAACGGCGCCTGCTGGCCACAGGCCTGACGAGCGGGTGGCATTGCCTGGAGGTGGGGGCGGGAGCCGGTTCCATCGTGCGGTGGTTGGAACAGCGTGTCGGGCCGTCCGGCAAGGTGGTCGCGCTCGACACGAACCCGCGTTTTTTGCGGGGCAGCGGCAGCTCGACCATTGAAATCCTTCAAGGCGACATTTGCGACGCGGATCTTCCGCTCGCGACCTTCGACCTGGTGCATGCCCGTTACGTGATGATTCATATCGCGGAATATCAACGCGCGTTCGAACGCATGCTCCGTTGCGTCAAGCCGGGCGGGTGGGTCGTGCTCGAGGAGCCGGATTTTGAAGCGGCGCGGGTGGTGGCCGGGACGGAGGAAGGGCGGGCCTCGTTCGGTCGCGTGTCCGATGCCATCGCGCGGATGTTCACCTCGCTCGGAATGGATTATGCGCTGGGGGTGAAGTTGCCCGCGCTGTTTCAGCGCCACGATCTGACACAGCTGACGGTGGAGCACGAAGGGCATTTGTCCGCCGGCGGAGGGATGGTGGCACAGATGATGAAGTTGTCCGCCGAGCAATTGCGCGATAAATACATCGCGACCGGCCTGGTGAGGGAGGCCGATATTGAAGAATATGACCGGTTGGCCGACGATCCCGACTCCTGGGCGATCTACTATGCGACGGTGGCCGTGACGGGCTGGTGGCAGCCGCAATGCGGCGGTCGGATGTAAGGATGGGCATGCGCTATATCGTGGGCGTAATGGGGCCGGCCAAGGCCAGGAAGAAGGATGTGGACAATGCCCGCGTATTGGGCGAGTTGATCGCGCGCCGGGAATGGGTGGTGCTGACCGGTGGACGCGATGTCGGCGTCATGGACGCGGCCTGTCAGGGTGCGAAGAAGGTTCCCGGTAGTTTGACGATCGGCGTGCTCCCGTCGGCTCGCGAACGCGTGTCGAAGTATGTCGATCTGGCGATCATCACCGAAATGGGCAATGCGCGCAACAACGTCAACGTGATGTCCAGCAACGTGGTGGTGGTGTGCGGGCTGATGGGGGCCGGCACGGTGTCCGAAGTTGCACTCGCCCTGAAGGCAGGGAAACCGGTCATCCTGGTCGGAGCGACGCCGGCTGAAGAAAAATTCTTCAAGAAACTCGGCGGGCGGTTGATCGCCGCGGTGGAAAACCCGGAAGAGGCTATCACCCTAATGATGAAACAGTTTGAACAGCAGCAACCGGATTTGGTGCAGGGTGCACGCTCCTGGGGCGTCTGACAAGCTGTTGAAAAAGCCCGCCAGCGGCGTTCTCGCATCGCTCCGCGGCTCAACGTACAGCAAGGGTACGCCTCCCGCCTCGCATTGCTGCGGCCTTGCTGGACGGACTTTTTGAACAGCTGATAAGCGGTTTGCGATCCTCTTCCCCACAGAGCTTTTCTCGTAGATTCCTTCCATGGACTGCCAGTACGTGATGCGTCGGCTTCTCACACTTCGTTGTGAATGCAGGACGCCGCCGTGAATCGTGAACCGTATCTGGTTGGGGAGAGAAAAACTTTGGGGACCTGATTCCGAGGCTTTTTTCTGGGGAGGAACGACGCGTCACGAACGACGGGTGACGAGCCCGTTTCTCACTGGGCAGAGGGAGAACCGGAGAGGGCACCCTTGTCCAACAACAGGCCGGAGGTATCGAAGGGGAGTCGGCCATCCTTCGTGTGCAGCACGCCCGTGACATGGTAGGTGAGCGACTGATCCCCGGAAAAGGACAGGAGCTGCCTCACGACCTGTAGAGTGGACGTACTGGTTTCGACGGAGGTTACGGCGTCGCTTAAACGAGGCACGACCAATTCTTTGTTGCCCAGTCCTCGTACAAGCCGATTGCCGTTTAGATCCAGACGAAAGTCGATCTCGGTCACAGCGAGGTCGAAGTCGTTGGGATTCCGGATTCGAAGATCGACCTGAAGTCGCTGCTCGAAGGCGCTGGCCTCCAGCGGCGTGACATTCGTCACCAGCACCTCGGGAGGTTCACCCTTCATCAGCCAGGTCGCGCACCCGGCAAGCAGGAATACGGTCAGTAGGCTGCTGAGCAGTGTCAATCGCCTCATCTCGCGCATCATACACAAACATCCAATCGGTTGCGACTTGCGTAGAGATCGGCAAGGACCCCGATGGTTGACCTGCGTCGCGGAGGTCCGGTTCTTTGGTAAGATGACCGGGCAGGGGTCGATTATGTTTCCCTTCAGGAGGTTGCCAGCCATGAATTCCATCGCACGCATGAAACTCGGTGTCGTACTCATGTTGCCAGTGGTGCTGGCAGGGGCGCTCGTCTCCATCGGTCATGCAGCCGACCAGTCCGGCGGGAAAGCGTACTTTGCCGGCGGCTGTTTCTGGTGCATGGAGGAAGTGTTTGAGAAAGTTCCTGGCGTCCTCTCCGTCACCAGCGGCTATATGGGCGGGCGGGTGGAGCACCCGACCTATGAGCAGGTATCGGCGGGGGGAACCGGCCATGCCGAGTCGGTGGAAGTGGTGTATGACTCGACCAAGGTCTCCTACCAGGTGTTGCTGGATGCCTTCTGGCACAATGTGGACCCGGTCACGCCCAACGCGCAGTTCTGCGACCATGGGAGCCAGTACCGCGCGGTGATTTTCTACCAAGGGGAAGAACAGCAGCGCTTGGCCGAGGAGTCGAAGCGCGCGATCCAACAATCTCCGCGGCTGTCCCAACCGGTTGTGACGGAACTCACGAAGGCGTCGCAGTTTTATCCGGCGGAAGACTACCACCAGGATTTCTACAAGAAGAATCCGGTCCGGTACAAGTTTTACAAGTTCAATTGCGGCCGCGCACAGCGTCTCGAGGAAGTGTGGGGTGCCCCATGACGGGCGACGTGCCGTCGCAGGATACGCTTAGGCGCCTGCTTGTGGAATGTAGAAGAATTGCCGTGGTGGGGTTGTCATCGAATCCGGCCCGGCCGTCCTATCGCGTGGCTGCCTACATGCAGCGACAGGGAAAGGTCGTGATTCCGGTCAATCCGCGTGAAACGATGGTCTTGGGGCAGCCGGCCTATCCGTCATTGACCACGGTGCCGGGCGCGGTGGATCTCGTGACGGTCTTTCGGCGATCCGAGGAGGCAGGGGCAGCCGTCGACGAAGCGATTCGTATCAACGCCAAGGCGGTCTGGCTCCAGGAAGGCGTGATCGACGAAGCTGCGGCGCTGCGCGCCCGTCAGGGCGGGTTGCAGGTCGTGATGGACCGCTGCTGGCTGAAGGAGCATGGCCGATGTCTCGGCGAGGAAGGCCGCGATGCCGGGCCGGTGAGAGCGTGAATCCGGACCGTACCCTGGTGCGGTTGATTTGGGCCATCGCCGTCTTGAATGCCGCGCATACCGTCGACCACGTGATCCGGGGAGATTTTCATTGGCCGCTCGACGAACAATCGATCGGTTTTATTCTGGTCGTCACGAGCATCTATCTGGTGATCGGGATCGGATTACGGCGCTCGCATAGCGGCATGGTCGGTCCCCGCTTCTGGGCGATCGTCGGGGGAGCGGGTTTGGCGCTTGGATGGTTGTCGCATTTCAGTCCTTTCACGGATCAACCGGTCCATGTCATGTATGATGCGTATCACGGGACGATCGGCGGGCCTCTTGCGGTGGTTTGTTTGATGCTGCTCATGGGCGTCGTGCTGGTTGCGACGACGTACTCGGCCTATCTCTGGCACGACCAGCGGCGACATTCGACGACGGGCCCTGCCTCCGGGTAACCACTCCTTCGCCTCGACCAGTCGCTCCTTCCCCCGGTTGGTTTCCCTCATTTTCTTGAGCATTCCCGATCTCCATGGAATAGTGACGTGACGGTACGTCTCAGCCTGTCCTGCAGGAATTTCCACGTCATCCATATTGGAGGTGTAGCCATGATGCCCTTGCTCACGGTGTGCGGTCGCGTGTTGTTCCTCCTTCCCCTGGGGCTCGTCGCGGTGGGTTGTACGCAGTCGGTGCTGCCCACCCCTTCTCCGCAAGAACATCTTGGCATGGGCATCGTGACCGGGACGCTCGGTGCGCAATCACCGGGTGCGGCCTCAAGTAATGAACAGGCGGGCAGGTCTGTGGTCGGACAGGTCCAAGCACTGGAAGGTGGGGCCTACCTGGTGCGCGACGTCCGGGGCCAGGAACACCGCATTCCCCATGATGAAAACACGAAAATCGATCGCCCGGCCCACGTAGGCGATCGCATTCAATCCTGGTTCGACCGGCATGGGCGTGCCGTGTTGATTCGAAGCGCTGATGAGGAGAGTCGATAGGAGCCGCCCGGCCGCCGCCGGTCGATTTTTCATCATGCCACAGCCGGATTGGAATCAGCGCTGGAGCCGAGTCGCCCGCGCGTTCGTTCCCCTCGTCGTGGCCGCCTGCCTGATCGCCGTGATGCCTCCGGCCAGCAGGCTTGCCTTCGATCCCGCGATGAAGTCATACCCCCACCAACCTGCCGCCGAACCGATCATCTCCCTGATCGCCACCTATGCCGAGCAATATGCATTGGATCCTGCGCTGCTACAGGCGATCATCAAAGTCGAGTCGAATTTCAACTCCGAGGCTGTGTCGTCGAAAGGTGCGATCGGACTCATGCAGCTCATGCCGCTGACCGCTGCGGCGTTTCATGTCCTCGACCCCTTCGACCCGAAGGATAATATCCGGGCCGGAGCAGCGCTGCTCCGGGGACTGCTCGACCGGTTCGGCGGAGATCTTTCGTTGGCGCTGGCGGCCTACCATGTCGGTGAGGCGCGAGTCCGGCAGGCGGTCGGCGTACCGGCCCTTCCGGCCACGCAGCTCTATGTCGATCGGGTGCTGGGTTACTATGAGCGGTTTCGGACAAGCAGCGAGCAGGCTGCGCTCCGTTCCGTCGTCCGTCGCCGGTCGACCCAGAGGATGATGGATCAGCCTCTTTCAGGCGAATGAGCCGCATCCGGTTGCATTTTCCTTGGGAAACGGAGTAGGGAATTCCGCGAGACTACTCGCGTGTGGAGATCGAGGATGCGCATGAAGAAAAGTGATCGGACAGCCCGGTTGGCTCAGTCGGATATCCGTGCGATGACCCTGGCCTGCGCGAAGGTCAACGGCATCAATATGTCTCAGGGAGTGTGTGATACGCCCGTGCCTCAGGTGGTGGTGCACGCTGCGCAGCAGGCGATGGCACAGGGACATAATACCTATGCCCGCTTCGACGGCATCGCGGAGTTGCGGGAGGCAATCGCCGCCAAATTGGCCGCCTACAATCATATCACCGCCGATCCCGAAACTCAGATCACGGTGAGTGCGGGTGCGACGGGGTCGTTTCAGGCCACCTGCATGGCGTTGCTCAACCCCGGGGACGAAGTGATTCTTTTTGAGCCGTTCTACGCCTACCATGTGCAGGCGATTCTTGCGGTGGAGGCGGTGCCCCGCTATGTGACGATGCGGCCGCCGGACTGGACGGTGGATGTGAAGAAGTTGGAACAGGCCATGACGCCCAAGACTAAGGCGATCGTGGTCAATACTCCGGGCAATCCATCCGGCAAGGTCTTTACCCGTCGGGAGTTGGAACAGATCGCCGAGATGGCGTGCCGCCATGATGTGCAGGTGATCACGGACGAGATTTACGAGTATTTCGTGTTTGACGGGCGGGAACACATCAGTATGGCCTCATTGCCCGGCATGGCCGACCGGACCATTACCATCGGCGGCTATTCCAAAACGTTCAGCATCACCGGGTGGCGCATCGGCTACAGTGTGGCGGAGGCCTCATGGGCGAAGGCCATCGGTGCTATGAGCGATGTGTTGTATGTCTGTGCGCCCACGCCATTGCAGTACGGGGTGGCCGCTGGCATTCGTGAACTCGGTCCGTCTTTTTACAAGGACCTGGCACTCGAGCATCAACAGAAGCGGGATCGTTTCTGCGGCGCCTTGGCGAAGGCAGGGCTTCCTCCCGCCGTGCCGCAGGGGGCCTACTACGTCTTGGCCGATGTGTCTCGCGTACCGGGAAAGACCAGTCGCGAACGCGCGCTGTATCTCCTGGACAAGACCGGGGTGGCGGGTGTGCCGGGAGAGGCTTTCTTTGAAGGACCGGCAGGCAGTCGCTATATGCGGTTTTGTATGGCGAAGACCGACAGCGATCTGGAGCACGCCAGCCGGGCAATTGAAGGATTCTCACTCTAACTCGCGAGACTATCGCGTCTGCCAGGATGCGGTCCTGGTCATAATCCCCCACGTCGCCTTCTTCCCGCGTATCCACTGATACAGGCCGATCAACTTCCAGACTGAGTTCAGCTGCCGGAACCCGAAATTTTCCAGGACGGCGGCGAGCAGCAGTCTTAAGACATCGCGCTGGGTCGGGTAGACGTGAAACGACATCTCTTCCAGCAGCAACGCGTTCACTGAGAGCAGCAGGCCGAGGCCGATGGCCGCGACGAGCAGAATCGACCAGGCCTGCAGGGAGACCTGCCCCCAGACGAAACTGAGTACCAGGAAGCAGTAGCCCAACACTTCGATCACCGGTCCGATCCATTCGAAGACGGCCATAAACGGAAAGGCCAGCCAGCCGATCGTGCCGCCCTTGGGATGACACATGAGGTCCAGGTTTTTGGTCAGGCTTTCGCAGAGTCCGCGTTGCCAGCGAATGCGTTGGTTCTTGAGCGTGCGCAAGTCTTCCGGGGCTTCGGTCCAGCACACCGAATCGGGAACGAAGGTGATCCGGTAAGGCGTCCCGTTCAGCCGTAGATGGCGGTGCAGTCGGACGACCAACTCCATATCCTCCCCGATCGTATCCGATCGATACCCGCCCACCGTGACGACCACTTCTTTGCGGAAGATGCCGAATGCTCCCGAGATGATGAGCATCGCGTTCAGCGGAGACCAGCCGAGACGTCCGAACAGAAACGCGCGGAGGTATTCGACGATTTGAAAGAGTGCCAGCAGGTTGGTGGGGAGTCCGATCTTCGTCAGAAAACCATCCTGGACGCGACATCCGTTGGCGATGCGGACGGTGCCGCCGCTCGCGACCGTGCGGTGGTCGTCCAGAAACGGCTGCACGGCCTGACGCAGGCTGTCCGGCTGAAGGATCGAGTCCGCATCGATGCAACAAAACAGGGGATACAACGACAGGTTGATGCCGGCGTTCAGGGAATCGGCCTTGCCGCCGTTCTCCTTGTCGATGACGCGCAGATTGGTATGCAGCGACGAATGGTAAATGGCCCGAATCTCAGCCGTCCGTAACTGGGGATTGTAGGACTCCGGAAACGGGTAGAGTTCGAATTCCCTGCGAAGCACGTCGATCGTGGCGTCCTTCGATCCATCGTTGACTACGACGATTTCGTATTCGGAATAACTCAGCTGGAGAAGGGACCGGATAGAGCCGGCGATTGTGGCGGCTTCATTGTAGGCCGGAACCAGAATGCTGATCTGGGGCTCGAAGCCCGTATAACTGCGCGGCAGGCTCTCCAGCACCCGTTCCTGCAGATACTGCCGCAAGTGCACGATGGAGATGGCGTTCAGGATCAAGTATCCGGCGGTCAGGCCGAGAAAGTAGAGCAGGAACAGCCATTCGGATATTGAAATGAGCGTGTCTATCCACATGGATCAGCATCTCGTGGCATCGACCGGCCAGGGCCGAGCCCAAATGAAACGGTCGTCGGCGGTGTTGCTCAGGCTCGCCCTGTGCGCCGGAGTCGGGCTCGGAGTTCAGGTTCTTCCTGTGCGCGCCGCCGACGTTCCTGTGTCGGAACCCATTCCATCCACCGTCTACGAAATCGAGCTGACGTATATCGGCGAGCGCACCGACCCGACCGTGTCCTTCAGCGGACCACCGTCGACTCCGGGTCCTCTACCTTATCGACCGTTTCAGCCCATTCTTGAACTGCGGGCAAGCCTCGGGGAGGTGCGGCCGTTCGGACCTTGCCGGAGCCGGACGACGAAGTCCGTTGCCGGAATCGAGTTACAGTGGAGTGCCGAAGGAGCGGTCCGTTGCGGGCAACGTATTGAGTTGCATCAATCCGGGAAACCCGTGGATCTGCTGTCCTACCGGATGTTGCGGATTCGTGGTCGAGCGACCACACCTGTAGTGGTGGGGATCGAAGATCTTGCCGGAGCCAGGCGTGAGGACAATCGGACGGTCGGCACGTTGCGCGGAGTCTTCGATCTGGAGATTCCGCTGCAGCAGATCGCGCGTGAAGTCGACCTTCGGCAGGTCACGGCCTTAGTGGTCTCCACCGAGGGCAGCGACGGGCAGGTTGAGCTGGAGAAGATCGACGTCGTGCAGGAACCCCCGGTCATGCGACCTACAGGGACCGGTTTCTGGGTGTGGAACTACCGTCAGGCGGCGAAGGCCCCCGAGGCGATGTTGGACACCTGTCGTGCACAGAGTTGTTCACGGGTGTTGATTCAGTTGCCGGCCCAATCCGAGGACGAGGGGATCTGGCGGGAGTACGCACAGCTCCTGGCGAAGGTCCGAGCCGTCGGTATCGAGCCGTGGGCGCTGGACGGGTATCCCGAAGCCATACAGGAACCGCAACGATTGGCCGATAAGATAACAAGACTGCTCCGTCTCGTATCGCCCGGCCTCCTGTCGGGCGTGCAACTCGACATCGAACCCTATCTCATGCCGGGGTTTCTTCAGGACGAAGCACAACTTCGCCGGTATCTCAGCGCGATTGGAACGGTGAAGGAGGCGATACAGGGGCGAGCCAGCCTGTCGCTGGTGATTCCGTTCTGGCTCGCCGTGCCGACCGTCGGCGGGCGCCCCCTGGCCTTTGCGGTGATGGATCTGGCGGATGAAGTGGCAGTGATGAGTTACCGTACCGATCTCGATGAGGTCCAGGACATCGCCGACGACATTCTGCGGTATGGGTCGGTGAGCGGGATTCCGGTGTGGTTGGCCGTCGAGACGACGGTCTTGCCGGTTGAGCAGCACGTGGTGTTACGGCGGGAGCGGCAATCGGATCACGCCGAGGTCCTCCTGGATCGCGACCACCGTCTGTTACGGTGGCGACCGCTCGGCGAGGCAGGCGGTGCAGGCCTCGACCAGGAGTGGTTCCGGGTTCATCGCCGGTTCACCGTCAGACCGGAACGGCTGTCGTTTGCCGGCCGATCGCGTGCGCAGGTGTCCTCGGCGATCAAGGACATACAGAAGAGCACCTCGCATCGGAGTTTTGCGGGGGTGATGATTCACGATCTCGATGGATTCCTCGCCCTTGCCGAATAGGGGTGCCATGTCCGGAGAACAGGGCCGTCACGGATGAACGATCTCCTCAGGTGGATGACACGACGAACATCTGCAGCCGGTCTGCTGGCGGGGCTTCTGCTCGCGGCGGTCTGGTTCTCTGCGCCCGCCGCGATGATTGCGGCGATGGCGCAAGACGCCGCTCCGCGCCAGCTTCTGCAACAAGCGAAAGCCTTCGAGGACGAGAAACGGTATGAGGAGGCTATCGAGGCCTACCGCCAATACCTTTTGGCTAGACCGGATCACGATGACGTGCGCGCGACGATGGCGAAACTCTTGTCCTGGCAGGGCCAGAGAGAGGAAGCCATCGCCCTCTACCGCGATATTCTGACCCGTCAGCCTCTCGATCATGACCACCGAGTCGGCCTGGCCCGGGTCTTGTCCTGGAACAAAGAATTCGCCGACGCGCAGGTCGAATACGAGCGAGTGCTTCACGACGAGCCGGCCCATGCCGAGGCTCTGGTGGGAATGGGGGATCTGTTGGTGTGGAGCGGCCATCGTGAGCAGGCGATCGCCTACTATGAACGGGCGGTGGCGATCGACGGCGACGAGGAGCTTGCGGCGCGACTACGCGTCCTGAAAGCCGAAGTCGAATCCGTTCCTGCGGTCCCGGAGTCGTCCCCTCCTCGAAAAGCCGACTCGGAACCGCCGGATGGAAGTCAGGCGTTGGAGCGAGGGCGCCGGTTGGAAACCATGCGGCAGACGGAGGATGCCCTTGCCGTGTACCGCGAGGGGCTGCGGCAGTTTCCGGAGCATGATGAGCTGCGAGTCGCCTTGGCACGGCTGCTTTCCTGGCAGGGCGCTCATGCTGAAGCCGTCGAGTTGTATGGGGACGTACTGGTTCGTCATCCGGAGGATCAGGATATTCGTGTGGCGCTGGCGCAGGTGCGCTCGTGGCAGAACCAGTTCGACGAAGCCGACCGGTTGTACCGGGAGGTCCTGCGGGCCGAACCGATGCAGATGGAGGCTCGCCGCGGTCTGGCCGAGGTGGCACATTGGCGGGGCGACCGTTCGGACGCCCTGCAACGTTATGAGGCGCTCCTTGCCGAGACCCATGATCCGGACATGGAGGAGCGGGTGCGCGCCATTCGGTCGGAAATGCAGGCCACAGCCGCGCCAGCCGCCGAACAGTCCGCGGCAGGCTCGTCAACGCAAGAGGAAGGGGCGCGGGCTGTAGCGAGCGCCATGGAACGAGCCACCAGATTCGAGGTGGCCAAAGAATATCGTGAGGCGGAAGGCGTCTATCGGGAGGCGTTGCAGCAACACCCCGACAACGACGAGATCCGGAGTGCGTTGGCGCGTGTGTTGTCGTGGCAGGGCTTGCACGGGGAGGCGACGGCGTTGTACCGGGACGTGTTGGGCCGCCATCCGGAGGATCAGGATATTCGTGTAGCGCTGGCGCAGGTGCTGGCGTGGCAGAACCAGTTCGACGAAGCCGACCGGTTGTACCGGGAGGTCCTGCGGGCCGAACCGATGCAGGTGGAGGCCCGTCGCGGTCTGGCCGAGGTGGCACATTGGCGGGGCGACCGTTCGGACGCCCTGCAACGTTATGAGGCGCTCCTTGCCGAGACGCATGATCCGTCGATTGCGCAGCGCATCGAGGCGGTGAAATCGGAGTTGCTGGTCTCGCCGCGGGCTGCAGTGGGGCAGGGATTGACCGGACTGCGGCTTCCGTATCGTGACTACGCGAAGATCGGCTACGGTCACTATTCCTATACGAAGAATCAGCCGGACGAGCGGGATCTGTTGTTTGAAGTCGCCAAACCTTTGGGCAATCAAACCCTGGTCTTGCGGGTGGAACCGATCAATCGGTTCGGGTTCCACGATACGCCGGTCTCGGCGGAGCTCTATAGCCCCTTGTGGCGGCGAGCCTGGGGGTACGTGGCGGCGCAGGGTACCGTGAATCCGAACTTTTCCCCCAACTACTCCGTGATGGGGGAAGTGGCACAAGGATTGGGCGGGTTGCATGCCTCCCTCGCTCCGCTTGAGCTGTCGTTCGGCTACCGGCGACTGAATTACAAGCAGGACGATATCGATCTGCTGATGCCGGGGCTCACGGTGTTTCTGCCCTTCAATCTGTGGTTGACCGAGAAGATCTACCTGATTCCGAACACGGGAGCGATCACCCTCTCGTCGCAGCTCACCTGGCGGCCCACGGAACGCGTCCAAGTCTTTGCGTCCGGCTCCTTCGGCACGTCGGGTGAACGGATTGTGGCAGCACAGGATTTTACCCGCGTGGGGAGTCGCACGATTCAGGCAGGCATCACGTTTCCGATCAACGAGCGGTTCTCCGCCGAGACGTCCGCCTATTACGAAGACCGCGGATTCCTCTATGTCCGGCGGGGTGGGAATTTCAGCGTGATCTATCACTGGTAAGTGAATGGAAACTGCCACCATGATCCGTATGGTCGGGGTTTCGGTGCTCACACTGCTCCTGTTCATGGGTGGTTGGGTCTTCTTCTGGTCGCAATCCGAACAGACCTTCGAGGTGCCGGAACAGGATTTCCACCGGTTCGCCGGTGTGTCCGGGCCCAGGCATGTCACGGTCGTTCCGCCGAAGGTTCCGACGTCGTGGAGTACGTATGGGAAGGGATCAGGGAGTCGTCTGGCGATTCTCCTGACCGATCCGGATTCCGCCTGGCTCGGCCTGGCTCATGGGCTCAAGTCGATCGGCGTGCCCTTCCGTATCACGCGAAACGTGCGCGAAGCGCTGTCCCATCAGATGGTGCTGGTCTATCCGATGATTTCGGGAAAAGTGTTGAATCCGGAGGAATTGCAGGCGCTGGCGGAGTTTCCGAAGGCGGGTGGCACCTTGATCGGCGTGCAGGTGTTGGGGGGAGGGTTGAACGGGGTCTTCGGCTTTCGTAACGCCGTCGCCTCGCGTCAGCGTTATGCCATGACGTTGGCGCCGGGCGATCCGTTGCTGACGGAGCTGACCGATCCGGAGGAGCGGGCGCTGCGAATCGGTGTGCGAGAGAAGCACCTGGAGGTGATGGGCACGTACGGGTACACAGAGGCGACCGCCCCGCTCGTGCGCTTTGACGACGGGACGGCGGCCGTCACACAGGCGGCGTACGGGCGTGGCCGGGCCTATGCCGTCGGGGTCGATCTTGGCTTTCTCCTCTTGAAGGGGTACAACAATCGCGCAGACGAACTGGTCCGGAGTTACGACAATCAGTTCGATCCGACGCTGGATGTATGGCTCCGGCTACTCACATCCATCTATCGCGCGGCCGAGGAGCGGGCGGTCACCCTCGGGACGGTACCGTTCGGGAAATCGCTCTCCGTCATGTTGACGCACGACGTGGATTTTACCCAATCGATGAAGAATGCGGTGGACTATGCGGAGTACGAACAGAGTCAGGGGGTGGTCGGCACCTATTTCATCCAGGTGAAATATATTCGCGACTACAACGACGACATTTTCTTCAACGACGAAGGGGTGCGTCATCTGGCGCGCCTTGCCGAACTCGGGATGGAACTGGGCAGTCATACGATTGCGCATTCGAAGGTGTTCGATCAGTTCCCCATGGGAACCGGCCGGGAGTCGTATCCGTCTTATGCACCATTTGTGAAAAGCCGGAGGACCGCTCTGAACGCCAGCCTGCTTGGGGAATTGCGGGTCAGTAAATTTCTCATCGATCACTTTTCAGGGCAGGCGATCATCTCGTTCAGGCCGGGGGAGCTGTCGAATCCCTTCGGACTCCCTCAAGCTCTTCTCGCAACGGGGTTTCGATTCAGTTCAACCGCCACGGCTAATAACTCCCTCACCCATTTGCCTTATCAGCTGACGTATGACCGCCTGACGGACAGCGAAGTCGACGTATTCGAGTTCCCCGTCACGATCGAAGATGAAGAGCTGCCGAGGCTGGGCGATCGGCTTCCGCAAGCACTCGAACTGGCGCGGAAACTCAGCCGTTACGGCGGCTCGATGGTGGTACTCATCCACCCGAACATTCTCGACCACAAGCTCGCCTTCGAAAAGGGATTCGTGGAAGGGGTGCGTTCCTATACCTGGTTTGGTTCCGTGGGGGAGTTCGGGAAGTGGTGGGCGGCGCGCAACCAGGTCGAGCTGGATGTGGTGCGCGAGTCGACCGGCATGCGGGTCACGTTGACGGCGCCGAGTCTCTTGAGCGGCTTGACCCTCGAAGTGCCGAGCGGATGGGAACTCGCACCGTCCGGTTCCTCAGTGCGAGGGCTGAAGCAGCGAGGCGCGATCGTGACGGTGCCCGAGTTGCAAGGCACCCACACCGTCCTGTTGCGGCCGCGTACCCCAGCCCCGGTAATCCGGAAGGTCCCGGCGGCGGTCATGAACAATGCGAGCTAGGAGCCTGTCCGAGTAACCCTTCGTCGCAGCAGCACGGCACTACTCGGACGGACTCCTAGGCCGTGCGTGCCTGCGGAGGGATGGCGGGAACCTGGCGTCGACGTTCCACGTTTGACTGCGCCATAAACGGCAGCAAATGTGCCTGCCCCTCCACGGTCGCGATCCCATTGCAGAGTGTCGTCAGCCGTTCCGTGGTCATCCAAGGCAAATTCGACAGGGCTTCGGCGGCCCGATAGCATACCCACCAGTGCTCATCCTCCAAGAGGGCGAGCAGCCGTGATTCATCTTCCTCGACGCCGACCTTCCCCAGTGCGGATACCGCTTGAAGGCGGACGAACCATGTCGGATGGGAGAGATGTGCGCGAATGGTCGCCACGTCCCGCGGATCGCTGCATTCTCCAAAGAGGAACAGGCAGGCCGCCAACACGTCATCGGACGGCAGGCCTTTTTGAAGCAGCGCCCTGAGCGGCGGTAGCCCGTGTTGGCTCTGGGTCGCCGCAAGGTGGCGGATCAGGCGAGCGCCGATTTCCGGGGCGGCCTCGCACGCGGCGTTCGCGATCGCTTCGGCGGCGATGTCCGCGCCGGCCGGTTCGAACATGGCGACCACCTTGAGGGGGGACCAATCGTTACGGCGACTGATGACGGGAATCAACAGAGGGATCGCCGCCTTCGCATCGATGTGCAGGAGCGCCTTGGCCGCGACCAATGAAACAAAGGCGTTGTCGGCCTGTAACATCGCGGCGAGGTCGTTCCAGACGGATCGCTCCTGAAGATGCCCGAGCGTCACGACGGCCAGTAATCGGCGGCGGAGGCGTCTGGCGTGAAGGAGTTGTTTTGCGAGTTGGTCCGTTCCCGTTCGTCGCGCGAGCTCCTTCAGATTCGCGCGTGCCTCTCCCCGAATGGACTCGTAACAATGGTTCCACAGATACAGCAGCACAAGGCGGTCGCGGTCGGTGAGCGGAGGGAGCGTGTCCGGCACCTCGATCACACATTGGGCGAGCAGCGGCCGCCAGGTCTCGGTCACGACGCGCCGCCGCCGGTCTTTGTGATGACGTATGAACCGGAGCAGGAGAATGCCCAGCAGGAGCAGACACACGGCCGAGTAGATGGAGATGACGGCGATGCTGCCGATGCGAAGGGTCAGGTTTGACTGGTCGAGGGCCAGCACGCGAGACCTCCCGGTCGGTCGCTCACGCCGCCTGGTCGACGAACCGCTTCAGGCGACTGGTCAGTTCGCGCGGGTTGAACGGCTTGACCATATAATCGTTGGCCCCGTTCTCCAAGGCGCGCTTGATGTCGTGCTCGCTCCCATCGGCCGTCAACATGATGATCGGCACCTTTCCCCAGCCCTCGAGTGCTCTGAGATAGGTGAGGACTTGCAGTCCGCTAAAAAATGGAAGCATCACATCCAGCAGCACAATATCCGGGGGCGCGATGGTACCGGCGAGTTCCTGCGCCTGCCGGCCGTCTTTGGCGTGAATGACCTGATAATTTGCCCGTCCCAACAGAAAGGTCAGAAGGCTTGCGGTGTCCTCCTCATCTTCCACCATGAGCACTCGAAGTTTGGGGATGGCAGGGCTATCCATAGGCGCACTCCTTAGGTGCCGAAGCGAGAAAGGCTGACTCCTGCAAATGGCTTGGTCCGAATGACGTCATTCTTTTGTAGCACAAAGTCCTACAAACACACGAACACTTCATCATTTTCATCCTCGGCACGGGATCCCTGGACGGGCTGTTACTGCCGGGCCTCCCCACTCGCCGTCGGCTCAGGAGATGTCTGCACGGCAGAATGTATCCCGGCTATTCATACGTGATCTCCACGCGAGCAAGGTACGATGCCAAGGTCGCGAGGTGTGTGCGAATCGTCGCTTCGGCGGCGGTCTTGGCCGCCTGTTCCAGCTCTGCTGCGATGGTGGTCATGGCGTGAAAGCCGTAACTGCCGCTGACTCCCTTCATGCCGTGGGCGACCTGCTTGATTGTGTCGAAGTCGTGTCTGGAGACGGCTTCGGTCATCACCGTGACTTCTCTGTTCCGGTTGGCCATGAACTTAGGAATCAGCGGTTCGAACGACGCGTCCACCAGGACCGTGATGGGTCCGGCCCCGACGGCGGATGTCTCTGGCGCCATCTCGCTCATGGGGCTGCCTGCTCCCGAGGGTCCGGAGTTGCATAGCGCCGCACGGTGTCGAGCAGCGTCTGTTTCTTGATGGGTTTTGTCAGGTGAGCGGTGACGCCGGCCGCGCGAGCCGTCTGGATGTCTTCCTCGAAAGTACTGGCCGTCAGCGCAACGATCGGCGTAGCCTGACGCCCTTCTGCCGCCTCCCAGGCGCGAATGGTGCGTGTGGCCTCATATCCGTCCATGACCGGCATCTGAATATCCATCAGCACCAGGTCGTAACGGCCGGATTGAAATTTGTCGACCCCTTCGACGCCGTTCTTTGCCAGATCAAGTTGATAGGGCGTGGGTTTCAGGAACAAGGTGATCAGAACTCGATTATCCTCCATGTCCTCGACGAGCAGCACCCTGAGGGGCCGAGGGTCAGATGCGTCGGCTTGCCCCGGCACCGGAGGCTGCGTGGTTGGCGGCGGCGAGGGGAGCCGAAGCGCGCTCTCCACCGCGCTCAGGAGTCGTGCGCGACTGAGTGGTTTGTACAGGTAGCCGGCGATGGTCATGTTGTCGGTACGGCGGCTGGTGGCGCGGCGCACCTCAGTGGTCTGCAGCACCAGGGGAATCGGATGGTCTCCCGCTCGGTGTTCTATGGCCTCCGCCAGATGCATGCCGTGCTGATCCGGCAAGTGGCTGTCGATGATGGCGAGGTCGATGGGTTCGTGTCGGGCTCGAGCGGCCTCGATGGTCGCCAGGGCGGCCGCACCGGTGTGAGCTTCGATGATGGCGGCGCCTAGGCGGGAGAGGTGGGCCTGAATCATCATCCGGCTGACGGGGTTGGCGTCGACAACCAGGATGCGGCGGCCGTGGAGATCGATCAACGGCGAGTCCGCTGGGGAGGCCGTCGCAGGCGCGGCTGCGGGGGAGAGCACGAACATAAAGGTGCTGCCCTTTCCCAGTTGGCTCTCGACGGTGAGCCGGCCTCCCATCAACCCGACGAGACGTTGTGAAATACTCAGGCCAAGTCCGGTGCCCCCGTAGGTTCTGGTCGTGGAGGAGTCGATCTGCGTGAAACTGTCGAAGATGGTCGCGATCCGGTCGCTCGGGATACCGATGCCGGTATCCGAGATCGAGAACCGCAGGGCGCCGGGTGTCTCCCTGTCAGGAGTCGGTTCCACACGAATCACGACTTCTCCCCGTTCCGTAAACTTCAGGGCGTTCCCCACTAGGGTCACAAGAACCTGCCGCAGACGTGTTGGGTCGCCGAGGATCGAAGCGGGGACATCGGGATGGACAAAAGCGAAGAGGGCGATCTGTTTCGCATGCGCGCGGATGGCCATGGATTCCGCGGTCCGATCGACGAGTTCATGGAGATCGAACGGGATCGAGTCCATCTCCAAGCGTCCGGCCTCCAGTTGCGACAAGTCCAGAATGTCGTTGAGCAAGTTCAGCAGGCTTGAAGCGGCGTGGCTGAACCGTTTGACATATTCCTGTTGGACGGGCGAGAGGGCTGTTGCTTGCAGCAGATCGGCCATGCCGACAATGGCATTCATCGGGGTTCGAATCTCGTGACTCATGGAAGCGAGAAATTCGCTTTTTGCCTTCGCCGCCGATGGGATGCGGGTCCGGCTGATCCAGAGGAGCCAGTGGTCTCCGTCGCCAGGTTTGGTGAGGAGCGTCAGTGAAACGTCCGTGGCGGTCGAGTGACCGTCCTTACCTCGGCCGACGATCTCTCCCTGCCAGCGGCCCGTCTCCTCGACGAGGGGGAAGACTGTGGTTTCGATCCTGGCGATCCAGGGATCGAGGTATAGGTCCTTCCACAATTTTCCAATAAGCTCAGCCGGCTCATACCCGTACACAGCGGCATGCGCGCGATTGACATAGGTGAAGCGACCTGCCCTGTCGAGGAAGGCGATGCCGTCGGACGCCTGCTCGGCGGCGAGGAGCAAGGTCGATGGCTGGGAGTCGGCCTGCTCGAGTCTGGTCACCTGTGTCGCGAGTTGTCGATTGCGCAATCGAAGTTCGAATTGGGCGACCACTTGCCGGCCGAGCGTCGTCAGGGCTTGTTTGTGTTGCGCAGAAAGCCGCTTCGGAGCCCGGTCGATGACACAGAGCGTTCCAAGCGCATACCCATCCCGGTCGATGAGGGGGGCGCCGGCGTAAAATCGAATGTGCGGTTCCCCCGTCACGAGCGGATTGGTTGCGAACCGCTGATCACCAAGCGCGTCCGGCACTTCGAACACGTCTCGCTGAAGAATGGCGTGGGCACAAAAGGCCATATCGCGCGAGGTCTGGCAGGCTCCCACGCCGGTCTTGGCTTTGAACCATTGGCGGAGGGGATCGATCAGACTGATCAACGCGATCGGTACTCGGCAGATCTGCGCGGCCAACTGCACGAGCTCGTCAAACGGCGCCTCGGGGTCCGTATCGAGGATTTCATACCGTCTCAGGGCCTCGACCCGCTGTGGTTCGTTGTCAGGATAGGGTGCGATCAAGGGCGTCTCCCCCGCTTGGCGTGTGTGAGAATGCTGTGTGGTTATGTCCGGCGAAACCGTCTTTCCCCGTCTTCTCTTTATCGGCCATGCGCGACTGACCTTGAGGCAGCGTGGGGCGTCACAAATGGGATGGCGTTCAGGGAGGTGCGCCGCCGCCGTATAAATCTGATACAGGGACTCTGTTCACGAGATTGCGGAAATCGAAGAATGCCTCAGGTGGTTCATATGAGCAAAAACCTTGAAGAGACTTGAGGCTCACACCCATGCGTGGTATGTAACAAGATTGCCTCGGTGGACGGGGGGCATGGTTGTCGACTTACTCAGGATGAACCGTATGAAACAGCGCTTGTTTTCCGTCGTCTCCATTGCCGCAAGCCTGCTCCTGGCACAGGCCTGCAGTCATATGCCGCGTCCGCAAGAGGCTGTCTGGGCCGAACCGGCGGCGGGAGAAATCTCCTTGCATCGCGGGGGGAATGCGGTGCTGGCCGGCGAGTGGGAATATGAGGAAGGCGGTATGGTGGTGCCGCTGAAGTTGGATCGATTCGGCAACGGCTCGTACGATTTTAAGGACGGACGGTTTCGGACCGATGTGCTGTCCGATCACCGGTGGGTAGGGGCCTGGGCCCAGCAGGAAAATGATCGTGAAGGCGGATTTGAAATTACCCTGTCGCCGGACTTTTCAGAAGGCGACGGCCGTTGGTGGTATACCCGGATTGAAGAAGACCATGCCCCGACCAAGGCCGGCGGGCGCTTCCATGTCGTAAAAGTGCAATCGGTGGCAGAGCATCATCCGTGGTCTGACGAACAGGCACCTCACTAGCCGTTATCTGTTACGCCCTTCCGCCGGATCCACCCGTTCATATAGCGACGAATAATCCACCTCTCCCAAACCCCGGGCAAGGGTGTCGGTGAGCAGTGATCGCACTCCCTGAAGCCCTTCGGTTGAGAGGCCTGCCTGTTCGGCCGCCGTGAGGCACAAGTCGACATCCTTGAGCAGATGCCGGGTTGAAAAATTCGGCTGTGCGTACTGTCGCTCGGCCAGTCGGGGCAGCTTCTTGTCGAACATCGGGGCATACAGCGCGCTTTTTCGTAGGATTTCCATGAAGGTGTCCCGATCGACCCCGCTTTCGCGAATCAGTCCGAGGCTGAGGGCAAAGGCCGCCATTTCCGCGGCGATCAACTGATTCAGCGCGAGTTTCATGACGGCAGCTTTTCCGACCGGCCCGATCAGGCGCACATCCGACCCCAAGACCTGGAGCAACGGCGTCCAGTCGGTAAGATTCTCCGGGGTGCCGCCGACCATGATCAGCAGCGTGCCTGCCTTGGCCTCCGTGATGCTGCCGAGGACCGGTGCCTCCAGGTAGCGCCCGCCAAGCCGTGTGATTTCTGCGTCAATCGAGCGGCTTTCCGACGGGCCGACCGTCCCCATCTGGATTACCATACGCCCGTTGATCGCGGCACTGGTAGAGGGATCGAACAGGACGGCCCGGATCGCGGCTGCGTCCGCCAGCAGGAGTAGCACCACGTCTGCCTTGGACAGTGCCGCTGCCGCAGTCGCCGCGACCTCGACGCCCCGTTGCTGCAACGCACGGGTTTTGCCGACAGAGCGGTTATAGACCGACAGGGAATATCCCGCGGCATGCAGCCGCTCTGCAACCGCTTCGCCCAACAATCCTGTACCCAGCAACGCAACGTTCATGACAGACCTCCGACGATGGTGACGCGAGCGGGCATGGTACCGAGAAGTCGGCGGGGATGAAAAGGGCTAGAATGTGGACGAACGAGGAGCGACCTGTGCGGCGCTGTGTCGGAGGATCTGTGTGCGCGCCGGTGCCGACAGGCTCGACCCGAGCGCCAGGGTGCCGGACACTTTGGGATCGGAACGGTTGAAGGTAAACGGCTGGCCGGTCGCAGTCGTAACCTGCCCTCCGCTTTCCTCGATGAGCAGGACACCGGCGGCGATGTCCCACTCGTTGCCGCCAGTGAGGGTGATGGCTGCATCGGCTTGTCCGGCTGCGACCAGCGCGAGGGCGTAGGCGATGGAGCCGATGGGGCGGCATCGAACATGAGGGTCGAGGCCTTCAAACCGGCCGACTCGCAGCTCCCAGGGAGTGACGAGCGCGAGCGGCCGCTCGTCCGAGGCAAATGGAGGCCGAGCAGGTTCGAGAACGCGCTCAATCCGGAAGCCGCGTCCCCGTATGGCCGAGAAGAATTCACCGGTCGACGGGTTGAAGATTGCGCCGACGACCGGGGAGCCCTGTTCGACCAGGGCCACCGACAGGCAATACTCCGGCAGGCCCCGTACGAAGGCACGTGTTCCGTCGATCGGATCGACAATCCATACACGCGGTCTGCTCAACCGCTCGTCATTGTCGGTCGTTTCCTCCGACAGCCAGCCGTCGTCAGGAAAAGCGGTCGACAACCGGTCTCGCAGGATGCCGTTGACGGCGAGGTCGGCGGATGTGACCGGTGAATGATCCGCCTTCGTGTAGGTTTCAAAGCCGGCCGCCGAGAGCCGACGCGCTTCTCGTCCGGCCTGCTGCATGGCGTCAGACAATAGGGCGAGTTCACGATCCATGGTGCTGCAGCTCCTGTCCATGAGTACGAAGGAACGGAGTCGCTCCCTTGCTTCACCGTACCAGGTCTGTGTGCCGGAACAAAGTCCGGACTGGTTTGGTGCCGATGCTGGGACTTGACCATCACACGGCTTCCGCGTACAAGCTCCGATGATGAAATTAAAACACAAACATTCCCGCAAGGCGGGTTTGCCGCCCGGCACACTGGTCCACATCGGCGAAAAAAAGTCGGACGCCGTCACTATCTCTGTCTATGAGTACGGGGAAGGCCAGTTTCAGGAGCGATCGGTGGCCAAGCCGGACGACGTCGCCTTGACGGGTGAGCCGACTGTGCGTTGGGTCGATGTCGGGGGCATCCACAAGATGGAGGTGCTGGAGGCGTTCGGGAAAATGTTCGGCCTGCATCCGCTGCTGCTGGAAGATATTGCGAATACCGACCAACGCCCGAAACTCGACGACTACGGCACCTACGGGTATGTGGTGTTGAAGATGCTCTACGAGGGGCAGCACGAAGGCGACATCAATGTCGAGCAGGTCAGCCTCGTGTTCGGGGAAAATTTTGTGCTGTCGTTTCAAGAAAACGGCGGCGACGTGTTTCAGGGAGTGAAGGAACGGCTGCGGAACGGCAAGGGTCGGCTACGCCATGCGGGCGCGGACTATCTGTTGTATGCGCTGATGGATTCGATCGTGGATCGTTACTTCGTCATCCTGGAAAGCTTGGGAGAAAAAATCGAATTACTGCAGGACGTGTGTGTGACCAACCCCGGACCGGATACCCTGCGGGATATCCACGCCCTCAAACGGCAGCTGTTGTACTTCCGACGATCGGTCTGGCCGTTGCGCGACCTGATGAACAACCTGTCGCGGTCGGATGGTCAGTTTTTGCAAGGCTCCACGAAGGTGTTTTTCCGCGATGTGTACGACCACATCATTCAAATCGGCGACACGGTGGAGACCCTGCGGGAAATGGTCTCGTCGATGATGGAAGTCTATTTGTCGAGCGTCAGCTACCGGCTGAACGGGGTCATGAAAGTGCTGACGATCATCACGACGATTTTCATGCCCCTCAGTTTTATCGCCAGTATCTACGGAATGAATTTCGAGCATATGCCGGAACTGAAATCACCTTGGGGCTATCCGGCTGTGCTGGGCGTCATGGCCGCGACAGGGATGGCGATGCTGTACTTCTTCAAGCAGAAGAAGTGGCTATGACGGCGGGGTCAATCGAGTACCTCGACACGGTCCACGAAGTACGGAGTTTCGCCGAAGCAGGTGGTGGGTATATAGCGATACTCGTGGTAGTGAAGAACGACCCGCTTGCCCATCTGCCCGTCGAGTTTCTTGGCGACGTTCTCGTCCCACACCGTGAAGTTCCAGAGTACCGGGGCGACGCCGGGCACGGTTGTCATTGCCAGCTCGCCTTCCTGCGTTTTGCAAAACCATCCTTTCCGGGATAGCTTCTGGAGATAGCCGGCCCGATCGCCGTCGGAGTAACTCCAATTGAACACGACCAGGAGATAGGCTGCGCCGCCGAACAACAACAACGTGAAGAGAAGTTTGGGTCTCCAGAGCCATGCTACCGGAAATAGAATGGTTTCCCACCACGTCATAGGACTCCTTTTCTGACGGCTACTTCACGTCTTGAAACAACCAGGGGGCTTGGGTGCGGCGGCGGTGCTCGTATTCTCCGATCTGCGGAGCATGTTGAAGCGTTAGGCCGATCGCGTCCAATCCGCGATACAGACAATCCTTTCGGAAGGGGTCGATCTCAAAGTGATAGGCCGTACCCTCAGGCGTCGTGACTTGTTGGGCTGCCAGGTCGACGGTCAATCGGTAGCCGTCGTGCGTGGCCACGCCATCGAAGAGCGCTTGGATGTCCGATCCCTTCAGGACTACGGGAAGAATGCCGTTCTGGAAGCAGTTGTTGTAGAAAATGTCGGCGAAGCTAGGAGCCAGCACGCAGCGAAATCCCTGGTCAAGCAGCGCCCATGGCGCATGTTCGCGCGAGGAGCCGCACCCGAAGTTGTCCCGCGTCAGGAGGATCGAGGCCTGTTGATAGCGCGGCTGGTTCAGAAAGAACGCGGGATCCTGCGATCCATCCTTCCGCCGCCGCCAATCGTAGAACAACCCTTCCCTTAACCCGGTGCGTTTGATCGTCTTCAAAAACTGCTTCGGAATGATCTGGTCGGTATCGACATTGAGCCGGTCCAGTGGCGCGACCAGGCCTGTGAGCGTTGTGAATGCGTCCATGGTATGTTCCTTTTGTGCTTCGTGTCCGCCTGACGTGTCTCCTACTGAACCGGCATCCGAATCGAAATATCTTCCCGGTTAAGACCACTGACGAATATCGACGAAATGTCCTTCAATGGCGGCAGCCACCGCCATGGCCGGCGACACCAGATGGGTACGCCCTCCTGCTCCCTGGCGGCCTTCGAAGTTCCGGTTGCTGGTGGACGCGCATCGTTCCCCCGGCTGTAGGACATCGGCATTCATCGCCAGGCACATGCTGCAGCCGGCCTCCCGCCATTCGAATCCAGATTCCTTGAAAATACGATCTAAGCCTTCTTGCTCCGCCTGCTGTTTTACGAGTCCGGAGCCGGGGACGACCATGGCGTGTACGCTGCCGGCAACCTTCTTGCCCTTGGCGAACGAGGCGGCCAGCCGCAGGTCTTCGATCCGGGAATTGGTGCAGGACCCGATGAACACCTTGTCGATCTTGATGTCGCGGATCGGCATGCCGGGCTTGAGGGCCATGTACTCGATGGCCCGTTCCGTGGCATGGCGGAGTTTCTCATCTCCCATGGTCCGCGGGTCGGGTACGGTCCCGTCCACTCCGGTCACCATGCCGGGGCTGGTGCCCCACGTCACTTGCGGGGCAATCGTTTCGGCGCGTAACTCGACGACGGCATCGTACTTCGCACCGGGATCGGTGCTGAGTTGCCGCCAGGCTGCCACGGCCTGGTCCCAGAGCGCCCCCTTCGGCGCCATCGGACGGCCTTTGAGATAGGTGAAGGTGGTGTCGTCCGGTGCGACCATCCCGGCCCGCGCCCCGCCCTCGATCGACATGTTGCATAGCGTCATGCGGCCTTCCATGCTCAGGGCGCGAATGGCGGACCCTGTATATTCGATGACGTACCCTGTTCCGCCTGCTGTGCCGATCTTGCCGATGATCGCGAGGATGACGTCCTTCGCGGAGCAGCGCGGCGAGAGTTGGCCGTCTACCCGGACTTCCATCGTTTTGGGACGCTTCTGGACCAGGCATTGCGTCGCCAGCACATGTTCGACTTCGCTGGTGCCGATGCCGAATGCGAGCGCGCCAAAGGCGCCATGGGTCGAGGTGTGGGAATCGCCGCAGACGATCGTCATGCCCGGGAGCGTGAACCCTTGCTCAGGGCCGATGACATGGACCACGCCTTGACGAATGTCATTCATGCCGAAGAAGGTGATCCCGAATGCCCGGCAGTTATCTTCCAACGTTTGGATTTGTTTGGCGCTGATCGGATCGGCAATAGCTACGCGGCGATCGGTCGTCGGGACATTGTGGTCCGGAACGGCAAGTGCGGCGCCAGGACGGCGGGGGCTGCGGCCTGCGACCGTCAGCCCTTCGAATGCCTGCGGTGACGTCACTTCGTGCACCAAATGGCGGTCGATATAGAGCAGTGTGGTCCCGTCGGACTCTGCCCGAACCACGTGATCATTCCAAATTTTTTCGAACAGTGTCTGTGCAGCCATGGTCGTGCTCCTTGTAAACCCGCGCCCCTGCGAGAGATTGTGGCGCAGTGCTGATACGCGTCTATTATATATGCGACCAGGTCTGTTGCATCAAGGGCAAAGGGGCGCCGGTAAAAATTGCCTCTTTAGGTTTTCGCCCCACGGACCGATAAGGTTTCCATGGAACAGGAAGCGATCGACCCCGAACACATCACGATCCCCCGCTGGACGATCAAACGCGATCCACGGGCGCTGGGTTGTTCCATCTGCGGGTCGGCGATCGTGAAGATCACCGCAGAATGGCGACAGGTGTCCTTCTGTACCTGCAGACTGATCGAATACCGTGTGTTGCCCCGAGCTCCCAAGGCCCTGCCTGCTCCGTCCCCGGCCGTGGATTCACGCAAAGATCCTTAATCTCCTTGGAACGCTAACGAGCGCCCATTCTCTCCTCATAGCGGGTGGATGCTGCCGGGAGTTGCGGCCGCTTCCCTCCGAGCCTGTTCCGCTTGGAGCAGGTGTTTCTGCTGTGGCGTCGAGCGGTCAGACTGTTCCTGGCTCGCGCCGGCCTCTGGCCGGCTGAATCACGAGTGAAATGGAGGGTCACATGGCACGATGGCAGTGGGCGCTTGTGATTGCAGGCTGCGCGACCATGATCGCAGGGGGACCGGCCGAGGCGACGGATCGCCCGCATGCGAAGTCGCTGATGCCACCCGGGTCGACCGTCCCGTCCTCGTCGCTGCGATCCTGTTCCGTTGAGGATGTGTTCGGCACATGGAGCCTCGTGACGTTCGAGACTTCCTATCGCTTCAAGAAGCCGCAGGCTCCCTACCTCTTTCCGTATCAAGTGTTCCAATACTCGCCTGAGCATGGGGCCAAGTCGGCGCACTCACGGACTCCCATTCTCGAATCCCCGGATCGGGTGTTCGAGGGGGTGCCGCTGGATCTGACGTATCAGGTCGAGCAGCGGGGGCGTGTCATACTCAAGACCAAGGGGCAGGAGGCGGTGGTGGAAGTCTGGTCCTGCTCCGTCGTCGGGCAAGACTCACGAACGAAGGACGAGCACAGTGCGCTCCGACGCGGCGACTTGGTCATGACGCTGCTCGGCGGCCATGGGCAAGCGTTGTTTGTCCGACAATTGCGAAAAATCCCGGACTAACCGGGCTTGGCAGGCGACCAGCCGACGTGCTACTACCCACGGCATGCGGAACGCCGGACCTGTTAGGTCGATCCGTTCCGTCGAGGAAGCCGTGGACGATTCCATTCAGGTGTGGCGCAGGCCGGAGGTGGTTGCGTGGTCGCAATGGCTGCTCGACAGCTATCGTCGGTGCGTGGGCCGGGAGCTGATGCAGCGGGTCGGTGGATCTGAAGCGCAGGCCCAGGCGTTGTTCACCGCTCCGTTTGTGGTGGTCTCGCATGGGACGGAAGCCGATCCGATCTTGAATTATGGGTCGCAACTGGCGCTGACCCTGTGGGAGATGACGTGGGACCAGTTGGTCCAGACCCCGTCTCGCTTGACGGCGGAGCCGGTGAATCGCGACGAACGGGCACGCATGCTGGAACAGGCCCGTGTTCAGGGGTATCTCGACAATTATCGAGGGGTCAGAATGTCACGTCGCGGGCGCCGGTTTCTGATTGAGCAGGCCCTCGTGTGGACGGTTGTCGACCAAGCAGGGTGTCGCCGGGGACAAGCCGCCACGTTTTCACGCTGGATCTTCCTCGAGCCGACGGAATCGGGGCACACGCTCCCCTCCGAGTGAAACCGATTCGGCAAACATGCTTGCCGGTCTGATCCACAACCCGCCTTCCCCGTAGAGTTGCCGGTACACGACGTACTCTTCTTCGGTTTCCGAATGCCGGGCCACACCGAGGACTTCGTAGTCCTTCCCTTTGTAGTGACGATAGCGACCGGGTTTGATCATGGTGTATCCTTGCGAATTCGAACCTGCGAGCTAGTCTATCGAACCGGGCATGGCATCACAACTCTCTCAGAAGACCGGCCGTCGGCATGATGTCGTGGTGATCGGCGGCGGATCGGCCGGGTACGCTGCCGCGCGGACGGCGCGTGACGCCGGCGCGGATGTCGCGATCGTCGATCAAGGGCCGCTGGGCGGACTCTGTATCTTGCGCGGTTGCATGCCGACCAAGACGATCCTGCGCTCCGCGGAAATCATGGCGCTGATGAAACACGCGCAGGAGTTCGGGCTGGCTCCAGTGAATGCGCAGGCCGACCTTTCGGCCATCGTGGATCGCAAGAACCGGTTGGTGCAGGAGTTCGCAGACTATCGCATCGCCGCATTGCGCGATCCGGGGTTCACCCTGTATGAGTCGCGCGCCGAGTTTATCTCGCCCCACGAGCTTCGCGTAGGCACGCAGCATATTCGCGGCAACGCCTTTGTGATCGCCACCGGCTCGCGTCCGGCCGACATCGCGATTCCTGGGCTGGACCAGGCCGGGTATCTGACCAGCGATGAGATGCTCGATGTGCGTCGCGCGCCGTCGTCGTTGTTAGTCTTGGGAGGCGGGCTCGTTGCGGTGGAGTTTGCGCAGTTTTTCGCCCGCATCGGCACCAAGGTGACCATGTTGCAACGCGGTACGACGCTCTTGTCCGATATGGATCAGGATGTCGGACGGGCGCTGGAAGCCGCGTTCCAAGCCGAAGGCATTGAGGTGGTGACCGGAGTCTCGTTCCAGCAGGTGACGTCGACGCCGACCGAAAAAACCGTGCAGTTCCGTCGGGGAGGTGCCGTGCAGGCGCGATCAGCCGAGCTCATTTTTCAGGCGCTGGGCCGCCGTCCGAACCTGAACGGGCTCAATGTGGAGGCGGCCGGGGTGGCTGTCATCGATGGCCGTCTCGTGGTCGGCCCGGATATGCGGACTTCGCAGCCGCACATTTTTGCCGTAGGCGACGTCAACGATCTCACGCCCATCGTGCATTTGGCGATTCAGCAAGGTGAAACGGCCGCGTTCAATGCGACCCATGCGGACGAACCCGCGCGGGTCATCGATCACCGGCTCGATAGTGAAATGGTCTTCACCGATCCGCAGGTGGCGGTTGCAGGGCTGAGCGAGCGTCACTGTCGCGAGCAGTCGATCCCGTATCTGACGGCGTCCTACCCGTTTGCCGATCATGGGAAGGCCATGTGCCTGGGAGCGTCTCATGGTTTCGTCAAGCTGCTGTGCCGTCCGGACACCGGTGAGCTGATTGGCGCGCAGATTGTGGGTCCAGAAGCCGCAGAGTTGATCCACGAGCTGATTGCCGTGATGTATTTTCATGGGACCGCGCAGGATCTGCTCCGTATCCCGCACTATCATCCTACTCTCGCGGAGATTGTGACCTATCCAGCCGAATCCATCGTCGAACAAATGGGGCGCGCATGAGGCGACATGGCGTGACCGGTTTCTCCGTCGTGCTGGCCCTCGCAGTCCTGTCCTGCGGGCAGCAGACCTGGGATGCCGCGATGCAGACCGGCGAGGCCGCGGTGCAGCGGGGACAGTATGAGGAAGCCGAACGGATTTATGCTGTCGCGGTGAAGAAGGCCGAAGAATTCGGTTTGCATGATCGGCGTGTCGCGGTCACGCTGGCCCGGCTTGCACAAGCCTACAGCGCGCAGGGGAAATACGTCGAGGCTGAGCCATTGTATCTGGAGGCGCTCAAAATCTACCAGGACGTGCACGGGGAGAATCACCTTGATGTGGCGGCGATGCTGAACAACCTTGGCGTCTTGCATCGCAAGCACGGGCAATTCGCCGACGCCCAGCGACTGTTGACCAGGGCGCTGGCCATCAAAGAGAACCTGCTCGGGACGGACCACCTTGAAGTCGCGCTGGCGCTGAGCAACCTGGCCGCGCTGGCGATGGCGCAAGGCGAGGCCGTCCAGGCGTCGACGTTGCTTGCGCGGGCCTTGGCGGTGAGGGAGAAGCAGTTGGGGGCCGATCATCCCGATGTGGCCAAGACGCTCGTGGATTACGCCGCGGCGTTGCGAAAGATCGGGCGAAGCGTCGAGGCGGATGCGCTTGATGCACGAGCAGGCGAGATTCGAGCGAAAGCGAAGTCTTGACGCCGAACGGGGAAAAAGTTGAACCGGTTGGATGTGCCGGTGTAGCGTAGTGAATTGATGTAAGCAGGGGGCGGGGATGCCTGATTTGCGGACGAATGCATTGATTGCGCGCGGCGTGGGTGTGGTGTGCATCGCCGGCGGATTCATGCTCGGCGTCTACGGGTTGGAGTTTCCCAACACCATCTGGTTAAAAACTGCATTGGGGCTGCTGGTGACCGGTATGATGGCTCAAGGCTATGCGATGTATTGTTCCATTCGGTGGGTTCGGGACCAGCGTGATTCGGAACGGTAGGCAGGCGATGGATACCGCGCGTCGCGAGCGGACAGGCTTGGGTCGAATGACGGCGATCCTTCTGTGCATCACGACGTTGTCCGGCTGCGGAGGACCCTGGCGCGACACCTACCTGAATAGGGGGGTCCACAAGCTTACTCAGGCCGATGTCGAAGAGAAATTCGGTCCACCGAGCACGGCCAAGACGCCGGTACTGGGAGGTGATACGGTCTGGACCTACCGTGTGCCGATGGGGGACCGGGAAGTTCACCCGTGGGACCCCAGTAGTTTGGCCACTGGAAAGAAAACGAAGGCTCCGCCCTCGCCCTCGCCCTTCGGAAAGAGTTTGGCCGGAAGCGAAGAGCCCTATCGAGAGCCGCTGTATTGTTACCGGTATACCCTGTCCTTCGACGAGGACAAACGGTTGAAGGACTGGAAACGCGAAGAATGTGTTCCCCGCGCGAGTGAGGAAGAGACCGACTCACAGTGAGGCCTGTAGACGACTCTATGCACGACCTGTTGCCGGTGATCGGGTCCAGCGTATTCTTCGATCTCCTGAAATCCATTCTCCTGCTTCTCATCCTGTTGATCGCACGAACCATCCTGGTTCGTTGGATTAAGGGCAATTCCTCACTGACCATCGACGCCAAGCGCCGCTGGATTGTGACCACCCGCAACAGCATGGTGTTGGGCCTGTTCGTGGGACTGGTAGTGATTTGGGCCCACGAGTTGGAAGCCTTTGCCGTCTCCCTGGTTGCGCTGGCGGCCACCGTGGTACTGGCGACGAAAGAATTGATTCTCTGCTGGAGCGGCGCCGCCCTGCGCGTCGGGGGCGGGGTGTACGGTGTGGGAGATCGAATACAGCTGGGGACCTATCGCGGCGTCGTGCTGGAATATGACGTTTTCGCAACCAAGTTGCTGGAGATTGGCCCAGGGCAGACCTCGCATCTCTATACCGGTCGAACCGTGGTGTTTCCCAACAGCCTCCTCTTCGGGAATCCGTTGATCAAGGAGAGTCCGTCGCAGGAATACGGGCTCTATGTGCTCTCGGTTCCGCTGTTGAGCACCGACAATTGGCAGGCCGCCGAGCAAGCGCTTCTCGCCGCCGCCAAGGCGGAGTGTGCGCCCTTCATGGATCAGATGGGCCGACAGATGAAACTGTTGGAGCAGCGTAATCTCTTGGAGGCTCCATCGCCGGAGCCCCGTATCACCATTCAACTTCCCGAGGCCGGCCGTATTCACCTGGTCCTTCGCTTTCCGGCTCCGGACCGTGGCCGTTCGCGGGTCGAGCAGGCCATCCTGCGTCGCTATCTGACCTCTTTTCGCCCGTAACGCCTTTCGTGGTCTCCGCCAAAATCGGCAAAACAATTGGCAAAAGACACCCGTCGGGGTATTGATGGGTGCTACATGCCGGTCGGTGCGATGAGAAAACCGGACACCACAATTCAGTCAAGGAGGGGGTTGTCGATGAGAAGGTCAATCGCTGTGATGGTCGCTGCCGCGTTTGTGAGCATGAGTTCACCGGCCGTTGCCGACGATCTGGGTGTGGGCAACATGTCTGAGGGGATCAAGCAGGACATGAGCGCCGTGTCCGATGATCTGACTGCCCACAAAGAGGAGCTGAAGAGCGACCTGAAGGCGAAGAAAGAGTCGGCGAAGCGCGAATTGAAGGCGAAGCGGGATGAGGCGAAAGCGAAAAAGAAACAGGCGAAGGCCGAGGCCAAGGCGAAAAAGCAGCACGTCAAGGCCAAGGTGAAGGCGAAGAAAGAGGCGGCGCATGCCGCAATGAAAGAGGCGAAGGGGGCTGCCGATGATGCCGCCAGTGACGTTGGTGGGATGAAAAACGAATTGAAGGACGCCGCGCGGTACTAAATCAAACGGACGACACAGCCGGCGGGATCTTTCCCGCTGGAGTGTGTGTGAGCTACGGCCTGCGATCGGCTCCCTACCGGTTGCAGGCCGTGGTGTTTCAACAACGTGTCAGTTGTTGCGGCGGACGGGCTCTGTTAGAATCCGCCCGCTTATGAAAGTCGCGACCTTCAACGTGAATTCCCTGCGGAAGCGCCTTCCAATCGTGTTGCAGTGGCTGGAACGCCATCAGCCGGATGTCCTGTGTTTGCAGGAAACCAAGGTTCAGGACAGCGAATTTCCGCTGGCGGCCCTCGCGACATCCGGTTATGACATCACGTTCCGGGGGATGAAAGCGTACAATGGCGTGGCGGTGCTCAGCCGCACCAAGCCCGAAGCCGTGTCCTACGGCTTCGACGACGGGGGCGATGTTGAGGATGCTCGTCTGTTGGGGGTCGTGATCCAGGGGATTCCGATCATCAACACGTATGTGCCGCAAGGGTTTGAGATCGATTCCCCAAAATATCAGTACAAATTGAGATGGTATGAGCGTCTACGGAACCACTTTGACGCGCATCTTTCCCCGAAGGAGCCGGCGATCTGGTGTGGAGACATGAATGTGGCCCCAAGACCCATCGATGTCCACAGCCCGGAGAAACATCTGAAACATGTCTGCTATCACGAAGACGCGCGCAATGCCTATGGGAAGACGGTTGCGTGGGGCTTCGAAGATGTGTTCTGCAAACTGTATCCAGATCGCCAGCAATTCACGTTTTTCGACTACCGTGCCCCCAGTGCCCTTGCCTCCAACAAAGGGTGGCGGATCGATCATATTCTCGCGACTGCCCCTCTGGCCCAACGATGTCAGCGTGTCGATGTAGATCTGGAACCGCGCCGCGCGACAGACCCTTCAGATCACACCGTGCTCTGGGCCGACTTCTCCCTCTAGCCCCGTGCCTTGGCGGGACAGGGCATTGGGCAACTGCTGTCCCGCCGTTCTTGCGCTTACTGCAACGCCTCCACTGGTTCCAATAACAATTGTTCGGCCATTCGAGTGCGCCGGTTTTGTTCGATGAGGGGATCGACGATCGATCCGCAATTGATGCATCGCCACACAAACGTTTCCGGAGAAAAATCCGGCCGCCATTCGTCCACCATCAGTCCCTGGCATCGTCCGCATGTCATGGTGTCCACCTCCTTAGAATGTGCCTCCAATGCGTGAAGGCCATGCCCATGTGAGGTAGAGAGTAGCAACGCGAGATTAGAGAGGTGTTAGTGAGACGTTAGAACACATTAATCCTGATTTCTCTGAAATATCAGCATGTTCATGCGCTTGGCTTAGACAAATTCAGAGACGGTTGAGAGGGTTCTGTCTAAAATTCCCATGCGAGATGAGACTCATGAGCCGGAGACGGCGCGCATCAGGTCGACCGACGCAGCGGCAGCGCAACACACGTAGGTTTGGAACATTGTCCGTCGCGCATATGGTGGTGTGAAGAGGTCGAATAGTTGTGTGACGACGGCGACTGGTCATCTGAGTGGAAGAACCGTCGAGTTTCTTGACAGAATTTCCCTTATACTTTATCGATGAATTGGCGCCGCGCTCCTCCATGGGGCGCGAACGCGAATTCACGCCGCTGGAGTCTGATAGTCAACGCCCCAGGTCGCATCAAGCCGAGGAGGCGCTGCGCGCATTTGCGCAGATTGCTCATGATAGCTGCGCCATTGACGTGCCCACAATGCGGGCAACATCAGGTCTTTCGTTCCCGTTGTAGCACGCTGCTGGAGCGGCTCAAGTCGCTCGCGTACATCTCGCCGTTTCGCTGCCAGTCATGTAGCTACCGCTTCTCGGCTTCACGGTGGGGATACAGATATTCCCATCAGGGGTTCGATCGTCGCGAACATCTGCGTATCCCCGTTCGACTGTTTTTGTCGTTCTCGGGAGGCAAGATACGTGGAGAAGGGACGGTGCTGGATATCTCGATGGGAGGATGCGTCATCGAGAGTCAGGCGTCGGTCCACGTGGACGATATTTTCTATCTGCAAATCGTGCTGGAAAACGAGCAGGCTCCACTCGAAGTTGCGGCGATGGTCCGATCTGTCAGCTCCCGTGGCATTGCGTTCAAGTTTCTCCGCTCCGCACAGGAAAACAAACGGCTCTTAGCGTTCGTGCAATCCAAGACGGAACCCTCGGGGACACACCCGTCCTGCTGACCCTTCTCGCACCTGGCAGGCTGTTGGCCGCCACATCCAAGCCCCCGTCATGTCTACGAAGAACCTGCTTGCGGATATTTTGCTACAGTGGAGTTTCCCAGGCCGAGGCTTGCGGGTATTCCGTGGTCAACCGTTCGTGTTCGGCATGATCAAAACACTCCACAATCAGGTCGGTGGGATTCAACGGTTCCGGACAGGAGGGAGAGGAGAGGAAATCCACATAGGCCTGTGCCTTCGCTTCAGTGCTGAATCGGCAGAGTCCATATTCGGGCATGTGGGAAGAGGGATGCCAGAAGGCTAAGCCGATCGAACTCCCTTGAAATACGCCCAGGGTGCGATGTCGAACCTGAAATCCTCCCGGCGTGTCGGTTATGCGGTCAAGTGCCATCGTGCGTCCGAATAGGTGATCAACGAGCGGTGAGTGGTAGTATAACAAGCTCATAAGGGGAAGCGACATCTCGAAACGGCAGGTCTCCGGGTGATCATTGACTTCGTCGGCAACAGTCTTGGCAGGTTGCGGAAACACTCACTTGTTGCATGATCGCGCACGCTGGACTCCAGGTGCCGTCCCGTGTCATGACACGCTGCAGGATGCGCAAAAAGGCCGTCCAGCAAGGCCGCATCGAAGTCCGCGACGCGAAGAAGAATGAGCGTCACGTCTGCGGACGGGCGCGAGTCGGTGAGCGCCCCGTGTCCCAGGGGCGAATCGTACTCTTGCGGTACGGTGAGCCGCTGAGGTTCACGCCGCGCGGAATAACGCGCGGCACGCTTGTGAACGCCGCCGAGCCGGTGAGGCGGCCGTGTCTTGCGCGCACGCCGCTGGCGGACTTTTTCCGCATCCTGTTAGGTCTTGAAGGAGCGCTGGTATGACGCTGGCGCGGAGGAGGAGTGATGAGTATGTGTGTCGCGCGAATGGTGCTGGTATCGTTGCTGCTCACGGGCATAGTGACCTCATCGGGTTGCGGGTACAACGATCTGCAGGGTCTCGATGAAGACACGAAGGCCGCCTGGAGCGAGGTCATCAACCAATATCAACGCCGGGCCGATTTGATTCCCAATCTGGTGAATACGGTCAAAGGCTACGCCGCGCACGAGAAGGAGACCCTGGAGAGCGTGGTAGAGGCGCGCGCCAAGGCCACCAGCGTGCAGATCACGCCGGAGTTGCTGAAGGATGAGGCGGCCTTCAAGAAATTCCAGGAGGCGCAGCAGGGTCTGTCCGGTGCGCTCGGGCGCTTACTCGCGCTGGCGGAACAGTATCCAAACCTCAAAGCCGATCAAGGGTTCCGGGACCTTCAAAGCCAGCTGGAAGGAACCGAAAACCGCATTGCCGTGGCGCGCAAGCGCTATATTGAGAAGGTAGCGGAGTTCAACAAGATGGTCCGCTACTTTCCGACGAACCTGACGGCCAAATTCCTGCTCCATCTGGACGAGAAGGCCAACTTCACCGTGGCCGACGAAAAGGCCGTAGCGAAACCGCCGGAAGTAAAGTTCTAACCCCCCCCCCGTCTCGTGCGGCAGGGAGCGAATGCGATGCGGCTGTGTGGCCGAGTATGGAGGGCTGTCGTCGCCGGATGGTTCTGGCTCGTGCTGGTGTCCGGCCTTCCGGCCTGGGCGCTGGATGTGCCCTCGCTCAGCGGCCCTGTGGTCGATGTGGCACATGTCTTGCCGCCTGACACGGTCGAGCAATTGAGCCAGGAAATCCGGGCTCATGAAGCGAAGACCTCCAACCAGGTGGTGGTGCTGATTCTGCCGTCGCTGGAAGGCGAGACGCTGTTCGATTTTTCTCATCGCGTGGCGACGACCTGGAAGCTGGGCCGGAAGGGCACGGATAACGGCGTCCTGCTCCTCGTCGCGCTCAAGGATCGAAAGGTTCGCTTGGAAGTCGGCTATGGGCTGGAAGGGGCCTTGACCGACGCACGGTCGGCTCAGATCATCAGAAACGAGATCGTCCCTCGGTTTCGGAGCGGCGAGTTTGCGGTGGGTGTCACCGCCGGAGTCCGGGCTGTCTTGAGCACCATCGAAGGCACATACCAGGCTTCTGAACGCCCGACGGCCACGTCTACGGACGGTGAGACCGTGGGCAACGTCTTGCTGGCAGTGATCGTTGGGGTGTTCATCGGTTTGTTGTTTTCCCGGGCGCACCGAGTGCTTGGACCTGCCGTGGGCGGCGGTGTGTCGTTCGTCGTCGCGCCGTGGCTGGTCCCTGCTCTCATCGCCGGAGGGACGAGCATCGTGCTGGTGAGTCTGTTGGGTGGACGGGGTCGATCGGCCGGGTCGAGGCAATGGCGTCGCACCAGCGGGTTCGAGGAGACCTGGTTCAGCACACAACATGGAGGGTGGGGAACGGGCGGCCTGGGGGGGGCATTCGGGGGAGGCGACAGTTTCTCCGGCGGCGGCGGCGATTTTGGAGGAGGAGGCGCCAGTGGCGACTGGTAAGCGGCTGGCCTTGACCGATGAGGAGCGCGCACGGATTGAGGCGGCGGTGCAAGCCGCCGAACAGCTGACCAGCGCGGAGATTGTCCCCATGGTCGTCGGCCGATCCGGTCTCTATCGTGAGGCGCACCATCGCGCAGGTCTGCTGGTTGCCGCGCTGATGCTGATTGCTCTCTTGACCATCGACAGTGCCTGGTTACCGTGGGGATGGCATGCCGCCAATGCGGTGTGGTTGCTGGGGGCGGCGGTTGCCGCCTACGCCGGCGGCTCATGGATCGGGAAGTGGCCACCCGTTTTGCGCCTCTTCACGTCTCATGAACGGATGCGGCACAAAGTGCAATTGCGCGCGGAGCGGGCGTTTGCCCAGTATGGGCTCGCGCGCACACGTGAACGGACAGGACTGTTGCTCATGGTGTCTCGGCTCGAACGCCAGGTCTACCTGTTGGCCGACCACACCCTGCGCGATCGGATACCGGCTGAGCAGTGGCAGCGTGTGGCAGGGGTGATGGCTGAGCGTTTGAAGGCCGGGGATCTTGCCGGTGGGTTCTGTGGTGGCATCGAGGCAAGCGGACAACTCCTGGCGCGTGCCTGTCCATCGCATCGCGGGGATAATCCGAATGAATTGTCCAACGATGTGATCCAAGATCTGTGATGGCCGGTTCTTACCGGAGAATGGACGGCTCCGCTGCATTTGGTTACAATCCCCGATAATGTCCGATCCCGCCGTTCCCGTTGAACCATCTCGACCAGCTTCGGAGGAAACCCGTTCCGTCGTCAAGGCGGCGGGCCTCATCGGGGTGGCCACATTGTCCAGCCGTATTCTCGGGTTCGTCCGGGATATGGTGCTGGCGAGACTCTTCGGCGCGACCCCGGCCACGGATGCATTTTTCGTCGCCTACCGGGTTCCCAATTTGTTGCGGGAGCTGTTTGCGGAAGGGTCGATGTCGGCGGCCTTCATTCCGGTCTTTACCGAATACCACACCCTGAAAGCCAAACGTGACGCCTGGGAATTGGCCAGCGCCACGTTCACGACGCTGCTCACGATCGTCACCGCCGTCACCCTGCTCGGGATTCTGGCCGCACCCGGCATCGTGTGGCTCCTCGCCCCTGGGTTTCGCGACAGCCCCGACAAGTTGGCACTCACGAGCCTGTTGACCCAAGTGATGTTTCCATATCTGATTTTCATCAGCCTGGCCGCGCTCGCCATGGGGATTCTCAACTCGTTGCGGGCCTTTGCCGCCCCGGCATTTTCCCCGGTCTTCTTCAATGTCTTCACCATCGCCTGCATGCTGTTCCTGGCGCCCTGGCTACCGGAACCCATTATCGGCGTGGCGATCGGTATCGTCGTCGGCGGGCTGGCTCAGTTTGCCATGCAGCTCCCCGGCTTGAAGGGCCGGGGCATGTTGTTCGGCTGGCGATTTAATCCCGGTCATCCCGGCGTGAAACGCATCGGACTGCTGATGGTGCCCTCGTTGCTGGGATTATCGGTGACGCAGATCAATATCACCGTCAGCACGATTCTCGCGTCGTATTTCCCCGGCGGTCCGACCTATTTGTTTTATGGAATGCGGCTGATCCAGTTTCCGCTCGGCATTTTCGGGGTGGCGTTGGCGACGGCGATTCTGCCGACCCTCGCTGCGCAGGCTGCTCGCGGGGCGCTGGACGAGCTGCGGGCCACGATCGGATTCGGACTCAGGATGATTTTTTTCATCATCCTCCCGGCCATGGTGGGATTGATCCTTCTGCGGTATCCCATCGTGCATCTGGTGTTCGAGCATGGATCGTTTACACAGTCCGACACACTGGCTACGGCCACGGCGTTGTTGTGTTACGCTGTCGGGCTCTGGGCCTTCGCCGGGGTGCGCATTATCGTCTCCGCATTTTATTCGTTACAGGATACGAAGACGCCGGCGATCACGGCCGGCATCGCCGTCCTGGCCAATATTCTTCTGTCGCTCTGGCTGATGACTCTCTTGGGTGCCGCGGGCCTGGCGCTGGCCACAGCCTTGGCGGCCATGCTGAACGGGAGCATTCTCGTCGGGGTTCTCCATCACCGACTGGGGCGTGTCGATTGGGGGGCGGTGGTGCGATCTGCTGGTCGCGTCCTGGGCGCCTGCATCCCGATGGCGGCCATCTGCTTGGGGATCGCGAGCGCATCGATGTGGACGGAGAGCGGAGGTTGGATTCTGAAGTCCGCCATGCTCTTCGGGGGCATCGGGTTGAGCATCACCGCCTACCTCGGAGTACATCTGGTGCTTGGGTCGGAAGAACTGGACGTGGTATGGGGGATGGTGAAGCGAAAACTCGGACGGGTCGCACGGAAATTCGAGGCAACATGACACAGAGCAGGACATTCAAGACGACGTGGGGTTGGGTGACGGTCACCGCTTCGAACAAAGGGGTGACGGCGATCGATTTGTCCTTCTCCGGTCGCGCCAGCGAGTCGAGATCAGCGGGAGATGATCCCGCCGGGGCCATTGTGGAAGAGGCGATGCGACAGCTGCGGGCATATCTGGATGGGGCGAGGCGTGAATTTTCCCTCCCGGTGGATTGGTCGGCCGGGTCAACGTTCCAGCGAAAAGTCTGGAGAGCGATCACCAAGATTCCCTACGGCAGGCTGCGGTCCTACCAATGGGTCGCCCTGCGGGTCGGCGGGAAACAGTATGCGCGAGCGGTGGGGATGGCCCTTGGGGCGAATCCGGTGCCCATCGTGGTGCCCTGTCATCGGATCGTCGCGCATGATGGATCGTTGGGTGGGTTTTCCTGCGGGTTGCCGCTGAAGCGGCGCCTTTTGAAACTGGAGGGAACGCTTGATCAACTCCTATCCTAGCCCATTCAGGATGGAGGAGGTCGCTCACGGGCATCACAAGGCCGGTCCGTCGCCATGAAGGCAGTGATTCAACGTGTCACACGAGCCTCCGTCGAGGTGGAGGGGGAGACGGTCGGCCGCATTGGGCGCGGCCTCCTGGTGTTGTTGGGCGTGGCCAGGGGTGATGAGGAGCGTGATTTGCTGTACGTGGTTGAGAAGCTTCACACGCTGCGGATCTTCGCCGACGAGCAAGGAAAAATGAACCGGTCGCTGAGTGAGGTCGGCGGTGCGATCCTGCTCGTGTCTCAGTTCACGCTGCTCGGTGATACCACAAAAGGGCGTCGGCCGGGGTTCGATCGAGCGGCTCCGCCGGACGAAGCGCGGACATGGTATGAGCAGGCGGCGACCAGCCTTCGGTCGGCTGGAGTGAAGGTGGAAACGGGTGTGTTCGGCGCCCACATGCAGGTGGAGTTGCTCAATGATGGACCCGTGACCTTTCTGTTGGACAGTCGACGGGAATCATCACCCGCAGTGGGTGGTCTGGGAAGGGAGTCGACGAATCGGCGTCGCGGCTGTTAAGTCTTCCGGGTAGATGCCGATAAAGAAGCAGGGAGAAAGTCCGTTTGGTTTGAGCATGGTTTGTTATACTACCTGCAAAGGGCAGGGATTGCCCGGGAGGTCGAGATGGGAAGTCCCGTTTCTCGCAGCCATCCACTCCGCCAACTCTTCGGTGCATTGACGGAAAAGAGCTTCACCGAACACCTCGGGTGGCCGGATCTGAATGTCACCGAGTATCTCTCCAACCTGCTTGTCGACTTCGCGCACAGCGAGCATCTCTACAAAATCCAGAATACCCAGGGCCGCGCGGTCGATTCGGTCGTCGACATGCTGTTCGAATCCGAAGTGCTTTTGGGCGCGCAATCCTTCGAGCGAGAGCGCGATGTGCATCGGCACATCGGAGATTTTACGCTCTTCATGACGGGGCTCTTTCCTGAATATCTCCGCCGGTTCAAGACGGTCGGTCGCATTTATCACAAGGATTTTCTGGTGGATTATGTGAAGACGGGCAAACGCTCGTACGGGTTGGTTGCCGAGTACGGCAGCTACGATCCGCAGCAGGACGCGCCGCTGTTCAGGAAGTTGTCGGAAAATTTCGAACTCTGTGTGACTGGACTGGGGTTTGTCCGCTCGGATCTGGATCGCATGCAAGATCCCACCTGCCGCCGCGTAAAAGATCTGTTGCTCAATTGACACGCACACGACCGATTCTCCTCATCCATGGTGGCGCGGGACGCCGCGCCATGACCGCCGCCCAAGCAGAGTGCCTTGAGGCCGCCCTGTCCGAAGGGCATGGTCTGCTCAAGGCCGGGCGTCCCGCCGTCTCAGTGGTGGAGGAAGTGATACGTCGACTGGAAGATTCCGGACTGTTTAATGCGGGGCGCGGCTCCAACCGGCAACTCGACGGCGTGTGCCGTATGGATGCGTCGATCATGGAGGGCCATGACTTGCGGGCCGGGGCCGTGGCGTCCATCGAGGGCATTGTCCATCCGGTCACGGCCGCTCGGCTGGTGATGGAAAAGACTGCGCACGTGCTGCTCGTCGGTCGATCGGCATCCCGATTTGCTCAGTATTTCGGATTGGAGCGCATCCCCCGTACCAGAAACGTAACGGCGGGCCCCCAACTTCGGCAGCTGCGACCCCGTGCCGGGGTGAGCCGCACGTTGCGATTGCACCAGGCGATTGTCAACACCGGCCGCCTCCGGACACGGAGTTTGGGAAAGGAAACGGTGGGGGCCGTGGCGTTGGACCTATCGGGTACTGTCGCTGCGGGCGCTTCGACCGGCGGCGTAGATGTCATGTTGCCGGGCCGGGTGGGCGATACGCCCTTGATCGGCTGCGGGGTCTACGCCGATAACGAAGCAGGAGCGGTGTCGATGACGGGATTGGGAGAGAGCATCATTCGTGTGGCCGTGGCCAAGGAAATCACCGATTGTCTGGCCGACGGCGCGAGTCCGGCCGCGGCAGCCACCCGCGTGCTCCGTAAGGTGGTGCAACGCATCAACGGGGCGGCCGGAATTCTGGTGTTGTCGCCTGACGGCCGATTCGCCATTCGCCACAGTACGCCGCACATGGCGGCCGGGGTCGTCGGGCGTGATGGCCGACCACTGGTGCGCAGCCGGTTTGCGTCGCGTTGTTGAGGGTTGATAGAGTGGCGGAAGGAATCCGACCATGCCGGCACTCTTTCACCTTGCCTTTCCTGTCCACGACTTGGCCGCAGCCAAGCGATTTTACGTCGACGGTCTCGGGTGTGTGCTGGGACGGGAATCTTCCACGGCCGTCACATTCGGCCTTGCCGGCCATCAGCTGACGGCTCATCTCTCCGCTACCCCAATCGCCTCGCAGAAGGGCATCTATCCGCGACATTTTGGTCTGGTCTTGACGCGCGAGGAAGAATGGCAAACAGTGGCCGATCGCGCGCAAGCGAAGCGCCTCACGTTTTATCAGCAGCCCCGCCGCCGGTTTCCCGGAACACGCATCGAGCACCGCACGTTTTTCCTGGAGGACCCTTCAGGAAACCTGCTTGAATTTAAATATTATGTCCACGAGTCGGCTATTTTCGGAGAGCGAGACTACACTGCAGTCGGCGACTCCGAATAACGCGGCGATGGGTTCCCGGGGGAGGCTTACTCCTCCACAGGCACCACTTCGAGGGGCTCCGAGGGGCTTCGATTGATGGATGCGGCTTTTCGGCCGTTGCTTCCGCGCTCCAGCCATCGAACGATGTGGCGTTGCCGTCGATTCAGATAGGCTGTGTGCCGGATAGGGTCATATCGTCGTGGAGAGGGAAGGATTGCCGCCAGCAAGGCTGCTTCCTCGATGGTGAGCTCCTTCGCGGGTTTCCCAAAGTGATGTCGCGCCGCGGCCTCCGCTCCGAAGATGCCCTGTCCCCATTCGGCAACGTTAAGGTACAGCTCAAGAATCTGTTCCTTGGTCAGATGGTGTTCCAGCGATCGCGTGATCAACGCCTCACGGGCTTTTCGCAAGAGGGAACGCTCGGACGAGAGGTACAGATTTTTCGCCAATTGCTGGGTGATGGTGCTGCCGCCGCGTTTGAACTCCCCCACTTCCAGGTTGTACAGTGCCGCATCCTTGATGCCTTCCCAGTCGAACCCTTCATGGGCGAAGAACGAGGCATCTTCTGCGGCGACGACGGCTCGCTGCAGCGCAGGCGCAATCCGCGCCAGCGGCACCCAGGCAAACTTGATGTGGAGTGGATGCCCCTGCTCCTTCGCCTGAGCCCGGCGGGCTTCCATCAAGGCTGTTTCCGTGGGATGGTGTTTCGCGAGGCGGGATACGTCGGGTAGCGTCACCAGCCAGTACAGGGCCAAGGCGGCGATGGGCAGCCCGATGAACGCGGTGACCCACAACAGCATCCGGCCGAACCGACTGCCTGTTGACTTGCTCATTCCTTACACTCTATCTATGTGGAGACAAGTCGCCTGACCGATCTGTTGCGAATCGCCGGACCGGAATAAGCGATCCACATCGCCCTGCACTTCGACTACGATGAAACTACTCGGCGCCGAGTTTATCAAAAGTTCCGTGTCACCAGAACAGTTTCCTGCCGACCGGTTGCCGGAGATCGCCTTTGTCGGTCGATCGAATGTCGGCAAGTCGTCGTTGATCAATTCCCTGCTGCATCGGAAGAAGCTGGCCAAGGTCAGTAAGACTCCGGGGAAAACCCGGGCCATCAACTTTTTCACGGTGCGCACATCCGACCAACACCTGCCGCTCCTGTCGCTGGTGGACCTGCCCGGGTACGGCTACGCCAAAGTATCTAAAACGATGCGAGCGCAGTGGGGGCCGATGATCGAGCAATATCTCGAGCAGCGCCAATCCCTCGGCGCGATCATTTTGCTGATCGAGTCGCGGGTGTGGATGCCGCAGGATGTCCTGACCGTGCAATGGGTGCAGTCGCTCGGCTGCGGCCTGATCATCGTGCTGACCAAGGCCGACAAACTCCGACAAAGCGAGCGGAAGCCGGCCGTCGCTGCCGTGCGCAACGCCTGCGGATTGGGCCCGGAAGTACCGATCCTGCTCTATTCGGCGGACACGCATGAAGGGCGGGATGCCTTGTGGGGAGAGATTCGCACGCAGTTTAGAACTTAATTTCGATGTACGCTTTGTTTTTGAGGTCGGCCATCCAGATCTGATACTGATCCTCGGTCTTTTGCTGGAAGACCAGGGTTTGGATTTCGGCCTTGACCTGTTCGAAGGGTCGAAACTGGCGCGGTTTCTTGTCGTCGACGCGCACGATATGCAGTCCTTCCGCAGTTTCCACGATGTCCGTCACCTGCCCAACTTGCAGGGAGGTGAGAGCCTGTTCCAGCGCCGGAATCAACTCCCCTTGCCGGACCAGTCCCAATCGGCCGCCGCGTGAGGCGTCCGCCCCGTCGGAAAAGCGAATGGCCAGATCCTCGAAGGGTTCCCCCTGTTTCAAGGTGGCCAGCAGCGCCTCCGCCCGCCCTTGGGCGGCCGCGAGCCCGTCCGGCGTTCGCGGCTTGATGAGGATTTGGCTCAATTGATATTCCTCAGGATAGGCAAAACGATCCTGGTGCTCCTGGTAGTATCGCTTCATCTCCGACTCGGCCACCATGATCAAGCCCCGCACTTCTCGGTCCACCACACGCATCAATGTCAGTTGCTCGCGGACGTTCCTGGCGGTGTTCGGGTCGGAGCTGTTAAGCGCTTCCCCCTGCTTCTTCATTTCTTCCATTGCCTGCCCGACTTCCTGATCGGACACATCCACACCCTTGTTCCTGGCGGCTTGAAGCTGCAGTTTGCGCTCGATCATTTTCGTGACGGCGATGGCCTCGGCCGTCTTGAGGCGGCGTTCCAACTCCTCGCCCCTGTAGAGTTTGCGCAGACGCTCCTGGTCGGGCAGCAGGTCGCGCTTTAATTCCGACCACATGATCAGGTCGGAATTCACGACGGCCACAATGCGGTCTTCCAGTTTGGCGGCTTCCGCGGGAGCGGTCAGGGGGATGACGGCACAGACACCGAGCAGGAGACCGGTGACAAGCCGGCCGAGGAGCGGGCGGGTCGACGGAGTGAAATACGGCCTCGTGCCGGCGGATATGTCCAATATGGCGCGGAGGCGAGTCGAGACGACATGCAATCGGTGATTCATACGGGTAGTGGGATTGTACACAATCGAGACTTCAGAAGGGGAGCGTTGTTACGGAGTAGAGGAGGGAATCGTCAGAACACAGAATGCGCGCAGGGCCGACGCGTGCCGAATTATTGGCGCCCTGGCTCATCCGTCACGTATCGAGCGGCATCGGCCATGCGGATCGTCGCGCCGGTGCGGAGTTCGGCAAAGACGTCGTCCAGGCGTTTCCGTCGTTTTTCGGCCAGCAATTCCTGCCGAAGGCGTTCGCGGGTGGCTTGATCCGCCTGAAGAATTTCCTGCTCCAGCGGACTCACTTTCAGGAGGTAGTAGCCCTTGTCGGTCTTGATCGGATCGCTCAGCACCCCGGGATGCATGGAAGGAATCAAGGCATCGAGTTCCGGCTCCAGCAAGCCTTTGCGATAGGGTCCCAGGTCTCCGCCCTTGGCGCGGCTTCGCTCGTCGATTGAATACCGCAGGGCGAACCTGGTGAAGTTACCGCCGCCTTCTACCTGGCGTTTGAGGTCTCTGGCCGCGTAGACGTTCGGCAGCAGCATGACCGAGACTTGTACCTTGGGATTGGCCAGAAGTTGGTTGGCATGTTTTTCGAGGTACGCATCCAATTCTTCTTTGGAGATCTCGACCTTCGTCTTGATCCGGTCTTTCAGCAATTCATCCAGAATCAACTGCTCACGGTATCGCAACGTCTTCTCGCGGATGTCATCCGATTGATCGATCCCCTGCTTGCGCGCCTCCTGCATCAACAACTCGCGCATGATCAATTCATCGAGAAACCGGCGTTTTCCTCCTTCTTTTTCGTAACGGGCGCGGGTCGCCTGGGACAGTTCCTCCCACCGGATGTCGAACTCGGCCTGGGTGATGGAGCGTCCGTTGATCATGGCGATCACCGGCTCTTCCTGCGGCGGTTCGGTACAGGCGGCGAGTGAGCCGAGGGCACACAACGCCAATGCGGCGCTGGTCAGTCGGACGTGCCAATGAGAATGATGAGTAGTCTGCCGTGACGTCATGCGGTCGGGGGATGCATTCTGTGCGAGGATCAGGGTGAGCCTGTCTTCGGCCCTTGGTTGTTGGTACCACAGACGTGGAGGGTTTGCAAGATTGCGTTGAGTTCTGGAAAGACCAAACTCCAGTCGTCATGCGGCATCTGGAGTTCAAACGACAGTGGCGATAGGAATCGCAGCCGACGCTTGTATTGGTCCATGAGCGTCTGCACGGCGATTTCCGACACCGTGGCCTTGGAATCGAAGGTGATCACGACGGCGTGCGGCTGCTCGACCACGGAGCTCAGGCGCAGCTGTTTGGCCAGGAGTCGGATCTGCATGAGTTCGAACAGTCGCTCGACCGGGTCCTGGGGGTGGCCATACCGGTCTTCGATCTCTCCGTGCAGGAGGGCCAGGTCGCCGAGCTGGCCGCAGGACGACAGGCGTTTGTAGAGCGACAGACGTTGATGACTGTCGGCCACGTAGTCCTCGGGAATATAGGCCGAGACACTGAGGCGAAGTTCCGGATCCGGCTCTTCCTCCACCACCTGGCCTTTCAAGCGTTGCACGGCCTGTTCGACCATTTGCAGGTAGAGATCAAGGCCGATGGCGGCGATGTGGCCTGATTGCTGTTTGCCGAGCAGATTGCCCGCACCACGAATTTCCAAATCCGCGGCGGCGATGCGGAAGCCCGACCCCAGTTCGGTAAATTGCTGGATGGCCGTGAGCCGCTTTTGCGCATCCTCCGACAGGTTGCCTTCATCGGGGACCAGGAAATAGGCGTAGGCTTGCTCGCCGCCTCGCCCCACCCGGCCGCGCAGCTGGTAGAGTTGCGCGAGGCCGAAGGTATCGGCGCGATTGACGATGATCGTATTGGCCGTCGGCACATCGATCCCGGATTGAATGATCGCGGACGCAATCAAAATGTCCGCCTCCCGGTGGAAGAACTTCAGCATGACGGCTTCCAACGGTTTGGAATCCATCTGGCCGTGCGCCATGACGATGCGCGCCTCGGGCACCAACTCCTGGAGCCAGGCGCCCATCCGCTCCATGGTCTCCACACGATTATGGACGAAGTAGGTCTGTCCGCCGCGGCCGAGTTCTCGGAGAATCGCTTCGCGGATGGCCTTTTCGCTGAAGCGAAGTACCTGCGTGCGGATGGCCAGTCGCCCGGACGGCGGAGTGTTGATGATCGACAGGTCGCGCACGCTCGTCATGGTCATTTGCAGCGTGCGGGGAATCGGCGTGGCCGTCAGGGTCAAGACGTCGACCTGCGTACGCAGCTGTTTGAGGCGTTCCTTGTGCTTTACTCCGAACCATTGTTCCTCGTCGATGATCACCAGCCCGAGGTTGCGGAACTGCACGTCCTTCTGGAGGAGCCGGTGGGTCCCGATCAAGATGTCGACCAAGCCGGCCGCTGTGTCCTTAATGATGGCCTTCGTCTCCTTCGGAGACTGAAATCGCGAAATCAACGCGACACGAGTCGGAAAGGGGGCGAACCGTTCCACGAAATTATCGTAATGTTGGTGGGCGAGGAGGGTGGTGGGCACCAGCACGGCGACCTGCCTGTTCTCTTCCACGGCTTTGAAGGCGGCCCGCATGGCGACTTCGGTTTTGCCATAGCCCACATCGCCGCAGACAAGGCGATCCATCGGTTTGGTGGAAGCCAGATCGTGGGAGATATCCTCGATCGCCTTCCGCTGGTCGGGCGTTTCTTCGTATTCGAAGGCGGCCTCGAACTCGTGATAGAGCGTGCTGTCCTTCCCATATGACGTGCGATGGACCAGTTCCCGGTTGGCGTACAGATCGACGAGCTCGTGCGCCATTTCTTCGATGTCTTTCTTGACCTTCGCCGTCGTTTTCGCCCAACTCGTTCCGCCGAGCCGGTCGAGGCGAGGCACATGCGCGTCGGCACCGGCGTACCGTTGAACTTGATTCAACCGGTCGAGCGGCACATAGAGCTTGTCTGTACCCGCAAATTCGAGCACCAGAAAATCGCTGTCGAAGTCCTGCACCGAAAGCCGGCGCAGCCCCTGATATTTCGCGATGCCGTACTGCACGTGCACGACAAAATCACCGACGTTCAGGTCCTCCAATGAAGAGAGGAAGGTGGCGGCCTTGCTCTTGTGTTGCGGCTTGTGGCGGGCGCCTTTCGCAAACAGTTCTTCTTCGGTCAGCACGACCAAGCGCAGGTCGGGAGAAAGGAAGCCGGCGGACACGTCGCCGTTCAGGACCGAGAAGGGAGCCTTCTGCGCGCCACCGGCGGACAGGGCGGCCGGTTTCCATTCCACCGCCGGCCGATCATGCTCACCGAACAGCGCGAGCAATCGGCCGACCTGGCCTTGGCTGCGGGCCACCAGGACGACCGGGCCTCCCTCGCGCAAACGGTCGAGCACTTCCAATGTGTGGCTGAAGGCAGTGCCGCGCTGGCCGAGGCCCACACTCGCCGGGGTTTGCGCGGGGCAGGTGATCACCGGGTCCCAACTGGCGTCCGGTGCGGTGACCGGTTCAAGGGCGAGCGTGGCATACCCCTTGGTCGCCGCAAGAATTTGATCCCAAGTGAGATACAGCTGATCCGGCGTCGGATACGGGTTCGGGTCGGAGCGATCTTCATGGCGCAGGAAGCCTTCTTCGACGACCTGCCAACATTCGGCCGTGTGAGCCTTGAGCGTGTGGGGCTGATCCAGCACCAGCACCGGGGGCTGCGGAAAATAATCCAGCAGGCTATCCATCGCGCCGTAGACGGACGGCGCGTGCCATTCGGCATCGGCGGGAAGGGGGGCAAGGGCGTCGGGCGCGTCTTCGAGGCGGATGAGCTCACGCGCGGGCAACACCCAGGCCTGCTTGATCTTGTCGGTCGATTTCTGTGTGGCCGGATCGAAAAAGCGGATCGATTCGATGGTGTCGCCGAGAAACTCCACGCGCAGCGGATCGGGATATGCGGTCGAGTAGATATCGACGATACCGCCGCGAATGCTGAACTCGCCGGGAATTTCTACCACCGATCCCTTGCGATATCCCAGACGCAACAGACCGGAGACGAGCGTCTCCCGCTCCAGCGACCCGTTGGGTTGAAAGCAGAGCAGGGCATCGCTGAAGACGAGCGCCGGCAACACGCGTTGGATCAGCGCCGGGACGGAGGTGAAGAGCACCGTGCGGGCGGTCGTGCAGAGCCGGTGCAGCGTCTGCATCCGGCGGGCGACCAGATCGATGTGGGGGACGGTCGATTCATACGGCAAGGTTTCCCACTTCGGGAAGAGCGCGAGGTCGTCGCCCGATTGTCCGCAGAGGGTACGGAAAAAGAGGGTGTCCCGATAGAGACGCTCCGCCTCGTCGTCCGTTTTGGTGACGACCAGCCAGGAGCGGTCAGCCAGCGGTTGCGAGGGCAGGCTCTGTGTGAGCAGCGCGAGGCCGAAGCCGGTCGTCGAACCATGCAACCCCATGAGACAGGGTTTGCCCGATCCGGTGTGAAGGGCTTCTCGCACAGGCGAGAGCCAGGTGGTCAGATGCAATGGCGTGACAGGTGGCACGGGGTCCTTAGGCGTTGGTGGCGCGAATGCGTTGTACGAGTGTGGTGGTCGAGACACCGGGGACGAGCGGGATGGTGTGGACGCGTCCGCCGCGCGCTTCGACTGTGTCACGGCCCACAATCCGGTCGATCGGCCAGTCGCCGCCCTTGACCAGAACATCTGGTTGGAGGGTCGCAATGAGCGCACCCGGATCCGGCTCGGGAAAAATCACCACATAGTCCACGCAGGCCAGCGCCGCAAGGACCTCGGCCCGCTGGTGATCGGGCACGATGGGGCGATCGGGGCCTTTGCTCAGGGCGCGTACGGAGGCATCGGAGTTCACCCCCACGACGAGCACCTCACCGAGGTCGCGAGCGGCCTGCAGGTAGCGAACATGACCGATATGCATGAGGTCGAAGCAGCCGTTCGTGAAGACGACGCGGTGATGCTGTCGGCGGTGGTTGGCCAGGAGGGAAGCCAGTTCTTCTCGCGTGATCACTTTTGTGGGCATGATGGTCGGTGTCGATCCAGAGGTGCATCTTAGCAGGATGGGGAAAAAGTCCGCCACCTCGAAACCATGAGCGCCTGGGCTCGCCCGGCTACATTACGCCTTTGTGCGGCGTGGACGTGTCGCAGCGCCGTCCTTGCCCTGCGGGAGTCCCCCGAGGCGAATGACGCCGGTGCCATGCCGCTCGATCAATTGGTCGAGCACCGCGACCGCGTCGCGTTGGCGCCGGTCGAAGAGTGGTTCCGGAGCCGGCGCGAGGTCCGACAGGCCGAGTCCGACCAGACGGTAGCGGGATCGCGGCTGTAGGAGCCCGGTCAGCGCAAGGCGAATGTCCGGCCACATGTCCGGGTCATAGTTCAGCGGTGTTGCGAATTTCCGCTGCCGCGTCGTGATGTGAAAGTGCGAATCTTTCAGCTTGACCGTGAAGGCGCCGGCAGCCAACCCCTCCCGCCGGAGATCGTGCGCGAGCGTTTCAAGAAACCCGTGGACGATCGGTTCCAGGACGACCGGATCGTTCGTATCTTCCTCGAAGGTCGTTTCATGGCTCACGCTTTTAGCCTCACGGTCAGGCACCACGGGGTCCGAATCGAGGCCGCGTGCCAGTGATTGTAGTGCAGCCAGGCGTGTGCCGAAGAGACGCATGAGCGAGGTTGCACAATGCGGCGCGAGCAGATCACCGACCGTATGTACCCCGAGGCGCTCGACAGCCTCCGTGGACTTCGGCCCCATCCCCGGTAACGAACGAATCGGCAGCGGGGCCAGAAACGCCGCCTCCGTCCCCGGTTCAATCACGGCCAATCCGTCGGGCTTGTGGGCATCGGCGGCGATCTTGGCGACGGTCTTTCCGGAAGCCAGGGCGATCGTGCAGGTCAATCCGGTCGCGTCGAGTATGGCAGCTTTGAGGGCCTGTCCCAACGCCCGGGGATCGGGATGACGCGTCTGCAGCCTGGTGGTGTCCGTGTAAAACTCGTCGATGCTGGTCCATTCGGTTTCAGGAAAAAACCGGGTCGTGATGTCCTGCAGCTGGCGGTGCAGGCGCGCGTAGAGTGGTCGATTCGGCGGCACCAGAATCAAGTGGGGGCAGAGGCGCATGGCTTGGATGGTCGGCATGGCGGATCTCACGCCGAACCGCCTGACGGGGTAACTGGCGGCTGCGATGATGCCGCGGGGCGGCGGACCGCCGACGGCAACCGGTTTTCCAGCGAGTGAGGGGTCGGCGAGTACCGCGGCGGAGGCGAACATCGCGTCGATATCACCGAAAAGAATTTGGCGGGTCCATCGTGCGGACATGAGGGCTTAGCCCCTTTAGTAGGTTGCGGAAACACTCACTCTTTGCATCATCGCGCACGCTGGGCGTCACGTGCCGTCCCGTATCACTACACGCTACAGGATGCGCAAAAAGGCCGCCCAGCAAGGCCGCGGCAAGCGAAGGGGCGAATCGTACTCTTGCGGTACGGTGAGCCGCTGAGTGACGCGAGAACGCCGCTGGCGGACTGTTTCCGCATCCTGTTGGAACGGCAGGTCGATTTGCCGGTGGAGTGAAGGCATGGGCAGCGGGGCGGGGATCGATGCCGGTGGCGATGCCTCGTTGTCCACGGCGAGTTCCCGGAGTGGGCCGCGACAGGATCCACACACATGCCGGCGCGGTTGGATCGTTCGGCGGTGTCGTCGGTAGATGGACCCACAGTGTTGGCAGCGCCACGCATATTTGGCCAGGGCCGCCACGGCTGTGCCGAGCGAGTGATACAGCGTGATGCCGAGCCCATCCTGGTTCATGCGCGCCATCATGCGACGAAAGTCCGGCCCATGATTCGGGCGGCGCCTCAGGATGTCGAATTGCCACTGGTGAATCATCTCGTGCGCCAAGGTTACGATCGTTTCACGTTGTGGCTCCGGGCCGCCCTGCTGCAGGAGGAGCGCCGACAGCCGGATACGGCGCCGTCGCAGCCGCTCCTCGTCGGCACCCTGCAGGGCTTGCCTCGGTCCGATTCGGCAGACAAACATCCCCGCCGAGGAGGTCAGGCGTCGACTCCATTCAATGGGGATAGGCGGCAGTGCGCCCTGAAAATAGCGACGATTGAATTCGGTCCAGATGGTGAGCAGCGATTCGGGGGCGGGCAGCACGGTATTCCCAACCATTTTTGAAGACTCACACACACCTGCCGTGATCATGGCCGACGGTGTAGCAAGACGGTTCGGCACGGTGCAGAGCGCGCCTGTCGGCTCGAATCACCTGCCGGCTAATTCTTCCAGCACGGCGGCGGCCAAGAGCGGCACCATGATTTCGTGATGGCCGGTGAGTGCGTATCCCTTGCCGCCTTTTTGAGTCGGTCGGCGCACGACATTGGTCATCGGGCGGTAATGCGTGAGGAAATCCATGTTGACCGTCGTGATGTTCGTCAGCGAATGGCCAAGGTTGCGACCCAGTGAGACGGCCTTCAGGAACACTTCCGGCAGGATGACGGCGGACCCGAGATTGAGGTACACCCCGCCTTCCATCCCGGAGACAACGGCAGCCAGGCGGCGGAAGTCGAGCAGGGAGCCCGCACCGATCGCCGCGCCATCTGCCGAGGGGTGCATGTGAATGATGTCGGTGCCGACGGCCACGTGGACCGTGACGGGGAGGCCCAGTCTGGCTCCGGTGGCCAGCAGGCTGGTCGCTCGATTCGGAAACTGCTCTTTACGCCGGTTGATATAGAGGCCCAGTGACTCGCCCAGTCCCAGCCCTTCTTTCATGCCCAGCGTGATGGCCTCGTTGAGCATGCGGCCGGTTTCCTCCGCCATGCCGAATCGACCGGAATCGATTTCTGCGTCCACCTCCTCCGAAGTGTGTCCCATGAAGGCCAGTTCAAAGTCGTGGATAATGACCGCGCCGTTCATGGCGAGGGCGGTGACGACGCCGCGTTCCATCAGATCGACGAGCAGCGGACCCAACCCGACCTTCACCACATGGGCGCCCATGCCGACGATCACCGGCCGGCCGTGGCGATGCGCCTTGGCGATGGCCCGCGCCACCTCGCGCAGCGTTTTCACCGCGAGGATATCCGGGAGCGAGTCCAGGAATCGTTTGAATGATCGCCCGGCGGTCCAGGCCGTGGCGAAGTTCGAGACTTGCACCTTACTGTGCCGTCGCTGGAGCGGATAGGTCTTCAGGCGCGAGGCATCGATGGGCTTGATCATCGCAGGGGCGGATGGTGCTGTCGCGGGTCGCTTACGCCGGGTTGGCAAGAACGTGATCCTCAATAAGTTCGCAGAGCACATGGCCCAGCGTGATGTGGCTTTCCTGAATGCGGGCGGTCAGTGTCGAGGGAACGACGAAGGCATACTCAACCATCCCGGCCAGTTTTCCGCCGGCGCCGCCGGTCCAGGCGATGGTTGTCAATCCCAGCGCTTTGGCCGCTTCGACACCTTTGAGTACATTGGGGGAGTTGCCGCTGGTGCTGATCGCGATGGCGACGTCTCCCTGTTGGCCATGGGCGCGCACCTGGCGGGCGAAGAGTTCTTCGAACCCGTAGTCGTTGGCGATGCAGGTGATGGCCGCGATATCTGTGGCCAGGGCGATGGCGGGAAAGGGGGCGCGCTCGCGCTTATACCGGCCGACGAATTCGGCGGCGATATGGGCCGCATCGGTCGCGCTGCCGCCGTTACCGAACAGCAACACTTTTCGACCGGCACGGAAGGCATGGCCGATGAGCTGCGCGACCTGCACGATCGTGTCGGCATGGTCGCGGGCGAAGCGCCGCTTGATCTCGGCGCTCTCGTCAAACGCCTTGAGGGCAAACTCTTTCATCGCCGGAATTGTAGGGAAGCCCCCGGTCACTGTCAAACGACCCGGCGTCCAGCCTCACTTCGCGGGGGATGCGGGGGAGGAGCGTTTGGTGATCATGTTCATCGCCAGCGCCAGCATCGAGCCGACATCCGACACATTGGCCGGCAGCACGAGTGTGTTGCTGGCTTTCGCCAATTCCCCGAACTTGGTGATGTACTGTTCGGCGACACGCAATTGCACGGCTTCGTAGCCTCCGGGGATTTGTGTGGCCTCGGCGACCTTGCGCAGTCCTTCCGCGGTGGCGCCGGCGATGGCCATAATGGCGGCCGCCGCCCCTTCGGCCTCGTTGATCTGCTGCTGCTTCTTGGCCTCGGAGGCCTTGATGACCTGCTGTTTCTCCCCTTCCGCTTGGTTGATGGCGGCATCGCGCTCACCTTCGGAGGTCAGAATCACCGCTCGCTTCTCCCGCTCGGCGCGCATCTGCTTTTCCATCGCGGCGAGCACGTCTTTAGGCGGCGTGATGTTCTTGATCTCGTACCGCAGGACCTTCACGCCCCAGGGCTCGGTCGCTTTGTCCAGTTCATTGACGACCTGGCTGTTAATGTTGGTCCGTTCTTCGAACGTGCGGTCGAGCTCGATCTTGCCGATTTCGCTGCGGAGCGCGGTCTGCGCCAGTTGCGTGATGGCGAAGCGGTAGTCGCTGATCCCGTAGGAGGCGCGTTGCGGGTCGAGCACTTTCGAATAGAGAATCCCGTCGACGCCGACTTGCACGTTGTCCCGCGTAATGCAGATCTGTTCGGGAATATCGATGGCCGTTTCCTTGAGGGAATGTTTGTACTGCACGCTGTCGATGAACGGCCAGAGGATGTGAAACCCCGCGCCGAGCGTGCGGGAATACCGGCCCAGGCGCTCGACGACATAGGCGCTCTGCTGCGGCACGACCCGCGCGGTTTTGGAGATGACGAGCAGGACGAGTCCCGCAAGAAATATGACGACCCAGAGTCCGCCGGGCATGCCGCTATCCTCCATAATGGTGCGACCTCATGATTCAGGTGTGATCCACAGGGTAATCCCCTCGACCCGTTGGACACGGGTGCGTTGTCCTTTGCTGAGCGGCTTGTTGCCGGCGTTGTGCGCATTCCAGGTGCTGCCGCGGCATTCCGCCTTGCCACGGCCGTCGGGTGGAATATCGTCGAGCACGACGGCGGTTTCCCCGCCCATCGTATCGACCGGCGACACGTCGCCCCGATCGGTTGTCATGAGACGGCGGAGTGGTTGGCGGAGGAGGACCAGCGAGCCGACCGAGAACACGGAGAACAGCAGCCACGACATCCATTCACTATGGATGACATCCAATCCCACCAGGGCCCCGACGACGAGTGCCCCGATGCCGAAGAACAACATGTAGAATCCGCCGGGCGTGACGACTTCGGTGCCGAGCAGAAACAGTCCCAGAAAGGCCCAGAGCCACCAGGTCATCACACCTCCTCAGACGTCACACGCGGTCGCATGGCACAGGAATGCTGGCGAAAGTCTATGCGCCTTTCCTGTGACCGTCAAGAATTGTGCGCAAACCCTCGTTCGTTGAAGCGGCCGGACTGCAATGGTATAGTCCGCCGATTATGCCGCCCGATACTCCCGTCAAAGCCCTGATTCTCGCCTTCACCGATGCGCCGGCGCTTGCTGCCTACGTCATCAATCGTTTGCAGCCGGAGTTGTTGTGTTTTTTCGTGACGGAAACGGCGAAGGCGCAGGTCGAATCAGCCGTACAACCGTTGGTGCAGCAGATGCCGAAGCGCTGGGATTGGGTCGTCACGCCGGATCCGGCCGATGTCATCGCTTGCCATCAAGCCTTGTCTCGCACGATTCACGATCTGTTTCGCATCTGGGCGGTGCAGGTTGGGGAGGTGGTGGTCGATTTGACCGGCGCGACGCCGGCCATGGCCGCCGCGTTGGCGACGGCGAGCCAAACCTGGACCTCGCGTGTGATTAGCCTGGTCGACGCAAACGGGCGAGACGAAGGGGACGCGATCGTCATCGAGGGCCTCGCGAAACAATGGCTGCAAGGCAATCCCTGGGATGAAGCGGCAGTGGTGGTTCGCCGGGAAGCCAGTGACGCGTTCAATCAGGGCTCATTCAGGGCGGCCGCGACCCTGTTTCATACGCTGGAGGCTCGGGTGAGCGGGGGCCAGAAACCCCTGTATCGAGCCTTGGGGGAACTGGCGCTGGGTTATGGGCTCTGGGAACAGTTCCACTATCGCCAGGCCTGGGAGAAGTTGAAGACCTCGCTGAAGGCGCTGGACATGGCCTCGCTCTGGGGAGGCCCGCCGGGGCTCAAGGGGCTGCTGCCTTTGATCAAGGCCAACAGCGGATTTTTAGAAAAGCTGGTGCTCGACCCTGCCGACGTCAAGGAGGGCGTCGTGCTCGACCTCCTCGCCCATGCCCATCGCCGCGCGCATGTGGACCATGATCATGAGCGTGCCATGGTGGCGCTGGTGCGCGCGTTGGAGGCCTGTGCGCAGCGACAACTCTTCAAACAGCACAAGATCAAGACCTGGGATGTGCAGCCGGAGCAATTGCCCGATGCCATGCGCGACACCTGCCGCGCATGCTGTCTCGACGATGTAGACGGCAAGTACAAGCTGCCGCTGCAGAGCCAGTTCAGGGTGTTGGCCGGTCTCGGCGATCAGATTGGGCAGGCGTTTCTCCGCGACTGGCCGCGAATGAAACCCCTGTTCGACGCTGCCAATCATGCGGTGTTGGGCCACGGGTTCGAGGCGATCAAAGGCGAGCGGGTGCAACAATTGTCCGAGGTCGTAATGAAGCTCACGGGCGTGAGCGAGTCGTCCCTGCCGAAGTTTCCGACGCTGAGTCTCTAACCGCCCGTCGTACGTGAAGCGTATCTCGTTGGGCCCGAGCGTCTGGATGGAAAAGATACGAAACTTTCGGGCTCTTGAAATATGGAAACTCGGGAAGAGTATCGTGGTCGATGTCTATCGAGTGACCAAGGAGTTACCCAAAGAAGAAATCTACGGATTGGTGTCCCAAATGCGTCGTGCGGCGGTATCGATTCCCGCAAATGTCGCGGAGGGATTTAATCGGACGCACAATGCGGAATACCGACAATGTCTCTATGTCGCGCTTGGGTCCTGTGCTGAATTGGAAACTCACATTGAAATCGCTCACGAGCTCGCATTCATTGCGATGGCCCAGCGAGACGAGCTTCTGGAGCGACTCGACCATGAGTCTAAGATGCTCAGAAATCTCATCAAGCGGCTCTGACGAGATACGCTTCACGAGATACGAACGACGATGGAGATTCGCATCTACTACGAGGACACCGATTGCGGCGGGGTGGTCTACTACGCGAACTATCTGAAATATTTCGAGCGGGCCAGGACGCAGTATCTCGAAGAACGGGGAGTATCGGTCGCAGGCCTGCGCGAGCAGGGGACGCAGTTTGTGGTAGTGCATGCGGAAGCAGACTATCGATCGCCTGGTCGGTACGGGGACACGTTGGTGATCAACACGACGTTGGTGGATTCGGGTCAGGCGTCGTTTACCTTTGCGCATGTATTGCGGGAGCGGGAGAGCGGGCGTATTGTGGTGGAGGGGGCGGCCAAGCTGGTGACGGTAGATGATCAGCTGAAAGTAAAGCGGCTCGACAAACTCACCCTGGCTGCGCTACAAGGACCTCCACACACGAGGAGCTGATGGACAAACTCGGTACATGGCTGGCGGTCACGGGCGTTGCGATTGGGTTCGTCGTGCTGGCCTGGCTGCTCTTTTCCGACAATCCCTCCGACAAGAAAAAGAAGAAACCGTAGCCCCCTCGCCTCTTTGACGCAACGGCATGTTTCCGCCGTTTGTGCAGCGCTATCCTCAACGAGAGTGGTTTCTCATCGACGGTCGGGCGGCGCGTTCATGAACCCGTGTCATTGATTCAAGGCTGGGCTGCAACCTGAGGCGGGTGGAGCAGACTGTCGAGGGCCGTATTCAGGAGTGTCGCGACAATGCGGTGACCGCGTTCATCCGGATGAGCGAGGTCCAGGTAGAGACTGGCATCTTGAGCAAGAACCTGCCCGGCCTCGACGACGGTGGCTCCGTACTCGCGGGCCACGGCCCGCACGATGTCGTTGTATTCGCTGTCGAGCCGCAGCGGCCTTCCGCCGTGAGTCAGTTTCCAGGCGGGCAGCGTGAGGCTCGCCGTGAGCGTCGCTTCCTCTGCCGCTCCTCGTTGTTCCAGGAGCATGGCCAGGTGTTTCCTGGCGAGATCCGAGAACCAGTTTTCCATATTGACCGCAATCCGGAGTTCCGCTTCGGCCTGTTCCGGGCGTCCTGCCCGCTGATGAGCGAGTCCTGCCCGCAAATGCTCCGAGTGCGCCGGATTGTCCTGAAACGCGACAAAGATCAACGGCACGTGTCGGTCGCGGCAGAATCGCGCGATACGTGTGAGATTGGCTCGGTACTGTTCGGGCGAGACTCTGGTTGGCGCGGTCCTCGCGTCGACGGTCGCGTGTCCGTCACCACGGCTTCTGAGCAGATGCAATCTCATCAGGAGGCGTTCCAGCCCCCGGTACAGGTAGATTTTTTCTCTGAAGTCGAAGCGGTGCAGTTGGGCTTCCCGTGTGAATTTTTCGTGACTATCGGCGGCCGAATCAGACGGCACGACCCGGCGATCGTTGAAGCTGAACGAAGCGATCACCACATCGGGACGCACCCTGTCGAAATATTTGACCAATGAGGCATAACCCTGCAAGGAGCTGTATCCGCTCACGCCCAGGTTGATGACGTCGGCGTCCGCGCGAAGATCGTCCAGGACCTCCGGGTACGCGCTGCGGGTCGGCACGCCCCAGCCGAAGGTATTGGAGTCGCCGATTGCAAGGATGCGCGTATGAGTCGTCGAACCGATCTGTGGCGAATCGACCGCGAAGAAGCCTTGCTCGTCGAATTCGCGCAGGTATCGGGCCGGCTCATGTCGGTGCAGTTCTCCGGCGACCAGCCCTTTGAAATGTGGTCGACGTTCCCATCCCAGCTCCGGCGTGTACTGATACCAGTCCGGATTCGTCGACGCCAGGTCGGCTTCTGCGGTGAGCAGGGCGCGGGAAAGTCCTTCGAGCGCAAGTAACCCGGCCAGCGCGAACGCCAAACTGATCAGAGGCGTCATCAAACGAGGTGTCATGCAGAAGCTCCGGCTGTTGCGAGCGGACGACCGTCAGGCCGGTCGATGAGCGTGTGAGTGATGCTGTAGCGTAGTATTGAGGAAGAACTCCGACTTGCCAAGCAAAGCGTAATGTTTTGCACAGGGCGAGGCGGCCTGGGATGAGCGAGGCACAACGTGGTGGTTGGAACGAGCGGTGCGGGCTCGCGATGATTCGCGTGTTCGCCAGAGTGGCGTGTCAGGATTCCTCCAGCAGTTTCTTGACGAGCGCTTCCATACCTTCGGCCCACAGCCGGTAACCCAACGCGCTGGGGTGCAGCAAGTCGGGCATGATCTCCGTAGACAAGCGGCCGCCGTCGTCGAGAAAGCGCCGGTTGAGATTCAGAAAAAAGACCCGTCGTTGATCGGCGAGGGTGGACAGCCGTTCATTGACGGCGTCGTTCACGCGGCGAAGCGGGTCGTCGGCCGATGCGCTTCGGGGGAAAATCGCCAGGAGTAGAATCTTGGTTTCCGGCAGGCGCGTGCGCAATGTGGTGAGTATCGCCTGGATGCCCGCGGCGGTGTGTTCGGGAGGGTCTTCCCGGATCGTCGCGTTGTTTGTTCCGATCATCACGATCGCCAGTTTAGGGGTAATTCCGTCGAGTTCACCGTGCTGGAGCCGCCACAGCACATTCTCCGTCTGGTCGCTATTGAATCCCAGGTTCACGGCCCGCCGGTTGGCGTAGTACCGATCCCATACCGGACGCCCATCCTCCTCCCACCCCTGTGTGATGGAATCGCCGATAAACAACAGGTCGACCTGGCCTTGGTGGATGCGAGAAACGGTCCGATCATGCCGCTCCGTCCACCAGGCCTTGCGCTGAGGCGCAGGTGTTTCAGCGTTGAGTTGTTGCGCGGCGGCGGCGAACGAGTGAAGCGAGAGCAGCAGCAGGGCAAGCGAGCAGGTGAGCCGGGAGCAGGTCGTGAGCGCGGTGCGTGACATCACGGTCCTCCTTGATGCTGCCGCAACTGTTACAGAAGGACCTGTGCCGGATCAACCCTTCAAGCGGCAATGGGTCGTCACCTCACGGGCGTTGCTGACAGTCCCCGCGCTCTGATCGGCGCGCGAAGCGACCCTGGTGGGCGCGCTGCTGCGGCCTCAGCCGCGGCAGCAGCCCTTTGGGCTTGTCTCGGCGGAGATGGCCGAGGCCGGTTGTGCCTCCATCACGATGGCCGGGACCCCGTCTTCGGCCTGAGGAGTGAGTACGAGTTTTTTCAGCCGCGCCCAGGGAAACTCCGCGCCTGGATCGCTCCGGCGTGTCGGATCGAGTTTTGCGTGGGACACCACGTGTTTCAGGTTGGGATATTTGGCCCAACAATACCGCACGATCTGCGCCGTCGCCTGAATCTGCCATTCTGAAAACCCATCGCGGACGGTTTGGTTGTTCACCACTTCGATGCCGAGCGACCAGTGGTTCACCTTGTCGGCCCCGTCGTTTACGTCCCGATGGGAGCAGGCATTCCGCACATGCCAGGCGGCCCGGGCTTCAGGCGCGCAGGCCCAGACCACCTGTCCATGCTGCGGCTCATCTTCATCGGGCACCAGCCATTGGAACGACGCTTTGCCGTCCCGCATCACCGAGACGGCTCCGGCTGAACTGGAGCCGGCGGTCGCATGAATGACGATCGCCTTGATTCCGAGGATCGCGTCGAAGATCCGGCTCGACGTGCTCTGCTCCCAGTAGGCCTGGATACCGGGATACCACACTTCGTTGAGCATCACGTCGGAGGGGCGTCCTTTTCGCGGGAGATTGAATTGATAGGTTTTCGGGTTGGGCATGGTGTTGTCCTCCATCGTCATGGATCATGGGCATGTAGCAGCGATCGAGAGCGGTCTTGTCCCGCCGATGTTGGCGGCGGCGATCCGGCCCAGACGCCGGCAACCTATCATAAGTAAGCAACGCTCATCCCGGGATTCGGCGGTAGAACCACAGCCTGTTGGTCTGTGACGAGGCTCAAGCGGCGGGGAGCAGTCGCGTCAGTGCGACGGGGAGGATTCCTGCGTCTCGCCGCAGGCAGCAAACGGCGATGCCTGGCAGGCCAGCGGGCGGCGATAAAACTCCAGCGGCGGAGCGCCCTCGCTTTCAAACGACAGACTTTCGCCATCCAGGCGGTAGCGTCGTGAGGCTTCGAACGCCTTGATGAATGCGGCTTCGAACTCCATGCGGCGGGGTTCACACGCCATGCGTGTCGTCATGCCGTGCGACACGACGACCTCACCGGCGTTGGGTCCAAACCAAATGGCAGCCGCATCGCGATTACATCCCGCATGGCCCGACACCCGTCCCCCTTGAAATGCCAGGATGACTGGTTGCCCCTGATCCGCAGAAGGCATCGTGCGATTGCCCCAATGCGCCAGTTCCCACCGGTTCCGTTCGGCGACCTGCTTCATCACGTCCGGCGAAGGGGTCGAGACGCAGGCCGTCAGCAGGACGGATGCCAAGAGGGTGCTATGGAACCGGCGCATGAATGTTCTCATGGGCGATACACCGCTCCGGAAGCCTGACCGATACTGATCGCCGGCCCGTCGCTTTCGCGTCCGGCAAGAAAAATACGGACGAATGTACTGCCTACTGGGAATATACTACGTCCCCCCCCTCTTGACCAAAGGAGACAAGTTACGTATGGTACGCGCGTGTTCGACCTGAGAGGGCGCCATCCGATGTTAGGTGAGCCTCGGTCTTTCGCGCAGCCTCAGACCCTCCAGACTTACCTGGACAGCACACCCATCCATATCGCAACGTGGAGGTTGAGCAATGTCTTCGTCGGATCCTCCTGACACAGACGTTTCGCCCTCGGCCGGTCAGAGCGCCGTTCAAAGGGAAGTAGACAGCTCCTCAGGCGGCGAAGGTCCGGCCTCGCTGGACACGCTGCGTGTGGTAGCGATCGGCGCCTCGGCAGGAGGGCTGGCAGCCCTGGAGCGCTTCTTCAGTACGCTACCCTCGAATCCCGGTGCCGCATTTGTCGTCATCCAACATCTCAGTCCCGACTACCCCAGCCATATGCAAGAGCTACTGGCCCGGCACACCGACATGCCGGTGCGCCAAGCACAACATAATGAAACGTTGCTGCACGACCATTGTTATTTGATCCCACCGGGCAAGCTGCTCACGCAGCAGGACGGCCGGTTGGTGCTGGAGGCGCGCGGCGATCTTCCGCTGCATCAACCGATCGATCATTTCTTCCGCAGTCTCGCCTCGTACGGGGCGCGCGCGGCCGCAGTGGTGCTGACCGGGACGGGCTCAGACGGCAGTCGTGGTCTACAGACCTTGGCAGAGTCCGGGGGTGTGGTGTTTGTCCAGGATCCCGACAAGGCCGAGTTTCAGGGCATGCCCAGCAGTGCCCTGGACGCTGTGCGGCCGCACCTCGTGGGAGATCCGAGTGCGCTCGCATTAGGGGTCTATTGGTGGCTCAGAAATCCGGAGACGTTCGACGTGTCCGGTCGAGGCGGTCGGATCACGACGTATCAGCGGATTCTCGCACATCTGAAGAATCTATTCGGGATTGAGTTTGAGCTGTACAAGCAGGGAACCATTCTACGACGGTTGGAACGTCGAATGGGGATGTGCGCCGTGAGCGACCTGGAATTGTATTTGAAACTGTTATCGGAGGATCAGGAGGAATCGAAGGCCTTGCTCGATGATTTGCTCATCGGCGTGACGTCGTTCTTCCGCGATACACGTGTGTTTGAACACCTCCGCGCCGAAGTCATTCCCGAACTGGTGCGGACCGGGCTGGAGCAGAAGGAGATACGATGTTGGGTGCCCGGTTGCGCCACCGGTCAAGAAGCGTATGGGCTGGCGATGTTGCTGCACGAGGCTGCCGCTGCGCAAAACTATCAGGGGCAGTTGCGGGTGTTCGCCACCGATGTCCATCGCTCGGCGCTTGAAACCGCAGGCATTGGAACCTATCCCGAAGAGGAACTTGCGGCAATCCCTCCGGAATTGTTCGAGCGTTATGTGGTGCGGCTGACGAGTAAGAGCGGCCGTGTGGCGCCACTCCTACGGAAGATGGTGGTCTTTGCGCCGCACAATGTGCTGGTGGACCCGGCGTTTACCAGGCTCGATTTGATCAGCTGTCGCAATCTGCTGATCTACTTCGATACTCCGGCGCAGGAGTTGGCGCTGCGCACGTTTCGCTTTTGCTTGAATCCGGAGGGGATCTTGCTCCTCGGTGTGAGTGAGGGGATCGGATCGCTACACGAGGACTTCACCGTCGTGGATCCCCGGCTCCGTGTATTTCGCAAACTGCGGGGAGCAGCGGCCTCCTATTCACCGATGGTGCGGAAATCCTCTCTCATTCACACGACGGTGAGACAGCCGCGCCTCCGTGCTGAGGCAGTAGAAATCGGCGAGAGTCGTCTCCTCTCCGTCTACGACAGCATTTTGACGCAATGCCACGTGGCGGGGCTGCTGCTCGACGATCACGGACGTTTGGCCCATGTGTTCGGCGACGGCTCGCGTCTCCTGTGCATTCGAGAAGGCCGGCAGACCGACCGAGCCGTCAAATTGCTCCCAGACGCGCTTGAATCGTCCGCGACCGGCTTGATCAACCGCGCCACCATGGCGAAGCAGGTGTGCCGTTCTGAACCGATCCACCTCACGCTGGAGGACAAGCCCACGACCCTGATCTTGACGGCGACGCCGTTCAGCGACCGCCATGGCAATACGTCGGTCCTCTTGTCCGCTCAACCTGTGCTCCACGCCTCGCAGGACGTTGCGCTTGCCGCGGAGGGGGTGACCCTGCCTTCCGAGTTGGAGGATTCGTATCGCCAGCGTCTCATGGATCTGGAGCGGGAAGTGTCAGTGACCCGGGAAAACCTGCAAACGACGATTGAAGAGCTGCAGACGACGAACGAAGAATTGCAATCGAGCAATGAGGAACTGCAGTCCGCGAACGAAGAACTGCAATCGGCCAACGAAGAGCTGCAATCGGTCAACGAAGAGCTGCACACCGTGAATTCTGAATACGACCAGAAGAACCGAATCTTGATTGATCTGAACCGCGATCACGACAACTTGCTCAACAACACGGACGTGGGCATCATTTTCGTCGATCGCCATTGCCGGATTCGACGGTTCAATACGGCTGCCACCGTTCTGTTTCGCCTCATCCCGCGGGATGTGGGGCGCGAGCTCAGCGACATTACCTCGGATGTGCCCGACGAAATCGGGGTGCACCGCTTCGTTCGTCAAGTGATCGATGAAGGCATGCAGCACGAGCAAAGCATTGAGCTGTCCAGCGGGCGCTGTTACTTATTACGTCTCGCTCCCTACCGCACGGAAGACCGCACGGTCGAGGGTGCGCTGGTCACGATTACGGATATGACGCGTCGGCATCAACTCGAGAATCGCTTGCGTCACGGGCAACGCTTGGAAGCCATCGGACGATTGGCCGGCGGCATCGCACATGATTTCAACAACCTGCTCTGCGGAATTCAAGGGTATGCGCAATTGATGGAGCAGCGCACCCAGGATGAGGAACAGTTGAAGCCATTGCGTGCGATTCAGGAGGCGACGGCTCGCGCAGCGACGTTGACGGCGAATCTGCTGGCGTTCGGTCGGAAAGCGAAGCTGGAGTCGAAGCCGTTGGATTTTCATCAGCTCATCCGCACGACATTGGAACTGGCCAATACCAATTGGCACGACTCGATTCGCATGAGAATGGCGTTGGAGGCGCCGTATGCGATCGTGGTCGGGGATTCCGCGCAGTTGCAGGCGATGGTCCTGAATTTGCTGATCAATGCTAAAGATGCCATGCCACGCGGCGGCGCCATCACCATCTCGACCTACGAGCACGAGGTGGATCAGGTCAAGGCGGCGGAGCTGCGGCCTCCCGTCGAGCCCGGTCGGTATTTGGTGATGAACATCGCCGATCAAGGTAGCGGCATCGCGAGTGAATACCTCGAGCATTTGTTTGAACCGTTTTATACGACGAAGGGTGAGGCGGGAAATGGGCTCGGACTGGCCGCCGTCTACGGAACGGTGAGCGAGCACGGCGGCGGCATACAACTGGTGACCGGGGAACAGGGCACCGCGTTTCGTATTCACTTGCCGCTGTCGGCCGCGGGCTTGGAGGTGACGACGCGGCCTCCTCATCGGGAGGCCGCGAAGCGCGGGAGCGGACGAGTGTTGCTGGTGGACGATGAGGTGGCCATTCGCGACATGGTCGGGGAGTTTCTCGGCGGTCTCGGATATACGATCACAACGGCCGACAGCGGTCCGCGCGCCATTGCGGCCTACCAGCATCAGGAGCGGTTCGATGTCGTGCTGTTGGATGTAACCATGCCAGGTATGAACGGAGTGGATGTGTTTCACGTACTGCGCGAGATCGATCCGAGAGCGCGGGTGCTTCTCCTCTCCGGGCACGCGTTCGGGCAGGTCGATCAAGAACTATTGGAGCAGGGACTGTGCGGATTCGTGAAGAAGCCTTTCGACCTCGTGGAGCTCTCCCACCTCGTGGCGGGGCTTTGCGCGAACTGACGCGACGGGTTACGGAGATGTCGAGACAGCCGTGGGCGATCCCCTCGTCAGACGGTTTCTAAAACGTGAACACGAAGGGCAGACCGTGCAGGCGACGGGGAGCGCGTTCGGCCCCACTTGGAGTCCTGCTTGACAGGCATTCTGGAGGTCCATCCATTGGCGCTGCCACGATACCGACATGCAAATGCTGCAAAACGGGACGACGGTAGGCGGAGCGGTGGTTGCGAAGGCGAGGCGGGGCAGCGTCGCGGGGCGCGGAGTGACAAAGAGGGTCGTATGCACACATCGCAACCCTCCTGAGACTCGTTCGACCAGAACTTCCATATGGCGGGTTCGGTCGGGGGCGTCGCAGCGGTACGGGAGGCGAACAGCCTGGCCGGTGCCGGTCACCCAGCGATAAAGCCGCTCATAAAAATAACGTGTTGTCCCCCCGGTGATGAAGGCCAAAATCGAGGTGCCTGTGAGAAACCGGCCCGTGCACTCGACGGTGCCGAAACTGTCGGCGCGGAGATCCCAAGCGCGGTCGACGGATCGAATCGTCAATGCCTCGTCCAATTCGATCGCAATCGAACCGGCGTCACGCGCATCGATGTCGGACTGGTTCACCATGATACGGGCGAGTGCAGTGTAATCCCACGGCAGGATTCCGTCAAGGAATAGGGAGTAGGACGAGTCCAGTGACTCTACCTAGGTCGAACAACGGTTTTCGACCGGTTCTTCGCAACGACGGTCGGACAACCGAAGCCGGCGGCGATCTTGTGGGGTTCGAAGTGTGACCGGCATGTATGCGTCACAACGAGGCTTTACCTCAGCATGAATCTCACAGACTCGAAAGGGAATGCCTTCGCCCGTGTGCCGTCGAAGATGTGTAGGATGGGAACGGGCGTTCTCAGGTTCATGGAGGCGGATTGTAGGATGAAGTCGAATTGCCTGCCATGCCGAAGGGCAGATGATGCGATCGAGCGTTCATCACCATCAACATGAGCATGTATTACAACGGCGGGCGAAGCCGATACAGCACATGCCGGCGGAGCCCGGATTCGAGAGACACCTGAGGATGGTCGAACTCGGTGTCAGGCCGCATCCCGAGGCGCTCCATCACGGCGCGCGATTTCAGGTTGGTGATCGCGGTGAATGCCACAAGGTCTTTCAGATGAAGTTGCTGAAAGCCGAACACGATGGCTGTCTGCGCAGCTTCGGTCGCATAGCCCAGACTCCAGTATGATTTGGCCAAGCGCCAGCCGATCTCCACGCAGGGGGAGAAGGGGAGGTTGTTCGATGGAACATGTAAGCCAACGAAGCCGATGAATCGCCCCGACGCCCGTTCCTCAACCGCCCAGAATCCCCAGCCTCGTTCGTCGATCAGTTGCATCACCTGTTGAGCAAAGGCATCACTCTGCGCCCTGTTCCATACCGCGGGATAGTACCGCATGACCTCGGCGTCGGCATTCATTGCGGCGAACGGCTCCAGGTCTGATGGGCGCCATTGTCGGAGTATCAGGCGGGGAGTGGGGAGTTCAGTGGGTGGTCTCTTGATCACTGGGACGCCTCGCTCGGCTGAGCGCCGGGAAACCACTCGGTATGCTGCTCTCCTTGCCGGCTCGCATAGGTGACGCGCTTGCCCCGAAGGAACGCAAAGTAGCCCTGCACCCCCGCCTTGACTGCGCGCTCACAAAAGGCCCGAAATCTTTGCCCATGCTGCTGACTGTCGAGAATGGCGGCGTTGAGCCGCGCGGTGTCAAAGTGTTCTGAAATCGGAGGCAGGCCTTCAAGAAGCAGGGATGCGGTCATCACGGATCCCGTGGCGCTGTAGAAGGAAAAAGCGCCACGGGCATAATCCACATGGTGGTACTCGACACCGTTGGCAATCAGTCTGTGGACAATCTCAGGAAAGGACATCGATCCCTTCGCGGTAGCGTTTGCCAATTCCGCAATCTCGTTCGCCTTCCATGGCTATCTCCGTGTATAAGCGCTGGCGGTGGTGACAGGTCACCAACTACTGTCATGCGCGGGTCGTACTGGCCTGCTTGTCTGTCGGCACCGCATATCGCAACTCTGCAAAGCCGGGCCCGATTTTTCGCACCGATTCCAATTGAAGCGGCGGATTGGTGACGCGGCGTGGAAAGAGTGGTTTTCCGCGTCCCAGCGTCACCGACCCGACCTGCACAATGACTTCGTCCAGCAACCCGGCGTCGTAAAACTGCCCGGCGAGATCCCCGCCACCCACGATCCAGATATTCTTTGACCCCGCAGCATGCCGCATTTCAGCATGAATGGTTCGAACATCACCCCGAACCAGGCGAATATCGACATTCGGAGCTAAAGGTAGTCGGCGAGTCGTGAACACCCACGTAGGTTGAGAATAGGGCCAGGGCGTGCCAGTCTGTGCAGCAAGATTGTCGGTATGCCGGAGCATCCATTCGTAGGTCGCTGAACCCATCGCCAAGGCGCCGACCTCCGCGATGAACGAGGGATAACTCGTCTCGTTCACATCGCCCAGTGGAAACAACCAATCTAGAGAGTCGTCTTCAGTGGCAATGAATCCGTCGAGGCTAGTGGTTGCGTAGTATTGCGTCTTTATAGAGGATCGCGCGGGGGGTACTGTTGACCGGTCACGTTGCTTCTCATCGAACTGTTTTGCTGCCGTTAGAACAGACACTGCGATCAGCCATATGACCATGAATCCACGAGAGGTTTCTACAACCATCCTTCTGATACAGGAGGAAGTTCAAGGAAATTGCCGATGGATAGGAGGCGGCTGTTGGTCAGGGTGGGAATTCTCAGAAGGGGGCATGGTTGATGCCGGCCAGGAGTGGTTGTGGAGCTTCGGATCGACGGGTTCCTCCTCACCCCTTTCGCCCAAATCCTTCCATCCTCATGACCTTCGCCACGTTCTGTCCGTTGACGAAGACATCGGCAAGGGTGCGTCCGTAGACATCACGGCCGTGGGGCACGATGTTGATCGCCCCTGCCTGTAGCAACTGCTCCAGACGAAGGGCGGCATCGCGCCCGCCCGGTTCCGACAGCTCCGGGGCGTTGTACCCGCGAATGCGGATGCGATCGGTGCCGTAGCGGATCGTGTCGCCGTCGATCGTGCGAACTTGCCAGCCTTCCACGGTCCGCTCAAATCCGCCCATCGACAAGGCGTGACGCGGAAGGGATCTCAGCCCTCGGTTGAACGAATGGGATTTTTTCGCAAACGGGTTTTTGTGCGGGCGCAGGCCCCGCTCGTGATGGCTTCGTCGAGAACGCTGAATCTGATGTTGGGGCAGCGAGTGGCGCTGGTCCGGCTTTAAGTCCCAGCAGTCGTTGCAACGGAACGGGCTGGGATCGTTCGTGGGCGCAGGCGTATAGGTGTGGAGTGTGGACCGGCTTTCCTCCATCACACTGACGGCTTCCGGTGTGGGCGAAGCGACCAGGAACAGCAGCGTGAATCGGCTGAGCAGGCGGGAAACACGTTCGTTTCTGTGCAGCATGGCAAGACGACCTCCGAATGTTCGAGGACTGAACGAAGCACGCTTTGTGCCATGCGCCGATCGTCGATGCCCGCGGTTGACAAGCCGAAAAACCGCGTGCTCAAATGCCCCACGGATGGAGAGCGTATGGCTGATGGCCAATGGCGAATGGTAGGATTTTGAGATGCGCTTCTCCCCTTCCTATCAGCTATAAGCCATTCGCTCCGAGGGAAGTTTTACGAGTTATTACAGGAGAGCCGCTCATGGATATGTTTGGAAAAGTCGGATTGGTGGAGGTGCCGATCCTGATCGCACCGGATCAGAAGGCCTGGATGGATCGAATGATCAAGGAGGGCAAGATCGCGATTCCTCCCGGCGGCACCTTGGAAAAGGGTTCGTTGTATTCAATGTTTGTTCGCATGCTCCTGCACAATGCGATGGAAGAGCAGAAGCGCCAGGAAGCGTTGGAGATGGACGACGAGGATGACGACGAATAAATAGTCGTGAATCGTGAAACGTCGTTCGTGAAACGATGAATTCCGCGCTTCGGATGCCGGGGATTGTATCTGAATGGATGCATTTCGTATCAGTTTTGATACGAAATGCATCCATGGCCGACGCTTCAAGAGAGACGAGCGACGGTGCTAGAGGTTCTTGAATGCAGCCTGCGCGGCGCTGATTGTGCGGTCGATGTCTTTGGGCGTATGGGCCACCGACATAAACGCGGCTTCGAACTGCGACGGGGCCAGATAAATTCCCGCCTCCAGCATCTGATGGAAGAACTTCGCGTAGGCCTTGGTGTCGGCTTTTTTCGCCGATGCCCAATCCGTCACCGGCCCCCCAGTAAAGAACGCGCACATCATGGAGGCGACACGGGTTTGTGCGAGTGCCACGCCCGCTTTGCGCGCTGCCTGCCCGATGCCCTCGGACAGCGCGACCGACCGGTGTTCGAGCTGTTCGTAGGTGCCGGGCTTCTTTAAGCGCTTCAGCGTTTCGAGACCGGCCGTGACGGCCAGCGGATTCCCTGATAACGTGCCTGCTTGGTAGACGGGGCCCGATGGCGCAATCATCTTCATGACGTCCTTCGCACCGCCGTACGCACCCACCGGAAGTCCTCCGCCGATGATCTTCCCCAGGATCGTCAGATCAGGCTTGATCCCGTAGAGTGTCTGCGCTCCTCCGTATTGCACGCGGAAGCCGGAGATCACTTCATCAAAAATCAGGAGCATGCCGTGCGCGTCAGTCAGTTTGCGCAAGCCTTGTAAGAACTCGGGCGAGGGCGGGATGACGCCCATGTTGCCCGCGATCGGTTCGACAATCACACAGGCCAGCTGCCGGTAATGTTTTTTGACCAATTTTTCCGTCGTGGCCAGGTCGTTATACGGCGCGGTCAGCGTGTGTTTGGTGAAATCTTCCGGCACTCCGGGGCAGTCTGGAATCCCGAGGGTGGTGAGTCCGGATCCGGCCTTTGCCAAGAGGTAATCGCTGTGGCCGTGGTAGCAGCCTTCGAACTTCAAGATACCGTCTCGTTTGGTATAGGCGCGGGCGACTCGAATGGCGCTCATGACTGCTTCGGTCCCCGAGCTTACCAGCCGTATCAGCTCCATGGAGGGCAGGGCCTCGTGAATCATCCTGGCCAATTGAATTTCCAACTCGGTCGGCGCGCCATAGCTTGTGCCCTTTGTGGCAGCGAGCTGAATGGCCTTCGTCACGGTGGTCGGGGCATGGCCAAGGATCATCGGCCCCCAGGAGAGGACGTAATCGAGGTAGCTGTTTCCGTCGGCATCGTAGAGGCGGGCGCCCTTGGCCCGTTCAATAAATCGAGGTTGCCCCCCCACTGAGCGAAACGCCCGTACCGGGCTGTTCACGCCACCGGGAATGATCTGTTGTGCCTCTGCAAAGAGCTGCTCCGAGCGTAGTGTTTTCATGGGCCTCTTTCATCGGGGTGAGTAGGCGCGCAACCTACCATGAGAAATTCAAAACGGTCAATTCCGTCGGGGCCGTGCCCTTTGTGGCGCATGGACCTTGTTGCCCGCAACAATGTGATACGACCCGGTATCTGAAGAGATACACCGTCAGGGCCTTGCTGGTGGGGCGAGGCAGGTTTCTTCAGCAAACGTGAGGGTTTAGATCTGTGTTGTCCAACGGCGCAAGTCTTGCTGATTGCTGGGTATCACTGCGTAGGAGAACATGATGCGAGTAATCTGTTCATGGTGTGAGAACGAAGGCCGACCCGCATTGGTGCGAGAAAAGGCTCCGCTAAGCGACAACCGCGAAACCCATGGAATCTGTTCCGATCACCTCCAGCAACTGGGGGTGGGGAGAGATCCACTGGTGCCCTGTTGTGAGGAGGGTGTCTTGCCTCGCTATGAACCAGTCCTCACCACCCGACGATATGCCTCCTCTGCTGCGCTGCTATGATGGACAACTGTCAGCCCCTGCACTGGGCCGGCGACAAAAAATGTCCGTTCTTGCCGGAATGTTACGTGGGGCTTAGTTCGATCAGGTCGCGCTTTTCCCGCTGGACCCATTTAAGCCCGTGAAAAGATTATAAGTCTATCTGACGTGGCTTGCTGGTGCGGGTCTTGCGCCCATTGAGGCGATCGGCGAACGGCAGCGTATGGAGTGAACCCGTGAAAGTCCTCTGTGCCTGGTGTGTGCGAGACGGCAGACCGGCGTTTCTACGAGAGAAATGGCCGTTCGAGGATCCCAGCGAAACGCATGGGCTCTGTGCCGACCATTTCACCTCGTTGAGCGCCAGCGTGAATCAGGTTGTGACCTCCAGGGTCTGGTTCCTCTCGCGTGTGCACGACCTCTCCTGGGGATTGACCCGCTGGGCGCAACGAATGCGGGGACGGTTCCTCTCTCTCTGCTGACGGTCGGTCTCGAAGAAGTGCCCGGTACCCAGACACGAGTGCCGGGCTTCCAATCCTACCCGAGTTTTCCTCGCAAGAGATTCAATCCTTGCTCGATCACCGTGGTATCAGGCAGCTTGCCTTCCGGCGTCAACTTATCGACGAGGCCGGGGAGCAAGTTTGCCAGTTGACCGCCCGTGGCTTCCGGGCTCAGCCCGACTTGTGATGCGAGTTGCTTCAAGAGGTCGTTGCCGAGACCCTGCTGAATCTGCTCGGGCGAGATAGGGAGATTCTTTCCTGTACTGACCCAGGAATTGACGATCTCGCCCAGCCCGTTCTTTTGAAAGGCTTGAATGAGTCCGCCGAGCCCGCCGACGGCGCTCTGTTGCCCCAATAGGCCGACCACGGCTTGCATGAGCGGGTTCTGGTCGTTGCCGCCCCCCATCATGCCGGCTGCTGCTTGTCCGAGTTGATCGAGCAGTCCCATCGCAACCTCCTTCGATAAGCGAGCAGTCGAATGACCTAGCGACCGCTTGGTTTAGATCCCTTCGCCCCGGTGGATTTGGCCGTCTTTCGTTCCATGGCCAAGGGTGGAGCGAACCAATTGTGACGACTGCGTTTGTGCCGCTCGGATACGGCCAAGACTGCGTGAAACGGGAGGCCGTTGCCCGTGGCATCGTCGGATTCCTTCAGGCTCCAGGCCTCGCCGGCCTCGCTCAAAATTTCGACGAAGGTTTCGAAATCGTCCTCCTCGTCGGGCTTTGTCAGCACCTGGTCGGCGTCCGTGACTACGACGAGGTAGCCCTTCGCCGGCAACCAGTCGAGGTCCGCCAAACATTCTTCGAGGGCATCCCAGTTGTGGCCGAAATAATCCGGGAACGAGAAGACCCGGCTGAACTCATCCAGCAACCCAGCCTTGGTTTTGCATTTCTTGCCGGAGACGGTCTTGGTAACAAAATGAGAGGGGACGGAGAGTAGTTTATCGAGCGCTTCTCCCTCGGCATGCACCAGGAGATGCGCCCAGGGTTTCTTGATCGATTGGAGTGCGGTAATCGACATGTCTCCTCAATTCATCGGAATAAAAGAGCGATAGTGATCGGCCGTGTAATAGGCCTTGCCGCTGCGTTGGTCGATGACGATCCGTTCGGCTCCACGATTTCTCCCCGCCACTTTCGGCTGCACATCGTATTCACGATACCGACCGCGCGGCAGTACACGCTCGCGATTCTGGAACGTCCTTCCTCCGACATACCCAGGTAGGGGTTCCCCGTGTCGTTCCTCAATGGCCTTGAGGGTCTCCCGGGCGGCTGCAGGGACGGCGTCACGAACATCCCGCTGGGTGGCCTGGGGCCCGGCGCGAACGGATCCATCTTGGGCGGCTGGGGCCTGGTCGGACACGGAAGCGCGGGTGGAGACCGGCGCCTCCTGCAGGGTGCTGGGTGGTTCGCCGGCGACGGAGAATCCCAGCTGCAACAGGAGAGTCGCGCAGAACCAAAGGAGAAGAGCTGTGAGGCGTCGACTAGACATCGTCATTCGCCACCGGTGATATCGACAGGATCAGACCCTAACATGTCACATGGGAGCGGTCAACGTGGCAGGCCGGGGCTCCGGGGCCATGCGAGTCGCGTTACACCGTGTCGTTCGGCAACTCCGTTCCATGCATGCGTGTGAATAACTCCCAATCGAATGGTTTGGGTGACAACGCATGGAGCGGAATCGTTTCCATCCGGTGGGGATCGTGATACGCCACCATGCAGCCGACGATGCTCTCCGGTTGCTCGACGAGGCGGCGGACCGTTTCGTAGGCCAAATGCTGCGCGATCATCTTGTCTTCCGGCGTCGGAGGAGCGCCTCGCAAGGTGTGTCCGAGAATCGTGGCCTTCGTCGCCGACGCCAGCGAATACTGACCGGAGGTTTCTTTGCGCGGCGGCCAGGTGGCAATGGTCTGGGCCACATAGTCGACCAGCCCGTGGACGCCGCCCTCCTTGTGATGACGGTGGGGTGTCCGTTCCGCCACGATAAAGATGTGGCTCTTGTTGGGGACACCCAAGGTGCGTTTCAGCGTACCCAGCACCACCTCCTCGATGTACGCGTCGGGATCAGGATGTTCGTTGACCAGGATGCCCTCCGCCCTGGCCTGGTAGGCGCAGGCCAGCGCCAGGTGGCCGGATCCGGCGCCCATGACCTCGACGAAAAAGATGCTGCCCATCGCCGCGCTGGTGGCCTTAAGCGATTCGATGGATTGATTGGCGAGCGCGACCGCGGAGTGGAAGCCGAGCGAGGTCGTACCGGCGATATTGTTGTCGATGGTTCCGGGAATACCCACCACCTGCACGCCGTACGTTTCATGGATGGCCCGTGCGCCGCGCAAACTTCCGTCGCCTCCTAGGACGACCAGTGCGGAGTCCTCGAGATAGGGCGCGAGGGAGCGCATGGCCGCGCGTTGCACCTGTTCGTCTTTGAAATCCTCGAAGCGGCTGCTGCCGATGGGGCTGCTGGCGTGGCTGCTCATGCCCCGGGTATCTTCTTCGGTGACGGCATCGATCCAGTTATTGGCCAACCCCAGGAATCCGTGCCGAACGAACAACACGTCCAGCCCGAAGCGATTCCCGGTGACGCGCAATTCCTTCAGGGCCGCCCCGCCGCCGCCGAAATCTCCGCCGGACACCAGGGCCAGGAGGCGCTTGATCCGCCCCGGCTTGAGCGTGACGCGCTGGCTGCGTTCCTGTTCCACGGTTACCCAGGCCTCCCGCGCCACCCGGTCGCTTTCGATCAAGCCCACGGCGGTGGAGTAGCCGGAGAGTTTGCCGTGCTCCAGGGTGAGCAGCACCACGTTGTCCTGGCCTTCCTTATATTCGCCGAACTCGGAAAAGGCTTCGCGGAAAGGGCGAGGATCCAGATAGATGCGCAGCGCGCGCAAGGTCGAACTATGCGTATACAGACAGAGCACTTCTCCTGGGTGGGCACGACCCAGCCGGTGTAGCCCGTCGATCACATCGACGTAGAGATCGAAAAACGAGTGCCCGCCGGGATAACTGTACAAGGGGTGTTTGATCAGCCGCTTGGCGGTTTTCGCGTCTACTCCAAAGGCTTGTGCCGCTGCGTCGATCTCCGCTTGTTTGTCCATGCCCGTGACCCAACCGAAATCCTGTGACTCCAAGGTCGCCTCGATATGAGGATGCACGGCATCTGCCCGGTCCTGCAGGAGTGCGTGGGTGATGCGACGGCAGAGTTGTTCGGTATTCGGGCTGTGGCTGATGAGGTGGAGGAATGTGCGAGGATCCAGATAGTTGCGGAGCTGCAGGTACCCCAATTGTTGGCCCACGACGCCCACCATGCGGGCCAGGGCTGCCCCGACCGCGTCTGCCCTGGGCACACCGCGCTCGGCATCCAACACATTCGCCAGTCGTCGACCGACACGATGGGTCTTGCTTTCCACTTCCGAGACCCCGTGTCGCATCGTGAGAAACAGCGTGCGATCGCCGAGGTCTCGGGGCAGCAGCCAGAAGCGGTCGTCACCTAGGTCGAGCACGATACGCCCTTCGGCAAGTTGCGGGGTCAGCTGGGCTCGCGGGACGATCGCCACCGGCCGTCGATGGGTGGGCTTTTGCGTCGCGCCGATCGGAGCGCGATACAGCGGCGCGAGGTCACCGCGCGCGAGCAAGAGGTTCCAGGCGGCGAAGTACACCACCGGGTCGCCGCCACAGGCCTCTGTCAGCAAGGCCTGTCGCGCGGCGCGATAGGCCTCGGCGCTGGGTAGGCCGGCTTGTGCCCGCTGGATGAAGGCCTTGATGCGGTCGACTGCGGCCCCTGCGCGCTCCAGTCTGTCGGTGGATGGTAGAGGGGGAGGCGGCAGCAGATATCGCCCGCTCGAGACGCGCTGAGCGAGGGTGTTACCATACGCCAATAACCCGTCCAGCGTCACGAAATCCAACCGGTCGCCGGCCTGCTTGTCCGATCCGCTCATCTTCGGCCTCGTAGGGTTCGAGTTGGGACGATCACGCCAGGTTCTCCCGCCCGCGATGTCTCCATGCATCAGGGAGAGTTCTTTTGCGGCGCGGGGACGGGTTTGTTAGAATGACCCGTCCGAGGAGTCACACGCGTATTGAGCCTCACCGTGTACGTACAAGATGGTGTGTCGGGCCACTCTTGTCAAGGCAGAAGCACCGCACCATGCGTAAAGCCAAAATCGTTTGCACCATCGGTCCGGCGAGCGATGGCGTGCGCGTGCTGGATCAGCTGATCCAGAGCGGCATGAATGCGGCTCGATTGAACTTTTCTCACGGGACTCATGACTCCCACGGGCACGCGATCAAAGTCATTCGCGAGTCAGCCGACCGTCAGGGCGTCGCCGTCGCCATCATTCAAGATCTGCAGGGCCCGCGCATTCGGGTCGGCGAGGTCGACGGGGTGTTGGGGTTGGTCGCCGGTGGCCGTGTCCGGTTGCGGACGATGACCTTGCGATCCGGCGGGCAGATCGGCGCCCGGACGGTGCGCCCTGCCGACGCGATGCAAGAAATCCCCGTCACCTACCAGGCGCTGACCCGTGATATCAGGCCAGGGGCCAAAATACTCATCGATGACGGGCTTGTGGAATTGACGGCCGACCGCGTCGTCGAGGGCACGGTGGAATGTACGGTGGTGGTGGGCGGCCGCGTGACGTCCCACAAGGGGATGAATCTACCGGGTACCGTGGTCAGCGCTCCGACGTTGACGGACAAAGACCGGGAGGACTTGCGATTCGGTGTCGCACAGGGTGTGGACTATATCGCGCTGTCGTTCGTGCGCGGGGCGGAGGATGTCATTGCCGCGAAGCGGTTGATCGCCGAGTGCGGCGGCGATGTGCCGGTCATCGCGAAAATCGAACGGCAAGAAGCGGTCGCGGATTTGGAGGCGATTCTCGCGCATGCCGACGGAGTGATGGTCGCCCGCGGCGATCTGGGCGTTGAGCTAGGGCCTGAGGCGGTGCCGGTCTTGCAGAAGCGTATCATCGCGACCGCTAATCGTCATCGGCGCCTGGTCATCACCGCGACGCAAATGCTGGAATCGATGACCCAACACACGCGGCCGACGAGGGCGGAGGCGTCCGACGTCGCCAATGCCGTGTTCGACGGGACTGATGCCGTGATGCTTTCCGCGGAAACGGCTGTCGGACAATATCCGGTCGAGGTGGTGCAGGTGATGGACCGGATCGTCCGGGCGGCGGAAGTTGAAACGGGACCGGCATTTGTCAGAAGAACTGCGAAAGAGGATCGACGGCTGAGCTTCGAGGAGGCCATCTGTCTGTCGGCGTCATCGGCGGCGGCCGCAACCGGTGCGAGCGCGATCGTCGCGTTCAGCGAACGTGGCATGACGGCCCGGCTGGTGTCGAAGCAACGTCCAGCCGCTCCGATCATTAGTTTTACACCCTTCGCGCCGGTTCGCCGGCAAATGGCTTTATACTGGGGAGTGCTTCCACACACGATGGTGCAGATTGCGACCACCGATGAGCGGGTCAACGAAGCGGAGCGGCGCTTGAAGGCGGAGGGGCTCGTGTCGCCTGGGCAACGCATCGTCATTTTGTCGGGGACCAGAATCGGACAGCCAGGCGGGACGAATCTCATGAAGCTGCATGAGGTAGGATAAGGCATGAAGCCCATGCGGCGGCGAATCATCGGAATACTGGCAGGCCTGGTCTGGCTCGCGGCTTGGGCCCTGCCTGGTCTCGCGCAAACCAACTCGGTGACGCATTCGCCGGCGAAAGTCGTCGAAAAATACTTTACCCTCGATAATAAAGGCGTGCGGCTCGATGCCGTCTCGTTCGAGTCGGTGGCCGGGTATGTGGATTGGAAAGAAGAGCCGGCCTGGGGCAAGGTCATCGTGATCAATGGATTCACGGTGCCGGACGATTTCCGGCAGTGGGAGATCGTGAACCGGTTGGAAGTGATCGTACCGGTGGAGTTTCATGTATTGGGCGTCATGTACCTGGATACCGCCGGGTTCGTGCCGGAGCCCGGCGCAGAGCAGATTCGTGTTCGGTTGAAGGTCAAGAACGGACGATGGAGAATCGTGGAGCCCATCCTGCCGCCGCACGTCGGACAGAAGCGGATGCTGAACTTTGTGCGGCAAGCCATGCTGGACGAAAAGGACGGGACGCGGCAGGCGTCGCTGGCCGCCTTGCAGGGAGAGTTACGAAAGGCGAAAGAATGACGAAGAAGGCTGAAGTCGATTTGCTCATCTTCGATCTCGACGGGACCCTCATCGAGTCGAAATGGGATATCGCCGACAGCGTCAACTTGACGCTGCGCGATTTGGGCGTCCCCGAGCGCCCGCAGGAAGAAATTTTCGGATTCGTCGGTGACGGCGTGAAGAAGCTGTTGCGCCTGGCCGTGGGCGAAGGCAATACGGACTTGTACGATGAGGCGCTCAGGATCTTTCGCGGGCACTATCTGGATCATTGTCTCGATCGCACGGTGTTCTACCCTGGGATCGACAAGGTCCTGACACATTTCTCCGCCAAGCCCAAGGCTGTGGCGACGAACAAGTCGATCGAATATACCAACGTCATTTTGAACGGGCTCGGTTCGGCACATTTCGCGTACGTGGTCGGCGGCGACAACGGGTTCGGCCTGAAGCCCGAGCCGGGCATGCTGGTGCATGTGATGGAACAGCTCGGAGTCCACAAAGATCGCACGGTGCTCATCGGCGACAGCACGAACGATATCAACGGCGGGCACAATGCGGGCATTCGGGTGTGTGCGGTGGGGTACGGCATGGGCAATCGACACAAGATGGCGGCCTGTCGACCCGATTGGTTTATTGAACGACCGGAAGAATTGATGGAGCTCTTCATATGATCAGCATCGAACGCGCACGCATGATGGGGGTTCTGATCCTGGCCGGCATGTTCTCGGCGGCTGTGCCGGGGTACGCTGAGTCTCCGAGTCTGGCAGATCGGGTGATCGAGCACAAACTGGCCAACGGAATGACTGTGCTGATGGTGGAACGGCATCAAGCCCCGATCGTCAGCATCAACATGACGTTCGGTGTCGGCGGCGTGAATGAACAGGTCGGCCTGACGGGGCTGGCGCATCTCTACGAACACATGGCCTTCAAGGGGACGCGGACGGTCGGCACCAGAGAGTATGAACGGGAGCAAGCGGTGCTCGACGATCTGACCCTGGTCGGGAATGAATTGGACCGGCGAGAGCGAGAGGAATCGACCCGCGCGGAGACGGAAGGGAAGCCCTACGCTCCCTCCCAGGAGGTGCAGCAGCTGCAGCGGCGGTTCAAGGAACTGCAGGACAAGGCCGGTGAGTTTGTGGTGGGCAACGAGATGGCGTTGCTGTATCAACGTCACGGCGGAGTCGGGTTGAACGCTTCGACCGGCAAAGATATCACGCGTTATGTCATCAGTCTGCCCGCGAATCGGCTGCCGCTGTGGGCTGCGCTGGAATCGGACCGCATGGCGCACCCCGTGTTGCGCGAGTTCTACAAGGAGCGGGGAGTGGTCATGGAGGAGCGCCGCCTGAGGACGGACGATAGCCCCAACGGGTTGCTCTACGAAACGTTCACCTCCGCTGCGTTCCAGGCGCATCAGTATGGGGTGCCGACGATCGGCTGGGGATCGGACATCATGGCGCTCACGCCTGCCGCGACGGAAGCCTTCTTCAAGACCTACTATGGGCCGAACAATGCGACGGTGGCCATCGTCGGCGATATCAAGCCGAAGGAAGTCATTGCCCTGATTGAACAGACGTTCGGCAAGATTCCGGCCGCACCGCCCATTCCGGCGCTCGTGACGGAAGAGCCTCCGCAACGCGGAGAGCGGCGGGTCGAAATCGAGTTCGATGCCGAGCCGGCGCTGGCCATCGGCTACCATAAGCCGACCATCGGGCATCCGGACGATTTCGTGTTTGACGTGATCGACGAAGTGCTGACAGAAGGCGTGACGTCGCGCTTGTACGGGACGCTGGTGCGGGACAAGCGGCTGGCCGCGTCAGTGTTGTCGGATACCAACTATCCCGGTGTTCGTGCGCCCAATTTGTTTGTGATCGCAGCGACTCCGCTGGCGCCCCATACGACCGCGGATGTGGAAGCGGCCATTTATGACGAGCTCGATCGACTGAAGACCGAGCCGATCTCGAGCAAGGAGTTCGAACGCGTTCTCAATGGACTGGATGCGGACCTGGTGCGGTCATTGCGTTCGAATAGTGGGCTCGCGTCGCAGTTGGCGTTTTATCAAACGGTGGCGGGCACGTGGCGGTATGTGCTGAGCGCGCGCGACCGGATTGCAGCGGTCACTCCCGCTGATGTGCAGCGTGTAGCGTCGCAGTACTTGACGAAATCCAACCGCACGGTCGGCGTATTGGTGAAAAAGGCGCCCGACAAGAAGATGGCGGCCGTGGGTGAGGTGACGCGATGACAGGCGTGAAGCGTGAAGCGTATTTCGTGAAGCGTGACGATGGCGGAGGGCGTCGAATGAGAACAGGCACAGGATGGGGGTGGGTTCTAGCGATGGTCTGCATGATCGTCCTGCAGGCAGCGTGGGGCACGGCGGCGGATCTGACGTCGAATGATCCGCGCACGATGCGATTTCCGACGGTGGTGTTCAATCCGCCGGATGCGGAGCGGCTGGTGCTCGACAACGGCATGGTCGTCTATCTCCTCGAAGACCATGAGTTGCCGCTGGTGACCATCAATGCCACGCTCAAGACGGGCAGCTGGCTTGACCCGGCGGACAAGGTCGGTCTGGCGGGCATGACCGGCGCCGTCATGCGCACAGGCGGATCGGCCGGGATGTCGCCTGACGAAGTCGATGAAGCGCTTGAACAGTTGGCGGCAACCATCTCCATCGGTTTCGGGAAGGAGTCCGGCTCCGCCTCGCTCGACGTGCTGAAGAAGGATCTGAAACGTGGCCTGCAGATTTTTGCCGATCTGTTGCGGCGGCCGGCGTTTGAGCAGGGCCGAGTGGAACTGGCGAAATTGCAGGCGCTGGAGGGGATCCGCCGTCGGCAGGACAGCCCGGGCTCCATCGTCGGGCGGGAATTTGCCAAGCTGCTCTACGGCGCGACCCATCCGAGCGCCCGCGAAACCTCCGTGCGCTCTATTGAATCGCTGTCCCGCGAAGATCTCATCGCCTTTCACCGGCAGACGGTCCATCCCAACGGCATCATTTTGGGCGTGACCGGCGATTTCGAGAAGGGCGCGATGCTGGCGCTGTTGCGCGAAGCGTTCGGTGACTGGGCCAAGGGGACCGTCCCTGAGGTGAAGATCCCTCCTGTGGCTGAGTCGGAGCTCAAGACCGGGGTGGTACGGTTCATCAGTAAGGATACGTCGCAAACCCACTTGCGCGTGGGGCACCTGACCGTGAAGGAAACCGATCCGGATTACGTGGCGGTGGCCATCGCCAATGATATCCTGGGCGGGAGTTCCTTCCGCAGCCGGCTTTTCAATGACGTGCGAACCAAACGCGGATTGGCCTACTCGGTGGGCAGTGGGCTGCGCGCGAGCGTCTACGACGAAGGGGTATGGTTGATGCGCGCGGAGACCAAGTTGGTTTCCACGCAGGAAGTCGTCAATCGCTTCGTGGCGAATATGGAACGCATGCGCAACGAACCGGTGACGGACAGTGAGTTGGAAGAGGCCAAGGAGGCGTACGTCAACTCGTTCGTGTTCTCATTCACCAGCGCCTCCAGCATCGTCGGGCGGTTGATGGATCTGGAATACGACGGGTTGCCGAAAGACTGGTTGCAGCAGATTCGTGACAAGGTGGTGAAGCTGACGAAAGAGGATATTCAGCGGGCGGCGAAGGCCCATTTTAATCCGGAACGGTTGCGGATTCTCGCGGTCGGCTCCGGCGAGGCCTTGTCGAAAGTGCTGGCGAGTTTCGGTGAGGTGAAGGAAATTACGCTGGCACCGGAGAGTTAGCGGGCAGACGGATTGGATTGGGGGGGCGATGGCCACAGGCCCTTCTTGCTCGCAGAGCACGCACGATCAGAATGTGCTCGCTCGATGCGCGCAGTGAAGGACCATGCGGCCTTTGCCCCGATCCAGATGAGCTGACCCGGGTTCATCTCACCATGCCATCATTCAATAGGGAATTGAACGGACGATGCCACTTGAAGACGAACTGAGCGATATCATCAAGAAGGCCCGAACCGGGCAGCAGCGGTCGGTTGCCGATGTGGCGCGCGCGGGTGGTCTTCCGGAGGCGGACGTGGCCGGATTGGAACGTGGCCAGGCTCCGCAGAGTCGCGAGCAGGTGCAGGCGGTGGCGCGCGCGCTCGGCTTGAGGCCCGATCCGCTGGTGCAGGTGGCCGAGGGCTGGACGCCGCAGGCTATTCCATCGACGTGTCCGCATATCGAGACGGTGTTAGGCTCCATCGGCGGGTACGAGGTCAAGGGGTACATCGTCCATGATCGCGGGGAAGCCGTGATCGTGGATACTGCGTATAACGCCGACGCCATGTTGGAGAGGCTAGCCGCGCAAAAGCTGCGCTTACGGGCGATTTGTCTCACCCATGGGCATTCCGACCATGCGGATGGTATTGAGGCGATTCTGAAAGCCCACCCTGTGCCTGTCTATCTCGGTCCTGACGATCTCGATCTCCTCAGCTGGCGTCCCTCCCAGGACGTGCTGCACGTGCCCAAGGAGGAGGAGACGTTGCCCGTTGGCGGACTGAGGCTGCGGTTCATGCCGACGCCGGGCCATACTCCCGGTGGAGTGTGTTATCGCCTGGAGGAGGCACCAGAGCCCATGTGTTTTGTGGGAGATACGTTGTTTGCCGGCTCGATCGGCCGTTCGAATCCGGCCGGACTGTATCAGGCGCATCTTAGGTCCGTCCGCCAGCGCGTCCTGGCCCTTTCACCGGATACGCGGCTGTTTCCCGGGCATGGACCGGCCACGACGGTTCACGAAGAGCGTCTTCATAATCCGTTCGCGACGTGACGTCAGAGGCCTGTGATGAACCGCGACGAGTCGGATCAAAACCCGTCTTCGGGCGAACTGAGATCCCCTTCACTCGAGAGCGCCGAGGAAGACGAGGAGTGGGAGGAAGAAGAGCGCCCGGCCTCCTCTTCTTTCGTGCTTCCCCTGGTTCTTTTTGTACTCACCGTGTTTACCGTCCTTTGGGCCGGCGCGTACCAGACCAATACGAACCCCCTGGTCGATCCCTGGAATTTTCTCATGGATGAGCCGCGCTCCTTGTGGAGCGGGATCCCTTTCGCCGCGACACTCCTCGGCATTCTCGTCACGCATGAACTGGGTCACTACGTCTTGTCGCGTCTGCACGGCGTGCCGACCTCACTGCCCCTCTTCGTGCCGGGGTTACCGCATTTCGTGGGGACGTTCGGAGCGATTATCCGCATGCGCGCGCCGCTGACCGATCGCCGGGCGTTGTTCGATATCGGCGTGGCCGGGCCGATTGCCGGATTCGTCGTCGCGGTGGTCGCCCTGGTGATCGGACTCCGACTCTCCACGGTGGTGCCGATTCAAACCAGCTACGGTATGCATCTTGGCGAGCCGCTCCTGCTACAGTTCGCGTCCTGGGTGGTAATCGGCCCGCTCGCGCCCACCGCGGACGTGATCCTGCATCCGGTCGGGTTTGCCGCCTGGTTCGGCCTGTTCATTACGTCGCTGAATCTCTTGCCGATCGGCCAACTCGACGGCGGGCATGTCGCCTATGCTCTCCTGGGGGAGCGGCAGCGGAGTGTCGCCGTCGCCCTCGTACCGATCCTCATGCTGTTCGGCTGGCTGGGGTGGAAGGGGTGGTTCTTGTGGGTGGGGCTTGCCGGTCTGATGGGTCTGGCGCATCCCCCGGTGCGGAATCCAGGGCGAGAACTCGGCGGGATGCGCCTGTTCATCGGCTGGCTCGCCCTGCTCATCTTTGTGCTGACGTTCTCCTGGGAGCCGTTTATTCTCCGCTAACCCATGCATTGTGCAAAATGCGGATGGGAACAGGACGAGGGGCGGGTAGATTGCGCCCGCTGCGGCATCATCTTCGCCAAGATGCATCGTCACCCACGTCCGGCAGCGATCCCGCGAGAGATGGTTCACGAATCGACTTGGGCACGGCTCGTCGAGGAGTGGCTGCTTATCACTGAGGAGTCGGTTACTCCCTTCTACTTCGCCGGGCGTGTGCTGGTGTTCCTGCTGCTGGCCTGGTGGGGCTGGCGGTTGATCACCACACCGCTTGAGACGAATGACACCGGCGAATCCTTCCTCCATCTGATCAATCTCCCGTTTCATGAGGCCGGGCATCTGATCTTCATGCCGTTCGGGCGTTTCATGACCATCCTCGGCGGCAGTCTCGGCCAGATCCTCATGCCGCTGATCTGTCTGGGCACGTTCCTCATCAGGACGCGCGATCCGTTCGGTGGATCGGTGGCGCTCTGGTGGACGGCAGAAAATTTCATGGACGTCGCGCCCTATATCAACGACGCCCGCGCGATGGATCTGATTCTGCTCGGCGGTTTCACCGGGAAGGAAGTTGATGCCCATGACTGGAACAACCTGCTGACCATGTTGGGGTGGTTGGAGTACGACCATCGTCTGGCGCATCTCTCCTACGGCATCGGGACGGCGTTGATGCTGGTGTCGTTACTTTGGGAGGCCTGGCTCCTGCGCAGACAGTATCGGCGACTCGATTGGTAGCCGTATCCATTTCATCTCCTGGCCGGTCCCGAGCCCGTTGCAAAGGTTTCCGACATCGGGCACACTGGCGTCATGTCCGGCTGTCGCCGCACGATGCTGGTGTTGATTCTGCTGTTGGCCGCCTCTCCGTCCGGTGCCGCGACGGCGGACGAGGGAGCGGCGCGGTTCGTGCTGCAGTTCGAGGACGAAGCGGTGCAAGACCGGAAGACCGGCTTGGTTTGGGAGCGTGAGCCGGACTATGTCTTCGATGTGTGGGATCGCTCTGTCGCACGATGCGCGACGAAAACCGTCGGAGGCCGGCAGGGTTGGCGAGCACCGACCATCGACGAAATCAAAACACTGGTCGATCCGGATCAGCAGGACCCCTCGCTCCCGCAGGGCCATCCCTTCCGCAATATCAAGTCCGGCATCTACTGGACCGCCACGCCCCATCCCAAGGACGACATCGTTGCCTGGCAGCAAAGTTTTTTTTCAGGCCAGGCGGTGACCGACCAGAAATCCGGCACCAGGCGCTTGTGGTGTGTGCTGGGTGAGATCGGCAGATAACGCGTCATCTTCCTTGCGGGCAGCTCTCCTCTTCTCCGGCAGCGCGACACATTTTCCTACAAGTCATGCCTGTATGCGTCGTGCTCTGAGGCTGCTTCTCGGCGGATGCATTGCGCCGCGACGCAGAAGGTGATACATGAAGAAGTGATACCGTTTGTTCCACCTGTACTTTGACAACTGCAAGAGCTGACGTGTCTCTTGATGATTCGGTGAGCATCGCGATGCTGCGCGTGGGGAGGGTAGTGTCGTCATGACCGCCCTCCTGACCGTCCTTCTCGCCTGTTACCTCCTTGGGGGGCTGCTCCCCCTCTGCACCTCGCGCCCGCAGCTACAGAATACTCTGGCCCATGGTGGTGCCGCTGCAGGCGGCCTGACTGGAATCGTGCTGGGGCTCGTCGGGCTCTTTGCTGCGCAACCACTCACGCTCTCTGTTCCCTCGAACATTCCTTTTTTGACCTTCGCCCTGCGCCTCGATCCACTGGCGGCGTTCTTCGTGCTGACCATTTCACTCGCCGGCCTGGCCGCCTCGATTTATGCGCAGGGCTACGTCAGTGAGTATGCCGACCGTGCGTCGATTGGAGTCGTGGGTTCTCTCCTGAACGGGTTTGTGCTCTCCATGACCCTGGTGGTCTTGGCCGACAACGGGTTCTTCTTCCTGATCCTCTGGGAAGTCATGTCCCTGCTCTCCTATGTTCTGGTGGTGACGGAACATGAGCGGCCCGGCGTCCGCGAGGCGGGGCTGTTCTATCTGATCATGACGCACGTGGGGACCGCGTTCATCATTCTGACGTTTGTGATCTTTTCACAGGAGGCCGGTTCCTTTTCCTTCGACGACTTTCGTCATCCCGATCAACGGTTGCCCGACGGGCTGCGGTCGATCGCGTTTTTCACGGCCTTGATCGGATTCGGGGCCAAGGCCGGCATCGTTCCCTTGCATGTGTGGCTGCCCTACGCCCACCCCGCGGCGCCGGCCCATATTTCAGCGCTGATGTCCGGCGTCATGATCAAGACCGCCGTGTATGCCTTGATCCGGGTGTACTTCGATTTTCTGGAAGGGGTGTTTCCCTGGTGGTGGGGCTTTACGGTGTTGAGCATCGGCGCGGTGTCCGCCCTCCTCGGCGTCATGTACGCGCTGATGGAGCATGACCTGAAAAGTCTGCTGGCCTTCCACAGTGTCGAGAACATCGGAATTATTCTGTTGGGGATCGGCGCAGGCATGATTTTTCATGCCTATGGCCTGCACGAACTGGCCGCGCTCGGCCTGCTTGCCGGTCTGTACCACACGATCAACCACGCGATGTTCAAAGCCTTGCTGTTCCTTGGGGCCGGCGCCGTGCAGTTCGCCACGCACACGAGGGATATCGAGGAGTACGGGGGCTTGCTGCGCCGCATGCCATGGACCGGGCTCTTCTTTCTGGTCGGTGCCGTGTCGATCGCGGCGCTTCCCCCCACCAACGGCTTCGTCAGCGAGTGGTTGGTGTTTCAGAGCCTCATTCTCAGTGTGCAACTGCCGACCTTGTTGCTCAAACTGATGTTGCCGATCGCCGCCGCGATCCTGGCGCTGACCGGTGCGCTGGCGCTGGTCTGTTTCGCGAAAGCCTTCGGCATGGCGTTTCTGGCGCAGCCGCGCAGTGGCCATGCCAGGCAGGCGGTGGAAGTGCCTGTGTCGATGCGAGTCGGAATGGGGATCCTCGCGGGGAGCTGTGTGCTGCTCGGACTGGCTCCCATGCTGGTCGTGCCTCTGTTGGATCGGGTCACCGGTCCACTGACAGGGGTGGCGATCAGCGACAAAGTGTTGGCGCTCGACGGCTGGGTCGTGGCCCCGGTGACGGTGGAATTCTCCAGTATCTCGACCCCGGTGTTGGCGGCGCTCCTGGTCGGGGCCGGTCTGTTGGGGCTACTGATCGCCCGCCGCCTCGGGAAAGGGGTGCAGGCGCGCTACACCAGAACGTGGGGCTGCGGCCTCCCGCTGACCCCGCGCATGGAATATACCGCCACCGGCTTCGTCCAACCGATCAAGCAGGTGTTTGAGACGGTCTATCAGCCGACGGTGAAACTGGAACGGGAATTTCTGGAGCAGTCGAAGTACTTTCTCCGGCATCAGCGAGTCGAATTTCACACGGAACCACTCTTCGAGACGTACCTCTACCGGCCGGTGGTGAGAAAGCTACTGGCCGTCGCGGAGCGCTTACGGGTCATTCAGGTCGGAAGCCTGCACCTGTATCTGACCTATATTTTTGTGACGCTCGTCTTGTTGTTGCTCTGGGCGGGGTAGTTCGCGTCGGGGTGTGTCGACGGCAGGATGCCGGGATGCCGACGGGGAGGGAAGACGCGGGATGCATGTGATGGTGCCAGTGGTGCTGATCGTCGTGCAGTTGATCATGCTGCTCGCCCTCGCTCCGTTCATCGTCGGGGTGATCCGGAAGATCAAAGCTAGGCTGCAATGCCGTCGCGGCGCAGGCCTCTTCCAACCCTATGCCGACCTGGCGAAACTGTTCCGCAAGCAGCCGGTGCGATCCTCGACCACATCCTGGATTTTTACGGCTGCGCCTTACATCGTATTCGCGTCGACCGTGGCGGCCGGCCTGTTGATGCCCGTGTTCCTCTCGCACACGCCGCTCAATTTCGCCGGCAACATTATTGCGCTGGTGTATCTCCTGGCCCTGGGAACCTTTTTCCTGATTCTGGCCGGGTTGGATGCCGGGTCGGCATTCGGGGGCATGGGCAGCAGTCGGGAGGCGGTCATCGCAACGCTGGCCGAACCGGCGATGATGCTGTCCATTCTGGCCATCGCGCTGACGGCAGGGTCCACGAACCTGAGCACGATCGTCCATCAGTCGGCCCTGCTGGAGGACGTGGTGCTGGCGCCGCCCGCGCACCTCATGGCGCTGGCCGCCATGTTTATCGTGACCCTGGCGGAGACAGGCCGTGTGCCGGTGGACAATCCCGCGACTCATCTGGAATTGACGATGATTCATGAGGCGATGTTGCTCGAATATTCCGGCCGATACCTGGCGCTGATGGAATGGGCGGCGGGCATCAAGCTGTTGGTGTTCCTGACGCTCATCGTGAATGTGTTTGCCCCTTGGGGCATCGCGACGAGCGTGGCGCCGGTTGCCCTGGCGACGGGCGTCGTGGCGTATGTGCTGAAAGTCGCCGGGCTGGCGGTTGTCATCGGGGTGATTGAATCGATGTTTGCCAAGTTGCGGCTGTTTCGCGTGCCGGAATTGCTCGGCGCGGCCTTTATTCTGGCCCTGCTGGCGTTGGTGTTCTTCTATACGTTGAGAGGATAAGACGGTGTCGGAATTCACGCATCTCGGTTCGCAGCTGGTCAATCTCTGCTCGGTGCTGCTGTTGTTGAGTAGTTTCGCCATCGTTGCGCAGCGACGGCTTTCGGCCTGCGTGGATCTATTCGCTCTGCAGTCGTTCTTCCTGGCCACCACGGCGGCGTTGGTCGCCTTCCTGACCGGACATCGGCACATTTATCTTGCTGCGGCGCTGACCGTGGTCATCAAAGTGATCGTGTTGCCACGGATTCTCCGGAAAGTCATCGAGCGCCTGAATGTGTCGCGGGAATTGGTCATGAACATCAACATTCCTGCCGGGTTGTTGATCTGCGGCGGGCTGGTGGTGGTGGCGTTTTTCATCACGCAGCCCATCATTCCGCTGGGGTATCTGCTGACTCGGGATTCGCTGGCCATCGCCCTGGCCATCATTCTGATCGGATTCTTTACGATGATCGCCCGTAAGAAAGCGGTCACGCAAATGGTCGGATTTCTGGTGATGGAGAACGGCGTGTTTTTGGGAACCACGGCGGCAGCCTACGGCATGCCGTTGATCGTCGAATTGGGTGTGTTTTTCGATGTGCTCGTCGCGGGCCTGATCGCGGGGATTTACACGCATCGATTGCAAGATGCCTTCGATAGTGTGGATACCAGCGAGCTGACGGCTTTGAAGGAGTGAACGCCGTGATGCGGGACGTTTCTGAAGCAGGTGCCGTATGTGGCCGGTGATCGTCTTGCTGGCGGGGCCGGTCCTCGCCGGGTTGTTGAGCCTCGTGATCCGTCGTGCCCGGGTGCTGCACGCCGTAAATTTTACGACGATGCTGGCATTGGGTGTCGCCGAGGCCGTCTTGACCAGACAGGTGTTGGCGGACGGATCGGTCACGACGTTGGGTGCGCTCGTCTATGCGGATGCGCTCTCGGATTTTATTCTGATCATCATCACCGCCATCGGACTGTCCTGCTCGTTGTACATGTGGTCGTATATGGATGAACAGGTGGCGCGGGGCGTGATTGCGCCGAAGCATCTCGGGGCCTTCTTCTTCCTGTTCCATATGTTTTTGTTCGCGATGGTGGCCGCGACGATGGCCAACAGCCTGGGCGTGCAATGGGTGGCGGTGGAGGGTACCACGTTGGCGACGACCTTCCTGATTGCCTTCTTCCGGAGGCGGGAGTCGTTGGAGGCGGGCTGGAAATATCTGATCCTCTGCTCGGTGGGTATCGCCCTGGCCCTGTTCGGCGTCGTCCTGACCTACTACTCGTCGGTGCGGGTGCTTGGCGATGCGAGTTCGGCGTTGAATGTGACGGAGTTGATCGGAGTCGCCGATCGATTAGACCCGAACGTCCTGAAGCTGGCGTTCCTCTTTATTCTCGTCGGGTACGGCACGAAGGTCGGCTTGGTGCCGATGCATACCTGGTTGCCGGATGCGTATACGGAAGCGCCGGCCCCGATTGCGGCGATGTTGGCCGGGGTCTTGGAGACGGTGGCGGTCTATACGCTGTTGCGCAGCAAGGCGATCGTCGATCAGGCGCTCCCGTCCGAGTTCACCGGCAATTTGCTGTTGCTCTTCGGGTTTGTGTCGTTTGTGGTGGCCTCGCTGTTCATCCTGCTCCAGCACAATTATAAGCGGCTCTTTGCCTATTCGAGTATCGAGCATATGGGGCTGGCCATGATCGGCTTCGGGGTCGGCGGGCTCGTCGGCACGTTCGGCGGGCTCTTCCACCTGCTGAACCATGCCCTTGCCAAGGCACTGGCATTTTTCGTCGCCGGCAATATTCACCGGCGGCATGACACGCTGGAAATCGACGGTGTGCGGGGTCTGGCCACGTCTCAACCCGTCACAGCGGTGGCGACGCTGGTGGCGGCATTCGCGCTGGTCGGGCTGCCTCCCTTTTCGCCGTTCGTGAGCGAGTTGCTGGTGGTCTCGGCCCTGTCTGCCAAGACCTTCGCCTCCGATACGGTGCATGTGGGCCGGTTTGTGGCCGTGACCATTTCGGACGAGGTGCGCAGTGTCGGACTCGTGGCCGTGTTCTTGCTGTTCGGAGTCGTCTTGTTCGGAGGCATGATGGCGAAACTCGGCTCCATGGTATGGGGCGCTCCACGAGAGGGCGTCGCTCGAGGCGAGTCCTGGACGGTGGGACACGTGCCTCTGCTGGTCATGATGGCGGCGTTGATCGGGTTGGGGGTCGCACTCCCCGAGCCGTTACGGACGTTGCTGGCCCGGGCTGTCACGGTGATTGTCCAGAGGTAAGCAGATGAACGACGGATCGGCAGCGGTCGAACGGATTCGAGGGGCATTCGCCCTGGCCATCACGGACATCGGTGCGGTGTACGGTGTGCCGATGCTGCGCGTGCGGAAGCAGGATGTTCCGGCGGTCGCCCGCTATATCCATACGGATCCACACGTGCGCGGCTCGCTCTCGCTGCTCTGGGCTGTCGATCACCGCCCTCGCGAGGCCCGCTATGAACTTTGCTATCTGTTCACGCTGGCGGAACGCAAAGACTGGCTGCTCCTGTCGGTTGATCTCACAGGAGGCGAGCGCGAGTTTCTGTCGATCACGCCGATGGTGCATGCGGCGAAGTGGTACGAACGAGAGATTCGGGATCTGTTCGGGTTGATTCCGGTCGGCCATCCTGATCTGCGTCGGCTCGTCCGTCACGAACACTGGCCGAAGGGATCGCATCCGCTGAAGAAAGACTTTGTGTGGGATCAGGTGCTGGAGCGTGTGCAGGGGGAATATGTCTTCAGGAAAATTCACGGCGACGGCGTGTTCGAGATTCCTGTCGGCCCGATCCACGCCGGCATCATCGAGCCGGGCCATTTCCGGTTTTCGGTGGCCGGCGAACCGATCCTGCAGCTCGAGGTGCGTCATTTCTGGAAACATCGCGGGGTGGAAAAGCTGTTCGAGCAACAGCGTCTGACGGAAGCCGTGCCGCTGGCCGAGCGGGTGTCCGGCGATACGTCGGTCGGTCATAGCCTGGCCTATTGCCAGGCGGTGGAGACGCTGCTGGGGGTGACGGTGCCGCCGCGAGCCCGGTATCTGCGCAGCATTTTTCTGGAACTTGAGCGGTTGCACAATCACATCGGCGATGTCGGCGCCATCTGTAACGATACGGCCTATGCCCTGGCCCATGCCCACTGCGGCCGCATGAAAGAACAGCTCATGCAACTGAACGATCGCCTGACCGGGTCCCGTTTTCTCCGAGGGGTAAACAGGGTCGGAGGCGTATCGAGGGACCTCTCCGGTGCGCAACTCTCACAGGTCGAAGAGGAGTTGCAGGCCATTGAGCAGGAGTTTACCGGGATTGAACACATCCTCTTTGCGAATGCCTCACTGACCGAGCGGTTGGAGAATACGGGAGTGTTGTCGGAGGGTATCGCCTGGGACCATGCGGTCATGGGGGTCGTGGGCCGAGCGTCCGGTATCGACAGGGATCTCCGTCGAGATCGACCATTCGCCGCGTATCGCGAGTGTCCGCCAAGGGTAGCGGTATATCGGTACGGCGATGTGCGCGCCCGCATGCGGGTACGGTTGGATGAAGTGCATGACTCGATCCGTCTGATTCAGACACTTCGCCGGCAAGTACCGATGGGGCCGCTGAGCACGCAGGCGGTTGAGGCTTCGATGCCCGGCCAGTGGGCGATAGCGGCCGTCGAAGGCTGGCGCGGCGAAATTCTCTACGTCGTCATGGCGGGAGAAGAAGGGCGGATTCATCGGTGCAAAGTCCGGGACCCGTCATTTGTGCACTGGCCGGCGATTCAATGGGCGGCGCTGGGGAACATTGTGCCGGATTTTCCGTTGATCAATAAGAGCTTCAATCTGTCTTATGCAGGGAACGACTTGTGACGCATGAGCGTTCAGCGATCAGCAGTCGGATCTGAGCTGAGTACTGATGGCTGGAGGCTGACAGCCGAGGAGGCGCCATGTTTCGGATCATTAGGAAGAGTCTCGCCACCGGTATCGTGACGGGGCAGTATCCGGCGTCGCATGCGACCCAAGAGCCGGTGACCCCGGAGGCGATCGAAAAGGCGAAGCCGTTCAGGCGGTCCCTGACGATCCGGGAGGTGGACACGGGGTCGTGCAACGCCTGCGAGATGGAAATGAATGCGCTGGCCAACCCCGTCTACGACGTGGAGCGGTTCGGTGTGCACATTGCTGCGTCTCCACGCCATACCGATGCGTTGGTAGTGACTGGGCCGGTGACCGTCAACATGGAGCGCGCGCTAAAGGATGTGTATAAACAGACGCCCGATCCGAAGCTCGTTATTGCGCTGGGTGATTGTGCGATCAACTGCGGGGTCTTCAAGGGCAGTTATGCGGTGACGGGTCCGGTAGAACGTCACATTCCGGTCGATGTGCGTATCGCCGGTTGCCCTCCGAGGCCGGCGGAGATTCTAGCGGTCTTGGACAGGCTCCGAGGCGCGCGCGCCGACGCGAAGAAATAACCTGCACGAAGTTCTCCCTATCCCCTTCTCCGGTTCCTTTCTCTCCGCGATTCATTCAGACAATTGTGACCGAGCAGAAATCCTGCCGCCGCTGAGTTGATGTGTGTCGGCGTAGGTCGATCGCCAATTCTCACCGTAGATCCTCCAAGTAAGTGACCCAGTTTCTCACCCTCGCGGCACCGACCATTCTTATATCGTGGTGATGTGCGCGGCCTGCGGTGTAACCGCATTTGACGTTGCACGGCCCCGGGTTTTTACACCGTTTTTATATGCAGATTGATAGCCTGACATGTCTATCTCTGCATGCTGCTTGGTCAAATCCCGTCGGAGGTCTCCATGGATGTTCTCTACGTCTCACTCATCATCGGATTCTTCATCCTGTCCGTTGGGCTTATCAATGCGTTGGATCATCTATGAGGAGTTGGTTATGACCGCCATGTACGTACTCGCCGGGTTCTTGTCGCTGGGATTGCTGATTTATCTCATAATCGCGTTGCTCAAACCGGAGTGGTTCTGATGACGCTCAACGGCGTAGCTCAAATCGGGCTGTACTTCGTCGTGCTCCTGGTCGTGGCCAAACCGCTCGGCTGGTATATGGCGCGAGTCTATACGGCCAAACCCTGCGGGCTGGACCGGTGCCTTGGCCCGATGGAGCGGGTTCTGTATCGGATGTGTGGTGTGCAGCCCTCAGCCGAAATGGACTGGAAAACGTATGGCGTGGCCGTGCTGTCGTTCAATGCCGCCGGCTTGTTGTTCCTCTATGGATTACAACGACTGCAAGGGTTCTTACCGTTGAATCCTGAGGAGGTGGGTGCTGCATCGCCGGACCTCTCGTTTAATACGGCGGTAAGTTTTACCACCAACACCAATTGGCAAGCTTACGGTGGTGAGACGACGCTAAGCTACCTGACACAGATGCTCGGGCTTACTGTGCAGAATTTTGTGTCGGCTGCTACGGGCATGGCGGTGCTGGTCGCATTGATCAGGGGGCTGGCTCGTCGTAGCGCCGAGACGATCGGGAATTTCTGGACGGATTTGGTTCGCAGTACGATTTATATTCTTCTGCCCTTGGCAGTGCTGTTGTCGATGCTGTTGGTATCGCAAGGTGTCGTGCAGACGCTCAGTCCCTATCGGATCGCGATCCTGCAGCAGCCGGTCGGCTACGACAAGCCGGTGACGGATACAGACGGCCGGCCGTTGTTGGATGAGCAAGGAACGCCGAAATCCGAGCCCGCCACGGTCACTGAACAAGTGCTGGCGGTCGGCCCTGCGGCCTCGCAGATCGCAATCAAACAACTGGGTACGAACGGCGGAGGCTATTTCAATGTGAACTCCGCCCATCCCTATGAAAATCCCACTCCGTGGTCGAATCTGCTCGAGCTTCTTTCCATTCTCCTGCTTCCGGCGGCGCTCTGCTACACGTTCGGGGTGATGGTGGGAGACACCCGGCAAGGCTGGGCCTTGCTCGCGGCGATGTCGATGCTGTTGCTCTGCTTCGTCCCCCTTGGTTTCTGGGCCGAGCAGTCAGGTACTCCACTGTTATCTGAGCTCGGAGTGAACCAACTGGCCGGCAGTGATCAGAGCGGCGGCAACATGGAAGGAAAGGAAACGCGATTTGGCATTGCCAACTCGGTGCTCTGGTCGGCCGTCACGACGGCCGCGTCCAACGGGTCGGTGAATTCCATGCACGATTCGTATACGCCGCTTGGTGGGCTTGTGCCGTTGCTTCTCATGCAGTTCGGCGAAGTCGTCTTCGGCGGAGTGGGATCAGGTCTGTATGGCATGATTATCTTTGCGATCATCGCAGTGTTCGTCGCGGGCCTCATGGTGGGGCGGACCCCGGAATATCTTGGGAAGAAAATAGACCCGTATGAAATGAAAATGGCTGCATTGCTAATCTTGATCATGCCGATGGTCGTGCTGGGAATGACGGCCCTGGCGGTAATCGTCCCGGCGGGCACGTCTTCGGTATTAAACCCTGGAGCCCATGGTTTCAGCGAAATGTTGTATGCCTATACCTCACAAGGCAACAATAACGGCAGCGCCTTTGCCGGTCTCAACGCCAATACACCGTTCTACAATACGACCGGCGGCATCGTGATGCTGATCAGTCGATTCTGGCTCGCGATTCCAACTCTCGCAATGGCCGGTGCCTTGGCCAGAAAAAAACTGGTTCCCGTCGGCCCCGGCACGCTGCCGACGCACACGCCGCTGTTCGTCGTGTTGTTGATGGGAGTGGTGATGTTGGTGGGAGCGCTCACATTCGTTCCGGCGCTGGCATTGGGACCCATCGTCGAATACCTGCACATGATTAGGTGAGCGCCCCAATGACAGAAAAGGAGAGTTGGTATGACAGTGGAAACAGTGCCGACGAACCCCCGGGTTCTGTTTGAAACGGCTATCGTGCGGCAAGCCATCTCTGAATCATTCAGGAAGCTTCACCCCCGGTATCAGGTAAAGAATCCAGTGATGTTCGTGGTATGGGCGGGAAGCCTGCTCACATCGCTGCTGTTCGTGCAGGCTGTCCTAAGTACTGGGGAGGCCCCGGCCGGTTTCATTCTGTCCATCGCGTTGTGCTTGTGGTTCACGGTGTTGTTTGCCAATTTCGCGGAGGCGATGGCGGAAGGACGGGGGAAGGCCCAGGCAGCCTCGCTACGGGAGGCGCGCCGAGAGTTACAGGCAAAGAAGATGGGGTTCTCAGGAGGGGGCGGCGAAGGCGTCCGCGCGCCGGCCTCCATGGGCGAGCCTGGTGAAGGGTATGTGATCGTCTCCGCAAGCACGCTCAAAAAAGGGGATATCGTGCTGGTCGAGGCCGGGGACGTGATTCCCTGCGACGGAGAAGTCGTAGAGGGCGTGGCGTCAGTTAACGAGAGCGCGATTACCGGCGAGAGCGCACCGGTCATCCGCGAAAGCGGGGGGGATCGCAGCGCGGTGACTGGTGGGACGAGAGTCCTGTCTGATTGGCTCCTGGTGGGTGTCACGGCCAGCCCAGGCGATACGTTTCTCGACCGCATGATTGCAATGGTCGAAGGCGCGAGGCGCCAAAAAACGCCAAACGAAATTGCCTTAAGTATTCTGCTGGCGGCGTTGACGGTCATATTTCTCCTGGCCACGGTTACGTTGTTGCCCTTCTCGCTTTATAGCGTCACCGCCGCGGGACAGGGGATGCCGGTCACGGTCACAGTCCTGGTTGCCTTGCTGGTCTGTTTGATCCCGACCACGATCGGGGCCTTGCTCTCGGCGATCGGCATTGCCGGTATGGATCGGATGGTGCAAGCCAATGTGATCGCCATGTCGGGGAAGGCAGTGGAGGCGGCGGGTGACGTCGATGTGCTGTTGCTCGATAAGACCGGCACCATCACGCTGGGCAATCGGCAGGCCACGGCTTTCATCGCGGCGCCTGGTGTGAGTGATCGAACCTTGGCCGACGCCTGCCAATTGGCATCGCTCGCAGACGAAACGCCTGAAGGACGCAGTATCGTCGTCCTCGCGAAAGAGGACTATGGGCTGCGGGCCAGGGAGATTCATGAGTTGGGCGCCAGGTTCATCCCATTCACAGCGCAGACGCGCATGAGCGGCGTGGATCTGGAGGGCCGCCGTATCCGCAAGGGAGCGGCGGAGGCCATCGAAGCCCACGTGGTGGCATTGGGGGGCCAGTTCTCGCCGTTCGTCCATACGACGGTAGAATCGATTGCCAAACACGGTGGGACGCCGCTCGTGGTTGCGGAGGGTGAGAAGGTGCTCGGGGTCATTGCCCTGCAGGACATCGTCAAAGGCGGGATCAAGGAACGGTTCGTGGAACTGCGTCGCATGGGTATCAAGACCGTGATGATCACCGGAGATAATCCGAAAACGGCGGCGGCTGTAGCCGCTGAGGCGGGAGTCGATGATTTCTTAGCGCAGGCGACACCGGAAGCCAAGCTCCAGCTCATTCGCGACATGCAGGCCGGTGGACGTCTGGTGGCCATGACCGGCGATGGCACAAACGATGCGCCAGCTTTGGCGCAAGCCGACGTGGCGGTAGCCATGAATACCGGCACGCAAGCGGCCAAAGAAGCGGGCAACCTGGTCGATCTGGATTCGAATCCGACGAAGCTGATTGAGATTGTGGAGATCGGCAAGCAGTTGCTGATGACGCGCGGTGCCTTAACCACGTTCAGCATCGCCAACGACGTGGCCAAGTATTTTGCGATTATCCCTGCCGCATTCGCAACGACCTATCCGGCCTTGAACGCCCTCAACGTTATGCATTTGGCGACGCCGCACAGTGCGGTGCTCTCGGCGGTGATCTTCAACGCGTTGATCATCATCGGTTTGATCCCACTGGCATTGAATGGCATCCGCTATCGACCAATCGGCGCAGGGCCGCTGTTGCGTCGGCATCTGCTGATCTATGGAGTGGGAGGCCTGATCGTCCCGTTCATCGGTATCAAGCTGATCGACATGCTTTTGGTCGGACTGCGCCTCGTGTGAGCGAGAACGGGAAAAGGATTGAAGATGAAGGTACAACTGAAGCCGGCGTTGACGATGTTTCTAGCGTTGACGGTGTTGACCGGTGTGGCATACCCGCTAGCGGTCACTGGTTTGGCACAGATGCTGTTTCCATATGAAGCGAATGGGAGCATGATCGTCAGGAATGGCAAGACGATCGGCTCCGTACTGATCGGCCAGCCGTTCGATGCACCGCGGTATTTCTGGGGCCGCCCATCGGCGACCGCGTCGTTCCCTTACAATGCCGCGGCGTCATCCGGGTCGAATCTGGGCCCCACAAATCCTGCTCTTGCCGACGCGTTCAAAATGAGGGTCGCAGCCCTGCGCGCGGCAGATCCGGTGGGCAACGCCGCGATTCCGGTCGATTTGGTGACGACGTCTGGTAGCGGCCTGGACCCGCACATCAGTCCTGCGGCCGCTGCATACCAGGCGAAACGAGTTGCAAGGGCACGGGGCCTGGACATGGCGAAGGTTCAGCGTCTCGTTGAGGAACATACTGAGGGGAGGCAGTTTGGTCTGCTCGGCGAACGAAGGGTCAATGTCCTCCTGTTGAATCTCGCATTAGACGAGATGCGGAAGTGAAGTCAGAGTGAAGTAGACCGATGGGGGAAAGAGTTCCGTTGACGCCTCCTTCCATGCACTCCTAGAATTACTCATGTAAACAGCGACCCTCTGTGCTGTCACGGGCGGTAACATAGACCTATGGAATTACAACGGCCCGACCCCGATGCGCTGCTCAAACTGGTACAGGCCGAAGAGGCGGGGCGTGGAAAGTTGAAGGTCTTTTTCGGAGCTACAGCCGGGGTCGGTAAAACCTACGCCATGCTGCAAGCGGCGCACGAGCAGCGGGACGACGGCGTTGACGTGCTCATCGGGGTGATCGAAACGCACGGACGTGCCGATACCGCCGCTCTGGTGCCCGGACTCGAACTCTTGCCTCCTTTGTCTATCGAGTACCATGGAAAAGCGCTTCAGGAGTTTGACCTGGACGCGGCGCTGGTCCGTCGCCCCTCCATCATTCTCGTTGATGAACTCGCCCATACCAACGCACCTGGCTTACGGCATGCCAAACGCTGGCAAGACGTGCAAGAACTCCTGAGCGCCGGCATCACGGTGTACACCACCGTCAATGTGCAGCATTTGGAGAGTTTGAACGATGTGGTCGCACAGATTACGGGAGTGCGGGTACGGGAAACCGTTCCCGATTCGATGCTTGAACGCGCCGATGATGTCGAACTGATCGATCTTCCACCCGACGATCTGCTTCAGCGGTTGAAAGACGGTAAGGTCTATGTGCCGGAGCAGATACAACACGCCATCCAGAACTTTTTCGCCAAGGGCAATTTACTGGCCCTGCGGGAACTCGCGTTGCGTCGGACAGCCGAACGCGTAGACCAGCAGATGGAAACGTACCGCCGCAACCACTCGGTGGTGCAAACATGGCCTGCCGCCGAGACGATCATGGTCTGCGTTAATTTGAAGCCGCGTGGGCCGAGGCTCGTGCGGGCGGCAAGACAGATGGCGGCCGGACTGCATGCTAAGTGGCTTGCCGTCTACGTGCAAACCCCGCGACACCTCAAACTGTCTGACGAGGAACGCAGCCAGGTGGTGAATACGTTACGGTTGGCTGAACAGCTCGGAGCGGAGACGGTCACGTTGGGCGGGGAGCGGGTGGCTCAGGAGCTGTTGACCTTCGCTCGAAGCCGGAATGTCAACAAGATCATTGTGGGTAAGCCTGTTAGACCGCGTTGGAAGGAATGGGTGTTCGGGTCCGTCGTGTCAGATCTCGTACAGAGCAGCGGCGACATCGATCTCTATGTCATCACCGGAGAGGCGGGAGAAGGCCGTCCATTGGTACGGCGGACCCTGCAACGCACCAGTGACTGGTCTAACTATGCATTTGCCGGGTTCGGGGTGTCCCTTACTACGGTCGTTGCTTGGGTGATGTTCCCCTATTTCGGCTTGGCCAACCTCATTATGGTGTATTTGTTGGACGTGGTGTTCGTGGCAGTTCGCTGTGGGCGTGGCCCATCGGTACTGGCGTCGGTGCTGAGTGTCGCCACGTTCGATTTCTTTTTCGTTCCGCCCTATTTTTCCTTCACAGTGTCGGATATCCAGTATCTCCTCACGTTTGCCGTGATGTTGGTCGTGGCGTTGGTGATCAGCAATCTCGCGGTTCGCATTGGACGCCAGGCGGAGACGGCGCGGTATCGTGAACGGCGAACCGGCGTACTTTATGCCATGAGCCGCGATCTTGCCACGCATCGCGGCGCTACTGTGTTGGCCAATGTCGCAGCGAGGCATCTGCGCGATGTCTTCGACAGCCAGGTAGCCATATTTTTGGCCGATGGGGGCAAACGTCTGCAATTGCAGCAAGGCGAGCAGTTGTTTTTCGAGTTCGATCCCAAAGAAATGGGAATCGTGCAGTGGGTGTTCGACCACAACGAGCGAGCCGGACTGGGGACCGACACGCTACCGGGATCTAGTGCTCTGTACCTCCCGTTGGTCGGGTCCTCCGGAGGGATCGGGGTGGTGGCCGTGCGTCCGGTCCAGTCCCATTTTCTTCTCGATTTGGAACAGCTTCACTTGCTCGAATCTCTCATCAATCAAACGGCGTTGGCGATCGAGCGCACGAGGCTGTCTGAAGAAGCGCAGCGGGCGCACGTGCAGGCCGAAACGGAACGCATGCGCAATGCCATTCTCAGTTCGGTCTCTCATGACTTGCGGACGCCGCTGGCCTCCATTACGGGCGCAGCGAGCAGCTTGTTGGATGAATCGGGTCGGATGGATGCCGCTTCGAAGCGGGATCTGGCTCGTTCCATCTATGAGGAGTCGGGACGGCTCGATCGGCTCCTGCGAAATCTATTGGAAATGATGCGTTTGGAAGCCGGGGCAGTGCAGCTCAAGAAGGAATGGTATTCGCTGGAGGAAGTGATCGGGGCCGCATTGGGCCGACTACAAAACCGCATGCGCGGTCATGTCATTCAGACGAACATTCCATCCGACCTTCCCCTCATCAATGTCGACGGCGTGTTGTTGGAACAAGTGGTGATCAATCTGGTGGAAAACGCTCTCACGTATGCGTCGGCCAGCGAGTCGATCGAACTCTCGGCATCAGCTGAGGATCGTGAACTAAAGATCGAGGTTGCTGATAGGGGGCCGGGCCTACCACCGGGAGAAGAAGCACGTATCTTTGAGAAGTTTTATCGACTCCAGCCGGACCGTGAAGGGGGCGTAGGGCTCGGATTGACCATTTGTCGTGGCATCGTCGAAGCACATGGCGGCCGCATTTGGGCAGAAAACCGGGCGGGGCGGGGAGCTTTGTTTCGCCTTACGATTCCATTGATCGAACAACAACCCGCTACTGCCTCCGAGTCGAGTGAGGCTCGTTCTGCCTAGGTGTGGCTAGTCCGCGTCCGATCGACGTGATCCTATGACTCAAGAAGCCTCGGTCCTGTTGATCGAAGATGAACCTGAGATCAGGCGGTTCCTGCGGACCTCGCTGCCGGCGCATGGATTCAGACTGTATGAATGCTCGGCCGGCAAAGAAGGGCTGATCGAGGCGAAAGCCAGAAATCCTGATCTGATTCTTTTAGACCTCGGTCTTCCGGATCTGGAGGGCAGTGAGGTTATTCGTGAGTTACGAACGTGGACCTCGACGCCGATTGTCGTGTTGTCTGCTCGCGATCAAGAAGAGGTGAAGGTGGCGGCGCTGGATCTTGGTGCCGACGATTATGTGACGAAGCCGTTTGGGATCAACGAACTTCTCGCACGGATTCGCACCGCCCTCCGCCATGCTGCCCGCCCCGAACTAGAAGCAGCCTCCTCGGTCTTTATTGTGGGCAACCTCCGCGTCGACCTCGGCCGGCGGCAGGTCCACGTTTCGGAGCTGGAGATCCACCTCACGCCGATTGAATACAAGTTGCTGACGACGCTCGTGCGGTATGCCGGGAAGGTGGTGACGCATCGCCAGTTGCTCAAAGAAGTGTGGGGCCCCCTTCATGTAGACGAGGGGCACTATTTGCGTGTGTACATGCGTCAATTGAGGAACAAGATCGAAGCCAATCCCGCTCAGCCGCGCCATTTGGTGACGGAACTGGGTGTCGGATATCGTCTCCGGGCAGAATGAGTACGCCAACGGACTTTACAGATTCTTTACGCCTCCGCACTCGGTTTTAGTCTTGTTTTGACACGAAATAACGTAGAGTCGGTGCCGTGAGAGGTATGAGCCTTGTTGAACGATGAGCATGAGATGAAGCCCGTCTTGCCTTTGCGCCACGATGTCGGTCTGGCCGTGGGGTCTGTTTTTTCAGGTGTGTTGAGCCGGCTCTGGTGGGTGCTTCTCTTCTGGGCCTTGACCGCACCGGCCTATGCCGCAGAGATCAGCGTGGCGCCGGAGTCCGCACCGGCAACTGCCGAGAAGATGAGCCTCTGGCATTACGGCGCCTATCTCGATGTCGGCTACGTGCTCAATTTCAATTTTCCTGAAAATCACCTCTGGCGACATCGTGCGACGGCGGCACGGCACAATGAGTTCGCTCCCAATATGGCCCTGGCCTATGTTCGGAAAGACGCCGATGAGTCATCGCGTTGGGGAATGGAGCTGGGTGTGCAGGGAGGATACGACTCCGAACATTTTGCGTTTTTACAGGGTGAGCGTGAAGTCGGCGGGGCCGATACGCTTCGACACATCCATCGTGCGAATGTGTCCTATCTGGCTCCGGTTGGGAAGGGGCTCACGATCACCGCCGGGCTGTTTAATAGCCTCATCGGGTACGAATCGCTCTATGCCAAGGACAATGTGAACTACACCCGGTCATGGATTGCCGACAACACGCCCTACATGATGTTCGGCGTCAATGCGAAATATCCGGTCACCGACAAGTTGACGGTCGCGGGGTTTATCGTTAACGGGTACTATCACCTGTCGCATCCGAACGACCAACCGAGTTATGGGGGGCAGTGGGCCTACAAGGCGACCCCGCAACTCACCCTGACCCAGACCGTCTATGGGGGGCCGGATCAGGCCAACACGGCACTGCAGTTCTGGCGCTTCTACGCGAATCACATCGTCGAATGGAAAGGCGAGGATCTGACGCTGGCCGCTTCCTATGATATCGGGACCGAAAACATCGCCGATCGTCCGGGACGTCCCAGGGCGTTTGTGATGGGAGGCAATGTGGTCGCGCGATGGCATGTGACCGGGCCTTGGGCTCTGGCTGTTCGGCCGGAGTTCTATTGGGATCGTAACGGTCGCTGGACGGGATCGGAGCAATTCGTGAAGGCGGTGACCTCAACAGTCGAATACCGAATTCCCTATAAGTGGACCAACACGACGCTGCGGCTTGAACATCGATGGGACGAATCGACCGGGGCGGGCGGGGGATTCTTCAGACGTGGAGAGATCCAGCCTGGTGTGCTGAGCCTGACGCCGAATCAGCATCTGGTATTGCTGGGTATTCTCTGGACCTTTGACAGTCCGTGACCGGGCACTGAAAATGGCTTCGGACTTCGTTCTCGCTTCGCTCAAGCCTTCGACGTACTGCCGGGAGCATGAGAGGCACAAGAGAAGACGGCGATGAAAGAACCCGCTACCGTGTCGCCTTCTGCTTTTCCCTCAATAGCCGGAGCATTTCGGCCAGTTCTTTGCCGAACAGTTCGAGCGCCACATCCTTGGCTTCGGCGACGGCGGTTCTGTCGTCGAGCGAAGGGGCGGGGCCGATGAGAGTCGTGTCGCCCTCGGCGGTTTGTGTGCCGTACAGGACGCCGGTGCGAACGTCCCAGAGCGTTCCCTCCACCATGAACAGGGCATGACTTTCCGTGCCGTGCGCGAAGTAGGCCCCGATACCGGTGGCGTACCAGGCGGCATGCCCGTTGTTGTAGCGCTCCACGGCAGAGGCTCCATCGATGATCAACAGCGCATCGGCGTTGTAGCGGGCGGCGGCCAGGCGAATGTCACGAAGCATGGTCCCTTGGACCGTGGAGTTGGCGAGCAGAAAATTGTGCTGAACAATGCCTTCTTCCTGCACCGGTGCGAGCGCGCGCAGCACGCGGTCGGCGTCCGCCCCGACCCAGTTTGCGCGTTGTAATGCAGGCCGGCTTGGAAAATCCCGTTGTTTGAAATAGATGGCCAGGCGATAGGGGGTCGGCAGGTGTGCCTGTAAAGCCATGGTGGCAGCGACATCGCGGTCCGTGACTACCTCGGGGTGATCGTGAAACGATTCCTGCAGGATCTGGCGGTTGAGCCCGCGGCTGCCGCTGCAGGCCGTGAGACTCATCAATCCAAGGATTCCGAGAACGATGGGCAGTGTGACTCTGTTCATGTCTCTCCTGCGGTTACCGTGAAGTGGAAGATTCCGACGTCCGGGCTTGCGACAGGTCTTCCAATGCCAGCATGAGGGCATGGGTGCCGGAGCGGCCATGGCCGAGCGCCTGGACCTTCTGATAGAGCTGATGCACCAAGGTCAGGCCCGGCAACGTCACCTCCCGCCGCCGCGCTTCTTCCAGCGCGAGCCCCATATCTTTCACGAAGTGGTCTACGGAGAATCCGGGCTCGAAATTCTTGGCCAGGATGCGCGGGGCGAGGTGGTCCAATGTCCAGCAGGCGGCGGCCCCGACGCGGATCGATTCCACCATGCGTGGCACATCGAGTCCTGCTTTGTAGCCGTAGAGCAGACTTTCGCACACGCCGATCATCGTGCCGGCAATCACGATTTGGTTGCAGAGCTTCGTATGTTGTCCCGCGCCGGGGCCGCCCTGGTGGACGATGTGCTTTCCGAGGCAGGCGAACAGCGGCATGACGGCCTGTACCGTGTCGGGCCTGCCCCCGACCATGATAGAGAGGGTGGCATTGCGCGCGCCGATGTCGCCGCCGGAGACCGGTGCATCGAGGGCTGCGGCGCCCTGGGCCTGCGCGGCTTCCGCGACGTCGCCGGCCAGGGACGGTTCCGTCGTGGTCATATCGATGAGCACCATTCCGGGACGGGATCCGGTGAGCACGCCGGTTTCGCCAAAGTAGACCTCCCGCACATCCTTGGGAAAGCCGACCATCGTGAACAACACATCGGTCTGCTCGGCCACCGCGCGAGGTGAACCGGCCCAGGTGGCGCCATCCGTCAGGAGCGGCAAGGCTTTGGAGCGACTGCGGGTAAAGAGCGTCACACGGTAACCGGCGTGTAGCAGGTGTTGGCACATGGGCCCGCCCATGACGCCGGTGCCGATCCACCCGATGCGTGTGGTGGAGGGAGTCGCCGGTTCGGAACGTTGGAGAGGGAGAGGCGAGGACATGGGCTACTCTACCAGGGGGGTGATCCGGTTGGCGATCGCTTGTACGACTCCCTCTTGCTCCATGGCGATCTTCGATCCTTTGAAGCTGAGCGCATACCCTCCGTGGCTTGGGGCTTGGATCGTGGCTTCGACGACCACTCGCGCGCCATCTTCCACGTCTGGATCTTTCACCATCGGGACTCCGCAGAGCCCCGGCACGGCGACGGGTAACGTCGCGGTGTCATCCTCAAGGTTGAACAGGTAGCCTGCGTAGCAGGTCGAGCCGGCCGGGATTTCGTACGGATCGAGCGGCTGGACCTGGCGAACGGTTCCCTTGAGCGTGATGTGCCGCAGATGGAACAGTGCGGGGTCTGCCAGCACCTCCTGCACGGTGACCGCTTCTTGCGCCTGGCTCGGACCGAGAGGCGACAGGAACAAGAGCATTGTGCACGCGAGCAGGGCGGTCCTGAGGCGTGGTGGGGTGGAATGGGTGTCGTCATTCATGGCGTGCATTCTACCATTCTTTGTTTCAAGGAGCGTCCTCATAGGCTTTCGTTCTGCGAGTCGATATAATCGCCACGACCATGAGGGAGGGAGATCAATGAGCAACGTGCAACGGCAAATAGAGACGTACATCAAGGATGCTCGTCCCCAGTATGAAGCGATGCTTGGGCAGGCGGTAGAAATTCCATCCATCAGCATGGATCCCCGGCATGCTCCGGATGTGCACCGCATGGCTGAACTCGCCGCGCAATACCTGCGGGCCGCCGGCGCGGAGGCGCACATCGTGGGGACCCCGGGATATCCGGTCGTATCAGGCGGCTGGACGGTCGATCCCGGCTATCCCACCGTCACGGTCTATAATCACATGGATGTCCAGCCGGCGCAGGAATCGGAATGGAAACAGTCTCCATTTGCCTTCCAGAACGACCACGGCATCTACCGGGGGCGCGGGGCGACGGATGATAAGGGACCGGCGTTAGCAGCTCTGTTCGGTGCGCGTTATGCGATCGACCAAGGGGTGCCGATCAATGTGCGGTTTCTCTGGGAGCTGGAAGAAGAGAACGGGAGCCCCAGTTTCGCCTCGGCGATCAAGAACCGGGCGGCGATCCCACGTCCCGACTCGGTGGTTATTTCGGATACGATTTGGCTCTCAAAAAATCAGCCGGCGATGCCGTACGGGTTGAGGGGATTGCTCGGCGCGCGCCTTGTGCTGCGGACCGGAACCAAGGACGCCCATTCCGGTGTGACCGGTGGGGCGGCTCGCAACCCGCTCGTCGAGTTGATGGAAATCGTCCATGCCTGTGTCGATGCCAAGACCGGTAAGGTGAAGATCCCCGGGTTTTACGATGATGTCCTGCCGCCGACCAAGGCCGAGATCGCGAGTTTCCTCAAGTCGGGATTTCACGTGAGCAGGTTCAAGCAGGCCTATGGGTTCAAGACGTTGCGCACGGAGGATCCGGCTGAGGTGATGCGGCGGATTTGGGCTGCGCCGACGTTCGAGGTGCATGGGCTGACCGGCGGCTATCATGGCCCCGGCGTCAAAACCATCGTGCCCGGCCATGGCGAAATGAAAATCAGCATGCGGTTGGTTCCCAGCCAAACTCCCGAGAAAGTGTTCACGCTGTTGAAAAAATATGTGGCCACGTTGAATCCCGCGGTGAAGGTGGAACGAGAGGGCATGTTGCACCCGTTCCGCGGCGTCTTCGAGGGGCCGTATGTCGAGGCGGTGAAGCGCGCGGTCCAAGCCGGATTCGGGAAGCAGCCCGCGTTCATTCGTGAGGGAGGCTCTATCGGGGCGGTGGTGACGATGCAAAAAGCCTGGAAGGTCCCGATCCTCTTTATGGGACTGAGCCTGCCCGAACACGGGTACCATGCGCCCAATGAATATTTCGATTGGGGCCAAGCCTCCGGTGGTATCAAGGCGTTCGCCCATTATTTTTCGGAGCTGGCGAGGGGACGATAGTCGGCGGCTAGAGGGGCGCATCTTGCTGCGAGTGCACAGACCGGTGGCAGTTGCTAAATATGACAAACATCATATTTTATTGCTTGCAACCTCGGTATCCTGCCGGTGTGTCTCAATGAACCGATCGCCATTCACACTAACAGGAGGAGCCGCAGTATTATGACTGGATGCAATACCCGCTTTCGTCAGTCCGTGATCCGCACGGTTTTGGGGTTGGCCGCAGTGTCGGGCCTCGCCATGCAGCCGACCGAGTCCGCGTTCGCGAAAGTCGTCGAAGTCTCCATGACCGCCGTAGAAACAAAACTCGTCATCGACGGGGAGGGCCATACATACGATGCCTGGACATTCAACGGACAATTCCCGGGTCCGGTGATTCGAGTGCAGGAAGGCGACGAAGTGGTGTTCTCGCTCACGAATCCTGAAACGAACGGGCGCCCTCACTCCATGGACTTTCACGCCGCGGAGACCAACTTCCTCGAACATTACAAAGAAGTGCGCCCCGGTGAGTCGCTGCAGTATCGCTTCAAGGCGAAGTGGCCGGGTATCTTTGCCTATCACTGCGGGGCGTCTCCCATGATTCAGCACATTGCTCGTGGCATGATGGGAGCGATCATCGTCGATCCCAAGGATCCTAAGGCTATGCCCAAGGCGGATCGCGAGTATGTACTGGTGCAGAGCGAACTGTTCAAGGATCCGGACGATGTGGATGGGATGTTCGATCGCAAGTATCAACACGTGGTGTTCAACGGAGCCGTGTTCCGGTACGATCCGGTCCACAGCAAGGCGGGAGGCGACTTCTTGGATGCCAAGCCCGGTGAGCGCGTGCGGTTCTATTTTGTGAACGCCGGCCCGAACAACGTATCCGCGGTCCATCCGATCGCTGAAATCTGGGATGATGTGTGGGAGAGCGGAAACCCGGCCAATCACACGCGTGGCGTGCAGACGCAATTGATTCCGCCGGCGGGCGCGGCGATCCTCGATATGGTGTTGGACAACAACGACGGGGTGTACCCGATCGTCACCCACTCCTTGACCGATGCGCTCCGCGGTGCCATCGCACTGTTGAAGGTGGACAAGGATGCGAGGCAGTTGCCGCTCATGCCGTTGGTTGCTCCTGCCAAGTAAACAGTGCGCCTCCAAGTGAGCCACTGACGAGTGGCCGGGCGGCTGTGAAGCCGCCCGGCCTGCCTTTTCCAGCAATCCACCACCACTCAGCAGATTGCAGGCTTGAGGGTATGCCGGTTCCTTGTAGCCGAGGATCGGTTGTGCCCGTGGGGCACCCGGCAAGGGACATTGCGGGAGGATGGTGAGGTGCGTGGTGCGTTAGGCGAGAGAGCTCATGTCGATGACGAAACGGTATCGCACGTCACCGCGGACCAATCGGTCGTAGGCCTCATTCACCTCTTGAATCGGGATGAGCTCTACGTCGGCGCCACACCTGTGCTTGGCGCAGAAGTCTAACATTTCCTGCGTTTCCTGAATGCCGCCGATCAATGAGCCCACGAGCCGTCGTCGTTTGAGGATCAACGGAAATGCCCCCAGCTGCGCCGGTTTGTTCGGTACGCCGACGAGGATCAGCGTGCCATCAGTCCTGAGCAATTCCAACTGCGCATCCAGGTCGTGCGGCGCCGAGACCGTGTCCAGAATGAAGTCGAACCGTTTGGTCAGTGCGGTAAATGTTTTGGGGTCTGACGTGTTGAAGAAGTCTTTGGCACCCAGTCGCTTGGCATCGCGCCGTTTTTTGTTGGAGTGGCTGAGCACGGTGACGTGAGCACCCAGGGCCGTTCCGAGTTTGACGGCCATGTGACCAAGCCCTCCCAATCCCACAACCGCCAGGCGATGGTTCTTGCCGACTCCCCAGTGGCGCAAGGGGGAATAGGTGGTGATGCCGGCACACAGAAGCGGCGCCGTTTCCTCCGGACGTAATTGCTTGGGGATGCGAAGGACATACCGCTGATCGACGACCACTTTAGTGGAATACCCGCCGTAGGTCGGAGTGACGCCGTCCCGCTCCTTGCCGTTGTAGGTGAAGCTCAGATGACCTTCGCAGTACTGCTCTTGGCCTTTTTTGCATTGCGGGCAGGTTCGGCAGGAATCGACGAAACACCCGACGCCGACCATTTGGCCGACTGTGAATTGCTTGACCGAGGCGCCGACCCGTTCGACAACCCCCACGATTTCATGCCCGGGCACCATGGGGAAGATTGAGCCACCCCATTCATCCCGTGCCTGATGCACGTCCGAATGACAAATGCCGCAGTAGCGGATGCCGATGAGCACATCCTGCCGGCCTACCTCCCGACGTGAAAATGTGAAGGGGGCAAGCCGGGATTTCGCGGTGCGAGCGGCGTAGCCGTGTGCCTCGATCATGATGAGTGCTCCTTCCGATCTGATTCGGGGCGGCGCGTGGGGGTCGGGCCGGTTATGGTGTGGTTGCCGGTGGAGACTGCTCCGGTTCGAGCGTGATGCCGATTGTCGACGGGTCCTGCTCCCAGGCGCCGGGGGCGATGAGGCCGAGCAACGGCAACAGGAAGACCGCCCCACCGATGACATCCACGATGCCGACGCTGCTGAGTTTCCGGCTTGTCACTCTGGTCTGTGGCGTGTAGCCGGCTTTGTGTACCGTCACGGCGATGTCTCCCCGGCGCGAGACCTGGTGCTGCAGCGGCGTGGTTCCGGCGAGGGCCCCGTTGATCATGACGTCCGCCCCCGGCGGTTCAGAATTGACGATCAACTGTTGCGACGTTCCCCCGAAGAGTGAGCAGCCGGTGAGATGCAGGGAGCAGGCGAGCAACATCACGGTCGTGGCGGCCTTCGGTGTGCGTCGGTTCCGGCCCGTGCGAGATAGTGGTATGGGGATTCTCCGGTGGCGCATCCGCGACATCGTTACCATAGGTATCCGCAGTTGGCAAGGTATGAAGCAGGACGGAGAGGAAGCTTACAGGGCTCACCGATGGGACCGGCAGAGGCTGGTGTTGCCCCTACCGGTCTCGGGTGTGTGGATTAGAGCGGAGGAGTCGTAGCCAGGATGGGAGCGAAGATCGGATCGGCGTCCAGCACCGCTTTCAGCAGTCCGGTGTGGAGGAAGTAGCGCCATACTTCATCCGACTTGCCGGGCACCTCATCGAACCACCGCTTGGCTTCGGTGAGATGGTGGAGCATCTTCGTCTTATCTCCATAGTTCGGCAAAAAGATCATGGTATAGGCCAGGGCGTATTCGGCCAGAAACTTGTCGAGCGGTAGTTCGGCATAAGCCAGGGAGGCCTCGGCGTTGGCATAGGCTCGCGGGGTTTCCGGGTCATGCAAAATACGATTCCAGGAGACCTTGTTAATGCGAGACCAGGCAAGTTGGAGCAAGGCCTCCGCTTTGGGCGTTTTGCGGTTCTCCGGAATGTCTTTGACGAGAGATTCGAATGTTTCGACCATGGGAACCTGGTCGTTGTTCCATCGGTAGGCCACTCCGAGACGGAACCGGTTGTCCAATTGTTCCGGCCGGATCGTGGTCAGGACCTGGAGGGCCGGTATGAGGCGATAGAGGAGGTCGGCCGGCGAGGGCTGGGAGAGGCCGCCCATTTCCATCGCGTTCGAGAGGTCCATCCGGAGGCCTTGTGCATAGATGTTCCAATAGAACTCGTCCAGCACGATTCCCAGCGCCGGATCTTTTGCCGGTACCTGATGAGCCCCACGGGCTTCAAACAGGAGTGCGCTGTAGAGATGCCGAGTCAGGACCGTGAGGGCGTCCGGCTGTTGCGGGTCGATGATCAGCACCCGGTTGAGTAGGGCGACTCGATCACGGAGCTCAGGGAAAATGGCCGCCCGTGCTGCTGCCGCGGTCAAGACGCCCGGTTGATCGTTCGCTTCCCACCAGGCCAGGGATTCGGGCAACACCCGGCTGACCTCGGTGGTGAATGGAATTTTATCCGCGACCATGCCCGGCGCTTCCGGCTCTGAGGCCACCGGCAGGTTGAACACTGCCGTGTCGCCCGGGAATCCATGTCGCTTCAATCCGGTAAAGACCACCCACTGCGTCGTCACGGATTTTAACGCCCGCCTCGGTCGCTTAATCGTGTTCGTCCATTTCACATGCCCCGCGGCGTAGCTCACGGGCGAGGTGAGGGGGTCCTGATATCGAATGGCGAGTTGGACCAAGGTGGTCGGCGCCGCCAGCACTTTGCCGGCGCGCGTCAGCTTGAACGAGCCGGATGGAATCGTGCGGCTGCCGAGGGCCGTCACATGGAGGCCGCTGCCGGGTGGCGAAATTCCAACCGCATCCGCGACGAAGGCGGATGCCGGGGCCCTCGGGAGGTCATCTCCGAAAAAGAGTAGCGGACCCGTGCTCGGCCATAGAATATCCATGGCAATGTCCGACCGCTTCAGCATGGGCGCATAGGCGTCGGTCAGGGTTTGCCAACAGGCATCGTAGGAAGCATCCCCGGCTGGGGCAAACTGCTTGGCCTTTCCCTGAAGGGCCGTCACGAAACGGTACTGGCACGCGAAGTCCAGTTGTCCCGCCGTGACTCGGTCGCCCTGTGCGAGGGCTTCGGCATACCGGATGGCAGTTTGTATGGCCGGCGTCGTGTTGACCGTGCCGGCTTTGGCATGCCCCTTTGTGCCCGCAGCCGGTGCCGATTCGGCCGTTCCGGCCAAGGCTCCGAGTGCGAGCGCGAAGGCTGCGATAGCAATCGTCTGTCGTCGAGGAAACAGGTTCCGGCGAATCATGCGAACGACCTCCCATGAGGATAAAAGAAGATCACTCTATCACGTGGCTCTTTTCAGGCGAAAGAGGCTCGTTCGTGAAGAGGACGGGTTAGGGGGCAGGCGGAGAAGAGGGCGAGGACCGGCTGAATTGCACCAGGGAACGAATATAGCGGAGCGCGGCCTGTTGATCGTCCAAGGCTAACCGGTCTTGCCAGGCCGGCATGGCAGTGCGGGGCTTGCCTTGTGCGATCGTGCGCAGAAGTTCTGTATCGGTTTTCGCGGAGGTGGCGGCCGACACGAGATTACCGGGGCGTGGCGAGAGGAAAGGGGCTCTGGGCCCGTCGCCCTTTCCGGTCTCCCCATGGCATTCCATGCAATGCTCGCGATAGATCATTCGGCCGCGATCAGGCCCGTCCGAAGGTTGGGCCATCAGCAGTGCGCTGCTACTCCCGACAAGCATCAGTGCGAGGAAGATGTGGTCTGAACGTTGTACGCGAGCGCGTCTGGTTGTGGGATGCCCAAGCAAGCCGGCGGCGAGGGAAGGCTCAGTGCGCGCCGACTCAGGTTTCCCTGGAGTGGAGATCGGAGCCATTGCGCCAGGTTACACCGCTTCGGCGGCCTTTAGTATCTCTCGGCGCAGGGCGGCGCGATCTTTGGCCGAGAGCGGCGGTGCGGGACGATGCTGACACAGGCGAACGGTTTGACGCAGGGAATCGAGGAAGACTTCGCAGTTCGGGCAATCGCCAAGGTGCATGCGAATTTCGGAACAGACGTCGCCTGAGAGCTCGTCGTCCAAGTAGGCCGAGAGACGTTCGAGGACTTTGACACAGTCCTTCTTCCGGTGACCCTGGTGAGGGGTAGGCTTGCGAGTGCCTGGATATGTGCGTACACGATCTGCCATGGCGGTACTCTTCCTGACTATACCAAATTATCGGTGCCGGGTGGGAACGTCCTCCCGTCCATCGACGGCCAAACCTTTGCCGCTTAATTCCTTCCGGACAAACAGGCGGGCGCGGTGCAGTCGGGACTTGATGGCGCGTTCGTTCAGCCCGAGAATGCCGCCCACCTCTTTTGCCGTCAGTCCTTCCATGTCGCGCAGGACCAGGACCATGCGGTATTTGCGCGGCAGTTTGGCAATGGCCCGGTCGAGAATCTGGCGCAGTTCCTTATTTTCCAGCGCTTCTTGCGGGCTCAGGCCCTCCACTGGAATCTGGAGAGAAAATTCGCCTTCAGACGTCGGGATGAACTCGGTCAGGGACAACTCGCGTTCCGGTTCCCCCTTTCGCTTGCGTCGCATGCGCTGGCAGGCATGGGACGCGATCGCGTAGAGCCAAGTCGAAACTTGCGCGTCTCCGCGGAAGCGGTCGTAGGCGCGATAGGCGTTGAGGAACGTCTCTTGAACCAGATCTTTGGCAGCCTCCGCCTCCCCGCACAGGCGATAGGCGAAGCGGTACATGACATCGATGTTGTCGCGATAGAGCTGATCGAATGGGCGGGAAACGGGGGGAGACGCGTCATGGCCGTCTGGTGGGTCGGGCTGACTGTGCTTCCGTGCTGCCATACGCGGTGGCGAGTCTACGGGCCACCTTCGAACTCTGTCAAGAGAGAGGAGCCTGGCTGGACTTGCTCGCGGGCACCGTTACGGGACGCGACGGATCTCGACGAGTTCGCCTTGCTGGCCGAGCTCCACGGTGATCGGCACGCCTTCTTTCAGCGTCGCGAGCGTGGGTGGTCGTTGTGCGAGAGGAATGGACTGTGTCCCTTCCGGGCCTTGCATCGTCAACGCGGTCTGTCCCTCCTCATACGTCAACGGTCCGGACAGGAATCGGCGAGACGGGGCGGTGAGGCCGTCCTGATACAGGTCGATGGCCACGTGGCGGTCCTGGACCCACACCGACATCTCTTGCCCAACCTTGGCGTTCCGGACCCCGGTTTTCGAGCTGACCGTCACGATGCCGAGCGGAGTTTTCAGGAAGACATAGTTCGATTTCAGTTTGGAGACTGTTCCATTCAACAACAACTGGAGGGCCGAGGCGGTGCGGGGAACCTGGTTCACCTGGAGGTCGAACTGCACATCGTAGAGGCCGCGAACGGTTCCCGCCCCGTCGACTTCCACGGTCAACGGCTGCTGGTCCGAACGGCCGGCGATTTTGCTTTCGAATGCACCGAGGGTAAAGGACCGTTCGCCGTCCGGAGTCCAGAGCGTGACGGCATGCTTGTCCGGGGTCGTGAAGTTGGGCATCGCGGTGACGTAGCGGTGCACCAGCTTCTCGGCGCCTCTCTCGCGAATATCGACGACGCTGGTGGTGCCGTGAACATGGAGTGTGATCTTGTGCGAGCTCTTAATATCGCGCAGCGTGGTTTTTGAACTGAGCGAGAGTGGACCGATCGGGGTCTGCAGGAAGATGATTCCGGGTTTGGATCGCCAGATCGAGCCGGACACTCGCACGGATGGCGAAACCGGGGCCTGCGGTGCCGGCGCTTCGGGCTCAGCCGTTTCGGCGGTGACGGGCGGAACGGGGGCCTCGCCGGATTCGGCCAGCGGCGGCGGTTCAATGAGCGGTGGAGCCGTGTCTGCCCAGGTCGGAGTTGCCAGGCACGCCAGGGACACACAGGCGCGCCATGCCAGAGAGAAACGCCACGATCGCTGAAAGGAACGCGCAAAATTCGCCATAATGTTCATCGACTGGTTCTGCGTGGAATGGTGTGACGCCGATTGAGCGGGGGAGAAACCGGTCATCTTCTTGGAGTGACGGTTCTTGCCGGATCGCGCGTGGCCTACAACATCTTCTGTGCGAATAACATGCTGGTCGGTGTGAGTCAAGTTGAAAGCCTCTCGGTGCGGCCGCTGAGGGATTGGTCTCGTCTCCGCGTGAGGTCTGCGAACGGAGCTGAGCACCCGCGCGGCGGCGCGGTCATTTTTTCCGGACCATCAACCGAATGGGCGTACCCGAAAAATGGTATTCCTTGCGGATTTGGTTCTCAAGAAAACGCAGGTAGGCGGGAGTCATGTTGTCAGGGTGCCCCACGAACAGGGCAAACGCGGGAGGGCGTGTCGCAACTTGCGTCATAAAGGCCGATTTGCTCGCCTTGGCTGGTTTGCCTTTCCGCACCGGCAACGGATGTTCTTCCAACAGCCCCTGGAAAAATTGGTTCAAACTGCCGGTGGGGACGCGCTTGCAGAAGGAGAGGTACACCTGGTCGATCAGCGCAAACAGACCGCGCAAAAAATCCTGTCCCAGCGCCGAGATGAACAGCACCGGAGCCCAGGCGAGGAAGGGATAGCGGCGTTCGAGGTCCTGCTTGTAGGCTTCCCGGGCGCCCACGTCGTCGGCTTTGAGGTCCCACTTATTGACGACCAGGATGCAGGCGCGCCCCTGTTTGAGGACCAAGCCGGCGATCTTGGTGTCCTGTTCCGTGACGCCTTCTTCAGCGTCGAGCAGGAGTACCGCCACGTCTGACCGGCCGATGGCCCTCAACGAACGGGCGACGCTGTAGCCTTCGATACCGCGCTCCACGCGGCCTCGCCGACGGATGCCGGCGGTGTCGGTCAGGACATATTGCCGGTCTTTGAATGTCGCGACCGAATCCACGGGGTCGCGTGTCGTTCCGGGCACGTTGCTGACGACCACGCGTGTTTCACCAAGGACGGAATTGACCAAGGTGGATTTGCCGACGTTCGGGCGACCCACGATGGCAATGCGCGGAATCTCCGTCGCGGTCTCCTCCTCGGACTGTTCCACCATGTGAGGAAACAGGTCGTCGAGCAGTTCGGCGACGCCGATGCCATGTTCGGCGGACAAGGGATAGAGCTGGTCCTGACCCAGGCGATAGAAATCGGCGATGAGCGGATCGGCCTTCGGCGTATCCACCTTGTTGATCGCATAAAACACGGGCTTGTCGGTTCCGCGCAAGGTGGCCACGACTTCTTCGTCCGGCGGAGTGAGCCCGGCTCTGGCGTCGAGGACGAGAACCAGTATGTCGGCCTCGGCAATGGCGAGTTGGGATTGTTGCCGGATCAACGACAACATGCCTTCCTGGGCTGTGGGATCGAGTCCGCCCGTGTCGACCAGCCGGAAGTGCCGGTTGCGATAGGTGGTATCGGCGTAGTTGCGGTCTCGTGTCACGCCCGGGACGTCATCGACGATGGCTGCCCTGGTGCCGAGAATGCGATTGAACAATGTCGATTTGCCGACGTTCGGCCGCCCGATCAGGGCGATGATGGGCAGACGACCGCCTTCCAGGGTGAACAGCGGGGCAACGGGACCACGAATGGGTTTAGCGCGAGGCATGGTGAGGGACGGTAACACAGAGATTTCAAAGAACACAATTGCTCGTCTTGCCCGGCAGGTCTTCGGTATACTGCGTCCATGCAGCATCACCAGGACGGTCGGCCGCCTCGGGCGGTCGATTGGAATCAGATCGACGATGTCTTGCTCGATATGGACGGCACGCTGCTGGATCGCCATTTCGACAACTTCTTCTTCGAGGAGGAGCTGCCGAGACGGTATGCGGTGAAGCATGCGTTGCCGTTTGAGGAAGCCCGGGACCGGTTAATGAGTATGTATCGTTCCGTGGAGGGAGAACTCGCCTGGACGGATTTGCATTACTGGACGGCGCGGGTGGACATCGACGTCGTGGCGATGCATCGCGAACTCGACCATATGATCGGGTTTCTCCCGGACGCGGAGGCGTTTTTGTCGTCGTTGCGAAGATTGGGAAAACGCGTGACGATTCTCACGAATGCGCATCGGGCGGGAGTTGAAGTCAAAGCCGCCAAGACCGGGCTGGATCGGCAGGTCGATCGTATCGTTGACGCCTTTGAGGTGGGATGGCTGAAGATGCGAGCTGAATACTGGCCGACTTGCCGGGAACTGGTCGGGTTTGAGCCGTCACGCGCGTTGTATATCGATGATGACGAGCAGTGCCTCGCGGCGGCTGCGCAGTTCGGCATCGGCCGCATCCTTCATCGTTCGAAGTCGAGTTCGCAGGCGTCTGCGGTTCCGTCTCTGCGATTTCACTCCATCGAAACCTTCCAGTCGATTCTCCCGCGGTAGTGTCGCTCACCGCGGCCCCCCGCTCGGGTTCCTCGCCAGGAGTACTTATGTGGCCGGATCGAGCAGCTCGCGCAATTTTCTGGCGAGTTCCGTGGGGAGAAACGGCTTCTGAATAAAGCCGGTGCCCGGTTCGGCGAGAAATGTCGGCAGCACGCTTCCTTCCGCATAGCCCGACATGAACAGGACTCGCAGATCCGGCCATTGTCGGCGGAGGCGCTCGGCCAGGGCCGGCCCTGTCATCTGCGGCATCACCACATCGGTGAGCAGGATGTGGATGGGTGTCTTGGCCGCGGCGACGAGCCGGAGCGCCTCCTGTCCGCTGGAGGCTTCCAGCAGGGTATACCCGTAATCGGACAGTGCCTGAGTCAGCAGCAGCCGCACGGCCTGTTGGTCTTCCACGAGCAAGATGGTTTCCCGGCCGCAATGCGGTCGGGAGGCGGGTGGTGGCACGGCGGCTGGGGCGGGTGCCTCGGCCGCCGGAAAATAAATGTCGAATGTGGTGCCCTCCCCGGGGTTGCTGTCCGCGAAGACGAATCCCTGGCTTTGTTTGACGATCCCGTAGACCGTCGCCAGTCCGAGTCCCGTGCCCTTGCCTTCCTCCTTGGTCGTGAAGAACGGCTCGAAGATATGTGACAGGGTCGTGCGGTCCATGCCTGTTCCGGAGTCGCGGACCGAGAGGTGCGTGTAGCTCCCCGGAAGCAGGGCCGGATGTGGCACCGGCGTCTCCTCGGTGATGAGCAGGATGTCTGTGCTGAGCGTAAGGGTACCTCCCTGAGGCATCGCGTCCTTGGCATTGACCGCCAGATTCAGGATCACCTGATCGATCTGCCCCCGGTCTGCGCGAATGATGCATGGTTGCGGTGTCAGGTCGCGGATGAGAGCAATATCCTCACCGATCAGCCGCTCGATCATGGAACTGATCGACGACAGCGCCTCGTTCAAATCGAAGACCTGGAAGGTCAGAACCTGTCTCCGGCTGAAGGCGAGGAGTTGCTTGGTGAGCGCCGCCGCCCGCTGTCCGGCGGTCAGGATCTCCGTCAGCGAGCGACGCAGCGGATCTTCGGCCCGCACCTGGTCCAGGACCAGAGTCGCGCAGCCGTTGATGACCGTCAGCAGATTGTTGAAGTCGTGGGCGACGCCGCCGGCCAGCCGGCCGATGCCTTCCATTTTGTGCGCTTGCCGGAGTTGCTCCTCCAGTTGTTTGTGTTGGGTGACGTCGATGAAGAAGCCGATGGATCCTGTGGTCTGCCCGCCGGGGCCCTGCAGCAGCGTGCCCCACATGTTGACATCGATGACGGTGCCGTCCTTGCGCTTCCGGCGTAGTTCCAGGCCTCGTGGCGCCCCCCCACCCATAACTGAAGCCCACAATTCATCGGACTCCCGTTCCTGTCCCGGCGGTACGTAGGGAAGTTCCTGGCCAATGACCTCCTCTCTGGTCCACCCGAACAAGGAAGTGGCGGCCGCATTCCACGTTGTGACATGGCCGGCTTGGTCGAGTTCGATCATGGCCAGCGGGGATTCTTCGATGATGGTCTGCAGGTGTGCGGTCATGCGTCGGAGTTCGCCGGTACGCTCACGGACATGTTGCTCCAACGCTTCTTGCGCCTGTCGGCGGTCGGCGGCTTCCAACGTGAGGGTGGCCATGGCGGCCAGGGAGGCGGCAAACGCCTCTTCCTCGCTGGTCCAGGTTTTTGGTGGCCCGATATGTTCGAGGCACAACACCCCGACCACGCGTCCGTGCCGGCGGATCGGTGCATCCAGCATCGCCACGATGCCGAGCGGAGCCAGGTAGGACGACGTGAGTTCGCAGGTGCGCGGGTCGGTCTGGGCGGCATGGGCCGCCAGGGAATAGGGTTCGGTTTCCAGCGCGTGAAGGTACGCCGGGTATTGTGTGGTGGACAGGGTGACTCCACGCAGGTGGCGTTTCGACGTGGCGTCGAACAGGTCTTGCAGGACGAGGGTGGTTTGCGTTTCGTCGAAGAGCCAGATGCTCGCTCGCTCGACGGCGAAGGTGGCGGCGGCGAGTTCGGTCATGGCGGGAAACGCCTGTTGCGGATGCCCGCTATGTATGGCCGGATTCTCGGCCAGTTTGTGCAGTACCGTTTGCTGTGTGGCGAGTTGCCCCAGGCGCAGCTGCTCAACTTCCTGTCGCTGCTTCTGATCCGTGATGTCTTCCGAAATGCCCAGGAGGTACCGTGGCACGCCGGCGTGATCGTAGAGGGGAAGTTTCTTGGTGTGGAGCCAACGCAATCCGTGGTCCTTCGTTTGGATCGGCTCGGCTGGAATGTCCAGGAGGGCTCCGCCGGTCAGCACCTCGCGATCCCGTGCGGTGAAAAATTCCGCCTGTTCGCGAGGAAAGAAATCAAAATCGTTCTTTCCGAGGAGTGTTTCCCGCGGAATGCCGATCAGCTGCTCACCGGCTTTGTTGAACTGCACGAACCGCAACTCCCGCGCGTCTTTCAGGAAGACCATGTGGGGAATGTGTTCGACGATTGATTCGAGCAGTTGACGCGTGTGGGTCAAGGCATCTTCCATGCCCTTGCGCTCGGTCACGTTTTCGCAGACGATGACGATGTCGAATCGTCCGTCCGGGTTCCGGACAGCCCGCGCGGCTTCTCTTACCCAGAGATGGCTGCCGTCCTTCCTGATTATCCGGAACTCCCCGCGAAGCACGTCGCCCGGCCGGGCGAGACAATCGTCGAAATGCTGCTGCATTCTGGTCTGATCGTCCGAGTGGACGATCAGGGACACGGGCTGACCGATTAAGGCGTCTGCCTCATGCCCGAGTTCCGTAGCAGCGGTGGCATTGACCGTGAGGAGTGCGCCCTTCGCGTCGACGGTCAGCAGCATCTCAGGGCTGCTCTCATACAACGCCCGGTAGCGTTCCTGGCTGAAGCGCAACGCTTCTTCGGCCTGCTTGCGTGAAGAGATGTCACGCATCACGGCCTGGAATCCGATGACTTCCTGATCGCGCAGGAGGAGCTGCACGTTCTGGCCGACCCACAGCACCTGGCGGTTTCGAGTGACGACCGGGAATTCGTAGTAGGTGCTGGGAATTTTTCGGAGAAACTGACGAATGTAAAAATGTTCCGTGGTCCGGCGGTACTTCGTATGGACGAGATCCAGGGCGCGGTGCCCGAGCATTTCTGTCTCGTGATACCCCAGCAGACGGATCACGGCGGGATTGATGAACGTGAATCGGCCGCTGCGGTTGGTGCGGTAAATGATGTCCTGTGCGTACTCCATGATGAAGCGATAGTGTTCGGAGTGGACGTTCAGGAGCAGCGCGGTCTGTTCCCCCTCCTCCAATTGCGAGGAGAGTTGATCCACGAGTTGGGCGTTGTGGTATTTCAGCCGGAGCGTTTCGAGATGGGTATTCGAGCTTCTGGAGGCAGTGTAGATCATGAGCAGGGAAAACAAGAGAATGCAGACGGCCATGGGAAGGGCCTGCTCATGATTGAGAAAGAGGAAACGCAGAATGAGCGGCGTCAGGGTCGGCAGGGCGAACGAGAGAAACGCGTCGAAGCGAGCGGACAGCGTAGAGGAGGCACCGGCCGAGACCCCTGCCAGCACGAATGCCAGGAACACCTGATGAGTGGGGGATGACTCGGGAAACAGGATCAGCGCCGACGCACCCCATCCGACTCCAGCTAAGGTGGTGCCGGTCAGGAATGCTCGGTGCCAGCGTCGGCTCGTGGTCGCGGTCGGCCTGGTAGCCCTGAAGGATCGCGCTAGGAAGTATCGACCTGCAGCGAGCACGACGTGATAGGTCAGCCAGGCGAGCAATCGGTTGTGGGGGAGTACGTTCCAGTTGACGACCACCAGCGCGAGTGCACAGCCGAGCCCCGCCACGAGAGCCGCCGGCATGCCCTCGTAGAGCAGCGTGACCCGCTGCAACATCAGGGTGGCGTCCATGGCTGCATCGATGGGATGCGGGGCAGCGGACGTGGAGGAAGGTCGGTCTCCTGGAACCGGTTGCGAGGAAACCATCGGGATCACTCCCGCTTTGGAAAAGGACGACTGCAAGGCACGTGCGTCATAGGCTGCAGTCTACAAAATTGCCGTGAGGGATACAATCGAGAGAGCTCGTTGGTTCCCATTAAGGGATGCTGCTAGCCTACATTATTCGGGACGAATCGTCAGGAGGCAGGCGGACTAGGGGCTTGCGCTGCCGCGGTAGAGCTCACCGCCGACTCTCGGCACGCCGGGCAGAAGGTCTCGGTCGAGCTGTTCGATCTGAAAACCCGCCTCGATGACCAACCGATCGATCTGCCGGTTGAGATTGCAGCCGCATGCCAGTCGACGTTGCAGCGGATTGAGGCGGTCTTGCCAACGGGCCGTCGCGGGATCGTCGCTCCGGCCATGTTCCAGGAACAGAAACTGTCCGTGTGGCTTGAGGACTCGCCGGACTTCTCGCAATGACCGCAGCGGGTCCGGGATGGTGCAGAGGGTGAAGGTGCTGGCCGCGCAGTCAAAGGCGGCATTTTCGTATGGCAGTTCTTCTGCGGTCACATGCTGAAGATGGACCGGAAAGGGAGCGCTCGAGACTCGCTGCGCCACACGATCGGGAAGGAGCGGGGCGGGGTCGACCGCATACAAGGTGGTGACGGTTGGAGGGTAGTGCGGGAGGTTCAGCCCGGTTCCGAAGCCGATCTCCACCACCATACCATGAGCAGCGGCGAGCAGGCGCCGTCGCTCGGTTTGGAAGCGTGCTCCCCGGAGCACCCAATCCATGAGTCGGGGGAAGATCTGGGTCGTGTACATGGCGAGGAGTGTATCCCGGCGATGGCTGAGGCACTGTGTCGTGGTCTGGTGCGGCATTTGACCAGGAGTCGACCTCGGGATCAAGAGGCGTGGATGAGTACCGCATGCGCCGCCCTCATCCTTGTCGCTCCGTGCCGCGTATGCTAGAGTCGTCCGTTCTCTCGCTGAGTGCGAATGGGCGCCTCGCGTGTGATGTGAGTAGGATGAGTAAATCGTACGATCACCAAGCTCTTGAATCCAAGTGGCAGGCCTATTGGGAGACGCATCGTCCGTTCCGGGCGTCGGATGATCCCTCGAAGCCGAAGTTTTATTGTCTGGATATGTTCCCCTATCCCTCCGGGTCCGGTCTGCATGTCGGGCATTTGGAAGGGTATACCGCCACCGACATTGTGTCCCGGTATAAACGGATGTGCGGGTTTAATGTGTTGCACCCCATGGGCTGGGATGCATTCGGGCTGCCGGCCGAACAGTATGCAGTCAAAACCGGGGTTCATCCCGCCATCACCACGGCGCAAAATATTGCGACCTTCAAGCGACAAATGAAGCGCGCGGGCCTGTCCTACGACTGGGAACGCGAACTCAGCACGACCGACCAGGATTACTATCGGTGGACGCAGTGGATCTTCCTGAAGCTGTTCGAGCGCGGGCTGGCCTATGTGGCCGAGGTCCCGGTCAATTGGTGCCCGGCGTTGTCGACGGTGCTGGCCAATGAGGAGATCGTCGACGGCAAAAGCGAAGTCGGCGGATTCGATGTCATCCGCAAACCGATGCGGCAATGGGTGTTGAAAATTACCGCCTACGCGGAGCGATTGCTGGAAGACTTGAGTCTCGTGGAGTGGCCGACCAGTACGCTGGAGATGCAGAAAAACTGGATCGGGCGCTCTATCGGTGCCGAGGTCGACTTTGCCCTTGCTGACGCACCGGGACATCTTCGTGTCTTTACCACCCGCCCCGATACGCTCTTCGGTGCCACGTACATGGTGCTGGCTCCCGAACATCCGCTGGTCGAGGTCGTGACGACTCCCTCGCACCGGGCGCAGGTGATGGAGTATCGCGACGCCGCGGCACGCAAGAGCGACTTGCAGCGCCAGGAATTGGAGAAGGTCAAAAGCGGCGTCTTCACCGGCGGCTACGCGATCAATCCCGTCAATCACGAACGCCTGCCGATTTGGATCGCCGACTATGTGCTGATGAGTTACGGCACCGGCGCCATTATGGCCGTGCCGGCTCATGATGCGCGCGATTGGGCCTTCGCCATGCAGTACCGGCTTCCGATTCGCGAAGTGATTCACGGTGGGCAAGTCGATAAGGCCGCCTTTGTCGACACGGATCGCGGGCGCGTCATCAACTCGACCACTCCGGACGGGTCTTGTTCGCTCGACGGGTTGTTGCCCGGCGACGCGATCCCCAAAATGACCACCTGGCTTGAGACCGTGGGGAAGGGCAAAAAGACCATCAATTACAAACTCCGGGACTGGCTGTTTGCCCGGCAGCGCTATTGGGGCGAGCCCTTTCCGATCGTGTGGGTCGACGGAGAGCCCCGGCCATTGCCGGAGGAGCAGTTGCCGCTGCCGTTGCCCGAGACGAAGAACTTCAAACCGTCCGGAAGCGGCGAGAGCCCGTTGGCCAATCTGGAGGAATGGTTGAACGCGACGGATCCCGCCACCGGGAAACCGGCGAGACGCGAGACGAACACCATGCCGCAGTGGGCCGGGTCCTGCTGGTATTACCTGCGGTTCATTGATCCGAAGAATTCCCGGCTGATGGTCGACCCGGTGAAGGAGCGATATTGGATGCCGGTGGACCTGTACATCGGCGGCAGTGAACATGCGGTGTTGCATCTGCTCTACAGCCGGTTCTGGCACAAAGTGCTGTTCGATGCGGGAGTGGTCAGCACACCGGAACCGTTCAAGAAGTTGGTGCATCAGGGCATCGTGTTGGGGGAAGACAATCAGAAGATGTCCAAATCGCGCGGCAACGTGGTCAACCCGGACGACATGATCGATCAGTTCGGTGCCGATGCGGTGCGATTGTATGAAATGTTCATGGGACCGTTGGAATCCATGAAGCCGTGGAGCACACGCGGGGTCGAAGGCATTACACGATTCCTGGATCGCGTCTGGAGGTTGATGATCGGTGAGGATGGGGCATTGAGTGCAGCGGTGACAGGTGCGGTACCGACGCCCGAGCAGCAGCGGCTACTGCACTACACGATCAAGAAGGTCACCGACGATATCGATGCGCTGCGGTTCAACACGGCCATTTCGCAGATGATGGTCTTTACGAACGAGATGACCAAGCTGGAGCAGCGCCCTCGACAATTGCTGGAACCCTTCGTCCTGCTGCTGTTGCCCTTCGCGCCCCACCTCAGCGAAGAACTCTGGGAACGTCTCGGTCATGCCCCAAGCGCCGGTCAGCAGCCCTGGCCGGAGTTCGATCCGGCACTGGTCGTCAGCGACCGCTGGACGATTCCGATTCAGGTCAACGGCAAACTTCGGGGCAAGCTGGAGGTCGACGCCGGCACATCCCGCGATCAGCTCGAGCCCCTGGCCAAGCAGGAAATTGCTGAGTGGCTGCAAGGGAAAGAGCCGAAGAAAGTGATCTACGTCGAGAAGAAGTTGATCAATTTCGTGGTGTGAGATGGTGCGTCTGCACACAGGGAACAGGAATTATGGGTACCTGCGGGGCTCGGGCGTTCCCGGGTATGCGTTCCGTGCGACCGGTGTCGTGGTCCTGAGCCTGTTGCTCAGTGCGTGCGGCTATCAGTTTCGGGTGCAAGGCGCCGGTCCGACGGTCGGCGGGGCGGCGGAGACGACGACCAAGCGGACGCAGACTCCACGACTGGCCATTCTTCCTATTTCCAATACCACGTATGAGCCGAATTTTGAGATCAAGCTCGCGAACTATCTGCGTCGGGAGTTTTCTGCCGGGGCGGGGGCGGAGATTGTCGGCCCGTCGGCCGGAGCCGACCTGTTTTTGTCAGGGCAGATCATGCAAATCCTCCTCCCGACGCTGAGTTTCGATCAAACCACGACCTTTGAAAGCCGTGTGGAAATGCTGGTGAGTGTGAAGATCGAGGAGGCAAAGACCAAGCGTGTGGTCTGGTCGCAGGTCGCCAAGGGCACCTCGGAGTTTTTCCTCACCCAGGACCTGCAATTTAACCGTGTGTTGCAAAATCGGGCGCTGGAGCAGGCGGGACGTTTTGTGGCGGAAGATCTTGCGTCGCGCTTTTTGCTGTTTCTGGATGCGGGTGAGTTAGACAAGGTGCTCAAGCGCCCGGTGAAGGCGGAGGCTGGTCAGGGGATTCAGCCAGGGCCCGAGTCGGTACGATAAGGAGACGGAAGGGTTGTCACGGATGAGTGCCTCGGTCACGAGTCTGGAGTTGCCTCAGGCGCTTGCGCGAAGCGGGGTCGGCGCGCTGTATGCGGTTGTCGGAGAGGAGGATTATCTTCGCGACCAGGCCGTCGCCGCGTTGCGAGCCGCCGCTCTCGGTTCAGCCTCGGACAGTGGATTCAATTACGATGTCTTTCATGGCGACGATGCGGCGGTTGAGGACGTGTTGGCCTGCGCGGCGGAGATTCCGGTCTTCGCCGAGCGCCGTGTCGTGGTCTACAAAACGGTGGAAAAAGTTTCGGCGCGTGAGGGGGAAAAGCTCCTGCCTTATTTTTCAGCTCCGAATGACACGACGACGCTGGTCGTCGTCGCGGTGAAGTTGGATGGGCGGCTCAAGTGGACGCAAGCACTGACCAAGCAGGCGGTGTCGGTCAATTGCGCACCGCTGCGTGACGCCCAGCTGTCGACATGGATTCGTCAGGAAGCAGCGGCCGTCGGGGTACGCATGCAGGATGATGCGATTCAGTTGCTCAAAGAAGTGGGCAGCGAGTCGCTCTACGCCGTGAAGCGAGAGTTGGAAAAACTGGCTGCGTATGTGCCGTCCGAGCGAACCGTCCGGTCGGCGGAAGTGGAGGCGTTGCGGGGAACCGAGCCCGGCGCGTCGGTGTTTGACCTGATGGATGCCATCGGGGGCCATGATCATGGTCGGGCAATGAGGATTTTGGCGCGCAATGTGGAGAATGGAGAGGCGCCGCTGCGTATTCTGGGAGCGTTGGTCTGGCAGTATCGGCGACTGTGGAAATTGAAAGAGCAGATGAAGTCGGGGGGGCGTGAGGGCGAGGCGGCGCGAACCTTCAGGATGGACCCCTCACAGGTGCGTGGGTTCTTCGCGCAATTTCCGGACGCGCAGTTGACGCAGGCGTTTCACTGGTTCTTGGACACGGATTCGAAGCTCAAGGGCGGGAGCGGGAGCAGTCCGGTCCGTGTGATGGAGGATCTGTTGTTCAGACTCTGCGGACCGCCGTTGAAGACGACGGCATTGAGGGAACGGCTACAGACAGCGCCACCGGCCCCGCGCCCGTCGGGCTCGAGACCGGTGTCGAATGTCAGAACGGTTACGACGCGGAAGCGGTGAGCGCGTTCACTCGGACGGCGAGCCGGGACACGCGGCGTGAGGCCGTGTTGGGCTTCAGGACACCCTTGGTGACCGCTTTACCCAAAGCTGCCGTCGCGTCACGCAACGTTGCCTTGGCTTCTTCCGGCTTCTTTGCCGTGATCGCATCCTGGACCTTGCGGAGGATACTCCGGACCGAGCTCAGGGTAGCGCGATTGCGCAGCCGACGTTTTTCAGATTGACGGGCCCGACGAATCGTGGATTTGTGGACAACAGGCATACGGAATCTCCTACGTTCAAAGCTTGAGCTTGTAGCACAGGTTGAGAAGATAGGTCAAGGAGAGTCAACGAGGGAAAGGAGTCAGCCGGGCCGCAGGGGGGCTTCCCTGCCGGCTGCGGCGGAGTTATGAAGATGCAAATCGATGCTCGAGATCGGTTGATTGTCGCACTCGATGTCCCCTCGGCCGCCGAAGCGGAACGACTGGTCGATCGCATGGGGGACCAGGTGCGGTTCGTGAAAGTGGGGCTGGAGCTCTATACGGTGGCGGGCCCCGATATCGTACGGAAATTCGTGGACCGTGGAAAGCGTGTCTTTCTCGACCTCAAATTTCTTGATATCGAAGAAACCGTCCGGCGTGCGACTGCCAGGGTTGCCGCCATGGGAGCCACGTTTTTGACTGTGCACGCGAATCGCAAGGCGTTGCTGGCTGCTGTGCAAGGGCGGGGACAGTCGGATCTCAAATTGCTTGCGGTGACGGTCTTGACGAACTTCGACGGAGAAGATCTGCGTGATATGGGCATTCAGCGGAGCGTCAAGGATCTGGTGACGGCCCGGGCCCAGTTGGCGGCGGAGGTGGGCTGCGATGGTGTCGTCGCATCGGGAGAGGAACCTGCGGCAATTCGTGTCACGGTAGGTCCAGAGCTGATCATCGTCACCCCCGGGGTCAGGCCGGCGGGAAAGGGGACCGACGACCATGCCCGAGCGACCACTCCGACCCAGACCATCGTGGCCGGTGCCGATTATCTGGTCATTGGTCGACCCATTCGTGACGCGGAGGATCCTGCGCTCGCGACGGCGGCGATCCTGGCTGAAATGCAGGCGGCGTTCGATCGCCGAATTGGAGAGGGGGCCAGGTCCTGATGCTCTCGCCCTGCTCGCCGTCCAGAGGTATCAGCTTCTTTGGAGATGGGGCGGGCGGTTGCGACTGTTCTTCGTGGTTTGTTAAGATGCGCGTCCCTGTGGGTGTGTGCGGTGGGTGTAGCTCAGCTGGTTAGAGCGCCGGATTGTGGATCCGGAGGTCGCGGGTTCGAAACCCGTCACTCACCCCAACCTGGTGAAGCCGGAATGTTCGAATGGGTACTATGATGACCGGTGGCGACAAACCTCTGGCTCCGCCGGTTCCCTCCTGCCCCCCGGTCGCGCTCAGTACCCGCTTTCAGGTTCGATCATTTCGGCGCTTTCCAGTTCAATGTTCTGTGTATTATTCCTGTGATGCGTTTCAAGGCAGCGGGATGGCCTGGAACCTCTCCCTCAACGGCTGGCGGGTCGATGGTACGCATCCGGTGGAGCCTGGGATGACGGTCACGCTCTGTATCTTTCTCCCTGATCACCATCCCACGGTCTTTGTTGATCGGGCGGTGGTGCGTTGGTCACGCGGCCAGGAGTTCGGGATTGAAGTTGATGCCATCAAAGCCGATGAACGGGCCCGGCTCGAACAGTTTGTGACGGCGCTCGTCTAGTTCCTCCCCTGCCGGTGTTTCCACACCCGTGCCTGCGCATCGCGACGGGTGCGTGTGCCGGGAACCAGAATCTCCTTGGTCATTCTTCGCAAGTTGAGTAGACTCGAGCATGGTCGAGGGTCGTCTCGTCCTCAGTCAACATCGTTGCTCAAGACTATGGCCAAGCCACACACATCTCGTTCCCATTCGCGCGTGCCGGTCAGCTGCTTTCTTTATTACCTCGGGGAAGGGCTGGTCGGGACCGGCAAGGTCTGTGATTTGTCCGTCAAGGGCTGGCGGATCGAGGGCGATAAGCCGGTCACGGTGGGTATGAAACTCACCCTGCGGGTTTTTCTGCCTGATCAACCCAAGGCCATCGATGTGGAAGGGGTGACGGTTCAGTGGGTGAAGGGTCGCGTGTTCGGTCTCGAAACGGTCAGAATGAACGCCGGCGCAGAAGCACGCATTCACAGATTTGTTGAGTCGGTAGTGACGTCTTCGGATTCCTCCCGCGTCGCCTGACGGGGACGGCACGTCCCTCCTTTCCTCCGGTCGTCTCGGCCTTCCTGCCTGTCCTCGTTCCGCAATCAGTCGGCTCTTGCAGAGGCCCCCACTTTCGGGGACTATCGCGCACTCTGTTGTTTTTCATATTCTGCCGAGGCCTTTGCTTGGAGAAATGATGGAACAACAGAATCGCCCGCGGTTTATTGTCGAGTGTACCGGATCGCGTTCCGAAGATGGATTGCTCGTGTGGAATGGTCGAATGCTGGACCTTTCCATTCCGGGCTGGTCGCGAACCGGACTCAAAGGGTTGCAAGCCGGAGATCTTCTCCAATTGCATCTGCATATTCCCGGACAGTCGAAGCCGCTGTCCGTGAGGTTGGCAGCGATCCGTTGGGCGAACGACTCTCGGCTCGGGGTCGATCCCATTCTCATGGATGCCGATGATCAACTTCGTCTCAACGATTTCGTGAGCGCACACGCTCCGCTACCGTCGTTCAACAGCGATCGACGAGAGCAGATTGTCATTTCGGATGCCACATAATGCCATCACACCCCGTCCCATCTGAGCGGTTCCTCTTCCTGCCGTCGCTCGAATTCCTCGCTGCACTCATATTTCAGGCGTGAATGTATCAATTCAATGTGCGGGTGCCGCCTCGCTATGAGGAAAACCATGCGGTGTGCGTCGCTCGCTCCCGCACGGATATTCAACCAACGGTCGGCGTGGCAGCTGATTGGCTTGACATCGCCGGGTAAGATGGTGTCTCTTAGCTGAGAGACATTTGTACGCACACCTGCTTTTCGCCGCTTCTGTTCGGTCATGTCACAATAGTATTGCCAGGGCGGAGGCGTGCGGGAACAACGTATGACGCCTGGCTCCCAGCTTCCTGATATAACCCATACCACGCCCCTGACGCCGGAAACGGAGGCGCAGGTCGACCAATTCGCCCAGACGGATATTTTGGTCGGCATTCCCAGCTTCAATAACGTCGAAACGATCGGTCATGTGGTCAAGGCGGTGAGTGCCGGCCTGGCGAAATATTTCCCCGAGGCCCGTGCGGTCTTGGTGAATTCGGACGGCGGGTCCACCGACGGCACGCAAGACGTGGTCGCTCAGGCCGTCGTCGATCTCAAGACCCTCTTTATCGGGGATCAACAGAGTTCGCTCCATAAGATCATTACGCCCTATCACGGGATCCCCGGAAAGGGCAGCGCATTCCGGACGATCTTTGAAATCGCGCGCCGCTTGAGGGCCAAGGCTTGTGCCGTCGTGGACTCGGACTTGCGCAGCATTACCCCGGAGTGGATCGAACTGCTGGTGAGTCCGGTGTTTGAGCAGGGGTTCGACTATGTCGCGCCCTATTACCTGAGGCACAAATATGACGGGACCATCACCAACAGCATCGTATATCCGTTGACGCGCACGCTCTACGGGCACCGGATCAGGCAGCCGATCGGCGGGGACTTCGGATTCTCCGGCCAACTGGCCCAGCACTATTTGGACAAACATGTGTGGGAGTCCGAAGTCGCGAAGTTCGGGATCGACATCTGGATGACGACGGAAGCCATCGCCAGTGGGGCGAGGGTGTGCCAAAGCTTTCTGGGTGCCAAGATCCACAATCCTAAGGACCCGGCCGCCGACTTGTCGGCGATGTTGGTGCAGGTACTCGGCGCGGTGTTCGCCCTCATGGAAGATCATTACGCCGTGTGGGGCAAGACGGACGGCTCGAATGCGGTGCCCCTGTTCGGGTTTCAGTACGAAGTCGGCGTGGAACCGGTCAACGTGAATGTCGATCGCATGATCAGCACCTTCCGCCAAGGATTGAGCGACCTGGGGACGATCTGGGATCAAATTCTCGCACCAGGAACCAGACAAAGCCTGCGACCGTTGGGGACCTGCGCGTTACAGGATTTCCGCATCGCCGATAGTCTGTGGGCGCGAGTCGTGTATGACGCGGCCGTCGCCTACCGCAATCGTGTGTTGCCGCGTGATCATGTGTTGAAGGCGTTTACTCCCTTATATCTGGGGCGGACCGCCTCGTTCGTGCTGGATACTCAGGGGCTGACATCGGGCGAAGCCGAAGGCCGAATCGAGGCGCTGTGTCAGGCGTTTGAAAAGGATAAGTCGTACCTGGTGGCGCGCTGGAGCGAAACGCATACTAGTTGATGGTCGCGATTCCGTCCATCTGAAGGCAGGCTGTAGTCGAGGCCGGAGGAGGGAGCTATGAAGGAATTTTTCGAGAAGGGTCTCCTCGACCCTCTGGAGTTGATGGCGCGGCAGGTGCTTGCGGTGTTGCCGAGCCTCCTGGCGATGTCCATCATTTTCTTCGCGGGCCTCGTGGTGGCGTGGACCGCCAGTCAGGCGCTTGAACGATTGTTGCGTGTGGTCGGGCTGGATCGGTTGTTCGATCGATTAGGGGTCACCGGCGCCTTGCTTCGCGGTGGGGTGAAGACCGATCCCTCGCGATTGATCGGGCAAGCCGCCTATTGGCTGGTGATGATTTTTGCCACCGTCGCCGCGTTGGGTGCGCTGAACCTCCAACCGATCAACGATTTTGCCAAGTCGTTCCTGGCCTACGTGCCGCACTTGGTGACGGCCAGTCTGATCTTGATCGCCGGGTGGCTGCTGTCCAACTTCGTTTCCCAGGCGGTGCTGATCGCCGCGGTCAACGCAGGACTGCCTCCCGCGCGCCTGGTGGCGACGTGTTCCCGCTGGGGCATTCAATTGTTGGCCGTGGCCATGGCGCTGGAGCAACTGGGCATTGCACAAAATATCGTGGTCGTCGGGTTCGGCATTACATTGGGCGGAATCGTCATGGCGGGGGCGATTGCCTTCGGTCTGGGTGCAAAGGATTTGGCTAAAGACTACCTTGAGCGGGGGTTGTCGGTTCGCACGCGCAATGGCGCGCCTGATGATTTGAGGCACTTATGACGGCTGAGCATGCGTATGAGGGACATGGGATGACCAATAAAATCTCGGAAATCGATGGTGAAGCAAAGGCACGACGCTGGTTGGGCGGGGAGGCGGCGGTGCCCCGCTACCCGCACCGGCGTCAGAATCCGTTTCGGTTCAACCGCTCGTTGTTGGGGTTGGTGGCCTTCGCCGTCGGGTTAGGATTTGCCGGTGGGTTGTTGATAGGATTGCAGAGCCGTCGCCCCACTGTCCCACCGAAGGGCTAATCATGCGTCGACCGCTGTATCGTTGGCTCAAGGTGGTGCGAGAGTGCCGCTCGGCAGAGCCTCACAGACGAGACAAGAGAGCGGTGAGACTTCGGTTCCATCCGACCGGGCCGACTCCATCAGCGCGGATGAGGTGGGGAAGCTGCACATCCGGGTCGTAGGAGCCGTCGGGTTTCCGGACCAGGATGGGATAGTCGACTTCCGCCAACATGGGACGATCATTGAGGCTGTCCCCGATGCCGATGGTCACCGGCCGCTGCCCGTTCCGCTCCGCTAACCGCTCATACCACGACATAAGCCTTCTACTCGCTATTCCTTTATCGTTCGCGCCCATCACGTGATAAAACCGTCCTCCCTTGGTGCAGCGCAACCCCTGCGTGGCCACCGCGGCAAGGAGCCGATCCCAGGCGACTCCTTTGTCTTCCAGAATAAACGGCTCGTCATACTCACGCTGAGTCGCTAAGAGGGCCTCGGCGGTTGGCAAACCAGTCAAGTGGGCGACTTCTTCAACGGTGAGATCGCCGAATCCCCGCAACCGGCAACCGAGTTCCTCTCGAATGCGGTTCAAGGCTGCTCGAAGCGTGACATAGGGGGTGCCGATTTCGACGACCTCGTATCCATCCCGAGTGGATGCCTCTGCAATCGGAAAGGAAAAAGTGCCTCTGGGAATGAACAGGGCCCCGCCGTTTTCGACAATAAAGGGATGGTGATTGTTCAGTCGGCGGCGCAGCGGCTCCATTTCCGACCTGGTTTTGCTGGACACCAGAATAAGCGTCGCGCCGCGTTGTTCGAGCAGCGCGAGTGCTTCAGCAGCGGCCTCGTGGGAATAGGTCTCCGTGTCGAGCAGGCTCCCGTCTAGGTCTGTAAAAATGAGGATGCGGCGCATGATGGCAGAGGCACTCCTTCACGGAAGTATACGGAACTCCTGCCTGCGGAGAAACCCCCGTGCCGGCGGATGACCGACAGGGTCTTGCCGGTTCGCCTAGCCGGGCTGGAAGCCCAGTGGTTCAGCTTGGACTGTGTGGCGGCGCACGCAGGACTCCGTCCCCATCCGGCTTGCTCGAGCTATCCCGCCGGCGGCTCAGGAGCCTGTCCGAGTCATCCTTCGTCGCGAGACGAAGGAGATGCCGGCGGATGCGAGGCCGCAGGCTCGAAAAAACCGGAAGCGTATCCGCTGAATACGTTGAGGATTTTTACGGGCCGAGAACGAGGCCGATGCAGGCAGATCGTTCGTTGCAGCAGAACGGCATTACTCGGACAGACTCCTAGCACACCCCCTCCATGTACCTGGCCGCCATATTGTGGATGAGCTGTGGCCTGGCCTCGGCTGTATCAGAATTGGCACAGAAAAATCCCCGATCAAGATCGTGCCTCGAGATGCCGACAAGGATAGTCACATGGCACTGTCGCATCATCTGGCAAACAGGCAGGGCCCTGAACGGCAGTTCCGACCCCCCCGTGCGCCATGGCTCAGAAGAGGACCATTGTTGTGGCCAAGGCACTTCCTTTGCTCTTCTCGAACGCCCCCGCGCTTCTGGCAGGATTGCTCGCACGATCCGGGCGGAACGGCTGTTCCTTCACTGCAGTCTTGGCGCGAACAACACATCCGTAAGATCATAGGGTTACCCCGTGCGATTCGATAAAAAACCGCCCCTCAAATCCGACAAGAAAGCCTCGCCAAAGACCCAGAAGAAGGGCAGCATCGGCTACAACAAAAAGTCGGCGTTGCTCGAAGACGCCATTACACAGATGAACGCGGGCAAGTATGGCCGCGCTTCAGCCGCCCTGAAAGACCTTCTTGCGCTTGACCCGCTCAATGCCGAAGCTCGACGGCTATTTGCCACGCTGCATTTGCGACTAGGCAGTCTCATGAGCGCCAGGACGGCGTTCGAATCGTTGGCCCGGGAAGCCATGGAGCGTCAGGATTATTGGTTGGCAGAGTCGCTCTTGCGTGAATACCTCACGGCGGGCCCGCGGTATGTCCCTTTCCTGGACATGCTGGGACATGTCTATGAAGAAAAGGGCGACGTCATGGCCGCGGTGGCCGAATACGGCAAGGCGGTCGAAGTGTTGCTGGAAGACCCCGATGCTGAGAAGCCAAACCGGCCCGGTGAACTCTTTGCGCGCATTCGTTCGCTCGCGCCCGGGAGTCCGGTCGCCTTCCGCTTTGCTGCCATGTTTGACACCGTGACGGGGCAAGTGTTGCAGGCGACTCCCCAGCCTGCGCCTGCCGATGTGGCAAGTGAACCGGTTGCTGCCGAGGCGGTGCCGGACTCGACCGAGGAGCACACCGGGCTCATGCCGTGGGAGCACATGGACCCGGTCCAGGTCAGTCCAGTGACGACGGAGGTGTCGTCTGCCTCTGTAGCGGAGCCATCACCGGAGGCTCTGGATGCGGTCGCGTCTACGGCCCTACCGGTTGAAGCAGCGTCAGTGGCTGGTCCAGAGGAGGCGCTCGCCGATAGGTCGACACCGGCGAAAGCCGTGGCGTCGGATGCCACGCCGGAACCTGAGGTGTCTGTCGAACCGGCACTCACCCTTTCAGTTGGTGCGGCAGAGCCTCTCGAAGTCGTCGTTCAGGATCTCCCGCCGGTGAGCCACAAGACTGCTGCGTCGACGGAAGAGATGGCGTGGCCTGCCTTGCCGGTTGGGGACATGCCCCAGCCTGTGATCGAAGTCCAGAGGGAACCCAATCCGCAGCCGATAGCCCAGGCGCCGACCGGGCCCACAGCGATGCCATGGGATCAGGTCGAGGAGGATGTGGTTGTCATCGACCCCGTCTCTCAAGGTCTGGAACCGAGCGCGACGGAAGAGGCCATGACACCAGCTCCTGCGCAGTCAGCTGAGTCGACCTTGGCCCCAGCATCTGTGGTTCTCCCGGTTCCTCCTGTCCTTGAGGTGTTGGCGCAGAGTGGGAGTCACCCGATTGCCGAGATGCCCAAGAGTCCGGCACCTATGCCTTGGGATCAAGTGGAGGAGGCGGCCATCCTGATTCCAGCGCCGACCGAGCCTTCGGCATCGGTCACAGAAAACAGCGAAGCGGTGCCGGCGGTAGAGCCTGAAGCGGCATCAGCACCGACTGAGACGACGCGTCCCACCATCGAAATCCTCGCGCAGACCAGCAGTCATCCGATTGCCCAGGCATCGACGAGCCCGGCCTCCATGCCATGGGACCAAGTTCAGGAGGGGACGGATTCGACGTCGGCAGCTGCTGAGCGCGCAGGTGAGGACCCCGGCGTGGGGCTCACCCCGCCCAGCGAGACCGCAGTGGACCGGGCCGTGGCGGATACTCCTGCGACCGTTGAGCAGGCCGCTGGACAGGCCCGCTCTGAAGTCACCTCCTCAGGCATGACGTGGGACGAAATTCTTGCGGCGGTCGCGGCCATGCAAACTCCCCCTGAGCCAGCATCACCCCAGGTCCATGAGCCGCCGGTGACGGTGTCCGACCAGCCTCCAGCGGCATCATCTGTTCCCGTTCACACTGACTCTGCTGATGCTGTTCATCCAGCCCCGTTGTCGACCGATGTGTCGGCGGTAGAGCCCTCGGTTGATTTGGCCGTGGCCGCTCCCTCCTTGTCGGCGCCCATGCCGTGGGAGCAGCTCGAAGTTGAGCAAGTCTCGATTCCGCAGCAGGAGCCGGAAGTAGAAGTCGCCCCCATCACGGTTGAGGTCGCGGGGGTTGAGCAGGAGGCCGGCCGGGTGTCGGCAGCTGCCTCGGAGCCGTCCGAGCCGGAGACGGCGGTGGAGGTCGCCGAACAACAGAGCATGGTCGTCCCTGCCCTGGATGCGCATGCCGATGTCGCATCGGGGGAAACAATTCCGTCTGCAGACGGTGCGATGGCGCTACAACGTGAATCGATCCTGTTGCCCGTAGAGACAGAGCACAGGATAGAGGCACTCCGAACGATTCATGAGCCGCCGCCGGATCTGTTACCCGAAGAGTTGCCGAAAGCTGACTCGCCCTCGAACGCCACGGAAGTGCAGTCTGCGGAGCCGTCTTTCCGCTTTGCCGAGAACACCATGCTGCCGCCTTCGGCAGCAGAGGGACCGTCTCCTCTCGACATGGAGCCGGTTGCAGATTTCGTGATTGCCGAAAGCCACCAGGGATCTGTGGAAGGCTCTTCGTCCGACGTGGGTTCACCCGTGGGGGAACCTGTTGAGGCGACGGTCGTGCAGGAGGTCGCCGAGCCGGATCGGATCGATATCGCTCCGGATTCGCCTGTCTCGTCCGTCTCGCCTGAGCCATTCGTCGAGCCCCTCGTCGCCGAAACGGAAGAGACCGGGGTGCCGCCGCTGGCTACTGCCGAACCCGAGAGTCCGTCGGTACCGGAGGATACTCTCGTTCTTGCGCAGGAATCGATGCTCCTTCCCGAGGCCGACAACCCGTCTCAGGCTCCGGCGGACGAATCCGTCGACGAACATTCCGAGCGCCGGCCTGTGTCGACCGAGGTCATGCAAGAGCTGTCGGCGGTTTCGGATATTCATGAAGCAACGTCGGCTCCTGAGGAAGCAGCGGGCCCGGCTCCCATCCCGGTTGAGTCTGTGGATGTCCCGCAGTCCATGATGTCAGACGGTGTTGCAGAGGTGGAGGTGCCGCTTGAACCTGTCGTGGTTCTGTCAGGAGAAGTGCCCACGCCTACGGCACCGGTCCCCTCCGAACCGGTTGCCGATGACAGTGTGAAAATTCTCTGGGAAGATGCCTCCGCGCCGCCCGCCGCAGCCTCTGGCGGAAACATGCTGACCCGCTGGTTCAAAAAATCCGCAACGACGGTCCCCGCCGACGCCGGTGCGGTGGCAGAGGAAGCACCGGCTGTCGACGAACCATCCCTTGCGGCGGAAGCTCCGCTGCCGTTGCATGAGGAAACTCCCGTCGAGCCTGTGGAGGAGCCCGCGCTCGAGCCGGTCACACAGGCTGCGCCGGTTCTTGTGCACGAGCCCTCTCCGCGACCTGCGCTCAGCCATCCTGCCGGGAAACCTGTGTGGACTCGCGCGGGAGAGGCGGTGGCCTCGCTCGTCGGCGCCGGAGTGTCCACGACGCGATCGTTGGTAGTCATGGTGCTGGCCCTGGTCGGGCTTGCGTTGTTCCTTGTCGGGGGAACGGTGGCCTTGGTGGCGCTCACATGGATGGTTCTCGAGGAGCAGCCGAGTGCCGCCTATCGCAACATGACATCGGTGCCGCAACAGCTGCTGCAGGATTCGACCAAGAACGGTTATTTCCTTCTCCTCGGCCTGGGTGCGTCCTCGACACAGGATCCGATTCAGGTCGCGATGGACCGACGCGTCGAAGGAGCCGATCAGGCCTTTGCGCATGCCTGCCTGAACGGGGAAGGCGCAGGGGCCGGCGAGGACCAAAGCGCAGCGGCCGAGGCGGCCGGCAAATGGATCAAGGCCTCAGACCCGGCCTTGCAGATGTCTCAGAACGCCGGTGGGGTAAAGGGCTTGGTGTCCCAGAACGAGGTCGGGTTGGCACGGTATCGGCAATGGTTGAGCAAGCCGTTTGAAGACGAGGGATACGGAAAGCCGATCAGCCCGAACTGCGGCCTGATCCTCCAGACCCATCGGCTCCATGTGGCGGAAGGGTTTGCGCAGGATGTCGAGACAGGGGTGGCCCGGCTCGAAACCGATCTGACGGCGTGGCGAACGGTGTTGGGGAAGTCCAGGACCATGCCGATGAAATTGCTGGCTGCTGCCGCGATGAATGATGACATTGCGATTATGGGAGGGCTCCTCCAGCGGCCCGATCTCGATGAACGCCAGATCGGCCGGTTGGCCAAACTGGCGCGGCCTCTTGAGCCGGCGGAGCAATCCGTTCGCTGGCCGATGCAGAGTCAGTTCGTGCTGGCCACGAACACAGTGGATGAGGCCATCAGCCGTGACCGGGCTGCTACCCGTCCGTTCTACGGCGCGATTGCGGCGGCGTTGCCCCTGCCCAAACAGCGCCGGTTTAATGCCTACGCCGAATATTATGACGCGGCCGGAAAAGCCGCGGCCGACGGCCGGTATGCCGATTTGCCGAAGCAATCGCACTATGTGCATGCGCCTCCGTACGGCGTGAGCGATGTTGTGCTGAATCCCATCGAGAGCCTCGTCGGAGTCGATCCCCTTCCCACCTGGGAGGTCTATGCCGGTCGAGTGCTGGAAACCGATGCGCGCTTGAGACTGGCCTCACTGCAGGCGTGGTTGCGCCGGACACCGACGGAGCAAGACCTGCTGACCAGGCTCGCCAAGGCCGGACAAGGCGTGTATGACCCCTTCACGGGCCTGCCGATGTTGGTGAATCTTAAGAAAGGTGTCCTCTACAGCGTCGGTTCTGACCTCAAGGACAATGAAGCGCACGAGCGTCTCGACCTGGTGGCCCAGATTCCGCCGGTTGCCTGGGCCGGCGGAAAGAAGGGGGCTGACCAAAGCGCCCCCAAGTAATCCCTCAGGCGATTCTTGTTTCTCGATGCGCTTGGTGTCCCTCCTGTTCTGGGCATTGGCTCCTCCCATCCCGATCGAATCCCCTCCCCAATCAGGTCAACCGGAAGCGGCTGTCTGCGTTTTCTCCTCAAGCAGAGGTGGTTCCCCCTGCGTGTCATCGGATCAGAAAGGACGGCCTTCCGGTCGGACGGATTGGGGAGTGCGCAGATGTGTCCCAGTGTCAGGGTACGAGCTCGGGCGCCGCTTGATTTCATGCTGCCGCAAGCTGAGAATCCACTGCGTCGCATCGGTTCAAGGACCGGGTTTCACGAGATTCTGCAGGGTTGTGAGGATGGGCCTGTTTGGCTAGAGGGCATCGGCGACTGGATGAGTCATCGTGATCCTCCGGAAGCCGGCCACTCGATGCAGGTGAGATGGGTGGGGGAATGAGCGGCTGGCATTCTCCCGCAGCCGTCGATGGACAGCCAGGCAACCGCTGCCTGGGTGAGAGGGTGAGCGCTCTGGATCGAACCCAGGCATTGGACCGGTTCCTTGCGGGGCTTGAGCGGCGCGCATTCCGCATGGCGCATCTCGCCACGGGGAATGAAGATGAGGCGCTGGATCTCGTCCAGGATGCCATGCTGAAGCTGGCCCAAAAATATGGTGCGCGGTCGGAAGAAGAATGGGGGCCGCTGTTTCATTGTATTCTTCAAAGCCGCATTCGTGATTGGTATCGACGGGAACGGGTGCGGAGTCGGTTGCGGGAATTTTTTCGCGGTTCGCAGGACGAAGAGGAGGGGGAAGACCCGCTGGAGCAGGTCCCTGACTCCACGGTGCCCGCTCCTGATGAAGCGGTGCAGCAAAAGCGGGCCTGTGCGGAACTGGACGTCGCCTTGAGAGCCCTTCCACTCCGCCAGCAGCAGGCGTTTCTCTTGCGGATCTGGGAGGAACTGGACGTGGCTCAAACGGCGCGGGCGATGGGGTGCTCGGAAGGCAGTGTCAAAACCCATCTGTTTCGTGCGCTGCAGGTCTTGCGACAGCGATTGGGAGCACATTGGCCATGAACCAACGATCGGATGAACAGACGGATCCCCTGGCGGCGACGGCGAAGCGTCTGCTCGATCGGGATGTCGAGGCGCTCGATCGGAAGACGGTCTTATCGCTGCAGCGTGCGCGGCTGGATGCCCTGAGCCTGGCACGCGCATGCCGACCCTGGCCTCGCTGGGTTCCTGCACTGGTCTTGGCCTCGATGGCCGCTCTCGCGGTGACGATGTGGATGTGGCAAGCGAATGGCGTCAACCACTCGCCCTTGCTGTTGGAAGATCTCGAATTGATGCAATCGCCGGAGAATCTCGAATTGTCCGAGGATCTCGAATTTTACGATTGGCTGGCTGATGGTACGGCCACAACCGGGTAGATCGGGACTGGTATTCCTGGTCTGTCTGGCGGTCGGGGTTGCGGAAGCAGCATCGGTACAGGCACCACCGGTAGAAGAGCTCGATGCCGAGTTGCTCGATTTTCTGGGAAGTTGGCAGGACGACCAAGGCCGCTGGGTCGATCCGTTTACCATAACCGAAACCGACAATCCTGCTGCGCCGGCTCCTGCGGAGCCGAAACTGAAGCACAACGGAATGCCCGCAGCAACTCGCAAGCCCACACAGGACACTCCGTCGACGTCTGGCCACGACCGTCCGCATGACCCACTGAGAATGGAAACTGGCCCATGAACGTACTGTTGGTAGGAACCATGCTGCTGTTGATCGGGGCGATGCCTGCCTTGGCGCAGGGTGATCCGGCGGGGGTGCCATGGAACGAGTTGAGCCCGGGAGAGCAGCAACTGTTGCAGCGGTTCAGCGACAACTGGAATCAGTTCCCGCCGCGCAAACAGCAACGTTTGCGGAAGGGCGCCCAACAGTGGGGCACCATGACACCTGAAGAGCGTCAGGAGGCGAAACAACGCTTCAAGCAGTGGCGGTCGCTTCCGCCGGAACAACAACAGCAGATGCGCGAACGTTTTCAACAGTTTCGTCAGCTACCGCCGGAACAGCGCGAGTCGGTGCGCAATGCCAGGCGATGGTTTCGGTCGCTCCCTCCCGAACAGCGGAAGGCATTGCGGGAAAAGTTTCAGAATATGTCTCCGGAGGAGCGGCGCGCCTATCGACGGGAACTCCGCCGCCAGTACGGTGGGGACGGCGGCAATCAGGTTCCGGACGGGACATCTCCGCGCCAGTAGCGAAGCAGCCTCCAGTGCCTCAGTTCCCCGTGTGTGCACAAATGGCTATGCCGCGTGTGAGCCGGAGGCTGGGTCTTCGGCCTCTGTCTTTCGGTTGTCTTTCAGGTAGACGCTGCCTGGTTGGCTCTTGGCAAGCTTCTTCAGTTCGGAGGCAATCTTGCTGACATCGCCAGGGTGGGAGATGGTGCGATGTTCATTGGTCACGACGGCGATCGACAGGCTCATGATCGGAAAGCGTTCGTGGTTGCCGCGCCGGTCGATCGAGTCGATAAAGCCTTTGGCGCGATCCTCCGGATCGTAGAAGTCCGGAATCACCAAGTCGAACCGTTTGATCAGGGTCTGACAGATGGCTTCAATGGTGGCCGGTACGCTCATAAACACAAAATCGTCCCCGCCCACATGGCCGACGAATCCGTCCGTTCCGGCCAGTTCGCTCACGACGGTCGTAAGAATCCGGCAGGTGACCACCAACACTTCATCGCCCCGGGCGTACCCGTAGCGGTCGTTGAACGATTTAAAGTTGTCGATGTCCAGGTAGGCGAGCGCGAAGGGCGCGCCGCTGTCAATCCGTGCCGTCGTTTCGTGAAGAATGGTGCTGTTACCCGGCAGGCGAGTGAGTGGATTGGCGTCCAGCGAACGCTCAAGCCGGCTGAGGCACAGACGCACCCGTTGAGGGACTTCCTCCGGGCGGTAGGGCACGGCAATGTAGTCGTCAATGCCGAGTGTCGCCCAGTCCAAATCGTTGACCCGGATATCCCGCACCAGGATAATCAACGGCAGCCGCCCTAAAAAAGGATCGCTGCGTAGCTCCCGGGCCAGCGTATCAGCCGAGCGCCCGTTCGTGCCTTCCGCCGCCAACACCAGACACGGCGGATCGTGCACCAGTTCATGCATGGCCAACCGCCCCGCATCGGCAGCGACTACGCTGAAGCCCGACCGGTCAAGCCCCGTCGTCAATCGTTCGATTTCGACCGGGTCGTTGTGCAGGAGCAGGATTCGTCGATTGGCAGAAAGCCCACTCATAAATAGTCGTCGATGGTTTGAAATTCTTCCGTAGCCTGGGCAAGACACCCGGCGAGACTCTGTGCGTCCAAGCCGACCAGTTCCCAGGCCTGGCGCGAGAGCGGGGGGACAAGATCGTCGCCGGGGTTTCCGCAGGCCAGTCCCTTCACCAACACATCGGCCACGTGTACGATAGCGGTTTGTAGTTTTGCGTCTTGCGCTGCCGCCGGGGTGTGATGATGGAGGATGGGTTCCCGCAGGCTGGTCGGCAAATGCCAGGCGGTGGCGAGCCACCCCCCCACGTCCGCATGCGTCACCTCGAACAACGCCTGTTCGGTTTCCATCAGGGAATGGGAGGTGCTTCTGGTCGCCTGCGTGATCTGCTGGCCGACGTCGGGCCATTTTACGTACAGCACGACCTTGCCGATATCGTGCAGGAGTCCGCCGACAAACACTTCTTCCGGATTCTTCATGCCCGCCTTCGTGCCGAGAATGTGCGACGTGATGGCGACGCCCAAGGAGTGGCGCCACAGTTCGTTCATGCCGGCGTTGCGCATCATGTCGAAGGCCGTGGCGCACAGCGTCAGACCCTTCACGACATTGAGGCCCAGCACCACCACCGCATGGGCGACCGAGGCGATGCGTGAGGGGAATCCGTAAAACGGCGAATTCGCCAGGCGCAGGACTTTGGCCGACAGGACTTGGTCTTTTTCGATCAGGATGCCGATCTCCTCGGCGGAGACATTGGGGCGGCCGATCATGGAGGCGAGTTTCTGCACGACATGGGGCAGGGTCGGCAGTTCGCCCACCTGTTCAATCCGTCGTCGCAGATCGACGTTGGCCGAAGGACTCATGTGGTCGGCGGTGCCTCCGAAGGATCGGTCACTCCGTGCGTCGCCCGGAGTTGGAGGCGAATCGCTTCACGGAGCTGGTATTGGATCGGGTCGTCGATCACGCGCCGGAAGCGATGATCGAGCTCGGCCTCCAACTCGGCGAGGGTCTTCCCACTTGCGTCACCGGCCTCGCCTTCCACGTAGACAGAGGGGAGTCCCAGGCGTTGGAGCCGGGCAAGGGTCGCGTCATCCAGTTCGGCGCCGATGGGGAGCACGACCAGGCCCGTGCTGTTGGTGACAGGCTTCGCCAGGATCATCCCCGGCGTCAGTTCTTCGATCACGACGCGTTTCATGTGACTGGTCTATGCTGGGGTGAACGGTGCTAAGACCCTGATACGGTAGTGTCTTATCGGTCGATTCCGTCCGAAGCTGAAGGGGAACAGGACGCCGAGAGCGGAGCGCGTCGAGGCTGGTCCGACGGCATTGTGTCGTTGGCTTGACAGGATCGGGGACATTCCACAGAATCATGCCGGTCATCAGGGACTGTGGTTTGAGGAAGGGAGCGATCGATGAAGTGTGAGATTCTGTATCCGGGGGCTTTTCCGATGGTGCGGGTGTATCTGGATGCCAATGAGACAGTGAAGGCCGAATCCGGGGCCATGGTGGCCGCCTCGCCGACCATCGACATTGAGAGCAAGATGGAAGGCGGATTCCTGGGTGCGTTGTCACGCAAGATGTTAAGTGGTGAAAAGTTTTTCTTTCAGACCCTCAGGGCCAGCCGCGGGGCAGGCGAGGTCTTGCTGGCGCCGACGGTGCCGGGCGAGATTGTCTTGCTGGAGCTCGACGGTGTGAATGAATACATGGTGCAGAAGGATGGGTTCCTGGCAGGCGCGGAGGGCGTGAAGATCGAGAGCAAGATGCAAGGCTTGACGCGTGGGCTGCTGGGCGGAGAAGGGTTTTTTATTTTGAAGATCGGCGGGACCGGACAGCTGGTTCTCAACAGTTTCGGCGCCATTCATAAAATCGACCTGAAACCGAACGAAGAATATATCGTCGACAACAGCCACCTGGTGGCCTGGACGTCCACCACGACGTACAATATCGACAAGGCCTCGTCCGGCTGGATCGCCAGCCTCACGTCTGGTGAAGGGTTGGTGTGCCGCTTCCGCGGTCCCGGTGTCGTGTACATTCAAAGCCGCAATCCCGGCAGTTTTGGAAGTTGGATACGACAATTCATCCCAGTATCCGAATAGCGGCTGTCCAAAATGCTCGTGCACTTCGTTCTCGGCTCACGACAAATCCTCAACGTACCGCTGAGGGTACGCCTCCGGTTTGCGTTCGCCTGCGGCCTCGTTCACAACCTTTTTGATCAGCCGCAAGATCGAATCCGATGAATCCTATTCCCAACGCCCTCTGCTTTGGTGACGGGTTGCCGGCCTCGGGTGCGCCTTGTGTGGTGGCAGTGTCTGTAGAGGGCCTGCGTGTCAGTCCTATGGGCGAGTCTCCGGTCGTGGAGCACGTTGTCGCCTTTGCAGACATGTCGGTGGAGGCCGGAGGGTTGGACCATGATCAGTTGGTGGTGTCGTGGGGCGAGGGCTCGTCGCGCAGGACCCTGTATCTCAAAGATCCGGCCTTGATCGCTGCGTTCCGCCGCGCAGCCCCGTCACAGTTGACGGCGCATCTGGAGCGGGCTGCTGAGCAGGTCCGGCGCGCACGACGCAGCCATCGTCTGCTGTGGAGCAGTGCCGTGGGAGTCCTGACCGGCCTGGTCCTGTTCCTGTGGTTCGGGTCCGATCTGATCGTCGAATGGGCGGTCGCCAGAATTCCCATCGAATGGGAACAGAAACTAGGCGAATCGGTGTACCAGGACTTCCTGTCCAAGGAAACAATCCTGAAAGAAGGGCCGGCGGTCAGCGCCGTGCAGGAAATGACACAGCGGCTGACTGAGAAGATTCCCAACAATCCTTACACATTTCAGGTGTCGGTGGTGCAGAGCCCCGTGGTGAACGCCTTTGCCTTACCCGGAGGTTATGTGGTGGTGTTTGCCGGTTTGATGAACAAGGCAGAAAGCGGCGAGGAGGTTGCCGGGGTCTTGAGCCATGAGTTGAACCATGTGCTGCAGCGGCACGGGCTGGAGCGTATGGTCAAAATGCTGGGGTTGGCCGCGGTGGTCGGCATTGTGTTGGGGGATCAGCAGGGCGTGCTTGGCCTGGCCAAGCAGTTGGGCATGGAGTTGGCGACGCTGAAGTTCGGTCGCGCACAGGAGACGGAAGCCGATCTCACCGGTCTTCGGTTGCTCTCCGATGCGCGGATTGCTCCGGACGGCATGATCCGATTTTTTGAACGCTTGTCTGAGAAGGACGACGCGCGCGTCGAACTGTTCTCCACCCATCCGATGAGCGCGGCCCGTGCGGAACGATTGAAAGCCGAATTGGCGGCATTGCCAAAACAAACGCCGAACCCGTTCACGTTCGAGTGGAAGCAGGTGCAGGACTCATTGGCCTTGTCCGGGCCGAAACAATAGGCCGGAGCTGCTGATGCACATTGGAGTGATTTCCGATACCCACGGATTGTTCGATCGGGCGATTCTGGGTCATTTTGCCGGGGTCGATCATATTCTCCATGCTGGTGATATCGGCCGAGGGGATGTCCTCGCGCAGCTTCAACGAATCGCCCCGGTGACGGCGGTCTCGGGCAATGTGGACGGATTCGAGGCGAGCGGCGTTCCGGTCGAGCAGCTCGTCGAGTTGGCGGGCCATCGAATTGCGATCTACCATCGTCTGTACGACGGCGGCCGGATGACGAGGGAGGGGATGGAGCTGTTGGCACGCCTCCGTCCAGCGGTATGTGTGTATGGGCATACCCATCAGCCGAAGGCCGAACGGCGAGACGGGGTCTTGTTGTTCAATCCGGGTTCCGCCGGGCCGAAGCGGTTTCACTTGCCCCGAGCGGTAGGAGTGCTCCTGCTCGAGCACGATACCGTTGAATCACGCCACATCTTCTTAGCCGATCGAGCGGAGTAGCCGAGGCTGGACAGAGGATTTTTTGCTCTACATGCTGCGGAGGCTTGGCTATAATGCGCCAGGCCGTCTGATTGTCCGACGGTCGAACCAGCGAAATTATTCACGTGTTGAGGAGGAGGAAGACGTATGCTGAGACAAGTCATCGTTGCGTTGGGTGTGGTCGCTGTTGCGTCGCAGGCAGGCCTGGTCATGGCGGCCAATCCTGATACCGGACCGGGGTGCGGTCTGGGAAAGTTGGCCTGGGCGGACTATAAGAACCAGAAAAACATTGCGCCGCAGGTCATGATGGCTACGACCAACGGCACGTTCGGCAGCGGCACGTTCGGCATCAGCTCCGGCACGTCGGGCTGCACGAATGATGGGCAGGTCATGGCTGATCAGAAGACCACGATGTTCGCGCTGTTGAACTTCGAGAACCTGACGCAGGAAATGGCGCAGGGGAAAGGTGAACACCTGGCCTCCCTGGCGACCCTGATGGGCGTACCGAGCGAGCAACATGCGGCCTTCTTCGCCTTGACCCAGGAGCGGTACACCGCGCTGGTGCAGGACGGTGACACCGCATCGGTCGCGCTGGTGAAGACGTTGAATGACGCGGTCTCCAAGAGCCCCGTTCTCGCCCAAGTCGTCAGCCGCTGATTCATATCCGAGCAGGGCTCCGGTCATCGACCGGGGCCCTGTGTTGTTCTGCTCCCGATCGTGCAACTCCTATCTATCCTGCTGACTGTCTGTCTCTGGGCGATCTCTGTGCACGCAGAAGAGACGCCGCCGTCGTATCTCTCTCAACTTCTTCAACGGGCTCACCAAGCGCATCTGGCTGATGAGCGTGAGTGGCATCTGCTGCTCCACTATCGCGCAAATTTGTTCGGCGGGTTTACGAGCGAGCAGGACGAGCCCGGTTTCTTTCTTTCCCCCGAAGGGAAGACCGATCCTCAGACTGAACTCGACGCCACCCTGACGCAATTCTTTTCACCGGAGTTGGTCGGTCGATCGAAGCAGCCGGCTCAATGTGCGTTTGTGGCGCGGTCTATCTGGTTGAAGGAGCGCCTGAGTATCGATCCGGGTCAGCTCCCGCCTATGCGTTGCGAGCGCTTCGAACGATGGTTCGAAGAGTTTCACGCTCAATCGATCACGCTCGTGTTTCCATCGGCGTTCATGAACAACCCTGCCTCCATGTTCGGCCACACGCTGCTCCGAATCGATCAAGAAGGGCAGACGCCTCAGACGCGTATTCTGGCCTACACCATTAACTTTGCCGCCGATGTCCCGAAGGACGAAGGCCTGGCCTATCCCGTGCGCGGGATTTTCGGTGGGTACCGGGGATATTTTTCGACCATCCCCTACTACCTCAAAGTGCAGGAATATCGGGACATCGAGAATCGCGATATCTGGGAGTACCGACTGAACTTTGGCGAGCCGCAGATCCGTCGATTGCTCATGCACGCCTGGGAATTGGGGAACGCCTCATTCGATTATTTTTTCTTCAAGGAAAATTGTTCCTACCATCTCCTGTCCTTGTTGGAATATGCCGACCCCTCCCTTCGCCTGACCGAGCATTTCGGCTTCTGGACCATCCCCGCAGATACTGTGCGCCTGCTCGCCGCTCAACCGGGTTTGGTCACCGATATCGCGTTTCGTCCCTCCAGAGTCACACTCATTCGCCGGAAGCGGGAACATCTCACGGCTGCTGAACATGAGTTGGTCACGCGAGTCGTACGCGATGCGACAGTCGCGCAGTCTGACGATGTGCGGAGCTTGCCCTTGTCGCGCCAGGCGTTTGTGCTCGATATGGCATCGGACTATGTGCGGTATACGGGTGAACGCGATGAGACGCAGGCGGCAATAGCCCGCGAGCACAATCGGCAGATTCTGACCGCACGGAGTCTTCTCCGTATTCCTTCGGAAGATCTGTCGATTCTTCCCTTTGCCACGCAGCCGGATGTAGGCCACCGCACGTCCCGTGCGTCGCTTGGAGGAGGCTGGCGCAACAATGATACGTTCGAAGAAGTCTCCGTCCGGGCCGCCTATCATGATCTCCTCGATTCGGAGCCCGGGTATACGCCGGATGCGCAGATCGAAGTGGGTTCCCTGAGCCTGCGCCACTACAACCGGGCCGAGCAGGCCAGAATCGAGCGTGCGACCGTACTCAATGTGCTGTCGTTGTCTCCGATCGACGGCCTGTTTCGTGCGCCGTCGTGGAAATTGAATCTGGGCATGCAGACCATCAAGCACCGGTGGTGCGAGCTCTGCAGTAACTGGAGCGTCAACGGCGGGATCGGCGCGTCGGCTGAAACGCATCTGTTGCGGCGCGAAGTCTTCTTTGCCTTTGCGGAGGTGGAGGGGAATTACAGCCGCGCCTATGAGGAACGTCATCGGGTCGGAGGTGGTGCCTCGGTGGGGTTCTATGCCGACCTTGCCGAGCGGTGGCGGCTCCTCGCGTCGGCCGGCTACGTACGGTATGCATTAGGTGAGATGTCCGACGATGTGCGCTGGTCGGTGGGGCAGCGGTATACGCTCGGGCAGAATTGGGCGCTTCGTCTGGAGTATAACCATCGGGATCACGACAATGATGTGCTGTTCACCGTACAGGCGTTTTTCTAGGACACCGACTTTCGGACACACATTGTGACGGCGGGTGTCGGGATGACATTTTGAATCGAACCGAGACAGCTGCTACGCAATGGAGTCATATGGCCCTAGGGTTTGTACTGCCAGCCTCCGCCCGGTGTCCACAAACCGGCTTTGCGATTGACAAGCCTGGAGAGCTTACCTATACTCCGGCCACGTAGAGCCCCAACTTGGTGGGCGCCATCAACTAACCTCGAGAGGGAGGACTTATGAAGAAGGTGACCGTCTTGTTTTCTCTGAGCCTGATCAGCGCGGCGTATCTCAGCCTCACGGGCTGTCAGATCGTGGCGTCTCCGATGGCGGGTGGAATCTACAACGAAACGAAGTACGGCGATGTGGCCACGACTCACAACAGCGCGACCAAGGAAGGCAAGGCCTGCGGTACGTCCATCCTCGGTTGGGTGGCGACCGGTGATGCCAGCGTCTCGGCGGCGAAAGCGGCCGGCGGAATCACCACGGTGGCGTCGGTCGATCATTCGGCGAAGAACATCCTCGGCATCCTTGGTGAATGGTGCACGATCGTTAAGGGCAGCTGATCACGCTTGTTGTCCCTCTGAGGAAAAGGGTCTTCGGGAGTTTCTCCCGAAGACCCTTTTTTCGTTCTTCGCCCCGCCGCCTTTTGCATGGTACGGTAGTCGGTGTATGTGGGTCCCCATCCTGATCCTCGTTTTGATCGGTTCTGCCTGGCATCCCGTATCCGGCAGGAGCGCAGAATTCGGGGAGATCAATGTAGGCGCCTATCTGTTGGGTAGCTGGCCGCGCGATCAGCCGATTTTCAATCAGGGCAGCACGGTGACGGGTTCGATTCGGCAGGGGGTTGGCGCGGGCCTGAAAATCGGGCTGTTCCCTCACGCCACACATCGGATGCTGGGCATCGAAATCGATTCGTCCGCGCATGGCGGCGCCTTGTCCTTTCCCAATATCGCGAACGGACAGCACAACGGAACCGGGCGCTCGAATATGTTGGTGCTGAATACCATGTTCAATCTGGTGCTCAGATATCCCGGTGAGGTGGTGACTCCCTACATCGGCATCGGAGGCGGCTGGTCGCACGGGACGTTGCTCAATCCTAATATCATCGGCCGACACGACCGGGATTTCGATTCCGCCCGCGCCTTCGGGCATCAGTACCTGGCCGGCGCTCAGGTGATGGTAAGCCTGAGGGTGTTCGTGTTCGGCGAGTATCGATACTTTTCGGCCAACTATCACTGGGACAGTCTCGCGCTGGACTTTCGTGCGCACTACGGGTTGTTTGGTGCGGGGCTCCGTTTCTGAGACGTCATGGGTCTGCTCGATCAATTTTTCGTCTATCATCCGCATCCGTGGGAAGAGCGTGATTGGTCCGCCGCCGGCGGTGTGCCGTTGGAGGATGTCTGGTTCCAGGCCGCCGACGGCACAAGACTTTTCGGATGGTATGCGGAGCATGCGGCCACGTCCGCGGTCCTGCTCTGGTGCCACGGCAATGCCGGCAATATGACCCATCGGCTGGAGAATCTGCGCGCCTTGCATCGGCTCGGCCTGTCCGTGTTTCTCTTCGACTATCGCGGGTACGGGAAAAGTCAGGGACGGCCGACTGAAGACGGGCTCTATCAGGATGCGATCGGGGCGTACGACTATCTCACGCGGGTGCGTCGCGTGAGGCCGGAGCGGTTGGTGATCTTTGGTCGATCGCTGGGTGGGGCTGTGGCTGGAGAACTGGCAACGCAACGCCCGGCGATGGGCCTGTTGCTGGAATCGTGTTTCCCTTCGATTGAGGCAGTCGCGCGCCACCATTACCTGGGATTGCCGGTCCATTGGTTGCTCGGGGCCGCGTTCCGTCTGGAAGATCGGTTGCCTCATCTCTCCTTGCCCAAGTTGTTTGTGCACGGCGATCGTGACGACATCATTCCGATTGAATTGGGACGACGGGCCTACGCTGCCGCAACATCGCCGAAGGAGTGGTATGTCGTACAGGGGGCCGATCACAACGATGTGCCGTCGGTCGGAGGGCGGACCTATTTTACGAAGCTGTTTGAGTTTGTTTCGGACTCGATCGGTCGATGATCGGGCATTGTCTGCGCTGTCGCGTCGGTGTTTTTTTCTGTTCATGGGCGGATCGCTTGGTAAGATGCATCACGTAGAGTCGGTGCGCCCCTGCGACGGATGGTCGGAAGACGACTCCTCGTGTGGCGAGCGCCGAATCATTCTGGTAGAGTGCGACCGCTTGCCGCGCTGATCATGTGCGGCGGGGGAACGGTGTCTGGTGTCAGTGCAAGGAGGCATGGTGCAGCGGACAGGTATGCGCGGGACGGGGATCGCGAGTCTGGTGTCTGTGGTGGCGCTGTTGTTGATGGCAGGATGTGCCGGCGGGCCGGGACGACCGACCCTGAATGCCGGTTCGGACGAACGGCTTGTGGCATCGGAGAAGCAGTCGAATGCCCGCTCCGAATCAGCTGAGCGCGCCGCGTCCCAGGTGGCCTCACCACAAGTCGTGTTGATCGGCAACGCGGCTGTTCCGGCCGACAAGAAGGCCTCGGAGGCCGAGCCGGCCGAAGATCCATTCTACGATCCGTTTGCGAAGGGCGACGAGCCGCCGGGGGGAGAGGAGTACGACCCCTGGGAACCGCTCAACACCAAGGTCTTCGAGTTTAATCGTCAGGTGGATCGGTGGGTGCTCAAGCCGGTCGCACAGGGCTATAACACGGTGGTGCCGAATCCCGTGCAAATCGGCATCAGCAATCTCTTCTACAACATCCGGTTTCCCTCGCGATTGATCAATAACCTGGCCCAGGGGAAACTCTCCGGAGCTGGGACCGAAGTCGGCCGGTTCTTGCTGAACAGCACGTTCGGGTTGGGCGGGCTGGTCGATGTGGCCAAGTACATGGACATCAACACGCCGGAGGAGGATACGGGGCAGACGCTGGGATTTTACGGGGTGAAGCCGGGCCCCTACGTGGTGTTGCCGTTCCTGCCGCCGTTTACCCTGCGGGATCTCGTCGGGTACGTCGGCGACATCGCCTTGAATCCGATCAACTGGATGGTGTTTCCGCTCATTGAAGTCGACGGTATTCCTTCCTTGGTTGCCCATCACAATCGGACGACGTCGTCCATTGCCCAGATCGGCGGTCGCGTCGAAGAGATTCTGAACGATCGCTCCTTGAATCTGGAGAAATTTCAGGGGGTAGAGGAAGCGACCCTTGATCTGTATACGGCGGTGAAAAACGCCTACATCCAGAAGCGGCGGAACGCGATCCGGGAATGACCGTCTAACGAATCACGTTGAGCTCGCGGCCTACGGCTGCGAAAGCGGCCACGGCTCGTTCGAGTTGCGCGCGGGTATGGGCCGCGGAGAGTTGCAGGCGAATCCGCGCCTGTCCCTTGGGCACCACCGGATAACTGAACCCCACGACATAGATACCTTCCCGCAGCAGGCGGTCGGCCATGTTCGCGGCCATCGTTGCGTCTCCTAGCATGACCGGAATGATCGGATGGTGGCCGGGCACGAGTGTGAAGCCGAGGGCCGTGAGCCGGCTCCGGAGCCACTGGGCCTGTTCCATCAGGGTGGCGCGCAGATGCTCGCCCTCCTCGACCAGGGTCAGGGCCTTCAGTGCGGCGGCGGCGATCACCGGCGGCAGGCTGTTCGAAAAGAGGTAGGGTCGTGAGCGTTGCCGCAACAATTCGATGAGTTCCTTGCGGCCGGTGGTAAAGCCGCCGGCTGCGCCCCCGAGCGCCTTGCCCAATGTGCTGGTGATGAGGTCTATCCGTTCGGCCACACCGAAATGATCGGGAGTCCCGCGTCCGCCCTTGCCCAATACGCCGGTGGCATGACTGTCGTCCACGACCACCGCGGCCTCGTAACGATCAGCCAGGTCCGCGATGCGGTTCAGTTTGGCCAGATCGCCGTCCATCGAAAACACCCCGTCCGTCACGATCATCCGCACGCGGCTCCCTGCCGATCCAGCCAATCGCGCTTCGAGCTCAGCCATGTCGGCGTGGGCATACCGCAGGCGGCCGGCCTTGCAGAGACGAATGCCGTCGATCAGGCTGGCATGGTTCAAGGCATCGCTGATGATGGTGTCTCGTTCATCGAGCAGCGTTTCGAACAGTCCCCCATTGGCATCGAAACAGGAACTGTAGAGAATGCTATCACCGGTGCCGAAAAACGCGCTGATGGCCTGCTCCAGCCGCTTATGTAGCTGCTGTGTCCCGCAGATAAACCGCACGGAGGCCATTCCGTAGCCGAATTCCTTGAGGCCGTCCTCGGCTGCCTGTTTGACTTCCGGATGATTGGCCAGGCCGAGGTAGTTGTTGGCGCAGAGATTCACGACCTCGCCTTGCGCCACACGGATTTCGGTGCTCTGCGGGCTCAAAATCTGCCGTTCGGTCTTGTAGAGGCCCGCCGAGCGGATCTCCGCCAATTGCTGTTCCGCCGCGAGCTTGAGCGATGTGTAGGCCATCGTCCTCGTGAGATGACACGTGAAAGGTACAATGTGAAACGTGAACGATAAAAGGGAAACCGGAGTTATGGAAACAGGACTACTTTGCCGCATTGGCCGGACTTGATCAATTCAAATCCTTGCGCGAAGTCCTTGAGCGGGAAGGTGTGGGTCAGGACCGGGCGGATGTCCAGACCGGCTTTGAAGAGCCCGGCCAGGCGATACCAGGTGCTGAAGAGGCGGCGGCCGGTGATGCCGTGGACGCGAATGCCTTTAAAGATCAGTTCATTGGCGAGGTCGAAGGTGACGGGCCCCGTGGGAATGCCGAACAAGGTGACCCGGCCGCCGTTTTTCACGGATCGAAAGGCATGGTGCAGCGCGGTCGGGTGTCCCGACATTTCCAGTGAGGCATCGACACCTTCGCCGTTGGTGATCTCTTGAATGGCGGCGGCGATGGCTTCCGGACTGTCGGCCGCTGCGTTCAAGATGTGATCCACTCCCACCTGCTTGGCCAATCCCAGGCGATAGTCGCTGACGTCGGTGGCGATAATCGTGGCGGCTCCGGCCGTGCGCGCGACTGCGGCGGCGAAGAGGCCGGTCGGGCCGCAGCCGGTGATCAGGACGGTGTGGCCGGTCAAGTCTTCCACGAGCGCTGCATCGACGGCATTCCCCAACGGTTCTTGCAGGCAGGCGAGCTCCGGAGGAATCTCCGGTGAGGTCTTCCAGAGGACGGTTTCGGGCAACACAATGAACTCGGCGAAGGAGCCATCGAGATCCACGCCGAGGATGCGGTAGTTCTTGCAGACATGGGCTTGTCCGGTTCGGCATTGAAAACACGCGCCGCAGGTGAGGTGCGACTCTGCCGCAACATAGTCGCCCACGCGGACAAGGGTGACGTCTGCGCCGACGGCCACCACCTCACCGCACATCTCATGTCCGATTGTCCGTGGCGGATGAATCCGGCTGTGAGCCCAGGCATCCCAATTGTAGATATGGGCATCGGTTCCGCAGAGAGACGTCGCCTTGACCCGGATGACGGCATCGTTGGGGCCAGGCGTCGGATCGTGGCGTTCGGTGTACGTGAGGCCGGGTTGAGCGGCAGTTTTGACGAGCGCACGCATCGGTTCATTATAACAAGACGGTGTGAAATGCCTAGCCAAGGAGTGAAAGAGGCAGCGTGCGCGGTGCGTGAGGCGGTCCGGCTGCTGCGCCGGAGTGTGACTCAGCGGAATGCCGGGGCCTGTCTCTAGCGGTCCGGACGTTTTTGCGCCTATGCGAGCATAGCGTGGCAGGGCCTTCGTGAGGACGGAAAAAACGGGTTGAACTGGGGTAGGCTCCTGGGTAGGATGCCAGAATGCAGCACCAGTTGACGTTTTGCAGGGGGCTGATCGGGGCGGTGGCGTTGTGGCTTTGCGTCGGTGTGCCTGTGGTCGATGTCCTGGCTGGTCCTTCTGCCAGCCCGGTTCCGGCTGCGCCCAAACGATGGGCCCAGTTCGACTTGGTCAGCACCGAGCCTGACGGGTCGGTCCAGGCCGGGAAAGATGTGGTGTTGAGTATCACGTTGGGCGGTGTGCCGGCCGGAACGGAATCCGTCATGGCCATCATCGAGTCCAACGGGTTTCAAAGCCAGACGGTGTCTCTGAGCGAAGAGCCGACGGCGTCGGTCTACCAGGGCACGGTCATTCTTGAGCCGAACTCAACGTTGAAGAGCCGCACTACGGTGCATCCGAAGGCCGTGCGAGTTCGGGTGTCGTTTGCGCGCGCCAAGATCACCGGGTTGGAAGAGTTTTTGAAACGTGATGTCTATGTCACACTGGGTGAACCGCCCCCGAGCGATTCCGAGACCGAAGTCCAACCGGGGCCGGTGGCCGAAAATCTTGATGCCGATGCCGCGGCCGTCCAAAAGGCGACGGAGCAGGTCTTGGCCGTGAACGCGACGATCGCCGAGGAAGATTTGCTGCCCCTGCCTCCGCCCGGCGAATCGAAGGCCTATTGGAAACAGGTCAGCGATTTGATCAGCCGGAATTGGAGCCGGCAAATCCGTTCCATCCGCCGCGCGCCCAGCAGCGAAACGGTTCGAGTCCACTTCAAAATGTATGCGAGCGGCGTGGCCCAAGTGATTCAGCTAGAAAAGAGTTCCGGAGCACGAGATGTCAACGAGGCGGGATTACAGACCATTATCCACGCCCAGCCGTTCCCTCCGATTCCGTCTGATCTGGGCAGCGATGTGGTCGATGTGCATGTGCGTATGCGAACGGGGGCGAAAGTCGCCACGCGCGATGTGCAGATGACGGTAGAGAAAAGGCCGTCCAAGTCTGCGCCGCCCGCATCCTCAACACCGAAGGACGGAACTGCACCGAGTGGTTCCTCAAAGGAGTAGCTATGACGAAAACGATCGGTCGTGTGGTCGCCATGTGGTGTCTTGGAGCCGGGATGCTGCTCGGTACAACAGTTGCGCAGGCGGAAACGGCCCGGTATGACGTCGACCTGGATCATTCGATCGTCGAGTTCAAGGTGGCACATATGGTGGTGTCCAAAACGACCGGGCACTTCAAAGATTACACCGGATTCATCGAGATGGATCCCGAGGCCGGGACGGTGAAGGCGCTTGAAGCGACGATCAAGACGGCCTCGGTGACCACCAATCACGAAAAGCGCGATGCGCATCTGCGGAACCCCGATTTTTTTGATGTCGAGAAATATCCGACCATTACCTACAAGATGAAAAGCTACAAGAAAGCCGGCGACGGCTACGTTGCGGTCGGCGATCTGACGCTGCATGGTGTCACGAAGGAAGTTACGCTGGAGGGGACGTTTAACGGCGTAACCAAAGATCCGTGGGGCAATACCCGTGCCGGATTCACGGCTGAAGGGAAAGTGAACCGTAAAGATTTCGGCATGGTGTGGAACAAGGCCCTCGATAGCGGCGGGCTGGTGGTCGGCGACGAGGTATTTATTAAGTTGGACATCGAATGTATTAAGGCGAAATCGTAGGTCGAACACCCGCTCTCCTAAGGGCGACATGCCTGCCCCGTTTTCTGCCGGGCAGGCAGAACCAGCAACGGCGCATGTGGCGGGGTATCTCTGAACCAGGGATGCAGGCCGCCCCCATCTCGTGGCGTCGATCTCAGCAGGCACAGCAGCTGGTGAATGTGTAGCGAGGATGCCCCCGAGCGTCCTGTTCGCGATCGGGGCTCGGCGCGCCGGTTTCATCCCAGGCTGAGAGTCGGGGATGGGTGGCGGGGGCGAGTGAGTGAGAGGAAGGCGAGGCTTCAAGGGACATGGTGATGGGCATCGAGCAGACTGGAAAACATAGACAGGTCATCGGTAGGATAGGACGCATGTGGTCTTGGAAGCTGGCCGGGGCGCTGGCCTTATCATGGACGATCGGCATCGGTGAGGCCGGGGCGCTGGAATTTACGGCCGACCAGATCACCAAGATCAATGGCCGGACTCAGAAAGCCAACATCTACTATCGCGACAATATGTGGCGGATCGAGCATCACACGATGGGACCCGTCAACATCAGCATTGTCCGGAAAGACAAGCAGGTGGTCTGGCTCCTGTTGTCGAGGATGAAACACTTCAAGACCGTGCCGTACAAGCCCGAGCAGGATCTCAAAGTGACGGAGCATCTGGAAGGCGAGGTGTCGCGAGAGGAAATCGGGACGGAAACGCGCGAGGGGCACCCGACGACTCTGTATGAGGTGACGGTGAAGGAGGGCGAGCGGACCGAAGTGTACTACCAGTGGCTCGCGACCGATATTCGTTTTCCGATGAAATTGGCCAAGAAGGACGGAAGTTGGATCGTCGAGTACCAGCATGTGAAATTCCGGCCCTTGATCGATTATTTGTTTCAGCTCCCGCTCAATTTCGAGCCATTGGAAGAATTCGATCACCAGCCGGCTGCTGCGGAGCCGAATCACCAGCCGATGTAGGGAACGATCAGCAGATAAAGGAGTGGCATCGTGCGTACACGAGGTCTCGTAGGGTGGGTGGTAGGTGCGACGTTACTGGGGATGAGCGGTTCTCTCCAAGCGTTGGATGTCGCGGACGTGGTTCGCGAATGGACGCCGGAAGGGAAGAAGGTGGCGATGAAGCGTGCCAAGTTGCCGGCGCACGACGAGATGATCCGTATCCCGGCGGGTGAGTTCCTCATGGGCAGCGATAAAAAGATCGACAGGAATTCCTACCTGGTGGAGTTTCCGCAGCGGAAGGTCTATCTCGATGCCTATGACATCGACAAGCACGAGGTGACGACCGTACAGTTCCTGAAGTTTGTCCTGGCGACGAACCGCGATCCCTTGATCGATTGGCAGTACGACGGCGGGAATTTTCAGGAGACCATGGTCAGCCATCCGGTGATGCATGTGTCCTGGTTCGATGCCGACGCCTACTGCAAGTGGGCGGGGAAACGATTGCCTTCGGAAGCGGAATGGGAAAAGGCCGCGCGCGGTGAGGATGGGCGCATCTATCCGTGGGGCAATCAAATGGCCGGGCTCTCGCGGGCGAATTACGGCCGGACCGGTCTGTCGGGGCCAGTGCGGGATCGTCCCGAACGACTGTTGCTCTACCCGCCCATTATTTCCGTAGACAAGTATGACAACGCCGCCAGCCCCTATGGCGTGCTTCAAATGGCGGGCAATGTGGCGGAATGGGTGAACGATTGGTACGACCCGAAGTACTACAGCACGGGACCGGACAAGAATCCGAAAGGTCCGGAGACCGGAAGTCAACGGGGCTTTCGCGGCGGCGGCTGGATCGACAGCACGCCCAGCGTGCGGGTGGCGCAACGGAACGGGACGGATCCCAATACCAAAATGAACTGGATGGGGTTCCGCTGCGCGAGGGATGCCAAGGAGGGGGCTGGGACACCGCAGGCGGACGCCAGATAACGACAGATCGGGCTCCGATCCTTGTTTGGATTCCAACCAACCAGGAATTCCAGGGGTACCAGTGTGGAACATTCCATCTCTGGCAAAGGTAATGACTGTCGCGCCAGAATTGAGACGGGGCAAGCTCGCTAGGGCCGTGCTGGTCGCAGTCCTGTTCCTGGCTGCCTGTCAGATAGAAGCCATCGAAATTGATATTCTTACTAGCGAGGGATCAGTCTTGTTTGCCATTCACGAAAAAGATTCCCGAGAGGCGGCCCCTATACATACCTTTGGTGTTTCTGATTTTTCTGGTAATCGGTGGGAGATTGCGACATTTGAAATGTCATCTCTGTACAAGGTTCAGGATGGCAAGAACGTGCTGAAACCGATTGATGAGTTGCCCAAGATTGATGTCATTGCAGTTGGGAAAATAAAGTTTGGACAGGTCCCGTCAGGTTTTTTGTTGGACGGCCCTGCAGAAAATAGAATTGTGACGTTGGAGGAAGGGAAAGTCTACCAAGCGTATGCCTCTCGAGGTGCTCATCAGGGGCATATCTCATTCAAGATTGAAAATGGGGTAGGAGTCAACCTCCCAAATGTTACGCGCGCGGTTTCTTCTCAATAAGACCCCAGGCCTTCTCGCTGCATTCCTTGACCAGTATCCCCATCTTGCCGTGTGATGGTTCGAGATCCACCGGGAGCCCGTGGCTGCGGATGCGTTCGCTGGCGGTGGGACCGATGGAGGCCATCACCAACTTCTTGCACGCTTTCTGGAACGCGTCGGTCCGGCCTTCCTGTTCCACCATCTGCATGACATGGTCGATCTGGGCGGCATTGGTCACCAGCATCACCTGAACTCGCCCGTCGAGGATCTCCCCAACGACGTGCTTCAGCGGAGCGGTATCTTCCGGGAGGGCCCATCGGTAGACCGGGACGGGAGTGACTAGGGCTCCCCGCTGCTTCAACGTCTCCAGCAGGTCACGGTTGGGGAGGCCGTACTCCTGCACCGCTACACGCAGGCCGGTGAGTGGTCGATGCGCATCCAATGTAGAGACCACATCAACCCAGGTATTGGGTTCGGGGACGGTCAAGGTGGGTTGGAAGCCCAGGGCCTTGAGGGCGCTGACCGGCTTAGGGCCGCGGGCGATCAGCACGGTATTGCGCAGGGCTGCGGCGAGCCGGTCGTTGGAATAGCGACGATGCAGCACCTCAAACAGAGTGGTCGTACCGGCGCCGGTCATCAACACCAGCACGTCGAGCCCTTCGGTCAGTAACTGCTCCCCGAACTGCAACGCGGCGGAATTGTCCTCCAGCGGAACCTCGCGCAAGGCCGGCGCCACCAGCGGTGTGCCGCCGTGGCGCTCGATCAGCCGCCTCATGTCGGTCGCCATGCGCGATTCGAAAGCCGCGACGGTCAACCCGTGCAATCCTGCAGTAGCCATCGTCCTGTCTGATTCACCCGCGGACAACGAAGCCGGTTGAACTACTTGGCATCCATGGCGCATCGAAATCCGGTGGATTCGTTTCGGATGGTGGGGTCGCTGTCCACGCGGGTGAAGATGCGGACTGTTGGTGTCTCATTCTGCCAGCCGGCCCCCCGGATGACCTTCTTCTCGCCGCTGTCCGGGCCCGGCGGATTCTTGTCGGGGCTCTTTTCGTAGTACCTTGGATCATACCAGTCGTTGACCCATTCCCAGACATTGCCGGCCATGTCGTAGACCCCGTACGGGCTCTTGCCCTTCTCGTAACTGCCCACCGGCATCAGCGTCTTTTCGCCGATCCATTTTTGATTGAAATTGAGATGTCCGTCGGTCGGCTCCACATTGCCCCAGGGGAAGCGCCAATCGTTGCTGCCCTTAGCGGCTTTCTCCCATTCGGCCTCACGGGGCAAGCGACGGCCGGCCCATTTGCAGTAGGCGTCGGCGTCGGCCCAGTCTACATTGATGACGGGCCGGTCGGCCAAGGAGGCTGGGATGCCGATGCCATCCCAGAGGTTCCGGGTCGGGTTCTTCGGATTTTGCGGCACGCGGTGATTGGTGGCCTTCACAAATTCCAAGTACCGTCCATTGGTGACCTCATACTTGTCGATATAGAACGGATCGATCTCGATGACATGGCGGGGATATTCATCGCGTCCGCCGTCACGGTCGCCGGTCGGAACCCCCATGGGATAGGAGCCCGCGGGAATCAGCACGAGCGGTGCCCCGTCTTTTCCCGTGATTTCCTTGGACAGCGCCGCCTGCTCCGCAGCAAGTGTGGGAGAGCCCATTCCGTTGAGTCCGATGAGCGCCACCATGAATGCGAGGATGGATCGTGCCAACATAGCTCCAAGCTCCTTTGGTTCGTAAGAAACGATTCCCGATCGTACCACAGCCGTGGAGGTTTCAAACATGACCGGGCAATGCAAAATCATCACCGGTGGGCTGCCTCTACCGGTGAATGAGGATTGACGCGATGGTGGGCCCGCACCTACTATACGCGCCAGGAGAGTGCGGCATGACGGCTCATCGAGGCTTACGACATTTGGCGCTTCGTGTCACGAATCTGGCACGGTCGCGGGTGTTTTACGAGCAGCTTCTCGGCATGAAGATCGTCTGGGAGCCGGATCCGGACAATGTGTACTTCAGTTCGGGGACGGACAATCTCGCCCTGCATCAAATCGGCCCGGCCGAGCTGTCCCAGTACCAGCCGCCGCGAGGCCAGTTACTCGACCACTTCGGCGTGATCCTCGAAAGTCCCGCTCATGTTGATGCGATGTTTCGCGAGGTGCAACGGGACGGGTCTCAGTTCGGCGCTGCGATTGCCAAGCCTCCCAAGCAGCATCGTGACGGCAGCTACTCCTTTTATTTTACCGACCCGGACGGCAACGTCATTCAAGCGTTGTACGAGCCGACAATCAGCCGGATGGACCTGAAGCCGTAGGCGACGGCTCAGGCCTGTGACGCATGGGACTGTGGGACGCATTGCCGCGAGATCAGTATGTGGGGTTGGCCCCCTGGGTCTGGGTGCAGCTTGAAAGCAACCAGTCGCCCGGACCGTTTCCATTTGTGGGCGGGGTGGCGCCGGAAGTCGTGGCGAGTCTGCATGAGGCCCACGGCCTCTTTCTGGCCTGTGTGGAAACCGCGATCAGCGATGTGTTTTCCCGCCGCGCGACGCTCGGCGACCTGCAGACCCGGGTGCGGCTGGAGGATGCCTATGCCGAACTGGTCAATTCCCGGCAGCAACTGAGTCAGCACATTACGGCTCGGCGAGAACCTGACGGGCAATTCCACTGGTCGCATCCCTTCGATCCCACGAAGTCCGCTACCGTCGTCAATACCGGTCTGCGCATCTTCAATTCCGTGAAGCGGCAGGCGATCCCTGTGCCCTTCGAACGTCCGATGGGCCCGGTGGTCGGCAAACTCCTGGGCATGCTGGATGGCACGCAGCAGGCCGGGGCGATTCGGACCATCGTGACGACGGCGGGACGCGAAGCCGAACGGCTGCTCACCAAATTGATGGAGCTGTTCGTTCAATACGAGTGCCTCACCCCCACGACGCAGTCCTCGGTTCGCAATCACTGGTTGCAGCAGACGAAAGATCGAGACACGGTGCATCTCGGTCATGCCGCGTTGCTCTACCGGCAGCGCGATCAATTTCTGCTCTTCGACCCTTGGCTGTTGCCCTGGTTTGCGGAATCCAATGTGCCGAGCCTCTGGGTGTCGTTACTGCCGAAGCCGGCCGCGATCTTCCTGACGCATGACCATGACGATCATGTGGACCCTCGCACGCTGTTGCATGTGCCGAAGGATGTCCCGATCGTCATCCCCAGTCGTCGGAATCGCAAGAAATTCTTTTATGACTATCTGCCGTTGCTCCGGGAGCTGGGGTTCAGCCACATCATCGAACTCGCGCATGGCGAGAGCTGGAATTTTGACGGCGGTGCCGTGGTCTCGGTGCCGTTCTACGGTGAAGATCCCTGCGATCTGGAGATGCCGAGAAATTGTTACCTCGTGACCGATCGGGGGCAAAATGTCCTGGTGCATGCGGACAGTGGCCCGACGAACAGCGGCCGGTCCGCCATTCAGGAAGGGGTCATTCAGCAGCTGGTCCACAAATATGGTCCGCTGTCGCTCGTGCTGGCCTCGCAACAGCAATTGCAGGAGATTCGCAGCTATGCCGCTCACGCGCCGTTGTCGCACCCGGGTCAGTGGCTCGACGTGGGAGAGAACGGATACCTCACCAATCGATACCTGGATGAGTTGTGCGCCACTGCGCAGGCGCGGCTGTTCGTGTCCTATGCCACCGGCGGAGCCGACTGGTATCCCGACCACCTGTCGTTTATGTTCAGCCACCGGAATCCGGCGCGCACCGCCCTGCTCACCGCGCATTGGGAGCCGCCTGAAAAGCTGAAAGATCTTCTGGTGCAACACGATTGCCGGTATCATCGCGCTCAGGCGCTGGACCTGTTCCGCAGTGTCGGCGATGGATCGGTGCAGGTCCTCTCTGCCGCTGATGTCTTGACCCCGCTGCCGCTCTACCGGGTGGATCACGGGGACCCATCGTTTATGAAGCGCGGGGGCCGATAAGCCACCGGCCTGTTTGTGAGCATGTCCGTGTCTCTGTGAGACATGCACCGGTATCCTGCCCTGGTGTGTCCTGTGGCCTCGCCGGTCGGACCCGCACATTGCCTATGAAAAGGAGAGCCGTTATGGGGGATTCAAAAGGGGTGGTGCTCGTCACCGGTGCCGCCGGGTTTATCGGATCTCATGTGGCCAGGCGATTGCTGGATCGCGGGGAGGCCGTGCTGGGTCTGGACAACCTGAACGATTACTACGACGTCTGCCTGAAGGCGGCACGCCTGGCGCGCCTGCAGTCGCATCCGCAATTTCAGTTTGTGAAACTGGATGTGTCGGATCGGCCTGGTATGGCAGCCCTCTTCGAGCAGCAAGCCATTCGGCGGGTGGTGCATTTGGCGGCACAGGCCGGTGTGCGGTATTCGCTCGTGAATCCCCATGCCTACACGGCGAGCAATGTCGACGGGTTTCTGAACATCCTGGAAGGGTGCCGGCATCACCGGGTCGAGCATCTGGTCTATGCCTCCACGAGTTCGGTCTATGGCGGCCATACGAAAATGCCGTTTTCGGTGCATGACAACGTCGATCATCCGGTCTCGCTGTATGCGGCGACGAAGAAGGCCAACGAGTTGATGGCGCACTGTTATGCGCACTTGTACCGGTTCCCGATCACGGGGCTGCGGTTCTTCACCGTCTATGGTCCTTGGGGTCGTCCGGATATGGCGCTGTTCTTGTTCACGAAGGCGATTCTCGAAGGTAAACCCATCGATGTCTTCAATCACGGGAAGATGCAACGGGACTTCACCTATGTCGACGATATCGCCGAGGGCGTCTTGCGCACGCTCGATCGGCCCGCTCAGGCCGATCCGCACTGGGTGAGCGACAACCCCGACCCAGGAAGCAGCTCCGCCCCCTACCGGCTGTACAACATCGGTAATCATCAGCCGGTCGAACTGTTGCGATTTATCGAGGTGCTGGAACAGACGCTGGGCATGAAAGCCCAAAAGAACTTCTTGCCTCTCCAGGCAGGCGATGTGCCGGCCACCTATGCCGACGTCGCGGATTTGATGCGCGATACCGGTTTTAAGCCTGCTACGTCGATCGAAACCGGGATCGCCCGATTCGTCGAGTGGTACCGGGAGTATTACAAGATCTAGCTCGGTCCTGCACACTGCCTACGCATAGACGATCTGCTTGTACGCAGAGAAAGAGTATTGCCATCGACAGGCTGTCGTGTAAGTGATGGTCAGGTGGCAATTGGACAAGTAGAGCGGTCTCCGACCGCTGCTCAGCCTCCAGCTCACTTCGCTTGCACCATGAATCATCAGCCAGAATGTTCCCGTCGACAGCTGATCAAGGCTCTCATCGGACTTGGGTTCGTAGTTGTGGCACGTTCACCCGGTGCTCTTTTTGCGGAGGGATCGATTGAGTCAAAGGTTGATGGCGCCGCTCCGCTGATTCACGCACCGACGGACCCCCGGCTATGGCCTTCCTGGAAGAACGGACTGAAGGAATGGCGGGATCGTGCACGCGCAGCTCTGAGATACGACGGTCGGCGCTACCACGAACCAGCTCAGGCCTGGAGTGTATCCAGCTTTTGCAGTTGTTTTCTCATGTTGTATGACCAGACCTTCTTCAATCAGCAATCCGGTCGATATGAGGTAGAAGCCTTCTTGCGAAAGAGCATGGAGGACTTCGGTGGCTTTGACAACCTTATTCTGTGGCAGGCCTATCCGCGAATCGGAGTAGATGACCGCAATCAATTCGACTTTTACCGGGATATGCCAGGAGGGCTCCCCGGCATTCGAGATGTTGTCAGGCGCTGTCACCGGCTTGGGGTGAAAGCGTTGGTTGTGTACAAACCGTGGGATCTTGGAACCAGGCGTGAGGCTGTATCCGATATCGAAGCATTAGCAGCATTGGTCGGAGAGACTGAGGCAGACGGCGTGTATCTCGATACGATGTCCGAGGCACCAGGGGGCCTGCGTGCCGTTCTTGACGGAGTTGGTTCTGGGCTCGTTCTAGAAGGGGAAGGCGCGCTGCCGCTTGAGCGTGTGCATGACCATCTCATGTCTTGGGCACAAAACTTTGGTGACGGTGACGTTCCAGGCATTCTCAGGAACAAGTGGTTGGAGCGCCGACATATGATGCATCAGACGGCACGATGGCAGCGCGATCGTTATCGCCAGCTACAGACTGCGTGGATGAACGGCAGTGGCGTGGTCGTCTGGGAGAATGTATTTGGTTCATGGGTTGGGTGGTCGGCTCGGGACCGGGCGACCTTGCGCACCATGCTCCGGATTCAAAGGCATTTTGCCGACATTTTTTCAGGAGAAGGCTGGACGCCGCTCGTTCAGACCGAAGTTCCTGGTGTCTATGCCACGCTGTGGGAAAAGGGGGGCATCAAACTCTGGACATTGATCAATCGTCAAGACCAGCCGGTTTCAGGGGTGGTGTTGAAGATACCAGCGGTGGAGCATGCAAGTTATTACGATGTGGTGATGGGCGAAAAGCTTGATCCTCCGGTCGAGCATGGACACGTGTTGCTCTATGGAAAGCTGGAATCTCACGGCATCGGCGGTTTTGTGGCGGGAACTTCAGGACCGCTCGGGTCCGATTTTGAGCGACTGATAGCCCTACAGCGAGGTCATCAAACGAGTGTGGCCGGGCTTGGAAATTTCCCACAGCGCCCTGTGCTGCTCATCAGTGAACCATTGCACTATGGTCGCGAGACCGACCGTACTCTTTCAGGCATGGTTAGGATCCCATCCGCGAGCCTGATCATGCGAGTGCAAATCCGGACGAGAGAATGCGGATTCTATGGCAATGAACTTGAACAAGATGAACTGTACGGTAATTTGAATAAACCTCGGCTCTTCGAGCGCCGGGTTACAGTGCCAGCCTTTGCCATTGATGCCACTCCCGTCACCAATGCGCAGTATGCTGAGTTTCTTCGGGCTACTGGTTATACACCTCATTTTCGAGAAAACTTTCTGAAACATTGGACTGGTGGGAGCGTGCCTGTCGGCAAGGAAGACCACCCGGTGGTGTATGTCAGTTTGGACGATGCTCGCGCGTATGCGCGTTGGTCAGCGAAGGCCATCCCGAGCGAAGAACAGTGGCAATATGCGGCTCAAGGCCCGGAAGGGCTCACGTACCCTTGGGGCAACACGATGGAGCCCGGCCGGTGCAACGGCGGTCAATCGGGTGGGACAACGGGCGTGCGGGCATTTCCCGCAGGGCGATCGCCGTTCGGGTGTTATGACTTCTGCGGCAATGTGTGGGAATGGACAGAAAGTGAACGTACGGATGGTCGCACGCGATTCTGCATGATTCGAGGTGGCTCCTATTACACCGCGGAGGGGTCTCATTGGTACATGGATGGCGGCCCCCGGCCCACTAACTATGCGGCCAAGTTTCTCCTGTTGTGGCCTGGATTGGATCGCTGCGCGACAATCGGTTTTCGGTGCGTCGCCCCCCTGCAACAATAGAAATACTTCACTGTGTCTCCGATACCTCTCCCTCGATTCATTCTCGGTGTAGGCCAAATTGTCCGGCCCTGAGAGCATTCGCCCCCTGCACATGAGGATGTACTCGATCAAGGGGGCTGCCTCGTACTACACGGCTTGGCGCTAGTGAGATGGGGAAACGGGCCGTTCCTTCATCATCAGCCGAACGGCAAAGTGCGCCAGGAGCGAACGGAACAGCACCAGCCTTGAAACATGCTCCATGGTTGGAAGACCGTATCGTGTCGACAATTCTCTGTTCTTCGAAGTTGGCGGTTCGTGCCAAGTGCAACTGAGAATCTTTTATTATCGATCGCGGTGAAGCGGCAGACGATTTGAATGGTGGGCTCCTCCATCCCATCGCCAGTCGCTGGCAGAGTACTTTGGACGACGTCAAGCGCGCCCTTGTTGCTGTCGGATGGATGGAGTAAAGTGAAGATCATGCAACTCGGCATTCGGAAAGTGTCGACAGTAGGCGCTCTGGTTGTGTCAGGCTTGCTGCATGTCGGCGGGATGGGCGCGGCACTGGCGGATTCAACTTCGACCGATACCCCGGCGTGGACCGAGTTACGGACCCAGGCGTCGAGCGAGGGAACGCAAGCTCTCGCAGCAAGCGATCAGCGATCGGATCTGTTCCGTCAGGCACCCACGGTGAGCGGTCAGGTGCGCGTCAATGAGCAGACCCTGATTCCCTACATCGGTGCCGGCTTTGGAGGAGGGTTCGTCACCGAGCGTGACCGGGCGTTGAATCTTCAGCCGGTGCTACCGCAGCAGAGTCTCTTCGGCGATTCCATGGGGAAGAGCATGATGCCGAACGAGTTCCAGATGGGCGTCCGCATTCCATTCTAGTCCCAATCCATACCCCACATGATCGTGCGGATCTCGGTGCGTGCCTCAATCACCGGGTGGAAAGAGTCGTCGGGCCAAGTCTTTCGGCTGGATTCCGTCCAGGGAGGAAACGACCCAATGCGCGTCGGTGAGTTGCGCCGCCGGGTAGGTGGTCGCAACCGCAAGCACGCGCATGCCGGCCTTCAACGCCGCCTGAATCCCGGCGCGGGAATCTTCTATCACCACACATTTGCTTGACCGAAGGAGCGGTGGTCTGGGGCGGCGGGCGTTGAGTTGTCGCAGGGCAAATTCGTAGATCGCGGGGTCGGGCTTGCCGATGGCACATTCGTCGGCGGATACGATGAGTTCGAAACACTGTTCGATGGCCGTTCCCGCAAGGGCGGAGATAATCTGTTCCCGTCGTCCCCCCGAGGCGATGGCCAGCCGGTATTGTCCCACGGCCTGTTCCACAAACCCCGGTACCCAGGGAAACAGTGCCGGCTTCTGTGCCGCAGTATGGTCACGGAAGAGAGCCGCCTTGCGCTCGGCGATCCGGGCTTGGATCGAGGGATCGCATCGGCCGTCCCGTTTCAGAAGCAGGGCGGCGGCACATGTCCGCTCATCCATCCCGAGGTAGGTGCCGTAGTATTCCTCCTTGCTCAGCATGAGTCCGGAGTCGGCCAGCGCCTGTTGAAAACATTCCAGATGCGGGGTTTTGTCGTCGGCAATGACGCCGTTGAAATCGAACACGATGGCGCGCAGAGCAACTCTCCTTTGTGCAGTGCAGACCGGATGGACCGGCGCATCACTGTAATCGAGTGCCGGGCGTAGGACAACGGGAACGCCTTGTTCCAGCGAGGCCCCTACGGTATGCTGCGTCCCGAATCTGCATTGTAGCCTTTCACGCGGTGTACCGGCCCAATTTCCTCTATGAGTGACTACGCAGTTCTCGGCGACCTGTTGGTGATCTATGCAGTGTCCACTGCAGTCGTCTTCACGTTCCACCAATTCCGCCTGCCGTCGATCGCCGGCTTTCTTGTGGCCGGGGCCCTGATCGGCCCGCACGGGTTGCATCTGATTCCCGATGTGTCGCAGGTCCAGGTGCTGGCGGAGATCGGCATCGTGTTGTTGTTGTTCACGATCGGCATGGAGTTTTCGTCCGCGCATTTTGCGGCGGCCCGCCGTACGCTGATGGTGGCGGCACCGGTGCAGACCGGAGGGGTCCTCATTCTCGCGCTGCTCGGGGCGTTGGTTGTCGGGCTGTCCTACCAGCAGGGCATTTTCTGGGGGTTCCTGCTCTCGCTCAGCAGCACGGCCATTGTCTTGAAAGCCCTCTCGGAGCAGGGAGAGAGCGATTCATTCCACGGCCGTGCCACGGTGGCGATCTTGATTTTCCAGGACCTTGCGGTCGTCCCGATGATGCTCATCACGCCGATTCTGGCCACGCCCAGCGGGAGTGCGATGGGGATGGTGCTGATGACACTGGTGAAAGCGGCGGTCGTGGTCGGGTTGATCGTCGCAGCGGCCTGGTATTTGGTGCCGCGCCTATTGCGGCATATCGTGCGGAGTCGAAGCCGCGAATTGTTCCTGCTTTCGATCATAGTGTTGTGCCTGGGGATTGCCTGGTTGACGTCGTTGGGCGGCTTGTCGCTCGCCTTGGGTGCCTTCATCGCGGGGCTGGTGATGTCGGAGTCGGAGTACAGTCACCAAGCGTTGGCGGAGGTCCTGCCGTTCCGCGACAGCTTTAATAGTTTGTTTTTCGTGTCGATCGGCGTCTTGATGGACCTGCGGGTGGTGTTGGACCATCCCTTCATCGTCTTGGGTCTGTTGCTGGCCGTGATCACCGGCAAGCTGCTCACCGGCGCTGGGGCAATGGTGGCGGCAGGGGCTCCTCCAAGGTCGGCATTGCTGGTTGGAGTCGCGCTTGCGCAGGTCGGAGAGTTCAGCTTCATCCTTGCGCAGCAGGGGCAGGACGCCGGCCTCTTTACGGGGGATCAGTACCAGTTGTTCCTCGCGGTGTCGGTGTTGACGATGGTGGTGACGCCCTTCGGCATGCAGTGGTCTCCCCATCTGGGGAGGAGGATCGAGGCGTTACAACGGGTTCGAGGGTGGATGCCGACGCGCACGGCGGCGCACGTTGAGCAATTGGAGGGCACGCAGGTCCGCATCAAGGACCATGTCATCATTGTGGGCTATGGGCTCAATGGTCGCAACCTGGCTCGCGTGCTGGGTGAAACGGAAATTCCGCATGTGGCGCTGGATTTGGACGGCGAGACCGTGCGTCGCGAGGCGCGCCATGGCGTGCCGATCTATTACGGCGACGGCTCAAACGCCAATGTGCTACGGCATATGAAGATCGAAGACGCCAAAGTGCTGGTCGTCGCCCTGTCCGATCCCTTTACCGCGCGAAGGACGGTCAAGGTCGCGAAGGGTCTGAATGCGAAGTTACACATCGTGGTGCGGACGCGGTACCTCCGGGAGCTGGAAGAGCTGCACCAGTTGGGTGCGGATGACGTGGTGCCGGAAGAATTTGAGACGTCGATCGAGATTTTTGCCCTGGTGCTGCGCACCTACAGCCTGCCGCAGGAATTCGTGGCGCGCAAGGCCGAGCAGATCCGACGGGAAGGGTATGCCTTGCTGCGGCGCAGTGAAATGCCGGAATTGGCGCATCACCTCCGTGGCGGGACATTGACCGATGTCGAGGTGGAAACCTGCCGGATCGATGATGAAGCGCCGGCGGTGGGAAAATCGTTGGCGGAACTGTCCATTCGCCCGCGGACCGGTGCCTCGGTGATCGCCTGGACCCGGAGTCAGGTGACGCAATCCAATCCGTCGGAGCAGGTGCGCCTGCAGGCCGGTGATGTGGTCACACTGCTTGGAGCCCGCGACCAGATTCGCCGGGCCATGGCGCTCTTGAATGAACCCAACCACGGTACGAGCCACCCGATGGGCTAGCCTCACCGGTCTTGCCCGAGTTCCCCGCCCTGCTAACTTCTCCAGCGAAGCGTGACGCGGTCTTTCAACGGATGGTCCAACGGGGTTCCCGTTTGCACCGAGGTCAGGTAGGCGGCCTTCAGTTTGTAGTACCACTTGGCGGGGGTGTCGGCGTCGTCGATCAGCATCAGTGCCGGTTTGTATTTCAATCCCACCGCTTGCCGTTCCATGGCCTGTTTGTCCTGCTTCATGAAAATATTGGCGAAATACCGGAAGAGGGGCTTGGCGAGCGGGAGCCAAGGAAGGATGTTCCAGGCGGCGGCAAAGTCGATTCGGCATTGCTGCTCCCCCACCGGTGTCACGGTGGCACGAGAGGAGACGAACATCGAACCACACTGCACGAACTCAAACCGTTGATTGGGGAGGACGAAGTCGATGGTCGTCGTCAGCGGCCCGCCGTAGAGTGTGTTGAGCAGCTTGTACGGTCCGCTGTTCTTGGAGGGCGCGTGCGGCACCATCCGGAACCCGTTGGGGATGGGCTCGAAGGTCTTGGCCTTGTCGTGCATACTGGCTTGTGTTCGCCACCACGAGCTTTGGTGGACGAAGGGGCCGTGTGCCGGATCCATGAGACCCACGATACCGTCGTCGATGGTGCAGTCCAGGATCGTGGAGATGTGGACCATGCGATAGGGTGTGGACGGCAGCGGAAGGCGTGGGAGTTCCGGCACTGGCAGATCTGGCCGTTGCGGATCGGGCAGATAGACCCACACGTACCCGTCTGCTTCCTGGCATGGGTAGGAGGTGATCCCGATCTTCTCCGGTCGAAGCGCCGATCCCTCGACAAGGGCCGGAATATGACGACAGCGACCGCCTGTATCGAATTGCCATCCGTGATAGGCGCACTCGACCCGTTCTCCGTCGAAGTGACCGAACGACAAGGGCATGCCGCGATGCGGACAAATATCTCGCATGGCCGCCACGGCACCTTGCCGGTCACGGCACACGAGAATCGGCTGCCCCAACATGACCTGGGTCTGCATCTGGCCGACGGCCAAGGCCTCGCTGGTTACGGCAGGATACCAGAAACCGAACAGGGGGGCGCTTTTCGTCGGTTTGAGTTCCGTGATGAGGTCTGTGTTCATGGAAGACCAGGCAAGCTTCCGAGGCTGAATGAATGAGTGGACTATAACGGCGGGCCCGCAACAGGTCAAGCAACCGCCTGTGTTGGCTGAAGTCAGCGCCGTGGCGATGCCTCTGCGGGGAGGCCATGGTCCAGGGGCGCATTTCTTGACAAGAAAAAGAAGCGGAGACTATAGTCCTTTTCAGTAGTTTACCCTGTTCTCACTGTGGCTTGAGAGGCGAGGGATGCGATGACGACCGCACAAATCGAACCGACAGCGGCTCTGGCGGAACTCCGTGACTCTAAGGCGGAACGCGTCACGATCGTTCTCCTGAGCGGAGATCTGGATAAGGCCATGGCCGCGTTTATTATTGCGACGGGCGCCGCTGCCATGGGTATGCAGGTGACGGTGTTCTTCACCTTCTGGGGCCTTAACACGATCCGCAAGAAGGGGGCGAGCAGTTCCGCGTCGGACTGGCTGCGCCGGATGTTCGGTCTTCTGAACAAGGGGGGGGCCGACACCTTGCCGCTGTCCCGCTTTCATTTCTGGGGATTGGGCACCAAGATGATGCAGGTGGTGATGAGGCAGAATCGGATGCCCGGCGTGCCGGAGTTGATGCAGATGGCGTTGGACCTGGGAGTCCGCTTCATCGCCTGTACGACGACGATGGGGTTGATGGGGATTACCAAGGACACCTTGATCGACGGGGTGGATCAGTTTGCCGGGGTGACCACCTACTTGGCGGAGGCCAAGCAAGGCAGTGTCAATCTGTTCATTTAAGAAGGGCTGAGGAGATGGCATGATACAGGCGGATGTGAAGCTGGATACGCTCGGGTATTTCTGTCCGATGCCGATCATTCTGACGTCGAAGAAGATCAAGGAACTGACGATGGGTCAGGTACTGGAAGTGGTTTCGGACGATGAAGGCATCAAGAAAGATATGCCGGCCTGGTGTGAAACGACCGGCCATCAAATGGTGGGGTTGGAGGAAGAGCAGAGTTCTTCCAAGCGGATTTACAAGGCATTCGTCAAGAAGGCCAAGTAACAGTCAGCGACAGGCCCACATGCGAGGCTGTCACGTGTGAGCAAGCCGGAGGGGATGACCGCAACCCCCCGGCTTTTTTCTTGTGTTGAAACGCTTCCGGTGAAGGTGCCATGCCTGAAGAGATGGGAGTAGCCGCGCAGTGAGTCAAATCGTTGAATGTGTGCCGAACTTCAGTGAAGGCCGGAATCCCGACGTGATTCAAGCGCTCGTTGCACTCGTTCGGTCGGTTCCCGGCGTGGTGTTGCTGGACGAGACCAAGGATCCGGACCACCATCGGGCGGTGCTCACCTTTGCCGGGAGGCCCTACGCTGTGGCGGAGGTTGCCTTTCAGATGGCACGGCTCGCATCGCAATTGATCGACCTGCGCAGCCATCAGGGCGAACATCCCCGCGTGGGAGCGACGGATGTCATGCCCTTCGTGCCCATTCGGGACATCAGTATGCAGGACTGCGTGCAGTTGGCTCGCATGGTGGGGCAGCGGATCGGAAACGAGCTGAAAATCCCCGTCTTTCTTTACGAACAAGCAGCGAGCAAGCCCGAGCGGAAGCAATTAGAATGGATTCGAAAGGGCGGGATGAAGGGGTTGGCAGACCGAATGGCCGCCGATCCCGCATGGGCTCCGGATTTCGGGCCGAAGCAGTTGCACCAAACTGCGGGCGCGACCGTGGTGGGGGCTCGATGGCCCCTGATTGCCTTCAACGTGAATCTGAGGAGTCAGGATCTTTCGATCGCCAAAGCGATTGCGAAGGTGGTCCGTCAGTCGAGCGGAGGGCTTCCCGCTGTGAAAGCCATCGGCATCGACCTGCGCAGCCAGGGGGTTGTGCAGGTCTCGATGAATCTGACAAACCAGGATGAAACGCCCCTGCACAAGGCGTTCGCCGCCGTGCAGCAAGAGGCTACGGCGCGTGGGGTAGAGGTGGCCGGAACGGAAATCATCGGCCTGGTTCCCGAACAGGTACTCATCGAGACCGCGCAGCAGGCGCTCTGTCTCGATCGGTTTGATGGGGGCCAGGTGCTTGAAGCGCGTTTGGAGAGCGTCGAATCGCGATCGGCCATCGGGCGCCTGGCTGTTTCACCAGTGCCCAAGGAACAGCCATCCCCCACTCGCGTTGGGATGCCTGAAGTGTGGGAAACTGCCGAGTCTGCGGTAACCGGAGGCAGCGTCGGTGCCCGCTCGGCGGCGGCAGCGGCTGCGTTAGGGATCATGGTGGCAAAGTTGAATCGCGCGCGTGCGGTGGAAACGCGTTTGTCTGAAATTTGTACCAGACTCCATGAATTGGTGCAGGCGGATCGGGATGCCTACGCCCGGGTGTTGCAGGCCAGGAAGCTTCCACCGAATCATCCCGATCGTGCCATCGCCCTCTCGTCCGGTCTCTTGGGCGCCATCGAGACGCCGTTGGAAATTGTGAAGCTCTCCTGTGAACTCATCCCGCTGTTGCGTGGCCTTATGGCGCAGGCGAAGTCCGAAGTGCATCCGGATCTGACGATGGGGTTGCGGCTTGCCGATGCGGTCATAGATGGCTGTGTGGCCATGGTTGAGGCGAACATAAAATCTCAACCGAATCAGCAACTTATTACGTCTCTGAGTCAGCGGTTTTCACGGGTGGAACAAATGCTTGTGGATGCGAAATCGCTATGCTACACTCCGCCCTTCGATTCCTGGGCTCAAAACATGTTGAATATCCTGAAACTTCGGTGAAAGAGAGTCGAAGGTAGCTGACGATGGAAATTAAGGTTTTCAATAACAACGTTGAAAAAGCCCTGAAGGTCGCCAAGAAGAAGTTGGCGGGCGAAGGATTGTTCCGCGAACTGAAGCGCCGCCGGTATTACGAAAAGCCGAGTGTCCGCAAGAAGGCAAAAGAGCGCGAGGCGCAACGTCGGCGGCAAAAATGGCTTGCGAAGCGACGGCCTGAATAGTCGTCGGGTACTCCTTCCTTCGGACGACTGGTTCGATCACTCCAGCTGAGCTCCCCATTCCGGCAGATCCATGCAGGCGCATCAGATCCACGCCGCCATCCGTACGGTCAAGCGGGAGATTGCCCGCTGGCCTGATCCGGTGGTGGGGGTGGTGGCCAAGGAGAGCGGCCGCGATCCGTTCCTGGTCCTGATGTCCTGCCTCCTCAGTTTACGGACCAAAGACAAGACCACTGCCGAAGCCAGTGCGCGGCTCTTTGCGTTGGCCTCCACTCCGGCCACGATGCGGCAGCTCACGCTGCCGGCTGTTGAAAAGGCGGTATACCCCGTCGGGTTTTACCGAACCAAGGCGAAACAGATCCGGCAGATTTGCACCCAGTTGCTTGAACGCTACGAGGGGCGCGTGCCGGACTGCATCGACGAGTTGTTGACCTTGCCGGGTGTCGGCCGAAAGACGGCGAATCTGGTAGTCACGGTTGGATATGAGAAGCCGGGGATTTGTGTCGACATTCACGTCCACCGGATCAGCAACCGATGGGGGTACGTGAGTACGAAGACACCGGACGAGACAGAGCAGGCGCTTCGCGGAAAACTGCCCCGCAAATATTGGATCACCTTCAATGATCTGCTTGTGCCATACGGGCAGCACCTCTGCCAGCCGGTCTCGCCGTTGTGCAGTCAGTGCAAGATTGTGAAGTATTGCGATCGGGTGGGCGTGACGAAGAGCCGTTAAACGTGGAGCGCCGATACGTCCCCAGTCACCAGCCGCTCAGCGAGAGACACGATCAAATAAACAGCGTGGTTTCCGCCTGCGCTGTCAGTGACAGGATGGAGGGCAGGCCGAGCACTTCGTCGACGTTTCGCTCGACCGCACCAGCTTCCACTCCCATGTATTCGAGACCCGCGCTGCAGGCGATGAGGCGGAATCGGCCCACGAGCCGAGCTTCGTGAAACATGTCGGAGATCGTGGGGACGTTTTTTTCTTTCAAGAGGCGAGCGACTTGTTCGGCGGAGGCGGCATATTCCTGGGGGAAGTCGATCTGATTGATCTTGCCCTCGGCCAGCTTCTTGATTGTCCAGAACAGCAACACGACGATGACGTCTTTGCCCATCGCCGCGGCGGTCAGACCGAGGGTGGCCACCTGGTGGAGTTTATCGTACGTGGCATTGTGGGCGAAGATGACGAACTTGGGTTTCTCAGCCATGGCGGCTATTTGACCTTTTGTTGAGTCTTGACGCTGTTCACGAAATCCGTAATGGCCGCATCCACCTCCGCGGGAGTCATGGCGCGATCGTGCACTTCGCTCTCGTCAAGCAGGTAGCGCTCGCCTTCTTTTTGCTGTCGCACCACCACGGAATTTTCCGGCGTGACCTCCACCCGCATGAACCATTCTTTCCTGCCTTTGGTAATCACCACTTCTTTGCCGAGGCCGATCCGAGTGATGTCGATCTGCAGTTCCGAGTCGGCAGATCCGTCAGCCGCCTGTGCGGCCTCGTCGCTGAATCCCACCGGGCACAGCGAGAGGGCGAGTGCGAGTACAGCCGGGCCGGCTTTCATCAGTTGCGCGCAGCGGGGTCGTATCGGCAGCATGGTGCGGAATTATAGCTGGCGGAGCCGGCAACGTAAACCGGCCGGTCGACACTCTTTTCGTCGTGCAAAGCCCCATGCTAGGATGCGCGGGTGATATCCGACGTGTTAGCGCAGATCGAATCCTACGTGCCGGCGAATGTGCTCATTTGGTTCGCTGTCTCCTCCGTGTTCATGTTCGTCGGGACCCTCATCGCGATTCCCGTCATTCTCATGCGGCTGCCGGCCGATTATTTCGATATCCGCAAGCCACGCCCGTGGATGGAAAATCACCATCCGATTCTTCGGCTGTTGGGGCACATTGTGAAAAATGTCGTCGGGGCGATTTTCCTCTTCGCCGGGTTTCTCATGCTGTTTCTGCCGGGACAGGGGCTGTTGACGATGTTGATCGGCCTGTCGCTGATTGAATTTCCCGGTAAGCGGCGGGTCGAGGCGAAGGTCGTGGGGCAGTCCACCGTGCTGAGCACGATCAACAGCATGCGAGCCAAGTTCGGTAAACCACCGTTGATTATTGCGCCGGATCGATAGTCGTCCGCCGGCGGTTCTTCGCGCGCAGAATCTCAAACCGCCGCGAGGAAAGAGTCGACGGTATGTGTGATCGCGTTCGTTCCAGCCGGAATGGACATACCCGAACCGTCGCTCGCTCGAGCACTGCAATCTGAGGCCTGTTCACGTGCCCACTCTCTATCTCATTGACGGTAGCGCCTACATCTATCGGGCGTTTTTTGCCCTGCCTCCCCTGTCGAATTCCAAGGGCCTGCAAACCAACGCGGTCTATGGATTTACGACCATGTTGCTCAAAGTCCTGCGCGATCATCGACCGGACTATGTGGCCGTGGTGTTCGATGAGAAGGGCCCCACCCATCGCCATGAGGCGTTCAAGGAGTACAAGGCGCAACGGCCGCCTATGCCGCAAGGGATGAGCGCCCAGATTCCCTACATTCATCGCGTCGTGGAAGCGCTCTCCCTGCCAGTCATCAGGCAAGCGGGGTATGAGGCGGATGATTTGATCGGCACCCTGGCGCGAAAAGGCGAGCGTGAAGGGCTCGATGTCGTGATCGTGACCAGTGATAAGGATATGTTCCAGCTGCTGACCCCAAAGACACGGATTTACGATCCGGTGAAGGACAAGTGGTTCAACGAGGCGGATTCGTTGGTGCGGTTCGGTGTCGAGCCGGCGCGCGTCGTCGAGATCATGGGACTGATGGGCGATACGAGCGACAATATTCCCGGCGTCAAAGGAATCGGAGAGAAAACCGCGCTGAAATTAATCTCGCAATTCGGGACGATCGAAGAACTCCTGCGCCGGGTCGAGGAAGTCACCCCGGCCAAGACGAAGGCGCTCCTCATGGCGCAAGGCGAAAACGCCAGAATGAGCAGGCAACTGGCGACGATCGAGCTCGATTGTCCGGTGGAATTTGTTCCAGCCCGGTTTCAGGCGAAGGCGCCGCAGACCGACACGCTGGTCGGTCTGTTGCGAGAATTGGAATTCATGACCCTGGCCAAAGCCTTCCAGGGCGACTCCCCGGAGCCGAACAGGCTAGGCGCCGAGATCGTCGACATTCATGATGCTGCGTCCGCCACACAATTCCTGACCCGGCAGAAGGCGGAGCCGTTCCTGGGAGTGGCCTGTGTGTTGAGTGATGCGCCAGGCGTGCGGGCCGATATTCGAGGTTGTGCGTTGGGTTGGCCGGACGGGGCCGCCGCGTTTGTGCAAGGCGAAGCCCGTGGGTGGCCTCATCCATTGATCGACTGCCTGCGCGATGGGAGCCGCAGGAAAGTCATTCAAGACCTGAAGCCCGTCCTGCTGGCGCTCCACCGGCAGGGACTTGAAATGCCGGGGCCCTATTTCGACACGATGGTGGCCGATTACTTGCTGAATCCGAATCGCCGTGCACATACGCTGGAAGTCATCGCGATGGACCTGCTGAGTTATCAGCTCGGTGCCGGGGCGACTGACAAAGCCGACCCAGGGCCGCAATCCCTCTTCGACGTGGACGAGCAGGTGATTCGTCGATCGGGTGAAGCGGCCGCAGTGACGGCCAAGGTCGCGCCGCTGTTGCGCGACCGGTTGAGCTTGCAGGGCAGCCTGTCGTTGTTTGAGGACATCGAAATGCCGCTGGTTCCGGTACTGGTCGAGATCGAACGGAACGGGTTTTTGCTCGATGTCGAGAGCCTGCGCGGGCTGAGCGAAGAGTTGGAGCGGGAACTGGATCACATGGTGGGCACCATTTATCGGCTTGCCGGGGGCGAGTTCAATATCGGTTCGCCCAAACAGTTGGCGACGGTGCTCTTTGAGAACCTCGGCCTCAAACCGCTTCGGAAAACCAAGACCGGCTTCTCCACCGATGAGGATACGCTCACCCAGCTGGCCGGTCAGCATGAGTTGCCCGCACACATCCTGAATTACCGGACCCTGACGAAGCTGAAATCGACCTATGTCGATGCCTTGCCGCAGTTGGTGAATCCCGATACCGGCCGGCTCCACACCTCGCTCAATCAAACAGTGGCAGCCACGGGGCGCCTCTCCTCCACCGATCCGAATCTGCAGAATATTCCGGTGAAGGGCGATTACGGCCTACGCATTCGCGAAGCGTTCATTGCGCCGCCCGGATATCACTTGCTCTGTGCAGACTATAGTCAGGTCGAGCCGCGGATTCTGGCGCATCTTTCGCAAGACCCCCGGCTGCTGGAGGTGTTCGAGAAGGGTGAAGATATTCATATGGCCACCGCCATGGAGATTTTTAATCTGCCTGCCGGAGAGGTCACGCGTGAGATGCGGCGGGCGGCGAAGAGCGTGGTGTTCGGCATCGTGTATGGCATCAGCCCGTTCGGCCTCGCCTCAAATATCGGGGTGTCGCAGGTAGAAGCCAAAAAATACATCGAGACCTTCTTCGAGAAGTTCGAAGCCGTCAGGGCGCTTATGGACCGGAACATCGACGACGGCAAGACGAAGGGCTACACGACGACGATTCTCGGCCGTCGTCGGCCGATTCCGGAGCTGCAAAGCGGGGATCCCTCTCAACGCGGGGTCGGCGAACGGATGGCGGTCAACAGTCCGATTCAGGGTTCGGCTGCGGATCTCATCAAGGTGGCCATGATCAGCGTGCATCGGCGGCTACAGAGCGAGTTGCCGGCGTGCAAGATGATTCTTCAAGTCCACGACGAACTGATCTTCGAAGTGCCGGATGGGTCGTTGGAGCAGGCGAAGCAGCTGGTGAAACAGGAGATGGAGGCGACCGGCGCAGCGCTGAAACTGTCGGTTCCGCTGAAGGTGGATGTGGGTGTGGGGTTAAACTGGCGAGTCGCCCATCCCTAGCCGGATGTTGAAACAGGCTGCCAGCGGCGTTCTCGGTCGCACGCCTCCCTGCGAAGAGAGGAATAGCACAGGGAAAGCGCTGAGGAGTTTATCCGCTCGCCGAAGCTATGTGATTGGCGAACGGGTCAAACGAAGTTTGGTATGTACCTCCTCAGTCGACGTGCTCCCTGCGGCCTTGCCGGACAGCCTGTTTGAACATCCTCAACCGAGGCTGATGGTGCACAGCGCGTAAGTCGATCCAGTTCAGCCTATGTCGCCGCGGAAGCGTCCATTGACCATCCCCGAGTCGGAGTTTCAGGACTTGGTCCAGCAAGCCCTCGACGGCCTGCCGGACGAATACGCCAAGCTTCTCACCAATGTGGCCGTGGTGGTGGAGGATGAACCTTCCCCCGAAGTCCTCGCCGATCTTGAAATGGACGAAGGCGAGGATCTGCTCGGCCTCTATCAAGGCCTTCCCATTGATAAAGAGTCTTTCTTCCAGGCGGGCGGGCAACTGCCGGCCAAGATCTCGATCTACCGTGGGCCGATTCTCAGGCTCTGTCGCACCAAGAAGGAAGTCGTGGAGGAAGTGAGCGATACCTTCGTGCACGAAATCGGACATCATTTCGGGTTTGACGACGACGAGATGCCGTATTAGCAGGATGGTGAAACAGGCTGCCAGCGGCGTTCATTTTCCTCGCAACGAGCGTGCGGAATGGGCTGAGTCATGAACTCCATGAGACCGGCAACATGCCTCATCTTCCCTTCGGCAAGCTTCCTGAATTCACGCCGATACAACAAGGTTTCTGATCCAGATCTCTGCTAGCTCGTTGTGCTTGTCCAATCCAAAGACGAGATTCATTGCCGGAGAGGTATAGTTGACGGCTGTATGATGGGGAAAGGTTATGCGTAGGATGTTTCCAGTCTTGTCCTCTTCAAATAATTCTGTCTCCTCTTCCTCGCAGCATTCAGGATCTGCGAAGCGAATCGTTGAGAGCGCGAGCACTTCCGGCCACTGCATGGAAGTCACCTTCCACTGTGATCTGTGAGGTCCTAGGATCTCTAAGGACGAAATATCTCCATTTGGATCAATGTCAAAATGGATGCTCTGGGTGCGAACAAAAATTGCGCCTACGGGATGTACGGCTGGTTCAACCCGCACGACTCCAAGATGACATGATTGAAGATACGTCGCATGGGCTATCCGTGACGCTCCAGCGTGGTTAGCTTCTGATATTTACATGCCATAATTTCTTGTATCTTGTTCCTGTGCGTAATTCCGGTTTTCCCACACTCGGTCGGGGGCAAGCTGGATGGCACAAACATTGATGGGAGGCTACCACTATCCCCTCAACTCTGAGTTCAGGCGTATGAATACAGCTGGAAAAATTTCTTAATGATCGACGAGTCCGAGCATCGTTTTCCAGCGGTCAACGTACGTCCAATCGACGTCTAAGTCCGCCTGGCGCGAACGGATTTTCTCCAAATCGGCACGATCCTGGAGTCGTCCCGCCACCATCTTGAGGATGACGAGATCTTCGATCGACAGCATCGGAACCTGCAGCGCTCCGAAGGGAACCGTATGTCTGCGCTCCAATGCGGTTCGAAGATAGGCCGAGTTTGCCAGGAGGAAATCGATCACGACTTCCTGTCCGGAGCGGATTCCCACAAGTCGCCAAATCGAGATCCCCTGAAAGACCATAGGGCTCGGATGGATAATGGTGCAGTCGAAGAGGGATGAGACGAGCGCCTGTATGTGTTCGCGTGAAGGCGGATCCAGCAGAATGAGGAGGTCGATGTCCGTGGTGGCTCGAGGCTCCACCAAGGCGCTGTAGGCCCAGCCTCCGGCCAGCGCATAGGCCACGCCGCGTCGGTTGAAGTCGGTGATGAGATCGGAGAAGGCTTGGACTAGGATTGGCTCTGCTGCCATGCCTGCTCTTTGGCCAGTCTAATTTCGTGCATGACTTGCGCGATCCCCTCACTCGCGCCCGGCTCATTCCGCTGCTCGATCACGGCCTGACGCAAGGCCAGCCCCAACTCCGTCAGCTCGACCGTGCGGCGCAAATTATCGGCAATACGTATGTTGTCTGGGGATGGGGACGACGGTGACATAACCCGGACTCCGAGGAAGCGCGGACGATGAAGATGAGTCTACTCGACGATCCGGTCGGGAGCAAGCAGGAAGGCGCGCTCTGCCCCTGGTCTCTCTCGTAGAAGGAGTGTTGCGGACATTGATAGGAGATCACCAAACCCGGACGTGGTCAGCGTTCAGGATTATGAATACAGCCGCCCAACGATCTGAGTGAAGTTGAAGAGCATCGCGTTGGTGCGGGTGTAGGCAGCGTGGCCGTAGTAATGGTCGCGGACGTTGGTAGAACTGGTGCAGTCTTTGTAATCCACGAGCAGGCACTGGCCTTCGCTCGGGAAACGTCCGGCGCGGCGCGCGCATTCCACCCAGCGTTCAAACCCATCGTACGGTTCCAGCAATTCCCACACGGCTTTATTGGCTGCTTTGGCACTCTCAGCGGGCAGCGCATCACTGCCGGCCACGGCAAGTTCCTGTACGTAGTCGCCGCCCCAAGCAATCGGCATTTCAACAGAGATCTGCGGCAGCTCCATTTTGGAGAGCCAGGTCTTCCCGTCTGTGCGCAAATTGCGGTGGTTGACGATATGGAGCAACTTCCCGATGCCGGAGGGGTCCCATCCGTAACGCACGGGCGTGCCGAAGGTGACGATGTCGAGCGCGGCCCCATTGAGTAAGGTACCTTGGCTCAGCATTGGATCGATGCGGTGAATGGCCAGCGCGTCCGGACCTTGCGGCTGTGCGGTAAGGAGCAATTCGAAGAACGTCTTTCGTCCCGTGATCGGTGACGGGCAGAGCAGATTGGACGCCAGCGCAAGCACGAGTCCGGCCTGGCCGTGGGCTTCGACGAGGATACGATCACCGGCTCCGAGATGGTGCTCGGCCACGAGGGCGCGGAGTCGATCCAGCAGTCGGCACGCAGCCAGGGCGCGCCCCAGGTGATGGTGCTCACTGGACCACAGGTCCCGAAGGCAGAGAATCGGTTTCACAACCTGTTGGTTCAGGGCCTTGCTGCACTGTTCAACCGTGTGAGTGGTGAAATTACCGGCGTCGCCGATTTGGCTGTCGAGTAGACTTTTCGTGGCGTCGTCGTTCGGCAGCGGCGGCTTGAGGCCGCCGGGGAGCGGCGTGATGCCGTTCGTGCCTTCCCGCATGAAGGAGAGCAGCGAATCGAGGCCGGAAATCCCGCGTGAGTATCCGCGCTTGAGGCCCCCCACTTCATCGAGTCGCCCCAGCCCGAAGATGTCCGTCCCTGGGATGGCGCCATGAAGGAAGAGGATGACGCGAACCCCGACTTTCGACAACTTGTGTCCGATGTCCCCCATGGCAGCCTGCCATGAAGGCGATCCGATATCGGGTGGAGGCGTCCACTCGGCATACGTCAGGCGCTCGCCGGGGTTCTTTCGCGAGAGTTCATCGTGTTGAAAATTATTCTCGACAGGCATGGGACGACTGTCTTACCCGAAATACGACCTGAAGTTCAATGGAGGGCCTGGCGACTGCGCGATTTCGCGACGAACCGTCATGAATAATGCGGGCTAGCGGCGTGCGGGCGAGTCGGAAGTCATCGCGGTTCGGCGACGACGGGAGCCGGGAGCTTGCTTTTCGGCATGACGGCCACCGCAGAGCAGGTGTTGGTCCCGTCATCCTTGCGGCGTTCCACAATGGTGACGCCCTGCAGGTATTCCTGGACGATTTCCTCGCGCACGACTTCGATGTCCTGTTCGGTTTCGTGACCGGTCCGTTCGCGCAGACGATCGATCGCATGTTCCTTGACCTGCACGCGAATTTGTTTCGCGATGTCGGCCCGCGCGGCCAATTCCGACACGCGCTGACAGACCAAGGGGCCTTTACTCAAATCACCTTGGCCCTGCCCGACCAGAAAGCGATCGGCATCATAGGCTTGCGCGGCTGGAGGTTGCGGCCGATGCTGTTGTTCGGGCGCAAGGCTCTGCGCTCCAGTGTGCAGCTGGCGGAACGTCTGGTCGGCATGGCTGCGGACCTCGGAGGCGGGGTCCGCAGCCAGCGCAGGCGCGGTGATCACGAGGGCGCAAAGGACGCATCTTCCTGGAGAGAGGAACAGCGGTGTCGCGGACATCGTCATGGCGCTCCCTGGTAGTGGCTGCGGGGGGCACTGTTTGGCGGAACCAGACCGGGAGGATCACTCTGTGGAGCCTGTCGAGGACGCGGAGGGTGAATCCCTCGAGTGATGGCCCCCTGTGGCGGCGACCCGCTCGATGCCCCGGAGTCGCCGCCGGCGCGATAGGTGTGCAACGTCGGTGGACCGGGCTGACTGTCCGGTGCCGGGACCTGCCGATAGCTCGGCATCATCCCGCGGCCTGCAGGGGGCGGGGTGGTGCCGGGCGAGGCCGGTGGCTGCGGGACCACGTAGTAGCCGGGCAGAAAGGGAACGGTATGGGGTGCGGGCGGTTGTCGCGGTTGAGGGTGGGCAGGCGTAGTGTTCGCTGCCACCGTCTGCTGTGCGAGGGCAAGGTGGGGATTGTCAGGGTTGAGCCGGCCGGCAAGGCCGAGGAGGGCGTGGACATGGGCGAGGCCCGCCGCTGGGGAGGGCTGCACATAGGGGGCGATCAACAGCCAATCGGTCCAGGCTTGTGCCACCATCGCGTTCGACTCGACCTGATTCAGCAAGTCGGCGCGCTGTCGAGTCAGCTGTCGGCTCTGTTCAGGTGAGTGCGCCTGCGCCAGAGCTCGGTTGGCGTCGCCCAACTGCTGTTGGAGGTGATCGACATCCGCCTTCAAGGCCAGCAATTCTTCACGGACGATCTCTTGTTGCCTCAGAGTTGCGAGCGCCTGAGCGACCTGGTCGGTGTCCACTTGTGTCTTGAGGTCGACGCGGATCACCACGACGTCTCCGTCCAGTCTGGTGTCGACCTGTTGATCGAGCACCAGCACCATTCCGGCTGTGTAACTGCGCAGTTCGTCCCGGGTGACATCCAGGTCTCGCACGACCGTGACGCTCTCGAGATAGGAGGCTACCTGTTCCAATGCCTCTTTCTTCGCCTGTTCACCGGCAAGCCGGATGGCATCCACCCTCGATTCCCGATCGGTCATGCGATGCTCCCCCGAAGCCTTCACCACTCGAATGTCGGCATGGGCGGAAATGGGCCAGGCGATCGAGAGGACCATGCTGAGCGCAGTGAGGCCGCGAAGTGAGGAGATCCCGAATTCCTGGTGGAATTTGCGTGTCGAGAGGCGCGGAGCGGGATGTTGCCGGTCGTCGATCATGGATTCGCACCGCTGCTCTGGTGTCTGCCGATGCGTGGATTTTGGGGAGCGTTTTGCCGTCCGGTTCAGAATAGCATCGATCCTGTTTGAGCGCTATGAGAGGCGTGGTTCGCGCCTTGCCTTCCCGGAAAACAGCGTGCTAAGGTACCTTCTCTTCGCATTTTACACGATTCTGTGGTGAGGCAACTCATGAGTGATATCCGCACGTTTTTTGTTACTGCGGTCCCGTTCCGTATGGCCCTTTTTCTGGGCGTGACACTCCTGTTCTGTGCGACGTCTTCCATGCCTGCGGCCGCGCGTGGAGGTGGGAATGTTCCACCTTCAGCGTCCGAAGCGACAACCGAACATGTCGTGTTGTTTGTGCTGGAAGGGTTCGGCCAAGAATCGTTGAAAAGCGGAGCGATGCCGGTCTTGTCGTCTCTCGTAAAGGACGGGGCCGTCACCTGGTCGGCCACGGCCGTTGCGCCTGCGCGTCGATTGCCCACAATGGCCTCGTTGGTGACGGGGATGCCGGTTGCGAAGCACGGCATCACCTGGAACGTCTTTGAATTCAGTCGTGGATATCCACGCGCGCCGACCGTGTTCGACTATCTGGATTTGAGTGGAGGCCGGGACAGTGCCATTTTCTATATGGATGAGTCCCTGTATCAGCTCGCCAAGCCGGAACCGTACACGGACTACCAAATGTGCGGGCCCCTCAGGGCCGAGTGCAGCCCCGATCGGTTGGTTGGCTACGTGCGGGATTATTTCAAAAAGGCCACGAGCGGGTCCGGGTATGGTCATGCCATTCCCTCATTGCCGCATCTCCTGGTCGTTCATTTACCGGCTCCCGGCCGCGTTGGCGAGGCCCAGGGATGGAAATCGGTCGCATACAAGGATGCATTGAAGGCCGTTGATAAGGCGATGGGTACGGTGCTGGATTTGTATCGTGAACTTGGCCTGATGAAACGGACGACGGTCTTTGCCACCTCGCTGAGCGCCTTCGGGGAAACGCAGTTCTCTTCCGGTGAAGTATCCGCCGACCAGACGGCTGCCATCCCGGTGGTGCCCTGGATCGCCTCCGGAGTTGGCATTAAATCCGGTTATGCCATCCGTCAGCCTGTGTCGATTATGGATACCGGCGCGACTGTCATGCGCGCGCTCGGGCTGACGACGTACACTGAATGGGAGAGCCATCCCGTCGAAGAGATTTTCAAAGCGGCGTTCATGGCGGCTCCTGTCAGCCCACTCCTACAATAATAGAGGACCGATGTATATAGCGTCACAGAGATCTTTCATCGGGCGGTCGGCGCTCATGTTGTCCGTGATCATGACCTGTGTAGCGGGATACGCGGAGCGGCTTCCGGCGGCCGGCCCTCCGCCTGCGTATACGAAGGAGCATGTGATTACGATCGACCCGACTCCGCTGGTGCCGCAATCGTGGTGGCAGGTACCTGGTATCACACCCCCCCTGTGGGTGCTGGATCCCGAAACCTCGGATGCCTATCGCACGACGGAAACGCGTGAGCTGAAGCTGAAGCCGGGACAATACAAGTTCATCAGTTTTACCTTCGACTTCCCCTTCACGGTGAGTTTGGACGGGAAATTGGAATTCTCCAAGTCACTCGATCAATGTGTGGAGGGCCGCGGGACGCAGACCCTGGTGGTACGGTGCAAGCGAACCTATCCCCACGGCGGTCAACGTGATGCCTATTACGGGAATAGTGAGGTGGGTGATGGCACAGGCACTCGATGATCTGTTGGATTCCCTCGAAGATCCGGACGATGCGACCCGTGAGGAGGCCGCAAAATCGCTCGCAGAGTTGGCCGATCCGACGACGTTGGACGCGTTGATTGGCGCCTGTGGCGACGAATACTGGTCCGTGCGGACGCGCGCCGGCTGGGGCGTAGCGAAGATCGGCGGCCCCAAGGCCATTGAGGCCCTGATTGCTCTGTTCAACGATCCGATCATGGAAGTCCGCAACGAAGCGGTGGCAGCGGTCGTGTCGCTGGGGGCGGGCCAATTGGATCGCCTGCTCACGGCATTGAAAGACGAACGGTGGCGCGTACGGGAGCATGCCGCAAAAGCCTGTGGCGACCTGCGCAATACGCGGGCTCTCGACGGGTTGATGTTTGCCTGCCGGGATCGCGACGGCGCGGTGAAGAGCGCCGCGGCGGAAGCGCTGGGAAAAATCGGCGACGCGAAGGCGGTGCCCGTGTTGCTGAAGTTGTTCCGGGATTCGTCCAAGATCGTTCGTGAAACCGCCGGCATCGCATTGGTCGCCATCGGCCAGCCGTCGGTCGATCTGCTGCTCGAGACTATGAAGGACAAGGATTTTGTCGTGCGCTGTCATGCGGCTCGTGCGCTGGGAGGCATGACGACCGACTACCAAATCGGTCGGAGTTGGGTTCGTGAACCCCGTGTGGTCGATGCGTTGATCGAGGCGTTGAAAGATCCGGATCGAGCGGTTCGGGAGGATGCGACGATCGCGTTAGGGATGATCGGGGATCCACGCGCCATCGATGGGTTATTGGAGGCGATGAAAGACGGTGCGGTGAAGCGTCACGCAATCGCCTCGCTCGGCATGATCGGCGATCCTCGTGCCCTCCCTGCCGTGTTGGCGGCGCTCAAGGGGAAAGGTGTGCGCCAGGAGGGCACGCCGACTCCCGGTTGCATCGTGAGTGAAGACGCGTTCATCAAAGAGGCTGCCGCCACCGCGCTCGGACATTTTCGCGATCCGCGCGTGATTCCCGACCTCATCATGCTGCTGAAAGACGGCGTCTTGCGCGAGAAGGCTGCTGCGGCGTTGGTGCTGATCGGTGACTCGGCTATCGAGCCGCTGATTTCTTTCCTCTACGATCCCAAGGCCTCGGAGGTTGAAGCTGAGGGTGAGCGGGTTCTCTCCTATGCCTCGGTTCGGCTGACAGCCAAGGATTCGCTGCGGTTGCTGGTACTGCAAACGTTGGAGCAGCTCGGGTGGACTCCTCCGGAAGAAGAAGCATCGGTGGATTCCAGCCAGGCCGACAATCTTCGAGTCGACCGGCCCTTGGGGGATATCGGGCGCTTCGGTCCGAGCGGAGATTTTGCGAAGGGATCGGTGCGGTAACCTCCGGCGAGCTCTCCCGGCGGCCCTGCTTGTGGAGAGTGCCCGGTGTTCCAGCCGTTGCTTCTGCTGATGCGTGGACTGCCTGCGTAAAGAAGATGTGAGGCGTGCTGGTTGCTTGATCGGTCTCACGCCCCCGAATTCGAATCAAAGGTCGATGGCCCCACCGGATGCCGAGGTACCATGGCCGATAGGGTCAGTGAGCAAATCGCAGCATTGTCGGATGAAGATTGGGCCATTCGAGAGGAAGCTGCGACCCTGTTGGGTGTCCTCAAGGATGCGCGGGCGGTTCTTCCGCTGACGAAGGCGCTGCGCGATTCGGATCGTGCGGTGCGCGAGGCGGCGGTCGGGGCGTTGACAGCGTTGGGTCCCGTCTCGGTGCCGGCGTTGGCCGGATGTCTGACGGATCCTGCCCTGCAAGTGCAGGAGGCGGCTTCGGCGATTCTCGCCTCCCTGGGGGATGCGCGAGTCTTGACGCCGCTCATGCAGGCCTTGGGGAGTCGCGATTGGATTGTGCGCATGCATGCGGCCAAGGGTTTGGGGCGAATCGGTGATGCCCGCGCTGTCGCTGTGTTGATGCCGCTGTTGCAGGACAAGGTCAAAGCCGTACGTGAAGAGACGTCCGGCGCGTTGGCCGCCATTGGCGCTGCTGCGGTGGCCGGATTGATCGAGGCCCTGGAGCATGAGGATTGGTTGGTTCGTCTCCATGCGGTGGAGGCATTGGGCAAGCTGAAGTCTCCGGACGCTGTCGAACCCTTGCTCCGCACACTATTTAATGAGCGAGATTCGGCGATCCGTGAAGATGTGGTCAGAACACTCGGTGCGATTCGAGATGCACGCGCCGTCGATTACCTGGTGGTCTTGATGAAGGAGCCGGGACTCCGGCTCTTGGCTGTCGAGGCCCTCGGCCATATCGGGGATCGTCGCGTGGTGCCGTTGCTGCGTCGTGTGGTGGAGGGGGTGCCGCTTGGAGAGCCGAAAGATTCGGCCACTCCTTGTGCCGATGGATGGACGGACGAGATGGCCACTATGGGCATGGCGGCTCGTGCGCTGGGAATGATTGCCGATGCCGTGGCGATTCCGTCGTTGATGATCGCATTGCGGAATACCATTACGCGGTCTGAAGCGGCTGCGGCGTTGACGAAATTCGGCCCGACGGTGATTCCCTCTCTTTTGCCGATGCTGGCGAAAGAACAAGATGAAAACGTGCGGTACCATCTGCGGGAAACGCTGACGGCCGTCGGGTGGCGCGCGGGGCGAGTCTAGCGGGGATTCCTTGGTTCGTGGGGCCAATGTCTGGTCGGGGACTATGCCGAAAGAAAGTATCGACACACTCGTTGCCGAGCTGACCCATGAAGAGGAGTGGCGGCGCATGCGGGCGACGGCGGCTTGTTTGGCCGGTGGTCCTCGTGCGGTGCAGGCGTTGACGCAGGCCTTGCAGACCGACGATGTCCCGCTTCGCATTGAAGCCGCGGCGATGTTGTCCCGCATCAAGGACCCCGCTGCCGGGGTTGCGTTGGTCAATGTGTTGCGGGATCCTGAGGAGTCGGTTCGGCAGGCCGCCTTTGCCGCTCTTGAGCAGATGGCCGGGAATGTCGACGACGCGACCGCCGCAGGGTTGGTGCGCAATCTTCATGAATCACCCGATGAGGATGTGCGTCACCGCGTTCGGCGGCTCCTAGGTGTGATCCCCAATGCGATCACGCCCCTGTGTGAGATGTTGAAGCATCCGGATGTCGAGGCGCAGGCGACGGCGGCGACGATTCTCGAGCATTTGCTCGACCCGCGTTCAGCAGACGGATTGATCGACGCCATGGCCTCGCCGGCGGTTCGCGATATCGCCGTGCGGACGCTGAAGAAGTTAGGCGCGGTCCGGGAACGCATCGATGCGACGTTTAATGCCTTGCGTGATGTGGAAGGGGCCAGCGAACGTGAAGAGGCCCGCATGGCCACCGTGATGGATCTGCTGGGAATCGGGCGGCCGGCGGTCGAGATTCTCATCGAGTACCTTGAGGACGACGATTGGCTCATCCGCGAAGCCGCCGCGGATTTGCTGGGGAAGATCGGCGATGTGCGCGCGGTTGAACCGCTGATGACGCGGCTGGAGAAGGATAAGGATACGGGGGTGAAGGAGTACGCGGTGAAATCGTTGGGGCTGATCGGCGACCCACGCCCGGCACAATTATACATCGAGGCCATCCCGATCAGGCCGTTGCGGGTGATGGCCATTGAGGCGTTGGCGAAGATTAAGGACGTCGAGGTCCTGCGCCCCTATAACGAGCTGTTCAACCGATTACGCAGTGATCGGGACGGCATCGTGTCATACAGCGCCGGCCTGATCGCGGACAAATTGGCGGCGCTTGAAGGCGAGCAGCTGGTGGGACAGGAGGAGTCGGAGGATCATGAGTGATGCTGAGCGAATTGCACAACTGATTGCCGCCCTGCGGGATGACAACGAGGCCCTGCGGGATCATGCGATGGCGAGTCTCGGGCAGATGGGCGTCGAGGCCGTTCCACAACTTATCGGTCTGATGGCGGATGAGGATGTGGTGATTCGCGAGGCGGCGGCGACGGCGGTGGTGCGCATCGGCCCCGTCGCATTCGATCAGCTGGTAGAGGCGTTGAGTGACGATGAATGGGCCATTCGCGAACAAGCGGCCAATGCGCTTGGCCGGTTCCGCGATCCCCGCGCCGTCGATCCTCTCATGCTGGCGCTCAAAGACAAGGACGGGGCGGTCAGGACGGCGGCCGTGTGGGCATTGGAGCGCATCGGGGATTCGCGTGCGACGCCGGGATTGATTGAAGCGCTTGGCGATGGGACGGTGCGCGAGGATGTGGCCCGGGTGTTGAAAAAGATCGGCGATACTCGAGCGGTCGATGCGTTGATTGAGGGGCTTTTGGGGCCCAATTGGATGGTGCGGCGCCATGCCGCGGAGGCGCTCGGCAAGATCGGCGACCCTCGCAGCGCCGAGGCTCTGATCCAGTCGCTACAGGATGAAGACTGGCTCGTGCGCCGGAACGCGGCTGAATCGCTGGCGCGGCTTGGCGCGAAGCAGGCCATCGAACCGCTGCTCCCCCTCTTGGAAGACGAAAATACGATGGTGCAGGAGACCGTCGAAGGTGTCCTTGCGAGTTTGGGATGGAAACAGGCGACCTCGTCATAACCCGATAAAGGAACGTGATCATGGCTGATGAAGCACCGGTAAAACTGATTCAGATTGGACCCAAGGGCGGCCCCAAGAAAGACGGATTCAACCTGGTCACGGAACGCGTAGTGGCCGTCAATCCCGAAGCCAAGCAGTTGGAAGTTGAATTGCTGGCGTACGACGGAAAGACCGTCGTGCTCGATGTGGGAGACGAGGCGCTCGAAGATTTTCTCAAGATCAAGCCTGGTGACGGAGCCACGATTCGTGTCGTGGAAGAAGGCGGCAAACGTGTCGCAAAAAGCTTCCGGATTCGTGCGAAGGATCCGAATGCCGCGAAGGCCGACGCCATGCTGATCGATTTGAAAGACTCGCATTGGCTCAATCGCAAGTATGCGGCGGAGGTCCTTGGCGAATTGAAGGACCCACGGGCGGTCCTTCCGCTCGTAGAGGCCCTCACCGACGAGGTCGGGGACGTCCGGCAGCGGGCGTACGATTCGTTGATCAAGATCGGCGGGTCGGCCGTGCCGTCGCTCGTGCCCTTGTTGGCTGCTGAGGAGGACGATGTGCGTCAGTCGGCGACGGAAATCATTCGAAAGATCGGCAAGCCGGCCGTGGAGCCGTTGGCTACGGCGTTGGCGGACGCGGATGATCAGTTGAAAAAGAAGATCATGAAGGTGCTTGACCGGATGGGCTATAAACCGAAGCCGAAGGAAAGTGCCCAGGCTGAGCCCGCGAAGCTCTTGAGTTAACAGTGGCCGTCCGGCCGCCGTTAGGCGGCCGGATTCTTAGTCGTGCGACCGACCGACACGTGGCGGAAGCCGTAGGTGACGACGCGATCAGATTCGTATGTGTTGCGCAGGTCGAGCAACAGCGGTTCCTTCATCGATTTCTTGAGCCGCTCAAAGTCAAGATTCCTGAACTGATTCCATTCGGTCATGATGATCAAGCCGTCGGCGCCTTCGGCGACGTCATACGTATCCTGGCAGGGAACCATACCGGGCAGGAGCTTGACCGATTCCTCCATCGACGCCGGGTCATAGGCACGGATCGTCGCCCCTTCCTTCATCAACTCACTCAGGATCGTCAATGACGGGGCTTCGCGCATGTCGTTCGTGTTCGGCTTGAACGAGAGGCCCAACACGCCGAGGGTTTTCCCTTTGACGCCTCCGCACGCGTCCTTCACTTTTTGCACCATGCGCAGGTGCTGCTCATAGTTGACTTTGGCCGCCGCGCCGGCAATTTGAAACGGATAGCCCACGCGCTCGCCGGTCTGCACCAGCGCCGCCAGATCTTTCGGAAAGCAGGAACCGCCGAATCCGGGCCCGGCATGCAGAAACTTGTTGCCGATACGATTGTCGAGCCCCATGCCTTTGGACACCATTTGCACGTCTGCTCCCACCTTTTCGCAGACCGTCGCAATTTCGTTGATGAACGAGATCTTGACGGCGAGGAAGGCGTTGGAAGCGTACTTGATCATCTCTGCGGTCGGAATGTCGGTGACGACAATCGGGGTTTCCAGCAAATACAACGGGCGGTAGAGATCCTTCATGATGGCGACGGCCTGTTCGCTGTCAGCGCCGATGACCACCCGGTTGGGCCGCATGAAGTCTTCAATGGCGGAGCCTTCCCGAAGGAATTCCGGATTGGACACGATGTCGAACCGAAATCGACCGGTTTGGTTGGCCTTGATGACTTCGCGTAATTTTTCGCCGGTGCCGACCGGCACCGTCGACTTGGTGACGATGACTTTGTATCCGGTCATATTCTTGGCAATCCCGCGGCCGACCTCTTCGACATAGGATAAATCGGCGGAACCGTCGGATTTCGGCGGTGTGCCGACTGCGATGAAGATGGCCAGCGCTTTATCGACGGCTTTGGCCACATCGGTCGTGAAATGGAGTCGGTCTTCTTTGATGCCCTTGGATACAAGTTCGGTGATGCCGGGCTCAAAAAACGGCACCTCGCCCTTCTCGAGCTTGGCAATTCGGCGTGCGTCCGTATCCATACAGGTCACGTTGACGCCGAATTCCGCGAAGCAGGCACCGGTAACCAAGCCGACATAGCCCGTTCCAATCACGCTAATATGCATGGATGCATCTCCTCTTGAAGAACAGCCGCAAGCCGTGTGGTGAGTACTCGTGTAGAGTCGGTAGTATAGCAATGCATGGGAAACCGAGCAAACATATCGGAGGTTTTTGCGGGCCGCGTTGCTGGAGTCAATTGCAGATTGTGGTGCAGTTCAGTAGAATTCAGGCCTCTTTGTGGGAGACGCTGACAGATGGCGGTGGTGGGCGGACCGATCCAGCGACCGTTGGCAATGATGATGCGCCCCGTCAGTCACACGGTGCGTCCCGATGATTCCCTGTTGGTGGTGGCGCAGCGGTTACGTGATGCCCGGGTCGGGGCGATGCTGGTGGCCGACCATGGTGACTATGTGGGGATCGTCAGCGAGGCGGATCTGGTGCGGAAAGCCATGGCCAATGGGGCAGCGGCTGAGCAGGTCTTGGCTCGCGCCGTGATGAGTACACCCGTTATGACGATCGACATCGCGAGGTCGGCTCATGACGCAAGCGACCTAATGGCTGAGCGAGGCATCCGGCACTTGGTGATCACCGAGGAAGGGCGAGTGGTGGGCATGATCTCTGTGCGCGATTTACTGCGATACTTTAAAAACTGGGGCACACTGTAGAGATGATTCAACAAGCTCGCACACACTCTCCTGTCCCCGGCTGGTGTTTCGTGGCCCTCCGTTCATGATGGCTCAGGGACCTTCCGCTGCTTCCGTTTCACGTCTGTTTCTCCTTGCGACGGCGCTTGTGACGGGCGCGATTGTCATGGCGCTCGAAATTTTGGGCAGTCGCTTGCTCGCTCCAGTCTTCGGAAATTCCCTGTTCGTGTGGGGCGCGTTGATCGGCATCATTTTGGCGGCGATGAGTTCCGGGTATGCGTTCGGCGGATGGGCCTCGGATCGGTATCGTGTGGCGGCGGTGCTGGCCTGGCTGCTGCTGGGGTCAGGTGCCTGGACGTTGCTGATGTCGTGGGTGGGGCAGGGGGCGATTTTCAAGGTCGCGAAAATGATCGAGGACCCTCGTTGGGGGCCTAGCGTTGCGGCATGCGTGTTGCTCGCTCCACCGGCGTTTGGATTGAGCGGGGTGATGCCCGCGTTGCTTCGATTGGCCGTGGTCGATATGGGGTATCTCGGTCGTCACACAGGGAGCATGATTGCCTTGTCGACCGTGGGGAGTCTGGCGGGTACTTGGGGGACGGCATTCTTTCTCCTCTCGTGGTTAGGGACCCAGACGCTGGTGGCGTCGTTGGGGGTGATCCAACTCCTGTTAGGGTTGGCATGGTTGCAACAAGGAAGCGGGAAAGTGACCAAGCTTGCAGGGACTGCCTTGGCGGGCTTGCTGATTCTAGCGTGGCAATTGTTCGGTCAGGCTCCTCCGGTAGCAGGATTGGTGTATCAGGAAGATAGCCCCTATCAACAAGTGCGTGTGCGGGACGACGACCTGTTTCGTTATCTGGTCCTCGACCGCACCTGGCATGCCGTCATGTGGCGGGCTGATCCGCATACCTTGTTTCTCCCTTATAGCCAACTCATGGTCGCCGCGGTGGCGTTGACGCCTGAACCGAAGCGGGGACTCATACTTGGGCATGGAGGAGGATCGCTGGCAAAATGGTTGGCCCAGGTCTGGCCTGAGCTGGAGTTGGATGTCGTCGAGTTTGATCCCGTTGTGGTGCGAATGGCGGAGCAGTACTTCGAGTATCATCCCCCGGCTAATCACCATGTCTGGGTGAAGGATGCCCGTGTGTTTCTGCGCGACACGAAGGCGACGTACGATGTCATCTGGGTCGATGCGTTTGCCCGGCACCTCATCCCCTTTCATTTGACCACGGTCGAATTCTTTGCCGAGCTCCGGACCCGACTCAATCCCGACGGGGTGCTGGCTCTCAACTTGGCCTCTTCCGGCGAAGGAGGGGACCTCCAGCGAGCGAGTGCGGTGGTGCAGACGCTGAAGTCGGCATTTCCGACGGTCGAATCCTTTGGCGTCAAGGGGCCGTGGCGGGCCCATCAGACGACGGCGGAGAATCTCATCTTTTTCGGCGGCAGGCCGATCGATACCATGCCGTACGGTGAGTTGGTGCAGCGGATCCAGGCACAGGTGGAGGCCAGACGGTTGCCGCTGGAAGCGACGTCGCTCTTGGCTGCCCGTCGGACTCGCCCCTGGCTGCCGGGCATACAATTGACCGACGACTACACCCCCTACGACCTTCTGATCGGATCTCAGGCAGCGGAGATGGCTCCTGACGGTAAGTGATTCTCGCAGGTCATTGAAATACAGCAGCTATACTGCCTCCTTGTGTCGCGGACCCAAAGGGACTCGTTCCTCTTCTCTTGGTTCTGGTTTCCACGAAACTTTCTTGCTTCCTTTTAAATCCCTGTGCTATAAGGGGTCGCTCATTAAGCCTGTTATGTAGGATACATTCGAGTCGTTGTTGCTAGCCTCCTGGGCAGAGTGTCTAGCAGAAGGTTCAGCGCGCGGTGGTCATTTTTACCAACCTAATCGCATCTCTTCTTAATCTCTTTAAGGAGGTAGGTCATGGGTAAGACGATGGTGGCAGTATTTTTCGGCCTGGTTATGCTGGTGGCTGGGGCCTCAGGCGCATACGCGCTGCAAGCTGGCGGTGTCGAAATCGGTGATTTGGATACCGGTTCTGTCGTTGGCCAACCGTTTAAAGAATTGGTTGTGGATGCGGAATTGTACGCTGTCGAAATCGGCAACATGAAGGCGTGGTATCCGCCGGTGACCGTGATCGATTTCAAGGTTCGGCCAGGCCGACCGGTGGTACTGAAGGTGACGAACAGCTCGTCTGCCGAGCACGGATTTCAGATGACCGATCCGGTGAATGCCGCTTCACCGTTTGTGTTGAAGGCTGAAGTGGTGCTCAAGCCCGGTGAGACGAAGTATATCGGAATTCCGACCAGCGACATGTTTAATGCGACCCAGGGCAATACCCTGTCCTATCGCTGTCATTTGCACCCGGCGCATGTCGGCGGCAAGCTTGTGATGATCAAGTAGTCGTTTCGGAGAGTCGTTTTTGTCACGCAACGCCCCCTCTGCATCACTGCAGAGGGGGCGTTGCTGTCTGTGCGTCACGTTCGCGGCACCCGCCGTGTCAGGCTACACTTCCTGCTCCTTCTGACATTCAGCCGCAGCGTCCAACGGAATACTTTGGATTCCCTTCAGCTGTCCCTCCACAATCAGTAGCAAGAAGCGACTCTCCGTCGGGGGGGCTTGTCGACGTTCCGTCACGATGGTGTTCATATCGACAATCATTTCATCGCCGTCCCATTGGGTTTCGTTCACGATCCAGAAATGACTGGCGGCATCCGGAAATTGTCGAGTCACGAAACTCTCGATCAACGTCCCTATATCACCAGAGTCAGTCATGGCGGAGGCTGGGAGTGCGGCAAGAGTCCAGGCGGCAAGTAGGACGAGATGAGCAAGGCTTCTCATGTGGACCTCCCGTTGAGAGGATGGCGGTGTAGCTGAGCCATGTGGGAACAATGGCCCTCGCATGTCACACGTCTTCTTAAAGTCTACAGCTGTCGAGTGGGGAAAGCCAGGGAAGCGTCCGGTACCACCGGAGGATCAAAGCGGAGTTGGTTTGGTCTGGAAATGACGAAGGCTCCCGTAGGAGCCTTCGTGGTGCCATGCAGATGTCTGGGGCGGAAGCTTAGTTGCGGACGCCGCTCCACACTTTGGCCGGATCAATTTCTTTGTCCGGATTCAAAGACTTGGCTTTTTCCAGCAACACATCGGTCGTTTCCGGGTAGGCGGGATCAGAGATGCAGCAGTTATCCACCGGGCACACGGCCGCGCATTGGGGCTCATCGAAGTGTCCGACGCACTCGGTACACCGGTCATGCGTGATGACATAGATGTTGTCGCCCACTCCCTGGCCGTCTCCGACATGGTTGCCCTTGCCTTCGGCATCGCTTCGCGTTTCGAAAATCGCTTCATTGGGACATTCTGGCAGGCATGCCCCGCAGGAAATGCACTCATCGGTGATCAGAAGCGCCATGGCCTGTGCCTCCTTCTCGGTTCCTTTAATGACAGATAAGATGTTGACAATTTCGTGCCGCCGCGACCATAGTTCCGCGGCGAAACAGGTCCGCATTCTATGCTGGCATTCTTCGGCAAGTCAACAGAGTGCGGCTTGGTAAGAAGGCCTAGCCTCGTGGAAGTCATGGGGCTTTGGGCCCAATATACATGCGGCTCTGCGCGTGTGTGATCACATGAGGATGCATCGATGTTCGACAGCATGTGCGTATGGTAACGCGTTCGAGTGGGGCCGAGTCGGAGCAGCGTCGCAAAAAAATTGTGACGTTCGTGCTGCTGGTGATTTTGCTGATCAGCGTCACGCTGTTTCTTGGGGGGCCGAAGGAATCAGAACTCATTATTGTCGAGTTTCCGAACGGCAAAACCATGGAAACGGAAGTGGCGAGTACGCCGGAGAAATTACTGTTTGGTCTCGCGTTCCGAGAAGGATTGCCAGCCGACACGGGGATGCTCTATATCTTTGAGTCGACCGGATCGCATCGAGTGGGGACCCGGCAATTCCGTATTCCCGTCGACATGTTGTGGATTGATGAAAGTCACCACATCGTGCAAATTTTGGAGCAGGTGCCGCCTTGTGCGAAAGACCCCTGCCCGCTGTATGGTCCCCCTCCAGAACCGGTTCGGTACCTCATCCAGGCTGAGGCCGGTTACGCCAAACGCGCCGAGATTACGACTGGGATGGAACTCAGGTTTACGCTTCGTATGTAAAGGAAGTGGATGTCAGGTATGGAAGGGTTTCAGTGTGTTGCTAGGGTCGAGGAGATTCCACCCGGCCAGGTGAAGGTCGTCAAAGTGAACGAGCGCGATATTGCAGTCTTCAATATCGAGGGACGTTTTCACGCGATTTATAATTCCTGCCCTCACGAAGGCGGTCCTTTGCACAAGGGGCGTGTGAAGGGGCATGTCGTCTCCTGTCCCTGGCATGACTTGGCCTTTGACGTGCGAAACGGCCAAGGCACGGACGGTGGGGGGTACTGCGTAGGGAGTTACGATGTGCGTATCGAGGGCGGGCAGGTCTTTGTTGGTGCTAGACGGAAAGTCTAGTCGTGCGAAATCTTGGCCGAGGTGGTAAGAGCGCGTATGAGTCCATTGAGTAAAGTGGTTCCAACGGGCACCGAACCGGAGGTGGGTGCCAGGACGATCCAAGCCCGGGTGGGCACACCGGTCCAAATCCGGCTTTGGGAGGATCGAACGAGGGGGGAGTTATGGGTTCCTTCCTACGATCCCAGCGTCCTGCCTTTGGTGGAAGACGACTTCCTCCGGACCGCCAGCAACAATGCGGTCGATGCGGGACAGCGCAACTTCGAGTTCAGGCCGGCGACCACCGGTACTCATCGGGTGGTATTCGAAAAGCGAATGGGATGGAAATTTACGGCTGAGGACCGACAGATTTACTATGTGACGGTGTCCTGACTTGCCGAGTCTGGAAAGAGGCCATGCCTGACATTGCGTGTGTGAATGGCCGCTTCGGCCCCTTGGCCGGTGCCGTCGTCAGTGTTGAAGACCGGGGGTTTCAGTTCGGCGACGGGGTGTACGAAGTCATTCGCACCTATCAAGGTCGGCCTTTTGCCGTCGAAGAGCACCTGACCCGCCTCGAACGGAGTGCCCAGGCGCTGCAACTCTCTCTCGGCCCCTCGAAGGCTCAGTGGGTCGCATTGATCGAGGAAGGCCTGCGATTGAGCGGTCTTCCCGAGACGAAAATTTATCTGCAGATGACTCGCGGGCAGGCGCCGCGTGATCATCCCTTTCCTCTCCCGCTCCCTCCGACGACGGTGCTGACCTTTCGTGAGCTCCGTCCCCTGGATGTGTCGATTCGCCAAGCCGGGGTTCAGGCAATCTTGCTGGAAGATATACGATGGGGGCGTTGCGACATTAAGAGCGTCAACCTGTTGGCGAACGTCCTGGCGCGCCAACAGGCGAAGGAAGCCGGGGCATTTGAGGCAATTTTGCTTCGAGATGGAGAAGTGACCGAGGGATCCGTCAGCAATGTCATGGTCGTGCGGAATGGGACGATTCAGACTGCGCCGGAAGGGCCCCGCATTCTTTCCGGGGTGACGCGTGCCAAAGTTTTGGAGTTGGCGAAGCAGGAGGGGATTCCGGTTGCTGAAACCGTTGTCCGGCGCGAAGACTTGCTCGGGGCATCGGAAGTGTTCTTGACGGGGACAACCGTGGAGGTGTTGCCGGTCGTGCGCGTCGATGGTCGGGCGATCGGGCCTGCTGCTCCCGGCCCGATTACAGAGCTGCTATCTCGCCGTTGGGCATCGCTGGTCGGCTAGCGTCCCTTGCTTTCACTCTTATGGCATGGTAAGGTGCCACCGCTGTAAGTGGGCCTGGGCCCACTTTTTTGTTTGAGCAACTTTTGTCTATGCGTGACGTGGGAGCAGTGTCCGACGGAAAGCCTTCGGTGAAACGCGCTGAAGCGCTCAACCTTCGCGTGCAAGAAGTCGCGGCACCCATTTTACAGTCCCACGGTCTTGAGCTGGTCGAGGCGGTGTGTGTCGGTCAGGGGCCACGGACCGTCATTCGAGTGTTTATCGACAAACCGGGCGGCATCTCGCTGACAGACTGTGAGCAAGCGCATCGTTCCTTGAGTCCGGCGCTGGATGTCATTGATCCGTTCCCGCATGCCTATATGCTGGAAATCTCCTCGCCGGGGCTGGATCGTCCGTTACGGAGCGTGCAGGACTATCGGCGACTGATTGGGCAAGCGATCACGCTGAAATTGCGCCAACCGATTCAGACGCAGTGGCGGCTCGAGGGGACCGTCTTGGATGTGGATGACCGTGCGGTCACGCTGTCGGTCCCGCAGAAGAAAACTGTGGAAATGATGCGAATCGAGTTTGATCATATCGCCCTGGCGCGCCGGAAGATCGAATTTTCCAAGTAGTGGAAGTGGCCAAGGGCTGTGTTAACCATGAGGTGTGAGCTATGAACCGAGAGTTGATCGCCGTCATCGATGAAATCGGCCGTCAAAAGGGAATCGACAAGGCCCGGGTCATTGGCGCGATCGAGTCCGCGCTTCAAACTGCCGCCAAAAAGCGATTCGGCCAGGCTGAAAACATCCAGGTGGAAATCGACAGCAAGACGGGAGAAATTTCGGTCGTCTCCAAGAAAATTATCGTCGATACCGTTGCCAATCCAAAAGCCGAAATCTCTCTGAAGGAAGCCCGTGAGTATGACGAAGGCGCAGAGGTGGGGGACGAGATCGGGTCTCTGATCGAGATGGATGAGTTGGGGCGCATCGCGGCTCAGACGGCCAAGCAGGTCATTTTTCAAAAAGTGCGAGAGGCAGAGTGGGAAGCCGTTCAAAAAGAGTATTCGACGCGTCAAGGTGACTTGGTCAACGGGATTATTCTGGGTATGGAGCGGCGGAACTTCCTGGTCGATCTCGGCAAGACCGAGGCAATCCTTCCCATCCAAGAACAGATCCCCCGTGAAACCTATCGCCGTGGCGATCGCGTCAAGGCCTTGTTGTTAGAGGTGCGTCGGACGCCCAAGGATGTCCAGGTGATTCTCTCGCGCAGCCATCCCCAATTTGTGGCCAAGTTGTTCGAGTTGGAGGTGCCTGAGGTCGGGGAGAAAATTGTTGAGATCAAGTCGATTGTGCGTGAGCCCGGTGATCGCACCAAGATCGCGGTGTCGTCTCGGGATAAAGCTGTAGACCCGGTAGGGGCTTGTGTCGGCATCAAGGGGTCGCGGGTGCAGGCGGTGGTGCGCGAACTGCGCGGAGAAAAGATCGACATTATTACGTGGACGCAGGATCCCCGTGTCTTCATTGCGGAAGCGTTGAACCCGGCGACGATCGAAAAGGTCGGAATCGACGAAGAAAAGAAGTCGGCACTGGTGGTGGTGGCGGATTCGCAGCTCTCGCTGGCGATTGGGAAGAACGGGCAGAACGTCCGGCTGGCCGCGCGCTTGACTGGCTGGAAGATCGATATCATCAGCGCGACGGAGTACGAGAAAGAAAAGGCTGAGCGGGATCGGGACATCAAGGCGGCCTTAGCGGAAGAGACGGAAGCTCAGCGCCAGCAGGACGAGGCGCGGGCTGCGGCCCAACAGGCAGAGTAACGCGGCTCGATGGTCACGAGCCGACTGGCAATTATCTAAGCGGGTGGAGCTGAGCGGTACAGTATGCGCGTGTACGAATTAGCAAAGCAGCTGGGGATGGAAAATCGGGAGCTGATTCCTGAACTGAAACGGCTCGGGATTCCGGTGGCATCCCACAGCAGTGCCTTGGATGACGATTCGGTTCGCGTGGCAATCGAGAAGCTCAGCTCTAAGGCACGAGCCGGGGAAGCCTCTGTCGGGCATGAGGGGAAAAAAGCGGGTCGTGCCAAAGAGCACGGGGCCGCACACGCGCTCGTGCATGAAGAGCCACCGAAGCCCGATAAGAAGCGCATTCTCATCAAGAAGAAGAAAGACGAAGGTGCGGAGGAAGCTGCTGCGCCGCTGGCTGCGGCAGAGGCGGTGTTTGCGCCGGCCGCTCCGCAAGGGGCGGAAGGCGCGCCGGTTGCGTCACCAGTGGTGTCCGCTCCAGAGGTTGCGGAAGTCGTGTCTCCAGAGCCGGCTCCGGTCGAATCGGTCGTCTCGCAACCACCGGTTGCCCCGGCTGTGGAAGGCGTGGCGACGAATCCGACTCAACCGCCTGTAGTCACGGCGACTCCGCCTGATGTGGCGGCGAAGAAGAAATCGCTCGCAACGGAGGCGCTGGAGAGCGAAGCGGCCGCCCGCGAAAAACTGAAAAAGGCGAAGAAGGCGCCGCGGACCCGGGAAGAAGATGAAGCAAAATTTAAGAACGACGCCACACGGTGGGGTGATCTGCGCGCGATTCCCGTGCAGCGGCGCGAGGACCGGTCCAAGCATATTCATCACGCCTCGCCGACGGAAATTACGAAGCCGAGAAGGAAAAGCGTGAAATTGAGCGCGGGTGTCAGCGTGAAAGAGTTTGCCGAGCTCATCGGCCAACGGCCTGCGGATGTGGTCCGGAAGCTGATGGAGATGGGGCAGATGGTGACCTTCAACCAGTCCATCAATCTCGAGGCGGCCTCCTTGATCGCTGAAGAGTACGGGACGAAGGTGGAGGTATCCACGGAAAAAGCCGGAGAAGCGTTACTGGAAGAGGCGGCGCAATCGTCAGGCGAGGAGCATGCTGTGCCGCGCCCACCGGTCGTGACGATCATGGGCCATGTCGATCATGGGAAAACGTCCCTGCTCGATGCGATCCGGCAGACGAAAGTGGCGGAAGGCGAAGCGGGAGGTATCACGCAGCACATCGGCGCCTACATGGTTGGGGTGCGCGACAAGCAGGTCACCTTCCTCGATACTCCCGGCCATGAAGCGTTTACGGCAATGCGTGCTCGTGGCGCCAAAGCGACGGATATTGTCATTCTGGTGGTGGCCGCCGACGACGGGGTGATGCCGCAGACCGTCGAGGCGATTCATCACGCGAAAGCTGCCGGAGTGCCGTTGATCGTCGCCATCAACAAAGTGGATAAGCCGGGGGCGAATGTCGATCGTGTCAAAAATGCGCTGACTGAGCATGGATTGGTCGCGGAGTCTTGGGGCGGCGATACGATCATGGTCGAGGTCTCTGCAAAGCAGCGAACCGGCCTCGATCATCTTCTGGAAATGATTCTCCTCCAGGCGGAAGTGTTGGAATTGAAGGCTGACCCCGAGCGTATGGCGAAGGGGTTAGTGATCGAGGCGAAGCTGGACCGTGGCCGTGGACCGATCGCGACCGTGTTGGTGCAGAGTGGGACGTTACACGTCGGCGATGCGTTTGTGGTCGGCAATTTCAGCGGCCGGGTTCGCGCCCTCATCACCGACACAGGGAAAAAGACCGTGGAAGCCGGACCGTCGGTGCCGGTTGAGGTGATCGGATTGCCGGGAGTTCCGTCTGCCGGTGATGTCTTTACCATCGTGAAGGACGAGCGTGTGGCTCGTGAGATCGCTCAGGAGCGGGCGATGAAACAGCGAGCCGCTGATTTGGCCGGTCCGGCGAAGGTGAGCCTGGATGATCTGTTTGCCAAGATTCAGGAGGGCAACGTCAAGGAGTTGCCGATCGTGATCAAAGCCGACGTGCAGGGCTCGGCGGAGGCCTTGGCGGCCGCGGTGGAGAAGATGCCGGCTGGCGCGGTCAAGCTGCGAGTGATGCACACCGGGGTCGGCGGAATTACGGAAACCGATATTCTTTTGGCCGCGGCGTCCAAGGCCATCGTGATCGGCTTCAATATCCGTCCGGAACCGAAAGCGGCGGCGTTGGCCGAGCGTGAGGGTGTCGATGTCCGGCTCTACAGCATCATTTATGACGCGCTGAACGACATTCGCGCGGCGATGGAAGGGCTGCTCGAGCCGACGCTCAAGGAGCGCGTGCTGGGCCGGGCTGAGGTACGGCAGATGTTCACGATTCCGAAGGCCGGCCTGGTGGCCGGCTGCTATGTCGTAGATGGCGCGATTTCCAGGGCCAGCGCTGGCGTGCGCGTGATCCGGGACAGTGTGGTTGTCTATGAAGGCAAGCTGGGCTCGCTCAGGCGTTTCAAGGATGATGTGCGTGAAGTCCAGCAGGGATATGAGTGCGGTATCACGGTCGAAAACTTTAATGACCTCAAAGCCGGGGATATTATCGAGGCCTTTGCGATCGATAAAGTTGCCGCCAAGCTTGAGACGACGAATCGTGGCGCGGCTCCGCAAAGTCATCGGGCATGATCGTCGGGCTCTGCACCGTCGAGCTGTTTATCCCTGATGGTCATTCGCTGAAGGAAAAACGCCAGGTTCTGCAAAGTCTGAAAAGCCGGCTACGGGATAAATTTAATGTGTCGGTCGCTGAAGTCGGCGATCAGGAGTTGTGGCAGAAGGCCATTCTCGGCTTGGCCTGCGTGGCGAATGAATCCTCGCATGTCAATCAGGTGCTCGACCAAGCGGTGAATTTGATTCAGGCCGTACCTACGATCCAGTTGTTGCGTTCGCGAATCGAATTGCTCTAAGGCCGACTCATGTCAAAGTCGACATATAGCCGAGCCGATCGGGTGGCGGATCAGATTCGCATGGAAGTGGCTGACATTCTCATGCGGAAGATCAAGGATCCGCGTGTGCGGTCCGTGACCGTGACGGATGTCGAGTTGACGAAGGATCTGCGCATCGCGCGCATCTTCGTGACGACGATGGAACAGAACAAGGACGAACGGCACGTGTTCGACGGGTTGGCGAAGGCGAGCGGCTTTGTCCGGGCGGAATTGGGCCGCCGTCTGGCGCTGCGGTATCTGCCGGAAGTGATTTTCATGAAGGATGTCAGCGGCGCAAGGGCAGATCGGGTGCTGAAGCTGTTGGATGGATTGCAGCGTGACGAGGCGAAGGACGCGGTGCTCATGGAATCCCCTCGCGCCGATGTCTAGCCTATGATTGCGATGCCGACGACGGATCCCCAGGTCGTGAGGAAGCTTCAGGACGGAGTGCTGAATGTCCATAAGGAGACCGGGTGGACATCCCATGATGTGGTGGCGCGTATCCGCGGGAAGTTGAGCGGGGTCAAGCTTGGGCATGCGGGAACATTGGACCCGGCGGCAACCGGGGTGCTGCCGCTGCTCCTCGGTCGCGGCACACGCATCGCCGAATATTTGCTGGAGTGGGATAAGACCTATCTGGCCGAATTGCGGCTTGGTGAAACAACCGACACGCAGGACGCCACGGGGACTGTCCTTCGGCGTTTGCCGGTTGACTCGCTGTCTGAAGCCCGCCTCCGTGAGGTTGTCGCCGGGTTTGAGGGACGTATTCAGCAGATTCCCCCCATGTATTCGGCGGTGAAAGTCGGGGGAGTGCCTCTGTATAAGTCTGCACGAGCCGGGAAAGACGTGGCGCGTCAGGCGCGTGAAGTCACGGTCCATCGGCTCGAGATTGTGAGCATGCACCTTCCGCATGCCATGCTCCGGGTGAGATGCTCCAAAGGGACGTATATCCGAACCTTGTGTGCGGATATCGGCGAACGGTTAGGAACCGGCGGTCATATGGGTACGCTGGTTCGTGAGCGTGTGGGATCATTGGTGCTGGGGCAGGCGTTGACCGTGGGCGAAGTCGAGTCGCGGTTGGCGCAGGGGACGCTGGATGCGGCATTGCTGACGCTGGATGACGCGTTGGTCGGGCTTCCGATGTGCACGGTGGGCGCAGGAACGGCTAGGCGTGTCGTGCACGGCATGCCGATCCCAGGTTCGGACGTGCTTGGCTGGGAAGGGGTGCCGACGGCGTTTCCTGAGGGGGCAAGTCGAGCCATTCGTATCAAAGACGAAGGCGGACGGCTATTGGCCATCGGCACCATGCCCGCCGGAGTACGTATTCAGGGGGGAAGCGTGGGAGAGCTCCCGATTGCCGTATCAAAAGTATTGGTCACAGATGAGTCACAGGGGTCGAGTATCGCGAACTCAATAGAGGAGTAGGGACGTATGGCACTGGTGAAAGAAGTGAAAACGGAATTGGTGAAGAACTTCCAGAAGCACGACAAAGATACCGGATCTCCGGAGGTGCAAATCGCCATTCTTACGAATCGTATTACGTATTTGACAGAACATTTCAAGTCGCACAAGAAAGACCACCACTCGCGGCGTGGATTGTTGACGCTGGTGGGGCGGCGCCGTCGGTTGTTGGACTATCTTCGGCGCCTCGAAGAGAGTCGCTATCGGGCCGTCATTGAGCGCCTGGGCATCCGTAAGTAGTCGGGGAACCGAATCGGCCGCCACTGTGTTGTGTGGCGGCCGACCTATTGTCCCCGCAGGTGAACACTGAAACACGTTCAAGTCGAGGGAGCCACAGGCAACGGCACCCGGTGTATGGTTTGAACGTATCTCTGTGGGCATCTGTGGGATTTAACCGGAGGAGACCATAGATGAAACATGTTGTAGAGATCGAGCTGGCAGGCCGCCGGTTGACGTTGGAAACCGGCCGAATTGCCAAGCAGGCGGACGGTGCGATATGGGCCACCTACGGCGACACGGTGGTGTTGGCAACGGCGGTTGCGTCCCAGACGGCCAAGCCGGGCGTGGATTTTCTGCCGCTGACGGTGGACTACCAGGAGAAGACCTACGCGGCCGGCAAGATTCCCGGTGGATACTTCAAACGCGAGGGGCGTCCTTCGGAGCGAGAGGTATTAACCAGCCGGTTGATTGATCGTCCACTTCGTCCCCTCTTTCCTGAGGGCTACTATTTTGAAACCCAGGTTATCACCTCCGTGTTGTCGGCAGATAAGACCGGCGTCTCTGACGTGATTGCGATCATTGCCGCATCTGCCGCCTTGTCGATTTCGTCCATTCCATTTAACGGCCCGATTGCAGGTGTCAAGGTGGGCCGCGTCAATGGACAATTTGTCGTAAATCCTGACCTGGAAACGTTGGAATCCAGCGAGCTCCAACTCGTGGTGGCGGGTACCGCCGATGCCGTGATGATGGTTGAGGCAGGAGCCAATGAGTTGTCGGAAGCCACCATGCTCGAGGCGATTGAGCTGGCGCACAGCGAGATCAAGAAAATCGTGGCGAAGATCGAAGAGCTTCGCGCGTTGGCCGGGAAGCCGAAACGGGTGGTGACGCAAGAACCGATCGATCCGGCCTTGGCCGAACAGGTACGCAAACTGGTTGCCGGACCGATTCGCGAGGCGATTCTAATTCCCAATAAGAGCGCGCGACAGGAACGACTGGATCAGGTGCTGGCTGAGACGCTTGCGGCGCTGAAGTCGGATGAACCGAATCGGGATCGGCATGTCAAGATCGTCTTCCATGGATTGGAGTACACCGAAGTCCGTAACATGATTCTTGAAAAGCGGGTTCGCGCAGATGGCCGCGGGCCTGCGGACATTCGCCCGATTACCTGCGAAGTGGGAGTATTACCGCGCGCACACGGATCGGCGGTGTTTACACGCGGAGAGACGCAAAGTTTGGCGGTGGTCACGCTGGGGACCACTGACGATGAACAGCGCATTGACGCTCTGGAAGGAGAATATATGCGCACGTTCATGCTGCATTATAACTTTCCGCCCTTCAGCGTCGGCGAGGCGCGGCCGCTTCGGTCTCCGGGACGCCGTGAAGTGGGGCACGGGGCACTTGCCGAGCGTGCGTTGAAGTCGATCATGCCCGGGAAGGATAAATTCCCCTATACGGTTCGGATTGTGTCGGAAATCCTGGAGTCGAACGGGTCCTCGTCGATGGCGACGGTGTGCGGAGGCACGCTGGCGCTGTTGGATGCCGGGGTACCGATCAAAGAGCCGGTGGCCGGCATCGCCATGGGATTGATCAAGGAAGGCAACCAAGTATTGGTGTTGTCCGATATTCTCGGGCTTGAGGACCACTTGGGTGATATGGATTTCAAAGTGACCGGGACCAAGAACGGTGTCACGGCGTTGCAAATGGATATCAAGATCGGGGGGATCACGTCCGAGTTGATGCGGGAAGCGCTGGCACAGGCGAAGGCGGGCCGGCTGCACATCCTGGGGTGTATGGCTCAGGCCTTGACTGCCCCGCGGACCAAGTTGTCCGCGTTCGCTCCGCGGATTTTCCCGATGAAGATCAAGCAAGACAAGATTCGGGACGTCATAGGGCCAGGCGGCAAAATGATCCGCAGCATCATTGCGGAGACTGGTGTGAAGATCAATGTTGAAGACACGGGCGACGTGACGATTGCTTCGTCGGACGAGGCGTCGGCACAAAAGGCCATCGACATGATCAAACGCCTGACCGAGGAAGTTGAAATCGGGAAAATTTATCAGGGCACAGTCAGAAAGATCATGGATTTCGGCGCGTTTGTTGAAGTCCTGCCCGGCACGGACGGATTGGTGCACATCTCTCAGTTGGCGCACCACCGCGTGAAGGCGGTCACCGATGAGGTCAAGGAAGGTGATCAGATCATGGTGAAAGTGCTGGAAATCGACAAGCAGGGGAAAATTCGCCTCAGCCGAAAAGAGGCGATGCCGGCGCCGGCTCCCGCGACAGAACCAACGCCTGCGGGATAATCGATCGTGTATCGAAAGATCGTGCTCGACAATCGGTTGCGGATCGTGGCCGAACTGCTTCCGACCTTGAAGTCCGTCACCATCGGGATCTGGGTCAACGTCGGATCACGCGATGAGCGACCGGGTGAAGAGGGACTGTCCCACTTTCTCGAGCACATGTTTTTCAAGGGGACACGGAGCCGAACGGCCACGCAGATCTCTCGAGAAATCGATGCGCTTGGTGGGGAGATGAATGCCTTCACCACTCGGGAGACGACGACTTTTTACGTCAAGGTGCTTGATCAACAATTGGAGGCGGCCCTGGAGCTGCTCTCCGACTTGTTCTACCGTTCCCGATTTGAGCCCAGGGAAGTCGAGAAAGAAAAACAGGTGGTCTTGGAAGAGATCCGGATGGTTCAGGATGATCCGGAGGACCTTGTCCAAGAACTCCATATGAAGCATACGCTCGGCAGTCATCCGTTGGGGAGGCCTATCCTCGGGCAGGCTCCACGGATTCAGGCGTTGGGGCGCAAAGATCTCCTGTCCTATGTCGGTTCACATTACGAACCGGAGCGTACGGTGATCGCGGTGGCGGGCAATTTTACGTGGAAGCGTCTTGAATTGCTGTTGGCTCGCTATTTCTCCGCATCCCACAAGGGGGCGGCGGTTCAGCCAAGCCGTCGTCCGCCGGAAGTTCGTGGTGGTGTACTGGTTAAAGGGAAATCGCTTGAACAGGTGCATTTGTGTTTGGGATTGCAGGGATTGAGCGCCGGACACAAGGATCGGTATGCGGCGCACGCTTTGAATGGTGTCCTCGGTGGAAGCGTGAGTTCCCGACTGTTTCAAGAGGTGCGGGAGAAGCGCGGGCTGGTGTACTCCATCTATTCGTTCCTCTCCACATACTCGGACGGGGGTATGACCACGGTCTATGCAGGCACGCGCCCCAAGGAAGTGGAGCGTGTGGTGGAAGTCGTCTGCCGGGAATTAAAGAAGCTTCGTACGAACGGCATCGATGCGAAAGACCTGGCCCGGGTCAAGAATCAAATGAAGGGCAGTCTCATGCTCAGTCTCGAGAGTTCTCATAGCCGGATGAGTAAGTTGGCCAAGGACGAGTTGACGCAAGGCAGCCATGTGTCTCTCGAGCAGATGCTCGGGGAAATTGACCGAGTCACCACAGCCCAGGTGTATCGGGTGGCGCAAACTCTGCTGGATCAGCGGTGTTTGGCCATCACGGCGCTCGGACCGATTCCAGCAAACAGTCTCCAGTCATTTGCCTCATAATCGATCACCAAGGGGGCAGACGACAAAGGAGCAAGCCCATATTCATGGGAGAAGCAGCCGGACTTTCTCTTCAGAGGAACATCCAACTGGTTGGATACTCAATGGCTTTCTGGCAAAGGCTGAACCAGAATTTTAGGAAAACATTTTCTTGACACGATTGGTGGAATTAAGTACCATGGCCGCGTTTTCGTCCTATAAGTTCGAATTCGTTTCGACTGCATTACAGGGGAAGGTAAGCAGAGAGAAAGGGGGTGTGGTTCGCACTTCCTCCTGCTAGCGCGTTCTCTGGATTTTTGTTTTTTTGAACTATTTTTTTGGATATTGTGATTCAACGGTTCTCTGGTCATCATTTTTCCAAGGAGGGTAGGGTTATGAATAGGGTCGGAATTCTAGCCGCACTTGCAGTCGCCTCCGTTGTCGGCTTGTTGACCGCCGAAATTTCGGTGGCGGCCGACGATGCTGGAGGGGGAGTCAGTGGAGTGATCACCGGTGGCGATAAGGCCTACAAAGGTGAGCCTACCAACACTCTGAAAGGTCGTGTTTGGTCTCAGTGGGCCGACAATCCTGACGGCGAAATTTTGTTCGGTATTCAGTACTGGAACACTGGCGATCCTGCTTCCGGTGAGGGTGGTGGCCGTTCTTCAACTCAGATGGACGTGAAGCCGCCGGATCCCTTGTTCACCTGTTGCGGCTGGGGCTTCACTGGGGGAACGGACAAGAATAACCCCTATGCCGGCTGGTATCACGCCGCGACGACCGTCCGGTTGGCAGTCAAGGACAAGGGCCTGATGGACCAAATCATCAAGGCATCGCAAGAGCTTGTTGCGATGGAAGTAACTCTCGATGGTCGTACCATCACCGGATTCAAGGTTCTCAAGTAGAATTCATACGCGAGGCGACATTCTTTAGACTCTTTTGTCTTCTTTAAGGAGGATGCGATTATGAAGCTTCAGAAGCAAGGGTGGACCTTCATGGCTGCCGCAGCTTTGGTGGTAAGTTTTGCCTCCACTACGCTGGCCATCGAGGCATTCCAGGAGCGGTTTGAGTGGGGAGACCTGAGCAAGCCCACGACATTACAGGGTCGAGTCATCATCCTGGATCCGTACGATGAGGCTGTGTGGCTGAACATCGCCGTATTTGGTGGTAATGCAGAGAGTGGGTTGTGGTGGCAGCGCGTGCATCCGGGGAAGAATCTCAAGTTCTACCCGGCCGACAAGAATGTGTGGGAGCAGCTGAAGTCGATGGCCCGCCCGCATTCCGGTCCTGCTGCCGCGAAGGAAGTGCCTCCGGGATCTCCGACTACCTTGGTTGAGTTTGTGGCTCAGGAGACCGAGCAAAATCATCGAGTGATCTCTTCCGTGAAGAAGCTCAATGACAACGCCGGCGAAATGGGCAAGACGAAGAGCATCTCTTCCTTGCGGTTGAAGGACTGCGAAGGGAAAAATGAAATGGATGCTGCATGCGCGAAGGCCAAGCAGACGTTGAACACGGCCCCGAAGTCCGAGCCGCGGTTGCAGTACGATGTGCTCCTCCCGAATGGAAAGCCGATCTCTGGCTTGATTCAGTGGACTGCACATTACAGCGGTCATTGATCATCGAAACCCAGGGCTGGGTTTGAATGAGGCGGCACTCCACATGGGGTGCCGCCTTTTTCTTTGTGCTCAAATAGGGGGTAGGAGTTGGGTCGGTTCGACCGGGAGACTATTCTTCGTTCAAGAGGCGCTGTTGGAGTGCCGCGAGTCGGTTCAGCGCATCGAGCGGTGTCATGGAGAAGAGGTCCATCTGCCGAACCTCATCAAGGATGGGGTGAGGCGCAGGCAGGGTGGAGTCGAATTGCAGTGCCTGTTGAGTTTCGCGAATGGGTTGTGGGGAGGACGTTGCAGATTCCAGCTGTGCCAGGACCGCCTTCGCTCGGTGTATCACTGCCTCTGGAAGGCCTGCCAGCTGAGCCACATGAATGCCATAACTTCGATCAGCCCCACCCGGAATGATCTTGCGCAGAAAGAGCACGTGACCGTTCCGTTCCTGAACAGCCACAGAGTAGTTCGTAATCCCGCCTCGTAACCCTTCCAGCTGCGTCATTTCATGGTAGTGCGTGGCGAACAGCGTGCGCGCCCCGAGTCGAGCGGGGTCCTGGATAAATTCCGCGATGGCCCAGGCAATGCTTAATCCATCATACGTGCTTGTTCCTCGCCCGACCTCATCGAGAAGGATCAGGCTGCGTGCTGTGGCACAGTTAAGAATATGAGCTGATTCCGTCATTTCGACCATGAACGTGCTTTGACCTGCGGCGAGATTGTCTGAGGCTCCCACGCGGGTGAAGATACGGTCCACCAGGCCGATCCGAGCTTCGGTCGCCGGCACGAAGCCTCCCATCTGGGCCATCAAGGCGATGAGGGCGACTTGCCTGAGATACGTACTCTTTCCGGCCATGTTAGGCCCTGTGATGATGTGGAGGCGACTTGTTGGCAGGTCCAGATAGGTATCATTGGGCACGAACCCGTCGGAGAGAACGAGCCGTTCAACCACCGGGTGGCGGCCTTGGACGATGTGGAGGACGTCGCTCGTATCAATGCTCGGTCGTACATATCGATGTAGCGCAGCCGTTTCGGCGAGGGCGGCGAGCACATCCAGAACCGCCAATCTTTGGCTAATGTCCTGTAGTCGTGCGGTTTGAGCGGCGAGCCCTGTTCTCAGCTGCTCGAACAGTTGTTGTTCCAAGGCGGCGAGTTTCGTATCGGCTCCGGTGACACGTTCCTCGAGTTCCTTCAACTCTGCCGTCATGAATCGCTCGGCATTGACGAGCGTCTGTTTGCGGATATAGTCGGCGGGGACCTTGGCCAGATTCGCCTTGGTAATCTCCAGGTAATAGCCGAAGACCTGATTATAGCGAACCTTCAGCGAGTCGATTCCGGTGCGGGCGCGTTCTTTGGCTTCCAGACTGGCGATCCAGCCTTTGCCTTCGCGGCTGGCCTTGCGGAGTTCATCTACATCCGGGTGGTACCCGTCTTTCAGGATGCCACCATCACGAACCGACACGGGGGCGTCCGGCACGACGGCCTGCTCGATCAGGTCGTACAGGTCGGTGGCGTTGTCCCACGACGCGGTTAGATCGACCAGGAGGGGAGCCTTCAACTCCGCCAGCTCGGCGTGAATGGCCGGGAGTGAGGAGAGGGACAATTTGAGAGCCAATACGTCTCGCGGGTTTGCGACGCCGAGTGACATGCGACTACAGAGCCGGGAGATGTCCTGAACGGGGCGCAAGGCCGATCGAAGCCGCACTCGTGTATCCAGGTGGTGATGAAGCGCTTCGACTGCCGAGAGCCGTGCTTCAATGGGCGCACAGGTGACCAAGGGTCGCAAAAGCCACTCGCGGAGCAATCGACCGCCCATGGCGGTGACGGTGCGGTCTAAGATGCCGAGGAGGGTTGTGGTCGACTGTCCCGCTGCTTCGTCGGTGCGGCTGGTCGATCTCACCAGTTCCAGGTTGCGGATCGTCACGCTGTCCAGGTGCATGGCATCGTCCTGATGTCGAACGCGCACCTGGCGAATGTGGTCGAGTGAGGCGGTCGGCTGCGTCTCGCGGACATAGCGCAGGACGGCTGCTCCGGCCTGGGTGCCCAGGGTGAGGGTGTGGCAGCCGAAGGCATCCAGCGAATGGACGCGAAAATGTTCCTGCAGCCTGAGGCGGCCCGCGTCCAGGTCAAACCAGGCGGCGGGTTGCGCGCAGCATCGAAGTCCTGTCAGCTCGCTCATCCACTGTTGCTCATCCGGGGGGAGTCCCTCAGCAAACAACAACTCCTTGGGTTCCAGTCGCGCAAGTTCGTCCAGGAGGGAGGTATGTGCCTGGGGACCGTGAAATTCGCAGAGCCAAAATTCACCGGTGGACACCTCTAGTGTGGCGAGGCCGAATGCGCAGCCCTTGTTGTCCGAACCGCTTGCGCGGACACGGGTCGCCACTGCGGCCAGGATATTGGATTCTGCGGCGGGGAGAAATTCGCTATCGATCAGGGTGCCGGGGGTGTAGAGCCGGACGACCTCCCGGCGCACCAGGCCCTTGGCCAGCTTGGGGTCTTCCACTTGTTCGCACAAGGCCACGGTGCGGCCGGCACGCAGCAGCTTCGCGATATAGTTCGTGGCGGCATGGTAGGGGACGCCGCAGAGGGGAATCGGGGCATCGCTCGACTTGTCGCGCGAGGTGAGGGCGATCGACAGGACCTTGGACGCTTCAACCGCATCCTCTTGAAACATCTCATAGAAATCGCCGACTCGAAAAAAGAGAATGGCATCGCGATAGGCTTGCTTGATGTCGCGATACTGTCGCATCAAGGGAGTGCCGTCGGTGTCACCCATCGGTCTGTTCTCCCTCGGAGGGAAGGTCGGAGGATGTCCCCACGCGACGGGCGGCTTTGTCGAGTGCCTGGCGCAGGCGCTCGAGATCCACTTCCGCTTCTTGCAGGGCCTTGGTTTTTCGTCGCAGCTCGATGCGCCCGCGGACCCAGGCAGGAAAGAGGAGGATGCCCGATACCAGGAGGCCGACGCCGAATGCCGCCAGGATCGGCTTGTAGATGAGGATGGAGGCGGAGCGTAAGCCGAAAAAATACCGTAGGGTGACTTCCTGTTCCTGATTCTGAAGCACAAACGACAACGCGAGCAATAACAGCGTTCCCACTAGGATCAATCGGATCAATGCGAGGCCCTCCTTGGCCGGGATGATTGTACACGGGTTCGTCGAACCACTCTAGTGGGGCGACGTCGGGGGAGGCTGGTGCGGAGTTCGGCCAGGAGGCGGGTCGACGAAGGTCCCGTGGCTGTCAGGAGGACCTGTCGTGCGGCCGGCGGGTGATGGGCCAGTCGGACCTCCAGGCGGTCTGCAGGGAGGCCGTCAGTCCATCGATCTGCCCATTCGATTGCGACAACGGTGTGTCCGTCTACGTAGTCGCCAAGACCCGTGTCGTCAAGTTGGGAGGTGGTGAGTCGGTATAAATCGGTGTGGATCAGGGGAAGGCGGCCCCGGTATTCATGGATCAACGTGAAGGTTGGGCTGCTGACGGCAGCGGAGTCGGCGAGCAATCCGTCGGCCATGCCCCGGACCAACGAGGTCTTCCCCGTGCCCAGTTCGCCGAACAGGGCGACGACTTCTCCTCCACGAAGAAGTGTGCCCACGCACTGTCCCAGGCGGTGTGTCTGTTGTGGGGTCCGAAGGACGAGGCGCCAGGGCTTGCCGACAGGCGTTGCTCCCCTGTGTGTCTGAGGAGCGGAGGAGTCGGGTGGACGTGGCGGCTTAGGCCTGCCTGGTTGGCGAAAGGGCATGGGGAATCTGTCGAATGAGATCGCGTGTGATCATGCCGGCCTGACCGAAGTGTTGTGCGGCCAAATCTCCGGCGAGGCCATGAAAATAGGTGGCGGTGCAGGCGGCATCCCATGGAGTGAGACCTTGTGCTAGTAATCCCCCGACCATGCCTGTTAGGGCATCCCCGGTTCCGGCGGTGGCCATTCCTGGGTTGCCGGTGGGACAGATGGCTGCCAGCCCATCCGGCCCGGCAATGACCGTCCTGGCACCTTTAAGAATCACGAAGACACCCCGTTCACGGGCAAACCGGGTGGCAGTGCCAAGGCGGTCCTCATTAACGGATTGCGTGGTCGCCTCAGCCTCCAACCTGGCCATTTCGCCGGGGTGAGGAGTGATGATCGGCGGGAACTTGCATTCCGTCAGCAGCGAGGCCTTCCCCGCGAGGGCGTTGAGTGCGTCGGCATCCAGCACGCACGGTTTGTCGACGCGTTTGACGAATTCTTGTACGAGCTCGACGGTTTCCGGATGGGTGGTGAGGCCGGGGCCGATGGCCACTGCATCCCGGGCTCCCGCGAATGCCAGCAGGCGATCGAGGCCTGACCGCGCAAAGGTCCGCGCCTTCGTCTCCGGCATGGGGAGGGTCATGGCTTCCAGCAACTTGGCTTCGAGGATGTCATTGACGCTTGATGGTACTGCGGCCGTGACGAGCCCGGTGCCGATTCGAAGTGCCGCGAGTGCCGCAATGGCCGCGGCGCCTGTTTTACCGACCGATCCCGCGATGATGCCGACATGGCCGTAGGTTCCCTTGTGTGCCGCGGGGCGGCGGGCGGGAAGGGCTGTTCGCGCGGCGAGCTCGGTGAGGAGTACCAGCCGGCTCTCGATCGCGTCGACAAACGGTGCTGGAATGCCGATATCGACCAGGCGGACCTGGCCGGCGCAGTCGATGCCGGCTCCGCAATACAGTCCCACTTTCGGCAATCCAAAGGTGACGGTCAGGTCTGCGCGCACGGCTGCGCCCAAAATGGCGCCGCTGTCGGCCTGCAGGCCGGAGGGAAGGTCGACTGCCACCGTCGGACGGGCGGCGATGTTGACGGCTTCGATCGCGTCACGGTAGGGGCCGGTGACCTCAGTGGAGAGTCCTGTGCCAAGAATCGCGTCTACGACGATGTCGCTCGTCCTCAGACGTTGCCGAAGGGTCTCAGCGTCGGCAGGACGCGTCACGGCTGCCTGACCGGCGGTTCGTTGAAAGCGTTGATACATGGTCTTCGCGTCGCGACTGAGTTCGGAGGACGGGGCGAGGAGCAGCACCTGGACGCGGGCCTTTTTTCGCCGCAAGAGCCGGGCTACGACGAAACCGTCCCCGCCATTGTTGCCCTTGCCGCAGAGGATCGCGACCGATTTCCCGGTCAGCGGTCCATACTGCGCCTCAAGCTGAGTCACGACACCGGCTCCGGCCCGCTCCATCAGGACCAGGGAGGGGACATGCGCTTGCGTGATCGTTCGATCATCAAGTCGGCGCATCTGTTCGGCGGTCACGATCGGTATCATGGTGGCATGTGGTGGTTCAGCCAGGGTCCGGCGGCGACGAGGGATCGTTGGCGCCGTCCCCGTTGGCTAATTCACCAATTCTTTCATTTCGCGGACGGCTTGAAGGAGCCCGACCATCACGGATCGAGCGATGATGCTGTGGCCGATGTTGAATTCGACGATCTCCGGCAGCCTGGCGAGCCGTTTTACGTTCTTGTAGGTCAGGCCGTGGCCGGCATTGACCCCGAGACCGAGTTTGTAGGCCAGCTTGGCCGCTTGGGTGATGCTTTCGAATTCCTCGTCCTCTTCTTTGGACCGTTTGGCATTGGCGTATCGGCCGGTGTGAAGTTCGACGTAGGCCGCGCCGATCTTGTGAGCGGCCTTGATTTGATCGAGCGTCGGTTCCACAAAGAGGCTGGTAGGGATACCGCCGTCCCGAAGCAGGTCGACGATCTTCTGGATTCGTTCGCGATGGTTGACGAGATCCAGGCCCCCCTCGGTGGTGAGTTCCTGCCGGCGTTCGGGAACCAGCGTGACGAGGTCAGGCTTCACGCTGAGCGCGATCTTTGCCATGTCGTCGTCGGCAGCCATTTCTAAATCCAATTTCGTACGGACGATTTCCCGTAACAGGGTGAGATCGCGGTCTTGAATATGCCGACGGTCTTCACGTAGGTGTACGACCAGGCCGTCTGCGCCCGCCAGCTCGACGAGGAGGGCCGCAGTCAGGGGATCGGGGTCCGTTCCTCCACGTGCCTGTCGCAGTGTCGCTACATGATCGATGTTGACGCCCAATCGAGCCATCACGCCTCCGCAATTACCATGAATAGTGTGCGAGAAAGATTTCGGAACTGGCCGAAATTCATAGACAATTCTGTTGTCGGTGAGGCATTATTAACAGAAGAGGGTGGGACGAGGCAAGGCGGCCAGGGCTGAGGAAATTCTGACCCCTCGTCGGTATGTCGCCGCCAGGTACTGGCCCACAACTCCCCAGAATTGTAGTGAAATTGACTCGTTTTGAGGCCTCCATTAAAATACGCCCCTTTCAGAGGCATGGCGATCGAACCAGTTCAGCAGAGGACCCGCCTGTAGGAGCCTGACAACGACATGTCGATCAGCGACGGTTTTTACCGCATCAAACGACTTCCCCCGTACGTATTTGCCCAAGTACAAACCCTGAAGCTCGAGGCACGTCAACGGGGTGAGGATATTATCGACTTCGGGATGGGCAATCCGGATCAGCCCACTCCGCCCCATATTGTCGACAAACTGATCGAGGCATCCAAGAAAGCCAAGAATCATCGCTATTCGGCTTCGCGCGGCATCACGAAACTGCGCCATGCGATTACCGGTTGGTACAAGCGCAACTATGATGTGGATTTGGATCCCGAGACCGAGGCGATCGTCACGATCGGCTCGAAGGAAGGGATCGCGCACCTGGCTTTAGCCACCATCGGGCCCGGTGATGTCGTGCTCACGCCGACGCCGACGTATCCCATTCATATGTACAGTTTCATTATCGCGGGCGGCGAAGTACGCGGGATTGAACTGCGTCAGGACAGCGATTTTTTCGACGATCTCCTGCGGGTCTATCGCCAGACCTTGCCGCGTCCGCGCATTCTGGTCATCAACTTCCCGCACAACCCCACGACGGCCGTGGTCGATCTTGAGTTCTTCAAGAAAATCGTCGCGTTTGCCAAGGAGCACGATGTGATCGTGATTCACGATCTGGCGTACGCGGATATCGCCTTCGACGGCTATAAGGCGCCGAGTTTTCTGCAGGTGCCGGAGGCAAAGGATGTGGGCGTCGAGTTTTATACGCTCTCGAAAGCCTACAACATGCCGGGTTGGCGAGTCGGGTTTTGTGTAGGGAACCGTGAAGTGGTGGGAGCGCTCGCGAAGCTGAAAAGCTATCTCGACTACGGTATTTTTCAGCCGATCCAAATCGCCAGTACCGTCGCCTTGAATGGACCGCAGGATTGCGTGAAAGAGGTCGTGCAACGGTATCAGAACCGTCGGAATGTCTTGGTGAATGGGTTGAATCGCATCGGGTGGCCGATGGCTCTGCCCCGAGCCACGATGTTCGTCTGGGCCCGTATCCCGGATCCGTTCCGGCATATGGGATCACTGGAGTTCTCAAAGTTGCTGCTCCGTGAAGCCAAGGTTGCGGTATCGCCGGGTATCGGATTTGGAGAAGGCGGGGATGAATTTGTGCGGTTTGCGTTGGTGGAAAACGAACATCGGACACGCCAGGCCCTTCGGGGGATCCGGAAGGTGTTGAACCTGGATGATCAGGAGCCATGAAGACTGAGATCGGAGTAGGATTAATCGGCTTTGGCACCGTCGGTAGCGGCGTGGCGCGAGTGCTCATCGAGAATGCTGAATTGATCCGCCGGCGGGTGGGGGTGCCCATCAAGTTGGTTCGCATCGCCGATTTAGACATCACGCGTGACCGGGGCATCGCGATTCCGCCAGGCGTGTTAACCACGGATATCCAGCAGGTGCTCACGGACCCGCGCGTAGATATTGTCATCGAGCTGATGGGCGGGTATGACCTTGCGAAACGCGTCATCTTGGAGGCGGTACAACAAGGTAAGCACGTCGTAACAGCCAACAAAGCTCTCTTGGCTGTGCATGGGGAAGAGATTTTCGCTGCCGCGTCCCGTCACGGGATCGACCTCGGGTTCGAAGCGAGCGTTGGTGGAGGAATCCCGGTGATCCGCGCCCTGACCGAAGGGTTGGCCGCGAACAACATTCAGTCGATCTACGGCATTATCAACGGGACGTCGAATTATATTCTGAGCCGGATGACCAGCGAAGGGCAGCGGTTCGATATGGTCTTGGAGGAGGCGAAACGGGCCGGCTATGCCGAAGCCGATCCCACCTTCGATGTAGCCGGGATTGACTCGGCGCACAAGTTGACGATCATGGTCAGCCTGGCGTACGGCACCCCCGTCAATTTCAAAGAGATCTATACCGAGGGGATCACGGCGCTCACACCGTTGGATATCGCGTACGCTAAAGAATTCGGGTTCACCATCAAGTTGCTGGCGATCGCGAAGTATTCCGAGGGAGAAATTGAAGCACGCGTGCATCCCACCATGGTGCCATCGGCATCACAAATTGCGAAAGTGGACGGGGTCTACAATGCCATTCAGTTGGTTGGTGACGCCGTAGAAGACGTGGTGCTGTATGGCCGCGGTGCTGGATCGATGCCGACCGGCAGCGCGGTCGTGAGCGATGTGATCTCCATTGCGCGTGACATGCTCAAGAGTGCGACCGGACGTGTGCCGCCGGCGTCCTATCAGCCTGATGAACGCCGACCATTGCGGATGCGGCCCATGGAGGAAATCACCTCGCTGTATTACATCCGTTTTATGGTCCTGGACCGGCCGGGCGTGTTGTCCAAAATTGCCGGCGTGTTGGGGCATTACGGCATCAGCATTTCCTCCGTGTTGCAACAGGGACGCAAGGAAGGGCAGACGGTGCCGGTGGTCATCATGACGCACATGGCTAAAGAACGAGATATTCAGAACGCGCTTCGCGACATCAATCCGATGCCGTATATCTCCGAGCCGACGACGCTGATTCGCGTGGAGGGGCGTGACGAATGATGTGCGTCCCCGCAATGGGCAGAGGCCGGTTGGGTAGGTGGTTATGAGCCGCTGGCGTGGCATTATCGAAGAGTATAGGAAGTTTCTCCCGGTCACGGCTCAGACGCCGGTCGTCACGCTGGGAGAAGGTAATACCCCGCTCATCCGCGCGGCGCGGCTGGCCAAAAAGATCGCTCCGGGTGTCGATCTCTATCTGAAGTGCGAAGGAATGAATCCGACGGGTTCGTTCAAAGATCGCGGCATGACCATGGCCATTTCGAAAGCCGTGGAAGCCGGTGCCCGGGCGGTGATCTGTGCCTCCACGGGCAACACCTCCGCGTCGGCTGCCGCCTATGGTGCCCGGGCGGGCATCGCTGTGTATGTGCTCATTCCGGCTGGAAAAATCGCGCTCGGGAAATTGTCGCAGGCCATGATGCATCAGGCCACCGTCATTCAGGTCGAGGGGAACTTTGATCAGGCCTTGACGATCGTGAAAGAGCTGTCGGCCACCTATCCCGTTGAATTGGTGAACTCGCTCAATCCTTTCCGGATCGAGGGACAAAAGACCGCGGCCATGGAGATTTGCGACGACCTCGGTGATGCCCCTACGGTCCATGTACTTCCTGTAGGGAATGCGGGTAATATCACCGCCTATTGGAACGGGTATCGTGAATATCGGGCGGCCAACCAAATCACCCGGTTGCCTCGTATGATGGGGTTTCAAGCGGCAGGGGCTGCGCCGATCGTGCTGGGTCATATCGTCGAGGCGCCGCAGACCGTCGCCACGGCCATCAGAATCGGTAATCCGGCCAGTTGGCAATCGGCGTTGACCGCGGTGAAGGAATCCTCCGGCGCCATTGATATGGTGACCGACGAAGAGATTTTGCACGCCTACGCCTTGGTGGCTCGTGAAGAAGGTGTGTTTTGCGAACCGGCCTCTGCGACCTCAGTCGCCGGCGTGATTAAGTTGAGTCAGGCCGGGGAGTTACATGAAGGTACGACGGTCGTCTGCACGTTGACCGGACATGGTTTGAAAGATGCCGATACGGCAATTGGCATTTCACGTCAGCCTCAAACGGTGAAAGCAACCCGCGATGATGTGGCCCGCCTCCTTCATGTCTGATTACTTCAGGAACATTGCATGAAATATTTGATCCTGCATGCCGACGGGATGGCTGATCTTGCCTGTGCGGAGCTTGGTGGTAACACCCCGCTCCAGGCGGCTTCGACTCCATTCCTTGACCAGATTGCCCAACGTGGAGAGGTGGGGCTGCTGAGTCTGCCGTCAGATGCGGGGGCTGCGGGCAGCGATGTCACGAGTGTTGCCGTGTTGGGGTATGACCCGAAGAAGTACTATCCGGGCCCTGGTCCGCTGGAGGCTGCCGGATTGGGAGTGACGGTCGGTGAGCAAGATGTGGTGTTCCGGTGCACCATGGTGACGGTGCGTGGCGAGTCCTCGACCAGTGCCAAGGACCGGGCCGTTGACATCAAGAAGTTGGGGGCGCATGTGGTGATGGAGGATGCCACTGCGGGTCTCATTGAGACGGAACAGGCTCGGGAATTGCTGGATGCCATCAACGAACAACTGGGGTCGGAGAGTATTCAGTTTTACCCGGGGTCCGGTCATCGTCATCTGATGGTCTGGGTGGGTGGCAAATCCCGCGCGGCTTGTGTGGATCCTCAAGAGTTGGTCGGTCGATCGATTGCCGAGGCGTTGCCGAACGGTGATGGAGCCGATGTCTTGCGAAAGATTATGGACGCGTCGTTTGCGATCTTGCGTGACCATCCGGTGAATGAGGAGCGTGAACAGGATGGGTTGAAGCCTGCCAATTGTCTCTGGTTGTGGGGGCAGGGCCGTGCTCCTCTCTGGCCGCCCCTGCCGGAACGGTATCAAGTCTCCGGTGTCGTGGTCTCGCCCAGCGATGTGCATCGTGGCGTCGGGTTGTGCGCGGGGCTGGATGCAGCTGAGCTACTGTCCGATGGTGGCGGCGAAGCGGAGAAGTTTTCGGCCTGTGTGGATGCGGTTGTGCAAGAGTTGGCCAAACGCGATTTCGTCTATCTCCATGCCGGTTTGTCCGACGATGTGCTGCATGCGACCAATGTTCACGACAAGGTGAAGGCGATCGAACGTTTTGATGCCCAGGTGGTCGGGCCGGTCCTGGCGGTGTTGGCCAAGTATCCGTCTCATCGATTGCTGATTGTCTGTGATCCGGGCTTGTCACGGGGGCATGGAGCTGCGGTTCCACCGATCCTCTATGCGTTGTGTGATAGTGCTGCCGTGCCGGCGGCTGACTCGACGACACGGTTCCACGAACAGGACAAGACTATTGCCGGAAGCGCGCCCCGCGATGCCACCAAGCTCATGATCCGATTATTCCCGCGTGGAGCCTAGACCTGTGGCACTGATCGTTCAAAAGTATGGCGGTACGTCGGTCGGGAACGTCGAACGGATTCATCGTGTGGCGGAGCGCGTGGAGCGGGCCCGTAAGGAGGGCCACCACGTCGTCGTCGTGCTCTCGGCGATGAGTGGAGAGACGGATCGGTTGCTTAAATTGGCGCATGAGATGACGAGTGCGCCGGATGAGCGCGAATTGGACATGTTGCTTTCGACAGGGGAGCGGGTAACCATTGCGTTGCTGGCGATGGAGCTTCGTGGGCGTGGTGTCCATGCGCAGTCTTTCACGGGTCGGCAAGTCGGTATTCACACCGATAGCGCCCACACCAAAGCACGAATCTCTCGCGTCTCGGCCGACCGCATTAAGGCGGCCCTGTCGCAGGGTGTCGTTCCGGTGGTGGCCGGGTTCCAGGGGATCAATGCGAGTTCGGATGTTACGACGTTGGGACGGGGCGGGTCCGATTTGACTGCCGTCGCCTTGGCCGCTGCGCTCAAGGCCGATCGCTGTATTATCTACACGGATGTCGATGGGGTGTATACCGCTGATCCGAACATCGTGCCGGCTGCGCGTCGTCTCGACAAGATTTCGTATGAGGAAATGCTGGAGATGGCCAGCCTTGGGGCGAAAGTCCTCCAGAGTCGCTCGGTCGAGTTTGCGGCTAAATATTCCGTTCCGCTGGAAGTCAATTCAAGCTTCAAGGAAGGAAAGGGAACGCTCGTGACACGTGAAGATGCCGATATGGAAGGGGTCATGGTGTCGGGAGTGACGGGAGACCGCAATCAAGCCAAGATTACGATTGTCGGAGTTCCGGATCGCCCGGGAATTGCCGCGCGTGTGTTCGGGGCTGTCGCGAACGCCAATATCGTCGTCGACATGATCATTCAAAACGTCAGTCAGGCCTCCATGACCGACATTTCGTTTACGGTGCCGAAGCCGGATCTGCGCAAGGCCGTGGATCTTGTCCAGCTCCTCTCACAGGAGATCGGTGCCCGGTCGGTTACGGTGACGGAATCGATTGCGAAGGTGTCCCTCATCGGCGTAGGAATGCGCTCGCATTCCGGCGTGGCGGCGAAAATGTTCGAGGTGCTGTCGCGCGAAGGCGTCAATATCATGATGATCAGCACATCCGAAATCAAAATCTCCTGCGTCATTGAAGAAAAGTATTTGGAGTTGGCGATGCGCACGCTCCATACGGCATTCGGTCTAGATCGCGTGTCGGCGCCCGCATTGAGCTGATTTTCGAACACGGCCATGACCTGAGCCCTCGACAGATCCCGTGTGCCCTTGGTACCCTCTCATCTATGAAACGTCGACCCACACCCTCCCGTCGTCCTCCTGTTGCGAAACCTGATTCTGTGCCGAGCCTCACTGCCGCGCAGGCGTTGGCGCTGGAGATTTACGATACCACGTTGCGAGACGGTGCTCAGGCTGAAGACGTGAGTTTCTCCGTCGAGGATAAGCTCCGTGTGGCGCAACAGCTCGACGCACTCGGGGTACATTTCATCGAGGGCGGGTGGCCTGGGGCGAACCCCAAAGACATTGAGTTTTTCCAGAAAATTAAAACGGTTCCGTTTCGCAATGCGACCGTCGTGGCGTTCGGTTCGACGCGGAAGGCCAGCAATTCCGTCCGTAAGGACAAGAATCTTCAATCGTTGGTCGATTCCGGTACACCGACCATTACCCTCTTCGGAAAGAGCTGGTCGTTTCAGGTGACGGATGCGCTAGGGATCGCCCTCGCGAAGAACCTGGAACTCATTGAAGATTCCATTCACTATTTGCGATCCAAGAATCGGCGGGTATTTTATGATGCCGAGCATTTTTTCGACGGCTATAAAGCCAATCCCGACTATGCACTCCAAACCATCCGCCGGGCGATTGCCGGCGGGGCCGAGCGCGTGATTCTGTGTGACACGAATGGTGGCACCATGCCCTGGGAGATTCGCGAGATTTGCCGGGTGGTGAAGCAGGAGTGTCCTGTGCCGCTGGGCATCCACGCGCACAATGACAGCGAGATGGCGGTTGCCAACTCGCTGGTGGCTGTGGACTCGGGGATCGTGCAGGTGCAAGGCACCATCAATGGGATCGGCGAGCGCTGTGGTAACGCCAATCTGTGCTCCATCATTCCGAACCTACAGTTGAAGATGCAACGGACGGCGCTCGGAGACAAACTGAGCCACTTGAAGGACGTGTCGGGCTTCGTGACGGAGATCGCCAATTTAATGCCCAACAAACGGCAGCCGTATGTCGGGGATGCGGCATTCGCGCATAAGGGAGGCGTGCATATTCATGCGGTCCTCAAGAACGCAGCGACCTATGAACACATCGATCCTGCAGTCGTCGGCAACCGTCGCCGGATCCTCGTCTCGGACTACGCGGGCCGCAGCGGGTTGTTGGAAAAGGTCGAGGCCTATGGCATTTCGCTGACCAAGAACCATGCGAAACTGCAGGAATTGGTCGAGACGCTCAAGGAGCGGGAGAGCCAAGGGTATCAATTCGAAGGTGCGGAAGGGTCGTTCGAGTTGTTGATGCGGAATGCAATGGGCAGTCATCGCCCATCCTTTCAACTGTTGGGTTTTCGCGTGATCGTCGAAAAGAAGCAGGAACATGGGCTCTTGCTGTCGGAAGCGACGGTCATGGTGAAGGTCGGCGATGTGGTCGAGCACACGGCGGCCGTGGGGGCCGGCCCGGTCAATGCGCTGGATCATGCCCTCCGGAAGGCGTTGGAAAAGTTCTATCCGCAACTGCGTGAAGTGAAATTGCTCGACTACAAAGTGCGGGTGTTATCCGCGGAAAAGGGAACGGAATCGAAGGTGCGGGTGTTGATCGAATCGGGAGATCACAAGGACAAGTGGGGCACAGTTGGGGTGTCAGAAAACATCATGGAAGCCAGCTGGCAGGCGCTGGCCGACAGCATCGAGTACAAATTGCTGCTCACCGACCGCGAGCGCTGATTTCCAGCCATTCGACACATATAATCCTTGACAGGCCAGATAACCTCACGTAACTTATGGGGAAATTCTTTGTCTTGGACACTCGACACCAAGAAGCACTTCCTAGGGAACGACGCTAGTGGACGGCGGGGGGAAAGGCATGAGAAAGGCGGATATCGCGAACGAAATATTCAAGCAGGTCGGAGTGTCTAAGAACGATGCAGCCGATATCGTCGAACTCGTGCTCAATCTGCTGAAAGGCGTGCTCCAAAAAGGCGATGCGGTCAAGATCGCAGGATTTGGAAATTTTGTGGTTCGAAGCAAAGGGGCCAGGAAGGGACGCAATCCTCGAACCGGTGAAGAAATTGGAATTACTCCCCGTCGAGTAGTGACGTTTCGTCCCAGTCAGGTCTTTAAGAAGTACGTCAATTCTTAGTCATCATCTTGCCACGAGCACATGCAGCATGAGGACCGGTCATGGGGAATGATCCCAGACTGGGGAGTAAGGTTTTTTATAAGATCGGCGAAGTCAGCAAGATTTCCAAGTTGCCGGCTTATGTCTTGCGGTTTTGGGAGTCGGAATTCAGCTTCCTGAGGCCCAAGAAAAGCCGCGGCAATCAACGGCTGTATGTGCAGCGCGATGTGGATACCGTGCTGGAGATTAAGCGAATGCTCTATGATGAGGGGCACACGTTGGCCGGCGTCAAGCGGTACTGGGCCCGTCGAGGACGGGCAACCGTGAAAAAGGGCGGCTCGCGGAAAGAACTGGCGCAACGTGTCAGGGGCGATCTCCAGGCGATCATCCGGCTGATTGATTCACATTCAGCTTGAAGTGTTCCGGTGATGCGGGCAGCTGCGTCCAACCGTGTGGGAAACATCGATGTCGGTCGTGTCGGGGCGTAGCGCAGCCCGGTAGCGCACTCGCTTGGGGTGCGAGGGGTCGTGGGTTCAAATCCCGCCGCCCCGACCATCGGCATGATGTTGTTCAGCACGCACCGTCCTGAGGCACGTTGAGTATCCCGACCGATCATGTACGCGCTTGCGTGAATGTGGTCCCCCCTCTTGTCTCTCCCCTTCCTCAGACCGTTCCGATTCTTCCTTTTCTTTACGGGATCGATACATAAGGAGCAGGCGTGGCGCGTGTACGGATTCTTGTAACCAACGACGATGGGATTGCGTCTTCCGGGATTCATGCAGTGGCAGCCGCACTGAGTGCGTTGGGAGAGGTATGGATTGTCGCGCCGGATCGGGAGCGGACTGCGGTCGGGCATGCCGTGACCTTGCACAAGCCGCTCCGCATCACAAAAATGGCCCCCCGGGTGTTCATGGTCAACGGAACCCCGGTGGATTGTGTCAATCTTGCGCTCGTGAAAGTCCTGCCGGACCAGCCAGCGCTCATCGTGTCGGGGATCAATCGCGGCGTGAATCTCGGTGATGATGTCATGTATTCCGGCACGGTGTCGGGTGCCTTGGAGGGAACGATTCTCGGTATTCCTTCTGTGGCCGTCTCTCAGGAGGGTGAAACCACATTTCGCTTCGAAGTCGGAGCCCGATATGCCGCTCGAGTGGCATCAGCAGTATTGGCGCATGGGTTGCCGCCGGAAACCATCCTGAACGTGAATATCCCTGATGTTCCCTTGCGTGGAATCAAGGGCGTCAAGGTGACCTGCCTCAGTCGGCGGCGGTTCAATAATCCCATCGTGGAGAAAGTTGATCCGAGGGGGCGGAAGTACTATTGGATTGCCGGAACTCGGCAATCGTGGAGTCGGCAGAAAGACGCCGATCACGAAGCCTTGGCGCGCCGGATGGTCTCCGTGACACCCATCCGCCTCGACACGACCCACCACGCCGTGCTGGACCACTTCAAAGCCTGGGAGGGGGAGCTTTCGCGTCCCGTCCCGGGACGGCGGCGTGTGCCGGGGAGGTCTCACGCATGAGCGGCCTGATCGAATGGTTAATTGAGGTGCTCGGTCGATTTGTCATTGCGACGATTTCGACGTTCGGCTACACCGGCATCGTGATGACGATGGCGATCGAAAGTGCCTGCATTCCCCTACCGAGTGAAATCATTATGCCCTTCTCCGGCTACCTGGTCTCCACCGGACAATTTTCCTTGCTGGGCGTGACGCTGGCCGGCGCGATCGGGAATGTGCTCGGGTCGCTGGTCGCCTACTATGTGGGGGTATGGGGTGGCCGACCGTTTGTCGAGCGGTACGGTCGGTATGTACTCATTTCCCCGCATGACGTCGATTTGGCCGACCGTTGGTTTGCTAAACATGGCGAGGCTGCGGTGTTGATCGGCCGGCTCTTGCCGGTGGTGCGAACATTCATCTCCCTTCCAGCGGGCATTGCGCGAATGGACGTGACAAAGTTCGTGCTCTATTCCTTTGTCGGCGCGATGCCCTTTTGTTATGCGTTAGCGTATGTGGGATTGAAGATGGGGGAGCACTGGAATCAGTTGCATCAGTATTTCCATCATGCGGATCTGGTGATCGGCTTGTGTCTTGCTGTGGGCCTCGGGTACTTTCTCTGGTCACACTGGCCGAAGCGCCGTGCGTCTCTGGAGTAATGACGGACCATGTTACGTGTCTACAATACGCTGACCGGCAACAAAGACCTGTTTGAACCAATGGTGCCAGGGAAGGTCCGCATGTATGTGTGCGGAGTCACGGTCTACGATTATTGCCATATCGGGCATGCCCGCAGTGCGTTGGTCTTCGATGTGTTGCGCCGGTACCTGGAATACTCCGGCTTGGCCGTAGAGTTTGCCAAGAACTTCACCGATGTCGATGACAAGATCATCAAGCGCGCCAATGAACAAGGGGTCAGTTGCGAGCGTATCACGACCACGTACATCCAGGCGTACTACGACGATATGGACAAGCTCGGGGTTCGACGGGCGACCCTTGAGCCGAGGGCGACGGCGCACATCGCCGACATCATCGCCCTGGTAGAGATCTTGGTGGCCAAGGGAATGGCCTATCGTGTCGAAGGGGATGTCTATTTCCAAGTGGATCGGTACCCGGTGTATGGTCGCCTCTCCAAGCGCAAGATGGATGATTTACAGGCGGGCGCGCGTGTGGACGTAGATGAACGCAAACGTCACCCCATGGATTTTGCCCTGTGGAAGGGAAGCAAGCCCGGTGAACCATCTTGGGACAGCCCGTGGGGTCCCGGTCGCCCAGGCTGGCATATCGAATGCTCGGCGATGGCGATGCGACACCTTGGCGAAACCTTCGACATTCACGGCGGCGGGATGGATTTGATCTTCCCGCATCATGAGAACGAGATCGCGCAATCGTGCGGAGCGACCGGTAAAGAATTCGCGCGGTATTGGGTGCACAACGGCTTTGTGCAGATCAATCAAGAGAAGATGTCCAAGTCCTTGGGGAATTTCTTTACCATTCGCGAAATTTTCGACAAGTCTGAATGGCCCGATGCCGTCACGGGGGAGATGTTGCGGTACTTTCTGCTCTCCACGCACTATCGCAGTCCGTTGGACTTTTCCGATCAAAGTCTGGCGGAAGCGAAGAATGCCCTCAACGGATTCTACGATCTTTTCGACCGACTCAAGGAGACGGCTCCTGATCGGGGAAGTGCCGATCTGCCGTTGCGCGAGACAATGGGGCGAGCGCGGCAGGCCTTTGTCGATGCCATGGATGACGATCTCAATACGCCCAGCGCTGTCGCTGCTCTGCAAAAGCTACGCGGGGATACCAATAAGGCGCTCGATGCCGGATTGTCCGGTGACACGCGTCGCCTCGTTAGAGAAGAGTTTCGGAGAGTGGGTGCGGTGCTGGGTCTCCTGCAATCCGACGACTGGCAGTTCAAGAGCCAGCCGAAGCGGACCGCTTCAGGGACATCTGCTGGCGAGAAGGCGGGCCTGTCGGATGAGGAGATCGGTGCGAAGATTGCTGCGCGGCTCGCCGCGAAACAATCTAAGAATTACAAGCTTGCCGACCAGCTCAGAGCCGAGTTGGCGTCCCAGGGCGTGACGATTGAGGATCGGCCAGATGGCACCAGCCGCTGGAAGCGATAATTCCCCGGAGCTGATTTACGGTCTCCATGCCGTGCGCGAGGCGCTCCGCGCCGGGGCTCGTCCGCTTCAACGGTTGTCAGTGCTGGGGACCGATCGGCAGTTCGGCGAAATCGTGCGCTTGGCCAGGGAACGGCGGGTCCCAGTGTATGTCGAGCCCCGCGCGGCACTGGATCGCCTTGTTCCAGGTGGCCACCATCAGGGTGTCGTCGGGTTGGTGGCCGCGAAACCCTATGCGGAACCTGAGGATATCCTCGCTTCCGCTCTGGCGGCCGGCCACACTCCGCTGCTGGTTCTGCTGGACGGGGTTGAGGATCCGCATAACTTAGGCGCGATTCTCCGAACGGCTGACGCCTCAGGGGCCCAGGGCGTATTCATTCCGGAACGTCGTGCGGTGGGGTTGACCAGTGTGGTCGCCAAGGCTTCAGCCGGGGCCGTCGACCATATCCCCGTAGGCCGTGTATCAAACCTGTCGCGATGGATTGAGCGTCTTCAGAGCACGGGCGTCTGGGTGTACGCGTTGGATGCTGAGGCTCCGAAGTCGTATACACAGCTCGACTTTCGAGGCCCCATTGCATTGGTGTTTGGGGGAGAGGGGAAGGGCGTGCGTCCCGGTGTTCGTGCTGCCTGTGATGACGCGGCACAGATTCCCATGTTGGGGAAAGTCAGTTCCCTGAATGTTTCGGCTTCGGCAGCCATCGTCCTCTATGAAGCGGTGCGCCAGCGTCGAGAGGGGAGGGGCGGAACGGTGTAAGGTGGCCGGGTTAGCGGAGCTTCAACATTTTCCCTTGAATGGCAGCCTTGAGCAGTTGGGCGGTATTGGAGACCCGGATCTTCTTCATCATGTTGGCCCGATGGGCCTCAACGGTTTTGACGCTGATTTTGAGGCGCTGCGCGATTTCCTTGTTCTTAAATCCGGTCCAGATGAGCTCAAGAATTTCTTGCTCCCGGGTGGTCAGCGCTTCCGGGCGTCGTTTGCGAGGGAGGATAATCGGATCAGCGACTACGGCTTTGGTTCGACTCTTGGTGGTCCTGGCGGCTGTCGACATGTACATCTAGCTCCACTTCGGGTAAAGGCAATTCACAGATTGAGGTCTGCGACCTCCCGTGCCCAAATCGATGCCGGATTATACGCAGCGCCTCTGGCGTTTGTAAATGAAAAGCGCCGGCTGATAGCTCTGGCGTTTCTGGTCTTATTATATTAGGTTTCAATACGTATAATTTTCTGTTGCTGAGAAGACCCGTCCGAGGTCGGTTGCTGCGAGCTTGCTCATGATGTCATATGTGATCGTGTTCTTGTTCGGGGCCGTCATCGGCAGCTTTCTCAATGTGTGCATCCATCGATTGCCGCGTGAAGAGTCCGTGGCATGGCCCGCCTCTCGCTGCCCATTCTGTGAGAAGCCGATTGCGATCTACGACAATATTCCGATCGTGAGCTATCTGGCCTTGCGGGGGCGGTGCCGCGCTTGCGGAGTGCCTATCGCGATCCGATATCCGTTGGTGGAGGCCGCGAATGCCCTCGGGTATCTGGCAATGTTTTGGATATTTGGATTTGCGGGGGAGGCCTATGTCTACGCAGGCTTGTTCTCCGCGCTGATCGTCATTACCGGAACCGACCTTTCATACACGATGATTCCCGATGCGGTGACGTTGCCGGGCATCGTCATCGGACTGCTCTGTGCCGCTGTGATTCTGCCCATCGGTTTGGTGGACTCGTTGTTTGGCATGCTCCTGGGTGGAGGGCTCCTCTGGGCGTTGGCGTGGGTGAGCCCGTATGTGTTTGGAAAAGAGGGCATGGGAGGCGGTGATATCAAACTGATGGCCATGGTCGGCGCATTTATCGGATGGAAGCCGGTATTGTTGGCCATTATGATCGGATCATTTCTTGGCTCCGCTGTTGGTGTTGGGCTGATCGCTCTTGGAATCATGCGTCGTGATCAGTATATCCCTTTCGGCCCCTTCCTTGCCGCAGGCTCTCTCCTGGCGCTCCTGTTTCATCAGCCGCTCCTCGATTGGTATTGGTCTCTGATCGCCATTCCTCAATCATAACCCGTGAGCTGGCTTGCAGAGCCAGTTCCCAGGCATTCGTCAAGTCATCTCCTGTATCTGAATCGATGTGGGCCTGTATCTGATTGGGAACAGTTCACAATTGTACCTGCCTGCTGCCTGCGGTGGGTTCCGGTGGTGGTGGACGTCCAGCCGTCCGTCGTTTCTGAAAATCCCGGCATGTTCCCGTGGTGTTCTGCGAGGACGGCGGTACCGTCGTCCTTCGCGTGACGTGTGGCCAGGCAACGGCATGGAACTTGGAATCGCTCTACGCGCTCGACGAAAGGAGTGGGTATGAATGAACGTGGAGTGACTCTGGTGGAACTGTGTGTGGTGCTCGCGGTGTTGGCCGTGATGATGGGGTTAAGCGTGCCTGCCTGGGCGGCGTTGGTGGCCAAACATCGGCAACGTGCGGCGGTGACCGAAATTGCGTCTGAATTGCGTATGGCCAGACAGCTGGCGATGGCGCGGCATGAGCGTGTTCGAGTGGTGGTGAACGCGGAGCAGTCCGAGTTGAGGACTGAATGCATGGACTGTGACCAGCGCGCGCTTCGTCGCTATGAGTTTGGACGAACAGGGACGGTCGTCGACTCAATGAGTACGCGCCCCGAAATCGTCTTTCAGCCGAGTGGACGCTCGGCAACGGCCACGACCATGGTGCTGGTCGATTCGCACCGGGTGATACACCAGCTCACGGTAAGTCTGACGGGACGGGTGGTGGTGTCATGAACCCTGTGATGGTGAGGATCCTGAAGCACGGTGTTACGGTGAAGGGAATAGGCGGATTCACCCTGGTCGAGAGTATGGTGGCCTTGGTGGTGCTCTCCATCGGTGTGATAGGAACGATTGCGATGTGTGAGTGGGCGCAGCAAGGCCTTCAGCGCGGGGCGCTGACGACGACGGCACTGGCGCTGGTGGAGTCTCGGGTGGAGCAGAAGCGCAGCCTCCCGTGGCAACAGTTACTGACGGATGACTTGGATCAAGACGGGACGGCGGAATCGGTCATGCGTGACGACGGAACACAGGAGGACCTGACGAGTGGAGATGGAATCTTTACGGCAAGCATGACGCGCTCAAACATTCGGTTGGTGTGGACGGTGGAATTTAATCGTGGCCGACAGCCCGACACCGCCAGTCTCGCAACTATTGAAGCGCGAGCAATCTTCCGGACGGTGAGGGGACAGGAACGTGAGGTGCGGGTTCGCACGGTTCGGGCCAATCCGCGCTATGTCGGCCTGCACGCATTATCATGATGAACGCGGCAAAACACTGGCCGAGTTCCTTAGTGCAAGCAAAGGCGATCCAGCGTCTTGGTTCGGCCGGAATCAGCCTCATTGAACTGCTCATCGCCTTAGTAATCAGCACTGTGGGGATTGCAGCTGCGATCCAGGCCGCTGCGGCTTATGGTGCTCGGTTGAGCCACCAGCAGGTCTCGATGATCGGCAACCAAGAATTGCGGCTGGGGATGGATGTGCTGTGCAGCGAGCTACGTTTGGCTGCAGGCGGGGTGTTGGGTGGCGAGGCGCCGTTTCTCAAAGCGAACACGAATGAAGCGGAGTTCTTCGCGAATTTAGGGAGTGCTGCGACCACCCTGACGCAGAGTGCGAGCCCCGGTCTGCAGGACCTGATGGTGGAGGATGGCACCGATTGGCCAAGAGGAAAGCAGATTGTGCTGTGTTCAGCGACGCACTGTGCTTGGCATCAACTGGCCTCGGACGGCAGGAAGCATGTGTTGACGCTCGTCGCTCCGCCAACTGAGCAGTTTCAGATCCATAGCGCCGTTTTTCTACTCAATCGCGTGCACTACTACGTGAAACCTCAAGGAGATGGACTGCTGCGAGTGATGCGCGAGGTGGATGGTGGGGTGAGTACGCTGTTGGGCGATGTACGTCAGTTTCAGCTGCGCTATTTCGACAGGGACGGAAGGGTGACGGAAGATATGCGAGAGGTAGTGCGAGTCGAAGTGACGATGGGGGTAGGGACGAAAGGATTGGTGCTTTCGAGAGACATCGCGATTCGGATGTAACCAGGAAGAAGGAAGAAACGCATGAACAGGAGCAATGGGCAGCGAATTGTGGGTACACAGCAGGATGAGCGTGGGATCGCCTTGTTGGCGGTGTTGATGGTGGTGTGTTTGTTGACGCTGTTGGGGATGACCTCCATGCATCTCGCTGGACAAGAGGTTGTCGGGGCCAGCGTTCTGCAGGAAGAGCGCCTCGCCCATCACGCGGCGGAATCGGCTGTTGATGTCGCGATGGGATGGTTTCACGATCCGTCGCTTGTGCCGCAGGAGGTCGGGACGACATGGTTCAGGAAGCGATTCGTCACTGCACAGGGCGATCCCTCATATTTCGACGCGCAGGGGCGTGCCCAGTTCGTGGGAACCGTTACTCAGCCAGACCTAGTCTTCGATGCGGCTAATCCTCAGCACGACTACTTGTTGAACGATCCCCAAACGGGGTGGTTTAAGTCCCTCAAGGGGTTGGCCAAGATTCTCAAACTACGAGTGTACGGGGCGACGCGACCCGGGTTGCTGTGTACGGTGGAGGTGACGGCAGGGGCCGGCCACGCTGCTCGGGTAACGAAAACAGTGTCCGTGGAATTCGGAGCCTATACCGTTCCGGCCCTGCATGCTCCCTTGCAGAGCGGTGCGCTAGGGCATCAGTTGGGTGAATCGAGCCTCGGCGTTGTGTTTGCCCACTGGGGGGAGATGATCGTTCGTGGCCCGGCTCAGTTTCCAAAGCCGAGCGAGGTGCCGGTGAAGAGTGCCCTTGCGCCGGTAACGGGGCAGGCTTATGGCGAGATGGGGCAACGCATCGATCGGTGGCTCAACATCAAGATCGGGGGAGAAGCGAGGTTTGCCCAACTCCCTGCCGAAGCCTGGCCGGATGTGCCATTGAATGTGCAGGCTCATCAGGAACCGATCCCCGGTGTTCAGGTGGATCAGTGGGAGTATGAAGCGTTAAAGCGAATGGCCATGCAGTTTGGTCAATGGTATGGGATCGATCGGGACGGGTTGCTGTATCCGGGCGGGGTGATTCAGCCGGGATTAGGACGCCCCGCATCGGAGGTATTCGCCTCAAAAGGGCCAGGAGATCATCGAGGGCTCGTGTTCGTGGATACGCTCGATGGAATGCCGCCTCGCCTCGATAACTTGGGCTCGATAGTGCTGGATCAGGACTATGCGGAGGGCATTTTCATCGTGAATGCCCATGTGTTCTGGAAGGCGGGTCCAGCGGGAAGGGCCGTTCCCGCGCTGAGTCCACCGCCTGAAGACCAACCCTCGCTTGGGGCGAGAATTCCCGTGCAATTGTCGGGCATCCATTTGCAGGGTGTGTTGTATGCGGCGGGTGACGTGCGATATGCGGGGCACGTCAAGGTTTATGGCGGAGTGGTAGCGCAGGGCACGATTGCGGATGGAACCAACGGATCGGACACGTTAGAGGTCTGGTACAACCATGATCTTCGCGAGGGATTCGTGCAGGGGCTGCCACTGGTGTTCGTTGCGCCTGGCAGTTGGCAGGCCAAACTATAGCTCGCATGGAAGTGCACGTCCATGCCGTAGAATTTCAGCCGCAGATCGTGAGAAAGGAACTGGTGTGATGAATCCTGCAACTGTACCCGCACTGGCGTTCAGAGGAGCAAATCAATCCGTTTCACGTGCACAGGAAATGCCCTGCCGTGGCCGTTATGACCAGCTTGTTCAACAGGGGTTCCTTCGGCAGGAGGAACTGGCAGTCGCTCTGTCGGAAGCGGTACGCAAACGGCTTGATGTCGCCACGTGCCTCATGGATCGATATCGAATCCCCAAACCGGCCATCGGCGCCGCGTTGGCCGAATTCTATCGGTGTCCCTTTCTTGACTATGATGAACAGATAGTCGTTGAGCGTGAGCTATTGAAAAATTTGAGCTTCGATTATCTGAGAATGAATCATTGGGTTCCGCTCCGTCGTCACAACTCGGGCGTCGATGTGCTGATCGACAACCCTCACGATTCCGATAAGCTCCTCGATATTCGGCGGGCATTTCCCGGGCAGGCGATCTCTTACCGTGTCGGCCTGCGAGCCGACATTGAGCGTGTCCTCGGTGAGGTGTCCGGACGAGAGGTCGGTGATCCGATCAATGACATCCTTGGTGAGCTGGTGAGTGAAGCCCAGTTGGAAGAACAGCAGAATGCGACTATTGCGGCCATCACGGAAAACGATTCGGCCATTGTTCGCCTGGCGAACCAGATTATTGCGGAGGCGTATCGCCGCGGCGCCTCCGATATCCATATCGAGCCCTATTCCGATCGGAAGGAAACGGCGGTGCGATTCCGCGTCGACGGCAGCTGTTTTACCTATATGAAGATTCCGGCTGCGTATCGCCGTGCGATTGTGTCTCGGGTGAAAATCATGGCCAGTCTGGATATTGCAGAAAGGAGAAAGCCTCAGGATGGAAAGATTCGATTCAAACTGAGTACTGGGCAGGAAATTGAACTACGTGTCGCGACGCTCCCCACCGCGGGGTTTAATGAAGATGTGGTCATACGGCTCTTGAGTGCGAATGGGCCTCGGCGCCTTGACGATCTTGAGTTCAGTGATCAAACGCGTCGGTTGGTCAGCGCGTTGGCCGGGAAGCCGCACGGCATTGTGTTGTGCGCAGGGCCGACGGGATCGGGCAAGACCACGACCTTGCACGCTATTCTGGCATCGATCAATACGGACGAACGAAAGATCTGGACGGCGGAAGACCCGATCGAAATTACGCAGGACGGCTTACGACAGGTACAGGTTCATCCGAAGATCGGCCTGACATTCGCAACCACCATGAGGGCGTTTTTACGGGCGGATCCGGACGTGATCATGATCGGAGAAATGCGGGACAAGGAAACGGCCGATATCGCTATTGAAGCCTCCCTGACGGGACATCTGGTCTTCAGCACCATCCATACGAATAGCGCCGTGGAAACCGTCGTGCGATTGCTCGATTTGGGGTGTGATCCCTTCAATTTTTCTGATGCCATGCTAGGTGTGTTGGCTATGCGGTTGTGCAAGCGTATCTGCCCCAATTGTCGTGAGGCGTACCGGTCCACTCGTGACGAATATGAGGAGTTAGTCCAGGCGTTTGGCGCCGGAGAGTGGGAGCGCGTTCACGCTGGTGGAGAGACGTCGCTTATGCTGTACCGTGGGCGTGGGTGTGAGGCGTGCAATCACAGCGGCTATCGCGGGCGGGTACCTATTCATGAACTCATGGTGGTCTCTGATCGCATGAAGGCGTTGATTCAGGCGCGAACTCGCACGGGTGAATTGTCGGCTCTTGCCAAAAGTGAAGGCATGAGGACATTGCTCCAAGACGGTATCGAAAAAGTCCTTCAGGGGATCACAACGTACAAGCAGGTGCGAGCGGTGGCCATCAAATAGGGGGGCTGTTCTCGCACACTGACATGCTGTCTTCCGACGCAGACTAGTCCTTTCCAATACGTGTCTAAGACCATCCGGCCAAGCGCAATCGTGCGGCCAACATTTCGAGACATCCCCTTTCTCCAGCTCCGTGTCATACCTATCGGTGCCTCATCGAGGTGTGATCCTCAGCCATGATTCGGTGCACCTTCCGGGAACAAGATCGAAAACATCCCGACAAAAATTGTCATCTGTAGGATTATGAAACGCGCGGAATTGTACGCCTCGTTCAAGGAACAAGACTGATATATCAACGGGTTGCGATGAGTCTCGCGTATGGCGCTATCGGCATGGCACTTGCTCATCTGCCTGTCGCTATGTGTAGCCGCCGCCATCAGTCAGGAATTACTGCCGCCCGTTCTCAGGTGGGGTTCACCCTCATCGAGGTGATGATCGCGGTTGCGATCGTAGGCATCTTGGCCATGGTCGCCGTTCCCAACTATCTCCAATGGAATGCTCGGTATCAGTTGAAGCAAGGCACAACCGAACTTGCCGGAAGTCTCACTCTGGCCAGGATGGCGGCAATGAACCGCAACCTTGCCGTCACCGTGACGCTGTCTCTGGTCTCTGGGAGGGTGAATGTGGATTTCGGGGGGGCGCTCGCTCCCATCGTCCTGCCCCAGGCGATCGTCGGATTTACCGGCGGCCCCACGGTGCAATTCACGAGGCAAGGGCTGAGTGGGGCGGGACTTCTGACCTTGGTGTCCCAGCAGGGCACAGTCTATTCGCTGGTTATCACACCGGCAGGCAAAGTGAATTGGTGTGCCCGCGCGACCTGTCCCTAGAGGCTGAACGATGCATAGAGGAATCGATAGCGCACAATCTCCACGCACAGCGCGCCAGCAAGGAGGCTTTACCCTGTTGGAAGCGATGGTCGCGGCAGGGGTGTTGTCGGTCGGCCTGTTGGGATTGGCGGGGTTGTCGGGAATGGCGTTGGGAAAAAATGTGGATGCCAACGACATGTCGCGCGTGACGAACCTCGCGGCGGATATGACGGAGCGCATTCAGAATAACCGCCAACGCGTATTGGATTACCACAATACTGCCACAAATGCGGCCTGTCCACAGAGCGTCAGTGCGCAACGTATGGCTGCCGGCGACTGTACGCAATGGTCGACTTTGGTGACCAACTCCGGTCTCCAGGCGGCGGTCGGCATTGTGACAGCCACTCGCCTCGATCCTGATCCCACGACGAACCCCGTGACGATGAATCGTTTCCTGGTCACCGTCACCCTGAACTGGCAGACCAGAAGGACGGATGTGAGTACGTCGCGCAACAAGACTGCCATATTCACCACGATTATCGCGCCTGAATAGATATGGGGTGGAGCACGACCATGCGTCGAGTGACAGGAAATCAACAGGGCTTTACGCTTGTGGAACTGATGGCCGCGGTGTTGATCACTGTGGTGATCGTGGCGGCGGTGATGACCACGGTCGTGACGTCGAATCGCGCCAATGTTGTAAACAGTCAGGTGGCGGACACGCAGCAGAACGTCCGGTTGGCCATCGATCTCCTCAGTCGAGATATCAAACTTGCGGGATACAACTACAACGCCACCGATCCATCGAGTACGGCGGTCGGCTCCTGTAACGCAACGATCGGAGCGGTGACCAAACCCGTGGGACTCCTCCCGCAGGATCAATCCCCAAATGCTGCGGATACCGGGCCTGATGGCATCTCGATGGTTCTACCGGTCATGAATACCACTGGATGGACCCTCACGGCCGCGGCAGGTGGCACAGCCAACGCGGTGGCACTGGAAGATTCGATAACCCTGTCAGGAACTGCCATTACAGCGATGGTCGCTCAGGGTATGGTGGTCAATTCGACCGTTTCGATCGGAGGCGCACTCTCAAAAACCGTCAAGACCATCGGCGCGACGACCATCGGATTCGGCACGGGGAATTACGTGAGTGGGCAATTCCCTATCGGCACTCCGGTGTACTTGATGCAATGTGTGCGATACCAAATCATCACCAATACGCCGGCCATTTGCGGGAGTGATGCACCCTGTCTGGTTCGAGACAATGTGCCGCTCGTCGATGGCGTGGAGGATATGCAGATCACCTATGCTTGTGACGGGTGTAACCAAGCCGCGCCCAATCCGCTCTATCCTGACGGCGTGATCGATGATCAGGACGGGTCTTCTTCAGGCGGTTTCCCAACCTTCTCGCAAGGGGACTTTGTTTCCAATGGCTCGTGGGCGATCACGCCCAGGACGCCGGACAAGATCAGAATGGCTCAGGTGAGCCTGGTGGTGAGGCCGACGAAAACAGACGACGGCTTAGATGAGAAGGGAACCAAAGCCGTCAACACGACCGGCCCGGTGATCGTCGGTGATCACAATCCATCGGCGGATGCCGGTTATGACGCACAGACGTATCAACAGCAACGAAGGCGGGTGGTGATCCGCACGATCCAGCCGAGGAATCTGTAATGAGAGATACGGCCATGAATGTTCGACCGGCCACAGCTGCCGGGCAACGGATGTTGACCAACACCGCCATGACGGGGGAGCAAGGCATCGCGTTGCTGACCGTCATGTTGATGTTGTTGATTCTGTCGATACTCGGCATCGCCTCGATCACGGTGACCAGCATGGAAAACCGGATGGCAGGGTTTTTTCGCACGACCGAGGCTGTGGTGGCGGCAGCGGATTCGTGTGAAGGCCTTGGGGTGAATATCATTCAGCAAACGTTGTCACCTCCTGGCGTCCTTCCGGCAGCATTCATTGCGCCGACAGGCCCCGTTCCTGCGGCTAATGCCACGATTCTCTCGCAAGAGATCTACGGGACCTCGCCTCTTCCTTCACCCGCGCCGACGGGGACGCTGGCCGAAAACTATGCCGACTCTGCCGAGACGGAGCCCAATTTTGTCATGACGAATGTACCTGGATTTATGGTCAACGGCGACATTGACCGTCTGTATGCCCGGTCCAAAGACGGACAAGGGAGTGGAGTGATCTCGACGGAATTTGTCTACCGCATCACCTGCACGGCGACGAATGCGGCGACCGGCTCGAGTAGCACGGTGACGTCGGTGTACGGATGTTTGCTTGGCGACACCTGTGTGAAAAAAATCGGCTGAGAAGGGAGAGAGTCATGGCGCACACGATGTTCCTGGTCGTACTCGGGATCCTGACATTGGTGCCGATGGGATCACATTCTGCCTATGCCGATACCGAGCAAAGCCGGGAGCCGATGTTGTTTTCGACCGTCGGGTTTCAATCCGGTGTGATTGATGAGGTTCAGGGATCGACGGTTCGGATTGACGGCCGAACGTATGTCTTGAAGAGCGCGGTGGTGGTCGTGACTCACGAGATGGAGCCCCTCGAAGTGGAGCGAATTCTTCCCACCTCGCTCGTGAAGTTTCATCTGAAAGAAGGCCACATCGATAAGATGGTGGTCACGTTGCCGCAATAGCGCATGAAAGGTCTTGTCTCAACTCGTAGCCGAAACGCCACGGCTGTTGTCCTGTTTGAGATGAGGAGGAACAACGCATGAATCGTCGAACTCTTGTCTTGCTGATGATACTTGCCGGTAGTGTCGGTTCCGGTCTGTGTGGGCCCGGCGATGCGGCAGCGGTCGTCTCCAATGCGGATTACACCGCGGTGCCGCCATTTGTCTCAAGCGCGACGACACCTAATATCATCGTGGTAATGGACAACTCGGGCAGTATGAGCAACCGCGCCTGCGAGTCTTCGTCATGCGGAACGTTGGCGGACGGAAGCACGTCCACGACCACCACCTGGACCGATACCACGCGATATTCCGGATACTTCGATTCGTCACGCTGTTACACCTACAACACGACCGATACTCGGTTTGAGAGTGGGACTGGCAAGGCGGCATTGTCGACGGCCTGTCCGGATACGGAATGGGACGGCAATTTTCTCAACTGGGCCACCTTGCGCCGGTTCGATGCGGTGAAGCGAGCGATGATCGGGGGAGATTGTGCCAGCGCGAGAGCTACCGACGGAACCTGTCCGACCAGCGGCACGCCCGCCCTCAAGACCGTTCGTGCGCAGGCCAGCGGAGTGAGTACCGAACGCGCCGACGTCAACTATGGCGGCGGTACCGGGGCCAATACGTATGTCGGCCGTATTCCGTTGGCCGACCGAACCAGTAGTCCCGCGACGATTTCCATCCATGTATCTGATGCATACTTTTGCGTCGAGAACGATACAAGCTTCAATAGCAACTGCGGGGACTCCTACAGTGTTCGAAAGTATCACCTGAAGGTTGGATACACGACGGAACCGACCGGGGTCATTCAACAGATCGGCAGCAAAGCGCGGTTCGGGCTGGTTGAGTTTAAGTCGAGCAGTGAAGGTGCGCGCATGCTGGTTGGTGCCGGGTCTCGCCAATCGATCGATTGGGCCGACGGCGACGTCGAGACGTTTACGACGAACACAGCGGCTATGGTCGATGCCGTGCAGGAGTCCTACCCTTCCACGTGGACCCCGCTCAGTGAAGCTCTGTATGAAACCGCGCGCTATGTCGCGCAGATCCAATCCACGTTCACGACGGGCTATGTGTATCCGATCGCGTTTTCGGGTGGCGTTTCCAACGGTGTGAATTTTGCCACGAGCGGTGCCGGGTCAATCGGCACGAGTGAAATCACGGCTTTGGTTGGGTCTGAAACGTGCCCTGCCGGCTATATCACCAGTGCCTGTGGCCGCGACCCGTATTTCTTCGGGCAAAACCATACTCCGCCTTGGTCTTCGACTTCTCAGGTCGTGGCTTGCTGTCGGACGTTTGTGATCGTATTTACCGACGGTGAACCGACGCAAGATCAGAATATCCCGACGGCCTTGCAGGACTATGCGCATGCCCATCATGGGCAGCATTGCACCGGGAGCGATGGCGCCGCGCCGCCGCGTACCATCGATACCACTTGCAATACACACGCCGCCACTCCCTTCAGTGATCTGTTGGCCGAGCATAAGACGAGTTATGCCGACAGCGGCAGCCACTACTTAGACGATGTCGCCTATTGGGCCCACACAACCGATCTGCGCCCTTGCAGCGGTACGAGTGACGGTACGATTGCTGGCTTATCGGTGACCGGGCATTGCATCGCCGGCACGCAGAGTTTGACGGTGTACTCCTTCTTTGCATTCGGCAACATCAATGGTCGCGGGATCTTGGCTCAAGCCGCTCGGTTGGGAGGGTTTGAGGATTCCAACAATGACGGTGTCCCACAGACCAATGAATGGGACAAGGAGAACAATCTCACGGGAGCGGCCACGCCCGACGGGATCCCTGACGCCTATTTCGAGTCCTCCAACGTCGACGACCTTCAGGATAAGCTGCTTGCCACGATCGCGAGTATTCTCCGACGAAGTGCCTCAGGTTCCTCCGTCTCGGTGTTGGCCACGGCGTCGACCGGTGAAGGCGCTCTCTATCAATCGTATTTCTTCCCCAGCACGATCGAACCTTCGACACTGAGCGATGTCAAATGGACCGGCTATACGCAGGCCCTGTTCATTGACACGTTCGGTAATACCCGGGAGGACACAAATCAGGACGGCCGTCTCGACTACAAAGTCGACAAAATCATCAAGACCCGTTTTGACTCCGCGTCGAATTCGGTGAAAGTCGACAAATATGTAGATTCGGATGGCGATGGATTGCCGAACGATCAGAACAGCGATGGCGCGGTGACGACGGCGGATTGCAATCCGTGCGGGCAGGCATTGAGCGATATTTTGCCGATTTGGGAAGCCGGGAAGCAACTGGCGTTGAAAGACTCCACCACCCGCACCATCCTGACATGGGTCGATTCCGATCATGACGGCGTGGTCGACTCCGGGGAGCAGATCGCATTCTCGACGGCGAATGAGCCGACGCTTCGCCCCTACCTTCGTGCCGCATCGAGCACGGAAGGGACGAAGATTATCAACTTCGTGCGTGGCTGCGATGTGGCCACCTGCGCCGAGCAGGCGTCGACCAGAGATCGCCGTCTGCAGGTGCCTGCCGGAAGCGGAACCTTGAAAGTGTGGAAGCTTGGAGATGTGATCCACTCGACACCGACGGTGGTCGCGGGGCCTCGAGACCGGCACGACGCGATCTACGGGGATCAGAGTTATTCCGCGTTTCTTCAGAAGTGGTACAACCGCCGACAGGTGGCCTACGTCGGCGGCAACGACGGGATGCTGCACGCCTTCAACGCCGGGTACTACCATCCCGGGGATGACGCGAGTGCGTCTGCGCCTGCCAATACCATCGAACACGGCTGGTTTACGACAGCCCCCGCAGATAACTCCAGTGGACCGGCGCTTGGTGACGAGTTATGGGGGTTTGTGCCCTATGAGCTCCTCCCGCAGCTCGAATTCCTCAGCCGGGCCGACTATCAACATGTCTACTATGTGGACTTGCCTCTCAAGGTGGCCGATGTGCGCATCTTTACCGCGGATACCGACCATCCCAACGGCTGGGGCACAATTCTGATCGGCGGATTTAGGATGGGGGGAAGTTGTGGCGCGTGTACCGCGGGAACCGGTGCGCCTCCGATGACGGTCAATATCAGCGGCACGGACTACACCTTCTATAGCTCGTACTTCGCGATGGATATCACCAATCCCGATGCGCCCAAGTTGCTTTGGTCGTTCAGTAGCCCGAGTTTGGGGTTGACGACCAGCGTGCCTGCCGTGGTTCGGGTAAATCCAGCCGCCGATGCGAAAGCCAGCAATACTAATGCGAAATGGTACATGGTCGTGGGGTCTGGTCCGACCGGGTACGACGCCAGCGTGACGCAGAGCGCGAAAGTGTTTGCGATAGATCTGGCAACGGGACCAGGGAGCAGTAATGCTCTGGTGACATCGTATTCAGTGGGGTCGTGGAATTCCTATATCGGCGACATCACGGCGTTGGATCGCGATCTCGACTATCGCCACGACGTCGTCTATTTCGGTCGTGTCATTCATGATGGCGCGCTTCCATGGAGAGGAAAGATTTATCGATTGACGATGGGGGCCGGGGGAGCCACGTCGAAGTTCGGCACTGTCACGAATCCTGCCCAATGGGGCATTGCATCCGGCTCCGCACGCGTGCCGACGGAAATGTTGGATACGTTTGCCTCTGGAGCGGAGATGGGGCCTGTTGCGAGTGCACCCTCCGTCACAGTGGATGATGCCGCGAATGTGTGGGTGTTCGTGGGTAGCGGACGTTATTACAGCAAGTCCGACAAGACAGATCTCTCTACTCAGTATTTTGTAGGGATGAAAGATTCTGTGCTCAACACTGGATGCAATCAGTCAGCTGGCGCGCTGAGCTGCATGGATAATGATCTTGTGGATGTGTCGAATGCTACGGTGTGTGTGGTTGGTGTCGGCGATTGTGGGTTGGCAAGCGGCACCAATCAGGTATCCGGTGTGACCGGTGCGACCACCTTCGCGGGCTTGATCGGTCTTGTGCAAAGCAAGGATGGGTGGGTGACCAAGCTGGTGGAGCCTGCCAATCCGCCGACGATTCCAGCTGCCTACGGCATCGGAGAGCGGGCGGTGAGTAGTCCGACGGTGTTCGGAGGGGTGGTGTTTTTCCCCACGTTTATCCCGACCAACGACATCTGCGTCTCCTCCGGGACCAGCCGGCTGTGGGCGCTGTTCTATAAAACGGGCAGTGCGTATCAGGAGCCCATTCTGGGGACGACCGGAGCCGGTGCGAACCAGATGGTCAACAAGTTCGGCTCCCTTGGTGAAGGATTGGCCTTCGGCGTGGTGGTACATATGGGGTCCGGCCGGGACGGTGGAAGTCCGTTCGGGCTCCTGATCAACATGAGCCAGGGGAACTTTGGAGATTGTGCGACCTGTACGACAGGGGGTGGGACCCTGGGGTCAAATATCAGCGTTCCTGTCGCGATTGACCCGCGGAGCAGATTTTTCTCATGGACGAACCAGTGAAGACTGTCTGGAGAAATTGTATCTCACTCTCACGACTGCCGCTGACGGCCTTGATGGTTGTTGCGTGCTGGGGCTGTTCTTCCTCTCCCCAGGACGGACCGGCGGTCGGGGGTGGGGTGAAGAGTAATCATCCTCCCGTGATTCGTCTCGTGACGATTGTGCCGAATCCTCTTGTGCTTGCGGCACCTATTACGGCGCATGTCGTAGCAGATGATCCGGACGGGACGGAACCGACGACAAGATTTCAATGGATCGTCAATGAGGTGCCAGTACTGGGTGCGACCGCCCTGGAATTGGCTCCAAGCCACGTCAAACGGGGAGATCGAGTTGCGCTTGAGGTGATTGCCACAGATGGTCAGTCGGAAAGCGCACTCTATCGTACGGAGCCGGTGACTGTCGTGAATACTCCTCCGCTAATCGCCCATGTGGTGGTGGAGGCGGAGTCTCCGGGAAATGGAAATCGGGTGCACGCCAAGGTAGACGCTGTCGACCCTGATCGCGATGAGATCCGGTACATGTATCGCTGGTGGAGAAATGACAAGCAGATCCAAGAAGGCGAGGAAAGCGTCCTCGACACGACGGGATTCGGCAGGAAGGATGTCATCGTGGTCGAGGTGATTGCGCGGGATCAAGATGCGGCTGCCGCTCCGGCTCGTTCAGCGCCCAGCGCCTTGGGGAACACGCCGCCGCTGATTGTATCGGATCCTGCCCCATTGACGAATCGAGAGATGTATGAGTATCTCGTGCAAGCAAAGGATGTGGACGGAGATAGCGTCACGTATGCGTTGGAGACAGGGCCCCCTGGAATGACGATCGATACGGCAACCGGACAGGTGACATGGAAACTTCTATCCGGTGTGACCGGCACCCACCGTGTGAAGGTTATGGCAGACGACGGGCAGGGGGGGGCGGCGTGGCAAGAATTCGAGCTGTCTATCCCCTCGGCGGCCCAGTCGTCGGCGCAAGTGTTGCCTCAGGGGTAGCGGTCTGCGGGAGGTAGATATCCTCCCGTGCTCACATGCTTGTCCCGATCTTGTCCCGGACTTTCGCTGTTTGTTAGAATGCTCGTAACGATAAGGCGAAAGGAGTTCTCGACACCGGCGTGCGGAAGATCAAACTACGGGAAGGGACGAACACCGCGGTCCTCTTTGGACACCACGATCGCCACCTCAAGTTGATTGAGGAGGAATTCGGCGTGCGATGTTCGGCGCGGGGCGAAGAGGTCACGGTCGAAGGGACGCCTGAGACTGTGAAACAGGCCGAACGAGTCCTCAACGAACTCGCCGCACTCACCAATGAAGGCTATGAGCTCAGATCAGATGATATTAGCCATGCCCTGACCGTGCTCCGCCACAACCAGGATGCCTCGCTCAAAGAGCTGCTCTTCAGCGCCTCTCCTATCGTTACTAGAAAACGCTTCATCGTTCCGAAGACACCCACGCAGAAGCACTACCTCGAGGCCATCGAAAAACACGACATCGTGATCGGAATCGGTCCGGCCGGAACCGGCAAGACGTACTTGGCGATGGCGATGGCGGTGAGTGCACTGATGAAAAAGGACGTCAGTCGCATTATTCTTGCCCGCCCGGCGGTGGAAGCCGGGGAAAAGTTGGGGTATCTGCCGGGTGACATGTACGCCAAGGTCAATCCATACCTTCGCCCTCTTTATGACGCACTGTTCGATATGATGGATATGGAGCGGGCCAACCGGTTGATCGATCGGGGAGATATAGAAATCGCTCCGCTTGCGTTCATGCGCGGACGTACGCTCAACGACTCGTTTGTGATTTTGGACGAGGCCCAGAACGCCACCGCCGAACAGATGAAGATGTTCCTCACACGCCTGGGTTTTCACTCGAAAGCCGTCGTCACGGGTGATATCACGCAGATCGATTTGCCCTCGGATCGCGTCTCTGGGCTCATCGAAGTACGGGGTATTCTTCAGGGCATTGCGGGAATTGAATTTGTGTATTTCGATGAGCGAGATGTCGTTCGACATCGCCTCGTGCAAGAAATCATCAAGGCCTACGATCGCCATGCCGCCACTCCGACACACCTTCCTCCCTCGCGAAGAAGTGAACCATCCAAAAGCCAGCGACAGGACTCCAAGGCTCCTCAGTCCAATCCGTCACAGCCAGGATCCTGGGGCCAATCGCATTAATGCCGGTCATCGTCGGCATGCGGCTTCGGCGGCGGCGCCTCCGCCTCGACCAGCTCAACAAACTTGCCTGCCGTATCCTGGATTTCGTTGGGGAGTCCCAAGCGGTGCTCAGTCTCGACATTATCGGTGACGTTCGGATGCGTCGCCTGAATCGACTGTTTCGTCAGCGCGACAAAACAACCGATGTCCTTGCGTTCGCGACCAGGGAAGGCCCAGGGCCGCCATCTGCGCTGCTCGGGGACGTGGTCATTTCATTCCCCCAGGCGCTTCGGCAGTCCCGTCGACATCAACGAGGGGTCGACTATGAACTCGTGGTGCTGTTGATTCACGGCATTCTGCATTTGTGCGGCTACGACCATGAGCGGAGCGAGCGGGAAGCGAGAAGAATGACTCGGCGTGAGCGGGCTGTGCTCCGTGCCGTCGGCCGAATCCCGAGATTATTGGTGTCCGGCGATTAAGATCGGGTATGATGCACGGCCTGACGGTCAGTGCGGGTAGTGCCGGGGCAGGTAGACTTACGAGGTGCGCAGTGGGTTGGTTTCAGAAACTGAGCGAGGGGCTTGCCAAAACGCGTGATGCGGTTACGGGGCACCTCGACCGACTGCTCGGGCGCGCAGCGGATCCGGCTCTCTTGGACGAGCTGGAGGTGGCCCTGATCAGCGCGGATCTCGGCATGCCGGTCGTGGACCGCGTGATGGAGCAATTGCGTACGCAGATGCGCGGGGGCAATTTTTCCGACTCCGAGAAAGTTCGCGAACTGCTGCGTAAGGCCGTGCTGGATATCCTGCTTCCAACGCAATCCGCCTCGATGGAACAACTCGTGACCCAAGGGCCGCGTCCGTTCGTCATCCTGGCCGTGGGGGTTAACGGCGTCGGGAAGACGACCACCGTGGCCAAGCTCACCCAGCGGTTTTGCCAACAGGGCAAGATTCCGCTTCTTGTGGCTGGGGATACGTTTCGCGCGGCAGCGATCGATCAGCTCCAGGTGTGGGCGGACCGCATCAAGGTGGAGGTCATTCGCCATCGACCCGGTGCCGATCCGGCGGCCGTTGCCTACGACGGTATCACCGCCGCAAAGGCGCGTGGAGTCGACGTGGTGCTCATCGACACCGCCGGCCGGTTGCACACCAAGACCAACCTGATGGACGAACTGAGAAAGATAAAACGTGTGATCGCGCAAGAGTGTCCCGGCGCTCCCCATGAAGTCCTGCTTGTGCTCGATGCCGCGGTTGGTCAGAATGCCATTGCCCAAGCACGACAGTTTCACGACGCGGTCGGCGTAACAGGTATCGCCCTCACCAAATTGGATGGAACGGCGCGGGGCGGGATCGTGGTTGCCATCGCCGATACCTTTAAGATCCCGGTTCGTCTGATCGGAGTCGGGGAATCGGTCGAGGATTTACAGGACTTTGACGCCAAGGCGTTTGTTGACGCATTATTTTAACCTTCCCTCCTGACCGGCGGCGCTTCCGCCTTCACAAACGCTTTCCTTCAATTTCTTCTCATCCCGTTGCGCCCATGCTAGGCTGATTCTGCCGGGTTCCCGGCGAAGCGGAGCCTCGGCGGTACCGGGCATTGCACAGAATCGGGAGCAGTCTATGAGCACGTTGTTGGTCATTGATGATGATCGGTTGCACTGCGACCTGTTGCAGATGGCGTTGGCGCGTCAGGGGTATCAGGTCAGCACGGCCACCAGCGGGCGCGAAGGGGTGGCACTGTTTCGGCAACTCCGACCCCTCGTGACACTGGTGGATCTCCGTATGCCGGAGATGGATGGGCTGGCTGTGCTCAAGGAGATGCGAACGCTCGATCCTCGTGCGGGGGTGATTATGCTGGGAGGCGGTGCAACCGAGGAATTGGAAAATCACGCTCGGAAATTGCGTGTCACAGATTTTTTCAGAAAAGGGTTGTCGCTCGACGTGCTCATCGGTGCGGTGCATCGGGTAGCACAGCAGGCGAGGCGCGAGGCATCCGCCGCAGCATCACGGGCGGGAGAAGCCATGGAGCAGGCGCCGGAGGAACAGATCCTCGTCGTCGATGACGATGTGATGGCGCGGGATTTGCTGGTCCGTTTCCTGAGTCTGCGTGGCTATCGCGTGCGTGAGGCCAAAGACGGCCGTGAAGCCTTGCGCCTGGTGGAGGAATCGGCCCCTGACTTGCTGATACTCGACCTTGCCATGCCGGAGATGAATGGCGTGGAGGTTCTGAAGGCGTTGGCTGCCCGGGACTATGCGGGAAGAACGATTATTTTCAGTGGGCATCACAACGATTCATTGCTGGCCGAGGCCTGGGCGCTGGGGCCGCATGAGGTGTTGGAGAAGCCCTTGGATCTGGAACGCGTCTTGATGGCCGTCCAGCTTGTGATGGTCTGCCGGGAGTGTTAATCTTCACCTTCCACCTTGTGGTGTCGGTGAAGGGTGAATTGGTTGTATCGCCTCTTCCGTTTCAGTCTCCTCGTCTCCTGTCTCGTTCCTGCGCTCGCAGCGGCACAGCCTCCTTCCCAGGTCCCGTCGATTGAACACCATCAACTCACCCTCGAACTACGTCCGGACTCCCATCAATTGATCGCGACGGATTGTCTGACCATGCGCGGAGGGCTCGCCGGGCAAGAGTTGGCGTTTTCTCTCGGGCCCGCTCTGGAGCTGGAACGGATCGAGGACGTCACCCACTGTCAGGACCCCTGCGAGTCCGCTCCCGAGATTATGTTCAGAAGGGAGAATGTGGCCGTTGGGACGGCGCTGCCGCGAGTTATCCTCTCGCAGCCGGATGGCGGCGTGGATGACAACCGGGTGCGGTTGAAATTCTCCTACCGTGGTGTCATCGACGATCCTCCCCGTGATCCGCGTCACCTGCGGTTTGTCACCCCGAGCGAGACCTCCGGTCACATCGGCCCGGAGGGAGTCTATTTGAGTAGTGAAAGCCAGTGGTACCCCGACCTCGACGATTCGTTGGCCACGTACGACGTGAGGATCACGGTGCCGGAAGGATGGTCCGCCGTCACGCAAGGAACGGCCCAATCCGATCCCGCACACTGGATAGTCTCCACCAAGAGTGAAGCGCTGACGGTGGTCGCCAACCGATTTGTGGTCAAGACCCGTCCCTGGAACGCGCAATCAGGTCAGACAGTTCTCCTGGCCACCTATCTGTTTCCGGATGAAGCGGCGCTGGCGGATGAGTATCTCGATGCGTCGGCCCGCTATCTCGATGCCTATATCCCACTGCTCGGCCCCTATCCGTTTACGCAGTTCGCGGTCGTCGAGAATTTTTTTCCCAGCGGCCTGGGCATGCCGTCGTTTACGCTGTTAGGGAGCGGGGTGATCAAGCGGCACTATACCCAGCCCTATGCGTTGGGGCATGAAATCGTCCATTCCTGGATCGGCAACGGGGTGTTCAACCGGGTGAGTCGTGGGAATTGGGTGGAGGGGCTGACGACGTATTTGTCGAACTACTATTACCATGAACTCACGGGCGACGCGGTTCAGGCGCGCGAGCAGCGGCGGTTGATGCTGCTGGGGTATGCCGTCTACGTGCGTCCCGGCGAGGGATATCCCGTGAAGGAGTTTTCGCAGAAGCAGGATGAAAAGGACAACGCCATCGGCTATCAGCAATGCGCCATGGTGTTTCACGCCCTTCGCCAGGAAGTGGGCGAGGAGGCGTTCTGGAGGGGCATAAGGCAGATTCCGGAGCGATATCTCGGTGCCGTGGCAGACTGGGACGATCTCGAGCGGATTTTCCAGGAGGCGGCCGGCCGCACTCTCCGGTGGTTTTTTGCCCAGTGGATTGAACGGGCCGGTGCGCCGGACATCGTGCTGTCGGGTGTGCGTGTGCAGTCGCCCCGCACTATGGCCGGGGAACAAGGCAAAACTGAGGCGGTGGTGCATCTCGCTCAACGGGGGATGCCTTACCGTGTCTCGATCGAACTGGAGTTTGTGCTCAGCGAAGGGCGTACCCACCGGACGCGGGTGCACCTCGCCGATTCACAGCAGGAGGTCGTCGTCGCGGTGCCGGAACAGCCGCTGGCTGTACGGCTGGATCCCGGAGTACACCTGTTTCGTCGCATCGCTCGATCCGACATGGCTCCGATGCTGAACCTATATGTGACAGACGCGCACCGGACTGTGGCCGTTTCGCGGGAGGGCTCGGGAACGCCGGGGCCGTTCTCCGACATCGTGCAGCGTATCGTCGCGCAGGAAGCGGCGAAGCCATCCATGTCACGCACGGCGGTGGTGGCTGCCGCGGAGGAGGTGTCGAGTGCTGCGCGGGCCGGATCCTGGTTGGTGTTGGGCGGCCCCCGGGACAATCCGGCAGCGGCCGCAGCGGTGCGGCAGTGCCGGGATCATCTTCGGCTGACCGACAACGGTTTTTCCGTTGATGGAAAGCCTTTTGAAGGGGCCGGCATGGCGCTCCTGGCTTCGTGCAGACGGGAGGACCATCCGGGCAGCGTGGTGACCCTGCTGTACGGGGTGACTCCGCAGGCATTGGGGCGTGTCGCTCGGCTCTTGTTTTTCTACGGGTGGCAGAGTTATGTGGTGTTTCAGGACGGAGCCGTGGTAGCACGGGGAGATTGGGAGGATAGGATGAGCGCAGAGGTGTTAAGTGAAACACGGTAATCGATTCATGGCAGGAGTTCTGGGACTGGTGCTCTCCACCGCCGCAACGGGTTCGGCATGGGCAGAGGCGTCAAAGGAAGCCACGCCCGCTCCGTCGGCCGCCCTATCGGGTGAACGACATCTGACGAATGTCCGGCAACTCACGTTTGGGCGACAGAATGCTGAGGCCTATTTTTCCTTCACTGGAAGCAAGCTCATCTTTCAGTCCACGAATAATTGGATGAAGGACACGTTTGCCGCCGCGATGCATCCTGCCGACATCCCGCTCGGCTGTTATCAGATGTACGTGATGGATCTCGGAAGCGAAAAGATTCGGATGGTCAGCACCGGTTCCGGCACCACAACCTGCGGATATTTTTTCCCAGGCGATCGACGGGTGTTGTATTCGTCCACTCACCTGCGTGGGCCGAACTGCCCGCCGAAGCCGAAGCGTGACGGTGGGGCATACCGGTGGGCCTTGGACGACTACGATCTGTTTTCCGTCCGGATCGACGGGCAAGATCCCCAGCGGCTGACCAACACGCCGGGGTACGACGCGGAGGCCACGGTGTCTCCCAACGGGAAGACCATTGTCTGGACCTCCATGCGAGACGGGGATTTGGATATTTATGCCATGGATCTCGACGGGACCCATCCACGGCGGTTGACCCACGAAGTGGGCTACGACGGCGGGGCGTTCTTCTCGCCGGATAGTAAACGGATCGTGTATCGCGCCCAGCATCCAAGCAATCAGGAAGAACTGGATCAGTATAAAGCGCTGCTTGCCCAAAACCTCGTGGAGCCGGGGCGGCTCGAAATTTTCATTATGAATGCCGATGGGGCCGGCAAACAGCAGGTGACCAACAACGGCGCGTCCAATTTCTCTCCCTTCTTCCACCCCGATGGCCATCGCGTCATCTTTTCGTCGAACGTGGACACCCGCAACGAGGGAGGGCGACCCGAGTTTCACCTCTATCTCGTCAATGAGGACGGGACGGGGCTGGAGCGCGTGACCTTTGGCGGGAAGTTCAACAGTTTTCCCATGTTCTCACCGGACGGCAAGCATTTCGTCTGGGTATCCGACCGGAACGCGAAAGAGCCGGGAGAGTTCAACGTGTTTCTCGCCGACTGGGTTCCATGATCGGATCGGGTGACGGGCAGGTTGCGTCGCCGGCGGCGCAACCTGAACCAGCACCGGATTGCCCGTCGGTTCCGGCGGTGATCTTCTCGGCGCTTGTGCTGCTTGGATCGTTCGCCGCGCTGTTTCATGTCGACATTCCCATCCTCAGGTTTCTCCGCTCCCACGATGTGTCGGCGCTTCAGTCGTTAGGCGATCTCGGCGAAAAGCTCGGCAACGGCGGGACCCTCATCACCATCAGCCTCCTCCTCTTAGCCACCGGGTTTTTTCTCAAGAGGCAGGCATGGGTGCGAGTGGCGCTGGACAGTTTGCTGGCGCATGGCGTGGTGGCGCTCGTGGTGAACAGCCTGAAACATCTCATCGGCCGTCCAAGGCCACGATTGACGCACTCAGGCGGGTGGCACTGGTGGCCGTCGCTGGAGTCTGGGCTGGATTCATTCCCCTCCGGCCATACCTCGGCGACGGTCGCCGTGGTGACCGTTCTGGCACGGACACTGCCTCGCCTGCGTTGGGTGCCGTTCGTATTGGCTGCATGGGTCGGGGCCAGTCGGATCTGGAGAGGGTCTCATTTCCCCGGCGATGTGGTAGGCGGGATGGCGCTGGGGTTTGTGGTGGGCTCGATCTGTAACGGACCATTGCGCGAGTGGAGACAGTCCGGTTCAATGGCACTGGTTCGCATTGCGCCGATCGTGCTGATGTTGACGGGCTGCTTCTGGGTGCTCACCCACCGGATTGCCGATCCAGTGATGGATACGGTGTGCCTCGTGGCGGGACTGCTGCTGATAGGGAATGGCTGGCTGGTGCGGATGGGATGGAGCCTTCGCGCAGCCGGCGACAGAGGACCAGCGTCGAATGTCCTTACAGTGCTGGGGCTGGGAGTGGTTACCGGTGCGCCGGTCGTGATCGGGTTGACGGCGCTGCTCTGCGTGGCGCACTGGACTGCCGCCACCGGCGTGCCGGCCTGCGAGTCAGCGGGAGGACGATCCCTGCGTGCGGAAGGTGTGTATGCGCTGGGTCTGCTCGCTGCTGTGGCGGTGGTTCAGCTGCTCAAAGGGCTTGTGCCGTTACAGTAACCGGTCAATGGCCGGGAATGCGTATCGCAGGTTTTTCCGCCTCTTCCGGGACATGGATCAGCGACTGGCTGGCCAACAGGATGTATCCATAACGCTCCAGCATGACGGGGTAGTCTATCGTTTCAAACGGCAATCGATTGCGCATGGCGGCGGGTAAGAGGATCATGGTGCGCCCTGGTTGAGTCAGGTAGGGCTTGATGTTGGCCTCTTCGCCTTTCGGGACGACGATGGCTTTGCGTTTGGCGTAGAACACGAGCGACGGGCGCGGTTGCCCGTAGAGAATCAGCCGGTCGTTGGGTTCAAGGTTGAGCCCTGCAACTTCAGCCAGCCGTTGCGGGGGCTCGATGACGAAATGGTTGATGAGTGGAAACGTCAGTTGCGTAGCGGCCAGTACCACGAGGGCGAGTGATCCGCCGGCGGCCCAGAAGGCAGCCGGTTTTCGTGTCTCGCTCAACCCGAAATAGGCTACGAGTCCCATGCCCACGAGGAAAATGGAGGCGACGGCGTAGGGGCCTGGCCCTAGTGTCACTTGTCCAGCCAGAGGAAACTCTTCCACCAATTTCCCGGCGAATTTGGCGTAGAGCGGGGGGAGCAGAGCGAACGCCAGTGCCAGAATGGAGCCCACGGCCGTCATGGTATGGATCGCAGCCCGGAGACCCGGCGCCGAATGGTCGGTCACGCAGCGATTCCAATAACAAGCCGCCAGAATTGCCGCGGCAGGAAACAAGGGGCCGATATAGTGCGGCAAGCGGGTTGATGAAAGACTGAAGAAGACGAATCCTCCCAAGACCCAGGCGGCAGCGAACCATTCGAGCGCATCGGGCGAGGACTGGGTATCGGCATCGGAGGACTGGTTCGGGGGGAGGGTTCCGGCCCGTTTCGCCTCACGCCAGCTCCGATAGCTCTGGTACCAGGCAAAGGGGAGCAAGCCGCTCCAGGGAAAAAATCCGAGCAGGAAAACGGGAATGTAGAACAGCAGCGTACCGCCATGCCCTTCCATGGCTCCGAGGAAGCGGCCGATCGTATCACCCTGTGCAGACGTCGTATATCGTTCCCCATGAATGTTCAGCATCATGAGATACCAGGGGAGCGCCAGGGCGACGAAGAGGATGAGGCCGGGAAGGAGATACCCGCGACGACGGAACAGCGGCCAAGTGCGGGTGCTCCACAGGTACAGTCCCACCGCCAGCATCGGAATGAGGAAACCAATCGGGCCCTTGGTCAGGGTCGCCAGCGCCATGCCGACATAGAAGAGCCACATGCAGTGGCGCTCATGCCCTTCTCCGTGCAGACCCAACCAGAAGCCATACAGCGACAGGGTGGTGAAGAAGATCAACACGCTGTCGGTCAGGGCCATGCGACTGAGACCGATGATCTCAAGGTTCAGCAACAGCATCGCCGCGCCGAAGAGGCCGACGATCCGTCCCCGGCACCGCGTCAAAAAGAGATATTGGAGCAGAATCAGCCCCAGTCCGAAGAGCGCCGAGGGAAATCGCGCCGCGAATTCGCTGACGCCGAACAGGTGGTACGAACCAGTCATCAGCCAATACACAAAAACCGGCTTGGCGAAGCGCGGCTCGTAATTGAAGGTGGGGCTGATGTAGTTGCCCGTTTCGTACATCTCGCGGCCGGCTTCGGCGTTACGGCCTTCGTCCCGGTCGGTGAGACCAAGGGAGTCGAGTCCGACGAAAAACAGCACCGCAGCCATCGCCAGCAATAGCACGAGCGCAAGCGGCTGGACGGACCGGTCAATAATCGGCGCAGGGGTTTGCAAGGGGGGGAACTCTCCGTTCATGTGTGGTTCCATTAGGATTTGGTCGCCGGAGAGGCCGTATCGGAGGCGCCATGGTTAGGACGGTGGATGAGCATGAGGTTACGCAGGTAGACGACACTGCCGATACTTTGTCCGGCTATGAAGACCGGGTCCCGCCGATAGATCGCATAGGCGAGCGTGATCAGTCCGCCGATCATGCTCATGTACCAGAATGCCGTCGGGACACGGCTCTCTGCATGGCGTTCGGAGGCGATCCATTGGACAACCCAGCGCATGAAGAAGATCCCCTGCCCAAGGAATCCAATGATGATCCAGATGGTATCGAGTGTCATAGCGGTGCGGAGGCTGAGGGCGTCTCGGTCGTGCGGTAGTGGTAACGCAGGCAACGGTGCTGCATCCACCGTACGGCCACCAGGTCGTAGAGGCCCTTGAAGAGTCGGTTGCCCACACCGTATTTCGACGTGCCATGCGCGCGTGGGTAATGGCGCACCGGCACTTCGGTGACGGTAAATCCGTGCATCAAGGCCAGGGCGGGAAAGAACCGGTGCATGCCCTCAAACAGTTGCAACTTGTCGACCACCGCCCGTCGAAACAGCTTCAGGGAGCAGCCGGTGTCGTGGACCCGGTCGCCGGTGACGGCGCTGCGGACGCTGTTCGCGATTCGGGAGGAAATCTTCCGTGTCAGATTGTCGTGCCGGTCTTTGCGCCAACCGCAGACCAGATCGAATTGGTGGATCAGCGGGAGCAGCGTGGCGATGTCGGCCGGGTCGTTCTGCAGGTCGCCGTCGATTGTCATCACCAGGTCCCCGCTCGATTGTTTGAACCCTGCATCGAATGCCGCCGACTGGCCGTAGTTGCGGTCGAAGTGAAAGACCTTGACCCAACGATACTGCGCGGCCAGGCTATCGAGGATTTCGGAGCTCCCGTCGGAGCTCCCGTCGTCGATAAAGAGCAATTCGAACGGCGCCGATCGTGACTCCTCGCGGCTCTCAAGCACCTTCACGAGTTGCTCAGTCAGGGGAACCAGATTCTCGCGTTCATCCTTGATCGGGATGACAACGGAAGCCCATGGGCGGGTCGCTACAGTCATGGAGCGGGAACAGTTCCTTCAGGCCGCAGGTTGTCTATCAACACGAAGACTATTTTACAGAACGGGCGGAGGAGTGGTCAAACAGTTCCCGCACAGGGAGACGGGCAGCAGGGCTATTCGATGAGAATCCGCCGATCCACGTCGGCTGAGAAGGTCGGATCGTTCGAGAGAAACACGACCGACCATGGCTGGTCTTTGTCACAAATCCGACGCAGCAGGAGGGTGCGCGTTGTCGGCAGCATGTTGTGCAGGGTCCCGTCGAAGATCAACACCTGCGGCCGTGTCACGATCGCACGGGCCACGAGAATGCGGAGAATCTGGCTGATGGACAGGGTGACTTCCAAGCCGGAGACCGCTGTGTGCAATCCCTCCGGCAGTGCATCGATGTCCCCGTCCAGTTCGACAAAGCGCAAAGCCCATTGGAGATCGGCATACTCGATGCCTGGCCGTCCCAGCGTAATGTTATCTTCCAGTGTGCCGTCGAGCAGCGTGGGATGCGAATCCAGGATGAGGCCGCGCACCCGGCTGATGGAGCTGCGCTTCACTTCGACTAGGTTCATCTCGTTGTACCGGACGAAACCCGTAGTCGGGGGGTGAAGCCCGGCCAGCACCTTGGCCAGCGCGGTCTTTGCGGGGTCGCTGCCGCAGAGTATCGCCACTTTCTCCCCGGGTGACACCTCCAACGAGACGTTCTCGAATATCGTCGAACCATCCGGAGCGGTATAAGACAGGTTTCGACAGGTCAGGCGAATCCCCAAGGCTCCGAACTGCATCTCCGGCACATTCTCCTTCGCCTGCTCCTCTTCTGTCGGCAGCGAAAACACTGCGGCGATTTCCCGGCAGGAGACGAAGGCGAAAAACATGGCCACCATGCGACGGGCCAGCGTGTCCATGTTCAATAGCAGATTGCCCACCAGGACCTCGGCCGCGGCGAATTGGCCCACGGTCAATTGCCCGTCGACGACGAGGAGCCCGGCGGTAATAATCAGTCCGCTGTGGCCGACCACCTGCCAGAGGGCGGCGGCTTTATACTGCCGGCCCGTCAAGGTATCCGAGCGGCGCTGTCGAACGCGGGCATAGAGGCGGGTCAGGCCGTCGGTGCGTTCCAGCAGATAGGGGCTGTCGCCTGCCGCGCGAAGGTGCGGGAGGTTGTGCGCGATGTTTTGAATCCAGCCGAAAATCTGGTAGTGCAATCGGGACATCTCAAGGGTGATGAAGAAGCCGCCGCGGCCGAAGAGCGTCAGCAGTCCGACAAAGCCGAGGATCAGGACCAGAATGTAGAGGGTGAAGTAGGGGTGAAACAGGATCAGCATGGTCACCCCGATGGTGCCGACGACCGCGACATTGAACAGATCCGCCACCATGGCGACCAGTGCCCGGGTGAGCAAGTCGGCCTCCATGAATCGATGCGCCTGTTGCGGTGCGAACGTGTCGTCACGCAGGCGTGGGAGCAGCCGCGTGAAGGCGATGGCAATCCGCGTATAGATCCGTTGCTGAAGGGTTTCCACTGCGCGCGCCTGCAATACGCGGAAGGCGGCGACCCCGGTCAGCGAGCTGGCGACAAAGATAGTCAGCGTAAAGATCATGCGTGGCTCCATGGCAAAGGAAAAGGTGCTGACCAATTCCTGTACGGCGATGGGGACGCAGAGAAGGAAGAGCCCGATCGCCACGGCATACGAGGCGATGATACCGAGCATGGACCGTTCGAGTGTCAGGAGGAGGCTGATGTGCGTGAAGATATCGCGAAGGACTCGGTCCAGCTGATACTGCGGATAGGCCGGGCTGGTTGTAGGCTGTGGGCTCAAAGGTGCTCCTACCACGTGGGGCGCTGGTAGGAGTTATTAGCCGAACGCGGAATGGCGCGGCGGTTCTCGGTGAACTCCATCACCCGGGAAATCGTCAGGACCTGCGCGAAGTCTAGACCGGCATCCCGGCCTCCGTCAAGACAATCGGCGGTTCTCCGCATGATGATGGTGTGGCACCGAGGAGGGGCTAACGCAGGAAGACCGATTTGAAAATCAGCGCGGTGCCGGAGAGAAACAGAAATGCCGCGAACGTGGTCCGGTATCGCTCCGTGCTCATCTTGCTGTAGAGCAGCAGGTCGGTGCCCAGGAACATGCTCACGCCCACGGCTATGTATAAGGCGGTCGTGGGGGTGACGATGGCCGATGGACCGAGGGAGAGCCCAAGCGTCAGGAGTTGAAAGAGCGCAAAGGTGCCGTAGGACACCGCGGTGGTGGCGCGGGTCTGGTCTTTGTCGTACGGCTTGCTGTGAATGATGGCTGTCAGCAGTGAGCCGCCTAGATTGGTCAAGCCATGCACCATGCCCATCACGGTGAAGTACGTGCGCTCGTACCCTACGAGTGATTCGATGACCCGTTGAAACGGGGCATACACGCTTTTCAGCGCGGCCACGATCAGAAAAAGCCCGACGACGCTGCCGATGTTCATTTTGCGTGTCGTCACCAGCAGCAGACAGAGGATGACGCAGGGAATTGAACGGGTGAGGATCTGGCGGTAGAAGGGAAGATGGATCTGTCGGTAGTCCTTACTGACTTGCAGCAGGTTGATGGTCAGCGAGACGGGAAGGAGTGTGGTCAAGGTGGTGATGAAGTCATAGCCCAACACCAGCAGAATCGGCGTGCCGAACAGCAGCACACCTACGCCGAACAGCGATTGAATGGTTGTGGTCAGGAGGATCGTGGCGAGGATATCCCAATGCACGGTAACGATTTCTCCTCAGGCGAATGGGGCTTCACGGTCGCTGTGGGGTATAGCTTAGGGGCAGAGCCGCCGTCAATCGCTTCCGGTGCCGGCAAACGAATCGCTCGAGGCGGGACCTGAGTGCACAGCGGCTAGTGCGTCTTGGCAGGGTCTGATCCGTCGGGTGAAGCGGAGACGGTGAAGCGCATGGTGCCCATCAAGCTCATGTCGTTGACCTGTTCGCCAGCGTGGATTTCCACTCTATATCGGCCGGGTTTCCAACTGCCTTCCGTGGGGAGCAGTGTGAGATAGCCGGTTTGGTCTTCCAGGGCGATGTACATTGCGTCTTCCGCAACGAGTGGCTGTCCCACGGCTCCTGTTTCCGGCTCGGGATAGCAGCGCCCGAATACTTGAAACGATTGATAGTGCTGGTGAAGTTCAAAGACGATAAAAACAGGTTTCGTGCCGGCGGGGAACTGCTCGGTCGGTTTGACGGGGACAATTTCATGGGTCCGTTGAAAGCCCAGTTCTTCATCGAACCCCTCAGCCAGCACGATGCGGCGAAACATACCTTCGGGAGGGGCATCGAAATTGTAGGGCTTGGCGCTCTCGGTACGGTTCTGAAAGTCCGGGATTGGCACATTGTGCGTGAGGGGGAGGTCTTCAGCTCCGAGGGAGGAGCCTGAGAGGAGGACGATGAGGCAGACAAGTATGCCTAACACCTGCATCCTGTCTTGGTACACCGGCCTCGGCAGGCCTGTCAAGGAAGTGCGTGGACGAGCGGATGTTTGGGGGTGAGGGCGGTGTATCAGGATGGCTCTGTCGGGGTGTGACGGGTACGGGAATCACCGGAGACCGGTTGCGGGTGAAATTTGCTTCCTGTTAGACTTCCTCTCTTTCCACAGGGGGACAGCATGGAACAGCACCTGATGACGCAGGTAGAGGATCCCGACGCATTGCCTCAACCGCTCGGGGAGTACAAGCCGGTCGATTACTGGCAGGCGCATATCAATACTCTGTTCTATCAACTACGGGGCGACCAGCAACGGAGTTTCTATCAGACTTTCACGTCGGCCGATTATCGATTGGCCCATGCGCTGGCCGCCGACTATTTTGAGCAAGTCACGAAACGGGACCGCGCCGCGAATACACAATCGTCGTCGCTTACTCGACGCGCTGGTGAGGCTACTCCCCCTGCCGCTTTGGCGACGCCTTTGACGGTCATGGAGTGGGGCCCGGGAAACGGAAATCTCGCCGCGTGTTTTCTCAGCCACCTGCAGCGGCTGGATAAGGCCGATCAGGTCTATCCCCGTGTACGCTATGTCCTTGTTGATTCGCAGGCCTCTGCCCTGGAGCAGGCGCGCTCCCATCCCGATTTGGCCCCTCATCTGTCCAAGGTGGAATCGCTCTGTGCGGACGTCGAGAATCTGGCGACCGTTGCCGACGGGACTGTCGATCGCATCGTCTGCAATGAACTCTGGAATGAGTTGGCGACGAAGCTGATTGTGAAAAAGGGCGGGGAGTATGAAGAAGAACATCTCCGGCCGAACCTCAATGAACGGAAGGCGGCGGCCATTGCCGATTGGTCCGGGTTCCTCCGGGCCTTTGAAGCCAAGGATATCGAGAAGTTGAAGGCGTTTCCGCCGTTTCTGGACGATCTGATCTGGGAGCGCGAGTACCACAAGGTGGAGTGGAAAGATGTGCCGTATCGTAAGACGATCACCGAGTTTATGAAAGCCATCGATGACGAGGTGTTGGTGCCGGTGAATCTGGGCGCCTGCGCGTCAATCAAGGAAGCCAAGCGGGTGTTGGCGCCGAATGCCGTGGGGTTCAGCAGTTTCGACGCCGGGACGGCTGATCTGCGGGTGCTCAACGATCCCGACAAGCCCTGTTATGGTCAGTTCGGAGGACAATACAGTTTCATGGTGAACCTGGCATTGATCCAGGCGGTGGCCAAGCACCTGGGGCTTGCGACCACCACTGTGGAGACGCAACGGGAGTTCGTTGGAAGCCGGCTCGGGACGAACGTGATGACGCTGATGGATGTGCTGGCCTGCCATCCGATGGTCGGGTCAAAAGTGCCCGCCTGGGAGTTGGATCGTCTGACCTTGCAGACCATTCGCGTGTTGAACGACATCTATGAAAGCCCCTATCAGCGCAGGATCGACTTCCCGCTCCGCCACGAGATGCCCGCGCAGGAGCGTGAATCGGCGCAGGGCATTCTGCTTTCGCTCAAGCCGAACGGGATTCCCGATACCATTGCCTATGTCACCGAAGAGGAATTGAGTCAGGCGCAGGTCGAGTTAGAGACACTCGGCTACGAGCGTGAGGCGGTGATGATGGCCCTCGGCGCGCCGCCGAGTCCCATCGAGTACTATCACTTTGCCTTTCGACCGTAGCCTGAGGAGATCGGTCGGACTGAACCCCGCGCCGCGCGGGGTCCGTAGGAGAAAGAGCTTGACTAATCAAAGTCGATTCTATAGCCTTTCCCGCGATTTCGGATAGAAGACCTGTTTTTTTCTAGGGATCGTGAGCATGCAGATACAAGGCACGATTCGCAGGCCCGATCATCTCAGACGACTTCCTTCACGAGACGGCAGTGTCGTCGCCGGGGCGTGGCTATACGTCGTGCGAATAATCGCACAGCTGTAACAAGGAGCATACAGTACCATGTTTGGTTCGTTCGGCTGGATGGAGTTGCTGCTGATTCTCATCATTGTCTTGATCATCTTCGGGGCCGGGAAGATTCCCCAACTTGGCGAGGGATTAGGCAAGGCCATCAAAGGGTTCAAGAAATCGGTTCACGAAGCGGATGCCATCGATGTGACGGCGACCGACGCGGAACCAACTGCGACTCAATCCACGGCACAAATCCAGCAATCCGAACAGCCATCCACGCCGCAGGCCGCTGCGGCTCCACCGCCACGGACGACGCAGGGATAACCTGCGTGACTGAGGACGCAGACCGAATGACGGCAGTAGCCTGTCGCAGATACGCCGCCCGGTCTTTACCACAACCCCCTCAGTAGGAACACCATGTTCGGTCTTGGCGCTGGAGAAATTCTCATCATCCTGGTCATTGCGTTCCTATTGTTCGGGCCTAAGCAGTTGCCCGAAATCGGGCGGCAGGTCGGCAAGGCCGTCAAAGGGTTTAAGGAGACGGCAGACGACCTGAAGAAGACGGTTGAGCCCGAACTCAACATGATCCAGCAGGAAATGAAGATGGTGGAGCAGGATTTCGAGTCGTCAATGAAGGAAGCAGAAGAACAGATCAACCATGCAACATCGGGCGTAGAGCACGGGGCAGAGGAGTCGGGTTTGCCCAAGCAGGCCTAATACCAATTCATACTCGCTCTACGGCTGTGAAGGGAGGTGACCACAGCAACAGTACAAGACCGGACGGTGTGTGGGGTCCGCTTCGGGACTGAAGCGGTGTTATAGCCGGATGGTGGGCACCATCCTGGTTCGGCAGACCAACCCCCGCATGCGCGAGTTGGCTTTGTCGTGCAATAGCGGTTGGATGTAGAGGCGGCACCCGGAGTGAAATGGGTACACGACGGGATGCCATCCAATTCACAGGAGGAACGCTATGAACAGCATCCATGGACGGACCAGATGGGGCCGGTTGGCCGCCATCTTTGGCGCTGCGGCAGTTACGGCTCTGCAGTGTCTGTCGCTCCCGGCCTTTGCCGGATTCGAACTTCCCCCGGGCGAACGTATCACCAATCTCCCCGCAATTCCCCGCAACATGCCGCAAAAGGAAGCGTACGAACTGTACGATCCGGTCATCGGTCGGAACTTCGACATCAAGAATCTCTGGATGCGCGCCGATCTGCGTGTGCGTCCGGAAATGCGCAACAATGCCTGTTTCGGCGGTGCTCAGGGAGCGGGCGGGACCTGTAACTCGTTCGGAACCAGAGGGACTGCTCCCGGTGGCGGGAACAAAGGAAACGATTTCTTTGTGCAACAGTGGATGCGTTTGGGCATCGGGTACGATCTCTCGCCGGACGTCAATTTCTATGTGGAAATCATCGATAGCGCGGTCTGGGGCGGCAACGGAAGCGCCGTCAATGCCGGCAACGGCGGCGACCCCTTGAACCATAACGGTGCCAGCGCCGGCGGAGCCGGCAACGGCGGCCGATTGGGCGTTCGTGCCGCCTACATGTTGGTCCGCAATCTAGCCGACATTCAAGGCTTGAGCGTGAAGGTCGGGCGTCAATATGTGGTCTTCGGTAACCACTCCCTGTTCGGCCACTTCGACTGGGCGAACACCGGCTATTCACACGACGGTGTAATGTTTGCGTACCAAACCAAGAACTGGGACAGCTATTTGGGTTGGTTCCGCAATTCGGAGAGTGATCTAGGGCAGGCGTCTCCCGTTGGGAGCGGGGCGGCCAACATCGCCGGCAGCGGGGCACAGGATGCGCAGCGCGATGCCGACATGTTCATTTTCTACAACCAGATTAAGATGGTGCCTGGTATGGTCATCGAGCCCTTCTATGTGTTGTACCAGAACCGCTATGGTTCGGCGGACAACGCGGCGCAGGGTCTTGGTACCGCAAAACACTCCAATCAGACCCGGCATATGATCGGAAACCGGATTGAAGTGCGCAAAGGCGGGTTCGATTTCAGCAACGAAATCGCCTATCAATTTGGTCAGATGGGCCAGGCGGGAGCCTGCGTAGGCGAACAGAAGTGTTTGCACATCAATGCCTGGGCGACCAGAAACTGGATCGGCTACACGTTCTATGACACGGCGTGGAAGACCCGGATTGCGTTCAATCTCGATTACGCGTCCGGCGACAGCCGGAACAACACCTGTACCAATGCGGCAACATGTAAATCCGCCAACACGTTCGAAAACTTCTTCCCGACGAACCACATCCACATGGGATACATGGATGTGCAAGCGTGGAAGAACATGCTTTCTCCTTCAGTCAACTTGCAGGCCCGTCCTTCGGCGCGTGACCATATCGAAATTTGGTACACGAATCTGAACCTGGCCAATTCCAAAGATTGTTGGTATCGAGGGGCTCAAGGTTGCTACGTGTTTTCGAACGCCAACAACACGAAGACCCACATCGGCGACGAAATCGACGTGGCCTATACCAGAATGTTCGCCGACGGCAAGGTGGCCCTCCAGGCTGCGTATGGCACCATTTTCGCTGGTGGCTATTTGACCAGCACTCTGAACCAGACGCAAAATCAGCATTGGGCCAATCTGTCGCTGTGGATGAACTTCTAAGAAGAAGCAGTCAGCCTACAGCTTTCAGCTGACAGCATGCGTGCTGATCGCTGATGGCTTTAGCCAAAGGAGATCATGATGAAGAAACTCATGTTCGTAACGCTGGGCGTCGCAGCGCTGGCGATCGGTAGCCAGCCGGTCACTGCGCAGGCTCAGGTCGCGGATGCGATTCAAGCAGTGAACGATGCCATCGTCGAGTTGACCGATGCGCCGGGTCTGGGTAAGCGGACGACCGTCGATCTGGCGAAGCGATGGGGATCCGACCGATCTGTCATCGATAGCGCCACGGCGAAATTGCAGGACGGGCTCAGCAAGGCTCAGTCCGGTGGGGCCGGAGCCGATGCCATGCGCCAGTTGAAGCTGGCGGTGAATTACGGCAAGGCTCGTATGCACAAGGAAGCTCGCCTATCCGCGCAGGGTGCGTTGCGCCATCTGTGCGTGGCGAATCAAGATCAAGGCCCGGGCTGCGACACGGTGCCGAAGTTCGGAAGCTACACCGCACCATAACGGGAGCGTGACGCTCACTGCGAGGCGTGCGGGAGATCCCTGCCTGTCTTGACTGATGAAACCCCGCCGGGCGACCCCCGGCGGGGTTTCTGTTTTGGCTCAGGTTCCCCATGGCTTCAGAGGATGATGGTCTGCGAGATCCTGAGAGAGAGGGGAGACTGAGTGTTGGGCCGTGCCATGTTAATTGTTGCATGTCTGCACCGGGCGGCTTGCCCGCGGTTCCTGAGGCGTCTTATACTCCGTGCATCCGCCATGTCTTACACTGCGTGTTCTGAGTTCTCACCGTGGATGATCTGACCAGGCAACTGGCCCAACAATTCGGATTTTCTACATTCCGCCCCGGTCAGCGCGAGGTGATCGATGCCGTGTTGTCTAGGCGCGATGCGATGGCGGTGATGCCGACCGGCCAGGGCAAGTCCCTCTGTTACCAACTGCCGGCGACAATTCTACCCGGGCTTACCCTGGTCATCTCCCCGTTGATTGCCTTGATGCAGGATCAGGTGAATGCGTTGAACGCCCGTAACATCGCCGCGTCGGCATTTCATTCCGGGCTCACCGAGCAGGAACGAGATCGCGTGGTGCTCCATCTCAAGCTGCGGCGCCTGCAGTTGCTCTATCTGGCTCCTGAGCGGATGCAGCATGAACGCTTCCTTCGCCTCTTGCGATCCTTGTGGGTGTCTTTGTTGGTCGTGGACGAGGCCCATTGTATTTCTCAGTGGGGACATGATTTTCGGCCGGATTATCTGAACATCGGCCGGCTCCGCCGCGAGCTTGAAAATCCGCCATGCCTGGCCTTAACCGCCACGGCCACTGCGCGTGTACAGGCGGATCTTTGCGAGCGACTCTCCCTCCAGGACCCGCTTCGACTGGTCACGGGGTTTCGTCGCCCCAACCTCGCCCTCTCGGTTCGTCTCTGCCGTTCGCGACAGGAGAAGTTGGCGGTGCTGGAGCGTATGGTGCGCGAGTGCGAGACAGGGACGATTTTGGTCTATTGTGCCACCCGCCGCGCAGTGGAAGAGGTGGCCACGTGTCTCGGGCGGTCTGACTCTTCTGTCGGGTACTATCATGCCGGGTTGTCTGATGAGGAACGGCGGGTGGTCCATGACCGGTTTTGCGCCGGGCCGCTGCGTGTTCTGGCAGCGACCAATGCGTTCGGGATGGGGATCGATAAGTCGGATGTCCGGCTGGTCGTCCATTTCGACGTTCCTGGAAGCCTGGAGGCTTACTATCAGGAAGTCGGGCGGGCCGGGCGTGACGGACAGCCTGCCTCCTGCCTGTTGCTGTTTCATGAGCGGGATGTGGCCACGCAGGAGTATTTCATCCAGCAGGCGGCGAAGGAGTCGAGTAGTGCGGCGCGTGTGGAGCGCATGAAGACCTTGCTGCAGGATATGTTGGACTATGTATCGGTACAGACCTGCCGTCAGCTCGCCATCCTTGAATATTTCAGTGATGAGGCCGAAGGAGCTTTCGGGCCCTGCGGGCTGTGCGATCGTTGTGTCGTCGTCCGGCCGGTTCTGGCGGCTGTTGCCGACGATGAGGCTGCGTGCGCGAAGGCCGTTCTTGCTGCAGTCGCTTGGTGCGGGGGGAGATTCGGGATCACTCGAATCGTGGAGATACTTCGCGGAAGCCGTTTAAAAACCTTGCTGGCCCATGGTGCAGAAGACTGTCCGGGGTATGGCATGTATCAGGCCAGGACAAAGACGGCGCTGACTCGCCTCGTGAAAGCCCTCATTGATTCGGGTCATCTAGAGGTGGAAGGCCTGGAATATCCCACGTTAGATCTGACTCGCAGCGGGCGTGACGTGCTGAAAAGCCTCAGCTCTGTCGCGGTGAGTCAGGGGGGCGAGTCTGCGACCGCATCGAGTCTCGCGCCGAGAGTCAATGGTCAAGACAGCTCCATCACCTCATCTGTCGATCCGCAACTCTTTGAACGTCTGCGCCAGCTGCGGAAAGAACTGGCCGAGGAAGAAGGCGTTGCGCCCTTTGTGATCTTCCACGACAAGACCCTTCGCACGATCGCCGGGCATCGGCCTATGACGCTCAGTGCCTTACGGGAGATATCCGGCATCGGCGAGGTCAAGGTGGAGCGATATGGTCGCCGAGTGCTGAACGTGGTGAATCCTGAGCCGGGGTAGGCCGGTGTCGGTTCTGTCCTGTCCTTCCCTATGGCGCCCTCGTGCTCTAGGCTTTCAGTCCCCCCGCTTTCCGAAACTGTTCCTGCAACTCGGCATAGGTCCTCGTCACTGGAAATTGTGGAAACTCCTTTGGAAGATGGTCCGGGGGACGGAAGAAGAACCCGGCATGGGCTTCGCCCAACATCGCGGTGTCGTTATAGGCATCTCCTGCCGCCATCACGTGGAAATTGAGGTTCTTCAGCGCGGCGACCGCGTGTTTTTTCTGGTTGGGCTGGCGGAGCTTGTAATTGACGATGCGGCCATTGGTTCCGATCTCCAGCTGGTTACAGAAAATCGTAGGGTAGCCCAGTTGCCGCATCAACGGGAGAGCGAACTCGTAGAAGGTATCGGACAAGATAATGACTTGAGCACGTTCACGCAGCCAGGCGACGAAGTCGGCGGCTCCTTCCATCGGGCCCATGGCATCGATGACGGATTGAATATCGGCGAGCGTGAACCCGTGCTGAGCCAGAATGTTCAAGCGGCGAGTCATGAGCGCGTCATAGTCCGGCATTTCACGCGTCGTAATCTTGAGTTCATCGATGCCGGTCTTGACGGCAAAGTTGACCCAAATTTCAGGAACCAGCACGCCCTCAAGATCCAGGCATACAATCACGGGGTTCTGCATTCATCCTCCTTCTGAAAGTCGTGAGCGTCGAACTCCGATTTATCTGTAGAGTACAGCACGGCTCACTCAGTCATTACCACTCATCGCACAACATTCAAACCTGTCGCCCTATCCGTCACTGCTGCGGCGGGCCTTCTCCTGACTCAGGTACCGCCAGACTTTATCGAGGGCCTTCTCGAATATCTCCGTTCCTGCCCATCGGCGAGCATGCTCAGCGTGATGCTGTTTCGCCCATGTCACGGCGAGAGGGAGTGGAATCAGCCGGGGTGCCGTTCCGGTCAGGTCCGCCCAGAGAAGGCTCAGGGCTGTGCCGATCCGAAGGGCTACGGGCACCGGTCGGATGGTGTGGCTCGTCATGTTCTGGCAGTCTGTGGCCGGCGATGTGACCGCGAGTTCCCGGCAGGCGGCGGGGCGGTCATCATAAATGCTGCAGGCTTCATTCTCCAGAAACGGGCACGGCATACGGAGGGCATAGTAGGCCCTATTCACCGGCTCAATCGCTTCGTCGCTCGGAGGATCAGCAGACTCGGCCAGGGCGGAGAGCTGTGGCAGTAGCCCGGCTCGTGCCAGCTGTTGTTGCGTCAGGTCGAGTTTGGCGAGCAGGCGGTTACGTTCTGGTTGTTCCAGCTGCTCAATCCTGTAGGCGAGGGCAAATGCTTCAGGCGCTGACATCGGGACCAGCATGCGGCAACAGGCCGCGCATCCTTTGTGGCAGGACACGGTGTGGCCGCTCTGTCGTACACGAGTCAGTTCCAGCGCCTGCACCTCCTCGCCGAGACTCCGCATGAGGGGGAGAATGGCGGTGACCGGCACGAAACTCGTGGGGACCCCCACAGCCGTGGACACCTCTCCACAGGGAGTGTGCAGGGAAATCTCAAAGTGTTCCACCAGGGATTGATTGCTCATGGACGCGGTGTCCGACTGTCGTCGTCGAGGTGGTGAGCGGCGAACCCCAATTCCATTCTGCTGGCGCCTATCATAGAGAACCCTGGAATCGAGGGTCAACCGCGCGGTGTGCCGGACTTGCTCCCCATGGATCGTTGGGGATACTCTGTCGTCGATGCGCGTCTCCGGTCATATCATCGGGTTATTGAAGGAGTATATGGGGGATTTGGTCGAGCAGGCCAGACAGGAAACTTCTGCTCACCAGGCCTTCGGCTTTTCGACGCCGCCGTATCAACCTGACCATGCCATTGCCGATTTGTTAGCGATCTTAGACGACCGCATCGAGTCGGAGGGTGTCCAGGTCGGTATGCCGTTGGAGTTTCTGCATGAGATGTGGCGTCGTTGTAACGAGGCCCGCAGTCACGTGATGGACCACGTGTGGCTGGAGACGAGCCTCGGTCAGCCGGGCTCCTCCAAGGCCAGAATCCGGGAACTGACCTACGCGGCGCTTCTCGGGTATCTCGAAGGGGACTCACCCGCGGAATGAGCGCGGCCGACCGGTGGTCGTCCGGCCGTCGCCGGACTCACCATTTCCCGGCGATCCAATAGACGAGGATGCCGATCACCTCGTCGACGGCCTGCGTGGTGAGCAATAGGGCGTTGACGGTGGGAATGAAGTCGTAGAACGTCGCCCTGGCCCATGCTTCGCGCGGCCGGTGCTGTGCTTGAAATCCGCAGGCAACCGGCGTGACCACAAGACCCTGCTTCTCAAACAGGCCCGCGGCGCGAGGTATGTGGTAGGCGGCGGTGACCAGCAGGATGCGTGCCGGTCCAAGCAGGGCCTTGGTTTCGAGCGCGTTCTCGTAGGTTGTGCGAGATTTCTCCTCGAGCACCAGGACAGATTCGGGGATGCCGAGGCGGAGGGCCCATCGTTTCATCTCGCTGGCTTCGGAGGGACCGGTTCGGGAGATGGTGGCATCACCTCCCGTGAGCAGCAGCGTGGGAGCCAGGCCCTGATGCCACAATTGGGCCCCGCAGGCGGTGCGTTGGCGGGATGCGTCCTTGGCTTCGTCCGATGGCCGCAGTGATCCTTTGTGATAGATCCCACCAGCCAGGACGACGATGGCGTCAAAGTTCGATCCGGTAACCGGTTTGAACGGTGGGTGCCCGGATTCGAGGACTCCGATGTAGGTTGTGGCCAGCATCGGAGTTGAGGTGAGGAGCAGGAGCAGCAGGGTGGAGAAGGCGCAGCGCCTGACCCAGGTCGTCCGTCTGGGTGTGATCGGGAGGCAGGCGAAGAGCAGGGTGAAGAGTCCTGTCACGACGATCCACGACAGAGGATACAGGACATATTTCGAAGCCTTATACACGCCATACCACAGGGGTGTCAGGTCCATAACCACTCCCAGTTGACTGACCGGCAGAGGTTCAGCATACACGGAGGCAGTAGAGACACCAAGCAGTGAGGAGGATTTGATGGCCGGGGGGCGTCAGTATTGGTTGATGAAGTCGGAGCCTGACGTGTTTTCCATCGACGATCTGGCCCGTTTGCCGAACCGCACGACGTCGTGGGACGGAGTGCGGAACTATCAGGCGCGTAACTTCATGCGCGCGATGCAGCCGGGAGACCAGGTGCTGTTTTACCATAGCAATGCCAATCCTCCGTCTGTGGTCGGAATTGCTGAGGTGGTGAAGACTGCCTATCCCGATGCGACCCAGTTCAATCCACAGGATCCGCACTACGATCCAGGCAGTAGGCCTGAGCAACCGCGTTGGGATGTTGTGGACGTCCGGTTTGTTCACAAGTTCGAGACGCCGCTTTCGCTTGATGTGCTGCGAGGGCAGCCCAGGCTCAAGGGGATGGAGTTGCTGAGGAAGGGGTCACGCCTGTCGGTTCAGCCGGTGCGAGCCACAGAGTGGGATCAGGTGACTCGCCTTGGGAGGGGCCGCGCCCACTGATAGGGGTTCGTAGCGGCTGACTCACGGAGGAGCGCCGGGTTCGCCGTCTCAGGGACTAGCTGCGCGCCTTTCCGTCATCCAGGTAGCGGTGTTGCCAGTCCAACCACGCATGTCCGAGCTCATGGGCAAGGATATATCGTCGGCGCGTGACAGGAAGCCGCTTGCGGATGTAGATGACTTTGGCTTCGTTGTCCCAAATGCCGTCCGCGTTCGCATCTTGCCGATCCATCTCAGAGTCGGTGACCTGGCGGATCATGATGTGATAGCCGAATGGAAGAACGACTTTATTTGGTATTCGCACCGTAGTCCTCGCTGCCTTCTCAATGGGCGCTGATGCGCCCTGTTTCTGCACCCGAAATAGCCTAACACATTTCCCTTTTGCGCTCCCCAGTTTAAATAGCATGCAATATCAGGTGGTTACGTGATTGCGGTCGAGAGGGGCCTCATTGAGCGATCCGGTGGGACTGAGCCATGTCGGATTCGGAAGGGAGGGGCTTGAGGATTTCAATTGCACGCGTGGATGGTGTATCATCCGCCCATGGTCGACAAACTGCTCGCACAGGAACTGGCAACTCCCTATCCCTCGGTCGTGCGGATCGTGGGGGTAAAGATTCGTGACCGAGGCGAGGTCAAGAAGTTCGATGCCGGAGAGGCAGCGTTGGCAGCCGGAGATCGCGTGTTGCTCGATGTTGCCGGCGAGTTGACCTACGGTGTGGTCTACGGGGTTCCGCAGGTGACGCCGTTCGTGCCGCCCATGCGCGTAATGCAGCCGATCGTGAGGAAAGCCACCCCGGAAGATGCGGCCACCATCGACCGGTATGAGCGGCTGGCGTCGGAAGGCATGAGGGCCTGCCGGGAGCAGGCGGCAGCGCTTGGGCTCAGGATGAAGCTGGTCGAGGTGTTCTGCTCCTTTCATCGCCGGCAGATGACCTTTGTCTATACCGCCGATGATCGCATCGATTTTCGCGAGCTGGTTCGTGTGCTCGCGCGCCGGTTCGGAGGACGCATTGAAATGCGTCAAGTGGGCGTGCGTGACGAGGCAAGTCGATTGGGCGGAATTGATACCTGCGGACTCGTGTTGTGTTGCGCAGCATTTCTGACAGAGGTCAAGCCGGTGACGGTGAAGCAGGCACGAGTCTTGGGGCTTCCGGTCGACGATCCCAAGTTGCTGGGCGTGTGTGGCCGCCTCAAGTGTTGTCTGCTGTTTGAGGCGATGGAGAGTCAGCCCCTGCGGGCCTCGTCAAAGCCGTCTCCCCTCATTAATCCTTCCCGTTCCCGTCTGGCTTCGTCCTAGTCCATAGACTTCCACTCAAGTGTCGTGCACCGGTCCCCTCGCCAGGGCTCTGATTGTTTCGTGATTTGCGCTCGGACCCCCTCGTGCTTTTTCCTTGGAAGAGTATAATGACTGTGAGGTGCTGAATGCCTCACGTACTTGTGCTCGGGGCCGGAAAAATTGGATCGCTGGTTGCAGCGCTCTTGGCGACCAAGGGGCAATATCAGGTTCACCTGGCCGATTTGACCCTGGATGCCCCAAAACGGCTGATCGATGAATTGGCGCTCTCCACGGTCACCCCCTGTGCCTTGGATGTGCGTCGGGTCGCGTCGGTTGAAGCCTATGTGACCTCCCATCGGTTTGATGCCGTTCTCTCCGGGCTTCCCTATTTCCACAATCCAGCGGTTGCGGAACTCGCACGGGCTCATCGCCTGCACTATTTTGACCTGACTGAGGACGTGGCCGTGACGGAGCGCGTGAAGGTAATCAGCGAAGGGGCTGATCGGGCCTTCATGCCGCAATGCGGTTTGGCGCCTGGGTTTATCAGTATCGTGACCAACGATCTGATTGGCCGCTTCGATTCTATCGACCATGTGAAGATGCGTGTCGGCGCGCTGCCGGTTCATCCGAGCAATGCGTTGAAATACTCCCTCACATGGTCCACAGACGGGCTCCTGAATGAGTATGGGAACCCCTGTGTCGGCATCGAGGGTGGGCAGGAAGTTCGGCTGCAACCCCTGGAAGGATACGAAACCATTGAGTTGGATGGGCTGTTGTACGAAGCGTTCAATACATCCGGCGGGCTCGGGACGCTGGCGGATACCTATCGGGGACGGGTCCGCACCATGAACTATAAGACATTGCGGTATCCGGGCCATTGCGAAAAAATTCAATTTCTTATGAACGATCTGAAACTGAACGAGGATCGGGACACGCTGAAACGCATTCTGGAACGAGCGATTCCGCAGACATATCAAGACGTCGTCTTGATCTATGCTTCGGTGACCGGGACCCGGCAGGGTGAGCTATTCGAGGAAACCTACGTCAAGAAGGTCTATCCACGGATCCTGATGGGGCGGCTCTGGTCCGCGATTCAAGTGACTACTGCCTCGTCGTTGTGTTGTGTCGCCGATCTTGTCCTGGCAAGTCCATCGGACTATCGTGGCTTTGTGAGACAAGAAGATGTCCCCCTGCAGGATGTGTTGGACAATCGCTTTGGAGAGTGCTTTCGTTCCTGACGGATCATGACAACGGCGGAACTGTTCAGGTCATTAGGATTGTCGCAGGATCAGCCGGGAGGGTGTCTCTCCTCGCCCGCGTGGACCGTTACGGCGGGTGCGGGAGTGGTGGAGTCACGAAATCCGTCGAATGGCACGGTATTGGGCCATGTCTCTGGTTGCTCCGACGCAGACTACACCATGTTCGTCGACAGTCTGTGCCAACGGCAGGCCTCGTGGAGGCAGGTGCCGGCTCCCAAGCGAGGCGAGGTGATTCGTCTGATTGGGCAGGCGCTAAGGGAACACAAAGATGCACTGGGGACTCTCGTGTCCCTGGAAGTGGGGAAGATCAAAGCCGAGGGTGACGGCGAAGTCCAGGAGATGATCGATATGGCGGACTTTGCGGTGGGGCTCTCCCGAATGTTGTACGGGCAGACCATGCATTCGGAGCGTCCTCGCCACCGGATGTACGAACAATGGCATCCCCTGGGTGTCGTGGGGGTGATCACCGCGTTTAATTTTCCCGTTGCCGTCTGGGCCTGGAATGCGTTCATCGCCGCCGTCGCCGGTAACACGGTTCTCTGGAAGCCCTCGCCGAAGGCCCCGCTCTGTGCGCTGGCCGTGCAGCATCTTTGCAGTCGTGTGCTGGAAGACGCCGGGTACCCCGGGGTCTTCCAGCTGCTCACCACGGATCAGATCGACCTCGCCGATCGGATGATTCGTGACGAGCGACTTCCCTTGATCTCATTTACCGGGTCGGTGCCGGTGGGCCGGCATGTGGCGGAAGTAGTAGGGCGTCGCCTGGGCCGCAGCCTGTTGGAATTAAGCGGCAATAATGCCCTGATTGTGGATGAGACGGCAGATCTGGAGTTGGCTACACGCGCGATTCTCTTCGGCGCGGTCGGGACAGCGGGGCAGCGTTGCACGAGTACGAGACGCGTGATCGTGCACGAGTCGCAGTATGAGCAGTTGGTGTCTCGACTCCGAGCGGCCTATGCCCAGGTGAGAATCGGCGATCCCCTGACGCCCGAGGTCTTGATGGGACCGTTGATCGATGCGCACGCAGTTGCGAGGTATCAAGCGGCGCTCGAGGCGGTGATCCTGGCCGGCGGGGAGATTCTTTTCGGGGGACGTGTGTTGCCGGGCCCCGGGCATTTTGTTGAGCCAACGATCGTGCGCGCTCAACATGATTGGGACATTGTCCAGCAAGAAACGTTTGCGCCGATTCTCTATGTGATGACCTTTCGAACGCTGGATGAAGCCATCCACATGCACAATGCGGTTCCGCAAGGGCTATCGTCCGCCCTCTTTACCCAGCACCTTCGCCATAGTGAGACCTTCTTGTCGGCTATGGGGAGTGACTGCGGAATCGCGAATATCAATCTCGGCACCTCAGGCGCGGAAATTGGTGGGGCCTTCGGCGGAGAGAAGGCTACCGGGGGCGGGCGCGAGGCCGGATCCGATGCCTGGAAAGCGTATATGCGGCGGCAGACGACGACAATCAATTGGGGAACGGAGCTACCGTTAGCGCAGGGCGTGACGTTTGGGCGAATGGAAGAAGGAGGCGATGATGGGGCAAGCCACTGAACTCGATGCCGTCTTGGCTCGAATGACCGCCGACTTTCTGGCGCATAATAGTGCAGCCGAACTGCTTCGCCAGGCGCTGGACGAGATCGGGGTCGGGTTTGTGCCGGTCATGGATCACGTGACCATTAGAACCATGGACATTGACTGTCGAGCGGAGGAGTTCATCGGGCTGGGATACGGGTATGATGAGACGATTCGCTATGAGGATTGGTACGCCAAGGTCTACAGGAGGGCCGGGTATCCGGCGCTTTTTATCGATCAGGCTTATCCAGATGACAGAGGACAGACGAGCATCATTCCTCGGTGGGTCGAAAAGTTCGGTGATCGGGTGTGGCACCATGTGGCGGTGCGGGTCGAAGACATCGAGCAGGCCATTCTCAGGTTGAAAACGAGAGGGGTCGTCTTTGCCGGGGAGATAGTCGGTGCGCGGGGAGCTCCGTTGAGACAGATTTTTACGGCCCCCGAGATGGTCCATGGCCAGCCCTTCTCAGTGCTTGAGTTGGCCGAGCGGCATCAGGGGTATCAGGGGTTTCTTCCTCCCCAAGCGGACAGTTTGATGCGGTCTACCGTGCGCTGACCCCTTTGGCTCACGTCAATCTTTTCTTCCCGCCAGGGCGTTGCAGAGGTTGTGTTGTTGCTGCTTATCCAGCCTCGACCGACTTCACAAATGTGCGTACAATGCGTGCCTGAGTTGAACCGAGGCGATCGGTTCGGTTTGTTGCCAACCACCTAGGAGGTCATCGATATGGTGCGAGTTGCCGTGCCGCTTCGCGCAATCACAGTACTGGTAGTCGTCAGTGCGTTCGGAGGCGGTGATGGCCTCGCGCAGGCTTCGCCCTCCGGTCATGCTCCTCATGGGACGGTGACAATTGATGGCATGACCGTCCCCGACATCGGTCCGCTCCCCGCCGTCGTTCCCGTCCCCTCCACCAATCTCAATTATGCCGCGAAGATCGAGCTTGGAAAACAACTCTATTTCGATGGGCGGCTTTCCAAGAACAACGCGATTTCCTGCGCCTTTTGCCACAATCCGGGAACCGGATTTGCGGATTCCCGGCAGACATCCATCGGGGTGGGTGGCGGGATTGGGGGACGTCAGTCGCCGACGGTCTACAATTCGGCATTCAACCATGTGCAGTTCTGGGATGGGCGGGCGCGTTCCTTGGAAGAACAAGCTATCGGGCCTATTCATAACCCGGTTGAGATGGCCGAAACGCATGAACATGTGGTGGCCAAATTGGGCAAGGTCAAGGGCTACCAGCAACAATTTCGAGCCGTGTTCGGTACGGCTGTGAATTTGCAGGGCATAGCCGAAGCCATCGCGGCCTATGAACGGACAGTTCTTTCAACGAACTCAGCCTTCGACAAATACGTGATGGGTGATCAGAAGGCGATGGACGAGGCAGCCGCTCGAGGTCTGGCCCTTTTTAAGGGAAAGGCTCGCTGCATTCTGTGCCACAACGGGCCGAATTTGACTGATAATCAGTTCCACAATCTCGGTGTGCCCCAGGTCGGCCCGATGAAGGAAGACCTCGGTCGGTACAATGTCACTCGGGCGGAAAAAGACAAGGGTGCATTTAAGACACCCACGCTGCGCAGCATTACGGAAACGTCTCCGTACATGCATGACGGTGCCTTTAAATCGCTGGAGGAAGTAGTCGAGTTTATGAATGAGGGCGGAGGGCGCAATCCCAATGTGAGTCCCCTCGTGAAGCCCTTAGGGCTGACGCCGGAGGAAAAGGCCGACCTTCTGGCATTTCTCCGGGCGCTGACGGGAGAACCCCTCACGTTTACGATGCCACAATTGCCACAGTGATGGAATTGTGAATCGTTTTCTGAGAATCAGACTCTAAGCATGGTGTATGAAGAGGCCGGTCCTGAGAGCGGACTCGGTAAGCCAACCAAACCATAGAGGAGGCCAACGGTGATGAAAAAAGGACTACTGGCTGTCTTAGCGGCGGCTACGATCGGATGTGCGGGAGTTGCTCCCCAGAAAGCGGTCGGCGGTGAGCCACAGTCTCCGGTTCAAGGATTTGACATTCATGTGCAGGCACCCCATCTCATGCCGAATGGTGAACCGGGAGGTCCCTACCATCACTATTGCAAGGGTATTTCCGATCAAATTCTGCAGTGCTTGCTCTTTGATTCGCCGGATCCAAAAGCCAAGTTAGTGGCGATCGAATACTTCGTATCCAAGGATCTCACGCGGAAATTGCCGCCGATTCAATGGCATCGCCACTTCCATGACCACAAGGTGGAAATTGCGACCGGTCGTGTTCAAGTCCTCGATCTTCCCCCTGATCAGGCCGCGAAAGTGGCGGAAGTTGCAGCCGGAACCGACGGTGTGATCTATCATCTTTGGCAAGCCGGACAAGAATTCCCGGATGGGACGGTATCCTTCCCGCAATCACTCGGACACAAGTTCCCCGGGCATTCGGACAAGTAAGTGCCTTCCTGGCCCAGGCTTCCTCCCAGCCGGAGGAGGCCTGGCCTCAACCAAACTGATCGGGAGCGCGGGCCGACCAAGCAGTAGAGAGGGGCAATGGTGTCCAAACAATGGAAGTGGTGGATTTTCGGTCTTCCCCTATTGGGAGTTGGGGCAATACCGGCGGTAGCAACCGACCAGGCGGTCTTGCGTCCTCGGGTGCCAGCCGACAAGATCGAGGAAGCGAAAACCTGGACGAACCCTCTCCCTGCAACAGCTGAAAACCTGGAAAAGGGGAAGACGCTCTTTCAAGGAAAGGCGTTTTGTGCCACCTGTCATGGCAGAGAAGGCAAGGGACTTGCTGATATTGAAGGACTACGTGGCAAATTGCCGAGAAATTTTACCGATAAGGTCTGGCAGGCGGCGAGAAGCGATGGCGAATTGTTCTGGATTTTGAAGAATGGAAGTCCCGGTACCGATATGGCGTCGTTCGTTCCTTTGATTTTGACCGAAGAGGAAGCCTGGCAGGTTCTGATTTATGTTCGGTCATTTGGCAAGCAATGAGGTCAAGGCCTGGCACGCTCATGCCTGGTCTATGGGAAAGATAGGGAATTAACGATGGTGGGCAGATAAGAATTGCCAGAGACGGCTGCGGTCCGGAGCGGGAAGTCGCAGGAACTCCATGCCGAAGTAGTGCTCGCGAACCCAGCGGATGGCTGCGAGCTCAATGACCAGCGCACGGACTTGGTCAGGCAGCCATAGGCGAACGGTAACGTAACTACCCTCCAGTACCTTGCGTTCACACTCGATCAGGCAGCCGCTCTCCGAGAGATTGTGGATCACTCCCTCTCCAATACCAGGCGCACCGGCGAACATGATCGGACAGCTCGTTTCCAGGCGATCGCAAGATCGCTGAAATGTCAGGGTAGTTCCTGAGACGAGGCAGTCACTTTGAGACTTGATCAATGATGACATGTTGGACTGCATGAGTTGCAGTGTAGGGCGTACAAGAAAAAAACAACATCCCTGCCTTGGAGGGGACTGTGTTGGTCTGGTGGGGGCTCTGCTCTCGACCTGGAACTCCTGCAGGCGCGGTTGACCGGGATCGTCCTCTGGTGGAAGCGTAAAGGCGATGGTGGTAGGACCGGCACTGCCGGGGAGACCTGCTATATAATATGCCGGATGAAGTTTCGCACCCGCGACATACGGGTCGGCGCATGATCGCAAGACAGGGGCAGGTTGGGGGCGTCCGACTCCATTGGATGCAGCGGGCGATCACGAATAGCGGAATTGTTCATTCCCGAATTTGTACAGTATCGGGGCTAGGCCTTTGGCGACCCATTCTGTGAAAAAGCCACTCAGACGCCGATCTTACCGTGCCGTTCTTCGATCAGATGCGACAATCGGGTTTGATGGGGGATGAGTCGTAATTCGAGAAGACGATAGTGGGGCTGGCGCACTATTCTCTTGGCTGCCCGAAACGAAGCGCCGATTGAATCTCTTCACGGCCGATGTGTGAGTGTTCGTCACTCCTGCCACCACACCAAGCGGATCAGATAAATTCCTGCCACATACGTTCCCGCGATGAAAATTGCCCAGAGCATGATCCGATCCTCCTACTTGCGCTGAAATGGACATTGTCTCGGTGGTTGATGACGTAGTGTTTCCTGCAAGAAGCAACTCGCATACCACCGAAGCCATTCTGCTCGACTGGTGGGGACGCGACGATTCCCTTGATCCGCAAGGCGATGCATGTGCCTACCAGGGCGCATTTCATGCCAAGTGTGCTGGTGGTGTATCTGATTCGATAAAAACGATGCGATTTGGATAACGCTGTGGAGCGCTGGAGTTGACCCGCAGGAAAATACCAAGGAACTCCATCGAAAGAATTTCCGTGAGGTGTGCCCAGAGAGTTTGCGTACCGCTCATTGCTGCGATGAGCATGGACGCTTTTTGTGAAGCGGCATTGCCCCGCGCAAGACCGTGTCCTGGTGTGAGTCGAAGCGGACTCCGACTCAAGACGCAGGCAGGAGACAGCTCGGCGATGCGACTGGTACCGGGACAGCGGATAGCAATTGGCTCAGAGCGGCCGGAGGTTCCATTCTGATGGTGTGGCCGTGCCCTCTCAGGAACTCTCTCTTCCGTTCTCAGGTGGCAGCAGATTGAGAGTATTTCTGCGTGTCGTGTGACCGCGTCGTGCTCAGGCGCTGTTCGACCGCGAGAGCGGCAGCGGTGATGGCATAGCTGCACTGCTCGCATGATAAGAAGCCTCCTGTGGGGACGAGGCTATGATGTCTGCAGCGAGGACAATCATAAATTTTCATTGACGTGCTCCTGCATGGGTGACTGATTTCCGGCGATCGGTGAGGTCGAGTCGACGACTCTCGGAGTTTGCATGCTTCATTGGGCGATCGTACGAGGGGCGTGAGCGGGCGAGCAATTGTAAAGAGGGGCGAGTCGGGACATCATTGCGAGCTCCACAGTTGACGCAGCGCCAACGAACGTCCGGCTGATAAAACTCGATGGATTGGTCGGTTACAAGATGTCCCCCGCATCGTGGACATTTCATGGGATCCTCCTTCCGGTCTGCGTCGGATTGTATGAAGCCGCAGGACGGAGCGGGTGAAGCAGGGTCTGACGCTCCACTCGCTCCGTCCTGCGGGTTCGTTCACGCTGCTCCAGAACTGATGGGTAAGGTCAGTGCCGTAATGCCGTCTCGCGAGGGACGTAAACCAACTGTTCAGTTCCTGGTCGCGTAGAAGGCAGAGCAGGGTGAAGGCCAAATATGATATCAATTCTCAAAATCATTGTAGGGCCAAGTCTCAGGTCTGGGAATGTTCACTTTCCGGAAGCAGAAAGATTGGGGAGCACTTTGACGCGTGATCGTCTGGCACTGCTGACGCCGGCCGGTACGATCCGGAAGCAATCGCCCTTGGATAGTCCGTGGCGATCAGAAGTGCTTACGAGAGAAGAGGCCTGTGGAAGAAGTGGGATTTCCGGAAGATATTTGTGCGTCGTTCCGCTGGACAAAGGTTTGCTGAGTGCGAAGGGGGGCTGCGAGCGAAAAGTCGTATTGGGACGATGCGCTCAATCGAGTGATTGAAAAGGTTCCGTGCCAATGGTCGGCCCCGGCACCACCCATGAGAGCTGACTACAGTCTGATCTCGTTGAGAGGGTTGAGGGAAGAAATGGTGGGCCGTGTAGGGGTCGAACCTACGGCCCGCTGATTAAGAGTCAGCTGCTCTACCAACTGAGCTAACGGCCCCACCGGTGTGCACTATGTGTATCAAGCTCGACGTGCCTGACGGAGCGATTGGTGCGCCTGACAGGATTTGAACCTGTGGCCCTCAGCTCCGGAGGCTGATGCTCTATCCAGCTGAGCTACAGGCGCCCCCGTCGATCAGAGGAGGCACATTAGCATAGCGTTTCCGTCTCTGTCTAGGGCGTTGAGGTGTGGCTAGCCCGCATTGCTCATGAGCGTTTCTGTTGCACTCGCCGATCCGCTGTTCTGCAGCCCTGCGGGCGGCGGGCTCGCCCTTTCGGTCCGGCCGCCTCACCGGCGTCCGCAAGCATGGCTCTACTTTTCGTCGAACCGCGGACCTCACGAGGCGGCTTGGCGATTGCGCAACGAACCGTCATGAACAATGCGGGCTAGAGGAATCCGTAGGGTAGGAGGAGTTCGTCGCCGGGTTGGGCTTGATCTTGACCGACTACCAACAAGGCTGCCGCCTCATGCTCGGCCAATCGGACCGATTCGGCTTGAAGGGTCGGCGCGAGGCGGATGATGGGCACGGCAGTTTGGACGGTGCAGGCGCCCTCAACGATTCCGTTGGACTCAGTGGGGATTCCCATGGTGCGACAGGTGACGGGGCGAAAGGCATAGACAAGGCAACTGCCATCGGTTCCAAGGGCAGGACAGGGTAACTCCGCGAATTGCTCGATCATTGCGTCGAGCGTCGTATCGTCCCATTCATCCAGGCAGGGTGTTGAGCGGAGCCTTGGGTAACTCGCTTCGATCATGTCGACTTGACTCGTCGCGCGCACGATGATGGACGTTCGTTGCGGAGGGAGGATGGTGTCGAGACCAAGCCGTAGTTCCTGGGCATCCAGGCGGGTGATGGGGAAGAGGCCGACACAACATGCGCAACAACCCTGGCCGCACGGAATTGCCTCAAGCAGCGAGGCGCGAGCACGTCGGAACCACAGGGAGGCCTCCTCAAACAGGGAAGCGCGGAGTGGTGAGGACACCTCGGTCCCCATGGTGCCTATTCCTCCGGCAGGGAAAGATCGACGATCAGTTGCCCCTTTGGGGAGAAAAAGCCTTGCCGATCGATCTGGACGATGCCGTTGCAGTGTTCCTGGAAAAACTCCAGAATCCAGCCGTTAAAATCGTACCCGTCTTCCGTGATATCCGCCTCCAGCATGCGCGTGGTGAGTATGAAGCGCGCCCGAGTGACGTGTTCCTGTGCCAGGCTGGCTTCAATATCATCGTGGGAAGAGAGGTCCTCCCGGAACTGCCGCTGTTCCTGTTCAAACAGGTCTTGATATGTGCCGCGATCCCGAACGCAGAACACCTGGATGGGCTTGCGATCGCGCGCATACCCCAAAATCACCTGAACCCATGCCCAGTCATCCAGCATGGCGTCGCTCATATCAGGCGGGAGAATCGGCAGTTGTCCTCGAGATTTGAGAAACTCGACGAGTAGCCGCAGAGGAGGGGCATTTTCGTTCTTGCAGAAGACTCGCGAATAGATGACCGCCTCAGGCGCGGTGTCTTCCGCCGGTTGGGTTGTTGAGGGCAGTATGGGAAGTTCTCTGGCCATGAAGACGCCTCGTGATGCTGAATGATACGCCGACTGTCGAGTTGCCAGCTACTCTACTCTCTGGTCTGCACCACGCGCAAGGGCGTGCGTGGTGCTTCTCGCCTGTCGGGATGCGCGCGCCCTGCATGGCGGCTCTTGACAGCCCCCAGGGCTTTGGATACACTCTCGCCCTGTTTTCGGACTGATTCTGCAGACCACGCGCAGATTTCCGGCTCCACCTCTGTACGTACGAGTTTATAGATCGCAGCCCGCACAAGTCAGTTCACTTTCATTCGTTGTTCAAAGGGAGGAACGCATGGCCAAGTCGATGACGAAATCGCAGATTGCTGACCATCTTGCTGGAAAGGCCGGAATTACGAAGAAGACGGCGGTCCAACTCCTGGACGACTTTGCCGCGCTCGCCTATCGAGAGGCGAAGAATGCTTTCGTCGTCCCCGGCATCGGAAAGCTGGTCCTTGCCAATCGGAAAGCGCGCATGGGCCGGAATCCGCAGACCGGTGAGCCCATCAAGATTCCCGCCAAGCGCGTGGTGAAGTTCCGAGTTGCCAAGATGGCCAAAGATTCCATTCTCGGAAAGAAGTAAGCAGCCTGTTCCTCCGCTGACTTTCAGGCCGGTGTTTTCCTTAGGAAAGCACCGGCCTTATTGTTTCATTCGCTCACGTCAGCCGGAGGTCCCACGGGACGACCTCCTAGAACGACGGGGCCAGCCCGCTCCCTCCGGCACCGTCATGTCCCACAAAGCGCACGGCATCTCCATCCTGCACGATGGAATCCTCGCTCGCGATCCGCTTGTTGATCGTGACCAAGACCTTTTTTTCACGTAACAGTTGGAGCATGTGGCGAAGACCACGGCCCTGCCGTTGAATGACCTGGCGAACCGTAACCGGAGCGGGGAGTTCGCAGGCCAAGTCTCGTTCTCCATCCGTGGTCTGGAGTTGTCCCATTAGGGTGATGGTAATCATGCGCTGTGAAACCTCCGTCGACGATGTGTTACGCAGTGCTGAGGTGACGAGTCTGGAGACCGCGGAAAAATTGACTCGATTCAGCGGCCGCGGCTAATATTACCACTATGCAATCCCTGAATATCCAGCGTCCCGGCATGCCGGATCTCCAATTTGTGCTTGTGGTGTCCGCACTCTGCACGTCCGGGTTGGAGACGCTGAACGTGCCGGAAGAGCTCCGTCGAAGAGTCTTCGACGCCTGCTGGGCGTTGGTCAACACCGATCCTCCACCCGTCAATCAGGCGGAGCGCGTGTTGGACCTTCGTTTTGGCACGGAACTCACGCTTGATGCGGTTGTGGCGACGATTCGCCAGCTTTTTGCCGAAGCGGGCATTACGACGCTGACATGGGATCATGCGCCCAGCGACCCGTCACGTCTCAGCAGCCCGGCTGCAGAACCACTCATAGACCGGTTGCACAAATTGTATCCGGATCCGCCCGCGCCTCCGCCACCCGGCCGTTCCGATCACAATTGACCGTTGATCGAATCTCTCAAGGCACAGACCAGGGTTTCGCCGCGATTGTTCCCGGGCAGTTTCCTTACCGGAGCCATTGCCAACGTTTTATCCGCCGAGGTTTTCCTAGATCGAGTTCCCACCTTCGACGGGATTGGGTATGATGGCCACTAGGTCTGTTCCAGGAGGTCTCATGCGGATTTTGCCGACGCCGCTCAGCGGCCTGTTTCAAATCGAGCCCGATGTGTTCGGAGATGCTCGGGGGAAGTTCGTCGAGATTTTTCGTGAGTCGCGCTATGGCGCGGCGGCGATCGACAAGTCTTTCGTGCAAGACAATTTTTCCTGGTCCGTGCGCGGTACGTTGCGGGGGCTCCATTATCAGCTCGGACGCCCCCAGGGTAAGTTAGTCACAGTTGTGAAAGGCTCGGTCTACGATGTGGCGGTGGATATCCGTCAGGGATCGCCGACCTTCGGGCAATGGTATGGGGCGGAATTGTCGGAGACGACCATGCGGCAACTCTACATTCCGCCTGGCTTCGCCCACGGGTTCTGCGTGCTCAGTGAGGAGGCCGGGTTTTTATATAAGTGCACCGATGTGTATTCCCCAGCCGATGAGCGTGGCATCATTTGGAATGATCCGGATCTGGCTATTTCCTGGCCCATCACGACGCCACTGCTTTCGGCGAAAGATCAGGCGTACAAGTGCCTCGCTGATATCATGACGGAGTTGCCACGCTACAGTGGCCGTTAGCCTCGGCAGCGTTTTTTCCCCGGCGCCATTGTTTTCCAACTCTCTCTCATGCTCTCGAGCTTCGATCCGAGGGAGTGGATCCCCCCACCTGTGTGTGGTTCGAAGCAGCAGACGTTCTCTCCCAATGCCTACCGAGCAAGCGCGCGTCTTGCCGTCGGGTAGAACGGCATGCTATGTAGGAATCATTCCTGTCTAGGTACCAATGCCATGACGCTGCATCCGCAGGAAATCGAGGCCCGCTTTCGTCGACAGGCAGTTCGTGTGACGCGTCAGCGTGCGGCAATCTATGCCGCATTAGTCGAGACGACCAGCCATCCGACTGCCGAGGATCTGTACCGCATGGTGACGCGGCAGCATCCGACGATGTCGCGGAATACGGTCTATTACACCCTGGGGGTGTTGCGAAAAGCCGGATTGCTCCAGGAAGTCAACGTCGGGCACGAGGTGGCGCGGTTTGACGGGAACGTCACCATGCATCACCACCTTGTCTGTGTGCAGTGCAGTCGGATCGAGGATGTGATGGATCAGGAGCTGGATCGGTTGGAAATCTCCGCTCGGCAGGCCAGGGGATTTCACGTGCTCGGTCATCGGGTTGAGTTTCACGGCTATTGTGTGAGTTGTCGAGCGGGCAGGCGCGAGGCGTCTCCGTCTCAGGGATAAGCAGCAACAGTATCCATTCATGTAAGGGGGGGAGCATGGGAAACAGTTTGAAAGGCACCAAGAGTCACGAGAATCTCAAGCACGCCTTTGCCGGGGAATCGCAAGCCAACCGGCGGTATCTCTACTTTGCGCGCCGTGCCGATATTGAGGGATACCCCGATGTCGGCGGATTATTCCGCGACACGTCCGAGGCGGAAACCGGCCATGCCTTCGGGCATTTGGATTTTCTGAAGGAAGTCGGTGACCCCGCAACCGGCGTGCCGATTGGGAATACCGAGGCCAATCTGAAATCCGCCATCGAAGGCGAAACGTACGAATACACGCAGATGTATCCGGGGATGGCCAAGACGGCGCGTGATGAAGGCTTCTCCGAACTGGCCGAGTGGTTTGAGACGTTGGCCAAGGCCGAGCGGTCCCACGCCAACCGGTTTACCAAGGGACTTGATAGCTTGAAGCAGCCATAGCTTCAGGCCAATGTCGGCCATGGACGTGTTTGGGGCAGGATGGGGGCTGCGGGATACCGCCGCTCGCGCATCCTGCCTCGGCCGACTCAGGGGGCAAGAATTCCTTCGTGAAAGAACTTCGTCTACTCCAACCCATCGATCCGTCGAGGCTGGAACAAGAAACGCTTCGAATTTACGATGTGTGCGACGGCTGTCGCCGCTGCTTTAATCTCTGTCCCTCTTTCAATACGTTGCTGGATCGAATCGATGAGTATGAAAGCGACGTGGCGAAATTCACTCCCCCGGATCATCACCACGTTGTGGATGAGTGTTACTACTGCAAACTGTGTTTCAACCATTGCCCCTACACGCCGCCGCATCAATATGGGATTGACTTCCCGCTCTTAATGGCGATCTGGAAAAAGCGACTGGCGGCGGAACGGGGCACCAGGTGGCGAGACTGGCTGCTGACGAGGACCGACCTACTGGGACGGCTGAACAGCGCGTGTGCGCCGTTGGTCAATTGGGGACTCGCACAGGGATGGGTACGCCGGCTCATGCAGTCTTTGCTGGGAGTGCACCGTGAGCGCCAGGTGTTGCACTATCAGCGTGAGACATTTGTCCGGTGGTGGGGGCAGTGGGGGAGAGGTCGCAAGCCCGCGACGGGGAAGAAGGTGGCGTTGTTTGCCGGCTGTTTGGTCAACTATCAGTCCACTGATGTCGGCAAAGCGGCCGTACAAGTTCTCGAAAAAAACAATGTTCATGTGGAGTTGCCGGATCAGTCGTGCTGCGGGATGCCGTCGTTTGACATCGGAGACACAGCGGCGATGGTGGCGGCGGCAGAACGGACGGTCGCGTCGCTGAAGCCATGGATCGATCGGGGCTACGATGTTGTGGTTCCCACTCCCAGTTGCAGCCTGATGATCAAACGTGAATATGCCGGCCTCCTGGAGGGAGACGCTGCCCGGCGCGTCGCAAGCCAGACATTCGACATCTGCGAATACCTCATGAAGCTCAAGCGTGAGGGGGGACTGGCCACGGACTTCACCAGGAATCCTGGTCGGGTTGCCTATCAGATGCCCTGTCACTTACGAGACCAAAACATCGGCTTCAAGTCCAAAGAATTGATGGAATGCGCCGGGGCGAAAGTTGACGTGATAGAAAAATGCTCCGGCCATGATGGGTCCTGGTCGGCCAAGACGGAATTCTTCTCGCTGTCGATGAAGATCGCGCATAAGGCGGTCCGTCTGGTGGAGCAGGTCCCGGCAGACCTGGTGGCTTCCGATTGTCCGTTGGCGGGGTTGCAATTAGACCAAGCAGGGGCGGCTGCCCATGTCGGAGGAACGTCCACACAACATCCTATTCAAATTGTCCGTGATGCCTATGGATTACCGAGTGATCCGCCGGCATCTCCGGTTGGGCACAAGTGACGAACGACATGATGCAACGGTTGGCGCAATCTGATGTATTGGGTCCTGACGAGTATGAGCGGCAGCGTGAGCCGTATCGGCGGAGTATTATTGAACTTAAGCGTCGCCGGCGAATCTCTCTGGGTGATAAAATCACGCTCGTCTTCGAGAATCGCGAGACCCTACGATTCCAAGTGCAAGAAATGATTCGAGTGGAACGCATCGTGGACCCGCAGAAGATTCAGGATGAATTGGATGTGTACAATGCCCTGATGCCTGCCCCCGGGGAGTTGAGCGCGACGCTCTTGATCGAGCTGACGGAATCGGACACGATGAAACAGTGGCTCGATCGCTTTATGGGACTCGATCATGGCGAGAAGGTTGGGTTGCGGGCTGGGAGCGAACTGGTCTACGGGGAATTCGAAGGCGGGCATAGCCATGAGACAAAAATCAGCGCGGTGCATTTCGTGCGATTTCGTCCGACTCCGGCCATGATCACCGCCCTGGCCGATCCAGCCGTGCGCGTGGCTCTGTCCGTTCATCATGCCGGCTACGATGTTGAAGTCGAGGTCCCGTGGACCATGCGTCAGGAATGGTTGGCGGACGTGCGGGTGTGAGTGGTGAGTTTTAGTTGTGATTTTTAAGTCGGGATTCATTTATGATCCAATGTGCTCAGCAGGTAACAGGTACAACCTAGCACTGCTTCGCTATGGCAACAGTTCTGCTGAATAAGCGCATTGAATTTTGCGCCTCTCACCGCTATCACAAACCCGAATGGGATGCCGCGAAGAACCGGGCAATGTTCGGGGCCTGCAATAACGATCCTGGGCATGGTCACAATTACATGCTGGAAGTGACCGTGGCGGGCGAAGTCGATCCACGAACCGGCATGGTCGTGAATCTGTTTGATCTGAAGGTCGTGTTGTTGCAAGTGCTGGAAGAGTTTGATCACAAACATCTCAACCTCGACCTTCCCTATTTCAAAGAACAGATTCCGACCTCCGAAAACATTGCGCGTGTGCTTTGGGACAAGCTCGACGCTCAGCGCGACATCGGCACTTTGCAACGGTTGTCTCTCTATGAGGACGAGGATTTGTGCGCGGAGCTTACGGCGGAAGCGGGGCTGGATGTGGCGTCGGTCACCAGACGCTATTCATTCACCGCAGTGTATGAAGGCCACCGCGGACACACGTGGGATGTGTTTGTCTCGGTGCATGGGCCGATCGACCGGGAGACGGGGATGGTGACCGATATTGTCGCCCTGGATCGGCTGGTTCATGAGCGAGTCCTGGTGCCGTTCGAAGGCCACGATCTCCGTATTGCGCTCGCGACGCCATCCGTCACGGGAGCATATCTGGCCAAAGCCGTGTGGGACCGAATGGTCCCGGCGCTCCCGGCAGGGCGACTGCAGCTCGTTAAGCTGGTCCAGACTCGCGACCTCTCCTACGAATACTCCGGTTGAGTCGCAACAACTGACACGTCCATTCCCTGGCCGGCCTCTGGCCCTTGGCTCTGACCTCATCTCGCTTCACCCATCCCGTTCTGCTCAGCCGAGCAGACGCGTTCACGTCACGCTCCGGCTCTTGCCAAGGCGCTCAACGGACAGCGCCTCTCTCGCTGTGACCCAGTGCGTCCTATGCGCGGACAAGAAAGTAGGCGAATGTCGCCAGAGAGAGCAATGCAATCGCGACCAGCAGGCTCCTTGCCAGAGAGAGCGATCGTTGTGTGGTGCGCAAGGCGGTCTGGAGCCCCTCGATGGTGTTGGCTTGAACCTCGATGGTGCGTTGATGGGCATCGATCTGTTCGTGAAGCGCGGAGACGACCGGGTCGATAGTGGCCGGTGGCTCGGCGGGAACGGGTGCGCGGAGTCGACCGATGGTCTTCAACAGCTCAGGGGCGTTGTCCACCACCACGGGTAACAACGTTCTGGCAACCTGCAGTGCGGCCATCCACGGAATGCTCATGTCGACCTATCTTACCCGTTGTTCACACAGACGTCTGGATATTCATGACACAGGGGGGATGCCTAAATCCACCTGCCTGGAGTCGGCAAAAACCTCCTTCCTATGGCGGCAGTTCTTGCCGAGTGACCTCAGTCGTCCCGGTACGCACTCTTCCAACCGACTGAATTGTGGCCTCTTCCATGAGGCGATGTCCTTGGCTCGATTGTTGAAGTGACCGGTTCCCGGTATGGTCGCACGGGTGGATCTTTTCTGGAGGAATGGGCGCCATGATGGCTATCTGGGAATTCTTCAGCCGAGATGTCACGCTCTTCGGTGAACTTCACAGCCCGATGCTGAGCTGGCTCGGTTCAGGTGGATTGATCATCCTGTTTCTCTGGCATGCTGGAAGGTTGATGTCGGCCATCTCCAGTGGACAGGCCTGTTACATGCGAGTGTGGCCCACCCTGGAACGCCTCGTCGCCAGCCGAAAGAGTCTCCAGGCCGAATGGCTCGTGGTCCCCAATCTGAGTGAGATCAAGAAAGCAGCGAACCAAACCGGCGCTCAACCAGAACGGGTCGATCTGGACGATCTCCACACGCTGGACAAGGCGATGCGTGGCGAGCCGCGCCTTGAGCAGGCCTGGTTACACTTTCGAAAGACATTTGTCGTGGAGCGCACGGCGTGGTTCATCGAGCCCAAAGTGTTCGCGACCCGGACGGCAGCGGAATTTTTTCCGCGTGATCTGCTGAATAGCCGGTTGAATCTGGCCTTCTACCATCAATTCCCATCGTTGATTACGGGCGGCGGGTTGTTGTTCACGTTCCTGGCGATTCTCATCGGCCTGAGTAAGTTGCATGCGGATGGATCCCATATCGTCGGCATTCAGGGGCTGATTAATGGGTTGGCAGGAAAGTTTCTGACGTCGATCGTGGGATTACTCTGTGCCAATGTGTTTGTGCTGCTCGAGAAGTCGGCCTTGCACCGGCTGGCGACGACTCAGCAGCAGTTTGTGACGATGGTCGATGAGCTGTTTCCTCGCAGGACGATGGAGCAAATGCTGGAAAACTTCACCCCGGGGGCTGGATCCACCAAGGCCTTAGCCGGCAAGGGCGTGATTCCCGGCGATCTCGGTGATCGATTGGTCGGGACCCTGACCGATCGTTTGAATCCCACTGTCATCGCGCTGAGGGAGGCTGTGGAAGCGCTGGGTCGACGGGATCATGGTGGTCGCGCCGCAGCTCCGGATCGTCTGGCTGAAGAATTATCACGGGTCATGCAGCAGACGATGGCGGCACCGATCCAAGATTTGAACCAGGCGATTCAGACGTTGGCCCGTTCGGTTGAAGATCTCAAGCAGGAGCGCCACTCGGCTCCTTCTGAGCATGAGCGTGAGCCGACCATATTCGATGACGAGTTGCCGCAGCAGGGGGCTGAGGACGTCATTCCGGATGAGGGTATGCTGGGGCTGCGTTGGTTTGCCAACTGGCGGCAAGGGGCGTCCATGAAGGAGGCGGCCTGAGATGCGGACCCATTCGTCGGTGGATTCCCCGGAACATTCGTCGGTGTTGACCATTGGGGTGACGGACTTGATGACGTCATTGGCCGTCATTTTCATTCTTCTGTTCAGCGCCTATGTCACCAAGGTGTCTGAAACCGACGCGCAGACGAAGGTGTCGGTCTCCGACCCCGCGCCGGAGCCGCGTGTGGACAAAAGGGTGACTGAGGACATCAGAGGGGTGTTGCGGGACCATTTTCAGCGGTTTGATTTATCCCTGGATGCCGACTCGACGGACCCCAATGTGGTACAGATTGTCGTGCCCGATGCCTTGTTGAACTTTGAGTTCGGAAAGGGAACGCTCTCCATGGTCGCCGATCGATTCCTTGCGGATGCCATGCCGACCTATGCCGCGCTCTTGTGCGGCGCTATGCGGGATCGCATCGATTCGCTGGTGATCGAAGGGCATACCGACGATCGTGGGTCGGATGTCTACAATTTGAAGCTGAGCCAGGAACGCTCGCTCAATGTGATGGTCAAAGGGCTGGAGGTCATTAAGGATTCGGCGCCCTGGGCCTATCGCTGCTTTCAGGAGAAGACGTCTGCCAGTGGTCGAGGGCGACAGGACTTGGTGCTGGATCAATCCCGCGCATTGGACCGGGAGAAGAGTCGACGGGTCGTGTTCAAGATTCGCTTGCGATCGACGGACCAATTAGCAGCAGCGCGTCAGCTCATGCCACCACTCGAGTCCCCGACCGTCAGTTCACGCCTGTTCTAGCGGGCGCCGGACGGTTGCGCGTCTCTTGCGCAACGAAATCCCACATCGTTTCGTTTGGTGTCGGGTGCGTATCCGGCACGATTCGCGGATCGTAGGGCCTTCGAGTCATTGTTCCAGGCGCCTCCCCGCAGGCTTCGGAGCGGGCCGGCTTTGGGGCCGGCTGGATTGTCGCGTGGGCTGAATTGGTAGTAGGTGGAATCGTACCAATCGGCTACCCACTCCCAGAGGTTGCCGGCCAGGTCGTAGATCCCGTTGGGAGTCCTGCCGAGCTCCAACTGTCCCACATGGCTCACGGTGTCATAGCCTCGCCACGCGGTTTTTCCTGCAGTGGTATGCCCTTTGGTCGGGTGTGTGTGGCCCCAGGGATAGGTGCGGCCTTCGGATCCGCGTGCCGCGAACTCCCATTCCGCTTCGGTCGGTAGTCGTTTTCCCACCCATCGGCAGTAGTCGCGTGCATCGAACCAGCTCACGCCGAGGACCGGTTTGCGTGCGTGGGTGTTGAGGTTCGCTTCGTGCCACTTGAAGGGCGGCTCCGGCTTTTGGACATGGAGAAACTCGGCGTAGTGGGACACCGTGACTTCATAGGCATCCAGGTAGAAGGCGTTGAGCGTGACTCGATGGACCGGCTGCTCATCATCCTGTCCGCGATCATCTCCCATGGCGAATTCGCCGGCGGGAATCAGGATCATTGCCGCATCACGAGCTTGCCTGTTGGGGGCGGAATGTGGTTGGAATGAATCGTGAGGTGAGGGTCTTGTGGAGAGGTCATTGCTGTGGCTGACGCCGACGCATAACGTCCACAGGAGGAATGCCAGAGTGCCGTTGAACAGGGAAATGAGTCGCAAGCCGTGATATCCAATCGATGGACTGTGGCATCAGATATGGAAGCCCGCAATCATTGTATCCGCTTTGCACGGAGAAGTGTGAGCCGTGAGTACGTTTTGATGGAGTGAGCGGCTCGATCGGGGGAGGAGGGCGGCCTGCGTCGGCACGTGGAGGTGTTATTTCAAGAGGTGATCGTTGATGAGGGCGGCGAGTTCCGCCGGTTCAACCACGCCTTCGCGGGTCAGGAGGAGTTTCCCATGCGCAAAGAAATGGGTAGTGGGATAGGTTTCGAACGTATGGGCTTTCTTGATTTCGCGGCACCGGCCTGGCACATGCATCTTGGCCTTGCCGATCTTGATGTCCGGGAACTTGGCGGCGGTGTCTTCCAGAATGGGATCATATTGCTTGCAGGGCTCGCAGGTCGCTAGGCCATAGGCGACCACGGCTCCGGCGCTGTCGGTAAACTCTTTGTAATTCTCGTCTCTGACGTCCTGCACTGTGCCGGTCATGTGCGCTCCTCAGGGTTGAGCACTGATCGAGCGGGAGGTACTTGCTGCCCCTCCCGCTCGATCGCGTGAGAAATTTAGCTCAACTTTGCCAGGGCCGCGAGAATATCTTTATCTTCCCGCGCCACCTTGATTTCCTGCACCTTCACATAGGCGACTTTGCCGTTCTTATCGATAATGACCGTTGCGCGCTTGCCGCAGTTCAGCGGCTCGAAATACAAACCATACTTCTTCACGACTTCACGATTGAAGTCGGAGAGGAGGCGGTGCTTCAGGTCCAGCGAGTCTGCCCAGGCCTTGTGGGAGAAGAAGCTGTCGCAGCTGATGCCGAAGAGCTCAGCGTGGGCGCTTTGAAACTTCGGGAAGTCATCGGTCAGGCATTTGTTCTCGCCCTGACAGACCGGGCTCCAGTCCAGCGGGTAAAACGCGAGGACGACATTGCTTTTGCCTCGGTAATCGCTCAGCTTGACGTCCTTCTGGTCCTGATCCTTTAATGTAAAATCCGGCGCGGTATCGCCGACCTTAATTTCTGCAGCCACATCACTCATTGAGAATCCTCCTAGGTTAGACCTACAGCACGACGCAAAACCCTTTCGTGGTACCACGCCCAGAAAAACCTTGTCAACGGGGCCAGAAGGCCTACCGGCGAGAGGGGCAGGCCCGACGTGTTGATGTCTCAATATGTGAGTTCCTCGCGCCGTCTCGCTAGCGGGGCGAGATGCCAATTTGCCTGAATGTCACCATTCGACCGGTCGGTGCGGTCGTGCGATGTTTGATGAAGTGAATGGTGCGTGCGAGAGCAAAAAGGTCTAGCCTACTGCCGACTTTTTGGTTGTGTCCAATCCGCAGGACTTCGTCGGCGGCCGATTCGAGCAGCGCGATCGCGTCAGATTCCGGGAGGCCGCGTGGTTGGATCAACTCCAGCTCATCCAGGCCGAATTTCGTCAGGCCGAGGGTGTAATACCAGGCGGAGCCCGGGTCATTGGTCTCCTGATGCTGGACGGTGACATGGTCGCGGGTTACGAAGACCGGTAAGGGCCGGTCGTTCCAATCGGAGGGATTCAGATACTCATGACAGGTGACATCGAACGCGGTGCCGTCGGTGAGTAATGTCAGGCCGCGGGCAAGGCGGGCAGCAACCAGCACGGTGTCGCCTTTGGTGCCTGGTGCGGTCGCGGATGGAGAGACGACGCCGAGCTGCTGGTGATCCCAGGTGAGGACGGACTGCCAATGCATGGCCTCTGCCTCGGGTAGGCTGGACAGGATATGGGCGCGCCACGGGCCGTGGCTGGCACTCGCACGACCATCCGGGTGACGATCGGCCACCAGGAGTGGGCCCCCGTAGTGGGCGTCGTACCAGAATGTTAGTTCATCGAGTGACGGGGGGAGCCCCCGGTAGCCGATCACATACAACGGCAGCTTCGCGGGCGCAGGCTTCGGGATTTTTTTCCGAATCTTCATGCCGTCCGCACGTCAGCCCCTGCGCATGTGCCGGGATTACTTGGCGCTCTTCTTCGCCTTCCGGCGGTCCTCAGGATTCAGGAGCCGTTTCCTGAGGCGCAGATGCTTGGGGGTCACTTCGACCAGTTCGTCAGGGCCGATGTATTCCATGGCAAACTCCAGCGACATCTCTCGCGGAGGAGTGAGGACGAGCGCTTCGTCGGTACCGGCTGCACGCATATTGGACAATTGCTTTTGCTTGCAGACGTTCACGTCTAAGTCTTCATCGCGGCTGTTTTGGCCTACGATCATGCCCTGGTACACATCGACCGTAGCACCGATAAACAATTCTCCACGCTCTTGAGTCATGAACAGCGCATAGGCCGTGCTGGTTCCGGCCTCAAAGGCCACCAATGAGCCATGCGGCGCCACGAGGAGCGCTTTCTCGTCTGCCGGGGCATAGCCTGAAAATACGTGATGCATGATGATGGTGCCACGCGTCTTGGCTAACAGCATATTCTTCAGGCCGATGATGCCGCGAGTCGGGATGTGATATTCGATGTGCATTTCGCTCGACGCAGTCTCCCCCCCGACGAGCTTCATATGACGGAGTTCGCCGCGTCGCTTGCCGATCTCTTCGATCACCGGGCCTTGGTATTCCGCCGGCACCTGGATCGTCAGTTCTTCAAACGGTTCCGTGACGGTGTCGCCGTCCCGATGCAGAATGACTTCGGGTTGCGAGATCTGAAGCTCATATCCTTCGCGCCGCATCTGTTCGATCAGGACTCCGAGATGGAGTTCGCCTCGACCGGCGACTAGGAATCGGTCGGCACTGTCGGTCTCTTGGACGCGCAAGGACACGTTGGTTTCCAATTCCTTGAACAACCGTTCGCGAAGGTGTCGCGAGGTGAGATATTTGCCTTCACGTCCGGCGAACGGGCTGTTGTTCACGGAAAAGGTCATTTGGACGGTCGGTTCGTCGATCGTCACCCTCGGAAGCGCGACCGGATTATTCGGGTCGGCGATGGTGTCGCCGATGTTCACCTCTTCCAGGCCGCACAGGGCGACGATTTCACCGGCTTCCGCCGTTTCGATATCGGTGCGCTCAAGCCCTGAAAAGACCGCGAGATCTGAAATCTTCCCCGGTACCTGGTCGCCGTCCTTCGTCAGGGTGACCACGTTTTGCCGTCGGGCGATCGAACCCGACTGAATCTTGCCGATTCCCATTTTCCCCTTGTAGGAGTCCTGTGCCAGGGCCAGCACCAGGAGTTGGAATGGGCTGTCTCGATTGATGGCCGGTGCGGGAATCTTGTCGAGGATGGTATCGAGCAGCGGGGAGATATCCGTTCCGGGCTGCTTCAGATCGAGTGTGGCGAGACCTTTGATGGCCGACGCGTAGACGATCGGGAAGTCGAGTTGCTCGTCGTTGGCCCCCAGATGGACGAACAAGTCGAAGGTTCGGTTCACGACATCGTCAATGACGGCATCTGGCCGGTCGATCTTATTGACCACGACGATGGCCTTGTGTCCAAGGGCCAATGCTTTGCGCAGAACGAAGGTCGTCTGCGGCATCGGTCCTTCCTTCGCATCGACGAGGATCAGCACTCCATCCACCATGCGGAGTGTGCGTTCCACTTCGCCGCCGAAGTCGGCGTGCCCCGGCGTATCGACGATGTTGATCTTGACGCCCTTGTAAGTGACGCTGGCATTCTTGGCTCGGATCGTAATGCCCCGCTCGCGCTCCTGATCCATGGAGTCCATGATTCGTTCGCCCATGTCGTCGATCTTTCGATGGACGTGGGTCTGGCGCAGTACAGCATCGACAAGGGTCGTTTTCCCATGGTCGACGTGCGCGATGATGGCGATGTTGCGAATATCGGTCCGACGACCTTGCGGTGCATGCAGACCGGATGGGGTGGATGAGGGGGCTGAGCTGTTCATAGTCTCCAATGCCTGCCGTGAAAGTGCCAAAAAAAAGACGCCTTCTTATGGAAGGCGTCTAATCCTATGGACTATACCTGATTCAATCATCCTCACGCAAGCTCGTTGTGGAATGTGCAGCGGAAACTTCTTCGGCCGCCGATTCGAACCTTGCTTGAGTTTGTCGGGTGTGCATTGTATGGTGAGTGTGTCGCGGGTTGACCTCTTCCCTCGCAATCATCCGACTTCATGTCCGAACTCGATCACTTACTCGATAAGCCGGAGAAGCCTCGTCGTCGCTGGCGATGGTGGAAACTTTCCCTGATCGGGCTGCTCCTCGCCCTGGTTCTCGGGGGTAGCGGCGCTGCGGGGATCCTCTGGTATTTTTCTCAAGATCTGCCGTCGCTGGACCCCTTACAGAACTATCAGCCCAGTCTGGTCACGCGTGTCTATTCCGATGACCGGCAGGTGATCGGGCAGTTTTTCATCGAACGACGCTTTCTCAAGCCCATTCAGGACATGCCGAAGAGCCTGACTCAGGCCGTCATTGCCACCGAGGATACGCGATTTTTCGAGCATCCGGGGTTAGATATCGTCGGCATTCTTCGCGCAGCCTGGACCAATATTCGACATGGTGGCCGGAAAGTCGAGGGCGCCAGTACGATCACACAGCAGCTGGCCCGCTCCCTGTTTCTTTCGGCGGAACGGACGTTCGATCGCAAAGTTCGCGAGCTGATCCTGGCCTACAAGATGGAGTTGGTGCTGACGAAGGAGCAGATTCTGGAGATGTATCTGAACCAGATCTACTTCGGGCAGGGCGCCTACGGCGTGGCGGCGGCCGCTCAAACCTATTTCGGGAAGGAACTTTCCACGCTCACGCTGGCTGAATCGGCTTTCCTGGCCGGGCTTCCCAAGTCGCCCAGCCACTATTCGCCGTTCAAAGCGTACGATCGGGCCAAGAAGCGGCAAGAGCATGTGTTGAGCCGGATGGCCGAGGCAGGATTCATCGCCGCGGCTGATCGAGATCAGGCGATTGCGGAAAAACTGAATTTTCGCCGGCCCGGCAGCGAACACCTCGGCCCGTATTTTGTTGAGTACATCCGTCAGCTGTTGGTGGCTAAGTTCGGTGAGGCCATGGTCTACAAAGGTGGACTGGAAGTCTTCACCACGCTGAATGCCGATATGCAGAAAGCCGCGGAGGCGGCGGTGTTTCACGGATTGCGCGAGGTGGATAAACGCCAGGGATGGCGTGGCCCGCTGCGCACGGTTGATCTGACGACTCTGGAGGTTCCGGCCCCTGATCCCGCGGTCAAACTTGCCGAAGGCGATATGATGGAAGGGGTGGTGACGAAGATCGCCAAGGATCATGTGCTGGTGCAGATCGGGGGAACGACGGGCCGGCTGAGCTTCGACGACATGGCCTGGGCTTCCAAGTATCTCAAGGGAAAGGACCCTACGAAGGACGCGGTCCCTGTGAAGAACATCAAGCAGCTCCTCACGCCCGGCGATGTGATCGAGGTCGGGGTGAAGAAGCTTGAAAAAGAGACGGTGCATCTGCGGTTGGAGCAGACACCGGTGGTCGAGGGCGCGCTGGTGGCTGTGGATCCCAAGACCGGGGCGATTCGCGCGATGGTCGGCGGATATGATTTCGCGCGGAGCGAATACAATCGCGCAGTGCTGGCCCGCCGTCAGCCGGGATCGTCATTCAAGCCGATCATCTATGCCACGGCGATGAATCAAGGGATGAGTCCGGCGACAGTCGTGTTGGACGCGCCGGTGGTGTATGAGCAGGAAGAGGAAGATAAAATCTGGAAGCCCGAAAACTACGGCCGGCGCTTTCACGGTATCGTCAGCCTGCGGGAAGCATTGATCCATTCCCACAACCTGGCCACCGTTCGCCTTCTGGACAAAGTCGGGATTCGGAACGTGATCGATTTCTCCCGGACGGTGGGCGTTGTCAGTCCATTGACCGCCGATTTGTCTCTCGCGTTGGGTTCTTCCAGTGTCGGCTTAATGGAACTGGTTTCCGTTTACGGGGTGTTTGCCAATCAGGGCGTGCGCGTGGAGCCCTATGCCGTGGCCAGCGTCCAGGACAGCGGGGGGCGCACATTGGATCAGGCGGCTGTCCAGCCTCGACAGGTCGTTTCCCGCGAAACCGCGTATTTGATCACCAATATGATGGAAGACGTAATCCAGCGAGGAACGGGCATTGCGGCCAAAGCGGTCATCGATCGGCCGGTAGCGGGAAAAACCGGAACTACGAACGACTTCACCGATGCCTGGTTTATCGGGTCCACGCCGAATCTGGCGACCGGGGCATGGGTGGGGTTTGACGATCGACGGCCGTTGGGCGAAACCGAATCAGGGGCGCATGCGGCGTTGCCGATTTGGATCGCGTTTATGAAGGACGCGCTCAAACAGTTGCCGGTCGTCCCCTTTGAAATTCCTGACGGCGTGATGTTCGTGAAGGTCGATCCCACGACGGCATTGCTCACCGACCAGGATGAACAGCACGGCACCGTGGAGCTGTTTACGAAAGGCACTGAGCCGACGAAGAGCGCCGGATCCAAGATTGACCCCACCGATTTTTACAAGCTGGATCAGCTCCAGGATAACGTCCCATCACCTGTGGCCGAGCCCTAGCAGGGTGCGGAAAATGTCCGCCAGCGGCGTTCTCGCGTCGCTCAGCGGCTCACCGTACCGCAAGAGTACGATTCGCCCCTTCGCTTACTGCGGCCTTGCTGGACGGCCTCTTTGCGCATCCTGCGGATGAGTGCTAGACCAATGCGGTACAGGAGTGAATGGTCGCGTGTTGCTCAACCATCGAGTTTTTCCGCAGCCTGCTAGGAGTCTGTCCGAGTCATGCCGTTCTGCTGCGACGAACGGTCTGCCTGCATCGGCCTCGTTCTCGGCCCGTAAAAATCCTCAACGTATTCAGCGGATAGGCTTCCGGTTTTTTCGAGCCTGCGGCCTCGCATCCGCCGGCAACTCCTTCGTCTCGCGACGAGGGATTACTCGGACAGGCTCCTAGTTTCCCTCGCGGCGTTCGGCGTTCTGCTGCAGGCATGTGTGTGCCGGAGAGGCGTGCCTCATCGCGGAGTTTCGTCGTGTCGGCGGTCAATGAGACGATGGTGAGGTGCGGGGCCGGTCAGGATTGTGAATCCTGATATTCCTCGTGCCAGGCCATCTGAATGGATTCCAGGATCTTCTCGTTGGACTTCTTCGGGTCATCCTTGAAATCCGGGAGGGCGATGATCCAGGCGTGCATGTCCGTGAACCGGACGGTTAACGGGTCGGTCGTCGGGTGTTCTTCAACCAGTCGGATTGCGATATCCTCTGCGTTCTGCCACTTCAGATCCATCACGGCTCCTTGCTACTCATGAGTGCTGGGTACCTGTGCGCTTACGGCCCTCGCTCATTCAGCCGATCCCGTCACATCGGAGATTTTTTTGCCTTGAAGCCCTTGCTTCAAGGAATCGTCGAGCATAGCTACAGTCAGGGTTTTGGCTGCTTGCTCCAGGTCGGCCATCCGTCCGCGGATGGCGCGGGGGTCGGGGCCCTCCTTCGCTGCGGCCAGGGCAGCAAGTGCGGCACGAATGCCGGAGACTTCTGCTGGTGCCACGAGATGGCTGCCGTCCGCCAACGACTTCTCCGTGGTGGTGATCAGCGCCCCCGCGTCGAGCCGGGCCTCGATTAACTTCCGTGCGCTGACATCGTCAGCCGCGAACTTGAACGAATCTTCGATCATTCGTTCGACTTCTTGATCCGATAAGCCATACGAGGGCTTCACCTCGATCGATTGGCTCTCCCCGGTTCGCATGTCCTTCGCCATGACGTTCAAGATCCCGTTGGCATCGATCAAGAACGTCACTTCGATGCGTGGAACCCCCGCAGGTAACGGCGGAACCTTCAATCGGAAGCGAGCCAGGCTGCGGTTGTCTTGTGCCAGTTCGCGTTCGCCTTGGAGAATGTGAATGTCGACGCCGGTCTGGCCGTCCACATAGGTGGTGAACATTTCCTTGGCGCTGGCGGGAATCGTGGTGTTGCGTCGGATGAGGCTGCTCATAACTCCGCCCATCGTTTCAATGCCCAAGGACAGCGGGGTGACGTCGAGCAGCAACATGTCGGTCGTGCCACCGCTGAGGATGTCGGCCTGGACCGCGGCGCCAAGCGCGACGACTTCGTCCGGGTTCAGATCGCAGTGTGGCTGTTTGTCGAAGAGCGCCTGGACCCGTTGGCGCACGAGCGGCATGCGGGTTGATCCTCCCACGAGGACGACTTCGTCGATATCAGTTGGAGTGAGCCCCGCATCCTTGAGGGCGAGACGGCAAGGCCCGAGGGTTCGCTCTACCAATGCCATGCATAGCTCATTGAGTTGATCACGAGTGAGCTCTCGGCTGAACCGACCCTGACCGTTGGGTAGGTCGAGAGTCACGGTGGTCTGCAGCGCTTCGGATAGGCGAATCTTTGCGCGTTCGGCCTCCAGCCGGATCGCCTGCATCTGGTCCGGCTGTGTGGCCAGATCGAGCCCATGCTGTCTCCGGATCTCGTTCAGGAGCAGCTCGGTCAGCACCTGATCAAAATCATCACCGCCGAGGTGTGTATCGCCGTTGGTGGCCAGCACTTCGAAAATGCCGTTTTTCAGTTTCAAGATCGAGATGTCGAAGGTTCCCCCGCCGAGGTCGTACACGGCAATCGTGCCTTGTGTCTTTTTCTGCAGGCCGTAAGCCAGCGAGGCGGCGGTCGGTTCATTGATAATGCGCAACACTTCCAGGCCGGCGATCATACCGGCATCTTTGGTGGCCTGCCGCTGACTATCGTTGAAATAGGCTGGAACGGTAATGACGGCCTTGCTGATGCTCTCTCCGAGAAAGGCTTCGGCCCGAAGCTTGAGTTCCTTGAGGATCATGGCCGAGATCTGCGGCGGCGAATAGGATTTCTCGCCCAGCTTGATCCGGATGACCCCACCCTTCTCCGTGAGGGTGTACGGGAAGTAGGGGAGCTCGCTCTGGACATCGGCGAGACTTTTGCCCATGAAGCGCTTCACAGAATAGACCGTGCGCTCGGGACTTCTTGTGAGATGTTCTTTCGCCGGGTCACCGACGATGAGCCCGTTGTCGGTCAGCGCGACGACGGAAGGGACCATGCCGCGGTCATGGCGGGCCGAGATCACACGCGGGGTGTCCTGATCCATATAGGCGACGAGTGAATTGGTGGTCCCGAGATCAATGCCGACAATGCGCGTCATAGTACAATCCTGAAACGGGTTCTCAATTGGGTGTTTGGCTCGGTCGCCTAATCAGCGAGGTCAAACGAGTTGCGTGGCGTTGTTGCTGTGCACCGGTTTCGTGGGTGCGTTCCGTGAGAGTACTGTGTGTGCCATGCCTGTCGCTCATTGGTGGTTAGGCGATGGTCTCCACGAGGTCATTCACAATATTTTTGACATAGGTACGGTTGGACAGGATGCTGCGCATGTCTTTGAGCAAGCGGTTCCGCTCGGCTCGGGACTGATCTGTCGCTTCACCGCGGTCCTGTAACGCGTCCCACCGGCCGAACAGTTGAAGCAGTTGGGTTTCCATCTCACGTTGGCGTTGCTCGAGTGCCGTTCGATCAACGTGGAGTTTGGAGCGGAGTGCGGAGGCATCGTCGGACGTACGATCGCTCGCGCGAAATTCATTGAGGGTATCCTGCAATTCCAGAATTTCCTCGAACAGGTCGGCCGGGGGCGTAGTTCGGATATCCTTCACCGCACCGGCTTCAAGGTCCAGCAGGTATTCGGCGCGTTGAATCGGGTCCCGCAACGTTCGGTAGGCCGTATTCAGCATTGCCGAGTTTCCAAGGCTGATCGTCTGCTCCGCATCACTCTTGTTCTGATAAAAATCAGGGTGGAACGCCCGACTCAGTTCGTAAAACTTGGCTTCCAGTACGTTCGTATCGATGCCCAGGCGTCTAGGAAGCCCAAAGCAGGAAAAATAATCGAGATCCTTCGAAACCGGTTGTACCTTGACGCACCGGTCGCAAAAATATTCCCCCGCCATTTCGGATTGGCAATGCCAGCACATGCTGCGAGCCATCCGGAGTTCACGCCGGTCTCCGGTGTTATGTGTATGTTCGTCCATCGGCATTCGCTCGCTTAGGCCGAGAAGGATTCTCCGCAGCCGCAGGTTTTGTTGGCGTTCGGGTTGACGAATTTGAAATTCCCGCCCATCAGGTCTTTCTGAAAATCGAGCTGGGTCCCTTGCAAGTAGATGGCGCTCTTAGCGTCCACAATGACCTTCACGCCGTCGAACTCATAGACCTGGTCGTATTGGCCGATCTTTTCATCGAAGTTGATGGTGTAGCTCAGGCCTGAGCAGCCGCCTCCCTTCACGCCAAGGCGAAGCCCTCCTTCATCAATGCCTTGGACATTGATGAGGCGCTTCACTTCCTTGAGGGCGGCATCGCTCAGCGTAATGACCGGGGCATGGGCATCGGCATTCGTGGTGGCGTCCATCGTGTGCTCCTTCCTGTCAGTTACTTCGTATCGGCTTTCTTTTGATAATCAGCAAGGGCTGCTTTGATGGCATCCTCAGCCAAGACCGAACAGTGAATCTTCACCGGCGGGAGATTTAACTCCTGGACGATGTCGGTGTTCTTGATTTTGCCGGCTTCCTCCACCGTTTTGCCTTTCAGCCATTCGGTGGCCAGGCTGGAGCTGGCGATCGCGGAGCCGCAGCCGAAGGTTTTGAACTTCGCATCCACGATCGTGTCGTTCTGAACCTTGATTTGCAGTTTCATGACATCGCCGCACTCCGGAGCGCCGACGATACCCGTACCGACGCCTTCTTCTTCCTTCTTGAAACTGCCCATGTTGCGGGGGTTGTTAAAATGGTCGACGACTTTTTCGCTGTAGGCCATAGTGTCCTCCGGGATGTATCCGTCAAAGTGTTGGTGTCAGATTAATGCGCTGCCCATTGCACGGTTTTCAGGTCGATGCCTTCCTTCGCCATTTCATAGAGCGGTGACATTTCGCGCAGCTTGGTTACGGTTTCAATAATCTTCTTCGCGGCATAGTCAACTTCCTCGTCGAGTGTGAATCGGCCCAGGCCGAACCTGATGGAGGAATGTGCGAGTTCCGCTCCGACCCCCAAGGCGCGCAAGACGTAAGACGGTTCCAGAGTGGCCGAGGTGCAGGCCGAACCGGACGAGAGGGCGATTTCTTTACAGCCCATCAGCAACGATTCCCCTTCGACATACGCAAACGAAATATTCAGGTTGTGCGGGAGACGTTCCGTCGGATGACCGTTCAGGTAGACCTCCTCAAGCGCGTTGGTAATGGTGGTGTGGAGCCGATCGCGCATGGCGGCGAGTCGCGTGGCGTCGGCCGCCATTTCCTGTTCGCACAGCTCACAGGCCTTCCCGAACCCCACGATCAAGGGCACCGGGAGGGTGCCGGACCGCATGCCGCGTTCGTGTCCGCCTCCGTCCATTTGAGCCGCAATACGCACTCGAGGATTCTTTTTTCTGACATACAGTGCGCCGACACCCTTAGGCCCATACATCTTATGCGCGCTGAAGGACATCAGGTCGATGCCCATGTCCTGCACGTCGACCGGGACCTTTCCCACACCTTGAGTCGCATCGCAGTGGAAGAGGATGCCTTTTTCTTTGGCAATCTTTCCAATTTCCTTAATCGGGTTGATCGTGCCGATTTCGTTATTCGCGAACATGACGGAGATGAGGATGGTCTTATCGGTGATCGCGGCACGAACGTCTTCCGGCTTCACCATGCCGAACTTGTCGACCGGAAGGTAGGTCACCTTGACGCCGCGCTTGGCTTCCAACGTTTTGGCCGTGTCCAGCACCGCACGATGTTCGGTCGAGGAGGTGATGATGTGATCGCCCTTCTCGTGGTACATCTCCACGACGCCTTTGAGGGCCAGGTTGTTGGATTCGGTGGCGCCACTCGTGAAGACGATCTCTTTGGCGTCCGCATGAATCAACTTGGCGATCTGTTTCCGTGCGGTTTCCACACCCTCTTCAGCCGCCCACCCGAATGCGTGGTTCCGGCTGGCAGCGTTGCCGAATTTTTCTATGAAGTAGGGCAGCATCGACTCCAGCACCCGAGGGTCCATCGGGGTGGTCGCATGGTTATCCAGGTAGATCGGGAACTTCATCGCTCGACTCCTTGTTGTTCCGTCGCGACGGATTGAATGGTGATCAGAGGGGTGCCCCCCAGCATATCTTGCAACGTCATGCTGTTCAGCAGCTGATAAATGCTGCTCTGAATTTTCAGGAGCGGGGTCCTGATGTTACAGTGTTCGCGCTGCATGCAGGCGTCGCCGTCTTTCTCATGGGCGCAATCCATGATCCCGAGCGGCCCCTCCAGGCTTTCGAGTACACGGGCGATCGTGATCTCTCGTGGATTCTTGCCGAGCAAATAGCCGCCCTTGGGGCCGTTGTGGCTTTCGATGATGCCGCTCTTGGAGAGGGTTTGAAGGACTTTTGCCAGCAGTTCGACCGGAATATGATATTCCTCGGCAATTTCCTTGGTGTTGACCACGCGGGCATGAGCCACATCGCCGTATTGATTCGAAGCAATGTGTTGGAGGGCCATGAGCCCGTAATCTGCTTTCTTGGACAATTTCAACATGACCTATTGCCGATCTTTCTGATCGGAGACTATAATGGTCTCCGACTAAATGAGTCGCACAAAAGTTATCATGTGATCTTTCGAGCTGTCAAGGGTGGCTTCAAGCGGAAGATCAAGAATGCACAAGTATCAGGCTTCACAGGCTGTTGAGCGCACGTATGCCACACCGCGCATCACCTAATTTGAACCAGAGAAGGGGCTACGCAACATGGGTGGAACCAATCCCTACATCGAGAAAGCCGATATCGAATTGCCGTCGAAACGTTACACCGTGACCTTTATCTTTCCGGATAAGAGCGAGAAAAAGGTGGAAGTCCTGCCGGAGAAGATTCCCTACGGACCGACAGGACTACCTGGTAGCATTCTGGATATCGCTATGGGGAATGAGATCGACCTCGAACATGTCTGCGGGGGAGTCTGTGCCTGTTCCACGTGTCATGTCATGGTGAAGAGAGGCTTGGAGACATGCAATGAAGGGACGGACGATGAATTCGATCAGTTAGATGAGGCTCCTGCCACGACGTTGCACTCCCGACTGGGGTGCCAGTGTGTGCCGGACGGATCGATGGATGTGATCGTGGAAATTCCCGCCATCAATAAGAATCTGGCGAAAGAAGGACATTGATCGAGGCGGCAGAAGTCTGCGGAGGCGTTAGTCGTACGTTTCGAGTTTCACTTCCCGCCGATCGAATCCCAGTTCCATGAAAAGGCTCCTGAGCGGGCGCGCAAACGCCTTGATTCCTGCGATCATCGGCGTGACGCGCTTCCCGTTTCCGGCGAGCTGTTTGATGGCTTCTACCGTTCCTGCATGGCCCTCCGGGGCCTCGCTCACAAACGGCAGATACCGAAAGTTGGAGTGCCTCGCGGCCAGCGTCGTGAACTCTTCGTGATACAGCTGTTCGCTGGTGGTCGGCGCGTGGGCAATCAAGGTGGTTGCGTGCAGGGTGTTGTGTCCGGCCAGCGCACGCACCATACAGCGGAGTGGGACAAGACCGGAATAACGGCCAATCAACAAGAGGTGCTGCGCCTCCGTCTCGGGGAGTATGAAGTGACCATAAGGGCCTGAGAGCGGGATGCGATCGCCCGGCTTACGCGACGACAGATAGCCTGAGCCTTTCCCTCCTGGAACATGGTCAAACACGAGTGTGAGATGTCCATTGGGTGACGGAGGCTCAGCCAGCGAATAGGCACGATTCAGCGGTGGATGGTCGCCGATCGGCAATTGAAGGGAAATCCACTGGCCGGGTTGAAACGCCAGGGGAAACTCAACCGGGCGGAGCACGAGTTCGGTGGTATGGGGTGTCAACGCGGAGAGCGAGACGACTTCAGCAAGTTGTGTGGGTTCAGCCATGGACTGTTCTTAGCAAAAACAGATTCAGAATGGAACAGCCCTGTTCTGTACATCGTTTCGAGGCCGTGATATAGATAGCTCCCCGTTACTTTTTCCCACACACACGACGGTGACGCAATGAGTCAGGTCAGGGTTCGATTTGCGCCCAGTCCGACCGGCTTCCTCCATATCGGCGGGGTGCGGACGGCCTTGTTCAACTGGCTGTTCGCCCGGCAGCAGAATGGCGTGTTTATTCTTCGGATTGAAGATACCGACCAGGATCGCTCCACCGATGAATCCATACAAGCCATTCTCGACGGCATGCGCTGGGTCAAGCTGGATTGGGATGAAGGTCCCTTTCGGCAGACCGACCGCATGGATCTCTATCGAAGTCATGCCCTGCGGTTGTTCGAGCAGGGCCATGCCTATTGGTGCGTGTGCAGGCCGGAGGAACTGGAGGCGCGCCGAAAAGAAGCGGAGGCCAAGGGGGGATCACCCAGATACGACGGCCGTTGCCGGAATCTGGGCCTGTCCAAGCCGACCGGTGATGCGGCGCTCCGGTTCAAAGCCCCGCAGGAGGGTCAGACGGTTGTGGAGGACCTCATCAAGGGGCGGGTGGTGTTCGACAATCAGATTCTGGATGACGTCATCATTCTGAGGTCAAATGGTTTCCCCACCTACAACTTCTCCGTGGTGGTGGATGATGCGCTGATGGGCATTACGCATGTGGTGCGAGGGGACGACCACCTCACGAATACCCCGCGACAAATTCCCGTTTTCGAGGCCTTGGGGTTCCCGTTGCCGCGCTTCGGCCACCTCCCGATGATTCTAGGTTCCGACAAGACGCGGTTGTCGAAACGTCATGGCGCCACCTCGATCATGGCATACAAAGACATGGGCTATCTGCCCGAGGCCATGGTCAATTATCTGGTCCGTCTTGGCTGGTCGCACGGCGATCAAGAGATCTTTTCGCGAGAAGAACTCATCGAAAAGTTTTCCTGGAAGAATGTGCAGACCTCGCCCGCCGTCTTCAATCCGGATAAGTTGTTGTGGCTCAATGCCGAATATCTCAAGACGAATCCGCCTGAACAGGTGGCAGAAGCACTGGTGCCGTTGCTCGAACAGACCGATCTCAAAGACGAGGTTCACGCGGTATCAATCGAATGGCTTGCCCAACTGGTCGTCTTGGTGAAGGAGCGAACCAAAACGTTGGTTGAAATGGTTCATTGGGTAAGGCCTTACTTTGGCGAGGCCGTGTCGTTTGATGAGGAGGCCGCAAAGAAGTTCCTGACTCCGGCCCAGGCCCCGCTGTTGGTGAAATTGACGGAGCGGTTTGAAGCCTTCCCCTCATTTGCCAAGCACGAATGGGAGGAGGCCTTCAAGAAGTTGGTCGAGCAGGAAGGCATCAAAATGGGGCAATTGGCCCAACCGGTCCGGGTTGCCCTGACCGGCCGGACGGCGAGCCCCGGCTTGTTCGAAGTGATGGAGGTGCTCGGCCGGGAACGTGCGTTGATTCGATTGCGCAAGGGGATCGAGCGGGCATCCAGACCCTGATTGGCTGCTCAAGAATCGCGCTCGATCTTGACGCAATGGAGAGGCTTATATTACTGTGTGGACCGGTTGGGGGATCGTCTAGCGGTAGGACGTCAGTCTCTGGATCTGACTACCTAGGTTCGATTCCTAGTCCCCCAGCCAAAACCTTTTCCACGCCCTGCACTTCAGCTCGATGTCTCGGTTCCGTACCGCGCTGGGGGATCGTCTAGCGGTAGGACGCCAGCCTTTGGAGCTGGCTACCTAGGTTCGATTCCTAGTCCCCCAGCCAAACTTATCTCTTCACAATTTCAGTAACTTGCGAGCCTTCCAGGTCCCGGTTCGGTTTTCCATCGAGCGGGCCGGTCACGGTTTTGGTCACGGTTCGAGAAAGACTCCCCCGGTTGACTGCCTCTTGGAGGTGACCAGGAGATAAATGGGAGTAACGGAGCGTGGTCTGAATATCCCTGTGTCCAAGGATCTCTTTGACTGAAACTAAATCTACTCCGGCCATAACCCGACGACTCGCTGCCGTGTGCCTCAATGTGTGCCAACAAACCCCCTCTATGCCGACTTTTTGCAAATAGGGCGAGTAGAAGTGGTTCACGAAGCTTTGGGGGTTCCAGGATTGTAGCGGAAACTTGGGGCTAGGGAAGACCCAGGGAGACCGTACGAATGAATCCAGAGACCGCAAGATATCCTTTGCGCCCTCGCTAAGGGGTACATGACGGGTTTTCCCACCTTTGGGTAAGGGAATGGTTGCTACACCTGCTTCAAGGTCGATCTGATCCCACCTCAGTTGAAATTGTTCCTCCCGTCTCATGCCGGTTTCAATAGCAAACGCCACCAGCTTCCAGGCGGTGGGAGGCATGATCTGCTCCAGTTGAAACAATTCCTCATCACTGAGGAACCGGGTGCGCCGGATTTCCGGCAAGAATTTCACAGACGACACAGGGTTTCGGGTCAGTTTGCCATCTTTAACAGCTAGCATCAGGACATGACGGAGGAACGTGAAATGCCGGTTGATGGTCGCGTCACTCCACTGGCGTTCCGGCTCGGAGTCCTTTGGCGCATCCGCTGGACGTGGTCTGAGCCTTGTCCTCATCTTCGCTTGGATGCGCCGCAAGTCCTCTGTCGTGATCTCGGTAATCAAACGCTTTCCTAAGAGGAGCGACCAGCGGCGACCGTAACGCCGCTCATTTTCAATGCCGCGATTCGTAGACCCCTCTAGGCATCGGTTCATCCACGCTCGTAAGGTAATGTCCTTTCCTGAAGAAAATTTCTCCGGAAAATATTTGCCCTCTCGAATATCTGCCTTCAGCCGTCCATACAAGGCTTTTGCCTGCGATTTGGTGTCACAGCGATGCCAACGCTCCCGTCCGTTGGCATACAAACGCACCCACCAGCCGTCGCGGCCCTTTCGTTGGGTGATCCCTCTATCCTTTCCCGCTTTTCTTGCCATGGCCGTCCTCCTTTCGTTGCGCGGTCTTGTGGTCAGTCTTCTGGCTGTCGCGCCACTTTCTCGCCGCCACGCGGTTTTGACAGCGGGGCTGGCAGTACAGCTGGTCGCGTCGGATCGCGAAAAAGATCGTGGCGCATTCCGGACAGCGCCGAATGTAGTCCCCCGTGTGGGCCAGGAGGTGGACAAATCGGTATTCAAACTCCTTCGCCTTGCGTTTCGCGCTCACGATGACTGTCCCGGCCTCGTCAGAGCCCTCACCCGGCGACACCGCGACCAGCGTCATTTGCGGAAACGTGAAGGTGGTGTAGCCTTCATGCCAATAGAGCTCCAAGTGCTCCAGGACGGTAGCCTGAATGTCCAGGGCTTCTTTGCGACTGGGTATCGTCTGATAGTTCTTCGCGTGAGGCACGCCCTCCACGCTCCAGCCACTCTCCGGGGCCACCATCCCGCCATACCGCTCCCCCGTCTCATCGACAAAGGCCGCGACCTCAAACGCCACTAGCGTCCATTCGGTCGGCGTCAGGGCCTCCAGGTCGGCCTGTAAAAACCGGAGCATCCACCCCACGGCGCCATCCGGCATCGTCTGGATACGCTCCATCGCCTTCTCATACTCCACTTGAAACTCATGTTCGGCTTGCCCCTGTGCGCTCATGCCTTCGGCTCCTTTTTCACGTGGACCCCTCCATCAGTTCTGAATCCCAACACCACCGAAAAATGTGTCGTGCTGAATGGGCATCTCCACCGGAATGTGTTTGGCAAGTGTACCTCCGCCTTGCTAATGGCTGTCAAGAGTAATCACGCCTAAAAAATATGAGCCGTGATCTATTCACAACCATTTTACGAAGGAGGTGCCCGATGGTCAGTACAAAATTGATCACCATTCGAGAAGCGGCGAACCGGTTAGGACTGAAGGAAAGCACGATCAGGAAATACATCCTGAAGCGGCAGATTGCCTATGTGAAGCCGTCGGTGCGAGCGGTGCGGATTCCCATTGAGGAACTGGAACGGATTATCGATGCCGGTCTGAGGCCGGTGATCCCTCAGGCGGATGGTGCCCGATGAGCCGCTGGAAGGAGTTCCGGCGGGAGCCCGTCGCCGGGGAATGGACCAGGAAGCAGAAACGCGGTTATCACCGGGTGCGGTCGCTGCTCTGGTTCTGGGAGTGCCATCAGTTCCAAGTGCTGTGGGTCACGCTGTCGACGGCGGAGGGCGGGGATGCGGAGAAGCTGACTTACCACCACAAGCAACTGCGTCAACGCATCGAACGCCAGCTGGGCTTTCAGGGGTTGGAGTATTACCAGGTCCGTACGGAAGAAGGGCATGGCGTGCTCCATATCTTCTGGGCCTGGCGGGCGCCTGATGGGGAGCGGGCTCGACGGTTCTGGATCTCGCAGGAATGGCTCTCAACGCAATGGCAGGCTCTCCATGGGGCTCCGGTCGTCTGGATCAAGGCCTATCAGCCCAGCCATCGGTCCCGGAACCGTCTGAGCCGCTATGTGATCAGCCAGTACGTCCAGGATCAATGTGGCTACGTGAACATGTGTTGGTCCTGGAAACGGTCGCTTGGGTTTCCTATCAGCAGGTTGTGGGAAGAAATGCGCCACCAATGGTCCACCAGGAACGCCTATCGGAGGATCAGAGGCGAAATTGAAATCCCGCGTATCGTCTTTCTCAAGACCTGGGAGGATCTGCTCTCGGGGCATCCGATTTGGTTTAGCGGCACGATTCTGCAACTGGTGCTCGGAAAGGGCCTTGTCTATCAGGAGGTCTAGCATGATCTGGCATCGATGCGATCTGAAGCTCCCGAGTCTACTTGGGCCGACCTGTTGCGGACGGGAAGCGACCACGTACGATCGGGCACGGAAAGCCTGGCTCTGCCCTGAACATACGAAGGAACGGCTCTGTGAGTTCTGCCAATTCGAACGAGCGTGGGTGCGGTTTTGTTATAGGCAGCACGATGTCACATGCGAAATCTGGCTCTGTGTGGGGTGTGCGGGGCTTGCCGGGCGACGGTGAGGCCATCAAATCAATCTGTCCCTGTCACCCGTCCACTATCCATCACGGGTGAGAGGGAATGATGCTCCGTCCTTGTGGAAGGCGGCGATGCGTCAGCTTGGCCGCCGCTCCTTTTAAATGTTGGTTACAAACGTATAGAAGAGAACAGGGATACTGAAACCATGGGGAGATTGGTCACGCAAAGATTCCGCCCAACGAGGCCGCCCGGCCGTTCCGGGTCCCGCGGACCGGACGGCCGGGGGGATCCGGGGGCGCAGCCCCCGCTTCACTTGATCTATATGGTCAAAGTAGGATGAGTGCCCTAATCGTGTTCCGCCTGATGAAATGAGTCGTGACAATTCAGGACGTATAAATTGATAGCAAATCTTCGTGAATGATAGGGGGTACTATCTATGAGAGACGGAGTAGGGTCGATGTTACTCTGACAAGGCATGCCATATAATTTCACCGCCGCTCGTAACTCTCAAATGGCCTTCCTGTCCTTCTTTCGGAGGTGCAGTTATATTGAATCTTGGTATAAATAGACATTCTTGATTTTTTAATGGGCCGTCTAACATTTCGACGCAGACTCCCTTATGTAGATTTTGCTCATCAATTTCGAGTATGCGGACGCTAAATAGCCAATATTCAACTAGGGCAAGCTTCCATCCAATGAAATCATTACCGGAAAAGCTTCCGGAACCGCCTGCAAATTCTTGACTTTGTGGAGCCGCACTGCTCGTGCCAGTCAAATGTTGCACAAGTGATTCAGCTTCTAGTGGTATGGTGTAAATCGTTACTCCGTCCCCATCCCCTTCCGAAAAACGACCGCCGTAGAGTTGCAGTAGGAGTTCGGAATGGTTGAAAATTAAACGAAGTCTTCCAGTTTCGCGGAGCAGACCACCGCAGAACCTCCCATAATCCATCTCATCATTACCTGTAAGAGGAAGTAGGACCTGCCACAATGACTGATATCTGAAAGGATAGGGTGAGTACTCGTAGCTCCTACAGACTTTCGATTCATCAGCAAAGGTCCGCTCATCCGTTAACATGGTTGAAAGCGTGCCTATACGCACAACCGTCGGTGTTGGGTACCACCATTCGACAACGATTTTGATTTCTTTCTTGATACGTGGTCCTATCGGATCAACGAACTCTTTCAGGGCGTTCGAGATAGCATCTAATTCAGTCCTTCTGAGCTCGACTTGCTGATCTCTTGCCTGACGCTCGATGAATTTTGGTGTCATGGTCAATGTGCAAAAAGCTACCTTGCGGAGAGGAGATAAAAAGCTGATAGTCGATTTGGCTTGATGGACAAGCGATTCTAAAAAAGGAAGAGGCCTATTAGATTTCTTATGGGTTGAGCCTAGAATTAGAGGCAGTTCTGTTAGTCTTGATCCCTCACAGTCCTTTCGACCCATCATTTTGTTTAGTAGTTCCTGGAGGAAGCTCATATACGCGTGAAATCTCAGGGATATTCAGTCTATTATTTGTCTGAGAGAATAGTGATTTTGGAGTGGAACAACAAGTTATGGGCCTATTCTGTGAAAATTCGAATTTATATTAACCGATAGATCTATTATTTTATATCGTGCCTAATTCAACAGGCTCCTTTAATCCGACTCTGGAACGATTCATTGGTATTGTTGACGGGCTGGCCCTACCTGCGTGTAAGACTCGATACACTTTCACTTCACTCGAATTGTATGAGCGCACCCTTAAGGCCTCGATCAATAAAGGGATGCAAATCTATTGGGTCGAACTTCTGGGTCGGGCACATTTAACATCAGTGACTTCAATTTTAAGGAATAGGCAGTGGGTTTCAGCCCTCAGCTTGGCCATACAGAACAATAATCTTCTTGCGTTTGCCGCCGCTTTCCGAGGTTTTATTGAATCCTCCGCTGATGGCTATAGTGCCCTCAAAAACCTTCCTCGTTGTCTAGCTCGTGATTACGAGTCAATTGCGTCTGCGGTATCAGGAACCTTGGACCTTATCTTTTCGGCGCCGCAACTTGAGGACGATCTTATTCACTTCCAGTACGCACGAAAGTTAACTAAAGGTGAAATTTCAGAGAGCCCGAAGTCGCACGAAACTAAGAAGGTTCGCGATTATCTTGAAGAAATTGAGAGGGGAGGAATACCTGACCTTGTAGCGGCCTACAGTTATCTGTGCGATTTGACACACCCAAGCGCCACGTCTGTATGGATGTTTATTCGTCCTATAAACGACTTTGAAATTGAATTAGGAACAAATCAAGATGGGTTGATGATCTCAGACTTTTTGGCTAAGTATGAGCAAACATTAATAGAATTATTTATGTTTGCTTTCAATCCTGGAATTGTCACTTTGCGAGTGCTAATGGAATACCCTTTGACGACTTTTCATGTGCCTGGCGTACGGAACTGCGATCTGTCGAGCATACCTTTGTGGCAAAAGTGTGCATTTGATCTGAAGTTGCGATGCTAGAGGTCATGCAACTTAAGTAGTGGCATCGCGTTACAGTGGGAATTACATAGCCCGATTTGGATATAGGCCGAGGGACTGTGATCATCACCGGTCGTAGAGCCCTCTGGCAAGCTTCAAAACTGCGACGCTAGGATTAATGCCAATGCCCACAATTCAGCGTTACCTATGGAAGCGCTGAAAGCGTCCGATGGGCTCCGGAGCACAGATGCGGGCTGACTTGTTTTCAGGAAATCTGGTCCCGGTTTTGGTCCCGGTTCGGTCCCGGTTTTGGCCACGATTACAGGTATGCCTCCATCTCGGCTAGTCGTGATAGATCTGTGGTTAAGTGTCTATTCTGCAAGGAGAAAATATCAATCTGCGCGCCTTGATCGCTGTCAGTCGCTAGGGTGTCTCGTGCGACTTTGGAGCTGGCTACCTAGGTTCGATTCCTAGTCCCCCAGCCAAATTCCGCTCACGAATTCTGTACCGCCTGTGCGCGTTTCTCATCCAACTCAGCCCAGCGGGCATAGAGCCGCTCCAC